>Ga0070741_10000554_pt1 | contig 131160 bp, 79 predicted proteins | sample Coa_R1_4_FD_66440 | JGI IMG/M metagenome (GOLD analysis project Ga0070741, IMG submission 66440) | Surface soil microbial communities from Centralia Pennsylvania, which are recovering from an underground coalmine fire - Coalmine... | ecosystem: Environmental > Terrestrial > Soil > Unclassified... | reverse complement strand
AGGGGAAACGCCGCCGGAAAACACAAAAACAAAAACCGTCTTTAAGGAAAGAAAAGAAATAACCCAGCAGCTCCCTTGACAATACCCATAGCAGGGCGCGTCACTCCGTGCGCGCCGACGACGGGCAGAGGACTGCCCGCCCCACCGGGATAGGTTCTAAGGCGCACCCTCTCCCCAGGAGAGGGAGACGCTCCAAGTTGCTTAACTTAATGGCCGCGCGCAATCTGGGCTTTTTCTCAATGAGAAGTTTTGCCCGCCGCCAGCTTCTCCTGAACCCGGGCGATTTTTCGTTCCCAGCCCGACTGCATGGAGGGAAGCAGGTCGCGCAATTTCTGATAAAGGTTGATGGCAGCCTGCCATTGATTCGCAGCGTCCGAGGTCCGTCCCGCAGCCTGCGCGGTTTGACCCAACGCCTCCACCAATTGGCCGGCGGCCAACCCGGCCTCTTTCACCCAATACAGGTCTTGCTGTTCACCCTGGCGGAGATTTCCACCTTGCACGACATTGAGGTAATGCGTCAGGGCAAGGTTAAGCAACTGGCTCTGGTCGCTGCCGGGCTGCGCTTGACCTGCTTTACTCTCGAGCGTCCGGCCCAGCTTCACCTCGGCGCCGCTGCGAGCGCCAACCCCCGCAAGCGGCGAGTCGATCACGGCTTGATAATTTGTGAGCGCCGCATCGTATTGATAATGGGCGGGGTCCGCTCCGGCGAGATCGAAGTAGCAATCTCCCAGCCGGCCAATGACCAGCGGGGCGGTCGCATTCGTGGGGTAATTGTTGGTGATGCCCTTGAAGATTTGGATCGCGCGGTCGTAGTTGGACATTTTTATCGAGGCGTCGGCGTAGGCATAGTTGGCTTCAAGCCAAAGCGCGAGGGGCAAATCGGGGTCGTGGACCACCCGGCTGGTAAGATTGGTAAAGTGCTCGATGGCATCGGAGATATGCTCCAGGTTGAACGCGGCTTTTCCCGCGTACAGGCGCGCGCGCGTGGCGAGGGGCGAGTCCTTCCAGTTTTGAAAGACGTACTTGTAATTGGATTCTGCCTCGACGAATTCCTCCTGCCGCCAATAATGGTCGGCAACCCAATATTGCGCGAGCGGCGCCAGCTCGTTCGAGGGGCAGCGGGCGACAAAGCTGGTGAACATTGCCAGGGCGTTGGTTTCGCGGCCCGCGGCTGAATTGGCCCACGCCAGGGCGAATTCCGCTTTCTGGCGCTGGAGCGATGGGCTGTTGGTGTGACCCGCCAGCCAGGTTTCGTAGGCGGCGATGGCATTGGTCCAGTTCGCTTCAGCTTCCCAGGTGCGCGCGATGGCGAGTTGGATTTCAGGCAGCAATGGAGACTCGGGAGCGCGCGCCGCGAAACTCGCGAGCATCTCCCGCGCCGCGGCGGCCTGCCCCTGACGGGTGAGCCCCTGGGCCAGCAGCAGCGTGCTGGGTTCAAGCAATGGGCCATCGGGATACCAAGCCAGCAGGTTTCCCATGGCTTCGCGGGCGGCGGGAAGATTGGTTTCATTCAACGCCGCGCGAATCATCTGATGAAAAGCGGGCTCGAACAGTCCATTGGTAACTGATGGAAGCGAGCGATATTGCTCGATGATCGACCGATAGCCGGCCAACGCGCTGCCGTAATCTTTTCGCCCATACTCCGCGTCGGCCAGTTTGAAGCGCGCCACGGCCTGATCTTCAGGAGAATCCTGCAGGCGGACAACGGCGTTGCTGAAGGCAGCCTCGCTCTCGGGTGATTTTTTCTCAATCAGCAGACACCAGCCGAGATTCAGTTCGGCCTTGCCAACATAAAGGTTGTTGCTGGAACTCGAAATCAAGCCGTTAAAGCTGGTGACGGCCTGCTCAAGCAGATTGGTTTCGGCTCCTGGCGGGAGCTGCTCGGCGTTTCCGCGGGCGGCGTCAACGGCTTCGCGATACTGTTTCAACTTGAGTTCACCCAGGGTGAGCAAGGCGAGTTCGGAACCTTTCTCGCCCGGGTACTTGGCCAAATAGTCCTCGAGGTTGGCCGTGGCGGCGCGGGTGTCGTTCCGGCGCAGGAGCAGTTCAACGATCTTGAGCAGCGCTTGCCGGCGGAGTTCGACTGGCGTTTCGGCTCCAAGGTTTTGTCGATGGACTGCGATCGCTTCGGGCAGACGCCCGGCCTGCTCGAGCACCCCGGCCTGAAACGCAAGACCTTCGGCCCGCCGGATGATGCCCGGGGATGACGCTGTGAGTTCGAGCAGGTTGGTGCTGGTTTGCAGCGCCTCCTCGGTGTGTCCAGCCGCCAACTGCACCCGGCCCGTGAGGTATAGCCGCTGCCATTCCGTGGGCGCGTCCAACTTCTGACTTCCAAGGCCGCGAAGAGTCTGTTCCGCCGCCGGGTAATCTTTTTGCGCGAGTTCGGCTTCGGCGAGCCGCAGGAATCCGGTGGTCGCATCGCTGCTGGCCGGACTGGATTTCGCGAGTTGTTGGAAATCGCCGTCCGGGCGGCCCAGCACTTCGATGACCCGCGACCATTGTTGAAGCTTGCCGAGCGCCTCCGCCTGACGCACCACTGCGCCGAGACGGCGTCCCGAAGACCGATAGTCCCTTATCAGGCGTCCGAAGGTGTCAACAGCGCCGGAGTAATTGGTGAGTTCGAACTGGGCCTGGCCCGTCCACCAGGCAAACTCGTCCGCCAGCATGCCCGCGCGGGCTTGCTCGGTGGAAAGGACATAAATTGCGTCCGAGTAGCGTTGTTCGTGAAAGAGCGCCTGGGCTTCGAACGAAATGGCTGAGGCGTAAAACTCGGAATTGGTATACTTCTTGGCGAAATCAGCGAAGCCTTTTTCGGCGGGCACCCAGGCTTGCAACTTGAAGTTGCTGAGGGCGGTGTTGAACGCGTTGGTTTCGGCGTAAGTTGCGGCGCGGAGGATGGAGGTGGAGAGCAGGGTAAAGGCCGTGAGCGAAATGATCGCGAGCCGCGTGCGGCGAATCAAGTGCCTGGTGTTTTTCCCGCGACTCCATGCGCAGAGCGTTCCGCAAACTGCGGAAGACCTCTGCGAGAACTTGGAGCGCCATTTCATTTTAGCCAGGAAGTATTGGGACAACCGGCGACAGGATGCGACTCAAATATTGGCCGGTAAAGCTTTCACCGGTTCGCGCAACGGTTTCGGGTGTGCCTTGCGCGACGATTCTTCCGCCGCCAGTCCCGCCCTCGGGGCCCAGGTCGATGATCCAATCGGCAGTTTTAATGACGTCCAGATTGTGTTCGATGACCAGCAGGGTGTTGCCGGAGGCGCGCAGTTTGAAAAGAACTTCGAGCAATTTCGCCACGTCATGAAAATGCAGGCCGGTGGTCGGTTCGTCGAGGATGTAGAGGGTGTGGCCGGTGGCTTTGCGGGAGAGTTCGGCGGCAAGCTTGATGCGTTGCGCTTCGCCGCCGCTCAGGGTGGTGGCGGACTGGCCGAGGCCGATGTAGCCCAAGCCAACGTCGGCGAGGGTGAGGCACGGCTCGTAAATTTGCGGGACGGCGCGGAAAAATGTCACCGCTTCATCGACCGTCATGTTCAGCACGTCGGCGATGTTCATGCCTTTGTAACTGATTTCCAGAGTCTCGCGGTTGTAACGGCGTCCGTTGCAGGCTTCGCAGGTCACATAGACCGGCGGAAGGAAGTGCATTTCTATTTTGATGAGGCCGTCGCCCTGGCATTTCTCGCAGCGTCCGCCCTTGACGTTGAAGCTGAACCGGCCCGCTTCGTAGCCGCGTATGCGCGCCGCGGGCAGCTTTGCGAACAGGTCCCGGATATGATTGAACATGCCGGTGTAGGTCGCGGGATTGCTGCGGGGCGTGCGGCCAATCGGCGTTTGATCAATCACGATCACTTTGTCGAGATGCTCGAATCCGCGGAGTTCGCGGTGCGCGCCCGGGCGTTCCTTCGAGCCGTGAAATTTGCGAAACAAGGCGCGGCGCAGAATGTCATCGACCAAAGTGCTTTTGCCGGAGCCGCTGACGCCGGTCACGCAAGTGAGCGTGCCGAGAGGAATCCGCACGTCGATGTTTTGCAGGTTGTTTTCCTTCGCGCCCAGCACTTCCAGCCAGCCGCGCTCGGGCGACGGTTTGATACGCTTCTTCGGCAAGGGAATGGAAAGTTCGCCTTTGAGATACTGGGCGGTCAGCGAACGGGATGAGGCGAGTACTTCGGCCAGCGTGCCGGCGGCCACCACTTCGCCACCGCGCACCCCTGCCCCGGGTCCGAGATCAAGCACGTAATCCGCGCGGCGGATGGTGTCTTCATCGTGTTCGACGACGAGCACGGAGTTGCCGAGATTCCGCAAGCCTTCCAGAGTCTGCAAAAGGCGTTCGTTGTCGCGCTGGTGCAGGCCGATGCTGGGCTCGTCCAGAATGTAAAGGACGCCCACGAGCGCGGCGCCGACCTGGGTGGCCAGGCGAATGCGTTGCGCTTCGCCGCCGCTCAAGGTGCCGCTTTCGCGATTGAGCGTGAGATAGCCGAGGCCCACGTTCTTGAGAAAGCCGAGCCGCGCGCGAATTTCGCGGATGATCTCGTTGGCGATTTTTTGCTGGAACTCGGTGAGCCGGAGTTGGGCAAAAAATTCATCCGCCGCCTCCACGGAAAGCGAGCACACTTCCATGATGGACAGGCCGGGGATGTTCGCCGCTTTCGATTTGGGAATGCCAAACTTCGCGCTGGCTTCCGCGTCGCCGATGGTGACGGCCAGGATTTCAGGCTTAAGGCGCTGGCCGCCACAGGCGTCGCAGAATTGCGGGCTCATGAAAGCCTTCAGGCGGTTGCGGGTGAATTCACTTTCGCTTTCCTGGTAAAGCCGTTCCAGGTTGGGGACGACGCCCTCGAACGGCCGGGTGACTTTGCTCATCTTGCCGGCGCGCCAGAAATTGAAGTCGATTTCGTCGGTTCCCGAGCCCCAAAGGAGAATGCGTTTGAAGCCGTCGGACAATTGTTTGTACGGGACCTCGAGGCTTTGTTGATAGCGCTCGGCGACGCCACGCAACATGGCCTTGTAGTAAACGACCATGCGCTTGCCGCCGCGACGCCATGGGAGGATCGCGCCCTGGTCGAGGGATTTTTCCGGGTCGGGGACGATGAGGGTTTCGTCGAAGACCATCTTTTGACCGAGGCCGTGGCAAACGGGGCAGGCGCCGGCGGGCGAATTGAAGGAAAAATGCTTGGGCGTCATCGGCTCGAAACTCTGGCCGGTCGCGGGGCTGTAATTACGATTGGAATGCAGCGTCTCGATCCAGGTGCTGGATGGTTCGGTGCCGGGCGGTTGATGGAGCGTCAGCAAGCGGCCCTCGCCCCAGCGCAGGGCGGTTTCAACGGAATCGCTCAGGCGCACGCGGATTTTTTCGTCCATCACCAGGCGATCCACCACGGCTTCGATGGTGTGGCGCGTTTTGGGGTCGAGTTTCACGCGGACGTTGTTGGTGAGTTCGACCAGTTCGCCGTCGATGCGGGCGCGAACGAAGCCCTCACGGCCCAGGCGTTCGACCACATCGCGGAACTCGCCTTTTTGGTCGCGCACGACCGGCGCAAGCAGCATGACCCGCGTTTTGAGCGGCAAGGCAAGGATTTTATCGACGATGTCGCTGGTGGTCTGCGCGGTGATGGGGACGCCGCTGACCGGGCAATGCGGCTGGCCAACGTGCGCGAACAACAAGCGGAGGTAATCGTAAATCTCGGTGGTGGTGGCAATGATCGAGCGCGGGCTGGTGCCGGAGCTGCGTTGCTCGATGGCAATCGCCGGGGAAAGGCCCTCGATGAAATCGACCTCCGGCTTTTGCATCTGGTCGAGGAATTGCCGGGCGTAGGCGGAGAGGGATTCGACGTATTTGCGCTGGCCCTCGGCGTAAATGGTATCGAACGCGAGCGAGGACTTCCCGGACCCGCTCAATCCGGTGATGACCACCAATTGATCGCGCGGGATGGACAAGGTGAGGTTCTTGAGGTTGTGCTCGCGAGCCCCGCCAATTTTTATGAAACCTTTCGCCATGCTGTGCCAATTTCTGAATCAGACAATCGTTTCAATATAGGGGAAATGGAGGTAAACTCCAAGCACCAAGATCCAAGCACAGAAAAACGGACACAGCTCGACACTGTTCTTACCGGAAAGGTAGGGACATCGCGCTGCGATGTCCGCGCCACCGAGCGGAGCGTCAGGTGGCGCAATTGAATTTGCAAAGCGGGCACGCTTGTTTAATCGTTCCGCCGCCTGACGCTGCGCTCGGCGACGGGGACGGCGCAGCGCCCCATCCCTACCAAAGCCATGGTAACGGCGTTGGGACGCCCCCGGAAAAACACCAAGGTTCAAATCCAGGCGTCCGGGACGGCTCACTTGTTTGTCTTGCGCTCAGAATGTCGGGCTTTCAACCGGGGGTGCAACGCTTTCACAGCGTTGATTCGGATTGCGTTTGTTACCCGGGTTGGTTCGAGGACGAACCAATCTTGGGCTCCAGGGCGGAATCCGGTTGGGATCGAGGCAGCACGTGCTCGACGGCGAGTATCTACCGACGAGGACCGGGCGTTCGGGAAAGTTCCCAGGGACCGGGATGTCCTTCCACGACGTTCTGAATGTCGGCCACGGCCAGGGGTTTCACTAAAAATGTGCTTGCCCCTAACTGATAGGCGCGGGCCACGTCCTGCAATTCGTGGTAACCGCTTAATACGCAGATTACCAAGTCACTCAATTGTGGCTGGGAACGGCACCATCGGAGGACCTCATATCCGTCGAGGCGCGGCATTTTGAGATCGAGGAGGAACACTCCGGGAAACGGATATTTCTCCCGGTCGGCGTAGATTCCCTTTCCCATCAGGTAATAGATTGCCTGGTCCCCATCTGAGACAAAAATCAAGGGATTGGCCACGCCAGCCTTCTTGAGGGTCAGCTCAAGCGCTTTGGCGTCCGGTTCAAAGTCTTCGGCAATCAGTATAGGTTTTGCAGCTAACATTTCTTGATTAGAAGGGTTTCTTACATATACGGAACAGGCCATGGGGTAAAGACCCCATGGCGGGCCGTACCACATGACCGGTAGTGGGCGGGTGCATTACAGAATTTCCCAGACCGATGGGCCCCCGGGCTGGCATAAGTTAGGCCTTGGCCCAAAGGTGGCCCGGAGGCATCAGTAGAAAGAAATATTCATTTGCGTTCAGTGCCGTCGTGTGCTTTAATCCCGGGTGTCGGGATGGGAGGGAATCCTGAGGACGAGCGGCGCGCTTTTGGCGCGGGCCGCCGGTGATTTCGCCTGGCTCTACTGGGAGCGAGGCTGGTTCTTTGACAATCGAAGGTAAATCCGAAGTCCGAAGCTTGGAATGCGAGCTCCGGAAGTGAAAACCGAATGTTGCGAATATGCGGGCCGGGATGCTTGCGCCGGAGCACAGCTCGCGCTGCCATTACCCGAAAGCCACGCGATTCCGGATATTCGTTCCGTCGCCTGACGCTGCGTTTCCGCCTTCGCTCAGAAGCTGCGGCGAGACAAGTGGCGACGGGGACGGCGCAGCGCGCCTTCCCTACCAAAGACATGGATAACCCCTGCCCGGGCCTCCCGAAAATTAAGCACGCGGGTCGGAAATTAAGGCAAATTAAAGTAAATTAAACCAAATTAAACCTCCTTTTTCCCGGCGCCAGGAGGACCGCTGGGCGGCTGAAAGGCAGGAAATGGGTGCAAGTGCCTGATGGGGTGGAAGTTGGGACAGAAAATGAGCGTGCCCGGACCAAGGCGGAACAAGGTAAAACAAAGTGAAACAAACCAAAACATACTGCGAGGAGAACAGGCCGTTTGCAACTGGTGTGGCACCAATGACTTGCGGGTGAGCGGCGGGTAATTCGCTGTTTTCGGAGGAAGTGGGTATGACGGGCTGTTCTGTTCCGTTGGGTGGAGTGAATCGAGGACGAGAACGAGAACGAGGACGATTGGCGGGGACAAGGATGTACCCGATGCGGTTGGGGCAAGGTGCGCTGGACGTGAGCTTGCGATGCATCAGCCATGGCGGGCGGACATTCTTTACATTCTTGTCCGCTTTAAACGAGCGCATGCCCGAGCGGACAGGAATGTGTGCGCGCTTCAGCCTCACTGAGGATGGGCGTACACCGTCATAATTGAGGCATTATGCGCTCCGCTACAACAGGCTTGCCCAAGGGGTGGGTTTGGACTACTTTTTGAAATTATGGACAGCAGCATGCAACCAGAAGGGAATCCGCCGGAACAGACGCCGCCACCTGCCGCGCCTCCGCCTCCACCACCGCCGTTGCCGAATCGTCCGCCACCGGTCATTTCCGCCGTCCCGGTGGCGCGACCCGCGCGCAAGGGCACCGGGTGGAAGGTGTTGGCGATCATTTTGCTGGCGCTGCTGGGTTTGAGCTTTTTATTCAACGTGCGGCATGCGGCGGGAGATTTGGTGAAGGTCAAGGGCACCAGTTCCCAGACCAGCGGTCCGCGCCTGGAAGAGGCAGTTATTAAAGACAATGATTCGACGGAGAAGATCGTGGTGGTGAATGTGGACGGGGTCATCACCGGGTCGGTGGGCGAACAAGCGGGTGGTTACAGCATGGTCACGGTCATCAAGGAGGAACTGCGCCTCGCGCGGCGTGACAAGGATGTCAAGGCGGTAATCCTCAAGGTGGATTCGCCGGGTGGAGAGGTGCTGGCTTCGGATGAAATCTCGAAGGCGATCAGCGATTTTCAGTCCAAGTCAGGCAAGCCAGTGGTGGTTTCGATGGGCAGCCTGGCGGCCTCGGGAGGTTATTATATTTCCGCGCCCTGTGAATGGATCGTGGCGAACGAACTGACCATCACGGGCAGCATCGGCGTGATCATGCATGGGTTCAATTATCGCGGGTTATTGGACAAGGTCGGTGTCCGGCCCGAAGTTTTCAAGAGCGGCAAGTACAAGGACATGCTCAGCGGCACCAAGGAACCGGACGAAGTCACTCCGGAGGAAAAGCAGATGGTCCAGAATTTGATCAACGAGACTTACGAGAAGTTTAAGAGTGTAGTCGAGGATGGCCGTCATTCCGCTTACAAGGCCAACAAGCAGACCGGCCAGCCGCTCAGCTCCGATTGGGCGGACTATGCCGACGGCCGCATTCTCTCGGGGAAGGAAGCCTACCGGCTCGGCTTCGTGGATGAGCTGGGGGATTTCGAGAAGGCCGTGGAACGGACCGAGCAACTCGCGAAGATAAAGACACGCGCCAATCTGATTCAGTATCAGCAGACTTTTGACATCAGCAATCTCTTTCGCCTGTTCGGCAAGAGCGATGTCAAATCCATCAAGGTGGACGTGGGCCTGGATGCGCCCCGGTTAAAGGCGGGTTATCTTTACTTTCTCGCGCCGACCTATCTCCATTAATTTAATTCTCCAAGGGCGTGCGCCGGGTAACTGTCATCGAACACCCGCTGGTTCAGCATAACCTTGCGCGGCTGCGGGACAAACGCACGCGCCCGCAGGAGTTTCGCCGGGTGCTGAGCGAGGTGGCGGCGTTGATGATCTATGAGGCGACGCGCTCGTTCGATGTCCAAAGCGTCTCCGTCACCACGCCGCTGGCGAAGGCACGGGGTTCGCAGCTTCGCCGCGAGGTGATTCTCGTGCCGGTCTTGCGGGCGGGGTTGGGGATGCTGGACTCGATTCTGCAACTGATCCCGCATGCGCGCGTGGGGTTCATCGGCCTCAAGCGCGAGGAGAAAAGTTTGCGCGCCCTTTTTTATCACAAGAGTTTGCCGCCGGATTTGAGCCGGTTCGAAGTCATCCTGATCGACCCGATGCTGGCCACCGGGGGAAGCGCGGTTTCGGCGTTGGATTTGCTGGCGGAACTGGGCGGGCGGCGCGTGCGGTTGGTGAATCTCGTCGCAGCCCCCGAGGGCATCCGCAACGTGCACGCGCACCATCCGCGCGTGCCGATCTTCACGGCTGCAATCGATCAGAAGCTCAACGCGAAGGGTTACATCCTGCCGGGTCTTGGCGATGCCGGGGACCGTTTGTTTGGGGTATGATGAACGAAACTCATGGATGTGACGGGAGTGGAGGCGCTGGCCGAAGCTGTGCGATCCAGATCTTTCGTTCCGTCGCCTGACGCTGCGCTCGGTGACGGAGACGGCGCAGCGCGCCATCCCTACCAAACACGATGACAGTGATGAGCTGCGCTTTAATTTGAAATTCGCCGGGCGATTGTGTTTGCTCATCGCCAAGCAAGTTGTTACTCTAGTTCCTCAGACCTTCCAGACCGATGAAAAATCTGCTAATGGTGGCTGACAGCGAGCATGACGCAAACATGCTTTACACCGTGGGGATGTTCGTACCTGACCCTTTCATTTACTTGCGCATCAGCGGCCGGCAGATGGTGGTGATGAATGACCTCGAGTTGGACCGGGCCAAAAGGGACGCGAACCGTTGCCAGGTTGTGTCGCTGAGCCAATGCCAGCAGAAGCTTCGGCGCGCGGGACGAAAAAAAACCGGGTTGGCTGAAGTGGTCCGGCTGTTACTTCGACAACACCGGGTCGGCAAGGTTTTTGTTCCCGCGAATTTCCCGCTTGGCCTGGCGCTGGAATTGCGCAATCTCAAGGTCAAGGTCAAAGTCAAACCCGGCCTGTTTTTTCCTGAGCGCGAGCAAAAATCGGCGGACGAGGTGAAGAAGATCAGCGCGGCTTTGATGATGGCCGAAGTGGGCCTGGCCGAGGCGATCATGGCGTTGAAATCGGCGAAGGTCGGCCGGAACCGCCGGCTCTTGTACCGCGGCGCGCCGCTGACGTCGGAGAAATTGCGCTCGATCATCGACACGGCAATCATGCAAGCCAACGGTCTGCCCGCCAATACGATCGTGGCCGGCGGCTTGCAAGGTTGTGATCCGCATGAGCGCGGGCACGGGCCGTTGAAGGCCAATGAGCCGATCATCCTGGATGTTTTTCCGCGTTCCCAAAAGACGGGTTACTTCGGGGACATCACGCGCACGGTGGTGAAGGGCAAGGCGAAGGAATCCGTGCGCAAAGTTTACGACGCGGTCCTGCGCGGGCAGAAGGCCGCCTTTCAAATGATGCACGCCGGGACGCCAACGAGCCAAATCCATCAGGCTGTGCTGGAGTTTTTCGCCAACGAAGGTTACAAAACCGGACGGAGCAATGGACGCATGCAGGGTTTTTTCCACGGCACCGGTCACGGGCTGGGCCTGGAAATTCATGAAAGCCCGCGCATGGGATCGAATTCAACGGGCGTCCTAAAAGTCGGTCATGTGGTGACAGTCGAGCCCGGCCTTTATTATCCAGAGATCGGCGGTGGCGTTCGGCTGGAGGACGTGGCGCTGGTTACGGCGAAGAATCCCCGCAACCTCACGCAGTTCGAGAAGGTGTTGGAAGTGTAGGCCGGTTAGAATTTGTACGCGATGGCTGAAACGAGTTTTACGTCGTTCTTTTCGCGGCCGGGTGCGGGAATGCTGTAGTAGGTGTCCTGGAGGTAGGTGCGGAGACTGGTGCGCGCGGTCACCGTGGCTTCAAGGCCAATTTCGGCGTTGATGACGTAGTAGTTGAAGTTGTCGACTTGGGGCAGGATTTCGAAGGTTTCCCAGAGCCGGGTTCTGGGAGTGAATTTATGCTCGAAGCGTTCGGCGCCACGCAAGGACATGTAGCCGCGGGTGACTTCTCCTTGTTTTTGATAAACCAGGGCGGGACCGGCTTCAACAGCCAGCGTGGTATTCTTCTGCTTGATAAGAAAATAACCGGCGAGCGGCGCGAGCGTGACACGGTAATGTATGGCGGCGATTGCATCGTGCATGCCATCGAGCCGGATGCCCCAATAGAAACGCCCGTCGAAGAGGTTGTTGTATTGGCCGAAACCGTGCAGAGTTTCCGTGTTTTTAATGTCGTGATCCCGGCCATAGGCAGCATCCGCGCCGAAGAGCCATTCTTCCTGCGGAGTTTTTTTCTGCGTCAGCAGGTTGCCGGTGAAAAGTTCGGTCTTGCTGTTGCCGCGGGTAAGGGTCAAGCCGATGGCGGCGCTGCTTTCCCATTTGGGCCGCACTGGCGGTGGAGGAGGCGTTTTCGGCGGAGTAACGATTCTGATCAGATTGTTGGAGATGGTAATTGTGGCATTGGTGACCGTAATCGTGCCGTTGGTAATGCCAACTGTGGCGTTGGTGATGGTGATGGTGGCATTGGTAACCGAAATCGTGGTGTTGGTGGCGGGGGCGTTCGCGGTTGTGGTTTGCGCGGAAGCAACCGCAATCATGACTTGGCAAGCGGCGCCCAGCGCGGCGAACCAGGCCAATCGCCCGGCCTGCTTTGCAGTGAAGATGGTTTTCATGTTAGGTTTTTTTCTGTTTAGGTCGCGTTAGTGGCTCAGGCTGCCTGATTTACGGCAACAAAAGCCCGGGAAGTCGCACCCAAAAAGAGAATATGGAAAGCGCACAGGGGCGCAAGCCGGAGAAGATGGCGAAGGAATTTTTTAGCGGAGGAGATTCAAAACATTAGCCGGGGCAATGGGCGATCAAGGCCACATCCGCGGGGTGCGAGACTGTCATTGCAACAGACCGCCCGTCTTGCGCGGCGGGGGCGGCTGCCTGGATGCGTCATGGGGGACCGGCGGAGGCGGATTCGAGAGTGGATAGACCACGTGGCTGGTATCCTCGACCATGCGCTGGAGGTCCTGGGAGACCATGCGCATGCTAACTTGCGAAGCCAGTTCCTGGGCCGCATCCCGGTAACGACGCTGGCAACGCAAACGGATTTCCGCTCCTTCCGTGCCGGGAACATCCGCAAGAACACTCATGCGCCGAGCGCGGACAACGAGCACGCCCCTGAACCACCCGCGCCTAAAGGTAACCTCCGCCAGCTCGGCAAACGGGATCCGAACTTCCCTGGGCTGCGACTTGATGATTCCGAAAATGTTGTCCTTGACCTGGAATTCGAGGGCCAGCGCGTTCTCTTCGACTCGCGCGATACCTTCCATGTCTGCGAAACTGGTCAAGACCGCGTCAACGGAAAATGGCACGCTCATAGCATTCGCATTCCTTTCACGCTCAAGAATAGCGCGAGGTGTGGATGGTTGTCCAGATTATTGCCAAGCGCGGCATTCATCCCAAGCCCCGTTCAGTTGTCGATCTGCTTGCTATTCTCGTTTTCGCCTACACTTTTTGCGGGCTTTGATTAAGCTTGGGGCATGGCATCGACATTGGCGGGCAAGTGGGTACTGATTACGGGAGCTTCGAGCGGGTTCGGAGCAGCGGCGGCTCGAAGTTTTGGAGCGGAAGGCGCGAAGCTGTTGATCGGCGCGCGGCGAGTGGACCGACTGGAAACGGTCGCCCAGGAAGCAACGAAGGCGGGAGCGCAGGCGGTATTTTATCGGCGGTTGGATGTGAGTCAGACGGCCGACGTGAACGAGTTCGTGGATTGGGCGCGCGCGAAAACCGGCAGGCTGGATGTGCTCATCAACAACGCGGGCGGCGCGTTGGGGCTGGATTACGTGGCTGACGGCAAGGACGAAGATTGGGAGACGATGCTGCAAACGAACGTCCTGGGCGTGTTGCGCATGACGCGAGCCGCGCTTCCCTTGATGGTGAATAATCCTGGTTCCAGCATCCTCAACATCGGTTCGTTCGCGGCGCGAACCCATTACGAAGGCGGCGCGGCTTATTGCGCAGCCAAGGCGGGCGAGTTGCAAATCACGCGCGTGCTAAGGCTGGAATTGAACGGCACGGGGGTGCGGGTGAGTTCGATCGATCCAGGGCTCGCGGAGACGGAATTTTCCCTGGTCCGTTTCAAAGGAGATGCCGCGCGGGCAAACAAAATTTATGAAGGCACGCAACCGCTCACGGCGGAGGACATCGCGGAAATTCTCGTGTGGGTGGCCAGTCGTCCGCCGCATGTCAACATCGATGAGATGTTGATCAAGCCGACTGATCAGGCGGCGATTCACAAGGTGTATCGGAGGAAAGCAGGCGGATAGGGAAAGCAGCTTTGAAAATGGTCGGGGCGGTACAATTATTGTGCTGTGCGGCACAGGCAACGGGTATAATCCCCAACCACCATAAAGTTGCAAATGCCATAAAAGGTCGCCACTTTTTTCTAAGCGGATATGAAAATCATTGGCACTCGTCAACAGTTCATCGCGGACCACAGCTCGACCAATTATCTCTTCTTCGCGGCCAAACCGCTGAGCAAGGAGGCCCGCGCGCATGCAAATACGCTGAGCAGTCACGTCGATGTCGGCAGCCGCACGGCGGAAATCACCTACCACGGCGATTTCGCCGACCTGGGGGAGGAACGCCGGAGGAAGTTTCTGGCCCATTACGATGTCGAGGTGCGTGAGTCCTACGATTGGTGGACGCTTTCGGTGATGCTGGAGGCTGAAAAAGTGGCGAAGCTTAACCTCACTGAGCACACGGTCGAAAGCGAATCCAGCCTGACCTTCGCACCACGGGGCAAACGTATCTGCTTGTCCTTTGACGGCTGGCACCTGGACTCCAGCGCGGCTTACGAGGAATTCAGTGACAACTTCATGGAGGGACTGGCGGAACTGGGACTCAAGTTGCGCGCCGAGCTTTATGCCGGGAAGACCACCGCACTGAAGGTCATGCAGGGCTATTGCGCAGAAGGCCGCATCCCGGAAGACGCCAAATCGCCGGTGGCCCGGACCTTGGCAGGTATTTTGGAAGTGGTCTGACCCACACTGGCTCGATGCAACTCTGGAAACTCAACCCGCTGGCTCGTTTGCGGCGCACCCGTAATGGAGGCGCGGTCTTCCTGCCCGACGCGGCCACGACGGTCGAGTTGGATGCGGAAGCTTTCGCAGCGGTTGCCCTGCTGGGAGTGCCGCACACCGCGCGGGACTTGCGCCGCCGGCTCACAACCGATCGGCAGCGCAATTTCACGTTAGCGGAAGTTGACATCCTGCTGCGCGAACTCTCCGAGCGCGGAGTGGTGAGGGCGGGTTTCCCCGAGGACGCGCCCTCCGCTGGCCGCGCCAAGCCTTCACACCAACCGGCGCCGGAAAGCGTTCATCTGCAACTCAACAATGTCTGCAACCTGCGCTGCCCGTCATGCTACGTCCCCTTGCAGTCCGAGGACACCGGGTCGTTGCCGCTTGAACGCATCACGAGGCTGCTCGACGAATGGGCGGAAATGGGTGTTTTTCAATTAGCATTGGGCGGTGGCGAGGCGCTGCTGTCGCCGAAATTGGTGCCCGTGGTCCGCTTGGCCCGGCAGCGCGGCATCGTTCCCAATGTGACGACGAACGGTTGGCTGATTACGGAGAAGCTACTGGATGAGTTGCAGGGCGGCCTGGGCGAGTTGCGCCTTTCCTTAAACGATGCCATCGCGGTCAAATTCCCGCTGCTGGAGGAAAAGGCAGCCTTGCTCCGCGCGCGCCGCCAGCGGTTCGGCTTCAACCTCATCGTTACGCGTCCCAACCTGGAGCGCCTGCCGGGGTTGCTCGCCTGGGCCTGCGCGCAGGGAGCGGGAACGCTCAACCTCATCCGCCCGAAGCCAGCGTCCGGGAATCAGCGATGGTACGAGGAGAACGCGTTGTCGCCCGCGGAGGGAACGTGCCTGGGCCTTCTCCTGCGCGAACAAAAGCCGCTCTTTACGCAGATCACACTCACAGTGGATTGCGCTTTTTCCTTTCTTTTCCAGGGGGAACCGGCCCGTGAGTTGCAGGCGCGGGGCGTGGCCGGTTGCGCCATGGGCGAACGGTTCGCCACGGTTAAATGGAATGGCGACGTTTTGCCCTGCTCGCATCTTGGGGAAGAGCAATTCAAAGCGGGCAACGTGATGACCGATACGTTCCGCGACCTTTGGGAGCGCAGCGAAGTGTTCACCAGGATACGAGCCGGCCTGGCGGGCGTGGATGGAAATTGTGGCAGTTGCGGGCACAACGCTTTTTGCAAGGGCTGCCGCGCGGTAATGCGCCAGCAGACGGGCAGATGGCTCGCCGCCGATCAAGACTGCCCGATTTCCAGTCCCTCAGATTCTCATCCAGCTCAGCGTCAGGAGGGGATCGGTTAGGGCGGCTTTCATGGTTCGACGTGGCATTAAAAAATGGATGGGATGCGGTATCACCTATGCGGTATCACTTTGTCAAATCTTATTCTTGATACCCTCACGAAACCCTTGAAAACATTGGTCGGGGCGGTGAGATTTGAACTCACGACCTTCTGAACCCCATTCAGACGCGCTACCAAGCTACGCTACGCCCCGAACCATCCCGTCCGGCCAGTGGCCGGACTGGGCGATAGATACTATGCCTTCAGAAATGCTTTTCAACAACTTTCGTACCCGCTTGAGTTTTAATTATCCCGGCACTTCTCAGGCCTCAACCTTCTTACGCGACAGCGTGTGCGTGGCGTGGCCGTAAAAAACCTCGGCGGCTTCCATGAGCGTTTCCGACAATGTGGGATGGGGATGGATGGACAGCGCCAAATCCTTGGCCGTCGCGCCCATTTCCACCGCCAGCACGCCTTCCGCAATCAACTCCCCTGCCCCGTGCCCAACGATCCCCACACCAAGGACACGCTCGGTCTTGGGATCAATGACCAGCTTGGTGAGCCCGTCCGTGCGATCATAGGTTAGCGCCCGGCCAGATGCGCCCCACGGAAACTTGGCCACTTCCACTTCCAGGCCTTTTTCCCGCGCTTCAGCTTCCGTCAAGCCGCACCAAGCGACCTCCGGGTCGGTAAAGACCACGGCGGGAATGACAAACCGCTCCGCTGATTCGGATTCGCCAAGCATGACCTCGACGGCTTTACGGGCTTCGCGCGAAGCCTTGTGCGCCAGCAACACGCCTCCCGCGATGTCTCCGATGGCGTAAATTGAATCATCTTCGGTTTGCTGGAGTTCATTGACGCGAATGAAGCCTTTTTCATCGCGTGTTACCTTCGTATTCTCGAGGCCGAGGTCGTCCGCGTTCGGAACGCGGCCCACCGCCACGAGCACACGGTCGTAGAATTCCTCCTTCTTCTGGCCTTCGACTTCCACTTCCACCTTGATTTGCTTGCCGCTGGTGGCCATCTTCAAAACCTTGGCCTTCACCCGGACTTCCTTGAAGGCCTTCTTGGCGTACGCCAGGACCGGCCGCGCCAGATCCGGGTCCGCGCCCAGCAAAATCGAATCCAACGCCTCGACCAAAACGACTTTGCTTCCCAGCGTGGCATAAACTGTTCCGAGTTCCATGCCGATATAACCACCCCCGACCACCAGCAAATTCTCCGGCACATCCTCAATTTCCAATGCCTCCGTGGAAGTCATGATCCGCGGATTGCCCAGGTCGAACGCCTTGGGCATCGCGGCCTTTGAACCGGTGGCAATGATCGCCTGGTCGTAATTGATGAACTGCTGGCCCCACTCGGTTTCGACGCGCAATGTTTGCGAGCCTTCGAAATAACCGCGGCCCTGGACCACCTGGACGCCGCGTTTTTGCGCGAGCATGCTGATCCCGCCGGAAAGTTTCTGCACCACGGCTTCTTTCCAGGAGCGCAACTGCGCCGGATCGATGCTCGGTGTCCCGAACGTAATGCCGCGATGCGCCGATTCGCGCGCCGACGTGATCGTGCTGGCTGCGTTCAACAGCGCCTTCGATGGAATACATCCGCGATTGAGACAGACGCCGCCGAGGCGTTTGTCACGTTCGACGAGAATAACTTTCTTGCCTAAATCGGCGGCATAGAAGGCCGCGGTATATCCACCCGGCCCGCCGCCGACCACTACGATTTCAGTCTTAATCGGTTCCATTGTCGTATTTCAATTACTTCATTATCCCATCACAATTTCACTTCGTTCTCGGGAAAATTCTCCAACGCCTTCACCAAATCCACCGTAAAGCGCGCAGCAGTGCCGCCGTCGATTACGCGATGATCGTACGAAAGCCCGAGCGGGAGCATCATCCGCGGCTCAATGGCGTTGTTTCGCACGACGGGTTTCAACACGCTGCGGCCAAGTCCAAGAATCGCCACTTCCGGTTTGTTGACGATGGGCGTGAAATACGCTCCGCCGATACCGCCCTGGTTCGAGATGGTGAATGTGCCGCCCTTCAATTCTTCGGTGGAGACACGGCGTTCGCGAGCTTTCCTGGCGAGTTCTTCCAACTCCTTCGACAAGTCGAGCAGGCTCTTTTTATTCACGTCGCGAATAACCGGCACAATCAACCCGGCCTCCGTGTCCACGGCCATTCCGATATGGTAATACTCTTTGTAAACAATCTCCTCCGCCGCTTCGTCGAGGCTTGAGTTGAAGATCGGATGCTGTTTGAGCGCGGCGACCACAGCCTTGAGCACGAACGGTGTCATCGTCAGCCGTGCACCCTGCTTTTCGTATGCCGCAGCGTATTTCTTCCGGAGTTCGTTCAGGCTGGTGACGTCGGCATCGTCGAACTGCGTCACTTGCGGGATGGTGCTCGCGCTTTCCACCATGCGGCGGCTGATGACTTTGCGCAGGGAAGACATGGGTTTCTTCGACACTTCGCCCCATTTCGAAAAGTCAATTCGTTCGGGCGCGGGCTTCGCTTCAGCCGGCGCGGCGGCGGCCTTGGGTTTCTCCGCAGCCTTGATCAAGCGGGCGATGTACGCGCGCACATCCGCCAGCACAATCCGACCGCCATGTGCGCTGCCACGAACTTTGGTTAAATCGATCCCCAGATCGTTTGCCATCTTGCGGATGGATGGAGCGGCGGCAACTTCGCCGTTTGACTGGGTGGCGGTCGCCACTGACGGCTCTGTCTCGCTCTCGTCTTCCTCAGGAGCGGACTGCGTCTCTGCCGCCGCGACTGGCGCGGGAGCCGCCGCGCGTTTGGCGGGCGCTTCCTTGCGCGGTTCGGCAGCGGCAGCCGCGGCGCCGCCCGATTCGCCCACCGAGATGATGCGCTGGCCGGCGCTGATCTTGTCGCCGGTTTTAACGAAGACCTTGGTGATGACCCCGGAAGCCGTGGACGGAATCGTCGCCACCGCTTTTTCGTTTTCCAGCTCGATCACGGGCTGGTCTTTCTCGATCCGGTCGCCTTCTTTTACGAAGAGCGTGACCACGGTGCCGGAATCGGCCCCTTCTCCCAGGTTAGGAAGTTTTACGTCCATAAGTATTCTGATTACGATAAAAAGTTGCGCCGAAGCTCGCGGCGGACTGCCGCAAATGACTGGTTCCGAGCCATGCGCTTCAGATCAATGCCGGATGCGCCTTTTCCGGATCGACATTTAAATCCTTGATGGCCTGCGCGACAATCTTCTTTTCCAGCGCGCCCTTTTTAGCAAGGGCGTGAAGCGTGGCGATTACGATTAATTCCGCATCGACCTCGAAAAAGCGGCGCAAGTTCTCACGCGTGTCGCTGCGGCCATAGCCATCCGTCCCAAGCGTGGTCAAGCCGCCCGGCACCCATGGGGCGATCTGGTCCGGCACGATCTTGATGTTGTCCGAAACCGCAATAAACGGCCCCTGCTCATGCTCCAGCAGAGTTTCGAGATACGACTGCTTCTGCGTTTCGCCCGGATGCAACAGGTTCCAGCGTTGCGCATTCAACGCGTCGTTGCGCAACCATTTGTAGTTGGTCGCGCTCCAAACATCAGCGCCGACGCCGTAATTCTCCGCGAGAATTGTTTGGGCCTGGAGGGCTTCGTTGATGATTGGGCCGCTGGCGAAGATATTCGCTCTCAGTTTGGCCCGATCGGGCGCGGGCCGGAACTTGTAGAGGCCCTTCAAAACCCCCTCCTCCACTCCGTCCGGCATGGCGGGCATGGCGTACTTCTCGTTATAGAGCGTCAGGTAATAGAAAACTTCCTCCCCCCGCTCATACATGCGACGCAAACCATCCGCGATGATGATTGCGAGTTCGTATCCGAACGCCGGGTCATAGGTGTAGAGCGTGGGAATGGTACTGGCGATCAAGAGACTGTGACCATCCTGATGCTGCAAGCCCTCGCCGTTCAGGGTCGTGCGGCCATAAGTCGCGCCCAGCAGGAACCCTTTGGCCTTGATGTCTCCCGCCAGCCACATCAAATCGCCGATGCGCTGGAACCCGAACATCGAATAGTAAATGTAGAACGGGATCATGTTCACGCCGTGCGTGGCGTAAGCGGTGCCCGCCGCGATGAAGTCGGACATCGAACCCGCCTCGGTAATGCCTTCCTCCAGGATCTGTCCGTTCTTGGTTTCGTGATAATACAGGAATGATTCCTTGTCCACCGGCTCGTAAAGCTGGCCCTTGTGCGCGTAAATGCCGATCTCGCGAAACAGCGTGTCCAACCCGAACGTGCGCGCTTCGTCGGGGATGATTGGGACGATCTGCTTGCCAAACGCTTTGTGGCCAAGCAACCGCGTGAGCAATCGAACGAAGGCCATCGTGGTGCTGACGGACGCGCCGCCTTTGAAAAACTCCGCATAGAAATCCCGCTTCGGCACATCCAGCGTTGGCGCGTTGACAATGCGCGCGGGCAGGAAGCCGCCCAATTTCTTGCGGCGTTCCATCAAATATTGGTGCTCCTGGCTGTCCGGCTCGGGACGGTAGAAGGGCGTCTCGACCACTTCTTCGTCGCTGATGGGTATCCCGAAACGCGCGCGGAATTCGCGCAGTTCCTTTTCGTTGAGCTTCTTTTGCTGATGCGTGATGTTGCGGCCTTCGCCGGCTTCACCGAGACCGTAGCCCTTCACCGTCTTGGCCAGAATGACCGTGGGCGTGCCCTTGTTTTCCATTGCTGCCTTGTAGGCCGCATAGACCTTGCGTGTGTCATGCCCGCCGCGCAGCAACTTGCGAATCTGCTCGTCGGTCAAATGATTCACCAACGGCAGCAGCTCCGGATATTTGCCAAAGAAATGTTTGCGTGTGTAACTGCCGGGTTCGACGGAATACTTTTGGTAATCACCATCCACGACTTCGCCCATGCGTTTGATCAAGAGTCCCGTCTTGTCGCGAGCGATCAAATCATCCCAGTCCGAACCCCAGATCAGCTTGATGACGTTCCAGCCCGCGCCGTTGAAGAGGGCTTCGAGTTCCTGAATGATTTTGCCGTTACCGCGCACCGGACCATCCAGGCGTTGGAGGTTGCAGTTGATGACCCAAATCAGGTTGTCCAGGTTTTCGCGCGAGGCCAAAGTCAGGGAGCCAAGCGTCTCCGGTTCGTCCGTCTCACCGTCGCCGATGAAGCACCAGACTTTGGATTCGTCACCTTTGATGATGCCGCGCGCCCGCAGATACCGGTTGAAGCGCGCCTGGTAGATGGACATGATCGGCCCCAACCCCATCGAAACCGTGGGGAATTGCCAGAAGTTCGGCATCAGGTAAGGGTGCGGATAGGACGAGAGTCCCCCACCCTGCGCAAGTTCCTGCCGGAAATGCTGCAAATGGTGCTCATCCAGCCGTCGTTCCAAAAATGCCCGCGCATAAACTCCCGGCGATGCGTGGCCTTGAAAATAAACGATGTCGCCCGGAAAATCCGCCGTGCGCCCGCGGAAAAAATGGTTGAAGGCCACCTCGTACAAAGTCGCGCACGAGGCATACGTGGAAATGTGTCCGCCCAGGCCATCGTGCAACCGATTGGCATTGACGACCATCGCCATGGCATTCCAGCGGATATAGCTCTTGATCCGCACTTCGGTTTCCCAATCGCCCGGATACGCCGGCTGCTTCTCCGGCGGAATGGTGTTGATGTACGGCGTGCTGACGACGTGGGGGATCTTGATGCCCTGGTCACGCAACCGAACCACCAGCTTGTCGAGGAAGCGGGCGGTTTTTTCGGGCTGCTGGCTCTTCAGGACGAATTCCAGCGCCGGTTCAAGGGATTCGAACCAGTCCTGGATGTCCGCGCCATTGCCCACCCGGCCCGGCTGGGCTGAATGCGGTCTCAGTTCGGTCTGCGAATGCTTAGGTTGTTCTTTCTGTAATTTCACTTTGTTGCCTGACATGGGTTGCTTAAACTTCGAACGACGGTCGCTAGCGCCCAACACCATCATATCATACCGTAAAATTGCCGCATTAGACAAGGTTCTTAACTGCGACGGCCCGGAACTGTATATTAGCACAGCCTTTGCACAATGAAATATATTGACCTTACATTTCCGACCCCGGCGGAGAACCTGGCCTGCGACGAGGCCCTGCTGGACCTCTGCGAGGAGGGTGATGAGGGCGAATTGCTGCGATTTTGGCAGCCAATACAGTCTTTCGTGGTGGTCGGTTATGCCAACCGCGCGGCTGTGGAAGCCAATCTTCCGGTCTGCGAGGCCCACCAGATTAGGGTCTTGCGGCGGTGCAGCGGGGGCGGGACCGTCCTCCAAGGCCCCGGTTGCCTCAATTATTCGCTGATCCTTCGCATTCCCGAGTCCGGGCCGCTGCAAGGCATCACCGGAACGAACCAATTCATCATGGAACGGCAGAGAGCCGCCCTGCAATCACTCGTGCAAGCGCCAATTGAAATCCAGGGGCACACTGACTTGGCGATAGTGCCCCCAGTGGCCTCGCCCGCCCCAGCGCCAGCCCGGCTCAAGTTTTCCGGGAATGCCCAGCGTCGCAAACGCAGGTTCCTTATTTTTCATGGCACGTTCCTGCTCCATTTCGACCTCTCGCTGGTCGAAATGGTCCTGCCCATGCCGTCAAAACAACCCGATTATCGCGATGGCCGGCCTCATTCCGGCTTTCTCACGAACCTTGAGATCCCCGCCGATAAAATAAAAAGCGCGCTCAGGACCGCTTGGAGGGCCAAGCATTCCTTGCAAAATGTCCCTTTGGATCGTATCCGGCAACTGGTCGCGTCGAAGTACAGCACGTCCGACTGGAACTTCCGGTTCTGAGTGTCCTTAAGTCTGACAACAAAGGCTCGAAGAGATTTACCCGGGTTCACTGAGACATTATCGCCAAAGTCTTTTGGGTAGGCAGTTCGCCAAAACGGGTTTATTTTCTCCGCATGGTGAAGAAGCTGTTTCTGTTGGATGGGTTGGCGCTGGTTTACCGGGCGCACTTTGCCTTCGCCACCCGGCCCATTTTTACGTCCAAGGGAGTCAATACCTCCGCGCTGTACGGGTTTACTCAGACGCTTCTTGACATCATCAAAACGCGGCAGCCAACGCACATCGCGGTGGCCTTCGATACGGCGGCCCCCACGCAACGGCATGTGGATTATCCGGAATACAAAGCCCAACGCGAAGAAATGCCCGAAGACATCAGTTTTGCCGTGCCGCACGTCCGCCGCCTGGTGGAAGCGTTTAATATCCCGTTCATTACCTGTGACGGTTACGAGGCGGACGACCTCATCGGCACGCTGGTTCGTCGCGCCGAAAAGGAGGGGTTCGAATCCTACATGGTCACGGCGGACAAGGATTTTGGCCAATTGGTTTCCAAGCAGACCTTTCTTTACAAACCATCCCGGATGGGCGAAGGAATCGACATTCTGGGCGTGCCCGAGATCGTGCTCAAATGGGGCGTGGAGCGGCCCGAACAGGTCATCGACATCCTCGCGCTCTGGGGCGATGCATCCGACAACATCCCGGGCGTTCCCGGCATCGGCGAAAAAACCGCCTCCAAGCTTGTCGCCCAATACGGCAGCGTCGAAAACCTGCTCGCTCACACCGGCGAACTCAAGGGCAAGCTCAAGGAAAACCTCGAAACGTATCGCGAGCAGGCTTTGCTTTCCAAACGCCTGGCCACAATCAATGTCGAATCTCCCTGTTCCATTCCGTTGGAGAATCTTCGATTGCGCGAACCCAACCTGGAGGCATTGCGTGGCCTTTGCATCGAGTTCGAATTTAATTCGATTGGCCGCCGGCTGTTTGGCGACGACTTCAAGGCTGGACACGGCTTCGAATCGCCGGCCGCGGCTGCCTCACCTGCGAAAAAAACTGCCGCTCCCCAGAAGCCGGCCGAGGACCTCGTGCTGATTTCGGAGGTGGAGGGCGGAGAGCCGCCCGCCGCCGCGCCGCCGGAAGCCAAGCCCATCAACCCCAATCTCAAGACCATCGCCGATGTGCCGCATGAATATCATTTGGTCACGGAACCAAAGGAGCGTGCGAAATTGGTCAGGCTGCTGCGGTCCCTCAAGTCCTTTTGTTTCGACACCGAAACCACCGGGCTCGATGCCAAAGACACGCGGCTGGTTGGCCTGGCTTTCTCGTTTGCGCCCCACACGGGTTGGTACGTGGTGATGCCGCCGGATGCCGATCAAACTTCAGCCGTTCTTGAGGAGTTCCGCCCCGTTTTCGAGGACGAGCGCATCGAAAAAGTGGGCCACAATCTCAAATTCGACCTCAGCGTGCTCAAGTGCCACGGCATTTCCGTGCGCGGCAAGCTGTTCGACACCATGATTGCGCACAGCCTCGTTGAACCCGAGATGCGGCATGGCATGGATTATCTTTCCGAGGTTTATCTGGGTTATACACCAGTTCCAATCACCCGGCTGATCGGCGATCCCAAGGGCGAGCAAATCAGCATGGCCGACGTGGCCCCGGAATTGGTCGCCGAATATTCGGCCGAGGACGCGGATGTCACCTGGCAGCTTCGGGAAAAACTCGAACCGTTGCTCAAGGAAAAAGGCCAGGAACGCGTCTTCTACGAAATCGAATCGCCGCTCATCCCGGTGCTGATGGACATGGAGTTCGAAGGCATCCGGATCGATTCCACCGCGCTGGCGGAATTTGCCGTGCAACTTTCAAAGGGAATGGCCGTGCATGAGAAGACCATTTATCAACTTGCGGGCACGGAATTCAACCTCAACTCTCCGCGGCAACTCGGCGAAATTCTGTTCGATGTCCTCAAGATCGGCGGCAAACGGAAGAAAACCCGCACCGGCCAGTACGCCACCAACGAACAGACCCTGATCGACCTGGCGCCCGAGCATGAGATCGTCCAGCGGTTGCTTGATTATCGCGCCGCAACCAAACTGAAATCGACGTACGCGGATGCGCTCCCCAGTGCGATCGCAAAAAAGACCGGGCGCGTTCACACGACCTTCAACCAAACCGTCGCCGTCACCGGCCGGCTGAACTCGCAGAATCCGAACTTGCAAAACATCCCCATTCGGACCGAGCAGGGCCGGGAGATTCGCAAGGCGTTCGTGCCGCGCGATGGCGATTACCGGCTGCTCTCCGCGGATTATTCGCAGATCGAGCTGCGGATCATCGCCGCCTTGAGCCATGAGACCGGTATGCTCGAAGCCTTTCGTGACAACCTGGACATTCACACCGCAACCGCGGCGAAGGTCTATGGCGTTTCGCTTGATCTGGTAACCGCCGAGATGCGCCGCAAGGCGAAGATGGTCAATTACGGCATTGCCTACGGCATTTCGGCGTTCGGCCTGGCCCAGCGCCTCGCCATTCCGCGCAAGGAAGCCGCGGTCATCATCGAACAATATTTTGCCAAGTATCCGGGGATTGCCGGCTACATGCGCGATACCGTGGCATTCGCCCGCAAGCACGGATACGTCGAAACCGTGACCGGCCGCCGCCGTTATATCCGCGACATTCGTTCCGCCAATTCTGCCGTCCGTGGCGCCGCCGAACGCAACGCCATCAACGCCCCCATCCAGGGCACCGCCGCCGACATGATTAAGATCGCAATGATCAATATTCATCGTGAACTCTGCCAGCGTCGCCTCAAGACTCGCATGCTGCTCCAGGTCCATGACGAACTGGTCTTCGACGTTCTCCAATCCGAAGAGCCCGAAGTTCGGTCGCTTGTGGAAGACAAGATGAAAACCGCCATTCCCCTTGATGTTCCCGTGATTGTCGAGATTGGCTCCGGTCAGACGTGGCTCGAAGCGCATTGAGCCGAGCGGAGCGGGGCGACGGAGCTCGTGACAACCCGCCCCTGAAACGCTATCTTTCCCGTTCCGGGTTCTGACCTGCGATTATGCGGAAAAATATCCTGCTATATATCGTGATCGTGCTGGTTTGCGGCTGGGGAATTTACGCCTCTCTTCAAGCGGGCCGGCGGCTCGAGAAAGCCAGGCTTTCCACGACCCTCACTGAGGCGGCCCCTGTTCCAATACCGGTCCCATCCGCCAGTGCCAATGGCGCTCTCCGTGGCTTTCTCGACAATCTGCACGAGCCCCTGAGCCTGCTGCTGATTCAAATTATCCTCATCATTCTACTGGCGCGGGTTTTTGGTTCGCTCCTCGTCTGGATGGGCCAGCCGGCCGTCATCGGCGAAATGATTGCCGGGATCGTTCTGGGGCCTTCGGTCGTCGGCGCGCTGTTTCCGCACGCCTTTGATTTTGTTTTTCCCGCCTCTTCCTTCGGCGCCTTGCGCATGCTAAGCCAGGTGGGGGTCATCCTCTTCATGTTCGTCGTCGGCATGGAACTCGACGTTGCCCACCTGCGGACCCGGGCATACACGGCGGTGATGGTCAGCCATGCGAGCATCATCTTTCCCTATTTTCTGGGCGTGTTTTTTTCCCTGTTCATCTATCGAGCGTACGCTCCGCCAAACGCCACCTTTCTTTCCTTCGCGCTCTTCATGGGCATCGCCATGAGCATCACCGCCTTTCCCGTCCTGGCTCGAATCATCGAGGAGCGGGGCCTCAGCAAAACTTATCTCGGCAGCACCGCCATTACCTGCGCCGCGGTGGACGACGTCAGCGCCTGGACGATTCTCGCGTTTGTGGTTGCCATCGTCAAAGCCGGCACGCTGGTTAATTCCCTGCTCACCATTCTGATTCTATTGGCGTTTGTCGGGCTGATGCTTTTTGTCCTCAAACCATTGCTCCAACACTGCCTCAGCACCGGAGCCCAGCAATCGGACCCCAGCCATGGCACCGCCGTAGGCATTCTCATCCTGGTGTTTGCTTCGGGGCTGTTCACGGAGGTGATTGGGATTCATGCGTTGTTCGGCGCTTTCCTCGCCGGGATCATTATGCCTGCCGACCCGTGGTTTCGAGGACGCCTTGAGGAACGGCTGGAAAGTTTCAGTTCCGCCTTTTTGCTCCCTCTTTTCTTTGCGTTCACCGGCCTGCGCACGCAGGTCGGTCTCCTCAACGATTGGAGCAGTGTGACGGTTTGCGTGGTGCTCATCCTGATCGCCACGCTTGGGAAACTGGGCGGCAGCATGTTCACCGCCCGCTGGACCGGGATGGGCTGGCATGACTCCTTCGCGCTGGGCGCGCTGATGAACACCCGGGGACTCGTCGAATTGATCGTGCTCAACATCGGCCTCGATCTCGGGATACTTTCTCCGCGCGTTTTCGCCATGATGGTGATCATGGCCCTGGTCACCACCTTCATGACCGGCCCGCTGCTTTCGTTGGGGAATCTCCTGCGTCGGAAAGGCGCGCTCTTGCCTGTTCAATCCGCTGCGGGCTGAACCGGCCGATACGAACCAGCCTGCTTACGCCTCCTGCACCTGTTTCGCCCTCCACATTCTGAACGCGACCAGTTCATTTTGGAAGCGGGCAGCCGTTTTGAGCAGCAGCGCCTTGTCCGAAGCCAGTCCACCAGATTGCGTGTCTCGTTCGCCGTCTTCAGTGTCAAGGTCCGTTGGATCCAGCAGGTAATCCAAGGCCACACAAATATGGGCAAAAGCCCGCACGGAAAGAGCCTGGTAATTCCCGCGCAACGTCTCGGTGACCACCTCGGCAAAGAGCCGGGCTTGCTTCTCGAGTTCTCCGTCCGCGACCTGGAAATCCCGCGCCAACTCCAGCTTGGCCCCCACCAACTCGGTCAGCCGTCGCGAATGCCTGAGTTCGGCGAAGGTTAGTTTTTCGAACTCACGGAAGAGATTTGATTGTGCGGACATAACGTAGTTCCCAGGTTGGCTTCATTTGCGGTCAATCCCGCCACCTCCGCAGACTATCGGGAAAACTGGCCGAAATCAATCTCCATTTGCTGTCTTCTATTCTCTGCACCACGCGGAATCTCACCACGTACGGGCTATCATCCGTGCTCATAACGTCAAGCGGTGCAGAGAGTAAAAGACAGCTCGTCCCTGCCCTCTGGCTGATCAGTAACAGACCGGCGAAGCACCCGGCCTAAGAGAGTTTCCGCGGGCGGAAGACCCTCCCTCCAAAAGCGTAAAAGAAACGTAGCACACTTGTGCCATTCTGCAAACCAGGCCTCAAGGGCGGCAAAGAGAAGCTGGCACGAACAGTGGAGTTATATTCCCCACTTGCGTGGGGCGGGCGGTCTCGGTTTACTGGCCGCATCAGCTTTGAATCACTAAACAAATGAATCGCGCTTTTGGCAGCAGCTTCTTTCGCGGCCTGTACGCCTGCTCGATGGTTGGGTCCCTCATTGCCGCCAGTCTTCCGGCTTTCGCCCAGCCCAAACCGGCGTTCGAACTGCACGATGGCGATCGGGTTGTGCTCCTCGGCGACACTTTGATTGAAAGGGAGCAGCTCTACGGTTACGTCGAGCATCGGCTCACCATTCGCGAACCAGCGAAAAGCGTCACGTTTCGCAACCTCGGCTGGAGCGCCGACACGCCGACAGGTCAATCACGGTTGAGTTTTGATTTCGACAAGCCGGACAAAGGATTGGAATTGCTCAAGGAGCAAATCGACTCGTTTCAGCCCACCGTGGCGCTGGTCGGTTACGGGATGGCGAACTCATTCCAGGGCGAGGCGGGACTGGCCGGGTTCAAGCACGACATGAACCAGCTCTTGGACATGCTCGAAGCCGTCTGCACCAACAAACCGTTGCGGGTGGTTCTGCTAAGCCCGATCCGTCATGAGAACCTCGGCCCGCCGTTGCCCAATCCCGCCGGGCACAACCGCCAGTTGGAGCTGTATGCCAAGGCCGTCCGTGAGCTTGCGGTGGAACGCCAGGCAGCCAACGACTCCGGCGCAAACCGAAAGTATTTCCATGTTTCGCTTTATGACAACTTGCTGGACGATGGCACCCAGCTCCGCCCGCCGAGACCCCACACCGACGACGGAATCCATCTCACGCCCTACGGCTACTTGCGCATGGCCGAGGCCATCGAAAAGAGTTTGGCCTGGGAACCCAATCTTTGGCGCATCGAGATCACTGTCGATGGCAAAGTGACCGAAGGCAGTTACGGCACGAAAGTGTCCAGACTGGAACGGACACGTGACCACATCCGTTTCACTTCGCTGGACGAGCAACTGGTCAGTCCCTTTTTGCGCGACAAAAGCGGGCGCATTCCCACCGCCGATACGCCTTCGCTGATCCAAATCGACGGGCTCAAGCCGGGCCGTTACGAGTTGGCTGTGGACGGCACGAACCTGATGATGGCCACTGCGGCGGAATGGGCGCGTGGCGTCGTGATCGATCGTGGCCCACAATGGGACCAGTCGGAACAATTGCGCCAGACCATCGTTAAGAAAAACGAGCTAGTGTTCAATCGCTGGCGGCCGCAAAACGAGACTTACCTGTTCGGGTTTCGGAAGAACGAGCAGGGCAGGAACGCCAGGGAAATCCCGATGTTCGATCCGTTGATCACGGAGCAGGAAGTCAGGATCGCTGAGTTGCGCCGTCCGGTGGAGCACGTTTACGAACTAGAGCCGGCGGGCAGGCGGCACGCCAAAGACCAACCGTCCTCCGATGTGTCCGGGCAACCTTTCGGTTTTGAAATCGCGCCCGGTTTCGAAATCAGCCTCTACGCTGAAAGCCCGCTGCTGGCCAAACCCATCCAGATGAATTTCGATCCGCGCGGGCGCTTGTGGGTGGTCAGTTCCGAGGTCTATCCGCAAATCAAACCCGGCCAGGAAGCCAATGACAAGGTGCTCGTCCTGGAAGACACCAAGGGCGTGGGCCGGGCGGACAAATCGACTGTGTTTGCCGACGGCCTGCTCATTCCGACCGGCGTCGAACCCGGCGACGGCGGCGCGTACGTCGGTCAGGGCACGGAACTGTTGTTTTTTAAAGACACCGACGGCGATGGCCGGGCCGATGAAAAGCGGGTGTTGCTTTCGGGCTTCGGCACGGAGGACACGCATCACATCATTCACACGCTGCGTTGGGGTTATGACGGCCAGCTTTACTTCGACCAATCCATATATATCCACAGCCACATCGAAACGCCGAATGGCGTCGTCCGCCTCAACAGCGGCGGCATATTGAATTTGCGGCCCTCGACGATGGAATTGGGTGTGTACCTGCGCGGGTTTTGCAATCCATGGGGGCATCAATTCGATGACTTCGGCCAATCGTTCGTGACCGACGGCGCGGGTTCCCAAGGCATCAGCTACGGCATTCCCGGCGCAACTTATTTCACCTACGCCCAGATGCGCCGCGAACTTCAGAGTGTCAGTCCCGGCAGTTATCCCAAGTTTTGCGGGCTGGAACTCATTTACAGCAAGCAATTCCCGGACGATTGGCAGGGCAATGCCATCACGTGCGATTTCCGCGCGCATCGGATTGTGCGTTTTGCCATCGACGAATCCGGCGCCGGCTATGTCACGCGCGAAATGCCCGATCTGCTGCGCACGACGAACATGACCTTCCGCCCCATCGACGTGAAACTCGGGCCCGATGGCGCGCTTTACATTGCCGATTGGTCGAATCCGATCATTCAACATGGCGAGGTCGATTTCCGTGATCCCCGGCGTGACCACGAACACGGCCGCATTTGGCGCGTGACCGCCCAGGGCCGTCCGCTCGTGAAACGGCCCAAGCTGATTGCTGCCTCGAACCGGGAACTGCTGAATCAACTTCTCTCTCCCAACAAATACAATCAGCGACAGGCACGCCGCGTTTTGACTGAGCGCGGGACCAGCATCGAACCGGATTTGGCCAGGTGGGTGCGCGCACACCAGGATGAAAAAGATCAAAAGGCGCTGCTCGAAGCGTTGTGGATGTATCAATCGATCAATGTCGTGGAACCGGATTTGCTGGAAAAAACGCTCCAGGCCCGGGATGGCCGCATCCGCGCCGCCGCCACGCGCGTGGTCGGCGCCTGGCATTCGCGATTGGGAACGGGAACTGATCCCACCGAGATTCTCGCTCAACGTCTCAGTGACGAGCATCCTCGCGTCCGGCTGGAAGCCATGCGTGCACTCGGTGAAATTCCGACTGCCCGCTCGGCCGAATTGGTGCTGGCCGCGACGGACCGGCCAATGGACCGCTTTCTCGATTACGGCGCCTGGTTGAGCATGAACGATCTGGCCGAACCCTGGCTCGCCGCAGTCAAGTCCGGCGCATGGAAGTCTGAGGGACGCGAAAAGCAGCTTGCCTTCGGTCTGAAGGCGATTGAACCGGCCCTGGCGGGAACGGTCCTCGGTCAGGTATTGCAGGACCGGAAAATTCCCCGCGATGGCAGCGGCCCCTGGCTTGACTTGATCAACGAATCGGGCGATTCGCAAACATTGCGCCGGCTTTTTGACCAGGTCTTGAACAACGGTTTTGAAGAAGACGCGGCCGTGCGGGCTTTGTGGGCGCTGGGACAAGCCGCGCGACTGCGCGCCACGAAGCCCTCGGGTGATCTGGACCCGCTCGGCTCGCTCTTCGCCAGCCCAAGTGAAAAGATTCGCCGTGGTGCGGTTGAACTGGCCGGGTTCTGGAAACTGGGTTCGCTGACTCCCGGGCTGTCAACGCTGGTGGCCGGGAAGGAAACCAGGCCGGAGTTGGCGCAAGCCGCGTTCGCCAGCTTGCGCGAAATCGGCGGCGAGAAAGCAATCGCGGCATTGATGCCGTTGACAGATAAAACGAACGAAATCGCGCTTCGCCGGCAAGCCGTGCTCGCGCTGGCGGCGCTCAACATGGAAAAAGCAAAGCAACCCGCCGTCGAGATTTTGAACGAGGCCGCCGATGAAAGTGAAGCTGTGGAACTTTGGCGTTCGCTCCTCAAGATCAAGGGTTCGGCGAAGGCATTGACGCAGGTGCTTCCCAAGTCGGGCCTGGGTTTGGTCATGGCCAGGGCCGGCCTGCGTGCTGCGCGCGAGGATGGCCGGAGCGAACCCGATCTGATTTTTGCCCTCTCGCGCGGGGCCGGCCTGGACGACGATAGCCACACTGGCCTTTCCGATTCGGAAATCAAAATGCTGGTCGGTAGTGTGCAGGAGCAAGGCGACCCGGCACGCGGTGAACAGATATTCCGGCGCAAGGATTGCGCCTGCGCCTCGTGTCATTCCATCGGCGGTGTGGGTGGAAAAGTCGGGCCGGACCTGACTTCGATCGGCGCCAGTTCGCCAGTGGACTATTTGATCGAGTCCGTGCTCTATCCCAGCCGCAAGATCAAGGAAGGCTATCATTCGGTGCTTGTCGAAACCGGCGACGGCGAGGAGCTTTCCGGCGTGCTCGTCCGCGAGGACAGCCAGCAGTTGGTCCTGCGCGACGCCGCGAACAAGGAAATCTCCATCGCGAAAAACAACGTCAAAAATCGCGTCATCGGCAAGACCTCACTCATGCCCTCCGGACTGGCCGATCCGTTGAGTGGCAGCGAGCGTTTGGATTTGTACCGTTTCCTTTCCGAACTTGGCAAACCCGGCCCTTACGATGCCTCGAAAGGCAGCGTGGCGCGGCTCTGGAAAGTTCAACCGCAAATCGCAGATCCGGCCCAACCCGGGGACGAGCAATTCGTCAACACGCCATTATCCGAACCCGCATGGACGCCCGTACGCTCTTTTGTGGACGGTCATGTCCCAGGCTCCGATTTAAAGGACGCTCTTCGCGTCGTTGATGGTAAAAATCCCGCTGCCCTTTTCGCCGCCGTGCAGTTGCAAGCCGCCAAATCCGGCCTTGTTCAGTTGCGGTGGGCGGGCGTGACCGATTGTCCGCTCTGGGTGGATGGCAAATTGACCGATCGCACTTCCCAGCTCGAACTTTCGGCCGGACTTCACACGATCATTGTTAAATTAGATGCCAAAAAACTTCCCGACGCGATTAGACTTGAGTGTGCGGACGCAACGTTTGTAACGAACTAATTCAGAGCGGCTCACGGCGTTGGCACCATCCCGCTGAACGGAAACACATACGCCTGTAAAAAAACCAGCACCCCCACCAGCGCCGCCAGCGCGAGGCTGTGGAAAAGCACGTAGCGCAGGATGTCTCCCTCGTGTCCGTACCAATTCGTTGCCGTGCTCGCCACCACGATGCTTTGGGCATCGACCATTTTGCCCATCACGCCGCCGCTGCTGTTGGCGGCGGCCATCAGCGTGGGGGAAATGCCGGTTTGAGCGGCGGTGATTTTTTGCAGGCTCCCGAACAACACATTCGACGCGGTATCTGACCCGGTCAACGCCACCCCAAGCCACCCGAGCAGCGTGCCAAAAAAGGGATAAAGCCTGCCGGTTCGCGCGAGCGCCAGCCCCAGCGTCGCGTCCGTGCCGGAATAGCGGGTCACGTACCCTAGGGCCAGCATTGCCGCAATCGTGATCAGCGAAAAGCGCACGCGAACCAAAGTCCGCGCATAAATGCGGGCCAGCAGCGCCGGCGCGAATCCCATGATGAGTCCGGCTGCCATTGCCGCCGCCAAAATTCCTGTGCCCGTGGCCGAGAGCCAGTTTAACACGAAAATGGCGTCCTCCGGCTTGGTGGGATTTTCCGAAGTCGGCGGTGGAACGACCGGCGGCACGCGAACCACTGCCTTATCCAGCATTGGGACATGGAACTGAACCACCGCAACCTGGTCCAACACCGCCTTCACCCTGGGCACACCCCAAACAAACACGAACAAACTCAGCAATATCCACGGCAACCAAGCTTGTGCTACTGTGCCGGCAGTGGTTGCGACTTCCGTGCCACCCAAAACGCACGTCTCTTTCATCTCTTGCTTGGAAGAGAGCAACGCGGTGGAAGATCCCCCATCACCCAAACCTTTCCGGCCATTCTCCATCTTCAATCCTCTATCTTCATCCGCCCCATCACTCTTTCCACTCTGTGCCTCTATGCCTCCGTGGTTGATTTCTTCTCCCATCTGCCGCGCGAATTCCCATCGCCTCGCCGGCTGCCAAAGCTTGAGCAACACCACCACTGCAATCATCGAGCACACGGAAGCCACAATGTCGACCAGCCAGGGACCATGAAAATTCGAGATGAGAAACTGCGGAATGGCGAAGGCCAGGCCGGCCGTCAGCGCCGCCGGCCAAACTTCCAGCGCGCCGCGAAAGCCCGCCATTGCCCACACCACCCAAAACGGCACGATCAACGAGAAAATTGGAAGCTGGCGTCCCACCATGGCCGAGAGCGTCAGTTCACTAATGCCTGTGACCTTGCTCAAAGCGAGAATCGGCGTGCCGAGCGCCCCAAAAGCCACCGGGGCGGTATTGGCAATGAGAGACAAGCCGGAAGCTGCGAGCGGACGAAAGCCCAGTTGTATCAGAATGGCGGCGGTAACAGCCACCGGCGTCCCAAAGCCAGCAGCGCCTTCGAAAAATGCTCCCAGGGAAAAAGCCACCAGGATCACTTGAATCCGCGGGTCGGGCGCCAGCCTCGCCAGGCTGCTGCGCAGGATGACGAAGTAACCTTTTTGGACCGTCAGTTCGTAAAGAAAAATCAGATTCAGGATGATCCAGCCGATGGGAAACAAACCGTAGGCCGCGCCGAAACCCGTCGCCGCCGCAACCAATCGCGCCGGCATCCCATAGACGAAGACCGCGACCGCCACCGCCACGGCCAGGCCCAGCGTGGCCGCGAGATGAATTCGCAGGTGCAACCCGGCGATCGAACCGAGCAGCACGACGACCGGCACGGCGGCAAGGAGAGTGGAGAGCGCGGGGTTGCCTAACGGGTCATATTGTTGCAGCCAATGCATTGGTGATTCGCGGCGCAACCTACGTCAAAGACACCGCCACTCACAAGCCTGGATTGGCGCGGGCTGCGGCTGGAATCAGACTGTTCGGCTCCGTTCAAAACGGTTCGTCCGCATTGCCTTCAATTGAGGCTCGATATTCTTCAACATGATCATCCGGCGCATTCGGCGGCTCTTCCGCGTCGTCATTGGTTGGATCAGTCTGCACCTGCACTGCTGCTTCCGTCTTGGGAACTGGTTGTGTCAGCGGCTCGCGTTTGCGTTGTCGAAGCGCCTGTTGCTCGCGCACCAGTTCCGCTTGCTCCGCTTCTGTGAGCTCCAACTGCCCTAGGCGTCCGGTTATTGCGGAGATCCGGCGATCTATGGCTTGGTTTCGGAGAGTCCTTACGACGTCGCTTAGTTGTTGTGCCACATTTCGGAGCGTCCGTTTCGGCATAATTGCCTCAGTAATCAAACTCCTCATGTCCGGGGCTTCACAATGAGTGAGAAAGTCGGCTACACCCCGCCAGCTCCCATTATGCTGGGCGTCTAGGCATTGCGACATGATCTGCTTTACCGCGAGGTGCTGAATCCAGTCGAGATCAAACTGTGCTGGTAGCGTCACTTCCCCGTTCTCAGAAAGCAGGAGAAGCCTCAATAACCAAAATTCATGGTCCGAAGGACGCGCTGTTTTGGCGGTGCTCTGAGAAAGCTCTTCGATCGGCTCCACCGGCGCGTTGGCCTGCACCCGTGGTGCAATGCCAAATTGCACCCTCGCTGCTTCTTCAGAAACCCCCAGACGCAAAGCCGTCTTTTGCGCGTAAGTATCAATCATCACCGCGTTTCCGGTCTTTTGCACTGCCTGGGCCATTTCCTGCAAGATCGTCAGCCGCCCTTTATCCGTGGCAACATCGTTCTGTTGGCAAAGCCGCTTCAGATAGTAGTCGAAAAAGCCGTCGGCGCGTTCGATCAATTCCCGGAACGCCGCCGCGCCCGCTTCCTTGATGAAACTGTCCGGATCATGCGGCGCGGGCACAACCGCCACGCGAACTGCCAGCCCTGAAGCCAGCAGACTGTCCAGCGAACGCACCGCGGCATTCTGCCCGGCATCGTCCGAATCGAAACACAGCACCACTTCCTCCACGTGCCGCTTAAGAATGCGCGCATGCTCCGCTGTCAGGGCCGTTCCCTGCGGTGCGACCACATTCTGGACGCCGCCCATATAGCAAGCGATCAAATCGAGCTGGCCCTCGCAAACAATGGCGCATTCAGCGTCAAGCAGCGCCTTTCTCGATTTGTCCAACCCGAAAAAGACCTTGCCCTTGGTAAAGATTGGCGTCTCGGGCGAGTTGACGTACTTGGCGGTCTTGGCTTCGGCGTCGAGCACACGCCCGCTGAAACCGATCACTCTCCCCTGCTCGTCGCAAATCGGGAAAATCAACCGGCCCCGAAACCGGTCGTAAAAATGATCGCTGCCTTCCTTGCGCAGAATCAACCCGCTCTGCTCCATCAGTGCGGTGTCGTACCCTTTGCTCCTGGCCCAATTGACCGTGTCGTCCCACACGTCCGGCGCATAGCCGAGGCGGAACAATTTGATGGCCTCGGCGGAAACGCCACGCTTAGTGAGATAATCGCGTGCCGGCTGGCCACTGGCTTCGTTGGCAAGCGCATTCTGCCATCGCTGGGTGATTTGCTCGTGAACGGTCAACAACTGGTCCTTGAGATGCCGGGTCTGCTTCTGTCCGGGATCGTTGTCCGTCTCGATCGGAATCTTCGCCCGGTCCGCCAGACGCCGCACCGCGTCCGGAAACGGCAGATTCTCGAATTCCATCACGAACGAAATCACGTTGCCGCCCTTGTGGCACCCGAAACAGTGGAAGGTCTGCTTGTTCGGACTGACGTTGAAACTGGGGGTCTTTTCCTTGTGGAATGGGCACAACGCGACAAAATTGGCGCCGTTGCGCTTCAGCGGCACGTAAGAGCCGATGACATCCACGATGTCACTGGCGGAACGAACCTGCTCAATGGTTGCTTCGGAAATCAAACCGGCCATAGGACGGAACAAATTGCCGCTGGTGCGCAGCCATTGGTTCTACCCTGCCGGAGAGTTTAAGGCAAATCGTCTTTGCGCCGCTCAACCTGCTTGACCTCGGGCGCGGTGGGTTTGATGAGGAGGAAGCCCGCATTATCATGGAGTTGCTTGCCGAGGAAGGAGCTTTTGAAAACGTCCCCTTGCACGGAATACAGTTCGGGAAAAAACGTGCTGCCATAGACGTCCTTCTGAAACGCGATCGCCTTATTCACTTCCTGGCTGGTGTAGGCCCGCGCGTTCAACAGCGCCAGTGCGGCCACGAGAATACACGCAAATCGGATCGCCCCCGCCACTGTTCCCAAATAGAACTCACCCCGGCCGAAAATATCGCTGCCCACGAGCTTGCCTCCCGTGCCTTTTTTGATCAGCGAAAAGAACATTTTCACCACCATGGCAATGGCGATGTACACCGTGATGTAGCAAAACAGGTGGCTGACCGGGCAGGATTGCGCGAGCATGTCACCCAGCGGCAGATACAGGAACGCACATGCCAAGACAATCGCCATCCATTGAAGACACACCATCAATTCCTGGGACATGCCGTTCTTGCGGCCTTTCTGCGCGCCCAGCAGCAGCACAATCACCACCACAAAGTCGAACCAGTTTATAGGCAGGTTGTTCGAGTTCATAATTGCTCAATAAATGGACACTTTTCATGCGTGTCCGGGTATTGTAAGCAGGTTGCTCGCCAGAATCGGGCAAGCTCAAAAACGGGCGCGGGCGGTTTGCGCTGACTTCTCAAGGGTGCTACGATTGCGGCAGTTTCTTAGAACGCCGACCCATGCATGAAAAAGTTCCGTGTCATCCATTTTGAGGACGATCCGAGCGACGCTTTTTTTGTGCAGAAGGCGCTTGAGCATGAAAACCCGGACACAGAAATCGTCCGGGTGGCATCACCGCTTGATTATCTCACCGCCGTCGCCAACCGCAGCCCGGACCTGATTCTCATTGACAGCGGAGCGCCGGGACTCAGCGGGACTCACGCAGTCGAACTGGCGCGGGAAAAACATCCGCATATTCCAGTCATCGTCGTCAGCGGAGCCACAAACGAGAAGCTGGTATCCTCCGCCTTCGAAGCAGGCGCCACTGATTACGTGGTCAAGCATCAGTTGTGGCAATTGTCCGCCGCCATCCGGCGCGCCCGCAGATCCGCCGAACGCGAACAGGCGGGATTGGAGTTGGAGCAGCAGGCGCTGGCCAAAACGCGGTTGGTGGCGGTGGTCCAGGAATTGTCGCTCGCGCGCGACCTGGATACGATCATGGCGGTCGTGCGCAAAGCCGCGCGCGAACTCACGGGCGCGGACGGGGCCACCTTCGTGCTCCGCGAGGGCGAGTTCTGCCATTACGCTGACGAAAACGCGATTGCTCCGCTTTGGAAAGGCCAGCGGTTCCCACTCACTTCGTGCATCAGCGGTTGGGCGATGTTAAACCGGCAGCCGGCGGTAATCGAAGATATTTACGTTGATCCCCGCATCCCGGCGGACGCTTACCGCCCAACCTTTGTGCAGAGCCTGGTAATGGTGCCGATCCGCACGCAGTCGCCCATTGGCGCCATCGGCAACTATTGGGCCCGGCGTCATGCGGCGACAAAATCCGAAGTGGAATTGCTGCAAGCCCTCGCCAACACGACGGCAGTGGCCATGGAAAACGTTCAGCTCTATAAGGAACTCGAACAGCGCGTCAAGGACCGCACGCAGCAGTTGCAAGCCGCCAACCATGACCTGGAGGCATTTTCGTACTCCGTTTCCCATGATTTGCGCGCGCCGTTGCGCCGGATTGGCGGCTTTGCCGAGCTTTTGCGGCAGGAACTGCCACCGGGCACGAGCGAGAACTCCGAGCGTTTTCTTGGGAAGATCGATTTTGAGATTACCCGGATGGGAGGATTGATCGACGACTTGCTCCGCCTTGCGCGATTTGCGCGCGTGGAGATGAATTGGATGAAGGTAAATCTGAACGTCCTCGCGGCTGATGTTGTTGCCCGCCTTCGCGCCAGCCACCCCAGCCATCAGGTGGAATTCTCCATGCCAACGAATCTCGAAGCCTGGGGAGATCCCGGTCTGTTGCAAGTCGTGATCGAAAACCTTTTGTCCAATGCATGGAAATACACGCTGAAGCGGGAGCGCGCCATCGTTGAATTCGGTTCCACCTCTCAACCCGATGGCTCCATGGCTTTTTTCATCCGCGACAATGGGGCCGGCTTCAGCATGGAATATGCGGACAAATTGTTCACACCCTTCCAGCGATTGCACAGCGAGAAGGAATTTGCCGGAAACGGCATCGGCCTGGCCACAGTCCAGCGGATCATCCGCCGGCATGGCGGGCAAGTCTGGGCCAGCGCGGAGGTGGAGCAAGGCGCAACTTTCTCCTTCACCCTTCCGACGCCGCAATCCAGGATCGAAAATCAAGGTGGATGCTCACCCCATATGATAAGCTCACGCCGAATCGAAGAATAAGCCACTCGCAAGAAGTGCGGAGCGAGTCGCGTGGCTGCACGGAAGGTTGATCTCGTGGCAGCCGTTTACAGGAAGAACAGGAAAGATCTGGATCTGGCAGTCTAACCAGTCCGACGGGCGGATTTAGGGCGGGACTATGAAAACGGTTCTGTTGGTTGAAGATCGGCAAGAGGACGTATTGCTGATGAAACGAGTCTGTGACCGCTTGGCTGCGGGTATTCTTTTGCGCGTGGCGGGTGATTATGAATCCGCCATCAACTATCTTACGAAGAGAGGCGCTTACGCCGACCCCAACGCGAATCCTCCGCCCGATTTGATTCTCCTGGATATCCGCCTGCCCTTCGGCAGCGGACATGAGATCCTTGCCTGGCTTCGCAAACGGCCAGAGTTTGCATTTGTGCCCGTGGTTATGTTTAGCAGTTCCAGCGATGCGTCGGACATCAACCGCGCCTACTCGCTCGGAGCCAACTCGTACCTGCAAAAGCCAATCAACTTCGACGACTTCAAACAAACCGTTCCATTGATTTTGAAATACTGGCTTGAACTCAACCAGTCCCCAGGCGCGGATCCATAGAGCGCGCCAGCCAGCAGTCACTATTTCCCCACTGATTCGGAGACGGCCACGGAGTTGAATCAAAACAACTCTCTTGCCATCCATGGCCGTCTCCGAGCTTGCGGGGCAAAGTTTGTTCATAGGGAGCGGTATAAGAACGCCGTTTAGGGCCGACTCCCCATTGCCTGCAGGTCATAAAAAGGTGAGTGAAAGGAGCGCGCATACGGGAGCAGAATATGAACGTGACCAAAGAAAGCGATTGGAACGAATCCCAATGGTTTAAAGAATGGCTCGAATTGGCGCGCCAGAATCCAGCCCAGAACCGCGATGAGCCCGGATGGGAAACAGACACATCTCGTCCCGATAACCGTCCCAAGCCCAAGGAGTCCAGGGAGTTTTCTCCGCCGTTCGGAGAATGGAATTTTTCGCTTCGCGAAAGCATCATGCTCCGGCTTCCCCGGAGGCACCTAATGCTCGCGGGACGGTAACGTCTGGTGGGTTGAAACCCCGCCAGCGCCAGCTCGCATGGTCAAAAACCTTCCGCCGTCCCCAACGCCCTCGGGTCCGCCGTTCCGACAAATCGCTTTCCGTCCGGCGTCCGTCCCACAATTTGCGTTACGCCCATGCTGGAATTCACTTTGAGCTTGTGACCACGTTCGGCGAGGGCCGCGCGCAATTCGGCAGGCATTGACTTCTCGACCACGATTTCGTCCGGCGACCATTGGTGATGCCAGCGGGGCTGCGCGATCGCCATTTCGGGTGACATCCCCAAATCAAGCATGTTCACCAGCGCGAGCACTACCTGGGAAATGATCGTCGGCCCGCCGGCGGCGCCGAGCGCCAGTACAGGCCGGCCGTTCTTGAGCACAATCGTCGGGCTCATGCTCGAAAGCGGGCGCTTTCCGGGCGCGACGGCGTTGGCCTCCGCACCGATCAGGCCAAAGAAATTTGTCACACCCGGCTGGATGGAAAAGTCGTCCATCTGGTTGTTCATCACGACGCCGGTTCCGGGAATCACCACTTTGGAACCGAATCCCGTGTTTACGGTTGCCGTGCAAGCCACCCAATTGCCTTGCGCATCGGCCACGGAGAAATGCGTGGTATGTTTCTTGAACACGTCGCCGGCCCAATCCGGAGGCAAGCCGTGCCCGGAAACCGGGGTGGCGCGTTTCAAGTCGATCTTTTGCGCCAGAGTGGCTGCGTAGCTTTTGTCCACCAAACCATGCGGCACCCGCACCTGGTCGGGGTCGCCCAGCCAAAACGCACGGTCCGCGAACGCCAGCTTCATGGCTTCGGCAATCACATGCGCCCGCGTGGCTTGGTCCATTGCGGCCAATTGGTAGTGCTCGAGAATATTCAGAATCTGCGCCACGTGGACGCCGCCGGAACTGGGTGGCGGAAACGCCAACAATTCGTAACCGCGATAGCGAGTCGTCACTGGCTCGCGCAATGCGATGTGATAGTTGCGCAGGTCCGCCGCGGTCATGATTCCCCCATTCTGTTTCATCCAACTTTCCACTGCGGGGCCGAAAGATCCACGATAAAACCAGTCTGCTCCTTGCGCCGCGATATTGCGATAGGTTGCAGCCAAGTCCGGCTGGCGCAGCACGTCGCCCTCCTGGTACGTCGAGCCGTCCGGTTTTAGGAATGCGGCGCATGAAGACGGGAATCGCGCGAAATCCTTTTGCGCGGACCGGAGGCTGCCGGCGTAATGCGAGTCCACCTTAAAGCCGCGCTCCGCAATTTCCGCCGCTGGGAGAATCAACTCCTTCAGACTTTTGCGACCGAATTGTTTGAGCGCGTAATCGTAAGCCGCCAAGGCTCCCGGAACTCCGCTGGCCAACGCACCCATCTGGCTTAGCCCGGTATCGGCTTTTCCATTGCGAACAAACATATCACGGCTGGCCGCCGCCGGGGCCATCTCGCGCCCGTCAATGGCGACGGCTGAACCATCCGCACATTGGATCAGCATGAAGCAGCCGCCGCCGATTCCTGAATTGTATCCATTCACCACGCCCAGCGTCAGGGCGACGGCCACCGCTGCGTCGATGGCATTGCCTCCCTGTTTCAAAACCTCCACGCCTGCCGCGGTTGCCACGGGATCCACGCTGGCCACCATGCCGTGCTCGCCGTAAGCGGCCCGGGCTGCGGGGGCGGTCCACATTTGCTTTGGAGGAGCGGGCGTGGAGCAACCCGTCAGGAGCAGGACCCCCAAGGCAGCGCAAAACGCGCCATGGCGCAATGAGTGCCTGAACAGGCCCGAGCGTTTTAACTTCCGTTGCGAGTCGGTGGGCAGCCAAAACATTGCACTGATTCAGCCGTCCTTACGGGAGTTTTGCAACTGCTGATTCGAGCAGTTTCTGAAATGCAAGAGCCTCCTTGCGTCGGCTGCTGCCGTAAAGGGATTCTCGTATAGCTTCTGGAGAGTTGGCTTTTGCTTGTGAACACGCCTTGCGGCAGTTTAAAATCCATTCCGCACATGAGCGAAATCATTAAGTTGGCGCAATTCGGCCTTGGCCCCATCGGATTGGAAGCACTGAAACTGGCGGCCGCCAAATCCTGGGTGGACGTCGTCGGCGCCGTCGATATCGATCCGGCCAAAGTGGGCCGGGACCTTGGCGCCCTGACCGGCGCGAGCAATCTCAAGGGCCGGCACGTTCACCGCACGATTGAAGACCTGCTTGCCCGGGCGAAGCCCGATGTGGTTCTGCATACCACCGTCTCGAAGTTTAAGAACGCCTTCGACCAACTCGAAGCCTTGGCGCGCGTCGGCATCAGTGTGGTTTCCTCCTGCGAAGAACTGCTCTTTCCGCAGCTCAACAACCCGGACCTCGCCGCCAAACTCGACCGACTCTGTCAGGAAAAGGGCGCGCGGATCATCGGCACCGGGGTCAATCCCGGTTTCGTGATGGATGTGCTCCCGGTTTGCATGACAGGCGTCAGCCGTGAAGTGCGCAGCATCAACGTCCAGCGCGTCGTCAACGCGTCCACCCGCCGCGAGCCGCTTCAGCGAAAGATTGGCAGCGGATTGCCGCCGGAGGAATTCCGCCGCCGTTTTCAGGAAGGCCGCGCCGGGCATGCCGGCCTCAAGGAATCCCTGGCGCTCATCGCCCACTGCATGGGTTGGGAAGCGAAGAACATTGTCGAAACCGGCGATGCCGTGGTCGCAGATCATGACATTCGCACCCAATTCCTGGAGGTGAAGAAAGGGCAGACGTGCGGCCTGCACCAGCGCGCCGAAGCCAAAGTGAACGGGAAGGTTGCGCTGGTGCTGGATTTGAAAATGTATTTGGACGCGAAGAATCCGCATGACGCCATTCAAATCGAAGGCGAACCGCCGCTGGACGTCATCATCCAAGGCGGCGTCGCCGGCGATCAGGCCACGGTGGCTGCACTGGTGAATACGGCGCGAAGAATTCTCAAAGCGCGCCCTGGGCTGTTGTTGATGACTGATCTGGCGGTTCCCTGCCAGGCTTGAGCCGATTTGTGGGGCTGATAAGACCAATGGAACGAATAGAAAACGGCGCGGGTATGGTCACCCGCGCCGTTTTTGATATTCCAAAATCCCTGTTTACGTCCCGTGCTCAGGCTTCCGCGTGGTAGCCTTCTTCGCCGTGTTCGGCCAGGTCCAACCCGGCGGTTTCCACTTCCGGAGTGGGTCGCAAGCCGACGACGGCTTTGACGATGTAGGCAATCACCACCGTGCCGACGACTGCCAACACCAGAGTCACCCCTATGGCTTTTACCTGCTCCAACCACAGGCCGCCATCGGATACGAGCTTGGCCAGCCCGTTTTGAGTGGCAGCGTTCGCCAGGTCCATTTTATTGCCGACGTCGGCCAGGTTGCTGACGATATTTACGTTGCCGCTTTTGGCGGTCGCAAGAATGCCCGTGAGAAATGCACCCATCGTTCCCCCAATGGCATGCACACCGAAGGTATCCAATGCGTCATCATAGCCTAACATCGCCTTGAGCTTCCATACCGCGAAGAATGGCACCAGGCCCGCCGCGATCCCGATGATCACCGCACCGGTCGTATCCACAAACCCGCAAGCCGGGGTAATCACGACCAACCCGGCTACCGCGCCGGAACAGAACCCAAGCACGCTGGGCTTGCCGCGCAAAACGTATTCGGCCATCGCCCAGGTAAAGGAAGCCACCGCCGTTGCCATCGTGGTCGTGGTGAACGCATTGGCCGCAATGACGTCCGCCGCCACGGCGCTGCCGGCGTTGAAGCCGTACCAGCCCACCCAGAGCATGCCTGTGCCGATCATGCAAAGCACCATGCTGTGCGGCGGCATCGGCTCCTTGCCGAACCCAATTCGCTTGCCGAGAATCAAGCAGAGAATCAAGGCCGACCAACCCGAGGACATGTGCACGACTGTGCCACCGGCAAAATCGATCGCCTTGATCGAGGCCTTGGGATTCCAAACGCCGTTCATGAAGCCATCCACACCCCAGACCATGTGCGCGAGCGGGAAATAAACGACGAACATCCAGAGCGTCATGAACAAAAGAATCGCCGAAAATTTCATGCGTTCGGCAATCGCGCCGACAATGAGCGCCGGGGTGATGATGGCGAACATGAGCTGGTACATCGAATACACGTTGTGCGAAACCCAATGCGAATAGTCTGTGTTTGGATTGGAATCGACGCCGTTGAGGAATTTCCAATCCAGGTGGCCCAGGAAAGCGTTCCCGCCATGAAAGGCCATGCTGTAACCGCACAGCCACCACAAGATGCTCACCAGGCCGGCAATGCCCAGGCACTGGGCCATGACCGAGAGCACGTTTTTCCTGCGTACCAAGCCGCCATAAAACAAGGCCAGTCCGGGCAAGGTCATGAACAGCACGAGGGCGGCGCAGATCATCTGGAAGGCGTTATGCCCAGGCCCAGGGCCGGGAATCTTGGAGGAGACATTGGTCACCGCCACGCAGGTGCGCGGGCTGTTGGCAATGTAGGCTTCCAAATCCGCCACTCTTTGATCGAGAGTCGGATCTTTTAAAGCCGGGGCGGCAGCCGCAGGTGCGGCAGCTGGAGCGTCGGCGGCGCGCAGGCTCGTACCCGCAAGCATCAGGCCGACAACCAAACTGGTCAGAAGAAATAAATTTTTCATGTAAGTTATTTTTTAGGTTCTGGATTTATGGTTAAACGGCTTTCTCTCCTTTTTCTTCGGTGCGGATTCGAATGGCGTCCTCGATCGATGACACAAATACCTTGCCATCCCCGATTTTTCCGGTTTTGGCGGATTTGACGATGGCTGCCACGGCGGGATCCACCCGCAGGTCGGGGACGACGAGTTCAAGTTTGATCTTGGGAAGGAAATCGACGGTGTATTCGCTGCCGCGATAGATTTCGGTGTGCCCTTTCTGCCGTCCGAAACCTTTGACCTCGATTACGGTCATGCCTTCGATTCCGATTTCGCCCAGGGCGTCTTTTACTTCTTCCAATTTGAATGGTTTGATGATGGCTTCGATTTTTTTCATGCTGCTCCGGTTCTAGCGCGCGCAAGAACCGCCTTTCGTTTAAAGAAGAGCCTGACTGTTGACGGCATCTGGCAAACCGGCGGGCCGCCCGAAACGCCGGTTCCCAGCGTCCATGCTCAACCAGACCGATTCTTCTGCTCCAGATGCACTAAGTGACTCCAACAGCAAAGCGCTTCTCATGTATTCTGGCACCCGAGCAGCCCGAATGCCACTTGCCTCGTCCCGGCCGTTAGCCTTCTGCACAAACATCTGTGGTTGAGCATCTTACGAAGTGTGAGTTTTTTTCATTATTATGGTGAAACAAAATCATGCTGCACTCTTTTGCACATCCTGTTCGATTCTGGCCAACAACACTGTGGCAATGCGGTTGCTTTGCTATTTGGAACTTTCATGCACGCAGACTAAGCTGAACTCAAAGAGATCACCGTGAGTCGATGACTCCTGAAACCGCCCACTTAAACGAGCCAATCCTGCAGCACACGCGCAAGGATTTTCCGCTGCTGCTCCAGGACCAAACCGTGCAGCAAGCGCTGGATACCATCCGCCGGGAAGGCGTGGGCGAGAAAATTGTTTACTTCTATGTCATCGATGCCGAGCGCCATCTGGTTGGAGTTCTCCCGACGCGCCGGTTGTTGACTTCCGCAGCGGATCGTCGCCTTGCGGAAATCATGGTGACCCGCATCGTGGCTATTCCATCGACAGCGACCTTGCTCGAAGCCTGCGAACTCTTCGCGCTGCACAAGTTTTTCGCCTTCCCGGTAATCGACGAGCAGCACCGGATCGTCGGCATGGTGGATGTGAATTTGTTCACCGAAGAGGTTCTGGATCTGGCCGAGGGCGAGCCACCCGACGATCTCTTCGAAGCGCTCGGGTTTCGCGTCGCCCAAGTGCGCGACGCCTCGCCGCTCAAGGCATTTCGCTATCGTTTTCCCTGGCTCCTGGCGAGCATTGCCAGCGGAACCGCCTGCGCTTTGCTCGCCCGCGCCTTTGAAACCACGCTGGCCCAAAGTATTCTCCTGGCCTTTTTTCTCACCATGGTGCTGGGTTTGGGCGAAAGCGTCAGCATGCAATCCATGACCGTGACCATCCAGGCTTTGCATGCCACCCGTCCGACGTTGCGGTGGTATTTGCGGACGCTCAACCGGGAGATCAGCACCGCGCTGCTGCTCGGAATGAGCTGCGGCATCGTGGTGGCGGCGATCATTTGGCTTTGGCAGGGCCACGTCCGGGCGGCGCTTTCGATCGGGGGCAGCATCGTTCTCTCGCTGTTCACCGCCTGCCTCATCGGATTAAGCATACCGTCCCTGCTCCACGCCCTGCGGCTCGATCCTAAAATCGCGGCCGGCCCCATCGCCCTCGCGCTTGCGGATGTGCTCACGCTCTTTTTTTACTTTGCCATGGCCACGTGGCTGCTGAAGCAATGAGGCCTCTCCATTCCGAACCTTGACGGACGAACGCGGCCCAAAAAAAAACGTAAACCCTCTCCCTTCGTTCAGAAGGAAGAGGGTTGGTGTGGGACCGATCCCACCTCCCATTAATCGTCGGCCCGACTACTCAATCGGCACCATCGAGATCGTCTGCAGGATGCGGCCTGCGATCTTGTAAGGATCGCCGGCGGAATTCGGACGGCGATCTTCCAAATAACCTTTGTAACCGTTGTTCACGAAGCTATGCGGCACGCGCACGGAAGCGCCCCGGTTGGCGATGCCGTAGTTGAACTTGTCGATCGACTGCGTTTCATGCAACCCAGTAAGCCGCAGATGATTGTCCGGGCCGTACACCGCGATGTGTTCGTTCTTGTACTTGTCGAACGCCTGCATGAGCGCCTCGAAATACCGCTTCCCGCCGACTTCGCGCATGTGCTTGGTCGAAAAGTTCGTGTGCATGCCGGAACCGTTCCAATCCACGTCCTTGCCGAGCGGCTTGCAATGCCAATTCACTTCCACGCCGTATTTTTCACACAAGCGCATCATCAAATAGCGCGCCATCCACATCTGGTCGGCGGCAGTCTTCGAACCCTTGCCGAAGATCTGAAACTCCCACTGCCCTTTGGCAACTTCCGAGTTGATGCCCTCGTGGTTAATCCCGCAATCCAGGCACAAATCCAGGTGCTTGTCCACGATCTCGCGGGCGATGTCGCCCACGTTCTCGTAGCCCACGCCCGTGTAATACTTGCCTTGCGGCGGCGGAAACCCGCCACCCTTCGGAAAGCCGAGCGGCGCGCCGTCTTTGTAGAGGAAATACTCCTGCTCGAAACCGAACCAGGTGTCGGGATCATCCATGATGGTCGCCCGCGCATTGCTCGGGTGCGGAGTCTTGCCGTCAGGCATCATGACCTCGCACATGACCAGCACGCCATTTTTCCTCGTCGAATCCGGATAGCAAGCGACCGGTTTCAGCATGCAATCCGAGTTGTGGCCTTCCGCCTGCCGGGTGGAACTGCCGTCGAAACCCCAGATAGGCAGTTGCTCAAGCTTCGGAAAGCTGTCAAATTCCTTGACCTGCGTTTTGCCTCGGAGATTGGCGACGGGTTCGTAACCGTCGAGCCAGATATATTCCAGTTTATATTTTGCCATTTGAATAGGTTGAGTATGTTTGTTCGATGTTCGGCATCAAATCTTGTAATTCTCGCCGTATGACGCAGCCATTTAGCAGGTCGGATGCCACTCGTCAACCAAGGACGCCCTCCCAACCCAAACAAACGCTTCCAGAAGCCTCTGGCTGCGTGACTTTTGCACTATGATTTTTTTTCACGTTCAACGATAGCTAAAACGAACAACTGTATTTATTTGCCCGCGCTGTGCTGTTTTAGCCGTTCTGTTCAACGCGAGTTCCACCGCTGTGCTCCGATGAAAACTACCCGTCCAAACCCGGGTCAAACCCACTTCGGACCCGGTGCGAACCCGTGCCAGGAACAGTGCGCCGCACCTGCCTGTCCGTCCCGGTCAAAAATCGAGGTTCAACGGAATTCGGGACGAGCCACCGAGCCATTCAAGCGCTGCATCTTCCACGACAGATTCAGTGAGTTTAGCCACGGTTTCTCCTTTGGCTGCGCACGCGATAGAGTCGCTCGGTGAAACCGCCCTCCTCCACGAAGTTCTTTTCCAGTGTTGCTATCTGGCGGTCGAGCAGGCTGCACGCCACTGCGAGCAGCGCCAGCGCGCCGTTTGCGGCGATCTCTGGAAAGGTGGACCCCGTGGACTTGGTGGACGCCGTGGACTTCAGTTTCGATTCGCTTTGTCCACTCTGCCCATGCCGTCCATCTTGTCCAGCATGCACCGCCCGCGCCCAAGCCGCCACGTCATCCGCCGTGGCCGGCCTTGCGGCTATCAGTTCCGCCCGTCGCGCGTCTTCGCGCGCCCACTGCGTCAGCCCGCGCTGCCGCAAATAATCTTCATAGTCCAGCCGCAGTTCCTCCAAACTGGCCCGCGCCACGTTGGTGAGCTTGAGTTCGGTTTTCTTGGAAGTGCCGCTGGCCTGGCTGCCCTCCGCGATGTTCTGCACGCCCGACCGCGCCGCCTGCACCATTTGATCGTGCGTGCGGCTGCGCTTCTCGATGTAGCGGTCGCAAAAACGCACCGTTACATCGTAGGCCAGTTGCGCCACCTGAAAGCTTTTCAACTTCCGGTAGCCGCCATGCAACGGAATCAGTTTTTCGGGTTCGTTCATCTTCCGTCCATGCTGTCCATTCTGTCCATGCCCGTCCACGGGGTTTTCGGCATTGTAATGCTATCAGTCGGTTCCGGTCCTCATGCGTCCCGGAGCATATGCGGGCGAGGAAAGGGATGCAAGGGTCTGTTCTCCGTGGCCCCAGGCAGGTCCAGATGAAATGCGGTTCTGCCGTTCCTGCGGGATGGGCAGGAGCGCCGGAATGGCCAATTTCGCCCGACAATTGCTTTCCACCCAGGACCGAAATGCGCCATATTCACAGCGAGGCGCAGGCCGGTAGTTTCCGGCGGCGCAACCCAGGCAGATTTATGCTGCAAGTGAAGGACACCTTAAGGGCCACCGTCCAGCTTGCGTTCGACGGGCGGGTCTATAAGACCTACCACGGCCCGGACGCCCAGGAACGGTTTGCAAAGGAAGTTCGCGTGCTGCGCTACCTCGAAGAGCGCGGTTGCAATTTCGTCCCGCGTCTGCTCAATGCTGATCCCAAATTGCCGCGCATCACGACCACGAACTGCGGCAGTCGCGTGGAGCATCTCGACGCCGACCGCGCCCGGGAACTGTTCGCCGAGTTGGAAACGTACGGCGTCCGCCACGACGATCCCGACATGCGCAACGTGACCTATCGCCAATCCGACGGGCGCTTCTGCGTGATTGATTTCGAATTCGCGACCATTCTCCCGGAAGCGGGCCCGTCGCCATCGCCATGAGCCATCCGCGTCCCCCCGCCAGCGCCGCCAGCCTCAAATGGTTTGGCTGGACCGATCCCGGCAAGGTCCGGCCCAACAATGAAGATGCTTTTCTCGGCCTTCAGTTCGATTCAAAGGAGGTTCATCACCTGGGCAAACTCGGCGAAGCCTCCATGCACCACGGAGACTTTGCCTTCGCGGTGAGCGACGGCATGGGCGGGGCGAGCGCCGGGGAGTACGCCAGCCGCATCGCGTTGGAAAAAATCATAGCCTTGCTGCCACGCTCATTCCGCCGGCACGCCGTGGGCTGGGAAACCGATTTCGTGGACGTGCTCACGGAACTTTTCGGCGAAATCCACGGGGCGCTGACCCATCTCGGCAGGAGTTACGAAGAGTGCGCGGGAATGGAAACCACGTTGAGCCTGTGCTGGTTCACGCCGGACCGGATGTATTTCGGCCACATTGGCGACAGCCGCATCTACTATCTCCCGGCGCGGGAGGGTGGAATCCGGCAACTCAGCCACGACGACACGCACGTGGGCTGGCTGCTGCGCAACGGAAAAATCAACGAACGGGAAGCCCGCGCGCATCCCCGGCGCAACGTGCTCCAGAAGGCCCTGGGCGGCTCCAATCAATTCGTGGACCCACAAGCGGGCGCGGTGGCTTTCGAAACCGGCGACATTTTTTTGCTCTGCACGGACGGACTGGTGCACGGCCTTTACGAAACTCATCTCGTTGAGTTGCTGCGTTCGACCCCACCCGGCCAGCCAGCCGCCAACCTCGCGCACCGCCTGGTCGAGGAATCGCTGGACAAGGATCCCCGGGACAACCGGACGGCGATGGTGATTCAAGTGCTGTAAAATCCCGGAGCTCCCGCGAGTTCACCCGCTCTACGGCTGCAAGCCAATCGTCCCCCGCAGCTTCACCAGGTAATCCGGTGACTTCATGCCGTGATACGTGTCCCACGCCTTGTCCACCCGCTCTTTGATGTGCAATCGCTCGGCCTCGGCCTGGTAGTGCTTCTTTTCCAAAAAAGTTTGCAAATATTTCGCGTGGGCCTGCCAGAGGCGAAGATCGAGGCGCTGCTTCGCGGCCAATCGTTCGGAGTACCAATCGCTCGCCAGCAGGCTCTCGCGAGTGAAGAGCGCCCGGAATTCCGGGTGCTCCAGATTCCAGCCCTGGTATTCCCGGTCCGTCATGATGTGAAGCAGCGCCTTCAAGGGCGGGCAGGCCATCGCGACGCTGCCATCATTGAAATAACTCTCCGCCACGCGCTTTTGCGTGGTCACGATGTTGTCCACGCCATCGGCAAAGATGACCATGTCCTGCTTTTCAGGGCGCAGCATTTCTTCCGTGAAGACTGAATGCGGATGGTTGAAGACGCGGCCAACGAACGTCCGCACAAAGCCCGCCGTCATGCGATACCCCAGGCGGCTGGCCAGCACTTTCTGGCCGAGAAAATCAAAATCCTCGCATTTCTCGAAATAACCATTTTCGATCAGAAACCGCGGTTGACGTTCCGCTGTGGTCATCCGGCACCAAACCTCGGGGATCAACAAACTGATGTCATGGTCCACGCGCACATTCGGTCCCACGTGGCCCGCGGCGGAGATGAAAGCGTCGTAACCGGTCAGCAAATAGGAAACCAGCGCCGCATTCAGGTCCACGATTGGTGGCAGCGCATTGAAAGGCCCCTTAGTGAGCGCGCCTTCCGAACCCGCGCCCGTGGTCGAAGGCGATTTGCCGGTCATGCTGCTGATGAATCCCATGAACAGCTCCGGAAGTTCCTGATAATGGATGGGATTGAAGACCGCCAGCATGCGAATCCCCGCCGTTGGTTCCGGCGGATTGTTGCGCCGTCCAGGCACGACTGCGTTGACCGGCGTCAGCACCGGCGCACCCAGCGGAATCCGCCGCTGCAACCGCGTCCCCATCTCCGCCAGGTAAGCGTCGCGCGGATTCACCAAGTCCGGCCGAAGCTGCAAGTAACGCGGATTCTTCGACGGCTTGCCGTCCACAATCCGCGGATGCGCCGACGAAACGCAGTAGTCCGGGCCGTTGTTCTTCGCGGCCTCCAAAATCAGCCGTTGCATGGGTTCGGTGTATTTCGCGAACCCAATTGCGTCCTCCACCAATTCCCGCACCCCGGCCGCCGTCAGCGGCTCGAAGTTCGACATAAAGTTGCCCGGCTGCGCCAGCTCAAGCTCGGTCAACCGATCATACCCGCGATGCACCGCTTCGTCCGGACGCTGAAAGAGCCGCGACTCGCAGTTCTTCACAAACTTGACCGACAGGTTGCTGTAATCCGGATTCAGACATTTCAAAGCCTGCGCGGGCACCACCACGGAGGCGGTGATGTCGTCCTCCATTTGCAATTTGCTCGCCGCGTGAAAATCCTTGCGCAAACCAAACACCCGCCACGAGCCGTCAGCATCGTAGCCCACGCGCAGGAAGTTCGAAACCAGTTTGCGGTTGTCGCACTTTAACTCGTTCCCCGGAGTGCCGTTGATGATATCGACGCTGAAATGCTCGCGCCAATTCTCGCCCCAGGTTGCGCGGTAAAAACGTTTTACCACGAAAACCAATTCCTTGATGTACTGCGGCACGGAGGCAAGCCATTCGTTGTAATCGTCGCTGTATTCCCCTTCCGACGGCGTGAACAGCTTGATCACCGACCCCAGGGAACGTTCGGAACTGAGGATGGGCCGGCGATCCTTTCCGTTTTTAGCCGGGTCTCGGAAGCGGTCGGAGTAATCCCGCCGCAGCAATTTCGCCACCTGGTTGAAATCCTTCTTGAAATCCGCCACGAACACCGGCCCTTGGATCATGGCATCGGTGATCGGCTTGGAAATCTCCGATTTGCCGCCGCCCGAAACCGTGCACGGCTTATGGCACAGCGTTCCTTCCGCAATCGTTCCCACCAATCGCCAGGCACGGTTGCCCGAAGGCTTTTCCATTTGGATCTTGTAGCCGGACGGGCGGACATAAATCTTGTCCGCGAGCAATTTGATGCTGCGTTCCATCCCGCCCGAACGCCAGCTCACCGTCTGCGTGTGCAAGTTGAACCGCGCGTCCTGCGGCACATAGATGATGGATGGAAACTGCCGGTCAATGCCGTAACCTTCCGGCTGCACCGTCATGGCATCGCCGCAAAGCCGCACCGCTTCCTCGAACGAATGCCCGCGATCCTGCACATGTTTGTCCGATAAAAATTCCTCGCCCAGGTCGTAACTCGTGTAGACCAATGCGCCCCCGGCGTGCTCCTCTTCACAAAGCCCGAACAAATTTGCGGCGTAACTGATCTGCGTCTTTACCTCCTTCTTGCAATAACCGTAATAGTTGTCGGCGATGACTGTGACAATCACGCCGCTCTCGTCCCGCGCTGTGATTTTGAACGCGCCGCCGTTGTTATAAAGCTCGTTCTCCTTCTTCCAGCACATCCCATCCCGGCGCTGGCGTTCGGTGGCCTGGTCCCAAGCTGGCAGTCCAAGCGACTTCTTGGTCAGCTTGACCAAATGAGGAGCAAGAATCACGCAGCCCGTATGCCCCGTCCAATGGTCCACATCCAGGCCCGCGTCGTTCTCGGGCAGGAACGGGTCGCCGGCGTTGCCGAAAATCGTCTCCACGAAATCCAGGTTGCTGACCAGATTCCCGGGTGCGAAGAACCGGATCTCCATCGACTTTTCCTCGATGAATCCCGGCACGGCTGGACAAACAATCGGACGCAGCAACAAGGACACAAAGCATTCCGCCTGTTTCGCCTGGCTCGAGGTGAACGGCAATCGCATCAATTCACTCGGCGGCTGCAATGCTTGTTCCAGCAGGCGCGCAAAGACCGCCTTGGGCACCGCCAGCTTGTCATCGGGAATGGGTAGCCCGCCTTCCGCCACATGAAAGACGCCCTGCGTCGTCCGGCGATCATTCGCCGGGTTGTGGAGCACGCCCTGGCTGACGCGATACGAACGCATGATGTCCGACACAAATACGTCGCGATCCGGCGGCAAGGACAGCAATCGCCCCAAACCGGGGCTGTCCAAAACGAACGTGCGCGAAGGCAGCTTCACCTCCATGCCGGTGTCGTAGAGATAATCCCGGAGAAAGGCGTGGATGCGCCAGTCCGACGGGCAGAAATAATCGGCCAGCAGGCGCATTGTTTCCATCTGCCGCGAGAACATCGGCGCTGTCAGACCGGGGAGCCGGCTTCCATGGCCGTTACCGAATGTGGGGCAACCAGTCATCGCGAGACGTAGATTGATGCTTTCAATCAACGAATCGCTCACACGAACCTTGGAGGTTTCACGAATATCAGGGATGCTTTCTGTGTTCATAACGTACTTATCTTAGCCCGGAAGTTTTATGACAGCTTCAAACCGGCAGCACAGCGCAAGGTAGGGCGCGCAGTCCTCTGCGCGCCGCTGCACAAACGGGGCGGCTCCGGCTGCTCGCGGCGCGCAGAGGACTGCGCGCCCTACCCAGTTCCTGCGTAAAACATTTGGGTCAGGGCGGGTCATGTTCATCGCGCTTCACTTTCCGTCACCGGACTCACATCCACGGCGACTTTCATCGAATGCTCGCCGCTGCCCAGGATCACACCGCGCACAGGACTGACATCGCTGTAGTCCCGCCCCCACGCCACCGTAATGTGGCGCGCCGAAGGCAGCAGGTTGTTGGTTGGATCGACGTCGATCCATCCGACACCGGGGCAAAAGAATGAAACCCAGGCGTGCGAGGCATCCGCACCCACGAGCCGCGGTTTGCCGGGCGGCGGGTCGGTCTCCAGATAGCCGCTCACATACCTGGCTGGAATTCCCATCGTGCGCAGGCACGCTATCTCCAATTGCGCAAAGTCCTGGCAGACCCCGCGACGCAACTTCAAAACCTCTTCCAGCGGCGTTGCGACGTTCGTAGCTTTGGAATCGAACTTGAAATCGCCATGAATGCGATCCGTCAGATCCAGCACGACATCCAACACCGCCCGCCGCGGCGTGAAGGAAGGCGCCGCGTACTCGGCGAATTCCGGTTCTTTGGGAATCAGCGGTGAGGAGTATACGAACTCCCTCGCCTCCAGTATCTCATCCGCTTTGTAGCCGAGCGTAAAATCCCGGACCGCCTCCCATTTGGGCGTGTCGGACCGGACGGGCCATGCCGGCGCCTTGACCGTCACCCGGCTTCGCGCCGTGGCCACCAGCTTGCGGTGCGCGCCCTCCACGGTCGCAAACGTCATCCGATTGCCAAAATAATCGAAGTGAGATTCCATCACCCCCGCGCGCGGCAGGATCTGCAATTCACTTTCCAGACAGCGCTGGCGTGGCAATTCGCGCGGGTGCAGTCGCAGGGTGTGATGCGAAAGCGAAACGGGATCGCTGTACTCGTACGTGGTCGTGTGGGTAATTTCGTACGTTGTTGACATTGATCTAACTCACGCTGGCCACGGTGTGCGTAAAATAATGGTGCGTCAGCTGGTTCGAAAGCACCCCCAGTTGTACCACAAAATCGCCCAAAAGCGAATTTAATGGTTCGTGGAAACCGGTTTCCGCGCTCTGCGCCAGCGATTCGATGTCCGCTTCGCGCAATAATAAACCCAGGCTTTCAATGCGCGATTCTTCCTCGCTTTTGTCCGTCAGGGTGCCCTCGATTGGCAGATGTTCCGAATGGTCGCGTAATGCCTCCAACTGGAATGCGAGCGAACGCGGGTTGCCCTCGTCCAGCAACAAGAGTTCAAGGACCGAAGGCAATTGCACCCCCGACAGGTAACGCCGCCGGTACGTCATCACACTGTCAAAGATCTCCAACACCGGTTGCAGCACGGAAGCCGTTTTGACTTCCGGACAAATCCCGGCCCGAAACAGTCTCGCCAGATGATTTGCGCGTTCCAGCCGGCGTCCGAAATCCAGAAACCGCCACCCGAGCCCGCGTGTCATGTTCTCCATCTCCATGCCGCTAAAGGCGGACAAGTCCACAATCACCACGTTCAACAGACTTAGCGCGTCCACCAGGGGGATGCGCCGGGGCCGGGATCGCGCATCGATATTCAGCTTGTTCAGGATTGACCAGGTGTCCGCCGAAAAACGATCGCGCACCACGGACGCCAGCGCTCGCACGCGCCCCGCGATTTGCCGCGCGCTGCCAGCCCGGTCCTGTTTGTAGAGCAGCAGCAAAACCTCGTGCTCCAGATCCTTGGGCGACATGTTTTCATGGAAACGCTTCGGCAAAAGATCCAGCCCAACCAGCACCTGGGTCAGTGCGCTTAACTCGGCTGGCCCGTCTCCGCCGGGTTCACCAACCATCCGCACCACCAGGCAACGCAGCAACCGCAAAGTGGCCTCCAAACGTTCCGTGTAACGACCCAGCCAGAACAAGTTGTCCGCCACCCGGCTTGGCAATTCGCCGGATGATCGTCCCGCGCGCACCGGTTGCCCTGAAGCAGTCAGCAAGGTCACCGTGCTCACCGGATCGTCGGACAGCACCCAGGTGTCCTTGCTGCCGCCGCCGCTTTGCATGGTCACGTTGAGTTCCTCCGCGGAAGTGGATACCCGCGTCAAGCCGCCGGGCATCACCGCCAGTGCATCCGGCGAGGCGGCAACATACGCGCGCAACACCAGCGGACGCGGCTCCAGTCGCTCGCTGTGCCAAACCGGCGCAGTCGAAAGCGCCACCTGCTCCTGGCCGATAAAGTCATGCGGGCGCGCGCGGATCTTCTCCACCAGCGCCTCCCGCTCTTCGTCCCCCAATTTTCCGCCGAACACCGGCGCACCCGGGCGAACCCCGAATGCCGATTTCACAACCATCTCGTCCAAATGCTCAATCACGTACTCCTGCTCCTTCTGCTGGCCGCACCACCAGGTGGCGACCGACGGCAACTGCAATTCTTCGCCCAGCAGATGACGGCATAACATGGGCAAAAACGCGAGAAACACGGGCGTCTCGATCAAGCCCGAACCGAGCCCGTTCGCAATCGTGACATTCCCCGCCCGCACCGCTTCCAACAAACCGGCCACACCCAAAAAGGAATCGCCGCGCAGTTCCAGCGGATCGCAAAATGAATCGTCCACGCGGCGCAGGATCACATCGACCGGGCGCAGGCCCTCAAGCGTCTTAATGAATACTTTGCGGTCGCGCACGGTGAGATCGCCGCCTTCGACCAGTGTGAAACCCAGATAGCGCGCGAGAAAATCGTGCTCGAAGTAAGTTTCGTTGTACGGCCCGGGCGTGAGCAACACCACGCTGGGGTTGGCGCGGTTGTGCGGCGCCAACCCACGCAGCATATCGCTCTGCTGACGAAAAAACGGCGCCAGGCGCTTCACCTGGCAGGCGCGAAATTCGTCCGGTAAAATACGCGAGAGCACAATGCGATTTTCAAGCGCATACCCCGCGCCGGAGGGCGTCTGCGTGCGATCCGATAGCACCCACCACTGCCCGTCGGGCGACCGCGCCAGATCGACGCCGTGAAGGTGGACGTGCACCTGGTTTTTGACCGGCAGCCCATGGCATGGCCGCAGAAAATTCGGGTTCGCAAAGACGAGCGCAGGCGGCAGATGGCCTTCCCGCAGCAACCGTTGCGGCCCATATAAATCAGCCAGGATCAAATTGAAAAGCCGGGTGCGCTGCATCAGTCCGGCTTCGAGCTGCGCCCACTCCTCCGGCGGAATCAGCACCGGCAGCATGTCCAATTCCCAGGGGCGGTCCATCCCCTGCGGATCGCCATAGACATTGTAAGTTACCCCGTGTTCGCGAATGATCCGCCGCGCATGGTGCCAGCGCACCGCCAGTTCCTCTCGCCCGAGCCGCTCCATTGCCGCGACGAATTTGCTCCAATGCGGCCGAAAATGCCCCGGAGACATTGCCATCTCGTCGTAAATCCCGGGAACGGACGGGTACCCGGCAAACATGCTCGTTGGCCGGTTGATCATTTCCGTATCCGAAGGTGCATTCATCCGTCGCGTCACACAGCTCTCCTATTTTTCGCGACTTGGCAATGGGGTGCAACGCAAATCGAGGGTGAACGGAAATTCCGGAGTGGGCTGGCTCGGTGCGACCTTCATCGGCCCTGCGGTGTGGCCGATCTTGAAGAACCGCGACAGCCGGCGGCTCTCGGCTTCATACGCGTTCACCGGCAGCGTGTCGTAACTGCGTCCACCCGGATGACTGACGTGATAAGTACAGCCGCCGATTGAGCGGTTGTTCCAGCCATCCACGATGTCAAACACCAGCGGTGCATGCACGCCAATCGTCGGGTGCAGGCACTCCGGCGGTTGCCACGCGCGAAAGCGCACGCCCGCCACATATTCGCCTTCGGTTCCCGTTGGGTGCAACGGCAGGGCGCGGCCGTTGCATGCCACGAGGTGCCGTGAATCGGTCATCCCCCGCACCTTCACCTGCAAGCGGTCCAGCGACGAGTCCACGTAGCGCACCGTCGCTCCCGAGGCTCCTTCCTCGCCCAATACGTGCCACGGTTCGAGCGCCTGGCGCACTTCAAGCTGCAACCCGCGCTGCGCAATGCTGCCCCAAAGCGGAAACCTGAACTCCAGGTGCGGCGCGAACCATTCGTGCTGAAATGGATACCCGCGCGTTTGCAAATCCTCAATGACATCGCGGAAATCCTGCTCCACAAAATGCGGCAGCATGAACCGGTCGTGCAATTCCGTCCCCCAGCGCACCAAACGCTGTTGGTAAGGCTCCTTCCAAAATCGCGCAATCAACGAACGCAGCAGCAATTGCTGCGTCAAACTCATCCGCGCGTGCGGGGGCATTTCCAAGGCACGCAGTTCCAGCAAGCCCAGACGCCCGCTGCTGCTGTCCGGCGAATATAATTTGTCGATGCAGAATTCCGCGCGGTGCGTGTTGCCGGTTGCATCAATCAGCAAATTGCGGAAGACACGATCCACAAGCCACGGCGGGATGTCGCCGTGCTCCGGAATCTGCTGGAAGGCGGTTTCCAATTCATAAAGTGAATCGTTGCGCGCCTCGTCCACTCGCGGATGCTGGCTGGTGGGTCCAATGAATAATCCGCTGAACAAAAAGGATAGCGACGGATGATTCTGCCAGTAACAAAGCAGGCTCCGGAGCAAATCCGGACGCCGGAGCAGCGGGCTGTCCGCAGCCGTTGGGCCGCCGATAACAACGTGGTTGCCGCCGCCGGTGCCGACATGGCGGCCATCAATCATGAATTTCTCCGTGCCCAGCCGTGATTGCCGTGCTTCCTCATAAAGCGTGGTCGTGTTCGTTACCAGCTCATCCCAGCTATAGGCCGGATGCAGGTTTACCTCGATGACGCCGGGATCCGGCGTCACCTTGATGTGGTTCAGCCGATGATCGTGCGGCGGCGGCGAGCCTTCAATGGTTACCGGCAACTTCAATTCAGTGGCGGTCTCCTCAATCGCGGTGATGAGTTCCAGGTAGTCTTCGGTCGTCCGCACCGGCGGCATGAAGACGTGCAGCCGGCCTTCTCTCGGCTCCACGCACAGGGCGGTTCGTATCACCCAATCCGCTGATTCGAGATGATTCGGTGGACGATCTGGTTCGCGAACTGGCTGGGGCTTCGACAATCGTTGCTCGGTGACTTCACCGAAGCCGCCCGCGCCGCGACCACGGCCACCACCACGACCGAGCTGCGCGCTTCGGCCCGGCATGGATTGCTGGCTGGCCCGTTCCAACATCCGCTGGGCACGACGAAGCTGCTCGGGTTCCGGCAAGGGCGGGAGGTCATCCAGTGGGTCGGGTGGATTAATGTAAGGATAATCGGTCCGCGACACCCATGGGACTGAATCCAGCGGCAGACGCAGGCCGATGGGTGAATCGCCCGGAGTCAGAAACAGATGTTCGGAGCGCAAAAACCACGGACCACTCGCCCAGCCCGGCCGATTGTTCCAGCGCTGAAGCGGCAACACATAACCGGCCACCCGGTTCAGGCCTTGATTGAAAATCCTGGCCATGCGCGTGCGTTCCTCCTTGTCCTCCAGGCGTGATTGCAGCGGATCCACATTCGCGGGCAAGCGCCGCTCGCGCCACATATAGTACCACGCGTCTTCGTAAGCGGGGATCACGTGCTTGGGCTTGAGCTCAAGCACACGCGCAAGTTGGACGGCAAACCGTTGTGCCTCCTTGTCGGCGTGACCGTAGTTGACCGCATCTTCGGCGAACAGCGTGTCATCATGCCAGATAACGCGGCCATCCTTGCGCCAGTAACAGGCCAGCGCCCAGCGCGGCAGCGATTCGCCCGGATACCATTTCCCCTGCCCGTAATGCAGCAACCCACCCGCCGCGAATTTGTCTTTCAAGCGCCGCAGCAACACGCCCGACAACTTGCGTTTCTCCGGCCCGACGGCGGTAAAGTTCCATTCCTCCCCGTCCATGTTGTCGATGGAGATAAAGGTCGGTTCGCCGCCCATCGTCAGGCGCACGTCGTTCTTCTTTAGCTCATCGTCAACGCGATGCCCAAGCGACTCCACTTCGGCCCACTGCTCTTCCGTGTAGGGTTTGGTGACGCGCGGCGATTCGTGGATGCGCATCACCTTCATTTCGTGAGTGAACTTTGTTCTGCACTTGTCCACCGCCCCGGTGACCGGAGCCGCGCCCATCGGTTTGGGCGAACAGGCCAGTGGAATATGCCCTTCCCCCGCCATCAGCCCCGACGTGGGATCAAGTCCGACCCAGCCCGCGCCCGGCAAATAAACTTCCGCCCAGGCGTGCAAGTCCGTGAAATCAGCCGCCGCTCCGGACGGCCCATCCAGCGATTTCACGTCCGGCTTGAGCTGGATCAAATAACCTGAGACAAACCGTGCCGCCAGCCCGAGATGCCGCAACAGGTTCACCAACAACCAGCCTGAATCGCGACAGGAGCCCGAACGCAACCGCAGCGTTTTTTCCGGCAGTTGCACGCCCGGTTCCATGCGGATGGTGTACTTGATGTCATGCCAGAGTCGCTGGTTGAGGTACACCAAAAAATCGATCGTGCGCTGCTGCGAGCGAGGAACGCTCGCCAGCCATTCCTGCGTGAGCGGCCCGGCTGACAATGGCTTCACGAAAGGAGCCAGTTCGCGTTTCAACCCCCGCTCATATTCGAACGGATATTTTTCCGCCGATTCCTCGAGAAAAAAATCGAAGGGATTATAAACCGACATTTCGGCGACGAGATCGACCTCGATGAGCAGTTCGCGGGTTTTCTCGGGAATTACCAAACGGGCGAGATAATTGCTGAACGGGTCCTGCTGCCAGTTGAGGAAATGCTCCTTCGGCAGTATCCGCTGCGAATAGCTCAGAATGGGCGTGCGGCAATGCGGCGCCGGCCGCAGTCGAATGACATGCGGAGAATGCCCCACCGCCCGGTCATACAAGTAGTGCGTCTTGTGATTAAGCGCGACGTGGATTGCCATTGTTAGGGGTTGGGCTCCTCAATCGTTACTCCTGCTTTTGCTTTTGAATTTTCTCCTTTGGCGCAGGCCGGGCTTCGGGAACGCGTTTGGCCAGCAAGGTTTCGTAAATCCCGCCGCTCACGAGGTTCATTTTCGTTTGCAGCGTATCAAGGTATTCGTGCAGGCCGTCCGCGATGGCGTCATCCACATTCACATACGCCAGATCCGAGCAGAGTTGCCCCAGCAGCTTTTCCGGGGCTTTGCGATACGTGCCAACCGGCGTCCCGGTAATGGCGTGCAAGGAATCCCGCGCGGAGTCCAGGCAAAACCGGATCGCCCGCGGAAACTCGGCGTCAAGCAACAAGAATTCCACTATTGATTTTGGCGCAATCCGCCCGTGGCGCTTGCGATACATCTCGAAGGCGCTCGCGGAACGCAACACCGCGGCCCATTGCACGTCATCAAACGGCGTGCCCACGTCCGCCGCCGAACGCAGCAGGATGAAATACTTCACATCCAGGATACGCGAGGTTTTATCGGCGCGCTCCAACATGCGGCCCAACCGCCCAAAGTGCCAACCCTCACCATGGGTCATCGTGGCATCCGTCAAACCGAGAAACAGGTGACTGGCCAGCTTTACTTCGCTGAAAAAGTCATGCGGCGAATCCACCAGCTTTCCGCTCGCCGCCGCCGAGTTCACCATTAAATAAAAGCTGTTGAGCTGCAGCCACATCTCGGACGAGATGATTTCGCGCACCGACCGCGCGTTCTCGCGCGCCGCTCGCAGGCAGGAGATGATCGAATTTGGATTGTCGCGGTCGAACGTGAGGAACTGAGTCACGTTATGCTGTGTGGGTTCCTCGTAGCGCTTGGTGAAGTCGGCATGGTCGCCGGTGATGTTGACCAACGGCTGCCATTGCTGGCCGGTTCCGCTGGGCGCATCGAGCATGAGGTTGAGGTTCACGTCCACGAAGCGGGCGACGTTTTCCGCCCGCTCGACGTACCGGCTCATCCAATAGATTGAATCCGCAACGCGACTAAGCATCAGGTCCTGTTCACCGCCGTGGTTTCGCCGGCCGCATCGTTGCGTTCCTTTTCAGCGGCCATGGGATTGTCCGCCAGCACCCACGTGTCTTTGCTGCCGCCGCCCTGGGAGGAGTTCACAACCAGCGATCCCTTCTTAAGCGCAACGCGCGTCAACCCCCCGGGCACGACAAAAATCTCCTTCCCGTAAAGAATGTAGGGACGGAGATCGACGTGCCTTCCCTCCAGCCGGCCATCGACGAGCGTCGGCACGCGCGAAAGCGACAAGGTCGGCTGCGCAATGTAATTGCGCGGGTTGGCTTGAATGCGTTTGGCGAACTCGCGGCATTCCTCCGCCTTCGCGTGGGGGCCGACCAGCATGCCGTAACCTCCGGATTCGTTGGCCGCTTTCACCACAAGTTCGCCTAAATGCTCGAGAACATATTTGAGATCATCCGCCTCGGCGCAAATATAGGTCGGCACATTGGGCAGGATAATTTCTTCATTCAAATAATATTTGATGATGCGCGGCACATAGGCATAAATGACTTTGTCATCCGCCACGCCGGTGCCGGGCGCGTTAGCCAGCGCCACGTTGCCGGACTTATAAACCTCCATCAAGCCCGGGACGCCCAGGACCGAGTCGGAACGAAACGATTCCGGGTCGAGAAAATCATCGTCAATGCGACGATAGATCACGTCCACCCGCTCGAAGCCCTTGGTTGTGCGCATCCAGACATAACCGTCCGAAACCACAAGGTCGCTGCCTTCAACCAGTTCGATCCCCATTTGTTGCGCGAGAAACGAATGTTCAAAATAGGCCGAGTTGTAAATTCCGGGCGTCAACAATACCACTCGCGGCGAAGTAACTTCCTCCGGAGCGAGATATTCGAGCATGTCCCGTAAACGAATCGGATAATTTGAAACTGGCCGGATGTGCGAGGCCGCGAACACTTCCGGAAAAAGACTCTTCATCAGCCGCCGGTTCTCCAGCACGTACGAAACGCCAGAGGGACAACGCAGGTTATCTTCCAGTACGTAAATCTGTCCGTCACTGTGGCGGACCAGATCCGTCCCGGTGATGTGGCACCAGACACCGCGCGGAGGGTTCATTCCCACGCACTGCTGCCGCAGTCCTTTTGAGGACGCAATAATCTCCCGAGGCACGGCTCCGTCCTTGAGAATCTTTTGGTCGTGGTAAAGGTCGTCGATGAACAGGTTCAGCGCGCGGATGCGTTGCTTGAGGCCGCGTTCGATTCGTTCCCACTCCGTTGCGGCGACAATCCGCGGCACAAGGTCGAATGGAAGTGTTTTCTCGATGCCGGCGCTTTCGCCGTACACATTGAATGTGATGCCGGCCTGGACCAACGCGCGGTCGGCGGCACTTTGGCGGATCGTCAGTTCACCTGGCGGCAATGACTCAATGTTCCGCGCCAGCGGCCGCGCGGCGGCCCGCGGACGTCCGTTCTCCCCGAACATCTCGTCAAAGAAATTTCCGACTTCGTATTCGCTGAGTTTCATCGAACCAATCCGCGCTCGCCGCTCCACTTTTGCCCTGCGGCCCCGCTGGTGTCCAGCCAGGAATGAAACAACTCAGCAAATCAAATGCCACGTTGCTCCACCAACCTCCAGCGCTGCTTTCAGGCCGCGCGGTTGGCCAAAATTGGGCGGCGTGTTCAAAAGAGCACAGCGTGAATCCGTTACTACGCCGCCAATTTCGGGGTCTTTTGCCCATCGATTTCGCTTGGCGAGCCGCTTGCTTTTCCTTTGCGGCGACCGGATGGTTTCGACGGAGAATGATTTATGGCAACAGCGGAAGTGGCCCCAAAGCAATGGCAACGATTTTGCGAGCGAGTCCAGGCGCTTGCTCAGGACGCAATGGTGAGCATTCAAATTGTGCGATCCGACGGCACGACCGACACAGTGGCCCGGAACGTGCCTTTGCTCAGGGTCGCGCTAAATGACACGAGCGATCCCTGCAATGACAACCTGGTCATTGAAACGGGCGTGCCGGGTGAAAAACCATGCCGGCACGTTGTGGTGGAACCGATCCATATCATTTTGAGAAACGAGGAGGGCGGAAATCGATACCACCGGATGGAAATACCGGCCGAAAGCGGCACTACAATCGTGACCATTCATCCCGGCTTGAGTCCGGAACTGCTGGAAAGTTAGGAAGTGGGAGAACGAAAACTGAAACCGCCTCAGAAAGGCAGCAACGCGCCACGCCACCAAATGCACATCAAAGTTTCGCCCGCAATTAGAGTGCCTTCCGCGCAATGTCCCGGCGAAATTGCGCGCCCTCGAAGTGGATTTGTTCGACCGCTGCGTAGGCGGCGGCTTGCGCGGATTTGAGATCTGTGCCCATGGCCGTCACGCCCAGAACGCGGCCGCCGTTCGTGACGATTTGCTTGCCGGATCTTGCGGTGCCGGCATGGAAAACTTTCGTGTGAGGCAATCCATTGGCGGCTTCGAGGCCGGAGATGGCGGTTCCTTTGGCGTAGCTGCCGGGATAACCGCCGCTGGCCATCACCACGCAAACCGAACTCATGGGATTCCACTTCATTTCGAATTTGTGCAGCGTGCCGCTCACGCTCGCATCGAGCAGTTCCAAAAGGTCGTTTTCCAGCCGGGTCAGGTACACCTGCGTCTCGGGATCGCCGAAGCGGGCGTTAAACTCGAGCACTTTCGGCCCCGCCGGGGTGAGCATTATGCCGGGATAAATGATGCCGTGAAAATCGATCCCCTCGGCTGCGCAACCCGCCAGCCACGGATCGAGAATCGCCCGCCCGACGGCCGCCAGTTGCGACTCATTCAGAAACGGCGTGGGCGAATAAGTGCCCATGCCACCGGTGTTCAATCCCTGGTCACCCTCGAGCGCCCGTTTGTGGTCCTGTGCCGTGGGAAAAAGTTTGGCGGTCTTGCCATCGCACAAGGCGTGCAGCGAGATTTCCGTTCCTTCCAGCAATTCCTGGATGACAATGTTGGCGCCGGCCGAGCCAAACGCCTTGCTCACCAGGATTTCGTCAATGGCCCGATCCGCCTCGGACTGGCTTCGACTGAGCAGCACGCCCTTCCCCAAGGCGAGGCCGTCCGCCTTCACCGCACAATATCCGTTCAATGATGCCGCAAAGGCCCTGGCTTTTGCGGCATCGGAGAAGGTGCCCGCCCGGGCCGTGGGGATGCCGTACTTCTCCATGAAGTTCTGGGAGAATACTTTTGAGGACTCGAATTGTGCCGCTTTCCGATTCGGCCCCCAAATCCGCAAGCCATGCTGTTGGAACAGATCCACGATGCCCAGCGCCAGAGGATTGTCCGGTCCCACCACGGTGAGATCCGCTTTCTTTTCCTGTGCAAACGCCAGCAACCGGGGCAAATCTTCGGCGCCAATATTCACGCAGGAAATTGGTTCGCCGCTGGCCAGGCGCTCCTCGCTGATGCCGGCGTTGCCGGGTGTGCACCACATCTGCGTGACGTGCCGCGACTGCGCCAGTTTCCAAACCAGCGCATGCTCGCGTCCACCTGAACCGATGACTAGAATTTTCATGGTCAAACTTGGGAAACCGCGGAATGCGACACCACTAAAGGCGGAGCGCAGAGCTCCAGCTCTGCGTGAACCTGAGAAGTATCACCGGGTAGTGCTGGAGCTCTGCGCTCTGTCCTCGATTTTACGTTTTCGCCGTCGCCAAAGCTGGTGTGCCTCCGGCGCCTGGAGCTTTGGCCGGACGCGTGCCGCGCAAATCCACTTCCCGGCCCTTCCAATTCGCGATTCCAATGTCGTTCAGCCTCCCGAATCGATAACGCCAGGACCAGCCATAAAACGGGTTATTCGTCGGCCAGAAGGAGATGGCGTCCAAGCCGGCTTCCTTCGCCATTTCGATCGCGCGTTCAATCGTGGCGTGGCGGTCGTTCCAATTGAACAACAAATATTTCCACTCGATCAGCGGCTGGGACAAACCGCGCGCGTCGCGGTAATCAACGAGCGCCTTGATGTTGGCGTAGGCCTTGTCGAAGCTGCCGCGATGCTCATACTTCTTGAGCATCTCGTCGTTGATTCCGGCGATGGAAAAAAACAAATGGCTTGCGCTCAGCGCGGCCTCGCGCTTGGCGTCCGTGTTTAAAATGATGCCGTTGGTCGCGATGACAATCCGGCAGTTGGGATTCTTCTGACGCAGCAAGGGCAATTCCTGGCCGATGGCGGGCGATAAGAACGGCTCGCCCAGGTTCAGATAAAAGAGTTGTTCCAAGCCAAGTTCCGCCGCCAGATCAGCCATCTTCGAAATATCGGCGAGGCTCATTTGCCGCTGCGTGCGGCGCAACGCGGCATTCTCCCGATCGCACCCAATACAATCGATGTTGCAATTGACCGTGTTCTCCAATTGCATGCCGCGGTAGGGCAACCGGATTGCGGGCCAACCGGGATCGGCGCTCGCCAGCGCCTGCTTATCGCCAGCGGGTTTTGGTTCCGCGCCGCCGTTCAGCAATTCCCCGGGGACTTTGGATTTGGTGATGCGTTTCAAGTCGCCGCAGCGCGTGCAGGAGTGGATGGGCAACCTGCCTTGCGCAAGCTGCTGCCGGAATTCCTGCGCCTTGGGACCGAAAAACACTTCTTGAAATGAATTCTTCCGCAAGTCTCCCAGGTGGCCCGACCCATCATAGTCCTGGCAATTGCAGGAGAGGGAGAGGTCGGAGTTGATCGTGAGGTTGTAGTCAGCGTGCCCTTGCAACGCGGCGCAGTAAAACCGCTGGCCGCGCAACCGGGCCGCGGCTTCGTAATAGATCTTGAGCCCCTTGCGGAGGTAATCGCTCACGACCCAATTGAACCGGCGCTTCTTCTTCATCAGCAGGAAGTTTAACCAGCCTACCCGACGGAGGCAAGGGAAGCAAGCTGGTTTGGCAAATTCCCGGCGAGCTTCGATGCTCAGATCGTGGCTTGCTTCCCTGACGTGAAGCAGCAAGAATGAAAGGCATACCGAACGCACTTCAAAAAAACGTTCTTAAGCGGCTCAGCAAAGGGCTGCCACCAACCCGTTGGCAGCGGCTGCGCCTGCATTTGGCCGCTTTGCAAAGGCACCCGCGGCAAATGAGCTTCCGAACTTTTCTGTTTCAAGTCCGGGGTATTCTGCGCACGTGCAATCCGGCCAAGGTGGCCGAGCCGAAGAAGCAGACCAGGAAAACCGCCAGGAAACGCAACCGGTGAGTGCGCATTCCACCGCCTTGCCAGCGGGAACTCCGGCCTTTCAACCCTCCCAAGATAGTTAACCCCGCCCCGTATGGCGCGGGAACTGGAGCAATCGGCTACGCGTCCGCGAACTCGGGCCAGGGCACCGGCTGGTTCAACAACTGCTTTAAGAGGCGGACGTCATCCCGATAAAATTGCACCAGGCGCTCGCGCGACTTCCCAGGCATTTGCTGATCCGACGAATCCGGGCGGATGTTCCAAATCATGAACCAGAAGAGAAAGCGCCGCTCGATTGCCTTGCGTGAGCGGTGCGGAAGGAGCTTTAATGCCAGCCGAAAGCAAGGGTGTTGGGCCAGTGTTTCCTCATTCACCGGAATGCGCTGGCGCGTGCCTCCCGCGTGATAGCATCGGCCAAGATTGGGCGGCGTAAAAGTCTCATCCACTTCGAGAAATGCCAGCAGGCGTTTCAGCACCGCTCCGGGATCGCGTTTCAAATCTTCGCTGAATAACACGAGCAATTGCCGGGCGGGAAAGGTTTTGAAGTATTGTTCCAGCATGCGGCCATGTTCGCCAATGAACAGCGAAGGCCGGTCATTCCCGTCGCCTGGACGGCCCGACTGCATCAAGCCATCAAGCATCTGCTCGAAGGGCCGCTGCTCCTGTTTGCGCCGGAGCATCATTTTATACCAGGAATAGGCGCAATCCACCGGATTGCGGACCAGTGCGATCAGTTTCACCTTTGGCATCTGGCCCCAAATTCTGGCCGGGGTTTCGATCAGGGACATGTATTGCGGCGTCGTCTTGCCCCAGAGCCGATCCGTGGGCGCCTCGGAGAAGAATTTGTCCACATACCAATCCCATCCGAGAGCGAGATAATCCGGGTTGGTGAAATACGGAACTTCCTTCTCCGGCAACAGGTAGAGCGCGGGATGGGCAGCGAGGTATTTGTGCAGGGAGGTCGTGCCGCTCTTGGGCGCGCCAATCACCATGAAATCCAGGTTCCTTCCGCGACTGTCGCTTCCAGCAATGCCTGAGCTAATCGAACGTTTCCAGGGAATCAGGGACTCTTCCTGAATACCGCTTGCATTTGACATGAGACGGCATGATAGCGGCACCGTCGGGTTGGAGAAATACGGGAAAACCATACCTTTCCGAGGAGGTTAAATCTTTGGCTCGCCGCAATGCTGACGCGAAAAACCCAGCGCATCCCGGACCTTGCTTCAAAGTGTTCGGACTATCAATAGTTTTGACAGCCCCAACCTTTTTGGCGCCGCGATGGGTGGAAAGAAATATTCAGAATTACTTTGCATGTTTTGGTTGGGTATGCTTTAGTTGAGGTGTCAGTGAAGTGCAGGATTGGGAGGGAATTTTTGACACCGCAAGGCGTCGCGCGTCGGTGCGCGATCCCGCCTGCTGCCCGGATTGCTTCGGCGCGGCAAGGCGAATGAATTTTGCCTGGCTCCGCCGGGAAGGTTCTTTGACAATTTAGAGACGGCAACCGCGGCCAAACCCGGGTCGGAGGCGGGGTGTTCACCGGGAAAAATCGGGTTTGAACGGGTTTGGACGGGTAGAAAACGATGTGTGAGGCGTGAATCACGCAATCAGTGGATAGGAAACGGTGCTCCCGTCAGCCATCCCAACGGGAGCTACATCTTGGGTGCCCAATTCCGGCATTGAACCGCCGGCTGTTCTCACGCTGTCCCTTCGGTGCCGGGCGGTAAATCCTGGCGGGTTGGTTCGGGCGCGAATTAAGGCGAATTAAAGCAAATTAAACCAAATTAAACCTCTTTTTTTGGTGCAGAAAGAGGCCAGGAACCCAAAAGAAAGACGCAAACGCCTGATGGGCAGCAAATTAGGTGGAAATAGCAGTTTCCTGGCTGTTTCCGGTGGGGCGTTCCTGGAATCCCGAGGGAATTTCGTCACAAAGCCGAGAGGGATTGATCCAACCCCGTTGGGGTTGGCGATCCTTTTGGCTGTTTTCCCAGGGTAGCTCGTGCCTCGCAACCCTGGGCTGAAGGATGCAATCCCTTTGGGATTGGGAAGTCGCAGAGGGCAGTGCTTTGGGTCGCTTGCCTCACCTATTCCATCGAAAACAGCGAAGAACCAACTAGGTGAGTCGCCAATAGTTTTGTCGCAAACGTCGTTTTGGCCGTGCCGCAGGCCATGAGGAAATTGTCGACTCCGGCGTTCCATTCTGGACCGCTGTGACATAATTTATGGAAACTCACTTAGCAGTTTCCTGGCTGTTTCGATGGAATGGCGCAGCCGGTGCCACCGCTGCGCCGCGAATTCCGTCACCCTGGTGACCGGGAGAAACTGTTACCCATGCATCGAAAGGCCCGCAAACCGGCCAGGACTCACTTGGCCGCCAGGGCCGACTCGATCGCCCCGGTCACTTGGGGCGACTCCGGCTTCACCTGAGAATCGAAACGCTTGAGGATTTTGCCATCGCGCCCGATGACAAACTTTCCAAAGTTCCACTTGATGTCGCCCGGAAAAGGCGAGTCCTTGCCCGTCAACGCCGCGTAGAGCGGATGTTGCTCGGCGCCCTTGACATGCAGCTTGTCGAACATCGGAAAAGTGACGCTGTACTTGCTGGAGCAAAACTGTTTGATCTCCTCAGTCGAGCCGGGTTCCTGCGAGCCAAAATCGTTGCAAGGAAAGCCCAACACCGTGAACCCCTTGTCCTGGTACTTTTTCTGGATCGCCTCCAGGCCCTCGTACTGCGGCGTGAAACCGCACTTCGAAGCCACGTTGACAATCAAAAGGACCTTGCCCTGGTAGGCTTTCAGCGATGTATCCTTCCCGTCGATGTCTTTGAGCGGGATGTCGTAAAGCGAGGGTTTGGTTTGTGCCGAAACGATTTGCGCCAGCAGGAGCGCCGCAAGTATGAGGGTTGATTTCATGCCGGAAGTATGGCCGAAAGCCGGGAAAAGTCAAATTCCCGGCGGCTCACTGGACCACTTCAATACGATAGAACTTTCGCATGCCCATGCCGGTCGAATCCACTTTCATGGCGGTCGTGCCGCCGGCGGTAACGTCGCCCGGAACAGCGTTCCAAACGGCTGAAGAATTCGTCTTGGATTGCATGCGATAAACTCGTCCCGGTACTGACAGCCAAGTCAAGGTCACGCCGCTGGCGTCGACCGAAATGCTCGAAATCACCGGCGGTGGCGTTGCCTCGATGGTGAAATTGCCGTGCGAGATGTCGAAGAAGATGTTACCCGCCGCCGCAACTTTTACCCGCGCCTGCGCAGTGGGAACGTTCGGAAGCAGCACCGCAGCGAACCCATTGTTGGGCGCATTGGTGGCCAATATAATGGGGAAGTCGGCGCCCCCGTTGGTCGAAAGTAAAATATTGACGTTGGAAGCGCTTATTGGAGCGGCAGCGGTTCCCGCCACGTTCCAGGTGACGGTTTGCAGACCTGACCACAACACCTCCGCGGCGGGTGAAGTCACCAGGAAAGGACCGGCGCTTGAAATCACGGTCACCGTGGTGTTGGAGCTGTTCACACCGCCGCCGGTTGCGCGATTGTCCCTGGCGGTTACCCGAAAGTTCATCGTCCGGCTTGTGGTGGGAAGCTTCTCCCCGGACGTGTTCGTATTATTGAGTATGTCCGATAGCCTGGGAAACGTTCGGGAGGCACTGTGCGTCGGGTTGAATGAGCGGAAGATCGGGCTGCTCCCATTGTCGGCGGCAGTAAGTGTTTGGGCCGGTCCCAAGTCCAATTCCTCCCAGCAATAAGTCAGTGGATCTCCATCCGGATCGCTCCCGCTGGCGGTCAGAGTGAAGGGCGTGCCTTGCGGAATGGTGTACGTCAGCCCGGCGCTGACCGTGGGCGGATTATTCCCCGTGGCAGTCACCACCGGGCAACTGCTGCCGGAACCGCTGGTGGTATAGGCCATGATTTCATCCAGGTTCGTGGCCTGGAAGTAAGGATCGCTGTGCGGTTGAAGATTGTCGGCCCCGCAAATGCCCGCATAAGCCATGATGGTCGATCCGCTGCCCGGCTCGTACGCCGTCGCCGCGTGGCGATTGCCGCCGCCGCAACTCCCGGTGACGCTGTTGAAGGGATGGTTTGCTCCGAACTCGTGCCCCATCTCATGAGCGACGTAATCCACGTAAAATGCATCGCCAATCGGCGATGAGAGTCCGGTGACGCCCTGGGCCTTCACGCCGCTTCTACAAACCGCTCCCACCAAAGCGATGCCGCCGCCGCCGGTGCTGAACACATGCCCGATGTCGTAATTGGCGTCGCCAATGACGCTGTCGAGCGTGCTCTGGTTCTGGCTCAGCATGTTCACTCCGTTGTTATTGCTGTACGGTTCCGTCGCCGCGTTGGTATAAATAATCAGATCATTGTTGGCCACGAGCACGAGGCGGATCGCCAGTTCGGTTTCATAGATGCCGCTGACGCGATTGACCGCGGTGACGACCGCCGCCAAACCGTCCGGAACATTCGGTGGATTGGGCGAGCTTTGAAAGGCCACGTATTCCGCCGTGGCGGCACAGGCGAGACGATAAGTCCGAAGGCTCGTGCCTGACGAACGGTTCGCCGTCTGCACTTCGGGCGCGGGCGCGGCAGTGTTGGTGCTGTCCGCGGTGAAGCATTGAAATCCATCGGCCGCCCGCCGGTAATCACGCTTGTAATAAGAGAGATAGAGATTCGTTTCTCCCCGGGCATAAGGATCAATGTAAACGGCCCCGCTGTGAGAAAGCACCTGTGCGTGAAAGCCGGCGGGCGTCAAATCAAACCTCACCGTTGCCGCTGGATCATCCACGCCCTGGCCAACGTAAGTTTTGAACCCGGGAAATTTTGCCGCCAACTCGGGGGCCATCACCGGGGATTCCAGCGCCTTGAATCGCGCCAAGCTCCCGTCGGGCATGGGCAGGGAGATTTCATCGCCGGTGGCGACCACGGCAGCCACACGCGCGTGTGTTGCCGGACCGAGGATCGTATGCAGCGTTGGATGGTCGAGACGGAATACCCGAAAGACATCCGGTCGAATCCACGGCTCAACGGTCGAAGGCGCTGGGGGAAACGATGGGACTTCACGCCAGAGTTGATTAATAGTCGGGTTCTGTGAGAACACCCGAGACCCAGTAATCAACCACGCTAACAACGGCAAAACTGCGCGAACTGAATTTTGCCTCTGCATCAATAGGGCAACAACAACATCTGCCCATGCTCGAATGGGTGGCTGAGTTTGCCGAACCTCCCGCGCAGAGTCAAACCTGTAAACGCCGCGATACCGCCTTGAACATGGCCAGGCATTTGGGCCGCTGCTCCTCGTGCAGGACAATCCGCGCAGGATAGCGGGATTTTGCCGCTAACAACGGATCTTCCCACGGTTGGTGAATCAAGTCCTCCGGCAGGGCCGCCAACTCGGGAACCCATTCGCGCACAAACTCACCCTGCGGATCGAATTTCAGGCCTTGCGACACCGGGTTGAAGATGCGGAAATACGGGGCCGCGTCGGTTCCTGTCCCAGCGCTCCATTGCCAGCCGCCATTGTTGGCCGCCATGTCTCCGTCAACCAGCTTCTGCATGAAATAGCGCTCGCCCCATTGCCAGTTGATTAGCAGGTCCTTGGTCAGAAACATCGCCACAATCATCCGCAGCCGGTTGTGCATCCAACCGGTCGCATTCAAGCAACGCATCGCGGCGTCGACGATTGGATAGCCCGTCATTCCGGCGCACCACGCTTCAAAGTGTTCGCGATTGTCGCTCCACTTCAACGCGTCGTATTCAGGGCGAAAACAGCCGCGCATCACGCGCGGAAAGTTGCTCAGCACCTGCAAATAAAACTCGCGCCAAATCAACTCGTTCAGAAAGACGTCACAACTCGGGCGTTGCGCCGGGCTGGCTTCAGCGCGAGCCTTCCGCAATCCCGTCAGCACCGTGCGAATCCCGATTGTGCCGCAACGCAAATGCGGTGAAAGCCGTGACGTGCCGTTTTGCGCAGGAAAATCCCTTGCCGTCCCGTAAGTGAAGATCGGCTGTTTCAAAAATGCCCGCAATGCATCACGAGCCGCGCGCTCTCCTGCGAATGGCATCGTCTGCGAAAGCGGATGGCCCAAATCCGCACCATCCAATGGCAGGGGATCAGAAGCGATTTTCGGAACTCGCTTCGACGACGCCCTCAATTTCGGCTTCGGCGGTGGGATGGCGCGCGCTTTCCACGCGCGCGAGTACGGAGTAAAAACCGTGAATGGGTTTCCGGCCTTCGTGAGCAATTCACGCTCTTCCCAAATCACGGCGTCCTTGAAAACTTCGAAGCCCACGCCCGCGCCGTTCAGCGCATTGAACACACGATTGTCCCTGGCCTGCGCGTAGGGCTCGTATCGTTTGTTGCAGAAGACCGCCTGGGCGCCGAGTTCGGCGCACAATCTCGGCAATTCCACTTCCGAACGGCCGCGCCGGATGACCAGCGGGTAACCGAGTTCGGCCAAGTTTTTGCGCAGTGAATCCAGGGAACGCAGCAGAAACGCAAGCCGCGCGGCGCCCACATCCGGTCCAGTGCGGAAAGCATCCTCCAGGATGAAGACGGGCACGACCCTTTCCGCGCGCTGCACCGCCTCGCTCAAAGCCGTGTTGTCCGACACGCGGAGGTCTCGCCGGAACCAATGGACCGCGGTTTTCACGTTTGGCGTCCTACAAAGCCGCCAGTTTGATCGCCGCCAGCAACCGTCCCACGAGGAAATCCGGCGCGCATCCGAGCGCGACCACGCCGAACGCAATTACCGCCAGCACGATCCGGCTGGAAATCGGCGCGCCGAGACTCCCGCTCTCCGCTGAAACGGGCACCACGTAGATCTGCTTGAGCACCTGGAGATAGTAATAGAGCGACACCGCACTCATCGCGATGGCAAAGATCACCAGCCATAACAATCCCAGGTCCTTCGCGCCGCCCACCGCGGCCGTGAACACGTAAAATTTTCCGAAGAACCCCGCCAGCGGCGGGATTCCCGCGAGCGAGAGCATGAAAATCATCATGCAAAATGCCAGCAAAGGCTCACGGCGTCCCAATCCGGCGAAGTCCGAAATGCGGGCCTCCCCTGCCCTTTCTTCGACCAGTCCCACCACGCCGAATGCCCCGAGGACCGTCAACCCGTAAGTGACCACATAATAGACCAGCGAAGTAACTCCCGACGGGCCATTCGCGAGAATGCCGAGCAGCGCGTACCCACCGTGCGCAATCGCCGAGTAAGCCAGCAGGCGTTTCACGTTGCTTTGCGCGATGGCGGCAAGATTGCCCAGCAACATCGACGCGACCGCCACCACGGCGAGAACGGGCAGCCAGCCGGGCGCATACGCGTGCCACGAACCACTGCCACCGGCATGCGCAAACCCGAGCATCATCACCTTCGCAAAAACGAAAAAGCTGGCCACCTTCGAACCCGACGCAATGAACGCCGCGCTCGGTGTCGGCGCGCCCTGGTAAGCGTCCGGCGCCCAGAGATGAAAAGGCACCGCTGCAACCTTGAACCCAAATCCAATCACCGTCATCACAATCGCGGCCACCAGCAATGGATCCAGCGCAGGTTGTTCCAGCTTCGCCGCGATTTCGCGCAGCCCGGTGGAACCGGACAGCCCGTAAACCAGGCTCAATCCGAACAATGTGAACGCCGCCGACATTCCGCCGAACAGAAAGTATTTCAAGGCCGCCTCGGCGGACTTTACGTTTCGCTTGTTGAAAGCGGTGAGGATGTAAAGCGAGAGGCTCGTCAGTTCGAGCGAAATGAAAATCATCAGGATGTCTTCCGCGCTGACCAGAAACATCATCCCGACCGTCGCCAGCAGTATCAGCGCCAGGTACTCGCCGACGTGCCCGGTAAAACTCGATTCCATCGAAATAGCAATGGTAAAGACCGTCAAGCCGAGCAGCGCCACCTTGACCAACCGCACCAATCCGTCGTCCACGAACATTCCCCGCAGCAACGGCAGCGCGCCCGAGACTTCGCCCGCCGGATGCGTCGGCGAATTGATGAACAACAACCACGCCGCGGCCAGCACGCAACCAAATGCGGCGAAGGCGGCCCCCATCCAGAACCGATGACGCAGCGGCTGTTCGCGCAGGATGAGCAAGTCCAACCCCAGCACCACCAGCGCCGTAATGACCACGATGGTTTCCGGCGCGACCAGGCCGAGTAATTGCAGGTAACTCAAAACGGCCTCCCTTCCCGCAACAACCGGTCGAACAAATGCGAGGAGAAGCTGGGGCCGATCAAGTCGAGGAGCAGGTTCGGGTAAATGCCGATGATCAAGGTGGCCCCGAGCAGGATTACCGCGCCGAGTCGCTCCGGCACGGAAATCGGCGGCAATGGATGCGCCTGCGCTTCCGGCGAGGGAACGGCTTCGTTGAAGAACGCTTTTTGCAGGACGCGAAGCGTGTAAGCAATTCCCACCAGGATTCCGAATCCCGCCAGAACCGCAAACGTCGGAAATGCCTGCCATGCCCCAAGTAAAACCTGGAACTCCGCCGCGAAACCGCTGAAGCCCGGCAACCCCATCGACGCAAAGCCCGCCACTGCAAAAGTGCCCGCCGCAAACGGAAGCGCCCGCCCCAGCCCCAAGCCTTCGAGCAACGGCAGGTCACGGGTATGAGTGCGGTCATAGACCATCCGCCCCACGACACCGAACAACAGCCCCGCGATGATTCCGTGCGAAAACATCTGCAGTACCGCGCCGCTCAGGCCAATGGTATTGATTGTCACCAGGCCGAGCAGGACGAACCCCATGTGGCTGACGCTCGAATAACCGATCACGAATTTGAAATCCTTTTGAATCAAAGCCACCGTCGCGCCGTACACGATGCCAATCACCGCTAAAAGCCCAATTGCGTACCGCCATTCCGCCAATCCTTCAGGAAACAAAGTCATTGCCACCCGCAACGCGCCGTACGCTCCCAACTTCATCACCACACCAGCAAGCAGCATTGAAGCCGCCGTCGGTGCCGCCACGTGGCCCGTTGGCGCCCAGGTATGAAAAGGCCATAGGCCGGCAAGAATCGCAAAGCCCACGAACACCAGCGGAAAAGCCCAGTGTTGAAAGCTGGCAGGGAACGAGTATTGCGCCAGTTCAACCAGATTCATGGTCTTTGCGCCCGAAACGACATACGCGGCCACGATTCCGATGAGAACCATCGCGCTGCCGACGAACGAATAGAGCGCCAGTTTCATCGCTCCGTATTCCTTGTTCGTGGAACCCCAGATCGCGATCAGGAAATATTTTGGAATGATTGCCAGTTCGTAGAAAACGAACAGCAGGAATAAATCGAAGCTGAGAAACACGCCATACACGCCTCCAATCAGCGCGAGATAGAACGCAAAAAATTCCTTCACCCGATGCTCGACGTTCCAGGAAAATAAAATTCCCACCACCGCCGCCACACCGGTGAGCACCGCCAGGGTCAGGCTGATTCCGTCCACAGCCAGGAAGTAATTGATGCCGAGTCCGGGAATCCAGGCTCGTTGCGTAATCGTCTCGATGCCAGCATCCGGCTCTCGTTGGAAGATCGCCGCGAGTGCGATTCCGAGTCCGATCAGCGCAGCCAGCAGTGCCACGATACGCGCCAGTCGCGCCCGCCCGGCTGGCAATAGCATCAGCACCAGCACGCCAATAAACGATATGTAAACGGTCCAGGCCAGCATGCGCTTAGAATTTCATATTCTCCACCATCGCGATGACCGTGGTGTTGATCTTGCCGATCAGGAGTTGCGGGTAAACACCAATGATGAGCATCAACGCGAGCGCGGGCAGCACGATCAGGCGCTCCTTCCAACTCAAGTCCGCCAGCCCCGACCACTTGCCGTTGAGCGGTCCGCTGAATACGCGTTGCAGCATGGTCAGCAAAAAAATCGCCGTGACCAGCAGGCCCAGCACCGACAAAGCCGTGGCCCAGGTGGCCAGCGGAAACGAACCTTTGAAAATCAGGAATTCACCGATAAACCCGTTCAAACCAGGCAGTCCGAGCGACGCAAAAATCGCAATGCCCATCAGGCCGCAAAATACCGGCGCCGCTTTTCGCAACCCGCCAAAATCGTCCACACCCCGCAGCCCGCCGCTGCGCTGCTCCAGAAACGCGATGAAACAGAAGAGGATTGGCGCGGTCAGCCCGTGATTGAACATTTGCAGCAGGACACCGTTCAAGACCGCTGACTTTTGGAGGTTCCACGACGCGTCCGCTTGAGTGAGTTTGGCGAGCGCGAAGATGCCCAGCAGGCAGTAACCAAGATGATTGATGGAGGAATAGGCAAACATCCGTTTCAAATCCCGTTGCGCGAAGGCGGCGCAGGCGGGAAGCACGATCGTCGCCACCGCCAGCCAGAGCAGCGGCGTCATGACCATCCGCATCTGGTCGGGAAAGATCGGCAGGAGAATCCGGAGAAAACCATAGACGCCCATCTTGGACATCAACCCGGTAAGCAACATCGTCACGCTCGTTGGCGCTTCAGCATAGGTCGTCGGCAGCCACGTGTGGAATGGGACCAGGGGGACTTTCACCGCGAAACCCAGGAACACGCCGGCAAAAATAACCAACGGCAACTGGTCCCGGTTGAAGATTTGCCAGGCCGTCACTTTCACAATCATCTGGGAAGCGATCTCGCCGGAGCGCCCTTTATCCGCCAGTTCCATGAAGTCGAACGTGCCGGTCACGGAATATAGCGCGAGGAAGGACAGCAACATCGCCACGCTGCCCACCATCGTGTAAATGAAGAATTGCGTTGCCGCCGCCGTGCGTTGCGTCCCGCCCCAAAACTTGATCAGGAAAAACGCCGGCACGAGGCTGATTTCCCAGAAAATGAACCAATGGAAAAAGTTTAGCGCCGTAAACGTGCCAAACAATCCCGACTGCAAGAACAGAACCAGCGAGAAAAAGATGGGAACCTTTTCATCGATTCTCCACGAGGCGAGAATGGCAATCGGCACCACGAGGGCAGTCAACAGGACCATGAGCGCGCCCAGGCCGTCCACACCCACGAAGTATTGAGCGCCGAGAGATTTGATCCACTCGTGTCGCTCCACAAATTGCAGCCCGGAGGAGCGAGGATCGAATTGTGCCCACAGGGTCACCGCCAAAACAAGATTCAGCAGACTGAAACCGAGCGCGAGGCCGCGCGCCAGGCCCTTTTGCCGGGAATGCAGGCCAATGAGAAGTATCGCACCGGCCAACGGCACAAACGTCAATATGCTAATGATTGGAAAGCCGTTCATGATGCCCGGCACCCCCAAATCAAAACCAGAACCAGCACCGCCAATGCCACGCCGATCACTCGCAGGTAGTCCTGGACCCGGCCGTTCTGCAACCGTGAAAGCAGTTTCCCACCCCTGGCCGCGCCTTTGCACCCCTCGTCAAAGCCAAGGTTGATCACAAATTGGTCGAAGACCTGATCAATCCAGGCCAGGCCGACAACCAAGTAGCCGATGGCGTGGACCAGGCCATTCCAAAACCAGAAATCCAGGCCGTCGCAAACCCGTGCCCACCAGGCGTTGAAACGAATCACCGTCACTTCGTAAACTTCGTCGATAAAAAACTTGCGGCGCAGCAAACCAAAAATCTCCGGCCGGATGCGTTCCAATGGATCCGGTTCGTCGCTTTGAATTGGTTTCTGCCCATAAAGCCACCAGGCCAGCATGACACCCGCGGTGACTATGAAGGTCGATAGCGCCAACGTAAACAGGACTGGACCTTCGAACAGCCGACCAAATTCGAAATCCGGGGCGATGCCGTTCAAGTAACTCTGAAACCAGGGCCACACGGGCGTGCCCAGAAAGCCGAGCAAAATCGCAAACGCCGCCAGGATGATCAGCGGCCAGGTCATCACGCGCGGACTCTCATGCGGCTCGTTGGAACCCGCGTGGGCCTCCCCGGCATGCGCTGAAGCATGTCCATTTGCCCGATAGTTTCCCAAAAACACATAGCACACCTGGCGCGTCATATAGAACGCAGTCAGCAAGGCGGCGAAAACTCCCAGGTGAAACGGCGTAAACAACACGCCAAGCACGCTGCTTGTCGCCGGCCAGTGTGACCCGCTCCATTCATGCGCCTTCTCCAGAATTCCGTCCTTGCTCCAAAAGCCCGAGAAAAACAGCGGCACGCCGGAGAGGGCCATCATTCCGATGGCGTAAGTGGCAAAGGTTACCGGCATATATTTCTTCAACCCGCCCATGCGCCGGATGTCCTGTTCCTCATGGCAACCGTGAATCACCGAACCCGCGCCCAGGAACAACAGCGCTTTGAAAAACGCGTGCGTGATCAGGTGGAACATTCCGACCGCGATGCCGCCGACGCCGAGACCCAGCATCATGAAACCCAATTGCGAGACGGTGGAATAAGCCAGAATGCGCTTGATGTCCGTTTGTGCGACGGCGATGCACGCCGCGAAGACCGCCGTGATCGCCCCGACCCACGCCACCACCGTCAACGCAGACACATGAATTCCCGGAGACCAATTCGAAACTTCGCCTCCGTTTGCCGACATGAGCGGGTAAACGCGCGCGACGAGGAAAACCCCCGCGGCAACCATCGTGGCCGCGTGGATAAGCGCGCTGACCGGGGTCGGTCCCTCCATGGCATCGGGCAGCCACACATGCAGCGGCACCTGGCCGGACTTGCCGATCGCGCCGCAGAAAATCAAGAGTCCGATTCCCGTGCTTACCGCCAGGCCGGCGATCGTGGCGCGGGTCGCCAGCTCATTCAAAGCGTTTTGCTCCAGGCAACCACTTCCACCGTCATAAAAAAGCAGCGTGCCCGCCTGCGAGTACAGCCAGAGGATCCCGAGGAAGAACACGACATCCCCGATTCGGGTCGTGATAAAAGCCTTCTTCGCCGCCGCGGCTGCGCTCGGCTTCTGATACCAAAACCCAATCAACAGGTAGGAGGCCAGCCCAACCAACTCCCAGCACATAAACAGGAGAAGCAGGTTGTTGGCGATAACCACCCCCAACATCGCCGCCGCGAACAGCGACAGAAAGCAAAAAAAGCGCGTGAAATTCTCGTCGTGCGCCATGTAACCCACGCTGTAGATAAAAATCAACAGACTGACAAAAGTCACCATCACCAGCATGACCGCCGCGAGCGGATCCAGCACCCAGCCCAGGCGAAACCAATTTTCTCCGATTTGGAACCAATTGAAATTCCAAGTCTCATGAAAGCTGGTTGCCGCTGATGAACGGCCCAATGTCCCGGCAAAGGCGAAGCATGCGAGGATAAAAGAAATCGCCATCGCACCAATCGCCAGCGCCGCCGCGAATCGTCGATGAGGCTGCCGTGTGACCGCGATCAACCCGGCCGCAAGGAGCGGGAGAGCGGGAATCAGCCAGAGATATTTTATATCCAAATACATCAGCCTTTTAACGAATCCATTTTCTCCAAATTCGTGGTCTTATAATGCCGATAGATGGAAATGATCAGCGCCAACCCAACGGCGGCCTCCGCCGCAGCGATGGCGATCGAGAAAATCACGAAGAGAATGCCCTGAATCGCGTTCGGGTCGGGACTGTATCGCCAGAAGGCGATGAAATTCAGATTGGCGGCGTTGAGCATGAGTTCGATGCCGACCAGCACGAGAATCGCATTGCGCCGCGTCAACGCGCCGGCCAGGCCCACGGCAAACAGCAGGGCGGAAAAGATTAGATAGTAATGGAGCGGCATCTTGGTTATTTGGCTAATACCTCTCGTTCGCGCTCAGGTTGCGGGTAGTGCGCCGGGGATTCAGACCCCGTCTCGCTGGCAATCGAAGTGGCGTTCCCCTCGTTTAAGCCGGTGGGCGCGGCAAGATGGCCGTGCCCATGTCCTTGATCTGCGGTCACCCGATGATCGCCGCCCGCGCTCTTCCGTTCGTTCATGGCGATGATCACCGCACCAATGGTGGCGGCGGTCAGCAGCAATCCAATCACTTGCAGCGGCAGAACGTACCAAGTCATTAGTTGGTTTCCGATTTCACGGACGGTGGGACTCGGCTTTGCCGGGAGGCTGCGTTGAGAAACGGAGCTGGAGAGAATCACCCTGGTCAGCACACAAAAAACCAGCACGGCAATAGCAACTCCCGCGATCCATGAGCGCGACACCACCGAGTGCGGCACCGGCTGGCCGCTGCGGGTCAGCAGGATTGCGAACACAACCAGGATGGCCACCGCGCCGATATAAACGAGGACCTGGGCGAAGCCGACAAACTGGGCATCCAGTTGGAGGTACATCGCCGCCAATCCGGCAAACGCCACGGCGAGGCAGAGGGCGCAATGCACCAGATTGCGCAGGCTCATGGCGGCAATCGCGCTCACGAGCGTCAAAGCGGCGATGATGGCAAAGGCTGCTTGCATTCGGTTAATTCAATCGGCAAAGCGATAGGTGCGTTGCGTGATCTTCTTGCTCCCGCTCAACGCGCGGCCGAGCCAGACATAAGGGACGCCGATCATCACAGCGCCCAGGAGCCATCGACCGAGGCCCGCGCCGGGAAACTCCCACGCCGCGGTAAAGTGCCAGACTGCCGCCACCACCAGATTGAGCAGCGACAATGGGAGCATAAACTTCCAGGCAAAATTCAAAAGTTGGTCCACGCGCAGACGTGGAACTGTTCCCCGCACCCAGATGAAGAGACAAACCAGCCCCATCAGCTTGGCGAAAAACCAGACATACGAAGGAACAATTTCGAGAAACTCGAACGGCGCATGCCACCCGCCCAAAAACAACGTTACTGCCAGGCCGCTCACCGCGAACATTCCAAAATACTCCGCCATGAAAAACAGGGCATACTTGAATCCCGAGTACTCGGTGAGATGTCCCGCAATGAGTTCGGATTCCGCCTCCGGAATGTCGAAAGGCGAGCGATTGGACTCCGCGAGCGAGGCGATCAGAAACATGATGAACCCTGCAAGGCCCCAAGGCGTCAGCACAAACCAATGCGGCACGAAACCACCCGCCAGGTAACGGCCCTGTTGGGCAATGATCTCGACCGGGGAAAGCGACCCGGCAATCATGATGACACTCACGGACGAAATAATCAGCGGAATCTCGTAGCTGATCATTTGCGCGATGGCGCGCATCGCCCCGAGCAGCGAATATTTGTTCCGGCTCGACCAGCCGGCCATGAAAATCGCCAATTCCGTCGATGCCCCCACCGCGAAAAAGAATAAAATCCCGGCATCCATGTCCACTGGAACCAGATTGCGGCCGTAAGGCAGGACCGCGAACGCGAGTATCGTGGGCACGGCCAGAACCACGGGAGCAAGAAAGTGAACCAGCGCGTCAGCGCTCCGAGGAATGATGTCTTCCTTGGTTAACATTTTCAGGCCATCCGCAACCGGTTGGAGGATTCCAAATGGCCCCACTCTATTTGGTCCCAGCCGATTTTGGATGCGCCCCAGGCCTTTGCGTTCCAACAACGTGGTGAGGGCAAAAAGCGTCGCGAATATCCCGATAATCGGGCTTACGGTCAGGACCGCGGAAATGACAGGCCGCGCCGAAGGCGGGAACACAGCCAGGAGATCGGCCTTCGCTTCCGGCTGATCTGTCGCCACGCGCCAGATCATCAGGAACAGTCCTCTAAAGAATTCTCCGATGATCATTTCGCAGGCGCAACTGTGGTTGGGTTGGGAGCGGGTTTGGGAGTTGCAGCCGCGGTGGCGGCTTTCGCGGCCGCCGCCGCCTTCGCTTCGGCATCGGCCCTGGCTTTGGCTTCCGCCTTGGCCTTCTCCGCGGCGAGACGGGCATCGACCTCAGCCGCTTCTGTTTCGTGAATCTTGTGGTAATACTCGTTCGACTTTGCCAGGCGGTGCTTGTCCTGCAACAGGCCCCCAAACCGGTCCGGGTTGCTCAGCTCGAACTCCGTGTCCATCTTGATCGCCTCAAACGGGCAAACCTCGACGCAAATCTGGCAACTCATGCAAACCGAGACATCGATATCGAACACCGCCGGATAGAACTGCGGCTTGCCGATGTAATCGGGTTTCTTGTCCTTGCTTTTGACGATGTAGATGCACTTGGGCGGGCATTCCTTTTCGCAGATCTGGCAGGCCACACAGCGCAACCCCCTGGCGGCATCGTCCCCGTCATAAACCAGAAAAGGGAAATTCCGGGCGTTTTCCTTGGCGGGGATCTTGTCTTCGGGATACTCAACGGTCGTCAAGCGCTCTGGGTCGGAATAGCTGCCGACGAAATTTCTCGCCGTCTCGACCATGCCTTTAATGATGCCTTCGCCTAACATGTATTGAATAACTTATAAACTGACGGCCATATTCCAACAAGAGTTTAAGGGCTTGCGGGCAGGCGGCTTGCCGGTTTTTGTTCTTTACCGCGCAGGAATTGCCGTCTAGCGATCCACTTCACCCAGAACAATATCCACACTGCCGAGAATAATGACAACGTCCGCCACGTCCTGGCCCAGACACATGTCTTCAAGGACCGTGAGATTGATCAAACTGGGTGGACGGACACGGTAGCGGTATGGGTTGGGAGTGCCGTCGCTGATCAAATAGAATCCAAGCTCGCCTTTGGGTCCCTCGATGCGACCGTAGGCTTCACCCACTTTGGGCCGAAAGCCGCGCAGTTTTGCCTTGGGATCCACAATTGGGCCGGCCGGGATGTCGCGCAGGGCCTGATTAAGAATCTTCACCGATTCGCGCATCTCCAGCAGACGAATCATATAGCGGTCGTAAACATCCCCGTGATCACCCAACGGCACCCGAAACTCGAACCGGTCGTAAATGCCGTACTTATCGACTTTACGAATATCATAATTGACCCCGCTGGCCCGCAGCATCGGCCCGGTGATGCTGGCATTGACGGCGAGGTCGGGTGGGAGCACGCCGATGCCCTGGGTGCGGGCCACGAGGATTTCGTTCTCGGTCAGCAATTTCTCGAATTCATCCAGGAAGCCGGAATAACTGTCCACGGCGCGTTTGGCCTGTTCAAGCCAGCCCGCCGGAAGATCCACGCGGCAGCCGCCAAACCGCATGTAATTGCACATCATCCGCGAACCGCTCAGGGATTCGAACAAATCGAGAATCATCTCACGCTCGCGAAACGCATACATCAGCGGCGTCCCCAGCGCACCCATGTCCTGCAACAAAAAGCCGACCAGGCAGGTATGGTTGACGAGGCGTGTCAACTCGCCGGTGATGATGCGGATGTATTCCGCGCGCTCGGGTGGTTGCAGACCAGCGAGCTTTTCCACGCTCAACGCATACGCCCAGTTGTTGGTCATCGAACACAGATAATCCAGCCGGTCCGTGTAAGGCATCGACGCCAGATAGGTCGTGTTCTCGGCAATTTTCTCGTGATTGCGATGCAGATACCCGAATACCGGCTTGAGTTTGACAACCTTCTCGCCGTCTAGAACGACATCCATCCGAAACACGCCGTGCGTCGAAGGATGTTGCGGACCCATGGCAACTTCGAGAAGTTCGCCGTCCATTTCGCCGTTGGACAAGGTCTTGGGCAGAATTTCGTATTTGGATTCGGGAGTATCAATTGCTGTTTCCATGAACATTCACCTTGCCTTTGTCATGAGGCCGCCTGCCTTTTTCGCCGCAATGCCAAGCGCTCCTCGCTCATGGCTTTGGCTCCGGCGAGTGGTGCTGCTTGGTCTTTTCCAACACTTCATCGTGCGGGGTCGGTTCGTATTCGTAGTCGTCCGGTTCGACATAATCCTTCCGCATGGGATGGTCGGCAAACCCTTCCCACATTAGAATCCGCCGTAAATCGGGATGGCCGTCGAAGATAATTCCGTAAAGGTCGTAAATCTCGCGTTCCTGAAATTCCGCTCCGCGCCAGACTGGCGTCAGGGATGGCACGTGGTTTTTGTCCGCGCGGTTCTCCGTGCGCAGGCGGATGATAAGCGGACCGTGCTTGAGCGCCATGGAATAGAGATGATACACGGCCTCCAGATAGCCGGGGCGTTTTCTTTCCACCGGTTCTTCCACTTCCTTCTCGACGCCTTCAACCACCTTTTTCACCTTCACCTTTTCCTTGATGATGAGATCAAGCCAATCCACACCGGTCACGTTGGAACAGTAGTCGAGCCGAAGTTGCGAATCGTCCCGCAGAAATTTCGCCACCTCAACGGCGTGCGCCGGATCCAGTAGCAATGAGCGTTGAGCGGAAGGGCTTTCGTTCGGGATGATTTCCGGCTTTGCGCCGGAAATTGCGTTCTCGATCCTGGCTTTGATTTGTTCGAGAGTTTCCATGACCATTACGACATCAACATTCCGTAGCAGCCGACGTGAGGAGGCTCAAATTCTTCGGAACCGGGATCAGACCCTCCTCACGTCGGCTGCATCGAGTTTGGAGCGTCATGGTTCCCTCACCAGTTTCGGCGCATGCCACACGGCGGGATTATTTGGCGGCTCCAAATCATGCCCCCCGAATTTCGGGACCGGAAATTCGCTCGGGGCCTCGGCATCGAGGTGGCGGGGACGGTTGACGCCCGTAAGCTGTTGGGTCTCAATCTTCTTTTGCAAAGTCATGAAAGCATGGATCAATGCCTCGGGCCGGGGCGGGCAGCCGGGAATATGCACGTCCACCGGGATGAAGCGATCGATGCCCTTGAGCACGTTATAACCCTGCTTGAACGGGCCACCCGAGATCGCGCAAGCGCCCATGGCGATCACATATTTCGGCTCGGGCATCTGATTGTAAAGCCGCACCACCTGCGGCGCCATTTTCTTGGTTACGGTGCCGGCCACGATCATCAGGTCCGCCTGCCGTGGCGAAGGGCGGAACACCTCCGCGCCAAAGCGCGCCAGATCATAACGGGCCATGGTCGTGGCGATCATCTCAATCGCGCAGCAAGCCAGGCCGAATTGGAGCGGCCAAACCGAGTTCTTGCGCCCCCAATTGTACAAATCCCCCAGCGTGGTGGTGAAGATTCCCTGTTTGCTAAGTTCGCTGCGCAGGCCCTCGTTCATGACCACTTCAAAACTCCCTTCCGCCACGCCCAAACCAGTCCCTCCACCAGGAGCAGCAGGAAAACCATCATCGCAATGAAAGCGCCGACGGGCAGCTTCGTAAAGGCAACCGCAAACGGCAGCAGAAAGATCGTTTCCACATCGAAAATCAGGAAGATGATCCCGTACAGATAATACTCCGACCGGAACTGAACCCAGGCGTCGCCCTTCGATTCAAGGCCGCATTCGTATATCGCGTTCTTGTCCGGGCCCGGTTTGCGCGGCGAGAACGTTCTGGCCCAAATCCAGGCCAGCAACAGCGGGGCGACGGCGAAAAGCGTCGCGGCTACGAGGAAGACGACGATGACCAGGTAGGGATCTGGCTGGTTCATTGCCGGGTTTCCCGGTTCAAGCATTGCATTCATTTGCTCAACCAGAACCGTAACCACACCACGGCTTGGCCGCAAGCAAGGTTTTGGGAAGGACTAACCGTTTTTTGCCCGTGCTTGCCCACCGTACTCCAGCAAGCTGGCGCGATGAATGGCGTTCAAACCCGGTTGGACCCGGTGAAACCCGGCCGAAAGCCGGTTTCAAACCGGGTCTGGAGCGCTTCCCGCGCACCACGCTCCTGCTCCGCGCCAAATCCCCGCAACCGCATCCCTCATCTTTCATCCCGCATCCTCCTTTAGCATTTAGCCTTCAGCCTTGGCATTTCGACTCTCCGGGGGTCCAGACCCGTGACACCGTGACAACCCAATAAAGACGGGCCTTTTCTGAAACGCCACCCGTGACACGACCCGTGACAACCCGTGCCATTTCCCGCCCCACCCGTGACAATTCTCCTCCCCGGATCGCGAATCAATTGAACATGGGCACGGCTGGTTCGCTGGCGAACCTGCTGCGAAATGCTTGACCAAACCAGTAATATGCGATTAGGGGTTGCAATCAATTTGCAAGTCCCTGCGGAGCAACGCCAAAAGGGCGAGTTCTAAGTGGTAATATAGTATTTATCACGGATCAGTGTCTGACCACCCGCCGCATTACAACAACATCGTCTGGTGCCATGCCGGCGAATTCCCAGTCGTTGCGGGCCATACCATGCCGTGTGGGCGCCGCGTGGAGGACGGATTAGGATTATGACTAAGAAGGCGTTTGGGACGGGTGGGACGGGTCCAGAGGGGGTATAATATAACCATCAACCACCAAGCACCAAGCTCCAGAAAAGCGCCAAAGGCCAGGCTCCAAGGTCCAGAGTCGTGGAATAACCATCCGTAACCCCCCGGACGCAAAATCCGTATTGCCTCAATTTGTTCCGCGCCCGGTTTTGGCCAACGTTTGGGTGACATGAAATTGGCCTGACGAACCGACCTTTGAACCATGCCTGGAACCCAACTGAACACAAGCTCGCCCGAAAAAATAAGATTGCTACTGGCGGACGATCATCCGGTCGTGCGCGCGGGCATTCGCTCGTATCTGGCAAATAACGAACACATGGAGATTGTGGGTGAAGCCGGCGACGGCAACGAGGCCATCTCCAAGGTCCGGGAATTGCATCCCGACGTGGTTTTCATGGACACGTACATGCCGCACATGAACGGTCTGGAGGCGGCGAAATTGCTCAATCAGCAGGTGCCCGGCATCAAGGTGATCATGCATTGCGTCCACAACAGCCACGAATGTGTGTTGCAAATGATTCGATCCGGCGCCCGCGGGTATGTGATGAAAACCGCGCAGCCGGAGGAATTGGCCGCCGCCATCGAACGCGTGAACAAAGGCGATACGTATTACAATTCGGAGGTGGCGCGCATCGCTTTGGATGAACACACCCGCAACAGCCGCAAGCGCGGCCGGCGGGCCACGCCGGATTTGTCGGAGCGCGAGTTGGAGGTATTGGCGGGCATTGCCGAGGGCAAGAGCAACCGTGAAATTGGAGATGAACTCGGCATCGGTGTGCGGACCATTGAAACGCATCGCGAGCGGATTATGCAGAAGCTGCAGATCCATAACGTGGCCGGGCTGATCAAATTCGCCATCGCCAGCGGCGTGGCGAGTGTGGAGTAGGATTTCCCAGGCGACGAACTCCGCCAGGTTTTGGAGTGCGGTGGCAGAGCGCAGCGCGACACCGCTTTCGCACAGGCCGGAAGCTCCCGGATTGAGCAAAGACCTCGCGCGTTCAAAAAAGCGGTGCTTTACATCGCATCCCAGGACCGGGCGGACCTTCCAAAGCGGTAGAATTGATGAACCCGCTTTGGAACCAGGATTGCTTTTCTGGCTCGCGCAGCTTTTAATCCCACCATCACGGCATGAAAATCCGAACCAAATCGTTCCGAGTCGGCGAAGGCGGGAAATGCAACTTGAAGCATTGGCCCACGCAGGTAAAACCGTTTTACAAATCGAAGGAGCACTACCAGGAACTGCTGGCCCGGCACATCAAGGAGATGAGCGACCTGCAAAGCATTCTTTACGCGCACGATCGCTACGCCCTCCTGTTGATCTTCCAGGCGATGGATGCCGCCGGGAAGGACGGCGCGATCAAACACGTCATGTCGGGCGTCAATCCGCAGGGTTGCCAGGTGTTCAGTTTCAAACACCCCAGCGCCACGGAACTCGAGCACGATTTTCTCTGGCGCACCACTCGCTGCCTGCCCGAGCGCGGGCACATTGGCATCTTCAACCGGTCCTATTACGAGGAAGTCCTGATCGTGCGCGTGCACAAGGAAATCCTGCAAGCCGAGGACCTGCCGGAGGAAAGTCTGAAGGATGAGGATTTCTGGCAACACCGCTATCGCTCGATTCTCGACCTGGAAAAGCACCTTCACCGCAACGGAACGCGCGTCGTGAAATTCTTCCTGCACTTGTCCAAGGAAGAGCAGCGCCAGCGATTTTTGGCGCGCATCGATGATCCGGACAAAAACTGGAAATTCAGCCTGGCCGACATCGAGGAACGGGAACGCTGGCGCGACTACACCAAAGCCTATGAAGCCTGCCTGAGCGCCACCAGCACCCGTCATTCGCCATGGTACGTGGTGCCCGCCGACGATAAGAAGAACGCCCGCCTGATCGTTTCGCAGATCATCCTGGACACGTTGAATTCGTTGAAAATGGATTACCCTAAAGCCACCCCGGAGCATCGGAAGGAACTGGAGGCCATTCGGAAACGGCTGGCCAAATGAAAAGCGGCGGAACGAAAGGCCGGGCCACGAAAATCCACCAAGCACAAACGGAGGGCTTCTTTGCCCGGCGTCTTCCTGACTGTTTCCTTTCTGTTTTCGAGGTTTTGTGATTCCTTGTGGCGGGATGGGGCCCTGCTTTGCGCGTTTAGGCTTCGGAAGGCTGGCGAAAATTGCTTGCCCGATGGGATGCAACGCATAAGATTTGCCCGTCGTTTGGAATGGATTTAGATTTAACAGATTCGTCCGCCAACCGATGTGCGCCAGAGTAGCTCAGCGGTAGAGCAGAGGACTCATAAGCCTTTGGTCGCCGGTTCAATCCCGGCCTCTGGCACCACTTCAAAACACCAGGCGATCTATCCAAAATTCAGGGCCGCCGTCGTGCGCCTTGCCCTGCGCCTAACCTGTACTTGACTCGAGGGATTCCGTTGCGAACCTCGCCTCTCCGAGGGCTGTTCCACGCTCACCGATTGCCCGTCTTGTCCGGCAGCAGAACCGCGCAATCTTGCTCTCAAGGCTCGGATGAGTAGAATCATGCTAATGCGCCAGCTTTGTCGTATGAAGTTCCGGCGGCTGATTTCTTGTCGTCGGGGCGGAATTTGGCAATTCAGGACCGTGATTCTCACGGGAATGGTCCTGGGATTGTTCGCTTCGCTTTGCTCCCACAGCTTCGGCGCGGATGCTGACACGAAGGGTGTTTCTCTCGCGGGCAAGCCGGTGGTGGGCCGGAACGCGGACGGTCAACTGGAGGTGTTCGACGTGGATCAGCATGGGGAATTGCGTCACCGCTGGCAGAAACCGTCCAGCGGCGATTGGTCCGCCTGGTCCAGCCTGGGAAAATCGGTGTTGCCCGGGATCGCCATTGTCACCAACGCGGGCGGGCTGATGCATGTGTTTGCATTGGATGCGGACACACACGCGCTCAAGTGCATCCAACAGCGCGCGCCCAACAGTCTCGAATGGTCGGGTTGGACAAATTTCGGCGGAAATTTCCGTCCGCCCGTCGCCGCAGAATTGAACCTTGATGGGCGGCTCGAGGTATTCGCCATCGACGACGCCACCGGGGAGGCGTGGCACAAGTGGCAGACGAATACCGCGCTGCAACGGGGTTGGTCGGGTTGGGCCGGCATGGGCGGCAACCTTGAGGACTGGCTCGTCGCGGCGCGAAACAAAAGCGGCCGCCTGGAATTGTTCGGGATCGATTCACAAACCAAGAGCCTCGTCCACGCATGGCAATCCAAGGTCAACACGAGCACAAATTGGTCGGAATGGGTCAGTTTGGGTGGATCAGTGGAACCCGGGTTCGCGGTTGGTCAAAATGTGGCGGGCCGCCTTGAGGTGTTCGCGGTCAACCGCACCAACAGCCGGGTGGAACAAATTTCCCAATTGCCCGCCACCAGCAACGCGCCCTGGTCGCCCTGGCTCGATATCGGGCGCAAGGCCAGCCCCGGGTTGGCGCTGGGGAGAAGTGGCGATGGCCGCCTCGAGGTGTTCGCAGTCGATGCGGAAGACGGCTCGCTGCTGCATCGCTGGGAGACATTGATCGACAAGCCTGATCTCTGGTCAGCCTGGACGAGCATGGACAAGACCGCTCAACCCTTCCCGGCAGCCGGGCAGAACGAGGATGGCGACCTGGAAGTCTTCGCCGTGAATCGAACGAACAGCGCGGCGCTTAATCATCGGCGTCAGATCAGCTACGCGAGTGATTGGCTCGATTGGGAGGATCTGAATCACACCACGCTTCAATACAATTCGCGCCTTTGGCAAACCGATGAGGGACTTCCCGACAACCGCGTCCAGGCAATTGCGCAAACGCGCGACGGCTATCTTTGGGTGGGAACGGGCCACGGCTTGGCGCGGTTCGACGGCATGAATTTTACGGTGTTTGACGCCAGGAACACGCCCGAATTGAAGAACCCGTCGATCACCGCGCTTTGCCTGGACCGCAAAGGCGTGCTCTGGATTGGCACCGATGGCGGCGGACTGCTCAGTTTCAACGGAAGCTCGTTCGCCCGCTACGACCGCACCAATGGACTCGCGGGCGACGTGTTGAAAGTCATTTATGAAAGCTCGGACGGTTCGCTATGGATTGGGACGACCACCGGCATGAGCCGGTATCGGAACGGAAAATTCGTCAACTATCACAAGAAGGACGGCCTGTGGTCGGACATCGTGAGCTACATTTACGAAGACCATGACGGGACTCTCTGGATTGCCACCGGCGGCGGGTTGAATCGTTTCCGGGGCGGTGAAATTATGGATTCCTTCGCCATGCCGAAGGGCTTGCCGAATGACGCCGTGCGCGGGATCTGGCAGGACCGGGGCGGACGGATCTGGATTGGCTCAAACAACGGCATGCTGTGGTATAACTGGTATTGGACGGGGAGCTTTTATGCGTATAACAAGCGCTACGGGCTCTCAGACAGTTTCGTCACGGCGATCCGCGAGGACCGGGAAGGGAATTTGTGGGTGGCCACCTACAGCGGGCTGGATCGGTTCCGGGAAGGCCGGTTCTTCAACGAACTCAACAGCGAGGGTGTGCCTTACGGGCGCGTGAACACGCTCTTCGAGGATCGCGAAGGCGATTTGTGGGTTGGTTCGAGCGAAGGGCTTGCCCGGCTCACGCCCAAGCGCTTCTCTTCCTACACCAAGGGCCAGGGCCTGACGCACAACAATGTGATGTCCGTTTGCGAAGATCAGAGCGGCAGCCTTTGGGCCGGCACGTGGGGCGGCGGCCTGGACCAATTGAAGGAGGAGCACGTGACTGCGTATAATGCCAGCAACGGCCTTGGCAGCGATTTGATTTTGTCCACCTGCGAAAGCCGCGACGGCAGCATCTGGATCGGCGCGGATTTTGACGGGGGCCTGGCCCGGTTGAAGGATGGAAAACTCACGCGCTACCTGGCGAAGGACGGATTGGTGAATGCCGCCATCCGGGTGCTGCATGAAGACCACTCCGGCAAACTTTGGATCGGCACGAGCCGCGGCCTCAGCAGCTTCCAGAACGGGCACTTCACCAATTATACCACCATGGATGGCGTGTCCGGCGGTGTTGTTCATGCCATTTGCGAGGACAAAGCGGGCACGCTGTGGTTTGGGACGGAACAGGGACTGACCCGCTGGAAAAACAGACGCTTCGAAACTTTCACATCGGGTGACGGGCTCTCGGACGAAACCATCACGGCGCTTTATGACGACGGCGCGCAAAATCTTTGGATTGGCACGGCGGGCGGCGGCTTGAATCGCTATCACGACGGCCGGTTTACGGACTTCACAATCAACGATGGATTGCTGAGCGACGAAATCTTCGAAATCCTGGAGGACGATCAGGGGTGGTTATGGATGAGCTGCTCGAAGGGCGTGTTTCGCGTGCTCAAGGCCAGCCTTGATGAGGTGGAGCAGGATCGGACTAAAACTCTTTTGTGCATCGGTTACGGCAAGGCGGACGGCATGCCCAGCCCGCAGTGCAACGGAATGGGCAAGCCGGCGGGCTGCAAAACGCAGGATGGCCGGCTGTGGTTCCCCACCAGCAAAGGGCTGATCGTTGTCGATCCCAAAACCATTCAAATCAATCGGACGCCGCCGCCGGTGTTTATCGAACGCCTCACCGCCAACAACAAGCTGCCGCCCGGCGCCGGGGCCGATCAGAATCCTGGCCGATCATTGCCGCTCGAAGCCATCAGTCATCCTTTTACGTCTGCCTCCGTCCGTCTTCCGCCCGGGCGTGGCGCCTGGGCGTTGGACTACACCGCGCTCAATTTTCTCGCGCCGGAAAAGTGCCGCTTCAAGTACCGCCTGGAAGGCGTCGATCCGGATTGGGTCGAGGCGGGATCGCGTAGAACTGCGTATTACAACAACATTTCCCCGGGGCGGCATCGCTTTCGGGTGATCGCCTGCAACAGCGACGGTGTGTGGAACGAATCCGGGGCGTCGCTCGCCATCGAGTTGCTGCCGCATTTTTGGGAAACATGGTGGTTTCGCGGTGTGGGCCTGCTCGTCATCGTGGCCGTGGCCAGCGGCAACGCGCTCTACCTGACCCGCCGGCGGATGCAGCGCAATTTGGAGTTGCTCGAGCAGCGGCACGCGCTGGAAAAAGAGCGTGCGCGCATCGCCAAGGACATGCACGACCAAATCGGGGCCGGCCTGACCCAGGTGGGCCTGCTCGGCGAACTGGTCAAGCGCCAGGCGGGCAATCCCCAGCGCCTGCAGGCGCTCGCGGGAAAAATCTGCGAAGTGACCCGTGAACAGGCGCAGACGCTGGATGAAATTGTCTGGGCGGTGGATCCCAAAAACGATGTTTTGAACAGCCTGGCGGCGTACTTGGCGGTTTACGTCGAGGAGATTTTCCGGATGACCGGCATTCGTTGCCGTCTCGATATTCCTCCCGGGCTGCCGCCCTGCCCCGTTTCGGCGGAGTTGCGGCACAATCTTTTTCTTACGGTCAAGGAGGCCCTGAACAACATCCTCAAACACGCCGGCGCTTCCGAGGTCCGAGTGCGGCTGGCCGTGAACGGGTTTTTATTATCGGTTTTGATCGAGGACAATGGGAAGGGGTTTTCCACCGTTGAGGCTGGCCGGTTGGGGAACGGGCTGGCCAATATGCGCGAGCGAATCGAGGCCATGGGCGGACGCTTTGAACTATCCAGCCGGCCGGGCGAGGGGGCACGCGTTTCCTTCCAGGTTCCCTTGGACAACATCGTGAGCAACAATGGCAATGGCAACGGCCAATCCGAATACCGGGAACCATGAAATCGTCTGACTTCTCCTGAACATGCCCATCAATGTATCCATCATCGAAGACGATAATCGCATCCGCGAGAGCCTGGCCATTTTGATCGATGGCGGCGAGAATGTGCGTTGCATCAGCACGCATCCCACCGCCGAAGACGCGTTGAAGCACCTGCCGCTTAAAAAGCCCGACGTCGTGCTGATGGACATCAATCTGCCGGGAATCTCCGGCATCGAGTGCGCGCGCAAATTGAAAGGCTTGCTGCCCAAGGTGCAGATCCTGATGCTGACGATGTACGAAGACAACGATCTGGTTTTCCAGGCCCTGATGGCCGGAGCGAGCGGCTATCTCGTCAAGCGCACTTCACCGGCGGATATTCTCGACGCGATCAAGGAGGTTCATAGCGGCGCCTCGCCCATGTCCGGAAAGATCGCCCGCACTGTGGTTGAGTATTTTCAGAAGCTCCAGAATTTCTCGCCGCAGCAGGAGCACCTTTCCCCGCGCGAAAAGGAAATCCTGGATTTGCTCGTCAAGGGCTATCGATACAAGGAAATTGCGGACGCGCTCTCCATCGGCTTCGAAACGGTGCGGTCCCACCTCAAGAATATCTATGAGAAGCTGCACGTTCATTCGCGCACCGAAGCCGTGGTCAAGTACCTCCAAAAATAGCGCTGCATTTTTCCCGCCCGGCGCACATCCCCCTTTCGGGGGATGCCTGCCCGCAAATCTGGCATAAAACACAGCGAACACTCGTCTCTAATTCACCCTAAAAGGGGAATATGAGCCTCTCCAGGCATGCCCTAATCTAGGCGGCATGCGAAGACCCAAGCCGATCACAGCCGACCGACTAACCTAAGCTCGCAGTTCTTCGCACCTGCCCAATCCCAACCAATCCTATGATAAAAAGAGTATCTCTCGCCGCTCTGGTTTTTTTCCTGGTTTTCACCGCCGGCACCATCGCCAACGCCCAGCCGTATTCTAACGCGGTGATGGCACTCAACCCCGTAGGTTATTGGCCGCTGCAGGAAACCACTACGCCGCCTTCCGGCTATTATGTAGCCACGAACCTCGGCACTGCGGCCGCCGCCGGCAATGGCTATTACCAAACGTGGTACCAGCCAAGCGGGACCGGCTTCTTCCCCACCAACAACATTATTCACGTCGCGGGCGCGCTCGGCGACGGCGACACGGCGATGTCCTGCAACACCGGCGTCGGCCAATACGTCATCTTTCCCCGATCCACCAACGGTGTCCCCAACCCGGCCGTCACCATCACAGCGCCCTTCACGATTGAGGCCTGGATTAAGTCCGCCAACACGAACCTTGGCCTCCAACCGATCATTACGGAAGGGCGCAATCCCGTGGCCCTCGATCCGAACGTGGGTTACACGAACACGTTCGTTGGTTTCAGTCTGGGACAATTTAAGAACTTCTTCTATTGGCAGGTCTATAACGCGCGCTTCAACAGCAACAACGGCTATCCGGAGTGCGACACCTCGCCCATCCTGCCCAATACCTGGTATCACGTGGTCGCCACTTTCGATGGAAGCAAGATTGCGATTTACCTGAATGGAACGCAGATCGGCGCCTCGAAGTCGGAACCGGCGAACTACGCCGGGTCGAATTACGTGGTGGATCCGGTGTCCCCCCTGCTGATTGGCACGGGCACGGAAATCTCTTCTCTGAATGGCGGCGTGGTTTACAACGGCTCGATCGACGAACCCGCAATTTATTCGACGGCGCTGGACTCATCGACAATTGCCGCTCACTTCGCGGCTGGTTCCGGCACCAATTATTCCGCAACCGTTCTGGCTAACAATCCAGTGATCTATCTGCGGCTTGATGAACCGGCCTTCACCAACTACCCGAGCCCGGCCAGCTACCCGGTGGCGGCCAACTACGGCAGCATCGGCGCTGCCGCGAACGGGGCCTACATGCCGGGTACGGCTCCGGGCGCGGCGGGACCGCCCTACAGCGGCTTTGGCGCTTCCAGCCATTCAGTGGCGATTAACGGTTTTTACGGCTTGGTGGACGTGGGTGGCGGCGCATTGCCGGCTGTTTTCAATCCTACGGGAACCAATCAGCCATTTAGCGTCATGACTTGGTTCCAAGGCAATCCAGCCGATGCTCCAGGCCGTTTTCAGGTCTTGATGGGCCACAGTGATCGATCCTGGCGTCTAACGATGGACGGCGGTTCGGCTACTTCAACGGCCGGAAACCGGTTCAATCCCGGCAACGGGCCGGAACTCTCATTCGCCAGCACCGCGGATGTAGTGACCAACGGCTTTCGCTTCAACGACGGCAACTGGCATTTCCTCGCTGGCGTGTTCGACGGCACGAATGACTACATGTACCTGGATGGCGCTCTGGCCAAGTCGGGGACGGGTGTCGGCAACATCGTGGGCACAAACCTGGATTTGATGCTCGGCGGCGACCCGCAATACACGATTCCATCGCCGAATACCGCCAATGTGTACCGTTATTTCGACGGCCAGCTCGCTCATACGGCCTTCTTCACCAATGCGCTCGCCGCCAGCCAAATCCAGCAACTCTTCGCTGTCGCCGGCGTCCCACCTTATTTCACAAAGCAGCCAGTTTCGCTAACCACCAACGCGGGCGTGAACGTGAGTGACTTTGCGTCCGCCCGCGGAAGCGGAACTCTCGGCTATCAGTGGTATCAGAATGGCGCCCCGGTTTCCGGCCAGACCAGCACCGCCCTAACCTACACTCCCGTCGCGACCAACAACGCCGGGAGTTACTTTCTCGTGGCCAGCAACGCATTTGGTTCCGCCACCAGCGCGGTGGTCCAACTCGTAGTTTTCGGGCCGCCAGTCATTGTGACCGAACCGCAAGCCGACATCCGCGTTTTTGCCGGCGCGAACCCGGTGTTCTCCATTGCTGCGCTTGGCGCGCAGCCGTTGTTCTATCAATGGACCAACAGCAGCGGCATCATCCCCGGTGCAACCAATTCCAGCCTCACCATAAGCAATGCGCAGGCCAACAACACCTACGGTTGCACGGTGTCCAATTTTGTGGGCGTTACTCCCATCAATCCGTTTTCGCTGACGGTGCTTCCGGCGCCCACGGCTCCTTACCCGGTGGCGGTGCGGGCCGATGGTCCAATCGCCTTCTATCGCCTGGATGAAGCCAGCGGTGCCACCGCGTATGATTATGCAGGCGGCTACAACGCCACCTACGCCAATGTCGTTCTCGGCCTGCCGGGCTATAACCCAGGGCCCGTCGGTTCGGCGGCCCCCACCGATCCTGCGGAAACGTGCGTCGAGTTCGGCGGCAACAATAGTTTTGCCGGCAGCGGTTCCACCACGGTCAATTTTGCGGTGGCCAACGGCGGAAACGCCGAATTTTCCGTGGAGGCATGGTGCTCGTTGTTCAGCCTCGGGAATGGCGGCAATGCCATCATTGCTCTTGGATACGGCAACGGCGGTGAACAGTTCGTTCTTGATAACGGTGCCAGTGCGGCGGGCGCTCTCCGTTTCTTCGTCCGCAACGCGGCGGGCACCGCTTTTGCCGCCAGTAGCAGCTTCGTGCCTGTCAATGATGCCCGCTGGCACCATGTGGTCGGCGTGTGCGATGAGGCCGGCGGCCACTTGTTCCTCTATGTGGATGGCGTGCAGATCGGGAGCGGCGCCATTCCCGCGAACAGCGGCGTGCTGAGTCCGAACCCGCTGATCCCTCTGAGCATCGGCGCCCGGGAATCCGCCAATAACACTCCCGCCAACTATGATTTCCAGTTTAACGGAGTAATTGATGACGTGGCGGTTTACAACAAGGCCCTGAGCGCGGCCCAGGTGCAGAGCCATTACTTCGCCGCCGGCGTGCCCCCGCTTATCACCCAACTGCTGCCGGCGAATTCAGTGACCACCAACCAGGGCGGCAGCGTCACGCTCACGACGGCCGCAACCGGTTCGCCAGCGCTGACCTACCAATGGTCCGACAATAATGGCAACCTCATTGCCGGGGCTACCACTACTGCCCTGACACTCACCAACTTGCAGCAAAGCCAGCAGGGCAACTACACCCTCGTGGTGAGCAACGCTTACGGCACTGCCAGCACGAACGTCAATATCACCGTAGACCTCGGGCCGCCTGTGATCGTCGTGGATTTGCAGCCGACCAACCTGACTGCGTTCCAGGGAACTTCGAACACCTATTCGGTGGTTGTTTCCGGCAGCAATCCATTCTTCTATCAATGGTTCCGAAACGGGGGCGCTGTCGGCGGCGCAACCAATTCCAGCTACACCTTTGCGGTGCTGGCGGGAACCAACAATTACTGGGTATCGGTTACCAACGCGTTTAGCTTCAGCCAGGCTGGAGGGCCGACGCTGAGCAGCACCGGCATCGTGGTCGGGGTTCCCACCATCACGCTCAATCCATCCAATTACACCTATAATGCCCGGATCAGTTTCGCCGGCTACAGCCGCAACGAAACCTTGTCAGACTTCCCGGCGCTGGTGCGGTTTGGCACCAACCTGCCCGGTTTTGACTACTCGCAACCGGCCTCACCGACCGCTGGGGATCTGCGGTTTACGGATGCCGGTGGCACGCGTGTGATCCCGCACGAGATCGACGAATGGAACCCGGGCGGCATCTCCAGTGTTTGGGTGCAAGTGCCCCGTTTGTCCGGCACCAACGATTCCATCGTGGCTTATTGGGGTAATCCTTCCGCCACCACTCCACCTGCTTTCACCACGAATGGCGCGGTTTGGATCCCGCAGGCCTTCGAGGGTCTGCCGGCCTATCAGATCGTTTACCATCTGAAGGAAGGCGCACTTCCATTTGCCGACAGCACGACTCAGTTCACGGCTACCAACGGAACTGCGCCGACCGCCACCAACGGCATCATTGGCCAGGGCGCATTATTCAACGGCGTCAACGACTTCCTCGACGCGGGCGTGGTCAACCTCGGGGACAACTTCACACTCTCCGCCTGGGTGAATGTTTCGTTGAGCGCTCCCGCCAATATTCAGACCGTGTGGGCTAACCAGCGTGGCGGCTTTGCGTCGCCCGGGTTTGCGTGGTTTGTGAACACGTTTGGCAACCAGGACCATAAGATCGACTTCGCCAGCGGCGACGGTCTCAGCGGCAACGAATCCACCACAGCCCTAGGCACCGTTCCTTTTGGCGAATGGCATCTGCTCTCGGTGGCTGTCGTCCGGACCAACGGGACGGCAAACTTTTACGTGGATGGCACGAGCGTGGCGACCAGCGCCAGTGTCGTCAAAGACTTCACGAACAACGCCGACCTTAACCTCGGCAGCTTCACCAATGCGTCCCTTTGGTTCACCGGCACGATGGACGAAGCGCGCGTTCACTCCACGATCAGTTCGTCAAACTGGATCTGGGCAAGCTGGATGACAGTGGCTTCGAACTCGGTGTTCGAGAGCTATTCGACGGTGAATTCATCCGCCGTCACGCTCCACGCCAGCATCTCCGGTGGCAACTTGATCCTGACGTGGTCACAGGGCACGCTCATGTCCGCCAGTCAGGTGAACGGTTCGTACAGCCCGGTTCCCGGCGCGACTTCGCCGTACACCGTGCCGCCCGCGGGCACCCAGCAGTTCTACCGCGTGAAAGTACGCTGATTGACTGATCAAATTGCAGAAACCAGATCGGAACGCGGTCTATCCGTCTCTGGCAGGGGCGCTACGGTGTGCCCCTGCCAGGATCGTTTGTGTGAGTGGCAGCAAATAAGCCGGGGTAGCCAACTGGACGAAACCCTGCTTTTAGTCTAATGGTTACTCTGATCGTGCAGCATCTATTCTTCAGCTCGGCAATAAACCCTGTTTCAAAGCCCGCTCTGAGAAGTCGATCTGCCACCGCAACGCTGACCTGGTTCGGACTTTTGCTATTCGTTTGCTTGAGCGCGCCGGTCCGGCTTGATGCGGCTACGTTGTCCGATCCGGCCGTCGATGCCTACAATGTGCGTGTCAGCACCGAGACGTTTGCCGGCCTCTATAAGTTCACGACCGACACTTTGTTGGTCGAGACGGCGCAGGCAATCACGAACTTTGGCAGTGACACGATCAAGTTCTACATGGGCCACAACACCGCCAACCAGAGCGGCGTCACGCTGACCGCGAACATTACCAATCTAATGACCCTGGCGCGGGACGAGCCTTCCTATCGGCGCGTGCTGGACATGCCCTTCCGGCACATCATTATGTGGGAGTATCCCTTCTCCAATCCGGATGCTCCCTTCCAGGATGGAAATTACACCGCCACCGAGCAGGCGAACGATTACCGGGAAATGTACGACCTGACCCATTATCTCCTGACCAATTACAACAATTCCGGCAAAACGTTTTACCTCGGCCATTGGGAAGGCGACGGCTACTTGTCGGTGAACAACTGGACCACGAATCCCAGCCCCGCCGTCGTCACCAACATGATTCTCTGGGAGAACAACCGCCAAAAAGCCGTCGATGACGCCAAGGCCGCCACGAGTCGCACGAATGTCAGTGTGTATTATTATGCGGAAGCCAATCGCGTGCGTGATGCGATGCTCAACGGCCCCACTAACAACGTGCGCCTGATCAATGCCGTGGTGCCTTATCTTACCAACCTCGATTATCTTTCCTATTCCTCTTATGACGCGCAAGACCTCAGCGCTACCGACTTGTACGCCACCCTGAACTACATGCAAGCCAGGCTTTCGACCAATAAAGCGTCAGTGATTCCCGGCGAGCGGATCTGGATTGGCGAATACGGTCACGGTGGCAACTCGACCGATTCGCAGGAGCCGTTCAACCGCGCTTACATCCAGCGGCTGCTGAATTGGGCGCCGGCGGGTCCGCGCTTCATTCTTTACTGGGAGATGTACGACAACGAAGCAGGCAAGAACTTTTGCCTCATCGATTCGAACAACGTGAAAACAGCTTCCTGGTACCTGCATCAACGTTTTCACAATCAGGCGCAGTTGCTCGTGGCTCAATTCAAGGAGAAGAACGGCCGTCTTCCGCTGGATTCAGAATTTGCCCCATTGGTGACGCCACTCTTGAACGCGCCGCTGCCTGCTCCCGTGGCCCTGGCTGTTGCGAATGTCGGCGGCGACCTGCTCACCGCCGCTTCGGCCTCAATTTCCGGCACGCTCGCGCAAGGGATTTACGGCGACAATGCAGCCAGCGTGCGGGTTTATTGGGGTCGGCAGGACGGCGGCGCTGTGCGCGGTAACTGGGAGAACAGCCAGCTTGTGGGTGTCAATACCAACTTCAATCCCGCCATCTTCACCGCCACGCTGACCAATCTCGCGCCGCAAACCAATTATTATTTTCGCTTTTACGCCACCAATTCCGGCGGCGAAGCCTGGGCGCCCGCATCCGCTCAATTGAGCACCGTGACGCTCAACCCGCCGGACTTTGGATCGCGGATGAAAATCTCCTTTTCTGGCTACAACCGTGGTGAAGCGCTGGCCAATCTTCCGGTCCTCGTGAACCTGGGAACGAATCTGCCCGGCTTCACTTACGGCTCGTTCGCGTCGTCCAGCGGCGGCGACTTGCGATTTGCAGATGCGAGCGGCGTGCGCCTGATTCCACATGAGATTGACGAGTGGAATACCGGGGGCGTTTCGAGTGTCTGGGTGCAAGTGCCGCTGCTCGCGAGCACGAATGATTTTATCTGGGCCTACTGGGGCAATCCCGCCGCCACCAACCCGCCCGCCTCCACAACGAACGGCGCCGTTTGGGCGCCTGCGCACAATCTCGTCTGGCACCTGAAGGAAAGCGGATTTCCATACGCCGACAGCACCGGCCAATATCCGGCCACGTCCGGCGTCCCGGCCGTTTCGGTGGGGGGATTCATCGGGCACGGCATTTCGCTCAATGGCTCATCGCAGTATCTCAACGCCGGGCCGATCAACATGGGCGGCGCATTTACCCTTTCCGCGTGGATCAAACTTTCCAGCAGCGCCACCAACATCCAAACCATTTGGGCCAACAAGATTGGCGGCTGGAACTCCGACGGGTTCGCGCTCTACGTGGATAGTTTCAATACCGCCGATCAGAAGCTGATCCTTGAGACTGGCGATGGCACGAACGGCTCGGCGGTGGCGAGCGGGCCAGGCGCGGTCAGCTTCGGCCAATGGCATCGTGTCGTCGCAGTCGTGAATCGCACTGCCGGCACCGGGCAGTTGTTTGTGGATGGAACAAACGTCACCCAATCGGGGTCGGTAACCACCACGTTAGGCAACCAGGCTGCGGTTAACCTCGGCAGATTCACCGACGGCAGTTTTCGTCTTACGGGCACCATCGACGAAGCGCGCATTGAAGCAGGAACCCCTTCCGCAAATTGGGTCTGGGCGGGCGGCATGACGGCTGCGTCGAATAGTACGTTCAGCGCCTATTCTGTGGTCAATCCGCAACCCACACTTTCGGCAACGCATTCAGGCAATGCGCCGGCCTTGACCTGGCCCGCCAGTGCGGGCGTGTTCACGCTTTATACAACCACCAGCCTGACTCCTCCCGCCTGGGTTCCAGTTTCGGCACAGCCAGTACTGATCAATTCTCAATGGCAGTATACCCTTGCCGCGAGTGGCGGCTCGATTCAATACTACCGCCTCCAAGCCCGATGATTAGTTACCACACCGATCTCCGCCCTTTCTCGCCAGCGAAGCCGCCGGGGGAAAATTTTTCGTTTCGAAATTTTCTCTGCGTTGCCTTGGTGCTCGCCATCTGCGCGATTCGTGCTTACGCCCAGGAAGCCCGGCAGACGGTCGATCTTCCCGGCCATCGTTCCGATGGTTCGGTGCTCTTGCCCAATCAATGGTCTTTGCGGCCCGCCGGACGACAGGTGGATTTGGGCGATCTGCCGGTCAATATTGCGGTGCATCCGGCCGGGCGATTTGCCGCTGTGTTACATTCAGGCCATGGAGCGCATCAAATCATTGTTGTCGATGTGAAGGAGGCGAAAGCCGTCTGCCGCGCGCCTGTTCACGAGTCATTCTATGGACTGGCGTTTTCCCGGAATGGCGATCATCTTTATTGCAGCGGCGCGGGAGATGAAGTGGTGCATGTGTTTGATTTTCACGACGGGCAATTAAACACAAACCGGGATATTCGCCTGCGCGATCCGCGTCGCCGTGGCGTGCCCTGCGGCCTGGCGGTTTCTGGCGATGAACGCAGTCTCTTCGTGGCCAACCTTTGGGGGCAGTGTATCTCGCTCATTGATTTGACAGTTCCGCCAACGGAAACCAACCACCTGGAAATAACCTTCACCGCTTCCGAAGCGAGTTCCAACACACCAGCCGCGCGCCTTTATGAAGACCACGGACCGATTGACCTGGATTTCGCCGCGGTAACAAAGCGCGCGCAGGTGTCGCTTGATCCCACTGCTCCCGACGCAGCATTTCCTTACGGTTGTGTGTTGGATCCAAAGCGCCATCGGCTCTACGCCAGCTTGTGGGCGAAAGCCTGCGTGGCAGTGATTAACACGGACTCTCATCAGATACTGGCTCGTTGGGCCACGGAAGAGCATCCGAACGAAATGGTGCTGACAAGGTCTGGACGGTTCCTTTTCGTCGCAAATGCAAACCGGAATACGGTTACCGTCCTTGATACAAAGACGGGCCGCGCCATCGAAACGCTGGATGCGTCACTTTCTCCGAATGCCTTGCCCGGCTCCACTCCGAACAGCCTCGCCTTATCGCCCGATGAAACCAAACTGTTCGTGGCCAACGCTTGCAACAACAACATCGCCGTGTTCGACATTCACACCATCGGCAAAAGCCGCTCGCTCGGGTTCATTCCGGTCGGCTGGTATCCCACTTCCGTGCGTGTGACGCCCGATGGCCGCTACTTGCTGGTTGCCAACGGCAAAGGCTTGGAATCCAAACCCAATCCCAAAGGTCCGCAACCGGGCCACAAGGGCAATGCGGGCACGAGTTCGATCAAGAATTTATTTCCTGGCACACTTAGTATTATCGAATTGCCTCGGGAAAAAGATTTTACGGCCCAACTGGCCGCCTACACCGCGCAGGCGTGGCAATGCACGCCGCAACACAGTGTCAATTCGCCACCCGTGCCCGCGGAAAATCCGGTGCCGGCTGCGCCTGGAAAGAGCAGCCCGATCAAATATTGCATTTACATCATCAAAGAGAACCGGACTTACGATCAGGTGCTCGGTGATCTTCCGCAGGGCAACGGCGATCCTTCACTTTGTCTCTTCCCTGAGCAAGTCACTCCAAACCATCACGCCCTCGCCCGCGAATTCGTGCTGCTCGATAATTTTTATGTCGATGCCGAAGTCAGCGCCGACGGCCACGAATGGTCGATGGCCGCGTATGCCACTGATTTCGTCGAGAAAATGTGGCCGCTGAGTTACGGGCACAACCAAAAGGGCAAATACTCGCATCCGGCCGAGGGCGGCTTTCCCATCTCCGCGCCGGCCAGCGGCTACATTTGGGACCGCGCGCGAGAAACCGGCGTGAGCTATCGCAGTTATGGCGAGTTCATTTTTAACGGCAAGACGCCCGCCGACCCCGGCACCACTCGACTGGCGGCGTTGCAAGGACATTTCGATCCGTTGTTCCGCAGTTTCGATACCGGTTATCCGGACATCAAGCGCGCGGAACGCTTCATCTCCGAATTGAAACGATTCGAAACAGAAGGCGAAATGCCGCGGTTGCAAATCGTCCGGTTGCCGAACGACCACACCACCGGCGCGTGGCCCGGCAGCTTTACGCCCACGGCCTACCTGGCCGACAACGATGCGGGCCTGGGCATGCTTGTGGAAGCGGTCAGCCACTCGAAGTTCTGGCCACAGTTGGCCATCTTCGTGTTGGAGGACGATGCTCAGGACGGCCCCGACCATGTTGATGCACATCGCAGCCCCGCTTTCATCATCAGCCCTTACACACGCCGGGGTTCGGTCGATTCCACGATGTATTCCACCAGCAGCATGTTAAGAACCATGGAACTCATCCTTGGACTAACGCCGATGACTCAATTCGATGCCGCCGCGACTCCCATGGCGAACGCGTTTCAGGCAGTGCCCGACTTGCGCCCCTATGATGCCCGCCCGGAGACGGTGGATATGAAAGCCCGCAACAGCCGCCTCGCCTGGGGTGGCGCGGCTTCGCGCAAAATGGATTTCAGCAAGGAAGACGCCACCGACGAGTCCATGCTCAACGAAATCGTCTGGCGTTCCGTCCGCGGCCCCGGCAGCGTAATGCCCGCCCCCCGCCATGCTGCCTTTGTCTTCGCCGCTGCGAAAAACCGCGATGACGACTAGCCTGTGTCCCGCCAGTCGAAGGAATCAGCTTGGATCCTCTAAAATCAGGCAGGTCTTCCTGCGTGGTTGCAGGACCATTTCGCGGTTCACCACGCTTGCACGTATGAAACGCAAAGCTTTGGCTCTATGGAAATTGGGCTTCCAGTTTGCTGAGTTGGTCTAACGCCTTTTCTTCCTGGCCTGACACAGCGTTTGTGAAGACTTGGTCCAGGGCTGAAGCCAGTGCCGCATTAGTGGCAGAGTTGCGGCGGAGGTTGTAAAACTGAAAGGCGGATGCCAGATCATTGGTAGGCAGGGGGCGCTTGGGGTCAAGCTTCCGGCGGCATAAATCCTGTATCAAGCGTAGATCACGAAAACCATATTCCCTGGTCGGCTCAATGGTCGTGCCCTCACCAAAGTCATTCCAAGTGACAATTTGAACGAGCGCGGAGTTGTTGGTCCAGGCGCGGTTGAAATTTTCACGCAGGGTTTCACCATTCCGGTCACCAAGGTAGCCCCAGTAATCGCGTACGCCGGCACGCTGGTAAATGTCGTGGAAGCGGGGAAACGCGCTGCTGATGAAGGCAGGCCAGGACGCGGATTTTTTTTCGAAGTCAGCAAGATAATTTTTAAGGGCAGCCTCCGACAAAACCCCGCCGGCACCCGGTTGCTGGCTCAACCACATTGGCGGCCAGCCAAAAGCACCCAGTCCGGCGTCCAACCGATTGTCTTCGGTAAAAAAGTTGGGCCGTTCGGAGGCGTCGAGCACGGAAAAAATCTCATCCCAATTGGTGCTGGACAAGAAATACTGCGGACCGAAGTTTTCCAGGAGCGGTTTGCCCTTAAGCCGGAAATAGCTTGGGTCGCGGAAAAAGTTGGTTTGCAGATAGAGTATTTCCCGCTGAGCATGATGAATGGCCTCGGCGGCGCTGAGGCGATTGCCGTCAATGAGGCGCCGGATGGTTTGGTCCTCGTAGCAAATTGCGAATTTCAGCCCGGCCTTGCGCGTATAATCAAAGAGCCTGGCCGTGTTGCGGTTGACCGCGGCGTAGTCGAAATAATCGGCCGAGCCATACCAGTCCACAATCACACCGTCGATGCCCGCGAGTTTCATTAAGAGCACGTGGTATTCGAGCACGGCCGGATCAGCGGAATCGTAGGGTCCGATGAGCGGGTAATACCACGAGGCGATTTCACGTTCACCGGATGCGTTCACCTTGTCGGGATTGAAATGATTCATGGTCCAGTGCCAGCCCCACTCGGCGCTGAATGGCTTGGCGGCATACCAGGGCATATAATAAACCATCACCGGCTTGTCATTGGTTGAAGCGAACGCAACGCATGCGCCGAGGCTTAGTAAAAATCCAAGCACCGCGAGAATCGTTTTTCCTGGCCTCATATTCACAACTTTGTCTGGCGCCAAACGACGGCGCAATTATTACGGCGACACCGCGCGATAAAATCGCGGCGCCCGGGCGTTTGCGTTGGTATCGGTGAAGGTTGCCGAGGTCCCCAGAGCGTTGGTCGTGCTGCCAGACAAGGGCGTCCAGAATGGCGGGACAAGATTGCTGGTGGTCTCGACGTGATAATAGAAACCTGGCTGGGTTTCATAGGTAATCAGAACGCCGTTGGTACCTTTGATTGACAGCCCGCTTATGGAGGGCGCTGGCGGGAGGAAAGTTGCTTGTTCGATAACGGGGCCATTCAGGGTAATCATGGCGGGATTGTTTCCTCCGGAGTAGCAGCCACTACCTGTGCCGCTCCAAGCGCCGAAGCCAAACCCGTTGGAAGGCGTGGCGCTGATGCTTAGTGATAGGCCGCCGTTAGTCCATTTGCTCACCGGGCTGACGCTGCCGCCAGGACCGGCATTCACGGTCAGGTAATATTGGGTCGCGAAATTCACGGTGAAATTCGTGCTTAAGGCCGGACTGACAACATGGGAGATCGCCCCACCGTCACTCCAGGAACTCCAGACATACTGCGTGCCGGGTCCCGCGCCTTGCGAGCCGGCTGCGGCCAGTGAATGACTCGAGCCAGGGGCCCAGGTGAACGAGCTGCCGTTTGTATAGCTCGTACCATCCACCATGAATGCGGCGCCCGTTACATTGGCCTGAACCGCTACGCGTACAACATTGGATACGAAAACAAAGTTGAATGTGCCGGAATCATTCTGGTATTCGGGCACAACGGAATTGCTGACCGTCAGGCTGCCGCTGGGACAACCATTCAGGCATTTGGCCCACCAGGCATGCTGCCCTGAAATACTGTTAAGATTATAATTTGTAACATTCACGCTCGTCGCGATGGCATTGGTCAAGGGCCCGGCGCCGCCAAGAATGCTCAAGCCGGAGGAGATACTGTCAATGATGTTAAGATTATTAAGGTTTAGCCCGGAAATGCCGTTATAGCCATTGTTGTCCATGACTATTTGAACTGCCGAACGCCAGCCGTAACCACCGTCGTAACCGCCGCAACGAATGAGATCGCACCGTTGCGCGACGTTTGTGCCGCTGAACGTAAAGGAAACGTTGAAGGTGGTGCTGAACAGGATGCCACTGCCGTAGGAAAGGTCTGAAAAAAGCGAATCCTCGACGCGATTATTCGCACCCCCATAGATCGCCCCGCCATTGGCGAGAGTAGGCAGCTGTCCTGTGCAATGGGTGATGACATTGTTGCCGGGAGTGTAGTTTCCCAAAGATGGCGCCGGCCAGATGGCAAAGCAATCGTCGCCAGTGCCACGGGCGGTGCAGTTGGTTACAATTGTATTTTGCATGGCATAATTGACGTTGATGCCGTCCGCGAGCGTGTCGCGGAACCGGCAACCATCGACCACAAGGCCGCTGGAATTGAAGATCCACGCGGCGGACTTGGTGTGTTCGATCCAGATGCGCGAGATGCTGGAACCCGTGCCGTAGCTTCCGCCCAGGCCGTCATTGCCCTCCGAGTCGTTTCGATAGTTCAGGCGGCCAACAATGGCAAAATCGGACAAGCTGATGTTGCTGCCTGAGCCGTTCAGATTAACCCGCCGCGATGGCGTTGTGTAGAGCGAAGGACTGCCAACCAGTTTGGAATACCACATGCCCGCCCCAATAATCCGGGTGTTGGAAAACAGATCGATTGTGCCGGTGATCAAATAATCCCCGGCGGGAATCCAGGCGGATTTGTTTGCGGATCTTGCGGCGGCGATACAATTCTGGAAAGCAGCGGTGCAATCAGTGGCGGCGTCGCCAACTGCGCCGTAATTGGCCACCGAAATGGAATTGGCTGGCTGCGGGAGAACGGCCGGAACATTCTCCGCATCGACCAGGTCAATGATGTAATAAGCCGCGCTGTCGCTGGCGTCTTTTTGCAACCGGACGACGGTTCCGGCATTTAGAATCAACCCGTTGATGCGTACTTCGTCAAAAAAATCATGCGCAAAACCGGAGGTGGGATTATTCGTAAACGGGTAATTTCCATACAGCCAGGAATATTTCGAGGTCACCGGCAGTCTGGCTGCCAGTACTCCATTGGTGTAAAGGCCGAGGGTGTAATCCGCACCCACGCCGTCGGTCGTATCCGGCACGCAATAGCGCACTACCAGCGCCGTGGCGGTGGATTGGTTGGTGAACTGGATATATTGACCGGTGCCGTTCAACTGCACACACATGCGCCCCGACGCCTCGGTAGGAATTCTAATTGGGTTATATTGCGGCCCCAGGATCGTCCCCCCGCCCACCAGCATGTTTTCCGCCTCGTAAGTCGTCCATGGCACCACCGCACCGGGTGTGGCTTTGGTTGAAACCACAGAGAGAGTGCAAATCAAAGAAGCCAAAATAATATGGGTTGCAGCCTTTGACCATCCATCTCCAATCAAACCCCAACCGGGCAAAGGAGTGAATTTATGAATCATAAATTGCGCCGGTTGAGCGGGATCATCTTTTTGCGAGTGTCCAGATTCCTTTCGGTTCTTTCCGCGCGCAACAGCCACCAGACAATTCCTGACCGACACACATTACACATGCTATTTCGAAAGCAATCCGTCGAGCCTGAAACGGCACAGACTCGACGGATGCTGGATTTTCAATCCGACCAATGTGCGTTATTATTGAGTGGACAGGCGGTAGAAGCGACTTGAATGACCAGTGGTTGTATCCGGCACAACAACATTGATCCCCGTGCCGTTCGTTGTGGTCAAGGTGGTCCAGGTGCTGTCCGACAGCTTTGTTTTGTATTGCACGGCGTAGCTATGATTGATCACCGTAGGGAAACTCAAGTTGAGATTGGTCACGGACCGGTTGACTAAATTGATGGGTGAATAGACTTTCACTTCGACCGCGCCCTGTGTGACGGGATTCGTGCTGGAGTTGTCGGGCCCCCACAACCCAAACCCAAACTGAATGTGATCGCCTGGGGTCGTTGCCACCGTCACATTGAAAGGCTGGCCGGCCACCAGCGGGGCATCGTAGCGATGTTCCACACTCCAATCAGGCGAGCCGTCCTTGATCCAGGCCCGAGCGGCGTATTTTGAATTCAGGCTATTGCTGGAACAATAACCGGCGAATGTGATGGCATCTCCCGCCAGGCTGTCATTCTGAATGTAAAAGTCCTGCTCCATGTAAGCCGCCGACGAGCCGTCCGGATTGATGTATGCAGGATCCATCGCATTGGTGGCGCCATCATAGACATACGTGTTCGGTCGGAGTGTGATCACGTCATTGGATGTGTTCACGGTGGCTCGCAGCAATGTGGTTGGTGTAACGCCAAAGCCAAAGCTGGCCTTGGGGCTCGTGCCGCCCGCGCCGCTGGCCGGTGGAGAGGAGATGAGATTGGCGCCGTTCCAGACATTAATAAAGCCGTTAAAGGGCGCCAGAGCGCGGTCAAAATAGAGCCATCCCGGGTTATAAACCACCAGGGAAACCGCGCTGGTAGCCGAAAGCGAACTCGCGTCCGTAACGACCAACTGATAGGTTCCTTCCTGCGCTGGTTGAACCCCGGTCAGATTCAACGTGCTGGTGGCCGAGCCGGAGATACCGCCACCATCGGTGAGATTCGCTCCGTTTTTCGACCAGTGATAGGTCAAACCGGTGCCGATGGCGTTCGCGGTAAAGGTAACGTTGGAGCCCAGAAGGGTGTTTGCGGTGCCGGGCGTGATGGCAAGGATTTGCGGGCCAGTGGAAACGACACTGTTGCTGGAAAATAGAACGTAGCCATATTGGCCGACGTAGTTGGCCGCCGTCGCATTCGTGCGGGCAGGCAAGCCTTGCCACTCAAAGCCCCACTGAACGTGATCGCCGGCGCCGTTGATCACCTTGGTGATGGTAAACGTCTGCCCATTCGTCAGGCTGCTAAGCGCGACCGTCGATGCTCCGTAGTATGCCCAGCCGGAACTGAAGTCTTTGACAAAGGCCACCAAGGAATTGGCCATGCCCACGTCGGTCAAGGCGTTAGTCACCATGGTGCCGGAAAAAACCACTGTGTCACCACCGTTGGCCCCGGTTCCAGTGGTGTCAACATAGAATGTGTTGTCGTACGTCGCCACTGCCGCGCTGGTGCCTGATGAATCCTCCCAAATATTCAGATCCGTATGAAAATTCTTATCGAGACTGATGTCGGGCGCGCACCGCACCAAACCTTGACTGCTAATCGAGCCTTGGAAGTCCGGGGTTTGTCCGCCCACTCCGATGTAGCCGCTTGCGGGGGCATAATTGGCCCCAAATTGATCCACCACATTTCGGTAGCCCGCCCAGGCTTGGGATGGATCAATATAAACATAAACATTTTTCGGCGGCGCCACCACCCCGCCATTGGTGCTGATCATGACCGAACCGTAGCTGGCGGCGTTGGCGGAACGCACCGGAGGCCCGGCCCATTCCAACCCGTATTGGATATGATCATTGTTTCCAAAGACTGAGGACATGGTCAGCGAAAAAGCCTGGCCATTGGTAAGCGTGTTAATTTGCAGAGAGACAAAGCCGTGAAAACCCCAGGACGCGTCAAAATCTTTGATGAAGAGGATTGCATTGTCGCTGTAAGGTGACGCCAACGTGTTCGATACCAGCGTGCCGGTGAAGATCACCGAGTCGCCGGCGCTAAAACTGGTGTTCTCGGTGTAAATATCGCTGAGTGTTTTGCAAATGGCAGGACTCGTCCCCGAAGCGTCGGCCCAGATATTGATATCGGTCTGGTAGGGGCTGGTGACGTCCGGCCAATCGTCAGCCCCGATTGTGATCGTGCCCGAAGTGTCAACGCTCGAATTATTGGGGAAGGCACCGCCAAAACCAAAGCCGCCAGAACCCAGATATTGAGAGATGTAAGCCGGTTGCGTGGTGGCCGTAAGCCCGTTGGTAAAAACATTCTCGTACCCATAATACGCATAATTTGGATCGGTGATGACATTTTGGCTGGCAGCCTGGGCGCCAAAAGTTCCAAGCCAGACCACCAGAGCCGTCGCAAGGGCCACAAACAGGCGCCTCGCTGGTTCGGTGATTATTTTTATTCCGGATTTTCTCATAACTTTGAGGTGGATGCTTTAAGGATCTATCGTGCTTTGACACGATTTCTCGGTGTTTTCTATCAACTGGGACTGTGTAGGTATATCACACCCTGATTTACCTGCACGTCGCATGAAGTGGTGACAACTGCCAGGACATGGTCATGAAAGCGGATCAGCATCCTGCAAAAGAACTTGCTGCGAGAAAACAGCAGGTAAAGATGGGCTCATCGCACGTCATGACCGGTGGAGACCTTGGCCTGCAACCATGTCAGGTGTTTCTGCGCGCGGACGTTGCCCGGTTCCAACCGAAGGACCGCCTCGAACTCTTGCTGCGCCTCCGGCCACTGCTGCTGTTTGAGCAACCACGTGCCGTAATCGAACCGCACCGCGGCATTGTCCTGGCTGAATTGCGCGGCCTGGCGAAATTCCGAACCTGCGGCGTCCACCTGCCCTGCCGCGACCAGTTCCAAGGCCAATTCATGTCGAATCAATCCGTCTGCCGGCTTGATTGTCAGACCAGCTCGGTAACTCGCCATCGCCTCGTCATGCCGGTTCAAATGTGCGAGCACTTTGCCGCGCCGTAAAAAGGTTTGCGGATCGCGCGGATCCCGTTTCAGCGCGGTGGCAAAGCAATCAAGCGCCTCGGGGTATTTTTCCTGCATCGCCAGCGCGTTGCCCAGTTCAATCCAGCCATCTGTGCGGCTTGGCCGGATGGCCAGGGTGCGCCGCAACAAGGTTTCCGCCTCAGCATAGTGCTGCTGGGGAATCAGCAGCCGCCCGGCTTCAAAATAACCCAATGGATCCTGCGGCAGCAGATCGCGGAAACGCGTCCATTGCGCGGCCGCCGCCGGGACATCGCCGGAAAGTTCCAGGAATACCGCGTAGTTTTCACGCAGGAAAAAATCGTCCGGACGCTGCACGAGAAGTTGCTCGAAATTCAGCCGTGTCCGGGCGGCCTGATCGTGATTTACCTGCGCAAGTTCGGACTGGATGCGCGATTCCAAAGCGCCCCGGCGTTCCTCGTTGTGAGTTTGGCTGCTCAACGGCGGAACCTGCATCCGTTCCACCATCAAGTGGAGAACCTGCGATCGGTTCCAGGGCGAAAGCCCAAGCCGTTGCTCGCATTCCGCCTGCGAAATCCAATCGTTGGTTCTGCGTGGGAAAAACGGTTCGATTTGTTCCGCCCAGGCGCGCGCCAGCCTGTAGCGGGCGTCGAAATCAAAATGCACATGTTCGAAAAACATTTCATTGCCGCACACGCCGTCGGCGCTGCCTTCGGCCAGCACCTTCGCTGCGTCGCATAAAATCAAATGGTCACTTTTCCTTCTCTGCGGTTCGGCCCGGATGGCCGCATTAATCCGCGAATCGGCGCGGAAAGGCAGCGCGTCATCGTCGCAGGCGAGCTGAAAATGCTTCCTGGACTCTGCGAAGTTGGTTTGCGCAAGAAAACACCCGGCCCATTGGAATTGGAAGTCGGCCTGTTGGTCGTCGAGTCGTGCCGCTTGGGCAAAGCCACTTTCGGCGGCGGCCCACTGCCGCTGTGCGGCGGCTTGTTGGCAGTGGGTGCGAATCGTCTCGAATTCCGCGCGCTCGGCCGGGGCAAGCGTGCGTCCTGGCAACGAGGCGAAGGGTGGACAGTCCCGCAAGTTGACACCGACTGTGTTCAGCAAAACCGTGGCGCCTGAATTTATTCCGGCGCGAACGATGTCATCCAGGTTTTTTTGAAAATTTTGGTAGACCGTTTCCCGCATGGGGCTGCCGGGTGGAATCTGGTTCTTTAGAAACATTTCCATGCCGCCCCAGACAGCCGCTTCCTGGTTGTGCCCCGCAAGTCTCTGCCCCAACGCCATGAACCATTGGCCCAGGCGCATTTTCTGCGACGCCGTCACCAGGCGGGTAAAGGGCAGGGTTGGCGCCCGCCGGCCAAACACCGTAGCCGCCCCATACGGGCCAACCATCTCATTGTTGCCCATGTAAATGATCCACAAATCGCCCTCGTGAGCCGCGCATTCCCGGGCTATGGGCAGGATGACGTGCGAGTTGATCGCGGTAATCGAGGTGTTGATGACTTCAAACTTGCGCTCCGGATATTTTTCCCGCAGCAGCATTTCAAGATAGCGGTCCGGCGCAAAACTCTCGGCAGGATCCCCCATAGCCGCCGATTCACCCAAAATGAAAATGCGGAATGTGCCCGGGGCTTTGTGGATGGGAAAACGCAATGGGCCGGGATTGCGTACGATGCTTTTTGGGAAAAAGCTCAAACTGAAATCCTCGTTTTGAACAAAGAAATTCTCCCCGCCGATCGGGATGCGTTTGAAAAAATTCGGGTTGTAACCGTAGCCGGCCAGTCGCAGGCAAACCTCAAGAGCCGCGAAAAGCAATAAAGTCGGCATTGCCAGTAGGAGGCGAGACATCCAACGCCGGCCACGCGGCAGCGGCTTGCGTACTGATGGCGAATCGGCTGAAGCCGAACGGTTGTTTTTCTTGCCGGCTTTCAAGCGGGCTAACTGGCTTGATGCATTGTTTGCCCCAAGTAATCCTGCAGACCAACTGACATCCAACCTGTTTAATTCCTGGGCGTATGGTTTGCCAGCCAAATCACGTCCACATCCGTTACCGGACAAGCAACCTGTTGAGTCACACCGGGTACGGTTGAATAAATGACATTACGATGTGCATTCATAACGGGCCCTTTCCAAGCATGGATTTCAGCATGGCAGTCGGCAAAGGTCAAACCACAGCGCCCTCCATGCTGGTTTCCGGGGAGTTCGGTGAAACTTGAGACCGGGTACGAGGCGGTGTAAAGGATGGTGTCATCGATGCTGTCGGGATGCTCGTCGGTGAAAACCCAGGAATCAGAGGGGCCGGGAGAGTGAAAGTCAGACATCCTTTTGGCCACAAACCATTGCGTCCAACCAAAGGGCATGGGCGAGTTATATTTGGCCCCATCACCCACCGCGGCATCCATGGCCACGCTCCGAACCCGATGGTTCCAGCCCATGGCCTGCTGGGGTTGACTTACGAAATTCGCCGCCGGGCAGGCAAAGATTTTCGCGGAATTGGCAACATAAGGGCCGAGTGAGGCATATGTATCGCTGGTGACTAAAGCCTCGTTGGCATTATACAGACCGGCGGTCCAATCGATCTTGCCGCCCGCCCATGATGGTTGACCGTTAAACGTGACCTGGCCACTGAACAAGAAGTCGTTGTTATAGGGGAGCAGATCGTTGTTGTCTCCCGTGAACATTTGCCACGCAACCGCGAGTTGTTTTTTGTCACTCATGCAGGCCGCAGCTACCGCCTTTTGCTTGGCCCGGCTTAGCACGGGTAGGAGCATGGCGGCCAGGATGGCGATAATTGCTATCACTACGAGAAGTTCAATCAAGGTGAAGGCCCGTTTCGGAAAAACGAAGCCGAGGCCATTGTTATTGCGTTGAAGGTCTTTTATTTTCATGTTTGAGAACCGCGGGATGGTCTTGGAAGACCGGCCTGCCACCTTCCAGGCATTGGCATCAGGTTACCTGTTTCCAGCAGACGTGGATCCATGCAGCAGTTCATATCAAGTGTCGCGGGCTGTTTATGACTGGAATCTAGCGCGGCAAGGATTTCCCGACAGTCGCATGAAGTGGCGACAAGCTTGTCCTCTGGCAACCGCAATTGAACACTTTTTTATCGCCACCATGAAAACTTTTTGCCAATTTTCAAACTGAAGCCAGTGAAATGCATTGCAAAAATCTTCGGCAAAATTGCTCTGTTCGTGCTGGTGTTGATCTCTGCTTTCCAGGCCCAGGCGGTCGTTTTGTGGAGCAACTTTGACCCCATATCCGTGAACACCAACGGCCCCGGAACCGACCTGCTTGGCGGAGCTCTAAAACGGGATGAAGCCGCGAACGACACGCTGTATTTCAAGTGCCGCATTGAACCGGTGTCTGATGAAACCACCGAGCCTTACTTTGCCGCACTGGAACTCTTCGAAGATGATATCGAACGCCTCGGCGTGGGCAACGCGCTGGACGCCTGGGCATACAGTGTATTTTTCCCGGGGGCGCAAAGCAGCGGTGTGCCGCCTGCAGGGTACCTCGACCTTCGCTCGGCTCATCCCGACCTGAGCGCGGTCGCGCGCCATGCCAACTACCAATGTCCTCACCGTGGTGAGACGGTCACCATCGTGTTTAAGATCCAGTATGTTCCCCACGGCGAAGACCTCGTGACCGTCTGGCTCAATCCCGATCTTGGCCCGGGCGCGAACGAAATAAATCAACCCGAGGCTTTGACCACTCGCTTCAATGTGAATGCTTCATTTGACGAACTCCGTCTCCGCCACGCCGGCAACGGCGGTGGCTGGAGATTTAGCGACCTGGCCATCGCCACCGCCTTTAATGATTACGTCGATTCGAGCAGCACCCAACCCGGCAGCGGCGAAGCGGACCCGGCTGACGGCAAAGATTCGCTGCAATTTCAATCCTGGCTAAAGAATCAGGGATTGCCGCGCGTGACAGTGGACGCCATCCAGCAAACGCGTGACGGTTATCTGTGGATTGCGGCCGATGGCGCCATTGCCCGCTTTGATGGCTTGAGATTCGTTCCATTGAACGCGCCTGCCTCGGAATCGAATTCTTTCACGCAAACCATTTTCGGCGACAGTCAGGGCGCGCTGTGGGTGGCCGTTTCAAACGGCTTACAACGCTGGCAAAAGGGGCACGCAACCACGTTGAGCCTGAATGATGGTTTGCCCAACACCCATATCACGGCCTTGAGCGAGGACGCACAGGGCAATATTTGGATTGGCACCACCGATGGGCTGGCCATTTGGAACGATGGACGGCTGGTCCCCCAGGTGGATGCGAAAAAGTTTCGCGGCCGTGCCATCACCTCCCTATTCAGGGACCGGCAAGGCTTGATGTGGCTGGTCGTCCAAAGCATGGAAGTTTTTCAGTTCAACCACGGACGCTTCCTGCCCCTGACTGACGACTCAGCAAGAGATTGGATGACTGACATCCATGCATTGCTCGTGGATGCCACGGGCAGAGTCTGGCTCGCCGCCGGCGAGGACGCCGTGCTATGCCACGACAAGGATGGCTGGCGCCGTTTTCGGATCCCGAAGCGGATTACCGGTTCGCGAGTGAACGCGTTGGCAGAGGAACCTGACGGCACGATTTGGGCCGGTGGCGCTGGCGGGTTGTTCTTATTTTCAAACGGGAAGTTTTCCGCCGTCCCGGCCGGCAGCAAGCTGGCCGGGAACACGGTTCAATCCTTGTTCGTGGCTCACGACGGCGCTTTGTGGGCAGGCACGGACGAGGGATTGAACCGGTTGCAACACAAATGTCTTTTCGCACTGGGACAGGGCGAGGGCCTTGGTTTCGGCCCCGTGCAGGGGCTGGCGCAGGTTTCATCGAGCGTTGTTTGGGCAGCACGAACCGGCGATGGCATCTATCGCTGGGACGGACGCAATTTCAGCCGATTGAGAGCCGCTGGACTTTCAGCGCATAATTCGCAGGCCAACGCGCTGCTCCTTGCCCGGGACGGCGCGTGTTGGGTCGCCAGCACTGGCGGGTTGTTGCGCTACAAGGATCCCCTCGCCGCTGCCGATGAAGTTCGTTGGTTTGAATTGCCGGGCGAGGACATCGTCTCACTGGCCGAGGACCAGGACGGCTCGGTGTGGGCCGGCACACGCGCGGGAAAACTTTGGCAATTGCACGAAGGGAAGTGGATGGCACTCAATTCGATTTCAATTTCCAATTCAATAAACGTGATTCTGCCGGCTCCCAATGGTCCTGTCTGGATTGGCACTGAGGGTAACGGCGTGGCCCGCATCGATGGCAATGGCGCAACTTTTTATGGCGAGAACGCGGGACTCCCGAGCAGAATTGTCCGGGCGCTTTACCTGGATGAACAGAATGTCCTGTGGCTTGGAACTGCGGCCGGTTTGTGTTGCAAGCGTGGTGACAAGATTTCAAGCTTCACCGCCCGCTACGGTCTTCCCGAAAATCCGGTTTCGCAGATATTGGAAGACTCAGCAGGACGGCTCTGGCTGGGCACCAGCCAGGGGATTGCCTGTGTGCACAAGGATCAACTGGAAGATTTTGCGGCCGGCAAACTCGAGGCACTCCATCCAAAACTTTTTAACCATGTCGACGGCATGCCCTCAGAGGAATGCACTGGCGGATTTTGTCCAGCCGGCTTGAAAAGCCAGTCGGGGCTGCTTTGGTTCCCATCGACGAAAGGAGTAACTGTAATCGCGCCACAGAGCTGGCCGGTGGAAAAGCCGGTGCCCGGCACCGTGATTGAAGAAATCCTGCTTGATGGCGTTCCAGAAAGTGCGAGTTCCGATGCCGCAAAGTTCACGATTCCGCCGGGCAAGCACCGGTTGGAATTGGTTTACACCGGTCTTCGCTTTGACGCGCCGGAAACCATTCGGTTCCGCTACAAACTCGAACCCTGGGACGCCGATTGGATAGACGCGGGGACCAGCCGCAGTGCGGTTTACAATTTCATTCCGCCCGGCCAGTACAGCTTTCGGGTCATTGCGTGCAATAGCGACGGCGTTTGGCCCACCACCAGCGGAGCGGAGATTCGATTGACCTTCGCAAGATACTTCTGGCAATCGTGGTGGTTCATCGGCATGGCTGGCGTCGCATTGTTGTCCACCGTCGGCAGCACCGTGCGTTTGATCGAACGACAGAAAGCAAAGTCCCGGCTCAACCGACTTGAACAAGAGCGGGTTTTGGAACGAGAGCGTACGCGGATCGCGCAGGATTTACATGATGAGATGGGCGCGAAACTGTGCCGGATTTCCTTCTTGAGTGAACATGCGCGCCGCGACAGCATCAGTCCGGCGGAAATGCAGGAGCAAATCAAATCCATCTCCGACGACTCGCGCGAAATACTACATTCGATGGACGAAATCGTTTGGGTCGTTAATCCCCAGAACGACACGCTGGAACACGCGACCTCCTACCTGGCCCAATTTGCCCAGGATTATTTTTCGATGACCGGCGTGGAGTGTGATTTAGTCGTGCCCGCGCAAATGCCGCCCCACCCGGTTTCCTCGCAAGTGCGGCATCATCTTTTTCTTGCCGTGCGGGAGGCGCTGGCCAATATTTTGAAGCATTCCGCGGCCACACGCGCGAAAATTTCCATAACCTGTGAGCACGGGAGCCTTGAAATTTGTGTGGCAGATAACGGCAAAGGTTTTGACTCAAAAACACAAATGGCCGGCGGTTCTCACTCTGGGGATACGCATGACGGATTGCGGAACATGACCAAGCGAATTACCGATATTGGCGGACAATGCACGGTTGCATCCGCGGCCGGTTCAGGCACGACCATAACATTTCTACTGCCGCTGAAAATTGCCACAAAAAGTGTGATGTATGATTACGGTTTCCATCGTTGACGACGAAGCCAAGCTTAGAGAATCCATCGCGACCTTCGTGAATGGCTCGTCGGGCTTTAAATGCGCGAGCAGTTACGGCTCGGCTGAAGCCGCGCTGAAACACCTGCCAGCCGACAAACCTGACGTGGTGCTCATGGACATCAACCTTGGAGAAATAAGCGGGATTGAGTGCGTGGAGCAATTAAAGAAGCAATTCCCGGACATGCAAATCCTGATGCTCACGGTTTATGAGGACACCGAAAAAATCTTTCGCGCCTTGGCAGCGGGCGCCAATGGTTATCTCTTGAAACGATCCAGTCCGACAAAGTTACTCGCCGCAATCCGCGAAGTACACGGTGGGGGTTCGCCAATGACAAGTTCCATCGCGCGCAAGGTTGTGGCGTCATTTCAAAAGCAAAAACCAGCCACCGACGCGGCCGGAGAAATAAAGGGGCAATTATCACCGCGCGAGCAAGCTGTGCTGGATGGCTTGGCCAAGGGCTGGACTTACAAACAGCTTGCGAGCGAACTGGACATCAGCGTTGATACCATCCGCACCTACATTCGTCGCATCTACGAAAAGCTGCATGTGCAGTCGCGCACCGAAGCCGTTGCAAAATATATGCGGTCGTAAATATGGAATTGCCGACCCTCCCGACCATCGTCCGACCATCGTCCGACCCAGGAAAAGGTCGCTGGCCGTGGTTGAGGTGGATGCTTTTCCAGCAAGGCTCCAAAACCGTGGAACCAGCGCACTACGGATGTGGGTTTTGGCGGCGGAGCGAGGACAAACCAGGAAGTTATCAAGGCTTGTGCGTGTACATCGGAACTGGCGCAATGCGGAAAGAATCAAATTCACCCTCGGCATCTTCGGCCCCACCGACCGTGAGCGCGAGGCGGATGCTGCGGTCCCAGGGTGGCAGGCTCTTGCCTGTCTGGTCGTCACCCACCGACAGCCATTTTTCACCATCCGCACTCGCGGCGAAGTGGAATTGAAAGCCAGCGTTGGCCGTCACTCGGAGATACAGCTTCTGCGCTGGTGGAGCATCCGCATCCGCAAGGCGCGCCGCCTTCCCGTGGTCACGCCGCCACAAAATCAGCTTGCCGTCCGCCACCGATAATCCGACCGCATTATCGGCATCACCGAATGCCGAAAGGCCCGCGGAAACGCCCGGTCGCAAAGCCGCGGCCTCAATCACAGCCGTGGCAATATAATCCGCCGCAGTGGTGGAGCGCGCCAGCACGGTGGCAAGTGCGTTTGTCCCGGGATGTAAGCGGCTTGAGAGCAGGAGGTGGCCATTGCGGAATTGGCAAACGGGCTCGTTATTCTGCGGCCATTGCCAGCCAGGCTGCAAATGGCCGCCCGTGAAATCATCGTAAAAACTCGATTGATCGCTTTTTTGGACTGTGGCGTAAGGCGAAACGGCTTTGGCGCTTGGTCCACGGCCGTTATTGATCGTCGGCCAGCCATTTGCCCCGAACACCACCTCGTCCAACATGGCTTCGCGGCCGGTAAAGACGGACGCGCGCACGGGATAGGCATGATACAAGAGCCAATAACGCCCCCGCTCATCGGTCACGATGCTCCCGTGACCGGGGCATTTCCAATCATCATTCCCGGCTAAAATTGGATTGGCCGGGTTCTTTTCCCATGGCCCCAACAAGGAGTGAGAGCGGGCAACGCCCAGGGCATAGTTGCAACCCGTGCCACAGCACCCGCTGCCGGAATAAAACAGATAGAGCCAATCGCCGCGCCGAAGCACAAACGGCCCTTCAACCAGCGGGCCCTCCCAATCGGCATCGTTTCGAATGAGTTCCTTCGGCTCACCGATCAGTTTTGTGCCGTTGTCGTCCAGGGGTTGCGCCCAAATGGGCGTAGGTTTGTGAACGCTGTTATTGTCTTCCTTCCAGACCAGGTACGGCCGACCATTTTCATCCAAACAAGGAACGGGATCAATCGAGCCGGCCGACTGCGCGACGAGCGGACCGTAATCGGTGTAAGGACCGGAAGGCTTGTCCGCCACGGCCACCGCCACGGCGAGCGGGCCGCCGCGCTTGCGTCCCACGTAGTAAACATAATAACGCCCCTTATACTGGGAGATTTCCGGCGCCCAGAAATTTGCCACGGCCCACTCGGGTCGATGCGGGAACACATTGCCCACGTGTTCCCAATTTATCAGATCGGTTGAATGCAGGAGCGGGAATTGCGGTCCCCACTCGGAAGAAGTCGAGGTGGCCCAATAGTCTTTGGCAACGCGAATAATTGAGGGATCCGGATGATCGCCCGGCACCACGGGATTCTCATAGCAGACCTCGGTTCCCCCTGCGGCTTGCGGCAACGGAGCGGCGCCACCCAGCAAAGATAGGATCGCCGGCAGCAGACGCCAAAGTTTGGTCAGTTTCATTTTGGTGGACTGGATCGCGTGCTGATTCGACGATGGCTGGTGCTATTGGGCCGCGACGGTGAAAGCGCTATTTCCTGCTGGTCTGCGTATTTTGGGTTACTCCCTTGATATAAGCAATCTCCTGGGCGTCGAAGGGCGTACCATCCTGCCGGAAAATGTCATGAAACCAAACGGCTGGTTCGGCCTTGTAGGTCTTGGTCCAGGAGTCCCATGGATAGATAGTCTGCGTCTTGCCCGCCACAAAGCCCCAATTGATGGCGCCGACTTTTTGTTCCTTTAGATAGCCAAGGATGGGATTGAATGTGCTTCCGGTCGGGCGAGCCATATATTCGGTGCAAATGATTGGACGGTGAAAACGGCGAAGGTCCTCCACACATCGCTTCATTTCCTCGAAGGTTCCATAGTTATGGAACGAGATGATGTCCGATTCCTCCAGGATGAACTTCTCCATGGGCAGGAGTTTGTCCGTCAGGCCCCAGCGCCTCCGCTCCCACACTCCGGCGGTAATGGGCTGGCTGGGTTGGACTTCCCGCGCCCAGGTAAAGGCTTTCTTGAGCAGCACTAATGCAAGCTCGGGCTTGTTCGTCGGCTCATAGGCCACATAAGCCGGCTGGTTGATGTTGTCCGGCTCGTTGAAAATATCCCAGGCCAGCACTCGCTGGTCATTTTTGAAATGCCCGATGACTCCCTGCACGTAACCCTTCAGTTCGTCCTGGCGAACGGGGTCCTTGAGAATCTCCGCTCCCGGACTCTGCACCCAGCCGGAATTGTGCACGTGGGGCGCAGGCTCGCGCTGCTTGCCCGCCTTGGGGAACGGATCCCAAACAGCATCCAGCGGCACAAAGATAACTTTGATATGATGCTTGTCCGCAATGGCCAGGAACTGGTCCATCCGCTTTAGCAAACCCTCGTGGTCGTCCGTCCAAAGCAGGTTTTGCAGAAAGACGCGCACCGTGTTGAAGCCGAGTTGCTCCGCCCAGCCCAGTTCACGGTCAATCGTAGCGGGATCGAAGGTTTCCGCCTGCCACATTTCCAGTTGGTTGATGGCTGTGCTCGGCGTGAAGTTGCAGCCTGCCACCCATGGTTTGTCGCGATACCAGTCACTGGCCTTCTCCGGCGACCACGGCGCGGCGCTGGCCAGTTGCGCGGCAAACGCCATGATCACACCCAATATAAAAAGATGGTTTCGTTGTCGTTCCATAATCATTCGTCGTAGTTCCGGCTGAAAGAGGATGCTGTCATTTTCTCTCCATTCATGCCAGCAACTATTTCTCACTCGGGCGCGAGTGGGCGCATTTCACTGTCATCGTGTTTGGCAGGCACGGCGCGCTGGGCACGGACTCATCACATAGGTGACAGTTTGAACTCAACACATGTGTTACACTTTTTGGGGCGGTGCATGAGAGGCGGAGCGCAGCGTCAGGCGACGGAACAACGAATAGACTGCATCGCACCCTCGGTCCGTGCGTTCCTCCCGGTGGCTCGCCAGGATGTGCTCCAAGTCGAGGCAAGACATTTATTGAGTTTGCCGGTCCGATGCAGTATTGGTTGCGTGAATTCACTGCAGTATGCGCGCACTGCGCCAGGTCACAAAAAAATTCATGGGAACGCAGTCCAAAGTTTCCGAACGCAGTCCGGCCGGGGGAATACGGGAAGCTTGCCGGCTGTGGCTTTGTGTGTCCGTGGCGCTTTTATTTGGAACTCCCGTCCGCGCGGCGGAGCCAATCGGCTTGAACGTCTGGTCGCTGGCGGAACTGCGCGACGCGGTTTCCCAGCAGGGGCGTACCGTACAGTCGTTCCGGGTCCAGGGTGTGGTATGTGCGGTGGTGTGCGGCCGAAACCTGTTGGCTCTCCAGGACGCATCAGCGGGTGTTGTCCTGGAGGTGCCGGCACTTGATTCGACCATCCAGCCGGGAGATGAAGTGACCATTACCGGAAATCACTGCGCCTTGACCCGCTGCCGGTTCGGCATCCAGCTTGGCACGGCGCCGGTGGTGAACAATGACGGCCATCATCCTGCCCGAGTCAAATACGGAACCGTTTTCTTGGAAGCGGGCTTGCAGCCGATTCGCGTAACGTGGTTCAACGGCGTCGGCTTGTCGGATCTGCAAGTGGAGTACGAAGGTCCCGGTATCGCGCGTCAAATGGTCCCGGCGTCGGCGCTCTGGCGAAAGCCGGATCGTCCCGGCGCCTTGACCAATCTCGAGCCTGGTCTTGATTTTGCCGCTTATACGGGAGACTGGCGCTTGACCTCACCCGCGTTTCCGCTGCTAACGCCGGTGGCGCGAGGCGTGGCGACGAATTTTGATTTGCGGTATAGCCCGCGTCCGGAGGGCGCTGCGCTCGTCTTCACCGGCTATATCACCATTCCCACGACCGGGATCTACACCTTTCACGTTATTTCCGACGACGGCGGTTTTCTTTATGTCGGGGATCCAGCCGCGTCCTGCGCGGTGGCCAGGGTGGGACACAGAACCATGCCCGTGCCCCGGCATTTCGAGGAGGCCCTCGCCACCCGGGATGAACACCCGTGGACCGAGTTCGAAGGAAAAGTGATTTTCACGGGCCAGAATGAACAGGGGCTGGAAATGGAACTGGCCGGCAAAAGAGGAGAGCGCATCCAGATCGTCGTCGTCGAAGGCTCGTCCTTGCTCTCCACCAACCTGCTCCACCAATATGTGCACGCGGCCGGAATGCTTGAAGGGTTGCCTGACCCGGAACGCCGGCAGGCGACGCGCCTGATTGTTCCAGGACCTGAACAAATCGAGGTTCATGACGCCGCAAAAGAGGCCCAACCGCTGGGCCCATCCGACGTACAGCTCCTGACCACGGTTGAGCGCGTTCGACATCTTAAGCGAGCCGACGCAGCGCGGGGGCTGCCGGCAAAAATCAGAGGCGTGGTCATTTGGAGTTCCCATGTCGCGCTGGTGTTGCAGGACGACACGGGTGGTGTTTACATTCATTATACTGCGGATGATTGGACCGAGGAGCCGGCGGTCGGAGATTTGTGGGAGATCGAAGGCAAAACCGATCCGGGGGATTTTTCGCCGGTCATCCTCGCGCAAAAAGAGACCTTCATCGGCAACGCAACCCTGCCAGAGCCGATTCGCCCCACGTGGGACCAACTGCTCAACGGAAGTTTGGACGCTGAATACGTCGAGCTGCGCGGCGTGCTCACGTCGGTTTCGCCGGCGGAAATGACCCTGCTCACCTCGGAGGGCAAACTCAGAATTCACGCCGTGGACGACCGCCCGCTGCCGTCGCTTCCTCCTCTGCCACCGGGCGACCGGTCTTATGTGGACAGCATCGTGCGAATGCGCGGTTGCCTGACCGCGTCGTGGGATTCGAACGGGCAAGTAATGGGCGGAAACGTTTTTTTAAGCCCGGGAACCGTCCAGATAGAAGAGCTGGCGCCGCTGGATCCATTTACGCTGCCCACGAGAACCACGACGAACTTGTTGCTGTTTGACCCCAGCGCCAGCGCGTTGCAAAGGACGAAAGTCAAGGGGCAGGTCCTGTTTGGACATACGAACGATTACCGTCTGCAGGACGGCGCGTCCGGGCTCCGCCTGCTGACAAAATATCCCGTGCAACTGCAACCCGGCGATGTGGTGGAAGCCGTTGGCTTTCCGCAATTGGGCGGGCCGTCTCTGGTCCTGCAAGAGGCGCGCGTCCGAAGCATCGAACGACAACCCTTGCCGGCTCCAGTCCGGCTGGCCGGCGGTGAACTTTTGAACCGGCGCCATGATTCGACCTTGGTTCAAGTGGAGGCGATGCTCCTGGCGGATCGGATTAATCGCGAGGAGCGGGTTTTGGAATTGCAGTCCGGCCAAAGTTATTTTACCGCGCATCTGAAGTCTGGGCAGCCCGACGCAAAGCCGTTCGAAGCCGGCAGCCGGCTGCTGTTGACGGGGGTTTATTTCAGCGCCACTCACGACCAACCCGGCGGCAGCCCGGATGACTTCGAGTTATGGTTGAACAGTCCCGCCGACATCTGGATGCTTCATCAACCGTCCTGGTGGACTTTGCGGCGCGCCGCCCTGATCGTGGCGATGCTGTCCGGTGTGCTGGGGATCGCGTCGGTTTGGATCACCGTGCTGCGGCGGCAGGTGGAGGATCGAACCGCGCAGCTCGAAAAGCAAATCGAGGAACGCCAAGTCGTCGAGCGACGGCGCGCCATGGAGCAGGAACGCGCTCGCATCGCCAAGGACATCCATGACGACCTCGGAGCCAGCCTGACCCGCATCACCATGCTCAGCCTTTCGGCCCGCGAAGAGTTGAATGCGTCCGCGGGCGCGGCGACGAAACTGGACCGGATTCATGCCACGGCGCGCGAACTGACTCGCACCATGTCCGAGGTCGTTTGGGCCGTGAATCCGAAACATGACACGCTGGACAGCCTGGCGAGTTACTTCGGCAAGTTCGCCCAGGATTTTCTCGGCGGGGCAAACATTCGCTGCCGCTTGCAGATGCCCCTGGATCTTCCCGCCTGGCCCCTGACGGCCGAGGTGCGGCACAACCTGTTTCTGGCCTTCAAAGAATCGCTGCACAATGTCCTCAAGCACGCGCGGGCAACCGAGGTCCAGGTTGCATTGGATGCCGGCGGTGCGGGCCTGGTGCTCTCCGTCATTGATGACGGGTGTGGATTCCTGCCTCCCCCGACCGAAGGCGAGGTCGAAGCCGCTTCCGGAAATGGTCTGCGCAACATGCGTCACCGGCTCGAAGAAATCGGCGGTGAATGCGACATCCGAAGCGCGCCGGGAAGCGGGACGAACGTGACCTTCCGCGTGCCAGTGAAGCATTAGCAGGAGCTTGAGAAAAACAGGTTTGTTTACTTTGTTCCGACCTATAATCGTCCTCGTCCTCGATTCCTCAGAGGGCGTTCCGCCTCCCGACACACCCTCAGAATGTGCCAGAATGACACTCCAACCCGAAATATCTATTCCGATTAATTCTGAACATTTCTTGTCACCAATCCTGGAGGCCTGCCATTCACGACCACGCTGGAGGAGTTTGAAAACGCTAATCCGGAATCTCGGCCTCGACCAGTTTCGCCAGAAGCGTGAGCGATTCCTGCCAGCCGAGATAGCAGGCTTCCAGAGGGATGACCGCGGGCACGCTTTCCTGCACGATGTTCAACTCCGTCCCCACGGATACCTTCTTCAAGGTCACTGTCACCTGCATTTCCCCGGGCAGGTTCGGGTCGTCGAATTTGTCCGTGTACCGAATGCGTTCATTCGGCGCCAGTTCGAGATACGTCCCGCCGAACGAGTGCCCATGGCCCGTGGTGAAATTCGTGAACGACATCTTGTGCGTCCCGCCGACCCGGGCATCCAGTTGGTGAACCTTGCAGGTGAATCCGTTCGGTGGCAGCCATTTGGCCATGGCGTCCGCATCCAGAAACGCCCGATAAATTCGCTCCGGCGTCGCCCGGAGCACTCGATGAAGTCGGATGGTGTTGGTGGACATAATTTCTTTCCTTTTTATGAATTGTGTTTGGGATGAAATGTTAAATGCTCTGGCATGCCCGGTGCCGTCTAACAATGAGCGTCAAAAGGCGATCGGCTTCGCGATGGAAAGCGCCGTCGTCGCCAACTCCGACATCTGTGCTCGAAACTCGGACATGAACTTGTCTGCTTTGCGTGTACTGCATCGAAACTCATGCAACAACTCAAGCTCTTTCTGGAGTGCCGGGATCTCCTCGACTCGCAAAAAATCTTCTCCTACCAAACGTGGTGGCGATGCCCAAATGCCCTTTTTTCAACGTTGGCTTCCATTAAGGCTTGCTTTCTGCTCCAGATTGAATTCAGCTTCTGGCGTTCACGTGCGAATCCATTTTTCACGGATCATTTCTCTTTCTCTCCTTGCCGCAGTTGTGGCCTTTAATTCTGCCGCTGCCGCGGCGGAATGGCATCAGGAAACCGGTTTCCGCTGGCAGCAGCTTCCGCCGTCCGGTGATGGCCAGCCGGGTTTTACGCTTCTATCCCCTGAAACGACCGGCGTCGCGTTTACCAATCGCCTGGATGAACGCACGCTGGCCGCTAATCGCGTGCTGGGCCTCGGTTCCGGTGTGGCGATTGGGGACGTGGATGGCGATGGCTTGCCGGATATTTTCCTGGCCGCACTGGATGGGCACTGCGTTCTCTACAAGAATCTCGGCAACTTCGCCTTCAAGGACGTAACCGCCGCCGCCGGCATCGATTGTTCGCATTACATCTGTCGTGGCCCAGTCTTTGCCGACATCAATGGCGACGGCTCGCTGGATTTACTGGTCAGCACCTCCGGCGCGGGTGTCCTGTGTTTCACGAACAAAGGCGACGGAACCTTCGCCGAGTGCAGCCAATCTGCCGGCACACGAAGTCCCTACGGCGCGGTGACGCTGGCATTGGCGGACATTGACGGCCGCGGTCCGTTGGATTTGTACGTGGCGGATTATCGCGCCGAGGATTCGCGGGACAACGCCGCGTTCAATAGTATCGACATGCTCCACGTGAACGGACGGGAGATGGTGGCGCCCTCGATGAGCAACCGCTTCGTTTACATGGACGGGACGGTGCAGGAATACGGCGAGCCCAGCTTTCTGTATCTCAATGACGGCAAGGGCCATTTCACGCCGCTTTCCTGGACCAACGGAGCGTTCCTGGACGAAACCGGCAAAGCACTGGCCGGGCCACCGCTGGATTGGAGCCTCACCGCCGCGTTCCATGATTTGAACGGCGACGGCGCGCCGGAACTTTACGTCTGCAACGACTACTGGTCGCCCGACCGCTTTTGGATCAACGACGGTCAGGGACATTTCCGCGCGAGTCCGCCACTGTCGTTGCGTCATACCAGCCGGTATTCGATGGGCGTTGATTTCGCCGACGTCGGCCGGTCGGGCCGCGTGGATTTTTTCGTGGTGGACATGCTGGACCGCGAGTGGTCGCGGCGCAAGCGGACGATGTTGGTCGCGGGCCAGCCCCCTGCCCCGCCGGGCACGATCGAAGATCGGCCGCAAATTCCCCGCAACACGCTCTTTCACAACCGCGGCGACGGCACCTTCGAGGACATCGCCGAATACGCCGGCGTGGCGGCGTCCGACTGGTCGTGGCAACCGCTTTTTCTGGACGTGGACCTGGACGGTTATGAAGACGTTGTGATTCCGTCCGGATATGTGCGCGACTTGAACGACCTGGACTACATGGAAAAAAAGGAGAAGTTGCGCCGGGCCGGAGCGCTTGCGCCCCCGAAAGTCGGCCCGGACGGCAAGCCGATGAAACGCTCGCCGCAGGAACAGCAACTGGAGGAGCTTTACCAAGTCAACCAACTCGCGGACCCGCTGAATACCGCCATCGTCGGTTTTCGCAATGTCGGAAACTGCCAGTTCAAGGAGGCGGGCGTGGCATGGGGCCTGGCGCAACCGGGAAACCATCGGGGCATCGCCGTGGCGGATCTGAACAACGATGGATATTTGGATTTGGTGGTCAACAATCTCAACTCGGCCGCCGGCATCTATCGCAACCACTGCGCAGCGTCGCGCGTGGGCGTGCGCCTCAAGGGCCTGCCGCCCAATACCCAGGGCATCGGCGGCAAAATCAAGCTGCTCAATGGATCCGTGCCGATGCAAAGCCAGGAGGTGGTTTGCGGGGGACTTTACCTTTCCGGCTCCGACCCTTTGCGTGTCTTTGCCGCCGGCCAAAGCCAGAGCATGACCATCGAAGTGGCCTGGCGCAATGGCCGGCACTCGATTATTCACGATGTCAAACCGGATCGTCTGTATGAGATCGACGAAGCCGCCGCCCTGCTGTCCAAGCCGCCAGCGGAGGAGGATGCCAAACCTTTTTTCAAGGACGTCAGTCAGCTTATTGCTCATCGACATCATCAGGAGCCCTTCGATGACTACGCTCGTCAACCGCTTTTACCCTGGCAGCTAAGCCAGGAAGGTCCCGGCGTCGGCTGGCTCAATCTGTTGGACGATGGCCGCGAGGAACTGGTCATCGGCAGCGGGCGCGGCGGCTCGCTGGGCGTCTATGTTTCCGACGGCGAAGGCGGCATGAAGCATTGGCCGACGAGTTCTAAATTGCCGGAAGATCTAACGAGTATTGTCGAATGGGTTCGCGGCCCGCATCAGCGCGCATTGGTGGTCGGGCGCGCCAATTACACTTCCCCGCGCAATTGTCCTTCCGTCTCGATCTCCGGTTTCGTTCCCGCTGCCTGGAAGCAGGACTTGCCGGAAACGCCGGCCAGCACGGGTCCTCTCGCAGTAGCGGATGTTTATGGCGATGGCACGCTGGCCTTGTTCGTCGGTGGTCGCGTTATCCGGGGCCGTTATCCGCAAGCGGCTGATTCCTTCCTTTACCGCAACGTCGGCGGCCAGTTGCAACTCGACGCCGAAAACACCGCCGTGTTGCACCATGCCGGGTTGGTGGCCGGCGCGGTTTGGAGCGATCTTGACGGCGACGGTTTTCCGGAACTCATCCTGGCCTGCGAATGGGGGCCGATTCGCGTTTACAAAAATCAATCGGGCCACCTCCGCGAAATCACGCAGACGCTCGGCCTTGATCGCTACACTGGTTGGTGGCGCGGCGTCACCACTGGCGACATCGACGGAGACGGACGGATGGACATCATCGCCGCGAACTGGGGACTCAACAGCGAGTATCCCGCCAGCAGCAATCATCCCGCCGAGTTATGGTACGGCGATTTCACCGAACGCGGCTCGCTTGACCTGGTGGAAGCCGTCTACGATCCCTCGCGTCAAGTCATGGTGCCGCGTCGAATGCGCGATTCCCTCGCCGCCGCCTATCCCCCGTTGCTGGACCATTTCCCCACCCACAAGACTTGCGCCGAAGCCAGCCTGGACGACCTCCTCGCCTTGCTGCCCAAACTCCCCGAACGCGTCCAGGCCACAACCCTGGCTTCCACCGTGTTCTTCAACCGTGACGGCAAATTCGAGGCCGTGCCGCTTCCGCTCGAAGCGCAACTGGCCCCGGCTTTCTCGGTGAACGTGGGCGATCTGGATGGCGATGGGCTCGAGGACATTTTTCTCAGCCAGAACTTTTCGGAGCTTGCGCCGTTCGCAGCCTCGACGCAGTTTCGTCCGCTGGATTCCGGGCGGCGGCTCGATGCCGGGCGCAGCCTCTGGCTGCGCGGCGCCGGAGCCGGCAAACTGGAGACGGTGACCGGTCAAAAATCGGGCCTCCTCATTTATGGCGAGCAGCGTGGCGCGGCCCTCGGTGATTTCAATGGCGATGGACGGGTGGATTTGGTGGTCAGCCAGAACGGAGCGGAAACCAAATTGTTCCAAAACACCCTCGCCAAACCCGGCCTGCGCGTCCGGCTGCGCGGACCGCCGGGAAATCCCGACGGCATCGGAGCAACCCTGCGCCTGATGTTCAATCAGCGATTCGGCCCCGCCCGTGAGATTCATGGTGGTTCGGGATACTGGTCGCGCGACAGCGTGACGCAAGTCATGAGCGGCCCCGAATCACCCACTCAAATTTGGATTCGCTGGCCGGGCGGCAAAACCACCACCAGCACGATTCCGACCGGGGCCAGGGAAATCGTCGTGGATGAAACCGGCGCGCTGACGATGAGCCGGTGAGTGCAGGCAAGCGTATCCGAGTTGAGCGGGAGAATAGAGGAGCCGCAAAAAATACAGCAGGCAAAATCCAATCAATGATGCGGAAGGGAGCCATATCTCCCTTCCGCATCGGACATTATTCGACTTACTCGATTTTTTGAATTTGCATGCCGGCGATAACGGCATAATCCGAGTCCAGCGGGGACACAGTGATCACCACCACGTCATTGGTTGAGGTGACCAGCACGTTGGAGAAGACCACGTACTGCAACCCTG
>Ga0070741_10000553_pt1 | contig 131428 bp, 109 predicted proteins | sample Coa_R1_4_FD_66440 | JGI IMG/M metagenome (GOLD analysis project Ga0070741, IMG submission 66440) | Surface soil microbial communities from Centralia Pennsylvania, which are recovering from an underground coalmine fire - Coalmine... | ecosystem: Environmental > Terrestrial > Soil >... | reverse complement strand
TTGCCGTGAGTGAAAATCAACGCCACAATAGATCGGCATGGTGCCTCCTCTCTCTTTCTCTTGCTCACCGCGATTGTAACCCTCGCGGCGAGGGGAGGCATCTGCTTCATCACATCACACTCAAAGCCGGGACAGCAGGTCGTGTCAGCAGCCTGATCGTAAGGGTTGCTGACACGGCCTCGCGAGAATTTCCGCCAATCTGAAAAGGTACAACTCATGAATCGAAATATGTTTTCCACCCTGTCTTCAGCCGTCAGGCTGCTTGTGAGTGTCGTTCTCGCCGCCCTGCTGTTGGCGCCCGCGGGGCAGGCCGCGCCGGCGCCGGGTTCCGTCATCTCGGCGACGGTGATACGGGTCGGCAGCGACTTCCAGATCTCGTGGACAACTTCAGGCGATGTGTCACAGGTGAAGATCATGGAGGGCACGAGCCCCGAGCAGATCGAGAACCACATCGCCGAAGCGAGCGGCATCACGTCTGTGACTGTGACCGGCCTCGATCCGAACCAGCGCCATTACTTCCGCGTCAGGGGCGAAAGTGGTGACGGGGTCATTGCCGCCGAGCGCGGGGTGCCGCGGATCGGGGTTCTCAACTTCCGGGACATTGGCGGCTATTCGACCATTCCCAATCCCGGCGGCCACACCAAAAACGTTCGCTGGGGATTGTTCTTCCGCAGCGGGGGCCCCGGCCCGCAGTCGAATCAGGGCTTTCTCGTGACCCTTGGGGTCAGGACTGTCTTTGATGTCCGGGCCCCGAACGAGATCACGGCTGCGGCCCCGCAGTGGAGCGCCGCCGGGGTGAACGTCATCAGCTCGCCGATCTTCGATCAGGGAGCCGGCGGGATTCCTGATCCGGTCACGCCGCACCTCTGCCTGCCGCAGAACGTCTCGCCCTCCGACCCGGCGCACCATTACTTCGCCTTCGACCCTGTGTGCTTTGCCGATCAGGACGCGTTCTTCGGCCCGCACGGCGAGTTCTTCACGCAGTTCAAGACGGCTGCTTTCCGCGGCTTCGCCTCCGGCGTCGGGCCGCCGGGCGCGAACTTCGGCCCGACGGTCAACGCTGCGTTGCGCACCCTCCTGCTGACGCTCACGGATGCCGACAACCTGCCACTCGTGCTGGCGGACACCGGCGGCGCGGCGCGGACCGGATGGTGCGCGGCTGTCGTCCAGCTGGCGCTCGGCGTGACCGAAGAAGAACTGATGCAGGATTACCTGCTCACCAACCAGTTCCGCGGCCCCATCAATAATGCTCAGCTCAACGCGCTGACCGCTTCGGGCCGCCTCGGCAAGAGCATCTACCTTGAGCCGCAGTTGTTCGAGCGCCCCGAATACCTGCAGGCCGCGCTCGACGAACTGCACCAGCTTTACGGCACGTTCGAGAATTACGCGCACCAGGCGCTGGGGATTACCGACGAGCAGCTCGGGCAGATTCGCGCGAACCTGCTGAAGGGCTGAGAGCAGGGGCGGGCGTCAGCGATGCCGCCCGAAGACGCCCGCCCCGCTCGCATCACCAGAGGGTCACCAATCCCTCACCAAAACCTCATGAGCCCCGGGCGGGCTTCTGCGAATAATGCACACGCCGCACGGATCAACAAACTGACGGGGCGAATAGAAGATCGTCCCGAACGAGGCAGGAATAACAACCAGCTTTCAGAAAAAATGGAGGAACTTTCGTAATGTTTCACAGAGCAGTCAAACCGCTTCTCTCATTAGTCATCAGTTTCGCGCTCGTCGCGACCATCGCCATCGCGGGCCTGGCGGATCAGCCGCCCGTCGGGCAGATCACGCCGCTGGCCAGTGTCCCGGCGGCGCCCGGATTCCCCGAAGGCGTCGTCGTGCATGGCAACTACATCTTTGTGTCGGGGGCGGCCACTTTCGGCACGGCGGGGAAAGGCCCGTCGGCGGTTCAGGTCTTTGACCGCAAGACCGGGTCGCACGTCACAACCATCAGTGTGGCGGGCGAGAATCTGGCCCTTGAGCATGCGCTGAGCAACATCGCCGTGGATGGTGAGGGGCGGATTTACGCGCTCAGTACACAACTCGGCCTGCTCCGTTTCACCCGACAGGGGGACAATTACACTCAGGAAACCTACGGCACGCTGATCCCCGATCTGCCCCGGTGCGCCGACGCCGCGCCCGGCACCCCCTGCTCGCCGACGCAATTCGACTTCCCGCCGATTGGGAATGACATCGTCTTCGACCCGGACGGGTACGCCTACGTGACCGACTCATTCCAGGCAACAGTCTTCCGCTACGCGCCCGGCGGCGGCGCGCCGCAGATCTGGTTCCAGAGTCAGTTGTTCGAGGGCGGCGGCTTCTTCCCGTTCGGCACGAATGGGATTCGACTCGACCCCGGGCGGGGGCACGTTTACATCGCCGTCTCCACATACTCGGGGGCGCCGAACGTCGGGACGATCTACCGGTTGCCGCTCGTCAGCGCGCCCGTCGCGGCGCAGCTCGAAGTCTTCCACGAGTACACGTTCAGTGAAGTGCCGGACCAGCTCGCATTCGACAGCAACGGGAAGCTCTACGTCTCGCTCGCGCTCTCGAACCAGATTTCGGTCCTCGCGCCCGATGGGGCTGAAGTGACCAGATACCAGAGCGCGCCCGGCGACGCGATCCCGCTCGACGCCCCGGCAGGCATCGCCTTCGACAGCCGGAGCAAGTCGCTGCTGATCGTGAACCACGCGCTCTTTACCGCCGACCCGGCGCATTTCGCGGTGCTGCAGATGTACGTCGGCAACCCCGGCAACCCGCTTGAGACGCCCTGAATCAGTTGGCGCGACAGCAGACAATCCAGACCTCACCACCCTGTGGCTGCGCAGTTCAAAACGGGCCGACACGGATTTCGCGTGCCGGCCCGTTTTTCTTTTGTCTCTGAGAGCGGCTGATCCGTTGGTTTTCCTGATCAATTCGTCAGTCTCACCTGATCACCATCCTGAGTTATTCCCCAAATCACGCAGTCCCGACGCCTGCCATGACTTTCCCTGAAAAAATTCGTTGCAGGGCGACTTCTCCCCGGGAGCGCGAGCGTCCCGCTCGCGCTCCCGGGGAGAAGTCGCTCACCGCCCCGAATAATTTACAGGAAGAAAAATTCTCTGCGGCGTGAGGGAATCCGGGAGCGAATCGCACGTTACCAGGTGAGGGCGGAAAATGTTTCCTCCCTCGAAGAGAATAACAACCGCGAAGGAGTGCCATGAAAATCAGAACGAACGTCAGGGCCGGCGTCATTGCCATCAGATAAGGAAGGACGCTGCCCTCGAATTCAGACCACTTCAACAAAGGAGAATCAGACCATGACAATCAGAACGGACATGAAAATGAAATACCTGTCGGCAATATCCGGTTTCGGCAAAGCGCTTTGCTTATCACTCCTGCTGCTGGCGGCGGCGAGCGTCCCGGCGTTCGCGCAGGCCGACGTGTACGGCGCCTGGACGAGCGTCGGCTCGACGGGCACCGTGGATGAGGCCGACGCGGCGAATGTCGGCTTCAACGCCACGCAGGTTTATCTCACCGCGGGCGCGACGAGCGCGACGATTCGCTACAACGTGACCGCGACCAGCAATCTCTTCTTCGGGCTGAACAAGACGCTCGTGGTGCGCGCCTTCAAGCCCAACGCGGACTCGCGGATCATCATCAACCTCCTCAAGCAGGACCTGAACAGCGGGGCCGTCGTGGGGATCGGCGGGATGGACAGCGGCGCGCAAATGGCGTGGATAGCCAGCCCTTCCTTCCAGGTGCGGAGTACGCCATTGCTCGCCAGTCAGTTCGACTTCCTCCGCAATTCCTATTACATCGAAGTGCAGCTCATTCGGACCGCCCCGACCGGCGACCCCCGAGTCTCGATGCTCCAGGTCTTCGGTAATTGAAGGCCGTCACCAGGCGCGCCGCTCCCGGCAGCCACGCGCAGCCGGGATAACGGCCGGGAAGGAGAAAGCACCGAAATGAAGCGCTCGATCTGTATCCTACTTGTCATCACTCTGCTGGCGCCCCTGCAGGCCACTACGGTGGCCCGCACCGCGCCCGCGGCCGATGACCCGGCCGACGCCCTCAAACGGATGGCGGCAGAGATCAGACAACTGCGGCTGGAGGTCATCGAACAGGCCATCGAATTTCAGCAATGGAAACTTACGCATCTGGAACGCGAGATGCTCGCCGTCCGCAGCGAGCAGCAGCGTTTGCGCGAGCTGGAAAGCAGCATTCAGCAACAGCTCGCGGGACTCGCGCCATCCGCCGGCCACGACCCCGGTGCGGAGCAGATGGGCGAGCTGGAGATAGTCAAAGCCACACACACCGAAGACGGTCTCAAGCCCATTCAACTCAAATTACAGGCACTCGCCGAACGGGAAGCCCGGCTGAGCGAGGAGATCAGCCGCGAAAACACGCGCCTGCAGGAACTCCAACAAAAAGCCGGGAAGCTCCGCGCCGGGGATTGAGGCGGCGCTGCCTTTGCCCGCTGGTCAGGAGATCTGTTCGGATCAGTGTGAAACTTCAGTGCGGCTCATCAGGTCACGGACGGCCCGGAGGTAATCTTCAATGGAGACGGGTTTGGTCAGACACAGGTCGGCGCCCATCTCCCCGGCTGAAGGGATGTCTTCCCGGTTGAAGCCGGTCACCACCAGAATCGGAACCGTCCCGAGTCGGTGGTCGCTGCGAAACAGGCTGATCAGCTGCTGGCCATTCATGTCCGGCAGGCGCAGGTCAATGATGACCACGTCAGGCGGCGTCTGACAAGCCAGGCGATATCCTGCCCGGCCATCAGAGGCCGACTGCGTTTCACAGCCTTCGGCCTTCAGCACATATTCCAGCGCCTCACGCGAATACTCATCATCCTCGATGATCAGGATCTGAGGTTTGCGTTCTCGCATCACCCGCGCCCCTTTGATACGACGGGATCCCAGGAATCAGTACCGCGCGCGGCAGCGAGCGTGGCTCCCGTACTGCGACCACTGTCGGAAGCTGCGCTCGCTGCCGCTGACTCGGCACGCCTCTGCTTCGAGCGGAAAGCTCAGATGGCCGTCTTGCGGTGCGCCATCAGCCGGAGCAGCCCGTTGATCGCCATGTGCAGCATCAGGTAAATGACCAGCGCGACCAGATAGGAAAGCCTGAAATGAAAACGCCCGGCCGACGGGTCCGGCAGCAGGTTATTGAAGGGCGCGAGCAGCGGCGCGGAGAGCGCATCAATCAGCTCCCTGAAGGTGTTCCCCTGGCGCGCGCCGAGCAGATCGAAGACGATCTCAAGAGTGATGATGCCGTAAATCAGATAGAAGATGTAATCAACGACCTGCGAGACGCGCGCCAGGCCTCTGGCCCGCTCAATCTCGGTTTCAGTCGTGGCCACTTCCGTGATGGTCTTATCCTTCAGCCGCTCGCCGAGCGCCGCCACGCGGGCCTGATCCTGCCCGTCGAGGCGGTCGGCGTGACGCGCGATCTCCGTCTGCACCTCACTGCCTACTGTCCCCCGGACGGCTTCGTGCTGCATCTGGCGGCGCGATTCATCAATCGCCAGTTTCTCGTCTTCAACCATACCTTCAAATACTCCTTTGTCGAAAATCAGAGTGGGCGCGACCAGCGGCTGCGCGTCAGCAGGCCGAGGATCGCCACGAAGACTGCGGAACCAAGAATTGACCAGATGATCGGGAATGACTGCCCGCCGATTCTGACCGCGAACAGTTCGGGCAACCCGAGCGCGCGCGCGATCCACATCCCCAGCAGCGCGCCAATGAAGCCGATGGCAATCGAAGCCAGACACCCCCCGTGACTGTACCCCGCGATTGACTGGCCGATGGCCCCGCAGATGCCCGCGACCAGTAACAGAATCAGGAATGATTCAATTGACATTGTTGAATCCCCTCTCTCTTTCCACAGAGGGGCGAAGCAAGGCGAGTGCCATTGACCGCAGTGCTGACGGGCTTCAATGACAACAGCTCAATGGGCCGGGAGGCGGCAAAAGATGAAGCCGCTCTGATCTGAAATCAGGGGTGTATCAATCAAGCGTCATAACGCCGTACATCGGGAGGCGTAGATTCTCTGCGATCAGGTGACGGCCGCCCGTTGAGACAGAGTTTTCAGCCTGATTGACCGTGAGGCAGGGTTCGGATAAATTCTTTCCATCAACAACCGGATGGGGAGTTCGGTTGATTGCCGAAGGCTCATGGATTGGACTTGTTGCCCGTTCTCTGAACCGCAAACGCATCGCCACGAACAGGGAAGCCGAATGAGTACAACCAACCCGCTGACACTCGACGACATTAACCAGAAAATCGAACAGGTCCTGCGTGCAGTCAATTCGATTGAGGCATACGTGAAGGCTCAGGATGCGCGAATGGGCCGGATGGAACAGCGGCTGTACGACCCCGACAAGAATCTGGACGCTCACCTGCGCGACGTATTACATGTCAAAGACAGGGTGCGCGAGTTGGAAGAGCAGCGCACGCCACAGAACTGAAATATTCCCCGCCCTCACACGCCAAACACCCTGAACCTGAAACAACTCAGAGTCAGAACGTCTGTCCGAGCCTGACGTGAAACACCCCGTTCGGCTGGCGGATGATCCCGCCCGATTGCGTGACGAATGACGGCGGGTCGAGCAGGAAGCCGTAATCCACCCCGATCGGGCCGAGCGGCGTGTTGATGCGCAGGCCCACGCCGACGGTATTGGTCATCCGGCCGAAGCTGATGTCGCTCACGCGGCGGAAGACGTTGCCGAGATCATAAAACGGGACGAGCCTCAATCGGCGCGTCAGCGGGTAGCGCAACTCGAAGTTGAAGACCGCCATCGCGTCGCCACCGATCGGGACGAGCGTCGGGAGTTCCTTGGCGTCGCGCGGCTCCAGTATGCCCTGCGGCCCGGCCTCCTCGAAGCGGAAGCCGCGCAGCGTGGTCGCGCCGCCGGCGAAGAAACGCTCGCTGATCGGGAGCCGCTCTTCGGGCTCCGTGATCACCCCGTCGCCGTTGCGGTCAACGACGCGGAATGCCTTCGCGAGGCCGATGCGCGCGGAAAAGGCGATGACCGAATTGCCAAGGACGGGCAGCCTGGCGGGGAGCGTCTCGTAGCGCTGGTAGGTGCCGAAGAATTTATTGAATGATTCGTTGCCGCCGAAGACGCGTGCCGCGATGGAATGGTCGGCGCTGATGAGCTGGCCGCGCGTCGCGTTGAGCGCGCTGTCGCGCGTGTCGCGCGAGATCCCGGCCGAAAACAGGCCGAGCCGGATCGCCTGCTCGTTGCGCGTCACTTCGATCTGCGGGATGTTTTGCAGGTTGAAGAGCTTCGCGTTCTCGAAGCTGTAGCGGAACCGCAGCGAAGTCTGTTCGCCGAGTTTGCGCTCGGTCTGAATAAAAGTCGCAAAGCGGTTGATGCCGAACGAGCGGCCCGGCGTGTTCGGCTCAAGGCCCCCGCCGACCAGCCGCCGCCGCACGAACGAGCGCAGGTCGGCGTCGCGGTTGTAGAAGGCCGAAAACGTCGTCGGCCAGTTGTGGCCGAACGGGCGCAGGTCGGTGAAATCGAGCTGCGCGAGCTGCTCGCGCCGGCTGCCGCGCAACTTGAGCGAACCCGAGATGACGCGCCCGAACAGATTCGTGTGCGTCAGCTGCCCCAGCACGCGCGGGCCGTCATCAGTCGAATATCCCAGCCCGTAAACCAGCAGCAGCGGCTTCGCCTCGGTGACGTTGACTGAGACGCGGCGCGCCGTCTCATCGCCGCCCGCGAGCGGTTCCTGGCGGATGTTGACTTCGCGGAACGCGCCGGTCGAATACATGTCGCGCTGCGTGCGGCGAATGAGCTGCGGCGTCAGCACGTCGCCGGGCTTGAAGATGAAGAAGCGGCGGATGGAATCTTCGCGCGAAATCGCTTGGCCGGTGACTTCGATCCGCTGCACCACGGCGCGCTCGCCCTCACTCACATCGTAGACCAGCCGGACGCGGTTGTCGGGCAGATCCACTACCTCCACCTGCGTTTTGGCGTCGAGGTAGCCGCGCTGCATGTAATAGTCCCTGATCTGCTGTGCGCCCGTGCGGATGCTGGTCGGCGAAAAAGCGTCTCCGTTGCTGATCGGCACGGCCTTGCGCAGTTCAGTCGTCGTCGCGATGGAGTTGCCGCGCACCGCCACGTCTTCGACGACCGAGCGCGGGCCTTCCGTCACGTCGAAGACGACGACCAGGTCCTTGCCGTCGGGGCTGACCGCGCGCCGGGTGTCGACGCGGGCCGAGCGGTACCCAAGATCAACCATCTGTTCGCGGATCTGTTCGCGGTCGTTGCGCAGCCGGTCGTTGCTCGTGATGCCGCGCGCGTACCCGCCGACGAAGGGGAGGCTTGAGAGGAAGGGGATTCCGCCCAGCGGGCTGCTCTCCTGCGATTGCAGGCCCTCGATCACGTCGCGCTTGCGGAGTTCCTTCGTCCCCTCAATCCGGATGTCGCTCAGGTTGTAGCGCAGGCCCGGGCTGACGTCGTACAGCACGCGTAGCGACTCCTTCGAGTTCTTATCCGGCACGCTGCAATCGGCCGGCTCGCAGCGCGCACTGACCTCGGCGAAAAAGTACCCTTTCTCCTGCAGGTAGTTCGTCAGGTTGCGTTCGCCCAGCCGGACGAGCGCGCGGCTGTAACCTTCGCGCATGACCGGCAACAGCTCGCGCATGCGATCATTACTCAGCTTGAGTTCGTCGGGCTTGTTGACGTCGACGGCGGCGGGCGGCAGCGGGCGGCGGTTGAAGCGCGGGACGACTACCGCTGTGTTCGATGAAGTGTTGTTGCTCTGGTCGGCGCCGAGCGAGAAACGCTTGCGCCCGCGCACTTCAATCGTGAAGTCGTTGCCGTTCGTCCCCTGCTGCGTCGCGCTGCCCCCCTGGGTGTAGGAGGCAATCGCCGAGAAGCGGTTCGTCAGGCTGTATTCAAAGATCGCCGTCTGATCCTGCTCGGCCGCGAGGTTGGTCGAGTAGGTGAATGTCAGGTTGCGCGCGAGCTGGCGGCCAATCGTCAGCCGCGCCGCCGGGTTCGCGTTGGGCCGCAGGACCGGATCAACCTGAAAGCGGTTGAAGCCGAGCAGCCGTTCGGCCTCGCGCCCGATGGGTTTTGAGATCAGCTCTTCCGAGAGCAGCGAGGCCGCCGAGCCGATGCCGGAACGCACTATCGTGTCGCTGTTGAGCGTGCCCGATTCGGTGCGCCCGGTCGTGATCAGCGAGATGATTTCGGTCCGCGCCAGCTGCGGTTCCGAGCGCAGGGAAACTTCCAGATCGTTGAGCGGGCCGTTGAAGCCGACGAGGACGTGATAGCCGCTGATGTCGCTCTCGGTCGTGAGGTTGAGTTCCGGCTGGACGCCGAAGCCGCCGAACAGTTCAAGCGTCCCGGTCGTGATGTCATAACGGTGATCGCGGAAGGTGATCGTCCCGCCTTCGAGCGTGACGCGCCCGCTCACGTCCGGCTCATTGATCGTGCCGCCAAGGGTGAGCGAGGCCGAAGCCACCGTGTTGGCCTGTTTGTTGCGAATCAGGAACGAGTCGCGCGCCTCGATGTGTACGTCGAGGCCGAGCGGCGGGATGTTGAGAAAGCCGCCGCCACCGCCGGCCGGGCTGCTTCTGAAGCCGCCGAAGTTGAAGCCGCCCCGGCCCCCGGCAGTTTCGGTGAAATCGAAATCGGACGTGTATTCGGCCAGCGGCACGTTGATCGTGCCGCTGAGCGTCTGGCCCTGCTGATTGCCCGCGAGTACGAGCTTCCCGCCGGCGAGGGCGCGCACCCCCTGGTACATCACGTCCACATCGGTCGCCGTGATGTTGAAGTTCCACTCGCTGGGCTGGAGCTGCGCCAGTTTGGCCGCGCCGCTCGCCTCCACCGTGCCGTCGCCCGAGTGGGCGGTGAAGCTTTCCAGCTTCACCTGATCGCCCGCCAGCACGATGCGCCCGGTGCCGTCTTCCAAGGTCACGGGCGAGCTGAGCGAGGTGACGGAAATGTTCTCGAGCCGCGCCTCGCCCGAGAGCTTCGGGTCGCCGAGCGTGCCGCCCGCCCGCGCGTCTATCACGACCGTGCCGCCCACGGAAAGCTCATTGCCCGGGCGGTTGAAGGCCGCGAGGCTGATCGCGCCGCTCAGCGCGAAGTTCATCGCCGAGCCTTCACGCAGCCCGAGCGTGCCGCCGAATCTGAGGTCTGTGCCCTGTGCCGTGATCCGCGTTGATTCGATGTTCAGTTGCGAGTTATTGAGCGCGACCGTGAACGGAGTGGCGATGGTGACCGGGTTGCCTTCGACCTGAAGCGTCACTTCAGTCAGCGACAGATTCCCGCGCAACCCTTCCGCCGTCATCTCGCCCTGCTCGTTGACGAGCGGCCCGCTCAAGCGCAGCGTGCCGGTCACCTGGCCCGTGACCGATGATGCCAGGCCGGGCGCGAAGATCGCGAGGACCGGCCCGAGGTCGAACTTCGCCAGATCGCTTCTGACTTCAATCGGGCGCCCGGGCTTGCGCAATTCGATGCTTGCGGTGAGCGGTTGCTGGTTACCCATCATGCTGGTCGTCAGGTCAAGGTCAATGCGCCCGCCGGGGCTGGTGCGTGCCTTCAGCTTCACCTCGCCCGCGTCCCGGCCGTTGATCGCGACCTGCTGCCCGGCGGCGTCCAGCTCGATTTTGAATTCCTCGGTCTTGTCAATATCGCCGCTGGCCTGGAAAGTCCCGTTGATAGTGCCGGCGAGTTGCACATTTTCAAGCTCGGCCGCGGTGCCGATTTGCGCGAGGCTGAGCTGTTCGGCCTGGCCCTGGACCTGATACTGGCGGCTTTGCAGATCGAGCGTGCCGCTCGCGCTCAGGCGCCCCTGGGGCAGCTGGACGACTACGCGCTCCAGCCGCGCAGTCTTTTCGTCAAAGTTCACATTGGCCGTGACGGCGTTGGCCGGCTGCCCGAGGAAGGTGGCGTTCGCCAGATCAACGTTGACGCTGCCGTGCGGCGCGGCGGGCAGCCCCGTCAGGTGCGCTTCGCCCGAGAGGTCTCCGGCAATCAGTTTCTGTTTGAGGGCGAATCCACCGGCGGCGACCAGTGAGTCAACACTCAGACCCTTGAACGTCGCATCAAGGCGACCCGTCGTGGCCGTCGCCGCGAGTGGGGCGGCGTAATTGATCGTCGCCGTCCCGCCGTTCGTCGCGGTCAGTGTGCCGTTCTCGAATCGGATTTCATCCGGGGAAGAGAAGAGCCGTCCGCCGACGCTGCCGAGAGGTTCATCGTGCAGCAGCAGGCTCGCAACGTTCAGGTCGCCCGCGACAGTCGGTTTGCTGAGCGGGCCGGTGAGAGTGCCTTCAAATTTGAAGTCGCCTAGTATCTGCGGTTCATACTCAGTGATGATCTTCTTCACCGGCTCGAACGCAGCCGCGATGGTTTGTAATTCTTCGGCCTTCGTCGAAGTGACTGTGAAGCTCAGGTTCGAATTGCCGTCAGGCGCGAGGCTGCCGGTCGCGTTGACGGTCGTCGCGTTGGTCTTGAGCGCCAGCTCATCAAAATTGAAGACGCCGCGTTGCGCCCGCGCCACGACGGTGCCGGTCAGTGGGATCGCGCTGGCCGCTTCAGATGTCTGCCCGGTGAACTGGGCGTTGATGTTGCCGCCGAGCAATCGCGCGTTGGTTCCGGGCCAGCTCACGTCGGCGCGGCCTTCGACCGTGCCGGCGAGCGGGGCATTGTTGACGGCGAGGATTGAAAACACCTCGCTGGTTTTGAGCCCCGTGAATTGCGCCTGCAATCGCGAAGCCGCGTTACCCGCCAGCTGCACGGTCAGATTGCCCGTCGCGCGCCCGCCGAGCAGTGAGGTCTTGAAATTATTGAGCGAAACGGCGGACTGCGTGGCGAGCAGCTGCCCGCTCGTCTGCCCGATCTGTATCTTCGCCGCCCTGGCGCTTGCGAGCGCCAGCTGGCCGCGCGTTTCGCTCTTTCCGGCGCCGAATGAAGCATTGATGTTGCGCAGCGTGATTCCGGCGGCCTGCCCCTGCGCCGCATCAACTCGCGCGACCGTCGCCTGCCCGGCGGCGAGTTGCGTGCGGCCGTCGCGGACGAATCCGTTCACACCTGAGACGACTGCGTTGCTGAGCCTGGCGCCTTTCGCGCTGACACTCGCGGCGCTCGCCCGCGCGGCGGAAAAATTCAGCTGGTCATTCTGCGGCTCGACGCGAACGTCATTCGCCTGCGCCCCACGGAGGATCACCCCGGCGGCGATCAGTTCATCTGATTTCACCTGACCGCTGACGCGATAATGTTTGTCCTGGCCTTCGATGGTGCCGTTGAAATCGGCCACGCCCTTCAGCCCGGCTTCGGGCGCGAACAGATCCAGCGTCTCATCCAGCCTGACCTGCGCCTGCGCCTTAAGCTGATAACCTAGCGCTTCCCAGTTATCGAGCCGCCCCGTGACGGTGGCGTCGGCAGCCGTCGAGTGTAAAACCAGGCGCTCAATCTCCGCGCCGGATTGCAGCAGGTTCCCGGCGAATTCGAGGCTGTTGACGCTTGTGTCGTGGCCCGCGCTCGTGAAGCGGCCCGTGCCGGATGTGAACTGCACGCCGACTTTCGGCGGGTCGCTGCCGCGCTGGGGGCGCACTTCCCCCTTCAGATCGCCGAGTTCTCCCGCGATGTTGTGCTGTTTGTCGCTGAGGTGGAAGGAGCCTCTGGTCAATGCCCCGACGAGGCTCGAGAAATCGAAGGTGATCCGACTCGGGGCGCGGGGCGGCGCCTGATGCAGGCCCGCGAGATTCGATCTGCCCTGCTCGTCGAGTTCAACCCGCGCGTTCAGTCCTTCCACATCGAGCCGCTTGAACACCACTTCGCGGCGCAGGCTGAAAGCACTCTGCTGACGTACTTCGATGACGACGACCGCGCGGTCAATGGTCGCGATCTCTTGCCCGGTCTGCTGGTTGTAAATCTTCACGTCCCGCAGCGTCGCCGTGCGCGGCCCCCAGCCGATCTCGAACCCGCCGACCTGGGCGCGGAGCCCGTATTCCAGCATCGCGGCTTCGATCTCGCGGGCAACGTAGCGGTTGAGCCAGCCCGAGCGGATGTAGTAAACGACAAGCAGGGCCGCGATCAGCAGGATTGACAGCAGGCCAAGGCCGGCAAACAGGAGCAGCCTGCGCCGTGTGAACCGGCGCGCGGGCGGGGTCAGCGAATCTGGTGTTGTACTCATCTCGTGGTGATCCGTTTTATTTCGTGATGATGGAAAAGTAAAGCTCTGAGTGAAATCACTGAGGCAAAGGGGAATTGCCTGCGCTCATAAGGGGGTAATGCATTCTCACAGCAGTGTCAGCGCGAGCGTACGCAGTGCTATCTGCACCAGTGGGCAGAGTGTGCCGATTCCGCCCGCCGCTACGCGGCAAAAAACTGTTGCGAGTGCGTTCCCGGAAGAATGAGTTGACCCTGCTGCGCCCTCAAGGGGGTTATGCCCACACTTCACTCTCTCTCGATATGCTGCGGGTTTTGGGCTGCGCTTCCTTGCAGGCAGCTTCAATCACCGGCTCGTCCCGGTCGTGCCTCCCGATTCTTCAGGCCCGGGAAACTTCCTGTCTTCATCAAGCAGTTCCTGAACGCTCTTGCCGGCGGCCATCGCCCGCTGCGCCAGTTTTGCCGCGCCCATAAAGCCGAGCCGCTCGTTGAGCAGTGCCGCCTGTCCGACCGACCGCTCGGCAAATTCGCGACAGCGTTCGCGGTGCGCGCTCGTGCCGCGAACGCATTTTTCATCGAAGGTGCGCGCGGCGTTCGTCATGACTTCAAGTGATTCGAGTAGTGCGTAGGCAACGTAAGGCATCATGACGTTGAGTTCAAGCTGGCCCGCCTCGCCGCACAACGCAATCGCCGTGTCGTGGCCGATCACGTGGAAGCAGACCATGTTGAGCATCTCGGGAATCGTCGGGTTGACCTTGCCCGGCATGATCGAGGAGCCGGGCTGCACCGCGGGCAGTTCGATCTCATCGAGCCCCGTGTGCGGCCCCGAACTGAGCAGCCTGAGGTCGTTCGCGATCTTGCTGAGTTCAATCGCGAGCGAGCGCAGCGCGCCCGAGAGCGCGACGAAATCGCCGAGGCTCTGCATTGACTGGAAGCGGTTGCGGGCCTCCCTGAGCGCGAGGCCGGTGATCTCGCCGAGCCGCGCCGTCGCGACGCGCGCGTAATCGGGGTGCGTGTTGACGCCCGTTCCGACTGCGGTGCCGCCCAGCGGGATTTCGAGTAGCGGCGCTTCGGCGGCGCGCAACCGCTCGGCGGCGCGGGCGACGTTGTCCGCGTAGCCGCCGAATTCCTGACCGAGCGTCATCGCCGTCGCGTCGTGCAGGTGCGTGCGCCCGGATTTGACCACGTCGGCGAATTCGTCTGCTTTGGCCGTGAGTGAGGCGGTCAGCTCGTCGAGCGCGACGAGGAGCCGGCGCAGCAGCCGGACGGCGGCAGTCCGCATCGCCGTCGGCATGGTGTCGTTGGTGGACTGCGCCTTGTTGACGTGATCGTTCGGGTTCAGGCGCTCGTACTCGCCGCGCCGGCGCCCGAGCATTTCGAGCGCGCGGTTGGCGATCACTTCGTTGACGTTCATGTTGTACGAAGTGCCCGCGCCCGCCTGAAAGACATCGAGGTCGAACTGGTCGTGCCAGCTCCCGGCCAGCAGTTCGTCCGCCGCGCGGATGATCACTTCAGCGATGTCAGGGTCGAGCGTCCCGGTTTGCAGATTGGCTTCGGCGGCGGCTTTTTTGATTTCGACGAAAGCGGTGATGAGCAGCGGGTGGGCGCGCAGGCGGCTGATCTGAAAATTTTCGAGCGCGCGCCTGGTCTGCACACCATACATCGCGTGGGAGGGCACGCGCACTTCGCCGAGCGGATCGCTCTCCAGACGGAACTGTGGCTCCGAATTATTCATTCTGATCGGGACCGAAAACCCGCCGTTCGGCAAACGGGCGGGCCGTTCTCAGAGAAAAGGGGATGGAAGAGGATAGAACATTTCTGTCCATCCTTTCCACCCCGCTGGTTGTCTTTCCGCAAAAAACCGGTTTCAGCGATTGCTCGCCGCGGTCGGCGGTTCGGTATCGGCAATAACGATCTCGACGCGGCGATTCATCTGCCGGCCTTCGGGCGTGTCGTTGGTGGTCACGGGCCGGCTCTTGCCGAACCCACGCACCGCCGTGATGCGGTCGCCCGGCAGGCCCGCTTCACGCAGGTAAGCGTTGACGGAAGCGGCCCGCGCTTCCGAGAGCTTCTGGTTGTAATCGTCGGACCCGACCGAATCGGTGTGGCCTTCGATCTCCATCCGGTAAGTGCCCGGATACGCCAGCAGGACTCCGGTCAGTTTGCTCAGCTTCTCCTTCGCGCCGGGCTTGAGCGTCGCCTTGTTGAAATCAAACAGCACGTCCGAGAGGCTGACGATCAGTCCGCGCGCCTCGCGCCGGGTGTCCAGAATTTCCGAGAGCGAGACCATCAGCCGCTGCATGGCGGCATCGCGGTCGCGCTTCGCCTGCTCGCTTTCGAGCCGGGCGCGTTCGGCTTCGAGCCGGGCGACTTCCTCTCTGGCCTTCGAGCGTTCGGCCTCAGTCTGGGCCTGCTCCGCATTCTGGCGGGCGCGGGCGAGTTCGCTTTCAGACCGGCCCAGGGCGGCGCGATAATCATCGGCCTGTTGTTTGGCCCGCTCGGCCTCACCCCTCGCGCGACTGGCTTCGCTCTGCGCCTGGCCGATGGCCTGGCTGGCCGCCTGGCGTTCAGCCGTCAATCGGGCCTGTTCGGCGCGATCAACCGCGAGCGCGCGGGCTGCTTCGGCCAGCCGCATCACCTCGCGCGCCTCGCCGCTGAACTTTTCTTCCCTCCCGCGATTGGCGGACCAGATCTGTTCGAGCGCCGCGAGTCTTATTTCCGCCTGTCTCAATTCAGGCTCTGCGAAATGTTGCGCCTCGGCCCGCCGGGCGATCTCGACGGCGCGGCGTGCGCCCAGCACGCTCGTCGGCGTGCGGTAATCGGGAGGCAGGGCGGCACTGTCAATGGCGGAAACTGTGAAGAGCGCGCCCGTATCACCGCGGTATTCGATGTTGCTGGCGGTGAAATTGCCCTTCGTATCCTTGCGCAGAATATTTTCGGCGACGATCACCGGGCTCGGGTATTTGACCAGCCCGTACGGCTCGGCAGTGACAATCACGCCGAAAGTCTGATGCGGCGTGGTGACTTCGATTTCGCGCTTGTCGCCGTCGGGCATCGGCAATTCGCCCAGGTTGTCTGCCAGGCCGTCCGGAGTGATCGCCCAGACCACGTAGGTTGTGTAAAACGCCCCGACGCCCTGCGGGTGCGGCAGATCATTGACCCGGAGCTTGATGCGCGTGCGGCCCCCACTGCGTTTGGCTTCCGCACGGCCTGTTACGATTGAATGCAGCCCTGTACCGGCCATATCCACTGTCGAGCTTTTGCCCTCCGGATAAGTGATCGCGAGCGTTGTGCGTTTGGCAAGAATCTCCTGCCTGCCTTGTGCCAGCACTGCTGACCCGCCGGCGAGCAGCAGCAATGCAGTCGTCAGAATCTGATTCTGTAGCTTCATAATACTTCTTCCTCGGAAAATGTAGCGCGGTCTACCGGACCGCCGAATCCCCTGGCGGGAGACGGCCGGTCCCTGGTAAATCGCACTACAGTGGCGCCGTGTTTTTCATGATGAGGGGCGCGGAAAAACTCCCGCCCCGTCAGACCACTGTTCGGCGCCCGCTGACCAGTTGCAGCACCAGCACCACCAGCGCGACGACCAGCAGCAGATGAATCAAACTGCCACCGATGCCGCCGATCAGACCGAGCAGCCACAAAACCATCAGCACTGCCAGAATAGTCCACAACATATCAATCCCTCCTTCTCTAGTGTGCGCGCATGCGCGTTGTTTTTATTCACCAATATCATTGTCCGTTGCGCAAGAATCGTGCCTGAGATCCTCCCCTCATTGAGTGTTGTGATTGTGGACAGTTAATTACTCAACTGCTGATTTGTCCCTGAAAGTATAAGGGTTGGATTGGACGGAAAAGCCGACATACATTTTTACTTGTATGATTTCTGGTCAGCATGTACGGGTTGATTACACCGGCCACGGTGACGAGTGGGTAAGAATGACATCATGAAGATGGCTAAAGGCCGAATAGTGAAGGAGAAAGAAAGCACTTGGCTTTCATCCGGCTATGGCCTGCACCTTGCAATGGAAACAAGCAGTGATGCTTTGGGGCAAAGCACACATGATATGGAGATAGAGGCTGAAAAGAGCCGGGGGATCTGCTTTGGGCAGCGGGTCCCTTCTCCATTTCCGTCAGCAGGAATGGTTGTTAATGGCGTCGGGTGAAGGAAGCTGAAGGCGGACTGCGGACAACTCCCCGCAATCATTCACTCGGTTAAGTCCGACCCGGACTCGGCAAAGGAACATTGTGATGGAGACAACGGAATATAACACTGGACCGGGGTCCAGTCAGGGCATGGGTTATGAGAGAAGTAATAAACAGGACATCGGGCGAGGGCGCGGTAATTCCGCCTTCGATCAGATCAAATCAACCGTGGCCGACAAACTGCACGCGGCGGCGCAGACGATTCATCAGAAGACTGCTGGATCTGCTCGCCCATCTGAATTCTCGGATTTCGGGCACCGGGCCGCAGACTGGCTGGAACGTTCGGCTGACTACGTGAGCGATCTGGAGCCGCAGCGCCTGAAGACCGACCTCGAAAACCAGGTGCGCCGCAACCCGGGGCGCAGCCTGCTGATTGCGGGCGCGGTGGGGCTGGTGCTGGGCCGGGTGATCCGAAGGAGGTAGTCATGCAAGCGCGCAGACAAATGGAGCAAACTCCGCAGATGGCAGCGCAGCGCGAATCCCTGGGCGAACTGATCAGCGATCTGGCCAGTCAGTCGGCCAGCCTCGTGCGCGACGAGGTGTCGCTCGCGAAGCAGGAACTGCGGGAGAAACTCGGGACGTTCAAGGCGGCGGCAATGGTGATCGCATGCGGGGCCGTGACGGCCCTGATCGCGTCGCTCGTCCTGTGCGCTGCGCTCATCCTCGTGCTGTCGCTCTACGTCGAGCCCTGGGCGGCGGCCCTGATTGTGGGTGGCGCCCTGGCCGTCACCGCCGGAGTGATTCTGGCCGTCGGGGTCAGTCATCTGAAACGAACAAACCTCAAACCTGAACAAACGCTGGAAACGCTGGAGGAGAATAAGGAATGGCTGAAAGAGATCACCTGACCGCCGCCGTGCAGTCACCGGCCCCGGCTCAGTCACCCGAACGCAGCGCGGAAGAGATCCGCCATGACATCGCCGCCCGCCGCGAATCAATTACCGACACTGTGGATCGTCTGAGCGACCGTTTTCAGCAGACGTTCGACTGGCGCACTTACGTCGCCGACTACCCGCTGGCCGCATTGGGCGTGGCCGCGGGACTGGGCTTTCTCGTCGCCGGGTTCTTCAGGCCCCGCCCGACGCCCGCCGAGCGGATGAAGCAGGCGTTCGCTGACGGTTTCGAAGACCTGGCCGACCGTTTCCGTCAGCAACTTGACGGCGCCGGTGTACGCCGGCCCGGGGTGAGCCGGACGGTCAAGGCGGCGGCGACCGGGGCAGTCACCAAAGCAGTGACTGATTACCTCAGAAACAGACTGGCCGAAAGCGGCATTGCACGCCCCGTGGCTGATGACTTCGAAGCCTCACAAGCCGCCGGAGCAACTGATTATCAGCGCCACGATTATGAGCAACGGATGTGAGCTTCTCTCCTGAGACGGGAGTTCATCTTCACCAACACAACATTTAATTCAGGGAGGAATCATGGCAGAACCAACCAACAAAGGCACGCAGGAACCTGGCCGTCCGACGACCGGGACAACACCAGGTACCACACAACACAGCCCCGCTACCGGCGGGCAGAGTGGTCATACGGCCGGATCCACTTCAAGTGGGCAGTCCGGGCAGGGGACGAGCGGCAGCGCTACGCGACAGGCTCGTGAGCATTCGCCGGAGCGGAATCGCGAATCCGAAGGGTCTTCCACTATGCAGCAGGCCGCCGACAAGGGCGCGGAGATACTTGATCAGGCGAAGCAGAGTGTGAATGAGGCCTATAACCGGGCGAGCAAAACCGTGAACCAGACTTACGAACAAGCGATGGATTACAGCCGGGACAACCCAGGCAAGGCGACACTGATCGCCTTCGGCGTCGGCATCGGCGTCGGGATTGTGATCGCCGGCGGCTTCACGACCCGCAGCCGCACCAGCCGCCTGGTCCCGCCCGTCATGAATGCGCTTTCGGAGATCGCGTCGGAACTCTTCCGCTGAGCCCGCTCGGGGCAGGGAACTCGAAAGACCGCTCCGGCATGGCAGAAATATAAAGGTGGGAGGCTGCCCGGGAAGCAGTCTCCCGCCCGTTTCAGTTGTGAGAGCGGTCAATCCTGCTCCCGCATCAGGTTCGTTGCCGGAGCGGGGATCAGGCAGGGCTTCGGTGGCGCGTCATCAGACTCTACGAAAGTCGCGCGCTCAAGGCGGCCCGGTCGGCTGAAACTCTGCGAAGGCGGCTGCTGATATCTTTCCTCCTTTACCCGGCAGTCACCACATCAACCAACTGGAGATTTAGTCGCGTGAAAGCCTGCCGCTGCTGCAACGGACAGTTCCAGCGTTCCTGCTCGTCACTCCTGGTTGAGATGTCATCACTGTCGTCCTTCCGGATTCGGTCAACTCCGAAGCCGGCCGGCAGGTCAGCCGCAGCCAACAGCTCGTCAGCATGGTCAATTGCTTCTCGCCGGGTTTTTGAGGCGCCAGTTTATGCTTATTCCTTCTGGCCGGGTGACCGGCACAACTATTACCCCTCGCGCGGTGTCTCGGGAACGATGCCGCCCTGCTGAAAGCGTCGTAAGGAGGTAGCTCATGCCGGGGGCTCCCGCGACAACCATTCTGAATGTGGACGACTATGCCGTCAGCCGTGAGGGCACGAGCGAGTTGTTGCGTCAGGCCGGCTTTGAGGTGGCCGAAGCGGCTACCGGCCAGGATGCCCTGCGGCAGGCGGCGGCGCTCCAGCCGCAACTGGTCCTGCTCGACGTGAAGCTGCCTGACCTGAGCGGCTATGAAGTCTGCCGGCGCCTCAAGGCCGACTCGCTGACGAGTACCATCCCGGTGCTGCTGGTCTCGGGCATTTACGGTGAGGGCGAGGACAAAGTCCGCGGGCTCGAAAGCGGGGCCGACGGCTATCTGGTCAAGCCGGTGCAGAGCGCCGAACTGATCGCCACGATCAGGGCGTTGCTGCGGATGCGCCACGCGGAGGAGCGCTTCCGCAATCTGGTGGACGGCCTTGACGCCATCGTCTGGGAGGCCGACGCCCGGACGTGGCGCTTCACTTTTGTCAGCCAGCGGGCGGAAAAGATACTCGGCTACCCGGTCGAGCGGTGGCTTGAAGAGCCGGATTTCCGGGTCGGGCTGATTCACCCCGATGATCGCGAGCGCACGGTCGCGCTAGGCCGGAGCGTCACCGCCGAGGGCGGCGACCACGAGCTTGAGTACCGCGTCATCGCGGCCGACGGGCGCGTGCGCTGGGTGCGCGATCTGGTTTATGTCGTGCCGGACGCGGGCGGGCCCGCCCGGCTCCTGCGCGGCGTGATGGTGGACGTCACGGAGCGCAAGCTGGCCGAACTCTCGCTGCAGGAGAGCGAGGAACGGTTCCGGCTCATGGCCGATACCGCCCCGGTGATGATCTGGATTTCCGACGCGGACAAGCTCCGCACTTTCTTCAACCAGCCCTGGCTCGATTTCACCGGGCGCGCGATGGCGGAGGAGCTGGGCCTGGGTTGGGCCGAGGGCATCCACCCCGACGATTACCAGCGCTGTCTGGAGATTTATCTCAGTTCCTTCGCCTCCCGGCGCCAGTTCAGTCTGGAATACCGGCTCAGGCGAGCGGACGGCGAGTACCGTTGGCTGCTCGACAGCGGCATCCCGAGGTTCTCGCCCGACGGGAGCTTCGCCGGTTACGTCGGCTCCTGCATTGACATCACCGAACGCCGGCAGGTCGAGGAGGAGCGCGCGCAGCTGCTCAAGCGGGAGCAGGCCGCCCGCCGGCAGGCCGAGGAATCCAGCCGGATTTTACAGCGCCTGCAATCGGTGACCGACATCGCCCTGACGCACCTCTCATTCGAGAGCCTGATGCAGGAGCTGCCCGCCCGCATCCGCGAACTGCTTGGCGCCGACTCGGCGGCCATCCTGCTGCTCAATGGCGACGGGCAGAACCTGAAGGTCCGCGCCGCCGCCGGGCTGGAAGAGGAAGTCGCGGCGGGGCTGCGAATCCCGATCGGGCAGGGCCTCCGCGGCCGGGTCGCGGAAACCCGCATGCCGCTCGTCGTCGAGGATCTCTCGACCGAGGAAGTGACGAGCCAGCCGCTGCGCGAGAAGTTCCAGTCATTCATCGGCGCGCCGCTGCTCATTGATAACCGGGTCATCGGGGTGATTCACGCCAACAGCGTCGAGCGCCGCCGGTTCACCGAAGACGACCTCCGGCTGCTGCAACTGGTTGCCGACCGCGTGGCGCTGGCGATTGAGCATACGCGCCTCTACGAGGCCGAACAGCAGGCGCGCCACCAGGCGGAAGTCGCCAACCGGTTGAAGGATGATTTCCTGGCGACCGTCTCGCACGAGCTGCGCACGCCGCTCAATGCCATCCAGGGCTGGGTGAAGCTGTTGCGTGAAGGCAGGCTCAACGAGGAGGAGGCCGCCCGCGCGCTCGAGACCGTGGAGCGGAGCGCGCGGGCGCAGAACCGGATCATCAGCGACCTGCTCGACGTGTCGCGGATCATCGCCGGCCGGCTGCAGCTCAACCTGCGGCCCATCGAACCGGCGCTCGTCATCGCCGCCGCCGTCGAAGCCGTGCGCCCGGCCGCCGAGGCCAAATCCATCCGCCTCGAAAAGATCCTCGACGAGGGCACCGGGCCGATTTCGGGCGACTCCGACCGGCTGCAGCAGGTCGTCTGGAACCTGCTCTCGAACGCCATCAAGTTCACGCCCAAAGGGGGCCGGGTCGAGGTGCGGTTGGAAAAAAGGATGAAGGATGAAGGCGGAAGGCGGAAGGCGGAGTCAGAGGCTCCCTCTGAAGCATCCTTCATTGAGATCATCGTCAGCGACACCGGGGCGGGGATCAGTCCGGAATTTCTCCCGTTCGTATTTGACCGCTTCCGCCAGGGCGACAGCACGACCCGGCGCAAACAGGGGGGCCTTGGCCTGGGACTCGCGATTGTGCGGCACCTGGCCGAGATGCACGGCGGCACGGTGCGCGCCGAGAGTCCGGGCGTCGGCGCGGGCGCGACCTTCATCGTCAGGCTGCCGCTCGTCCAGCTGCGGGATGCGGAATCCGGGACGCCGAACGATGAGATCGCGGCGCTGGCTGAAGAATCCGCAATCGACAGCCCGCAATCCGCAATCCTTGACGGGCTGCGGGTGCTGGCGGTGGACGATGACCCCGACGCGCGCGATCTGGTCAGGACGATCCTCGAACAGTGCGGGGCGGAAGTGAAGACCGCCGCGTCGGCGCGCGAGGCCCTGGCGTTCTTTACCGAAGACGAAGAGTGGCAGCCGGAGGTGCTGATTTCGGACATCGAGATGCCTGAAGCCGACGGCTATTCGCTGATCCGCGACGTGCGGGCGCTCGAAGCGAGGCGCGGCGGACGCATCCCGGCGGTCGCGCTGACGGCTTACACCCGCGTCGAAGACCGGCTGCGCGCGCTCGCCGCCGGATTTCAGATGCACATCGCCAAGCCCGTCGAGTCGGCGGAACTCCTGACCGTCACGGCCAGCCTGACCGGGCGGCTCACGCGGCAGAAGAGTGCCGGCATCGAGCGGCGGCCGCCCGATCAGGCGGCCGGGAAAGTGTCGGAGATGTGATGGAGTCAGGGAAGCCGCCGTGGGAATCAAACCCTGACCGCGGACGGGTGGATTTGTGAAGGGCGCGAGAGTATAAAGTTGATTGAAGCTCCCGCATCAACTCTGACGGTGCCGGAGCCGATCACACTTCGCCCCCGTACTGAAATAATGAATCTGATGACTGATGTGGCAATACACCAGTGAGGAGTATGCGTCGCGTCCCGGGTCCCGATGTCTTGTGGCGTCCGGCTCCTTGGCGCGCGCTCCCTGGCAACTCCGGAGGTGACAAAGTGCCGAAACCGCAACGAGCGATTCTGTTGATTGACGCTGACGCCGCAAGGCGCGCCCGCTCGTGCCGCGCCTTGCGGCGTGAGCCTGAATGCCGTTACCGGATCAGCGAAGTGGAACTCGGCGGCAAAGGCGTGGAAGCTTATCTCAGACTCAAACCAGACGGCGTCGTACTGGCCGACAACCTGCCGGATCTGAATCCGTCTGAGGTACTGGCCGGAATGCAACGGGCGGGCGCAGTGACTCCGTTGCCCGTGCTGGTGCTGACGAACGCTGTGAATGAGGCGGCTGCGGCACAGTACCTTGCCGCCGGCGCGCAGGCGGTCCGCGTCGGCAGCGAACTGACGCCAGAATGTCTGCGCCGCGCCCTTTATGGTGTGATCGAGAAAGCAGGGATGATGCGCGCGCCGACTGAGCGGTGCCAGGAAGCTGAAGTGCAGATTCGCTTCCTGGCCGGTCTGCTGGCCGCCGTCAGGCAGGCCGTCATCGTCACTGATCCTGATGGCACCATCATTTACTGGAACCCGTTTGCCGAAGAACTCTACGGCTGGCGCGCCGATGAGGTGCTGGGCTGCAACATCATTGAAGTCACCCCGGCTGAAGGCAGGCAGGAGCAGGCGGCTGAGATTATGGCGCGCCTCGCCGCCGGCGAATGCTGGTCGGGTGAATTCGAGGTGCGGCGGCGCGACGGCACGAACTTCCCGGCGCAGGTCACCGATTCGCCGATCTTTGATAACCGGGGGAAGCTCGTCGGCATCATCGGCATCTCAGCGGACATCAGCGAACGCAGGCGGGCGGAAGAAGCGATGAGGCGGAGCGAGGCGAGCCTCCGCGATTTTGTCGAGAACGCTTCGGTCGGACTGCACTGGGTCGGGCCGGATGGGATCATTCTCTGGGCGAATCAGACGGAGATGGATCTGCTCGGCTACCCGCACGACGAATACATCGGCCATCATATCGCCGAATTTCATGCCGACCGGGACACCATCAACGACATCCTCGCGCGCCTCGCGCGCGGCGAAACGCTCTGTGATTACGAAGCGCGGCTGCGTTGCCGGGACGGCTCGATCCGGGACGTGCTGATCAACTCGAACGTGTTGCGGGAAGACGGAAAATTCATTCACACGCGCTGCTTCACCCGTGACATCACCGAACGCAGACAGGCCGAGGCCATCAGGTGGCGGCTGGCGTCCATCATCGAATCCTCGGATGACGCAATCATCGGTAAAACCATGGAGGGCGTCATTACGAACTGGAACCGGGGGGCCGAGCGAATCTTCGGGTATGCCGGGGAAGAGGTCATCGGACGACCAGTCACCATCCTCATCCCGCCTGAGCTGCACGATGAAGAGCAGGAGATTCTGGAGAGACTGAGGCGGGGCGAGCGCATTGAACACTACGAGACGGTGCGGGTGAGAAAGGATGGCCAGCGCATTGACCTTTCTCTGACCGTCTCCCCGATTAAAGATGGTGCCGGCCGGATCATCGGTGTCTCAAAGATCGCCCGCGACATCACCGAACGCCGGCAGTATGAGGCAGCGTTGCGCGAGAGCGAACAGCGCCTCAGGCTGGCGCTCACTGCCGGTCACGCCGGGACGTGGCAGTGGAATATCAGGACGAATGAAATCTTCTGGTCGGCAGAGTATTACGCCCTGTATGGGCTCAGGCCGGACAGCCTCACGCCGTCTTTCGAGAACTGGCTGAAATGGGTTCATCCGGATGATCGCCCGCGCATCCTGGCTCAGGAGCCGAAGCTGGTGAAGGGGTTGGTAAATACCGAACATGAATTCCGGATCGTCCGGCCTGATGTCGGCGTTCGCTGGTTACAGAGTAAAGGGCAGATGCTGTTCGATGCGGCCGGCGAACCGGAGCGGCTGGTCGGCATTACGATTGACATCACCGAGCGCAAGCAGGCTGAACTGGAACTGGAACGGCTGCTCGCCCGCGAGCAGCAGACGCGCGAACAGGCCGAAGCCGCCAGCCGCTCGAAGGACGAATTTCTCGCCGTCGTCTCGCATGAGCTGCGCGCGCCCCTGAACGCCATGCTCGGCTGGGCGAGGATTCTGAAGAAGGGCAACGTTGACCCGGAGACGCAGCGCCACGCCGTCGAAATCATCGAGCGCAGCGCCAACGCGCAGCAGCAGCTGATCGAAGACCTGCTCGACACGGCCCGCATCATCAGCGGCAAACTGCGACTGGAGACGGCGCCGATTAATCTGGAACACGTGGTCATTGCCGCCGTCGAAGTCGTGCGCCACGCCGCCGAGGCTCGGAACATTGACCTGCAACTCTGGCTCAACGGGGCCGACGTGATTACCGGCGACCCGGAACGCCTGCAGCAGGTGATCTGGAATCTGCTCTCGAACGCGATCAAATTCACACCGCCGGGGGGGCGCGTCGAATTGCGGCTGGAGCGGGTTGATCCATATATGCAGATCACCGTCAGCGACACCGGCAAAGGCATCAACCCTGATTTTCTGCCTTACATATTCAACCGCTTCCAGCAATCCGACAGTTCCAGCACGCGGCGGCACGGCGGGCTCGGGCTGGGCCTCGCGCTCGTGCGGCATCTGGTCGAATTGCACGGCGGCACAGTCTCCGCCGACAGTCCGGGTGAAGGGCGGGGCGCAACCTTCACCATCAATCTGCCGTTGCGTGCCATCCGACCGCAGGAGGTTGAAGCGAAACACGTCACCCCGCAGAGCCTCGACCGGCTGGGGTTTGACGACGCTCTGGACCGCGTGTGGGTGTTGCTGGTGGATGACGAACCGGATGCGCGCGAGCTGGTCACGGCGCTGCTCAAACAGAAAGGAGCACGAGTCACGCCCGCGGCCTCCGCCGCCGAGGCGCTGGCTGTGCTGCATGCCGGAGCGTCAGGCGCGCATCCTGACATCCTCGTCTCAGACATCGGCATGCCGGAAGAAGACGGTTACACGTTGATTGAGAAGGTCAGACAGCTCGAGCCGGAAAAGGGGGGCCGGATCCCGGCCGTCGCGCTGACCGCCTACGGCCGCGCGAATGACCGCATCAGGGCGCTCGCCGCCGGCTTCCAGACACACGTTCCAAAACCGGTCGAGCCGACTGAACTGGCGATGGTCATTGCCAGCCTGACGGAACGCGCCGGGAGATGTATGAACGCATAAAGGGGAAGGATGAAGGGTGAGGGATGAAGTGATGAAGGAGAATGCGGGCGCGGCTGGGGATCGCCCTCATCCCTCATCCCTCATCCCTCCGCTTCCCCGCTTAACACTAAAGAAGGAGAGCCATGAACAAGACCAAAGTTCTGGTGATAGATGATGACCCGATGATGCTGGATCTGGCGAGGTATCAGCTTCAGACTCACGGGTACGGAGTCACCACGGCGGAGACGGGAGAGGAAGGCCTGAGACTCTGCGCCGATCAGCACAGCGACATCGTGCTGACGGACCTGCAGCTCCCGGACATTGACGGGATCGAGCTGGTCAGGCAGTTGAAGGAAGCCGTGCCCTCGACCGAAATCATCATGATCACCGGTTACAGTTCCGTCACCGGGGCGATCGAGGCGATCAGGGCCGGCGCCTTTTACTTCATCGAGAAGCCCGTCGAGTTCGACGAGCTGTTCGTCCTGATCGAGAAAGCCCTCGAACGTCACCACCAGGCCGAAGAGATCAGGCAGCTGCGCAGCCGGCTGACCAAACGTGATTCGTATTTCAACATCATCGGCAGCAGCAAGGCGATGCAGAACATCTACGAGACGATTGACAGCGTCGCCGAATCCGACGCCAACATCATGGTCATCGGCGAGTCGGGCACGGGCAAGGAACTGATCGCCAACGCGATCCATTACAAGAGCCACCGCTCCAAAAAGCCGTTCGTCAAAATCAACTGCTCGGCCCTCCCCAAAGAGCTGATCGAATCGGAACTCTTCGGCCACACCAAGGGCGCTTTCACGGGCGCGACGGGCGACAAGATCGGGCTGATCGGCCAGGCGACCGGAGGCAGCCTGCTGCTTGACGAGATCGGCGAGATGCCGGTCGAGCTGCAGCCGAAACTGCTCCGCGTCCTGCAGGAGCGCGTCTATTACCGGCTGGGGAGCGAGAAGGCGCACGAGGCCGACTTCCGCCTGATCTCGGCCACCAACCGCAACCCGCTCGACGCGATGCGCGACGGGCAGCTGCGCGAGGATCTCTTTTACCGCATCAACACGATCGAGGTTCACGTGCCGCCCCTTCGCGACCGCGCCGAGGACGTGCAGCATCTGGCCGAACACTTCCTGCGACTGTACGCCGAAAAATACCAGCGCCCGGTGCGCGCCATCTCGCAGCAGGCCTACGAGCGGATGTTCGCCTATTCGTGGCCGGGCAACGTCCGCGAACTGCAGAACGTCATGGAGCGCGCCGTGCTGCTGTGCAAGGGCGAAGTCATCGAGGAAGACGCCCTGCCCTCCGCACAGAACGCCGTCAGGGTCGCGACGGCTGCCTCCGCGACCGCCTCAGACTCGAGACCCGCAGCCGCGCCCGCCAGTCCGGTGAAAACGGCGGACGCGATGGCCAGCTCGCCGGAATTCACAATCGAGCAGCTGGGCCACCTGATCGTCAGCCGCATGCCCGACCCGAAGAGCGGCGGGCCGCGCGTGGACATCTTCACGCAGCTCGAAGGCGCGATCGTCAGCGCCGCACTCGAACGCACGAGGGGCAACAAACAGGCCGCCGCCAACCTGCTTGGGCTCTACCGCCCGCGCCTCTACAGCATGCTCAGAAAACACAACCTCCACGACACGATCAGGGAGACTGATCACGGCTCGGAAGAACACGAGCCGGAGGCGGAGGCGGCAGATAATGTGACGGCGGAGCCCGAAGCGGCGAGCGGCGGCCCTGAACAGGAACCGGTCGCGGAGGCCCGGGCCGCTTCCGCCGATCAGTCCTCGCCGGGGTCTGACCCCATCGCCCGCCGCCAGGCACAGAGCCCGCCGTTCCGGTAACGGCCGGCCGGCTGGCATCAGGTTAAGAGAGGGTACGGAACAAACGAAAGTAACGAAACACGCGAAAATAAAGACCTCGACATGGAGCGCCGGGGCTTTCGCGTGTTTCGTTACCTTCGTTTGTTCCGTACCCTCTCTTTGTTTTCACGGAGCGCTGACTGTACCGAAGCTGCAGGCCGAGGCGTTTTTCGGGCTCAAGGTCTGCTCGGCGGCCACCGGGTGCCGGGGTTGCGTGAAAGGGTTGAGCGCGCGATTCAGGCGCTCAACTGGCAGGCCGATGTCAGCGCGGCCAACCCGAAGATCGGCAGCCTGCCGCCCGCGTCCGCCGCTGAAATTCGCCGCGCGGCCGATGACCTGAGGGCGAGACTCCAGGCCTGGGAATCCACAGAGAAAGGTCAGGGGCAGCGCCAATGAGGGTAAGGCCTTCGGCTGAAGTCTGGCGGCGATACCGTGTGACGTCAGCTTCGCGCCTCGCCAGCCGCCAGGTGTCTGCCACATTTGTCCGGCCTTATATCAGTGCCTCAGCCTGTGATTTTTCAAAGACCTGTACACAACGGGCCGGCTCTCTTTTCTCCACCACTAAAGATCCAACGACTTCTGCGGGCTGAGACGGTGCCAGGCATCCGGATTGCTTTGTGTGGTTATTGGAAAAACAGACTCTCCGGCTGCATGTGAAAGGGGGCCCTTAAATGAATGAGAGTGTATTTGGCGGGATGACACTGAAAGAACTGGCACTCAGAACCTGGCGCGAAGTCAATGAGGATAACGTCCTCGGCGGGGCCGCCGAGCTGGCTTACTACTTCCTGCTCGCGCTCTTCCCGATGCTGATTTTTCTGACCAGCCTCGTCGGCTTCATCCCCGGCCTGCAGGATCAGATTTTCAACGGCTTGGCGAAAGTGATGCCCCACGACGCGATGAAGATCGTCTCCGACACCCTCCGCGACGTGGTCAGTCACCGGAGTGGTGGTCTGCTCTCCTTCGGCCTCCTCGGCGCGCTGTGGGCGTCGTCGAGCGGGGTGGCCTCGCTGATGGGCACACTCAACACCGCCTATGATGTGAAAGAGACGCGCAGCTTCTTCAGGCAGCGCCTCACTGCCGTGGGGCTGACTATCGTCCTCGCGCTGATTGCCGTCGCCGGAACTGCCCTGATTATGTTCGGCGACAAGCTGAGCGCCTGGCTGACTGACTCCCTCGGCCTCGGGAAGGAGTTCGCGATCATCTGGGGCGCAGCGGATTACATCCTCGCCCTCGGCATACTCTTCCTCGCGCTGGAGCTGATTTACTACTACGCCCCGAACCTCAGACAGGACTGGCGGTGGATCACGCCGGGGGCGGTCTTCGCCGTGGGCGTATTCATTGCCGGGTCGTTGCTCTTTTCGCTCTACCTGCGCTACGCCCCGGACTACAGCGCAACCTACGGAAGCCTCGGCGCCGTCGTCGTGCTGATGCTCTGGCTCTATCTGACTGGATTCATCCTGCTCACCGGGGCCGAAATCAACTCCGAAATCAAGCACGCGGCCGCCCAACCTGCTGCCCGGAAGGCGGAGGGAATCTCCGGCCGGGGAGAGCCGGGGTACGTGTGATTTCAGGGCATCAGTGGCTTTGATTCCTGCGGCCTTCCGGAGTCAGAAACAGGCTAAAAAAGGGTGGCCAGAAACCACCCCGACATCACCCTTCAGGGAGGCCGCAGGGCTGTTGATCTTCACCGGCAAAGCCAGCGTGGCCCGGAACCCGGAGTCCCCGGCCTCGATCAGCGATAACTATAATTGCCGCTCGCGCTGACTCCGGCAACCCATCCCGTTCAATCAATTCTCTGACGATGTAATGGAGGTCAGTCGTCAGCCCGCAGTGATAGAGCATCGGCCTCAGACGCCCGGCCCGGCCACAGCCCCGCATGTTGAGGCGCACCACATTGAACCCCGCGCGCAATGCCTTCTCCGCGGTGCCGACGCTGTAGCGCGCTTCCGACGAAGCTTCCAGGCCGTGCAGCAGAATCAGGCTCGGCCTGACCTTCCTTTCCTCCTGCCAGTGGCAGTGCGCCAGCACGCGCACCTCCGATTCCGTCCTGAACTCCCGCAGCTCGCCGGGCCAGCCGGAGAGGTTGCAGCGGCGCGGGCAGAAAAATCCGAATGCCGTCATCAGGTGGCCGTTGCGCAATGCCGCCGGCGCGTGAAAGGGGCGGTGCGCCAGATGCGCGGCGACCTGCTTCATCAAGCCCGGTGAAATGGTGGATCTCTCCCTCAGTGAGGCACTCATACATCTGGTCGCCCCTTCATCCACGACAGGGTAACAACTTCTGAGGATCTTTTCCGGCCCCCTTCGGCCCCTCATCCCCGGAGCCTGTCTGTGCGGGGCGGATCCCGGACCGGAAAGAGACGGGGGCCGCGGGGCGGGACAAAGATCCACCCCTCCGCCGCCGACTCTTCGCCCTTCAGCCCCGGCTCTCCGTTATTTCATTCAGTGCTGGTGATCGCTTTCAGTTTTCAGACCGGCGTCAATCCAGTCCTGCTTGCCTTCGGCATAATCACGGACGTTCCTGTAGCCCTGCGCCGCCAGTTCACGGGCGGCGTTCTCGGAGGCGTGTCAGGTGGCGCTGCCGCAGTAGACGATGATCTCTTCAGACTTGTCTGGCAACAGTGTCGCCGAGAGTTGCTTCACCTGATCGGGCGGGATGTTGAGCGCGCCCGGCAGATGGGCATGGTGATAAGCCGCCGACGGCAACACCTCCACCAGTTTGAATCGGTCACCGCGATCAATTTTTTGTTTCAGCTCATCGCGTGAGATGGTCGCTGTCATGGCTGCTGCCCCCGGCCAGCCGTCAGTGGCCTTTCTTATGGCCCTTCTGACTGTGTTGTTTCATGACCGTCCGCGCGGCGACTTCTTCCGCGCGCTTGCCGTAACGGCCGGACTTCTCGGCCGACTCCTTGATGTGTTCATACTGGCGCTGCTCCTTGTCGCTCGCGCCGCGGACATGCTTCTTATTCGGCATCTTCAATTCCTCCTCTTCTGAATTGTGTCGCCCCTCCCTACAACTGAGTCATCGTTCGATACGGCCAGTCGTACGGGGGCTGACAAAATGAATCCTGCGCTCTCCGGCTGAATTAATTCAGCCGGGCTCACTCATCAGTAATTGCAAGGAAAGTGCCAGGAGTAGCTGGCACTCAGCTTGCTCTCATCCCAGGTGTGTCGGGCCGCGGGGAGCCTGAGAGAAAGCAAAGGAGATGGTCGTCATGATCAGAGGGGTGATCTTCGATATTGACGGGACGCTGGTGGATTCGGTTGATCTGCACGCGCGCGCGTGGCAGGAGGCATTCAGCCATTTCGGGAAGGAGATCCCATTTGAGGAGGTACGTTCACAGATCGGCAAGGGCGGCGATCAGCTGATGCCGGTCTTCTTCAGCGAAGATGAACTCAAGCGCTTCGGCAAAGAGCTGGATAAATATCGTGGCGGGCTTTTCAAAAGGGAATACCTGCCGCAGGTGCGCGCCTTCCCGCGAGTGCGTGAACTCTTCGAGCGGATTCTGGCCGACGGCAAACGCGTCATGCTGGCATCCTCGGCGAAAGGCGATGAACTCGCGGCATACAAAAAGATCGCCCGCATTAACGACCTGATCGAAGATGAAGCTTCAGCCGACGACGTGAAGCAGTCAAAACCGCATCCCGACATCTTTGAGGCCGCACTCGGGAAGCTCGGAAACATCCGGGCCGGTGAAGCCGTCGCGGTCGGCGACACGCCTTACGACGCCGAAGCAGCAGGGAAGGCCGGAGTGCGCACTATCGGCGTCCTGTGCGGCGGCTTTCCGGAAGACGATCTGCGCAAGGCCGGTTGCATCGCGATCTTTCGCGACCCCGCTGACCTGCTGGCACGTTATGAACATTCGCCGCTCGCGCCGGGTCGAGTCGCGTCGGCGACAAAGCGGACTGCGATGAAATGAGCAGGCCAGTAATGGTGTTCGACACACGGGAAAGTTTGTCGAACATTCCCGGAGGATGATTTTATGAATGGCAACCCGAAACCCCGCCCCGTGCCTGACCCGATGCCGGCGCCGCAACTGCCCAACATCCCTGCCAGCTCGGACGACCCGTTTCAGCCCGACCCGGAGCGTCGGATCCCGCCCCCGGTGCCGCCGGATGCCGAGCCGGTGTTGAGGGGGCAGGGGCGCGGCGCGGGCGGACAAAATCCTGAAGTGGAGCCGCAGCCCGGTAGTTCAACGTCCGACAACCCCGAAGTGAACAGTAGTGGGAGCAACTGAGCGCAGGATGTACATTCGCTGGATCGCCCTGCTCGTGGCGGCGGGGCTGGCGTTGTACGTCTGCTGGCTGATGCTCATGCCCTTTGTCGAAGTGCTGGCGTGGGCGGTGGTGCTGGCGATTATTTTCCACCCGGTTCACCGGCGCATCGCCGCGCGCACCGGGCGCCCGGGCTGGAGCGCGATGCTTTCGACGGCATTGGTCGTGATGGTGATTCTGATTCCGGCGTCACTGATCACGATGGCGATTGCCAGAGAAATATCCGGCGCGGCGCAGAACCTTCAGGGGTGGGTCCATAACCTGCTCGACCCGAATTCACCGGCGGCGAGCCGCGTGCTGCGCTGGCTCGCGCAGTACGTGGACGTCGAAAAACTCAACCCGCACGACTACCTCCGGGAGCGCCTGGGCAGCCTCGGCGGCGCGATTGCCGGGCGGACGCTCGGCCTCATCGGCGGCGTGGCGGGCGCGGTGGTGAAGTTCTTCTTCATCATCTTCACGATGTATTACCTCTTCCGCGATGGCGAGCGGATCAGCGGCGCGCTGCGCGAGGTGATCCCGCTCGAACGCGAGCAGTCGCAGCATATTTTCGACCGCACCCGCGAAGTGATCCACGCCAGCGTTTACGGCGTGCTGGTGATCGCCGCGATTCAGGGCACGCTGGGCGGGCTCGCGTTCCGGGCGCTGGGGCTGCCGTCGCCGCTCGTGTGGGGCGTGGTCATGTTTTTTCTGTCAATGATCCCGCCGGCCGGGTCATTCCTCGTCTGGGTTCCGGCGGCGATCTTTCTGGCCGCGGGCGGGCACTGGGCGAAGGCGCTCATCCTGGCGGCGTGGGGGATGCTCGTGATCAGCACGATTGATAATTTCCTGCGCCCGAAGCTGGTCGGGAAGAAAACCAGACTGCACGAGCTGATGATCTTTTTCTCGGTGCTGGGCGGGTTGCAGGTCTTCGGCGTGCTGGGTCTGATCCTCGGCCCGGTCGTTGTGGCGATCACGCTGGCGCTGCTCGATGTTTCCAGACAAATGGATCGTTCATTCAGATTCACGCCGCCCGAGCCGGCGATGATTGATGACCGGGCCAGGTCGCGTAACGTCCAACCCCGACCTGATGCCCCTTCAGTCATCCCGTATGGCCGGGCGACATCGTCGTAATTCCCGGCTTCACCTTCATCTTCCCTGTCAGAGGCGCCGGAAAAAAAGCCGCGGCCACGCCAATCGCTTCAAAACAAGGACTGGCGTGGCCGCGGCTTTTTCAGCAGGTGATCGGCTGAGCTTATTTGTTCTTCTCGCCAGCGGGGGAGCTGCCCCCTGAGGAGGCAGTCTTTGCGGAGGTCCCGCCCTGCTGCCCGATCAGAAAGGCCAGGTGTTGCTGCAACTCCGTAATGCACTCTTCATCCTGTTTGCGGATCTTCTCGAACGACTGTCTGACCCGGTCATTGCCCTGCGCATCCTTGATGTACTGGTCGTAGGCTTCAAGGCCCTGCGACTTTTCCTGCATGACCGTGATGAGGTCATAAACGAGATTATCCAGCGGATAATGTTTGCCCGATCTGGTTGTATTCTGGCTCATAATTGTGCGCACTCCTTCCGTTAGGTGCCCCGGTATGGGTTGGTGAATGACTGATGCGATGACACTGAACTGTCTTCCCACGAGCCGCCTGTACCCTTGCGGGACAGCGGCCCCGTGGAAAAACAGTTTTGTCCACAATCACTAAGGAAACGAGACCGCACCGGCCTCACCGCTCAGGCTGCAATGCAAATGCCAGAGGCCGGCAGAAAGGGGACTCCTAGATGAGCGACATTTCAATCCCGCGAGGACAATCTGTCACCCCCGGCGTGCCGCCTGTTTCGCACGAGAATGCCCAGGCCCGCCAGCGCATTCAGCAGCATCAGAAAATTGGTCACCACGAAGATCCAGTTCCGGAGCAGCCAGCTGTAGACCGTAAAACCGGTCGAGGCCGCAATCTGGCCGATGAACAGCCACTTCGAGATGCCCTCACTGGTGCGCTCCTGCCACTGCTTGTAAACCTGTTTGCCGATGGTCAGCAGCAGAATTACCGAACTGACCCAGCCGATGGTTTCAGTCATAAGCGCCCGGCCGGCGGGTGTGATGTCGCGCGAAACTCAGCCGCGCTCGCCCTCTTTTCCGGCCCCGCTGCGGGACACAACCCCGGTTGACTGCTGCGCGGATCGCGCCTTCTTCTCCGGCGGATTCGGGTGATCTTCACGTCGCGCCTGAATCTTCTTGTTCTTGTCGCGCCCGTCTTTTTTCTGGCGATCTTTATCTGACATAACTCCTCAAAGATTTCTGCGATCCGGCGGATTGCCTGATCGAATTACCTGCCTTCAAAACAACGCAACCTGTAAGCCAGTGCGGACAGCCCCCGGGTGACTGACGAGCCGGAACAAGGGTTGCAGTCCGGGCGGATATGCCTGCGAAAAATAAAGGCAGAATTCCGGGCTGGATCAGCCTGCCGCTCACGCTCGGCGCATTCGGCGCGCTCGTCTGGCTGGAGTGGCGGCGCCCGCTCAGGCGCTCCGTCGAACCGAAGCTGACGCGCGTGGCGCGCAACCTGGCTGTGGCCGCGGCGGGCGGGGTGGCGCTCGGGCTGGCCGAACGCCCCGTCACGGAGCCGCTCGCGCAGAGAGTGGAGCGAAACAAACTCGGGCTGCTGAAAATAAGATCGCTGCCGCCGTGGGTTGAGTTGCCGCTGGCCGTGGTACTGATGGATTACACGCTTTACCTGTGGCATTACCTGACGCACCGGGTGCCGCTGCTCTGGCGCTTTCACGTCGTGCATCACGCGGACCTCGATCTCGACGTCTCGACGGCGCTGCGCTTTCACTTCGGGGAGCTGCTGCTCTCTGTGCCGTGGCGCGCGGCGCAGGTGCGACTCGTCGGAGTTTCGCCGCTCGCGCTCTCAGCCTGGCAGACGCTGCTGTTCGTCTCCATCATGTTTCACCACTCGAACGTCCGCCTGCCGCTCGCGGTCGAGCGGAGACTCAACCGTTTCATCGTCACGCCGCGCATGCACGGCATTCACCATTCGACGGTGCGCGCCGAGACCGATTCGAACTGGTCGAGCGGGCTGACGCTGTGGGACCGGCTGCACGGCACGCTCAGGCTGGACGTGCCGCAGGGAGAAATTACGATTGGCGTGCCGGCTTACCGCCGCCCGGATGAAGTCACACTCCCACGAATCATCGGCCTGCCTTTCGGCCCGCAACGTCCGGCGTGGCGGCTGGACGCTCCGGCTGAGAAACCAGACACCGAAGTTCAGCGCCGGCAGGAAAGCTGATTAACTGACAGAATTCAGCCGATCACTAAATCGAGGGGGCAGGTCATTACCACCCGGGTCAAATTACCCCTTGCGTCTCTGATCGCCACGGTCCCCCTGGCCAGCTCGGACTTCCTTTTTGGCCTTGCGCCTGACGTCCTGTGCGAGTGAGCGCCCGACGTCATCACTCTCCTCAAACCGTCCGCCCTCATCGCGCCGGACGTACCGCTTATCCTGACCCGTGTTGATAAGCTCACGGTCGCTGCTATGCTGCTTATCAGCCATAATCACTCCCTGGTTGGCAGGGGAAACCCGGGTGGGGGCGCCGAATCCGGTGCCCGCCCCGGTTCCACGGATTGCCACAGTCCTGAGACTTCAGAATGCGAGTCCTACGCACCTCCCCCGGTGCTGCGCTGCCCCTGTGAGAATCTGGAGAGCGCGACGGCGAGCGCCGCGGCGCCGAGGGATTTGACCAGTGTCGGGTGCTGTGCGTAGAAGCTGCTCAGGCGGTCTATCACCGACGGGTCTGTCTGCTCGGCGTGGGCCGCAATCTCCTGCACCACATCCGGGGGAACCTGCTCGGCCTGCTGGGGCGTGACCTCACGCTGCCCGCCGCTCAACTGCCCTGCCAGGGCGCCGGCCCCCTTCTGGGACAGGAACTGCGCCACCAGCGTCGGGCCGAGCGTCGCGATCAGCGTGTTCAGAATGCCCGCGCGCTGATACCCGCTCGACTGCCCGAAGAGCTGCCCCAGCATGTTGCTGAAGGGCGGCGTCTGGTCGGACCGGAAGGCCTCCGCCAGGCCTTCCGCGAGGGCCGAAGGCGGGGCCGCCTGCGCGAACCGATCAAAGTCATCGTACACCGTGTCCGGCGCCTGATTGGGGTTGACTCCCGAGTATTGCCCCAAGAGTCCGCCCAGCTGGTTCATCCAGTTCATCTCCATCCTCCTCTCGTCGAATGTGGCGGCACACACCGCAAATAGAAGCGGTGTGCGCCGCGCACGGCGTTGGTTGCTCGCGCTCAGGCGTTATCGTCGGGCGGGATGACCAGCTGCTGGCCGACCTTGATCTTGTCGGGGTCGTTGAGCTGATCGCGGTTGGCGTAGAAGATGCGCATGAACTCATTCGCATCCCCGTAGAACTGGTGGCTGATCTTCGAGAGCGTGTCGCCCGACTTGACGGTATAGGTCTGACTGCCCTGCGCGGGCGCCCCGCCGGCCGTCGCGGCCTGCGCCTGACTTTGCGACACGCTGATGTCAACCATGACGTCGTTCAGGCCTGGGTCAACCGCCTTGATCTGGTCCCAGACCTTGTTGACGGTGTCATCAGAAGGGGCCGTCCCTTTGATGACGAGCTTGTTGTCCTGGACGTGAAGGTCGGTTAACCGCACCTGCATCTGGTCGAGGCTGTTGAGTACGGTCTGATACTTTTGCCTGAGTTCGTTGAAGCGCTGGTTGGCGTCAGGCTGCTGCTGGGCCTGAGTCGCGCCGCGACCGAACATTCTGTCGAAGAGTCCCATATCTATTTCTCCTCTCGTGAATTCAGATTATTGTTACGACCGGGCCGAATCGGTGACATACCCGGGGCCCGGCCACCCTGACAGACACCGGCCCGGAGGCGTAGAGATTCTCCGGGGCGGTGTTCACTTCAATCGCCGAAATCTGCTGTTTGCCTTACCGGGCGAACGCCTCGCCGCCGGTGACGGCGACGCGGGACGCCTCGGACAGCGGCCGCGCGGCGTCGCGCGGCGGGTTGCCGGTTTCGATCATCGTCTTCATCCGCGCGAGGTCGGCGTCCATCTCATGCTTCGGGTCCGCGCCGAAGGCCGTCGCCACCGCGTGACCGACCACTCCCGCCGGAGGGTTATAGGACATCCTGACGGTCAGGCGCGTGAGGTGGTCATTCTGCGGCTCGAAGCGGACGAGGCCGGCGTTCCTGATGATCGAGTTGCGCTCGCTCTTCCACGCGATCAGTTTGCCGGGGATGTATTCGGTGATGACCGCATCCCACTCCACCGGCACGCCGGCCGGCCCCGAGACGACCCAGTGCGAGCGCCCGTTGCCGATTTCGCGGACTTCGCGCACGTTCGTCATGAAGTGCGGGAAGTTCTCGTAGTTCGTCCAGAACTCGAAGACGCGCTCGACCGGCGCGTTGATGTTGATCGTCTTGTGAATGTCAATCGCCCTGCGCCCGCCGCCCGCGCCGACCATCCTTTTCATCTCGGTGTTGGTGACGCCGCGCAGCATCAGGCCGAAGCCGAGCGTCCCGAGGCCGAAGCCGAGCGCATCGCGTCGGCGCGCGCATACGCCCATTAACGCCCCCCCGGTCAACGTTGTGAGCAGCCGCGCGGCCGGCGACCAGTTGCTCTGCATCAGCTCGAAGCGGTCGCCCGGGCGTTCGCGCCCGCCCTGCAGATCGGGCACGCTGCCCGGCTGGTCATGCGCCTGCAACTGATCATCCACCCCGCGCACGCCCCGCACTTTGGAAACACACGACGCCAGTCCGTCGGCCTCGCGGGCGAGGATGTGGCCGGTCAGTGTCACATGGCCCCGGCTCACCGTGGCCTTGACGGCGTGCGGGTGCGAAACCAGGCGGCCCAGTCTGGATCGCACGCGCGCCTCGATCACGTCGTCGTCCGCGTCATCGCTGCGGAAGACCGAGGTCGTGCGGGCAAACAGCCCGCGCGCGCGGTTGCTCACGTCACGCGAAGTCGTCCCGACGGCGCAACTGCTCTGGTGAATGGTGCGCGCCGCCGCGTCCCGCAATGACGCGCGCCGCCGCCTGCCCCGGTCGGGATCGAGCAGGTACATCAGCCCGGCCCCGGCCCCAAGACTCACGGCCAGCGCGAGCGCGGTATTCGAGTTTTCCTTATTCCAGATCCGGCGCAGCTTGCGGGAGACCATTTTGCGCAAGAACCACATGCCGACAGCCCCTTTGCCCGGAAGCCATTTTCGCTCTCGTTCGTCAAACATATTTCCTCCTGCAAAGTCTAAATGCCTGGCACACCAAAAAGTGAGGCGCGGGTCAGTAGCCCTCCCCCGACGGCCCGGGCTACTGACACAGTCAATCCAGATCATAGTGTGCCGCTCATACAGGACAGGCTGAAGACTCTTCGCGAAGCCTTCAGCGGTGTTTCATTATGATTCGCTGGTTGATCCTGTTTATTGTTACGTAGCAATCTTCAAGCCATGAATGGGTGCCGGGATGAAAGTTAAAGCCAGTGATGAGTTCTCACCAGGCTGCCTCCCGGGTGGCCTGACGGTTGCCTCTGAAAGAGGCCAGAGCAGGAAGGAGTTGAAAGGCCCATGGCGAAAACAAAACCATCAAAGCAGACGAAGCCGCAGACACAGACTGGCCTGCAACATCCCGAAGAGTACAGGTCAGACCTCAACCCGAATGCGGGCGCGGGGCAGAAAATCGGGCCCGCCGGCCCGCACCCTGAGAAGAGCGCGCGGACGGCTTTTGACATCAAGGAACTGCACCGGCGGCTGAAAGACATCCCCGACGCCGAACTGATGCAGCTCCGCGTGCTGCCCGAAGGCACCCGCCTCGAACAGGGCGCGACTTACATTGACCTGAATGATTCACCGCCGACCGAATTCACGGCGACGGCTGAAATGACGGCTGGGCGCGGTAATTACTACGTGCCGAAAACTGAGGTCAATTACCAGCTCTGGAACCGGCTGATCGGCGTCACCAACCCGGAGCGCACGGGCGAGGGGAATGAAGGTGGGAGGATCAAACAGACGTAGTAATCAGGCGAGACAGAAATCGCCCTCCCCCACACAGAGGAGTTGTTATGGCTGACGAAAAAGAGATGCAAGTCTGCGCGAGTGAGACGTGCGACTGCCCGGTGTCGAAGGACGAAGAGTACTGTAGCCCGTCCTGCCGGGCGGCCGGTGAAAGCAACCTTGCGGGGATCACCTGTGAGTGCGGGCACCCGAGCTGTGTCCGCGTTGCAACTGCTGTGAGCTGAAACTTGCAGGCCGCGCGCTTAAAGAAGAATGCTGATCGCAGGGTCAGGACGGACAGGTGTGTCCTGACGAGGAGACCGGATACGAATGCAGATGGCTGTTCGGTCAGGGTTGTGGGGTGTGACATGTTCAAGGGACGACCAATAACCGTTATTCTGTTGACTCTCTGTTGTCTGCTCTCACCGCTCATGGCAATCGCCGGGTCGCATCACAGGCATGCCAGACATCATCACTCTTCATTCAAGCGGAAGGCCGCCCTGGCTGGCGCGGGCCTGGCCGTCGGGCGGGCGGGCGGCCCGGGCGGGAGTCTGGCCTTTGGCGCCGCCAGGCATCGCCGGGAACTGAAAGCCGGTGGCCACGCCAGAAACAAAGCGCTCGTGAAGATCGGTGCGCCGGTGGCCGCGGGCGCGGCTTTCGGTCCGGCGGGCACCGTTGGCTACGAGGGGTTCGCACACAGGCGCTGGATCAGACACCACCTTCTGCCACATCACCACCATCATCACGGGGCCTGATCATCCGGTCGTGATGTCCGGACTCCCGGCGCGCCGAGGCTGCTGCCGGCTTCGTATGCATAGCGGTACAGATCATCGGCCAGCCAATACACCCGCTGCATTCCTTCAATTCACCGCCGATGTATTTTATCCATCCGGAATTCCGTCTGAGATGTTCAGATGGCGGCCTGGAGGCATTTATTGCTTCAATATATATGTGCGACGGTCAGTTTAACGGTCTGCGGCGCGGGCCGCGCGGATGGCATTGTGATTGCTTGATCATTGGCGACCAATCATCTGAGATTCTGGTCAGGCTCAGGTACGGAAACGGGTGCAGTTATTGCACCGCAGGAACTTGTGGGGGAGTAAGTTCCTTTCCGTCGTGAGTGAAGAGGCTGCCTGAGTCAGTTGCCGTCAAGGGGAGGGCGGTAGTTGATTCAGGCAGCCATTTCTGTTTCACCAACGAGTATCAGCAGGGGAGGAATTATGGCAAGGACGGCTTGTAAAATCCTTGGAGTAGTTTTTGTGCTGGTGGGTCTGATTGGGTATGCTGCGCCGAATCTGATGGGCATGCACCTGACGGGCATTCACAACATCATTCACCTGATCAGCGGGGCGCTGGCGCTCTACTTCGGCTTTGCCGCGTCCTACAGCATGGCCCGCACTTTCTGCATCATCTTCGGCGCGGTCTATCTGTTGATCGGGGTGCTGGGGTTCATCGCGCCGGATTCTGTGGCGGCGCTGCTTCAGATGCGCGAGATGCCTGGGATGACCGGCTCGCTCGTCCCCGACAACATAGTGCATATCCTGCTCGGGGCGGTTTTCCTGATCGCCGCTTTTATCCGCGCGACTGATACGACGCCCATTGGCAGCGATCATGGAAATGTCGCCCACGGGTAACCAGGCGCAAGGCCGTGATCTCACCTGTAAGATGACGCTGGTGGGATGAGAGCCGGGATTCAGATAAAGAAGGCGATGCCATTTAACATGGCATCGCCCGGCACGAGAGAAAAACAATTACTATTCGGGCTCGCCCGCTGTTCCTCCTTCTGTCTCACCTCAACAATCAAGGGTCGCGAACAAAGTCTGGTCCTGTCGCCACCTGTTCCTACGTCAATCATTCCCGCGCCAGCGCGAGACAATGGTTGACAGGTAACGAGTGACCGTGCCGACCCCGCCCGCTCAGATGGAATCGCCGTCCGTGGAACTGCGGTTGAGTTCCCAGCGGTGGCGGTCGCGTTTGGCGAGTACCTCGTCGTGCGTGCGCAATTCCTGGTTATCCTGAAACTCCATCCCGACCGCCCGGGCGATCTGATCAACGTTGTCCTGGTCGGGCGTCGCCACGTGCCCGCCCGGCGTCTCTTCGCCCGTTTCTTCGGCCTCCTGCCAGTCGGCATCTACGTCGCCGGCGGTCAGCACGGGGCTGACTGAATGGTACTGCTCAAGCTCCCGCGCCATCTGCCGGGCGCCGATCGCAGCGAGATTCTCTTCGATAATAGTTTCCTGGTCGGGCGCGCCCGGGTCGGAATTTTCAAGCTCTTCACGTTGTCTGTTTCTGTTCATAAAGCCTCCGGCCTTTATTACTCAAGTCATATGCCAGCCGGGGCCGGGGTGCGTAAAAAGCACGAATCAGCGACGAAAAAGGTATAACGGTCGTACGTATTGTCTGATTTCCATCCGGCAGATGACTCCCGCCAAAGCCGCGGCCAGTAACAACGGGCTGGCACCGTGATTGCTCGCGTATCTGCGCCTGTCAGGGGGGGAGTGCGTGAAACAATCGGAGAGAGTCAATGAGAATCGGTGAAATCCGCACGCTGGCGGGGCCGAATGTCTACAGCCATCGCCCCGTTCTTTTGATGCTGCTTGATCTGGAGGGGCTCTCTGAGAAAGAGAGCCGCGAGGTACACGGCTTTAATGAGCGCCTGCGCGGGCTGCTGCCCGGGTTGGCGGAGCATCACTGTTCGCGGGGGAGGCCGGGCGGATTTGTGGAGCGGCTCCACGAAGGCACGTACTTCGGCCACGTCGTCGAACACGTCGCGCTCGAACTGACCCGGCTCGCCGGCATCCCGGTCATTCACGGGAAGACCAGGCAGGCAGGGAAGCGGGGCCGTTACCGCGTGATCGTCGAGTACAAGGCAGAGCAGGGAACAAAGCACCTGTTGCGGATGGCCGTGGAACTGGTCGAAGCGCTCCTGAGAGATGAGCCCTTCCCGCTCGGAGAGAGAATCAGGGAAGCTGAAAAACTCGTCGCGCGCACTGAACCCGGCCCCAGCACAAAGGCCCTGATCGAAGCCGCGGCCGAGCGCGGCATCCCGACCCGGCGGATCGGCGAAGGGAGTCTGGTGCAACTCGGCTATGGGAAACATCGGCGCCTGGTTCAGGCCGCGATGACCAGCCAGACGAGCGCCGTGGCCGTTGATATTGCCTCGGACAAGGAGCTGACAAAGTCACTGCTCAGGGAGGCCGGGATCGCTGTGCCTGAGGGAACGCTGGTCACGTCTGAGGCGGAAGCGGTTGCGGCGGTCGCTGAACTGGGCGCGCCCGTGGCACTCAAGCCTTTCAACGGGTGTCAGGGCAAAGGCGTCTCGCTCAACCTCACTTCCGCGGCGGAAGTCGGCGAGGCGTTCAGGCTCGCCCAGCAATATTCGCCAAAGGCCGTCGTCGAGCAGCAGTTCACGGGCCGCGATTACCGCGTGCTGGTGGTCAATGGAAAGATGATCGCCGCGAGCGAGCGCACGCCCGCGCGCGTGGTCGGTGACGGCGGGCGGACGATTGCAGAGCTGATCGAAATCATCAACCGCAGACCGGAGCGCGGCGACGGGCACGACAGGCCGCTCACCCGGATCGCGATTGATCCGGCGCTGACGGAATTCCTGCGCCGGCATGGTCTCGATCTCAGCTCCGTGCCGCGCGAGGGCGAAACAGTTTACCTGTGCGAGTGCGCCAACCTCTCGACCGGCGGCACGGCGAAAGATGTGACCGAAGCGGTACACCCTGAGGTGACGGCGATGTGCGAACGCGCCGCGCGCCTGGTCGGGCTCGACGTCTGCGGGATTGACCTGATCCTGGACGACATCGCCGGGCCGGTGCGGGACGGCAACGGCATCATCGAAGTCAACGCCGCTCCGGGGCTGCGCATGCACCTTGCGCCGAGCGAAGGCGAAGGCCGCGACGTGGGCCGCGCGATTGTCGAAATGCTCTACCCGAATGGTTCGACCGGCAGAGTCCCGATCATTTCAATCACCGGCACGAACGGCAAGACGACGATCACGCGGATGATCGGCCACACGCTTGCCGCCGCCGGTAATACCGTGGGGATGACGACGACCGACGGGATTTACGTCGGCGGCCGGCGGATTGTGAAAGGCGACATGACCGGGCCGCGTTCGGCGCGCACCGTACTCGCCGACCCGGCGGTTGACGTTGCCGTGCTGGAAACCGCGCGCGGCGGGATCGTGCGCGGCGGGCTGGGTTACGACTGGTCGGACGTTTCGATCATCAGCAACATCCGGCTCGATCACATCGGCCAGGACGGGATCGAATCTCTTGACGACCTGCTCTACATCAAATCGCTCGTGGCCGAGCGGGTGCGCGAGGGCGGGACGCTCATCCTCAATGCTGACGACGAGCGGCTGGCGCAGCTGGTTGAAAACCCGCGCGTCGGCTGGGTGAAAAGGAGTGTCGTGTATTTCTCACTGCACCCGCCGCATGTGCTGATCCGGCGGCACCTCGGCGCGGGCGGCACGGCATACCTGTACCGCGGCGGCTGGATCATCGAAGCGGCGGGCGGGCACGAGACGCGGATCATTCGCGCGGCTGATGTTCCCGTGACCCTGAACGGCGCGGCGGGTTTCCAGATCGCCAACGCGCTCGCGGCTGTGGCGGCGTGTCGCGCCCTCGGCCTCGGTTGTGACGTGATTGCGGCGGCGCTGCAAGGCTTCCGCAGCGAATTGCACAACGAAGGCCGCGCCGGGCTCTACAAGGTCGGCGGGGGGTACGTGCTGGTTGATTACGGTCACAACCCCGACGCGTTCGAGGCCGTCTGCCGCATGGCCGCGCGCTGGGAAGGGCGCACCGTGACCGGCGTCGTCGGCGTGCCCGGTGACAGGAACAACACAGTCATCGAGCAGGCAGGACGGGCCGCGGCGTGCGGCTTCCATCGTATCCTTATCAAGGAAGACAGAGACCTGCGCGGGCGCCGCGGCGGGGAAGTGGCTGAAGTGTTGCGCAGGGCAGTGAAGAGCGAGGCACCGCAGCGCGATTGCCGCGTCGTACATGATGAAGTTGAGGCGCTCAGAACCGCGCTCCGGGAGATCAGCCGGGATGAAGTGGTTGTGGTCTTCTACGAGAAGCTCGAACCGATTCTCGAAGTGCTGCGCGAGTTCGGTGCGGCGCCCGCGGAAACGATTCCCGATGTCGCGCCCCGCATGAAATCTGCTCGCCAGTCCGGAGTCAGGGCAGGGAGGACGGGGCAGCGGTTCGCTTCGCGGTAGATGAAGAGGCGCATTACGCCGGGAGCGCGAGCGGGACACTCGCCTGGTTGCCGGGAAAGCCCGGGCGTATTCCAGGTTGCCCTGAACACAAGCCTGGCGAGCGGGCCGCTCGCGCTCCCGGCGTAATGCGCCTCTTCAAAATAATCTCCAGCCCCACCCAGAGGACTGTTGAGCAGGCATGCTGACGCTGATCGAAAACGGCTCAGTCTTTGCGCCGGAACCACGGGGGCGACGGGCCGTCCTGCTCGTCGGCGACAGGATCGCCAGGGTCGGCGAGGTTGATCGCGACGCGCTCGAAAGGTCGGGCCTCGAACTCGTCGTCATTGACGCGAGCGATTGCGTGGTCACGCCCGGATTCATTGACCCGCACGAGCATCTGATCGGCGGCAGCGGCGAGCGGGGCTTCAGCACGCAGACGCCGGAAATAACGCTCGGCGAAATCGCCGGCGCGGGCATCACCACGGTCGTCGGCTGCCTCGGCGTGGATACGACGACGAAGACTATGCCGGCGCTGCTCGCCAGAGCGAAGGCCCTCGGCGAGGAAGGGCTGACGGCCTTCATCTGGTCGGGCGGTTACAACGTGCCGCCGACGACGCTGACCGGCTCGCTGCGCACTGACATGCTCTTTGTTGAAGAGGTGATCGGCGCGGGCGAGGTCGCGATCTCTGACACGAGGGCGACCGAACCGACTCTCGAAGAACTGGCGAGGCTGGTGAGCGAGGCGCACACGGGCGGGATGCTCAGCCGGAAGGCGGGCGTCACGCATTTTCACGTCGGCGATCACCGCGCGCGCCTGCGACCGCTGCGCGACCTCGTCGAGGCTTACGCCGTCGAGCCCGGGTGGCTCTACCCGACGCACGTCGAGCGCAACCGCGAACTCATGCGCGAGGCGGCGGCCTTCACGCGAACCGGGGCTTTCGTTGACATAGACACGATGGAAGAAGACCTGCCCGAGCAGTTGCGCTTCTTTATTGATGACGGCGGCGACCTCAGGCAGCTGACGGTCTCATCGGACGCGGCGATTTCGAGCCCGCGCACTCTGTCCGGGCAGCTTCGCGCCTGCGTGATCGAGTACAAGCATCCTCTTGAAGAGGTGCTGCCGCTCGTGACGGCCAACACGGCGCGGGCGCTCAGCCTCGAACGCAAAGGCAGGCTCGTGCCGGGTTGTGACGCCGACGTGCTGGTACTCAGGCGCGATTCGCTGGAGCTGGTGGAGGTGATCGCGAGGGGGCAGCGGATGGTCAGCGGCGGCAGACTGATCGTCACGGAAAAGTTTCTCGCCCACAGTAACAGGAGTATTTCGCTTTATGGCAGAAAGCCGTAATGGCCGCCGCGCCGCTGCGGGGAAAGGGCGGAAGGCGGGACAGCAGAAGGATGGAAAGAGGCCGGCCGCCGGGTCAGCGCGGCCCGCCAGAGGCACGCTCATCATCATCGGCGGCAGCGAGGACAAGCGCGAGACGAAAGTGATCCTGCGCGAGGCCGTCCGGCGCATCGGCTCCGGGCGGCTCGTCATCTCGACGCTCGCGAGCGATTACGGCGAAGAGGTGTGGGAACTCTACCGCCGCATCTTCACCGAACTCGGGGTCCGTCAGATCGGGCATCTGGGCATCGAGTATCGCGACGAATCGGAGGGAGACCCGCGACTGGACATCCTCGCGGGCGCGACGGCCATGTTTTTCACGGGCGGCGATCAGCTCAGGATCACCACCAGACTCGGCGGCACGCCGCTCAGTGACCGGATCGAGGAGATATTCAGGCGCGGCGGCGTGATTGCCGGGACTTCGGCGGGCGCATCGGCCCTTGGCGAAATGATGCTGGTCGGCAGCCCCGGCGGGGGGCTGTTCAAAGTCGGCGATATGGTGCAGATGGTCCCGGGTCTCGGGCTGCTCAGGAACGTGATCATTGATCAGCATTTTTCCGAGCGCGGGCGAATCCGGCGGCTGCTCGGTGCCGTCGCGCAGAACCCGCGCATGCTCGGCATCGGGATTGACGAGGACACGGCCATCATCGTGGAGAACGAGGCGGATTTTCAGGTCCTCGGCGCCGGCGCCGTCTACGTGGTTGACGGCCACGATCTGAGCTACACGAATATTTCTGAAGACGCGCTCGGCAGCACGATGTCGGTCTTCGGCGTGAAGCTGCATGTGCTGAGTCAGGGCGACGGCTTCAATCTGAAAACCCGCCAGCCAGCGAGCCTCTCTGCCGACGCCGCAGAGCAGAAGGTCAGGGCGGAAAAAGTCAGTTGAGCCGGCCCGATCAGGCAGGCAAGCGCACAAATTCATCTCCCAGGTGACAGGCCGGGATCTTCAGCGCTCAGGTCACACCGAGGGCGCAACAATCAACTAAAACTGAAGAGGAGAAATCGGATGAAGAAGACAGTGCTTACTTTGTTAACGACAGGAACAATCGCGGGGTCATTATGGCTCGGCGGGTGTGCGAGCAGCGACGATCAGCGCGGGACGGGGGCCTCACCGAGTCCGGCGAATAGTCCGGCTGCCGCCACGACACCAGTCACGTCGCCGACGGAAACGCCGATGATGTCGCCGACAGTATCGCCAACCTTCTCGCCGACGATGTCACCAACCATGTCGCCGCGGACGCGCACCAGCCCGTCGCCTTCGCCGACACGCACTCCGTGAGCGTCCGGGTTCGGCCCGGAAGTTTCGTGCGAGGTCAGAGGGGAGAGAATCGAACTGATCCTCTCCCTTTCGACCTTAGTGTCTCGGATCAGCCCGACATCTTCCTGTAGACTTCAGTCTTCTCCGGCTGGGCCTCGGTCTCGGGCGGCGGGTAATTCCCCTGCGCCTCATTCCCCGGCTGCGCCGAAGAGCCCGACGGCGGATTCACCGCCGGCAATGCGCCACCCGGCTGGGCCCAGGAGACTGACGGCGGATTCGCGGACGGCTCCTCCTCCGTGCGGGCGGAAGAAGTCTGAGGGCTGAAGGCCCGTGCCTCGTTCGCCGGCTGAACCGGAGGCGCTGACGGCTGACTCATCTCCCGCCTCCCTTCGCCGGCGGACCGCCGGCGGTCGTGGTTTGTCTCCAGCTCAATCCGCAGGCGGCGCTGGGCGCCGGGATGAGGCGTGACGACTTCGCCATTCGACTGCGTCAGCACTTCGGTCAGCTCACTGTCGTGGACTGCCTCGGTGGATTTTCGTTTGCGACCCGGATGGGCGCCTTTGACGAAACTGATCGGTTGATTGCAGATTCTGCATTCCATTTGGTTTCTCGGGGGGAGGAAAGGAATTATTACAGGGGACTACTAAGGCGAAAGTAAAAAGGTAAAAGTAAAAAGTAAGCAGGAAGAATTGCTCTGAACAGTCCCCTGCCTCTGGCGCCCGGCGGACTTTTGCCTTTTACCTTTTTACTTTTGCCTTTCTATTTATCTGACGCTCACCTGCTCGCCTAAGACGGTGGCAGCTCTTGCCCTCTGCCGAACTGGCTTCTCCTCGGGCAGGGAGAGGCACAGCACTTTGAGTTGCAACCCTTCGTCCAGCTTCTGTAACAGCACTGTGTGCCCGTTGCTGAAGCAGATCGCGTCGCGGTACTGATAAGGCTCGGCGCTCAACTGGAAGAAGACGACTTCTTCGCTCGGGCCGACCCCGAACTGCTTCTGCAGGCGCGGCGAGATGCCGTCCACCTGGAGCTGTGCGCCCGGCGGGATGCAGACGGCGCAGAGCGCCTTTTCGCTGTCATAATCCATCCACCTGGTCTTCTGATTCAGCCACGCCCTGAACTTCGTCCAGACGCCAGCCCCCGCCGGAACCGAGGTCTGGTATTGCAGACGTTTCAGATCATTCACTGAAGCCAGCCCCTTCGATCCGGTGCGGAACGTGTGAAGGAACAGCTGTTCACCTTCGACGGCAAGCCGGTTTCTGATGCTATGCAACGAGTAATCACACATAGTCTTTCCTCCTTACAAATGACAGACAAGCGCCGGATGAGGGGGCCCGAGGGGGGCCTGAACTCTGACTGCTCTTCGTCTGTGGTACTATCCCTGAAAGCCGATGACGGCCCGATGACAACTCTGAAATTGACAGGTTCCTGTAACAATGGTTTATCTGCCTGTGGTAATGCCGGTCATTTTTACCACCCTGTGGTACTGCCCCAATACAGTCAGAGCGGACAGCAGTCCTTCTTCAATACAGCCGGGAGTCTGAAGGGTGATGCGGATTATCCCGTGCGGCTCTTCATCTCTCAGTAATTAAATATAAGGTGCGCCCGCCCGAACAGCAGCGACGCCCTCGGTCATAGCAACTTTCAGACCTGTCTTCTCGCGGGCGTCATCTCCCCGGCGGACTCCGCCGGTACTGGACTGACTCTTGCTCACACTTCAGGGGCGGGCGGCCATCCGCGTGACCGCCCGGACACCGCTGAACAGAAATGGCACACCTCGGAAAATGGAAAATCACATCGCCTGTCGCCACGCTGCTGGCGTTCTTGCTGACTCTCGCGGCTGGCGGCATCGTCACCCGACCGACACAATCGCCCGAAGGCGGCAGGAATAACGGCAGGGCCCGCCCCGACCCGGCCGAACTGGCCGCCCTCGGGATCACTGTCAATTCAATTGAATCGGCCCGCTCGGATAAATTCACGGGCGGCAGAATCGAGCGGGCCGCGTTCAGGGCCGGCGATCCGCGGATCGCCATCACGGTGGACATCCCCGCCTTTCGCCTCACCCTCTGGCAGGACAGGAAAGAGGTCGCCACTTATCAGATCGGAGTCGGGATGAAGGATTTCCCGCTGCCGGTCGGTGAGCGCGTGGTGAACGTGATCAGCTTCAACCCGAGCTGGATTCCGCCCGACAGCGACTGGGTGTACGGGCGCAGTAATGTCAGGCCCCACGAAGTGATCAAAGCCAGCGACCCGCGCAACCCGCTCGGCAAAATCAAAATCCCGCTCGGTGACAGTTTCCTGATTCACGAGGCCGCCAAACGTTCCGACATCGGCGGCCTCGTCTCGCACGGCTGCGTGCGGATGCTGAGGCGTGACCTCTTCGATCTGGCCGAAAAGATCATCGCCGCCCGCGGCCTGCCCGTCTCCGCGAAGGAACTCAAACTGGCACGCACGACCAGCAGAAGAAAGGACGTGCCGCTTGACGCTCCGCTGCCCGTGGATCTGAATTACGACACGCAGGTGATCGAGGGCGGCGTGCTGCGCCTCTACCCGGACGTTTACGACAACGACACCAACACGGTCGAGAATCTGCGACTGGAGCTGAGGAGCAGCGGCGTGGATGACGCCCGGCTCGATGACCGGACGCTGAAGGAAATGCTCAAACGCGTGAGCCGAAGGTATGCGTTTGTCGTCAGCGTGGCTGACCTCAAAGCCGGGCGCGCCCTCACCGCCGGGCGGAATGTGCCGCTGACGGGTAACGCTCAGAAGAAGCCCGAGCCGCAGACGGCGCGAACGAAGCATCTGTAACACGAACACGCGGCCCGTGTGCAGAAAGTTTCAGGCGACAGGGGCTGGTGACCTGAAAGCGGCGCCTGACGCCCGGCATCGGCAGTGTGGACTGAATGTCGGGGATAAAAGACTGGCTGGTTATTTCGGCGGGATGAGCGGTCTGCCTTCCGTGTAAAACTTGTAGTCTTTGATGAGTACCATCCCGCGCGGCTCCCCCTTCACCTTTTTCCCCGGCCCGTCAGGGTACGTTTTTCCATTGAACTGCAACTCGGCGTAATAGCCTCGCAGGATACCGCCGCCGGCGACGAAGACAATCAGGTTTCGCCACCCGTGCGCGCGGCGCGGGGAGGCGATAATGGGCGGCCGGGATACCTCAATGGTTGAGACCAGCCGATAGCCGCCGCCGTGCCGCGCGAAAATGTGTGTATTGCACCCGCCGGTGCCGCACAGGTGCGGGCCGACCACGTGGACAATTGCTTCGGGCGTGCCGTCTCCGTTCAGATCGAACCAATTGAGAAAATATCTGGCTTCCACTTCATCGTCCGAAAACATCTTACGCGACTCGGCCACAACGTCCGAATACATCTTACGCAGCTCGGCCACGAGGCGCGGGTCAGATCGCGTCTGAGCGGTTGCGCTGACGCAACCAGTGGACAGAGCAAGCAGGATCAGTGCAGCAGGCCAGAGTCTGAGGGCTCGCCAGGTCTTCATAAAGATCATCATCCCTCATCACTGCATTGGCAGTCTTCCCAAGCGACACACTCGCAAGCGTGCGCCCGCGGTATTCAGGCCTTGCCGCCCTGCCTTTTTTCTTCCTTGTCGCGGAGCGATTCTTCGACCGTCTCGCGGTCGCCTTCCGCAGTGCCGGGCGTCCGGCCCGGCTGGTCGGGCAGATTTTTCGCGTTCACCTGTTCTGGCTTTTCACCCCGCCGCGGGCTGTCTTCCTGTGTGTTCTGAGCTGACATATTTTCCCCTCTTCACTCAGGCCGACGGATCAGGGCCTGAGGACTATCTTGATGCACTCGTCCTGCTTGTCCCTGAAAATCTGATAGCCGTATGGGGCATCCTCCAGTGTGAGGCGGTGGGTGATGACGAATGATGGGTCAATCTCACCCTTCTGAATGCGACTGAGCAGCGGAGCCAGGTAGCGATGGACATGCGTTTGCCCCATCCTGAAAGTCAGCCCCTTGGCGAAGGCCGCGCCGAACGGAACCTTGTCGAGGAAGCCGCCGTAGACGCCGGGGACGGAAACCGTGCCGCCTTTGCGGCAGGCATGAATCGCCTGCCGCAGCGCGGTCGGGCGATCCGTCGCCAGATAGACAGCCGCCTTCGCGCGGTCAAGCAGGGCATCGGGCGTGGTGCCGTGCGCTTCGAGCCCGACGGCGTCAATACAGGCGTCGGGGCCGCGCCCGCCGGTCATCTCCTTCAACTGGTCGAAGACGTCGGCTTCGGCGAAGTTGATCGTTTCGGCCTTGCCGGCGGTTTCGGCCAGCCGCAGGCGTTCAGGCACCTCATCAATCGCGATGACGCGCTCGGCGCCGAGCAGCCAGGCGCTTTTGATGGCGAACTGCCCGACGGGGCCGCAGCCCCAGACCGCGACGGTGTCGCCGGGCCGGATCTGGCAGTTCTCCGCCGCCATATAACCCGTCGGGAAAATATCGGAAAGAAAAAGTACCTGCTCATCGCTCATTCCTTCGGGGATTTTGACCGGGCCGACATCGGCGAACGGCACGCGCACGTACTGGGCCTGCCCGCCCGCGTAACCGCCGTAGAGGTGCGAGTAGCCGAACAGGCCCGACCCCGAATAGCCGTACAGCTTTTCCAGCATCCGCGCGTTCGGGTTCGTGTTGTCGCACAGCGCCCAGAGGTCCTTCTGGCAGAAGAAACACCTGCCGCAGGCGATGGTGAAGGGGACGACCACGCGGTCACCCTGCTTCAGCTTTTTGACTTCCTTGCCGACCTCGACGACTTCACCCATGAACTCGTGGCCAAGGATGTCGCCCTTCTCCATCGTCGGGATGTAGCCGTCGTAAAGGTGCAGGTCGGAGCCGCAGATCGCCGACAGCGTGATTTTGATAATGGCGTCGTGCGGGTTGATGATCTTCGGATCAGGCACGCTGATCACCCGCACGTCGTTCTTCCCGTACCAGCAGAGCGCTCTCATTGAATTACCTCCCCGTGAAAACGTAAAAGTAAAAAGTCAGAGGGCCGCAACTGCCCCAATCAACATTGGCCGACCCGGGCGCTGCGGACTTTTGCCTTTTTACTTTTGCCTTCCTGATGTCGCGCTGCGGCCCGAGGGCTGGCCTTCGACCGAAGGGGTCTCGCCCGCTTCCATCACCTGCTTGAAGTGGCGCAGGTCTTCCGCGACCTGCTGCGCGGGCTCTTCGCCGAAGAGTTTCGCGACGAGCGAGCCGAGCGAGCCGGCGGGCGGTTCGTAGTTGAGCGCGACTTTGACTTCGGTGCCGCGCCCATTCGGGGCCCGCTCAAATCGCACGGAGCCGGCGTTGGGGATCTGCGAGTCTTCCAGTGAGCGCCACGCGATCAGTTCATTGGGCTTCTCGTTGATGATCTCGGCGTCCCATTCGACGGTCGTGCCGGCCGGGGCGCTGGCCACCCAGTGTGAGCGCTTCTCGTCAATCACGCGGACAGTTTCGAGGTGGCTCATGACGCGCGGCAGGTTCTCGAAGTTGCGCCAGAAGCGGAAAAGCTCTTCGGGCGGCTTGTTGATGGTCACACTCTTCTCGACCTTGATGCCTTCTCCATGCCGCACGCTCGCGTTCAGGCCCCCCTTCTCGCTCGTGCTGATGCCGAGCGCATGGTAGATGTCGCAATGCCCGGTCACGCCGCGATAGATCAGGCTGCCGCCGGCGAGCGCGAGCAGGATGCCGCCGAAACCGCCGTGCCTGAGGCCGTAGAGCGCGAGCGCGCCGCCGCCAAGGCCCGACACCCAACGCTCGTTTTCACTGATGTTGATCTGACGGTGTCGGCCCATCGGGCCGGCGGGAATTCTGTGGACGATGGTGTGGTGGGATTGCGGATGATCTGCGAGTGATCTTTCGGATGCTGACATGATCATGCTCCTCGAAACCACCCCGGGGGTGGTTTCATCATTTCAGGTCGTCGTTGGCGGCGCCCTGCGACTCCTCTGCAAATGAAGTGCGATCCGGCGGGCCTCGTTCAAGTCTGCCGGATCGCACTTCCGCTGTTGCCAATTAATTTCAGGCGGAAACAGGCAAAAGTGAGCCGCGCAGGCGCGCGCCATGCTTCTTTACCTGTCCCTGCTGGTTTCTTATTTGTTCTTCTGACTGGATCCGGATGACTTCGAGCCCATGCTCTGGCGCGAGCCTTTCCCGCTCTGGCCGCCCTGCGCGCTCTGCCCGCTCTGGCTACTCTGGCTGCTCTTGCGAGGGCCGGATGATTTCTGGCTGCTGCTGCGGCCCGAGCGCTCATTCATCTCGTCCATTTCGTCATCATCTCGTCGGATTGACTCTGCCATATGTGTTACTCCTTGTCTGGTTTCGGGTTGATGTCCGCGGCAGGAAAAACTGTCAGTCAGTTCACTTGCCGATAACTGATTTGACCAGGTTGCGCAACTTCGGTCGTTACCGTCATCTTGTGCAACTGGTATGCCCGCGGCCCCGGGCAACTCGGGCGGGACTGCGGCGCGGACGGGCGGCCCCGCGAAACCCGGGTGACAGGATGTCATACAGCCGGCCTGCACTGATTCATGCCAGCCGGGTTGCAATTCATACAACCGCCGGCTGATCCGACCACAATCGCGTTTATTCCCGGCCGCCCCGCTCAGCCGGGTATGGGGATTGCACATCTTCCGGCAGGCCGCCGCTTCTGTTCATTCATACTGAGTCAGATCACAGGAAAGGAGAGTCATGAACGCTATCGAACTCTTGAAGGAAGATCATCAGGAAGTGATGAGATTTATCGAGGAATTGGAAGGCGCCGACGACGAGGCCGGCACCGACCCGACAGACACCGAAACCTACAATAAACTTGCCCAGGCGCTGAAACTGCACACGCGGATGGAGGAGGAAGTCTTCTACCCCGTGATGGAAGGGTTCAGCGAGACGCGCGAGATGATCAGGGAGGCTTACAAGGAACACGACCAGGTTGATCATCTGCTCGCGCAGTTGTCCACGATGGCACCGAATGAGGAGGAGTTTCAGGACGTGCTGGCCGAACTCCGCGACAGCATCGAACATCACGTCGAGGAGGAGGAAGGCGAACTCTTCCCGAAGGCCGAGGAACTGTGCGGGCAGGAGCGACTCAACGAGATGGCGCGACAGATGGAGAAGATGAAGAACAGCCGCACCGTCGCCGCCACGATGCGCCAGCGGAAGTAACACTCTGTCCGGGGGATCGGGGGCTGATGACAAATCATCAGCCCCCATCTTCATGAGGGGACGTTCAATGGGTTCACAAGCATCCGGATCACAAACATCAGGCGCCGCCGAGGAGAGCGCAATCTCGGGACTCTACGAGCAGGTGCTGGAGTGCTGGAACAGGCGCAACGCCGATGATTTCGCCGCCCTCTTTGACGAGGATGGTTACGTCGTCGGATTCGACGGGAGTCAGATGAACGGGCGGGCGGAGATCGGGTCGGCCATCCGCCGGATCTTTGCCGATCATCAGACGGCCGCTTACGTCGGAAAGGTCAGAGGGGTGCGTTTTCTGACTCCCGAAGTCGCCCTCCTCGGCGCGGTGGCAGGGATGGTGCCGCCAGGGCAGTCAGACCTTAATCCCGCAGTCAACGCGATTCAGACGCTCGTGGCCGTGAAGCGTGATGGCCGGTGGCGCATCGCCCTTTATCAGAATACTCCGGCTCAGTTTCACAGGAGGCCGGAACTGTCCGAGGCCCTGACGGCAGAGCTTCGGCAATTGCTGTAATCAGTTCTTCTGTAACGTGGCTGATGAACAGTGACGGGAAAAGAAGAGCGCGGTCAGCACCGGACTGACCGCGCTCTTCTCATTCAGGCTATAAGCTCCGCCGTCCAAGGCGGGCTCATTTGATTTCAATCTGACGCCGGTTCTCCTGGCGCTGCGGCGCGGGCATGGTGATTTCCAGCACGCCGTCGCGGAAGCTGGCCTGAGCGTTCCCGGCATTCACGCCCTCGGGCAGCGGGATGGTGCGGAAGAAGCTGCCGTAGCTGCGTTCGCTGCGGTAGAAGCCTTCGCGGTCCTCCTTATGTTCCGACCGCCGCTCGCCCTGAATGGTGAGCCCGCCGTCAGTGATTTCAACCTTCACGTCGTCCTTGTTCATGCCGGGCAGGTCGGCGCGGACGTGCAGCTTCCCCTCACGCTCGAACATTTCGACCTGCGGCGACCAGAGAGTCTGCGACGTGCCGCCAGTGCCCCGCGCGGGAAACTGGCCGAAGCGCGTTGAGAGCGCGCCGCGTCCCATCCCGAAATTCTCAAAGATGCGGTCCACCTCTTCGGCGAAACGATTCATCATCAAGAACGGGTCGCCCACCCAGGACGAGATCCCGAACGGCTCGCGGCGAGCCATCGCCGGCGATGAGTCCTGCTGTGATCTGCTGACGGCCTGATTCTGCTGCCCCTGATTCTGCCGTGACGATTCTGATTCCTGCATTTCTTTGGCCTTTGCCATAACGCTACCTCCTTGTCTGGATGAATATTGATGAGGGCGCGCAAGCGGCGCTGACTTCGCGCCACGGCGCGCCGCTGGTGAAAAGACCGTTTGGATGATTCAACCCGTTCGGGCGGGGGTGGAACTGACAGACCTGTGGGCATCATACGCCCGCGCGGGCGCCGAAGAGCGAATAACCCGAGTTAAGGTTATTCGCTCTTCGGCGCCTTCTTTAACTTCGCTCTGTGATCCCCCTGGGCTGATGCCAGACTGACTGCTTATCGTAGTGCCTGACTGCCCGGAGCGCTCGCGCGGATCGTCAATTCAGTTCCGCTGCGCAACTCCAGATCGTCGCGCCCCTGAATGAAGATGGAGCCCGCGCCCGCGCCCGCGCCAACTGCCGCGCCAATCGCCGCGCCTTTACCGCCGCCGGCGATCGCGCCGATGAGCGCGCCGACCGCCGCGCCGATGCCCGCCCGTGTCACCGTGCGGCTGGTCTGGCTGCTGTCTTCCTTGACGCTGCCTTCGTTGTCCACGCGGACGTTGTCACCGTTCGGAGTGCGGACGCTTTCGATGTATCCGGCGAAGTTGTACGTGCGACCGTCGCGCATCCGGATGCGCTCAAAATCGAGCGCCATCTCGGCGCGCCCCGCGATGCGTCCGGATCGCGACACGTCTCTGACGATCCCTTCAATCACGGCGCCGTTATATTGCGACGGCGAACGCACGACCATGCTGAAACGATCACCCGAGTGCGTGTTCTGCGTCGTCATGTCGGTGTCGAGGACGGCCACGAGCTGCGTCCCGTCCGGCACCGAGAATGAACCCCGGGCCGTGTTGCCGAATGAGCCGTCCCTCCGGTCATAGCCGGGGTATCGGTCGCCGCCGGTGTACAGAGGCGGCTGCATCTGCGCCACGTCCGAAGTCCTGTCGTAAATGCTCGTGACGATCACCGGCTGCGACAGGCGCTCGTCATAGATGCGGCGCGTCACCCGCAGCTGCTGCCCGTTGTTGATCGGGTCGAAGGTGACATGGAAATCGCTGCCCCGGTCGCCGGTCGTGCTGACGACGAGCTGATTGCCGGAGAGCGTGGAGCTGACGCGAATCGTGCGCCCTGATGGCATAGTCTCCGTCCGCGTACTCCCGTCGGCCTCGAAGGTCATCTGCGGCGCGCGGGTTGACGCGAGCGTGATCGAGCGCCCGCGCCGGTCAATGGCGATCGTGTCAGGCGACTCCAGCCGTCGCGTGAGCCTCTCGCTGACGCGTTGCTGCTCGTCATATGACAGGCCGCGCGCGGCGCGTTCGACCGCCTGACGCGAATCCTCACTGCTCGAAGTGTTGAGGCGGTAAGTCCCGGTCAGGAGGTTCCCCGAACCATAGCGGCGGTTGTCGTTCGGATAATTCGAGTTGCCCCGGTTGTCATTCGGGTAGGTCGAGTAGCCGCGGTTGTCGGACGAATAACTACTCCCCGGCCAGGTGATGTTGTAGTAGCCCGCCAGCCGCGTCAGGTCGGCTCGCACTACATTCCAGTCGCGGACGGCGCCCGTCGCCGAACGCGACCTTTGCATGAAGCTGTCTATCCGTTCGGCACGGTTCAGGAGATCCTGAAGGCCGCTGGAGATATCACGCCGATACCGGAAATTGTCGCGGAGTTGCGCTGCCGCACTCTGAAACTCGGTGACCGCGGTCCTCATCTCGTCTGACCAGCGTGAACCGTCGCTGCGGCTCGCGTTGAATGATGTATCAAGGCTGCGACGGAACGTGTCGGCCTCCGTCGTCAGCCGGTTGAGTATTTGTCCTGCCTGCCGATCATTCGCCCGTGACGGGTACTGCGACGTGTATTGCGCCGCGGCGCTGAAACCAGCGCCCGTCAAAGTCACGGCGAAGAGGGTCAGCAGAAGGGCCGGGATGTTGGATTTTGTTTTGTAAACCATAATTCACCTCTCTAGCCAGGATTTGCTGCCCTTCATTATTCAGCGGCGCGGTTTCGGCGCACCAGTGGGCAGCGTCACTGGAGGCTGAAAGTTCTGCCCGATTACCAGTTCACTTACTGCTACTGCAAGGCCGGTGCCATTCGCGCACGACGGCCTCCCGCCGCAGAGGCTTTTGGAAGCGAGGAGGGTTGGGAGTGTGTCAGATTGAAGTAATATAAAAATGCGGTGTGCGATGCAGTTGCCCGGTGAGGAGGAGGCCGCCGGCCAAACTTGTGACGGGAAATATTGACACCCGCGGGCAGGCTGCCTTAGCCTCAATGTCGCAACGCGCTTTATCTTTCAATCAAAGCGCCTGCGGACCTTACCTCATTAGAGACGCGACAAGCCGAATCAGTGCCACGAGACGAGAAGGCAGGCGACTGCCGATTGATCTTTATACTGACTGCCGGATAACTCCGTGGACATCCGGCGGCCCACGAAAGGCCAAGGAGAAACAGGCATGACTCCCCTCAAAGCTTTGCTGACTCTGGTTCTCCCACTGATCCTCGTCCCCGCGCTCGCCGCCGCGCAGGCGCAGGACGTGCGCACCCGCACCGCCGGCGATTATTACAACCGCGGCAACGAGCGGCAGAAGCAGCGTGACCTGACGGGCGCGATTGAGGACTACACTTTCGCCATCACCTTCGACCCGCAGTTCGCCCGCGCCTGGAACAACCGCGGCGTGGTGCGGTATCTGATCGGTGAATTCGACGAGGCCATCGCCGACTGCACCAAAGCCATCGAACTCAAGCCCGATTACGCCGAAGCCTGGAACAACCGCGGCACCGCGCGGCTCGACAAGGGCCGGCTCGACGAGGCCATCGCGGACTTCAATCAGGCCATCACGCTCAACCCACGATACACGGTGGCGTACCACAGCCGGGGTAACGCCCGGCAGGCGAAGAAGGAATTCGACGCCGCGATCAGCGATTACGGCCGGGCCATCGAACTCGACTCGCGCTTCGCGGCCGCCTGGGGCAACCGCGGCACCGCGCGCCGCGATAAGGGCGACCTGCGGGGCGCGCACTCCGACCTGGATCAGGCGATCAGACTCAGCCCGCAGCGCGCCGGCTTCTGGGCGCAACGCGGTCTGGTGCGGCTGCTGCTCGGCAGGGACGACGAAGCCGAACGCGACTTCGCCGAGTGCCTCAGACTCGACCCGCGGCTCAAGCCGTCGCTCGACGCGAGCATCAGTCAGACAAGACAGCAGCGCGCGGCGATTCATTGACATTCCTCTATCCGATACTTCGGATGAAGGTCACGTAACAATCCGAAAATCTGAATCGCCGGCCTCACGCGCGTGGCGTGACTGCACTCCGCAGCCGAGCGCCATGTGACGACTCGCCAGCGAGATACCTGTGCCGGCAGCCCGGGCGGCGTCCGACTGGTCTGCCCTTTGCCTTTCTCCGGGTCATCCCCCACATCCAAAACTCTCACTCACCTTCAATCAATCTGAAGAGCGTCGGCCGCCCCGGGTCGCTTCGGCGACGGCGGCGCGGGCTCGGAGTATGTCTGTACGGAGGAAGTAAGATGGCAGCCACAGTCAAGAAGTTAAAGAAGTATGGCGGAGCAGCAGTCATCGTGTTGCTCTTCTTCCTGACCCCGGCCGCGGCCTTCGGCCAGAGCGAGGCCGGTCAGATCACCGGGAAGGTGACTGACACGGCCGGGGCCGCAATCGCCGGGGCGAAAGTCAGCGTCAAGTCGGTGGACACCGGCGGCGTGCGCGATAAGACGACCGACCCCGAGGGGTTTTATACCGTCGCGAGCCTGCAACCGGGCCTCTATGAAATCACGGTGCAGGACCAGGGGTTCGCCAACCGGACGCAGCGCGTGCAGGTGACAATCGGCGCGATCCGGAGGGTGGAAACACAGCTCTCGGTCACGCCCGTGACCGGCGAGGAGAAAGTCCTCGGCGGCGGCGGCGTCGAAGTCAATACGCAGAACACGCAGCTGGCCGACCCGGTCTCGAACCGGCAGCTCCGTGAACTGCCGACCGTCACGCGCGACCCGTATGATCTGATCAGCCTCTCGGGCAACGTAACGGGCACGGGCACCGCTTCGGCCGGCGGCCGGCGCGACCCGGCTTACGCGATCAACGGCCAGCGGCCGACGGCCAATAACGTCCAGCTCGACGGCGGCGAGAACGTCACGAATTACACGACCTCGCTCGGCCAGCGCATCCCGCTCGACGGCGTGCAGGAGATGCAGGTCGTCACGACACGCTCTCGACGGTCGCCCGGCTCGATTACAACTTCAGCGACCGCAGCCAGATTTATGGGCGGTACGCGTTCGAGGATCGTGACTTTTACACGGGCGCCTTCTCCTTCAGCCCGTACAGCGGCTTCGACACGGGCAGCCGCGAGCGCAACCACAACGCGCTCGTGAACTGGACGCAGAGCCTCTCGCCCGCGTGGGCGATGAACGCCAAGGCGAGCTATAACCGCATCAACCTCGCGCGTTCGCTCGGCGCACGGTTCGCGACGCCGCGGCTGTTCATGGGCAACTTCTCGCAGGCGAATATCGGCGGGTTCCTGACGGCGCTGCCGGGCGATCTGCCGTTCGACCCGACGCTCAATTCGCAGTTCACCGGGCCGATCAACCTCTTCCAGGGGTCGCTCGATTTCAGCGGGCCGTGGCGCAACCAGCAGTTCCGCCTGGGCGCCGCCTACTTCTACACCCAGGATAACCGCCGCGTCGGCTCGTTCCAGAACGGACAGTTCATCTTCGGCCCGAGCCTGCCGCAGGCGCTCAACAACCTGCTGCTCGGCCAGGTAAGTACGTTCCAGGTGGCCGTCAATCCGCAGGGCGCGCTGCCGGGCCAGACCGTGGCGCTGCCGCTCGCGCAGCCGGATTTCAGCCGCAGCCTCAGCTCTCACGACTTCTCGCTCTACTTCAGCCACAACTGGCGCGCGCATCCGCGCCTGAACGTGGTCTGGGGGCTGCGGTATGACTTTTATGACACACCCCGCGCCCGCAACGGGCAGGTGCTTTTCAACTTCATCCCCGGCGCGGGGACCGACATCTTTACCCAGGTGCGCAACGGGCAACTGCAATCGGCCGGGAGCCTGAGCGAGGGCAGTCTGTACAAGCGCGACTGGGACAACATCGCCCCGCGCATCGGTCTGGCCTGGGACGTGACCGGCGACGGCCGAACGAGCCTGCGCGCGGGCTACGGCATCACCTACGTCAGCACCTTCAATACCGTCGCTGGCTACTATCAGAGTACGCCGAATTTCGCCATCGTCTCGCTGACGGCGAACACCGGGACGACGGGTGTGATCCCTCTCTCGACCGCGAACTTCGGGCCGCTCGCCGGGACGACCGGGACTGTCACGCTGCCGGGCACGCTCGTCCGCGGGATCGAGAGGAATATTGATACACCGTTCGTCCACTTCTGGAACGTCTCGCTCGAACGCGAGCTGGCCCGCAACACGGTGGCGGCGGTGCGGTACACGGGTTCGGCGGGCCGCGACCTGCTGACGGTTTACAACGTGAACCGGCCGGGCTCGGCGGCGGCATTTGTGGGTGACCCGAACCCGACGGCGAGGCTCAACCCGCAGTTCGGCCCGATCTACTTCCTGAGGAGCGACGGCCGGTCGAATTACAACGCGCTGCTCGTCGAATTGTCGAACAGCACGTGGCAGACCATCGGGCTGCAATTCTCGGCGCGCTACCGTTACGCGAAGGCGAACGACAACGTGCCGGCTTCGCTCGGGAGCAGCTTCGGGAATTTCGGCGGCAGTTTTGCGCCGGGGCTCGTCTCGCCCTTCAACCCCGACTTCGATTACGGCCCGGCGGATTACGACCTGCGGCACCGCTTCATCGGCAGCTTCGACTGGGAAGTGCCGTTCGAGAAGATCGGTGACCGCTTCTTCGGCGGGTCCGGCTCTGCCATCGCGCGGCAGGTCTTCGGCGGCTGGCAGCTGACGGGCATCATCAGCGCCAACCACGGCGCCCCGTTCACGGTCTTCAACTGTGCGGGCGCGGCGACCGCCGAGACGCCGTGTCCCCGCCTCGTGCTGACCGGCGAGATAGATCGGGAGGGCCTCGAAGGGTCGCGACCCGACCCGAGCGTCCCGAATCGTTTCGTCTTCATTGACCCGGCGCAGACGACCGGCGGCGTCATCACACCGGGCAACGTCTTCGGGCCATTCCCGGCGGGGGCGACGGGGCGGAATTTCTTCCGGGGGCCGGGATTCTGGAATGTGGACCTGGGAGTGGGTAAGCGCTTCCGCTTCACGGAAAATTCCAGCGTCCGGTTCCGCGGCGAATTCTTCAACGCCTTCAACCACCCCAATCTGTTCGTCCCGGCCAGCGTGGACGTCGGTTCAAGCAGTTATGTCCCGGCCTTTAAGAGCGGGCGGCGGCAGATTCAACTGGCGATGAAGTTCGTTTTCTGATCTGACCCGATCAGGTGGATAAAGGGGGAGCCGGGGAGGCTCCCCCTTTTTTCGGTCATGAGAATTAGTCGGAAGGGTACAGGAATGATGGAATTGATATCAGTTAGTACAGTCACTGAACTGATTTCATTCGCCGCATTATTTTTCGCTGTCGTTTCTGAGTACGGTCTTCGCCGAGGGCGTTTCAGGCGATCAATTAAGTCTTCAAATCAGGGAATTTTCAGATGTGTCATCAGGAAGTGATAATGTGGCATTCGCGTTGCTCTGTCAGCGTTCACCAGTGATGTCACTTTCTGGTCTGTCTCAGCTACGGAGAAGGGTGAACGGAAGCACCCGGTTGAGCCTGCTCGGGGGTGCAGGTTTGACCCCGTATCCTGTGGCGGAAAAGTCTGCCTGCCTTGCCGGCTGAAGAGGAAAGCAGCCCGGTAAGGCAGGCAGTATTTTTTTCGGGACAGCCCGGTTGTTAGTCATCACACAGGATCAGGTCACATCTCAACCGCAATCCGACCTAAAAGGTGAAATTGAAGTTTAGCTGCACACGCCGGGCCGGCCGTGCCGCCACGGGCAGCCCGAAGAATGGCGAACTCAGATTGCCTACAAAGCCGGCGTAATTCACCCGATTCAGCACGTTGAAAGCGCTCAAGCCCACAGTCGCCGCCGGCCCGTCGTCTTTCTTCGCGCCTTTCTTCGCCTTCCTGAAAAAGAGTTCCTTCGACCAGCGCAGATCGAGTGTCGCCGCGCCCGGCCCCTGCAAGCTGTTGCGACGCACTCTGGCCGGCCGATCGTTGGCAACGGTGTCGCCATTATCATCGCGCCCGGTCGTCAGGCTGTAGGGGCGGCCCGAAGTGAGCGAAACCGTCATCCCCAGAGTGAACCAGTCGCCCGCCTCAATCGCGCCCAGTACGTTGAAACGATGACGTTCGTCAAAATCGGCCCGCGACCATTCTCCCGTCAAATCGTAATTGTTGGCCGGCAGCGAATTGATCCCGCCCGTGTTGTTGTAAGCCCGACCGAGCGTGTATTGAACCGTCCCGTTAAAGAAGCGGCTCAGCCTGCCGCGCAGCATCAGCTCCAGCGCCTGCGCCTGCGAGCGGGCCGACGATTCAATCTGACGCAGCACGACGATAGTCGGATCGGGCCGCTCGATGAACGGCGTCAGCGGGGCGTTGAGATTGCGCGAGCGAAAGAGCTTCGTGCCTCGCGTATTGATGTAGTTGGCGGTCGCCGTCAGAGATTTGCCCAGCTGCCGCTCGACGCCCATGTTGAACTGGAGCGTGTAAGGCGAGCGCAGGTCAGGCGCGAACCGGACGATGCTGGCAGGCAGAGCGGCAAACGAGCCACCGGACGAGAGCGGATCAGGGTAACCCGGATTGGAAATAGTCACCTGCCGCAATCTCTGCCCGTCAAACCGCAGACGGTCACCGATGGGGCCGGCGCCCGTCCGGTCATAAAAAATCCCCGCGCCGCCGCGCAGAACCGTTTTGCGCTGCCTGCCCGGAGCGAAGGCGAATGAGAAGCGCGGCGAGAGGTTGTTATTGTCCGCGAGATAATTCTGCTTGTCATAACGCAGCCCCAGAGCCATCGAGAGATTGGGCCGCACGAGGATGTTATCCTGGACGAACGCACCGAATTCCTTCTGCCAGAAGACCAGGTAGCCTTCGCCCTGATTGATCGAAAACAGGAAGGGCCTGTTGTGAACATAGTCTTCAAGAGTGGAAAAGGTGAACGTCCCGCCAAAGTTTGACCGATCACTCAGGCCCCGCCGGCTGATGTCCGGAATATTCACACCCGTTCTGACAAAATGTCTGCCGTGCGTCCAGGAGAGGATTTCATTCATTTGCACATGGTTTTCCGTCGCGCGGCGGTCGGCCTGGCTGCCGCCGCCGGTGAAGGCATCCGGCACTATGAGTCTCCGGACGCCCGGGCGCACGCCGCGCGTCAGACCGTTATCGCGACCGGCGCGGAAGGTGAATTCGTTGATCAGTTTTGGCGAGATGACCCAGCGGTGGGTGAAAAAGATCTGGTGTTCGTGACTGTTTGAATTGCTGGCCACCTCCGGGAGATTGAACCCGCCGACGCCGCTATTCCCGGTGGAGTCGAAATTGAATTCGTAGCGGATCGAGAAGGTCGTCTTCTCACCCGCCTGATGGTTGACGCGCAGGGATATTTCAGTGTCCCGATTCGGCGTGGCCACGTTCCCGGTCACCGTCCCGGCCGGCGTGCGGGCAAAGACTATCGCCTGTAAATCTTCTTCCTCGCGATTGACGGCGAAAAGAAAAGTGGTTTTTTTGCCGTGGCCGACCGGGCCGCTCAGGTTGCCTTCGTAAATGCGCCGCTGCTCGGGCGGGCGCACGAGCGCGAAGGCGTTCCGCGCGTCGAGCAGGGAATCGCGGAAGGCGAAGTTGAATTCGCCGTGATATTCCGGCGAACCGACTTTGGTGATGACTTCGATCCGTCCGCGGCCCATCCGGGCGAATTCCGCCGAATAAGGGTTCTGATTGATCCGCACTTCCTGAATCTGCGAAGCCGGCACTTTTCTCTTAGACGTTTCCAGCCCGTCGATGTGGTCGTTTGTGCGGCGGAGCCGTCCTGACGGCGAAGGGTGACTCTGGCCCCGGGCACGACTTCGCCGCTCGCGTTGAAGACGGTCCCGGACACTTCGACGAGGCCCGATGCGGTCTGCGCCGCTGCCGCCACGGCGCAGGCCAGAATCAATCCCAGACAAAGTGAGGCGCGCATCGTGATCCTCCCGACCGGGTTGAGACTGGATCAGCCTGATGCCCCGGTCTGACGGGACGGCAGTTAATGCGAAACGAGCTTTGGTGGCGCGGCCACTATACAGGGCTGAGGATGAATAGAAAATAAACGCGACGGGTGGGCGTCGAACTGGTTCAGGCGGGCGGCTGGATTACCTGATAGGGATGGTGAGTAACCCGGAAAGCAGAAAGGGGAGCCTTTGGCTCCCCTTCAAAATCCGCCCGAGGATTATTTGCGCGAGCGAACACCGGCGTTCTGCTGCGCGCCGGTCGCCGGCTGGGCATGTGCCTGATGATCACGGAAGTAGTCGAAGACGTAATCCTTGTAACAGCCGTGGCCGTTCCTGGTGTAGAAGTCGTACTGCTTCATTTCGTCGAAGGCCTGCTCGATTGTCCAGTGGTCAACCTCCATCCGGTAGACCGCAAGCATCGCGCCGGTGCGGTGGCGCCCGCCGGCGCAGTGGACGTAGACCGGCCAGTTGGCCTTGTCATTGACGATCTCAAGGAAGCGCGCCGCAGCGTCGGCCTGCGGGTAGCTTTTTGGTTCGAGCGGCAGGTTGATGTACCGCAGTCCCGCCTGCTCGGCCGATGACCGGGCGTTGCGCTCCGAGTCGCCGCGCAGGTCAACGATGGTCTTCACGCCGAGCGCCGCGAGCTGGCGGTAATTGCCGCCTTTCGGCTGGCCGCCGCGATAGATGTGGTCATTGACCTGGCCGAAATTTTCGATGTCAACCGCGAAGCCGCCCCCTGCGTTTCGCTTATGATCTGAACCGGCAAAGGCCGCCACGGCCATTAAACAGGCCAGTGAAGCGGTTAAGGCTGATTTCAACACGTTATGAAAAAATTCTCTTCTCAATGTCTTGCTCCTCTTCAGAATTGGGGTTCCTGCACACGACCGGCCAGCGGCGACCAGCCTCGATAAATCTCTTTCCGGTTTTCTTCCTTCGTCTTTTGTTATACCGACTGCGAATGAGCCGGCCGGGGTAAATCGGTTATCACAGTAATCAAGCCAGCATTCAGATGATCACCGGGCCGGGATTACTGCCCATCGCCTCCATTAATTTCGATGAGGTCGAACCGCGGGGAAGATTATTTCTTCCCGTACCTGCTGCTGAATTTGAGCGACGCTTTCCCGCCCCTGCTGGTCGTGAAGGCTGAGACTTCGTTGCCATCAACATAGAGCCTGAACCCGGCTGACGGGGCGAGCCGCTCCACGGTGATTTCAAGCTCTTCTTTGGCAAACCCGCCGTCCTTTTTCACCAGTTCGATCTCGGCCTTGCCTTTAGCGTCGGGGTCAACACCCGTGCCGGCCAGTGTGGCGGTGCGCTCAATTTCATTTTTGTGATCGCCGGTCGCCGGGAAGTGGCCGGTCAGGATGACCTTGCCGTCAGCGTCTTTGACCTCGACGAGTCTGGCCTCAGAGAGGTGGTTGAGTCCGGGCGGCAATGCCTGCCTGATTTTTTGTGGGTTGCTGTAGACGACAGCCGCAATAATCAGGGCCGACATGACCAGTAAGAATTTGAAGCCTGCTTTCATACATCTCCTGCGCTGGCTGGTGAAATCACACGACGCATTTCACCAGGCCGGACAATCATCAGGGGGTGACACTGGCCAGCTTAACCGAAGCCAGATAAACAGAAGATGAACGGGCCGGGAGAGTGAGGTTATAAATTGTTCAGGGCGGGGAGCGCCGCGACAAAAGTGCTGCCGGTGGAATCGGAGTGCGCGAGTTCGAGCCGGCCCTCGTGAGCCTCGGCGATCCAGCGCGCAATCGAGAGTCCGAGCCCGGAGCCGCTGCCCCGCCCGTTTTCAGCGCGCGAGCGCGCCTTATCCGCGCGGTAGAATCGCTCAAAGATGTGAGGCTGCGCCTCGACCGGGATGCCGGCACCGGTGTCAGCGACCTTGATCAGATATTTTCCATTCTCTCGTCTGAGGTGAATCCGGACGGCGCCGCCCGGCGGGGTGTGACGGATCGCGTTATCGAGCAGGTTGAGCAGCATCTGTCGCAACAGATCCTCATCGCCGCGGTAGATGACTTCCGCCGACTCCGCGACCTCGACTGCGACGCCCTTGCGCGCAGCCAGCACCGAGGCCGCGCGCACCGTTTCGGCCAGCAGCTCGTCCAGATAGAAGTCGCTCTTTTCAAGTGCGCGGCGTCCCGCGTCTGCGCGGGCGAGCGTGAACATGTCCTCGACAATGCGCGTCAGCCGCCGCGCCTGATCGCCGATCATCGCGAGCGCCTCGCGGTACTCATGCTCGTCACGGTGCGGCTGTTCGAGCGTCACTTCCGCCGCGGTGCGCACGACATGGAGCGGCGTCCGCATCTCGTGCGAGGCGTCGGCCATGAACTGCCGCTGCTGGTCGAACGAGGCCTCAAGGCGTGCGAGCATCTCGTTGAAGGTCGCCGCGAGCCGCCCGAGTTCGTCGCGCGGGTTGGCGACCGGCAGCCGCCCGCTGATGTTCTCACCGCTGATGCGCCGCGCCTGCTCCGACATTGAAACGACCGGGGCCAGACTCTGGCGCGCGAGCAGCCACCCGCCCAGGCCCGCCAGCAGCAATGCCACCGGGACGGCCATGAAAAAGATCTTCTGCACCGCCTCAAGCTCCTCGCTCACGGCTTCGAGCGACTGGCTGGCGACAATCACGTACGTACTATTCCCCGCAGTCATACGCTCGAAAGCGCCCCGCCGGCCGTCGTCTTCGTGGCCGCCGGTTTCAGGCAGGGTGAAGAAGCTGATCTCGCCGGGTGATGATGGAACCGTCTCGGGCAGGCGCGCGGGTGTCTCACCGGCGGCCGTCTTTTCGGCCAGCACCTTCCCTCCGGCGCCGAAGATCGCCACGGACTGGCGCGGGAAGTAGAGTTCTTCGATGGCGCTCGTCGCCGCCTGCTCCGCGCTTTCACCTTCGGTCAGCTCGTGCGGGATCATTCTGGCGATGGCTTCAACCGAAGTCCGCAGGTTTGTGTCCAGACGGGACTCGAGGCTCCGCTTGAGCAGCAGGTAGACGCCCGCGCAGAAGGCCACCAGCACCAGCGCCAGCACGCCCACGTACCACAACGTCAGCCTTGTCCGGACCGCATCGAGCATAACCCCTCAGACGTCGCCGGGTTCTTCCGCCGCGGTCAGCACGTAACCTTCACCGCGCCGCGTGCGCAGCAGCCGTGACGACCAGCCCTCGTCCATCTTGCGGCGGAGGCGCTGGATGTAAACCTCGATCAGATTCGAGAAAGGGTCGAAGGATTCTTCCCAGACGTGTTCGGCGATCTCGGAGCGGGTGACCACCTCACCCCGCCGCCGCGCCAGGTATTCCAGCAGCGCGTATTCGCGGGCCGTCAGCTCGATCTGCCGGCCGGCCCGCCTGACGCTGCGCGCCCGCGTGTCAATGCTCAGGTCGGCGACCTCGATCTTCTCGGGCCGCAGCGCCGGCCCGCGCCGCAGCAGGGCCCGCGCCCGCGCCAGCAACTCATGAAAGTCGAACGGCTTGGTCAGGTAATCATCCGCGCCGGTGTCAAGCCCCGTGATCCGATCCTGCACCGCGTCGCGCGCCGTCAGCATCAGGATCGGCACTACCGAACCCGCATCGCGCAATTCACGGCACACCACAAAGCCGTCCTTACGCGGGAGCAGGAGGTCAAGGATGATCAGGTCGTAGTCGTTGACGCCCGCCTGATATATGGCCGTCTCGCCGTCCGCCGCGACATCCACCGCATAAGTCTGTTCGCGTAATCCCTTCGCCAGCATCCGCGCCGCATCAGGTTCGTCTTCGACCAGCAGGATTCTCATCTCCCCGGTTCCTCCGGAACCAATCATACCCCCGCGTCAAGGATAAATCAGGGCGGATAAACGAAAGATAAATTCATAAAGGCTGAATGGAATGCGGATCAGACTGACGGCGGCGGATTCCGGGCGAATCAAACCCGGCTGAAAATCTGATCTGTCCTGATCCGACACGATCCTTCTGATTCGCGTTCCATTCAAATGTCAGAATTTCTAAGGCACTCGGCTTGCGCATAACCTTTGCCCATAATCTGCGGCGCACTTTCCTGTGGATTGAAGCCGGACAGGTGATTGCGCGACGGACATTTATTGTCTCGCAGATGTGCAGAACCCCAGGGCTGCCGGGTTAAAGGTTATGCCAGTTGCAGAGAGAGTTTATGAGATCGGAGGCGGGCACCCATCCCGAACCGTCGCGGATGAAGAACAGGCCGTGAAGGGCTTTCTCACGTCCTTTCTGGAATGGTTCGGCGATCTGGGGCGGTTCTGCGTGCGGCTCGGGCGGGCCGCGGTGTCGCCGCCTTACGAGTGGAAGGAACTGCTGCGGCAGATGGATGAAATCGGCACGAAGTCGCTGCCGCTGGTGGCGCTCGCCGGGGCGGCCATCGGCGTCGTGCTGGCGCTCCACACACAGGAAAGTCTGGCGCGCTTCGGCGCGAAGTCACTGCTGCCGACAGTCATCTTCCTGTCGCTCGTCAAGGAATCGGGCCCGATCATTACGGCGCTCGTTGTGAGTGGCCGCGTCGGCGCCGGGATCGGCGCGGAACTCGGCTCGATGAAGGTGACCGAGCAGATTGACGCCATCGAAGCGTCGGCCGTTGACCCCTGGAAACTGCTGGTGGCGACGCGGGTACTGGCCGCGACGCTGATGCTCCCGCTGCTGACGATTGTGGCGGATTTCTGCGGGATCATGATGGGCTGGGTGACCAGTCGGCTGGCCGAACCGATGCCTTTCAGGCTTTACATCTACAACGGCTTTGAGAGCCTGATGTTTGATGATCTGTTCCCGGCGACTTTCAAAACGCTGGTCTTCGGCCTGCTGATCGGCCTGATCGGCTGTTTCCAGGGCATGCGCACGAGCGGCGGCACCGAGGGCGTGGGGCGGGCGGCGACCAGTGCCGTCGTACTCTCTTCGCTCTTTGTGATTCTGGCCGATGTGGTGCTGGTGAAACTGATCATCACGATCCTCAAGTAATAAAACGATGGAGAACGGTAACGGCAAACCGGCGGTCGGGATCAGGGCGCTGCGCAAATCATTCGGGCGGCAGAAAGTCCTCGACGGCATTGACCTCGACGTGCGCCGCGGCGAGACGCTGACGGTACTCGGCCGCAGCGGGACCGGCAAAAGCGTGCTGCTGAAACTGATCATCGGATTACAGAAACCGGATGAAGGTTCGATTGAAATCTTTGACAAGGATATTACCGGTCTGCGGCTCGAAGAACTCAACCAGATTCGGAAGAAGATCGGATTCCTGTTCCAGCAGGCGGCGCTCTACGATTCGCTGACGGTGGAAGAGAACGTCGCCTTCCCGCTCCGGCGGCACACTGACAAGAAGGATGACGAAATCCGGGACCGCGTGCGGGGGCTGCTCGAGCGCGTCGGCATGCAAAAAGACCTGAAGAAGATGCCCGCCGATATTTCCGGGGGGATGAAAAAGCGCGTCGGGCTGGCGCGCGCGCTGGCGCTCGACCCGGAAGTCATGCTGCTCGACGAGCCGACGGCCGGTCTCGACCCGATCACGACCGAAGAGATTGACGAGCTGATTGAAGGTTTGCGGCGGGAGCGCGGGATCACTTCGATTGTCGTCACCCACGACATGCAGAGCGTCCGGCGGCTGGCCGACCGCGTCGCGATGCTCAGGGACGGGAACATCGTGGCCGAAGGCACGCTGGACGAGTTAAAGGAGAGCAGAGACCGGTTTGTTGCCGAGTTTCTGCAGAATGAGAATAAACCGCAGAGTCAGACGAAGAGGCATCAGGCATGAGCAGGCCGAAGCGGGCCCGCCCGCTTCGGCTTCGCGGATGATTTGCCGAAGGAGTAGTAATGTCAGGAACTGCGCGATTGGGAGCTTTTATTCTGGGGGCGCTGCTGATTTTCGCCGTGGCAGTTTTCCTTGTCGGCGACCGGCAGTTCGTCTTCAGCCGCACCTACGGGCTCAGGTCTCAATTCGACACCGTGGCCGGACTGGATAGCGGCGCCGTCGTGCGCGCCGGGGGCGTGCGCGTCGGGACGGTCGAAAACATCCGACTGCCACAGAAGCCGGGCGACAAAGTCATCGTCGAGATGAAACTGGAAGAATCAACGCGCCGCCTCATCCGGAAGGATTCGGTCGCTTCAATCAACACCGAAGGCCTGCTCGGCAATAAGTACGTGTCCGTCTCCTTCGGGTCAGAGGGCAGCGAGCAGGTGCGCGACGGGGATACTATCTCCAGCCAGCCGCCGATGGATTTCTCCGACCTCGCCAGAAAAATGAGCCTGGTGGCCGACCAGACCTCCGAAGTCCTGGAGAAGGCCGGGGGGGTGATGGATACGGCCCGCGGCGCGGTGGAAAATGTTGACGAGATGACCGGCAACCTGAAGGTCGTTTCGGCCAGGATCAATCGCGGCGAGGGGACCATCGGTGCGCTGATCAACGACAAGCAGGTTTACCAGTCGCTCGCCGCCGCGACCGAAGACATCCGCGGCACGATGGCGGCGGCCAAAACCGGCGTGGTCTCCTTCCAGGAGAACATGGAGGCGCTCAAACACAACTGGTTTTTCCGGGGCTTTTTCAAGGGCCGTGGCTATTTTGATTCGAGCGAGCTGGCCGAACACGCCATCGCCGAACTGCCCGAACGCCCCGCCCACAAAAAGTTCGTCCTTTCCGACAAAGACCTCTTCGACAAACCGGACAACGCCAAACTGGAGAAGGGCAAGCTGCTCGATCAGGTCGGGAAGTTTCTTGAACAGAATCCATTCAGCCTGGTGGTCATCACCGCTTACACCGGCCAGAAGGGTGATAAGGAAGAGAACCTGACGCTCACTCAGGCGCAGGCGATGGTGGTGCGCGAATACATCGTCAAAAGATTCAAGGTTGATGACTCCCGGATCAAGACAAAGGGGATGGGTGAGCAGACCGGGCCCGATGCGAACGGGAGGATCGAGATTCTGATTTACGCCGACGAGCCGAAGAACGCGGCGCAGAAGTAATGGAGTGGAACCTGCAACTTCAGATCGTCGGGGCAGTCGCTCTGGCGATGCTGCTCGGTGGTCTGATCGGGCTCGAGCGGGAGCTGGCCGACAAGCCCGCCGGGTTGCGCACCCACATGCTGATTGCCGGGGCCGCGGCTTTGTTGACTGGGGGCGGCGATCTGATGCTCCGCTATTTCAGTTCACTGCCGAACAGCAACGCCCTCCACGCTGACCCGCTGCTCATCATCCAGGCCATCGTCACCGGGATCAGCTTTCTCGGGGCCGGGACGATCATCCGCCGCGAAGCGGGTGAACAGATCGAGGGGCTGACGACGGCGGCTTCGATCCTTTTCTCGGCGGCGCTGGGCATCTGCGTCGCGCTGCGCCTGCTGGCGCTGGCCGCCAGTGCCACAATCCTCGCGCTCGTCGTGCTGCGCGGGGTCGCGTCGATTGAAAACTGGGCGAGCCGTCGTCGTGGGAATCACAACCGGAAGGAGTGAGGGGTTCTCTCACCGCCGCAGGAGCCGCAGAACGCAGAGACGGCGCAGAGGTTTCAGTTTTTCTCTGCGTTACCTCCGCGTTCTGCGGCTCCTGCGGCGGTGAACTCCTCTCTCAGACCGAGCCTCATGACCCTGCAATAAATCGTTGCTCGATTTTGGGAACGGCTAATTCCGGTAGCGAACACTTTCATTCGACAACCTGCCTCTACTGCTAAAGCAAAGTTGAATTACCAGTTGATTTAAGCCAACGTCTCACTTCTGGCACGCGTAATGTATAACCAGAGCGGGAATCAGCAGACGGCCTCTTGTGCCCGCCGGGCATCAGGGCAATCGGCGGACTATTCAATTCCACAATCGGGAGAAACATCATGGAGACTCTGTGGCAGGACCTGCGGTACAGCCTGCGCGCGCTCGTCAGAAAGCCCGCCTTCACGCTGGCGACTGTCATCACGCTCGCTCTGGGCATCGGGGCCAATACGGCAATCTTCAGCGTCATCAACGCGCTGCTGCTCCGGTCACTGCCGTACCCCGACGCGGGGCGACTCGTGATGGTGACACTCAATGATCGGGGCGGTCCGATTGGGAATACTTCTTACGCGGATTACACGGATTGGAAGGAGCGCAGCAGGTCGTTCGATCAGCTCTCGGCCATCAGGTCATGGGGCGGGACGCTGACCGGGCAGGGCGAGCCGGAGATGATCGAAGGCATGCGCGTCTCGGCCAGCTACTTCCGCACGCTCGGCATCAGTCCGGCGCTCGGTCGTGACTTCACGGCCGCGGAGGATCGCCCCGACACGAGGTTCGTCGTGATCCTCAGCCACTCGCTCTGGCAGCGGCGCTTCAATGCCGACCCGGCAGTCATCGGCAAGCCGGTCGTGCTGACCGGGAATACATTCACGGTGGTCGGCGTGATGCCGCGAGGGTTTGAGGATTTCCTGGCCGCTAACTTTTACCAGCGCGCCGAAGTGTGGGCGCCGCTCGGTTACAGTCCGGCAGACCCCTGGGCGTGTCGCGGGTGCCAGCACCTCAAGGCCGTCGGGCGCGTCAGGTCTGACGTTTCACTCGATCAGGCGCGGGCCGAGATGAATGCGATCTCTGAAGCCCTCGTGCGCGAACACCCGCAGTCTTACCCGATGCCCGGGATCACTATCACCAGGCTGCAGGATGACTTCGTCGGCGCGCTCCGCCCGGCGCTGTTCGTGCTGCTCGGCGCGGTCGGCTTCGTTTTACTGATCGCGTGCGCGAACGTGGCGAACCTGCTGCTCGCGCGCGCGACCGAGCGGCAGCGGGAGATGGCCATTCGCGCCGCATTGGGCGCGAGCCGCGGGCGCATCATGCGGCAACTGCTGACCGAAAGCGTGACGCTCTCGATGCTCGGCGCGGGCCTGGGGCTGCTGCTATCAGCGTGGGGGACTGAGTTGCTGACCGCGCTCAGCCCGGCGACGATGTTCAAATTGCAGGAAGTCAGAATGGACGGGCGGGTACTCGGGTTCACGCTGGCGATTTCAATTCTGACGGGACTCCTGTTCGGCCTCGCCCCGGCGCTGCATGCCGCAAGGCCGGAAGTGCAGCTCGCGCTCAGCGAAGGCGGGCGCGGTTCGTCAGGAAAAGGTCAGCGGCGGTTGCGCGGGCTGCTCGTCGTCACCGAGGTCGCGCTGGCGCTGGTGCTGCTCATTGGCGCCGGCCTGCTCGTCCGAAGTTTCACGCGGCTGCTCGACGTGACTCCGGGATTTGAATCTGGGAACCTGCTGACCATGATGGTTCCGGCAAACGGGCCAAGGTACGAAAAGGATGAGCAGGTGCGGGCCTTCTATCAGGAAGCCATCAAGCGGATCGAAAGGCTGCCCGGAGTCGAGGCCGCAGGCATCGTCAGCAACCTGCCGCTCGGCGGCAATATGGACAAGTCCGGCCTGCACATCGAGGAAAAACCGCTCGCGAACCCGGCCGACGCGCCGAGCGCGGAACGTTACAGCATCAGCCCCGATTACCTCCGCGCGATGCGCATCCCGGTACTCCGCGGGCGCGGGTTCACCGATCAGGACGGGGCTAACGCCCCGCTGGTAGCGCTGATCAACCAGACTCTGGCCCGGCAGGTCTGGCCGAATGAAGACCCGATTGGCAAACGCATCAGGCTTGGCTCCATCGAGAATCCGCTACGCACCATCGTCGGCGTAGTCGGTGACGTGAATCATTATGGCCTCGACACGCCGCCCGACCTGCAGGCTTACGTGCCGCACGCGCAGTGGACGGATTCGTATATGCTGTTTGCCGTCCGCACCGCGAATGACCCCACAGCCATTGCCGACGCCGCCCGCCGCGAAGTCTGGTCGGTTGACAAGGACATTCCTGTCTATCAGGTCGCCACGATGGAGCGTCTGGTTGCGTCTTCGGTCGCTCAGCGCCGCTTCACGCTCGTGCTGCTCGGAGTGTTCGCGGGCGTGGCGCTGCTCGTGGCCGCCATCGGAATTTACAGCGTCATGTCTTACTCGGTCACGAACCGCACGAACGAGATCGGCATCCGGATGGCGCTCGGGGCCGGAGCGGGTGACGTGTTCAGGCTGGTCGTGGGGCAGGGGATGAAACTGGCGGCGGCGGGCGTGGCGACCGGACTCATCGCAGCCTTCGCGCTCACGCGCCTGATGACCGGATTGCTCTTCGGCGTGAGCGCCAGTGACCCGCTGACGTTCGCCGGGGTCGGGCTGCTGCTGGCACTCGTCGCGTTCGTGGCCTGCTGGATTCCGGCGCGACGGGCGACGAAGGTGGACCCGATGACGGCGCTGCGGTGTGAGTGAGAGATGGCGGAGATGAAACAGGAATAGACCGCGGATCAGCGCGGATCACACCCGCGAAAATCCGCCTGATCCGCGATCTGATTTAATGCAGTGACGAGTAAAATTTCCTTCTGAAATCCTCGGGTGACACCCCGCCAGCATCGGCGAGCTTTGCCACCCAGTCCTCATCGGCAAAATCCTTCGAGTTCAGGCGCACCATATAGTCGCGGGCCACCTGATAACTTTCGGTGTCCACTTCGACCGGGCGGCACCGACCACGGCCCGTGGCCGGGTCAACCACGTCGCTGAACGGGGTCGGGTGGAATTCGCCGCCCATGACCGTGATCATCGCGCCGCTGCCGCCTTTGAGCAGGTAGTTGACCGCGGCGTAGCCCATGTCGCGCGCGTACTCGGCGTCGTAAGGGATCGGCTGGGCGCAGCGCAGTTCGTAGCCGATGGTCTTGTCAACCAGCGTGACTTTGATGTCGCGCTCTTCGAGCCGCGCCTGAACCTCGCTTTTGATCTTGCGGCCGAGGTCAATTTCGGTGACGCGAATGTTGCCCTGGGCGTCGCGGTCCACGTCCTGCAGCTCCTTCACTTCCTCCTCGCTGAAGTGTTCGACGAGGGCTTCGGAAAGCAGCACGACGCCGTGGTTGCGCCCCATCGCGCGCCGCTTGATGATCGAGCCTTCGACCACGTCGGCGATGTCGCCGAGGTTGATCGTGGGCCGGGGGAATTCCTCGGGGATGATCACGCAGGTCGCGCCGGCGGCCTTGCCGATGCCGAGCGTCAGGTGCCCGGTCGGGCGCCCCATCGTCACGCCCAGGTACCAGCGGCCCGTGGTCTTCGCGTCTTCCATCAGGCTCTTGACCACGGCGACGCCGACGTGCCGGGCCGTCTCGTAGCCGAGCGTCGAGACGGGCAGCGGCATCCACAGGTCGTTGTCAATGCTCTTCGGGATCAGCACGACCTTGAACGCGCCGCGCGACTCGCGTTCGAGCGCGACGGCGCTGCTGACGGCGTCGTCGCCGCCGATGATGACGAGCGCCTCGATGTCGAGTTTTTTGAGCGCGGCAATCGTGTTGTCCAGACTCTGGCGGTCGCGCGAAATGTCCACGCGCGAGGAGCCGAGAACGACGCCGCCGTCGAGGTGGATGCGCGAGACTTCCTCAACCGTCATCTCGTGCTGTTCGTCGGTGTAACGCTGCGCCAGCCACTCGAAGCCGTCGTGAAAACCGATCGGCACGTGTCCGACCTTGATGGCCTCGATGGTGATCGCGGCGATCACTCCGTTGGTCCCGGGGGCCGGCCCGCCGCCGACCAGAATGCCGATTTTCTTGCTTGCCATAGATAGTTAGGATTCAGGAGATAGGATTTAGGATTCAGGATTCAGAGACTCGCTGACTCTTCCTGCATTTCTAAATCCTAAATCCCGGATCCTGAATCCTGCTTTTTACGCTCCCGATTGAACTGCTCCCGTGAGGTATTCAAATTTCCGGCAGAAGGCGTCAACCGTCAGGTGCGCGGCGTGGGCGAGCTTTTCGACCCAGGCCGAGTACTCGAAATCTTCGGGCCCGAGCCGGGTCATGTACTCGCGCGCGACGCGGTAGCTTTCGCTGTTGGGATCAACGTTGCGGACTCTGGTTTTGCCGGTGACGGGGTCGCGGATGTCGGTGAATAAGATCGGGACCATCCGCCCGCCCTGGACGCTGATCATCGCGCCGCTGCCGCCGCTCGTCAGAAATCGGATCGCGCTGTAGCCGAGGTCGCGGCAGTAGGCCGCGTCGAACGGGATCGGGTCGGCGCAGCGCAGCTCGTAGCCGATGTTCTTGTTCGTGATCGTGATCTTCATGTCGCGCTGCGCGAAGCGGCCCTGCAACTCGGCCTTGACCTTGCGCGCCAGATTGACTTCGGCGAAGCGGATGTGGCCATGTTCGTCGCGCTCGACGTCTTCGAGTTCGGCCAGCTCCTGCTTGTCGAGTTTTTCGATCAGCCCTTCGGCCAGGATCGCGACGCCGTAATGAAGTCCGTCGGCGCGCCGCTTGATGATCGAGCCTTCGACGATGTCACAGATCTGCGCGAAGGGCACGGTCTCCTGCTCGAACTCCTCGCGGATGAGCGTGAGCGTGGCGCCGGCGGCCTTGCCGATGCCGAGCGCCAGGTGGCCGGCCTGCCGGCCCATCGCGACGACGATGAACCAGCGTTTGGTCGAGCGCGCGTCCTCGATCAGGTTGCGCACCAGTTCGACGCCGACGTGCCGCGCCGTCTGGTAGCCGAAGGTCGGGATGTGGCTGGGCAGTGGCAGGTCATTATCAATCGTCTTCGGCACGTGAACCGTGCGGATCGCGCCGCCGGATTTCTCCGCCATCGTCCGCGACGAGAACGCCGTGTCATCGCCGCCGATCGTCATCAGGTGGGTGACGCCGAGCGCGTGCAGCGAATCGAGTACCGCGCGCGTATCCTTCTCCTGCTTCGTCGGGTTGTCGCGCGCCGTGCCGAGGATCGAGCCGCCCAGCAGGTGGATGCGCGAGACGTCCTCGATCTGCAGGCGCCGGACTCTGGAAGTGTCTTCGCGCATCAGGTATTTGAACCCTTCCTGCACGCCGAGGACTTCAAAGCCTTCGTTGATCGCCTCAATCGTCGCCGAAGAAATGACCGAATTGATGCCGGGTGCCGGGCCGCCGCCGACAATAATCGCCAGTGTCCCTCGTGGTGGCATTGGAAATCTCCTGACTGTCGTGTGTTTGAAGAAGGTGGTGATTGTACACAGGCGGGTGTGATTTGGCCAGCAGCGCAGGAAGACCACATGGGTGCAGCAGCGGCGAGCGGAGGCTTTGACGAGTGGCCGCCGGGAAGCACTGCTCGCCCGAGGCTCGCCGCTGCTGTCCCGGCAGGCGCGGAGGGGTTTCTCCAGGCTTATCTACTTGATCTCCGACAGCGCTCTAGTGAAAATGCGTTCGGAGATCATAACGGCGAAGCAGAGGGGGAGGCAATTGCGGAAAGACAGCGCTGACAATCCAGTACACGAAGCCGTGCGCCGGCCCTTTTTTCGCGGCTCGCGCGCGGTACTGCTGCTCGCCGCCTGTTTCATTCTGGCGCTCGTGCTGGTCGGCACTCTGGCGCTGCGTTTGCGCAGACAGAGCCAGGAGACCGAGCGCGCCCGCAATGAAGTCGCACAATTACAGAACAGGGAAAAAGAGTTGCAATCGCGCCTGGGCGAGCTGGAGCAGGCGAGGGCCGAGCTGCTCAAAACCGAGCGCGAGAAGAGCGACAAACTGGAGGCGGAGCGGAATGACCTGAAAAATCAGGTGGCCGAACTGCAGAAGTCACAACTGAATATCCCGGTCTACTCGAAACTGCTCACGGAAGAGCGGGGCACGGGCGAACCGCTGATGGTGATCGTCCCGCCGGCCGCCAGATCCGTGATGCTCCGGCTCAGGATCAGCAAGCCGAACGAGTACCCGCAATACCTCGTCGAGCTGATTGACGCGCAGGGCAATACGGTGAGGGAAGCCGCGGGGCTCAAGCCGGTTGACGACGGCACCCTGAATCTGATCATCCCGCGCTCGGCCCTCGGCGAAGGGAAGTATCTGGTGCGCGTTCACGGCCAGCGCGGGAAAGTGCAGAGCAAGGTCGCCGAAGATGACCTGCTGCTGACGCGGTCAAAGTAAGGCCCGCCTGTCGTGATTACTTCCCGCTCACATACTTTTCGATCCACGCGAACTCGCGCCGCATCTTGTCGAGCTGGTAACTCGGCACCTGGAGCCCGTGGCCCTGATCCGGGTAGATGACCATCTGCACGGGCACGCCGAGGCGTTTGAGCGTCAGGTAAGTTTCGCGCGATTGCGCGAGCGGCACGCGCTCATCTTTCTCGCCATGAAAGATCAGCGTCGGAGTCTTCGCCTGCGTCAGGTAAGTCAGCGGCGACAGCTCGTCGTAAGCTTTGCGGTTTTCCCAGGGCGTGCCGCCGTGCAATCGTTCGCGGCTCCACTGCATGTCTGCGGTCGCCCAGTACGACACGGCGTTCGAGAGGCCCGCGCCGTACGCCGCGCATTTGAAGCGGTTCGTGTGGCCGATGATCCAGCCGCCCATATAACCGCCGTAGCTCCAGCCCGCGACCGCCAGCTTGTTCTCGTCGGCGATGCCCTGTCTGATCAGTTCGTCAATGCCGCTCATGACGTCTTCGTAATCCACCTTGCCGATCAGCAGCTTGTTGGCCTGCGCGAATTTTGCGCCGTAATTCGACGAGCCGCGAAAATTCGGCATGAATACCGCGTAACCGTTCGCAGCATAAATCTGCGGGAACGCGCCCCACGAGGCGTTGAAGTTTTTGACGTAAGCGCCCTCCGGCCCGCCGTGAATGTAGGTGAGCAGCGGGTAGCGTTTGCCGCTCTCGTAACTGGTCGGATAAAAGAGCAATCCTTCGATAGCCGTGCCGTCGTTTGACTTCCATTTGATCGCGTCAACCCTGCCGAGCGCGAAGGATTCGACCTGCGGGTTGAGTCTGGTCATCTGGAAGAAGACCGGGTTGCGCGCGCTGATCGTCATCACCTCGGAAGCCATCTGCGGGTTCTCGTGGACGAAGACGACCTGGAAGCCGTCGGGCGTCATGGAAAAGCCCGTGTTCGTGCCCTCGCCGTTCGTGACCGCGACGATGCCGCGATCCGAGAGGTCGGTCGTGAAGATGTGTTCGTTGACCCCGACCCCGGCGGAAAAGACCAGGCGATTGTTGTCAGCGGCCCAGTGGAAGCCGCGGATGTAACCGTCGAAGTTTTTCGCCAGCACCTGCGCTTCGCCGCCCGCGGCCGGGATGACGTGGATGCGCTCGGGCCCCGTGACCGGGTCGCCGTCAGCGGTCGCGAGGAAAGCGATCTTCTTCCCGTCCGGCGAGAACTGCGGCTGTGATTCGGCGCCGGGGCGACGGGTAATCTGGATCGCCTGAGCCGTGTCGAAGGGCGCGCTGTTCAGGTTGCAGGGCGTGACGTAAATTTCAGTCGTCTGGTTGTCGGCGAGCTTCGGGGTCGAGCGCGCCGTAAAGACAATCTGCGACCCGTCGCGCGACCAGTCGAAGCCGGTGATGTGGCGCGTGCCCTTGGTCAGCTGTCTGATCGCCCTGGTCCCGACGTTGACGATCCACAGTTGCGCGAAGCGGTAATCCTCATCCACGACGACCGGCGGTTTGTTTTTCGGCTTGTCTTTGCCTTCGTCCGTGTGGCGCGGCTCTTCGGCGATGAAAGCGATTGATTTGCCGTCGGGCGACCAGGCGAAATCCTGCACCGCCGTTTTGTGCATGGTGAGCTGCTGCGCTTCGCCGCCCAAAGGGTTGATCAGATAAATCTGCACGGCGGACGAGTCGGTTGAATTCGCGCTGCTGCGGTCGGAGAGAAAGGCGATACTGCGCGCGTCGGGCGACCAGCGCGGGTGGTCGTCGCGCTTCGAGTTGAAGGTCAGGCGCGTCGCCGGCTGAAAGAATTCGGTCGAGGCCAGGTACAGGTCGGAGTTGAAACGATCGGCCTCGCGATCCCACGAGGTCGCGACGAAGACGGTGCGGCGGATGTCGGGGGAAATCTGCGGATCGCTCGCGCGGTTGAGCGAGATCACGTCCTCGAAGGTCATCGGACGCTTCGCCTGTGCGAAGACGGCTTCAATGCAGAAAATTATGAGTAAGAGTAATGCTGGTCCGCGAAAACGAATCATTGGTAATCTCCTGAACGTAGCAGTATTAAGCTGAATATTTATGGCCTGTCCATCGTGCGTAGCTTAAGAAAGCTACCGGCGGCTTACTCACGCGAAGTCCCATCTCCTTTCCGCCGGGGTCGGTTGTGGCGGCGTCACCGATGAAAGACTGCTGAGTCTGTGAATGATAATGCGAACTGAGGGATTGTGGTAGTGAGTTACTGCCCTGGCGTTCGGGAGCCGTTTCAGCGCCGCCAGCGCGGAGTGGTCAGGGATCGGGCCTTCAGCCGTCCTGACCCCGGCCACGGACTCTGACTTCTGAATTCACGAAGGTCTTTCCGGCAGGCTGGCCGGATAAAATTGAACAGAGGCGGCGTCAGCCGGCCTTCATCTCAGCAGCCGTCACAGAATGCGCCCCGGACAATATAAAGCACGATGATGACCCCGACCACGATTCCCACCCCGATGGCGATCTTCGCACCCGTCGAGAGGTTGTTGCCCCGCACCTGCGTCACATCGGGGTAGGCGACCTGAGTCGTCGCGCCGGTGGTTAAATCTGTGACCACGAAATGTTCCGGCCCGGATTCGCTGATGAAGCCGGAGAGCCGGGTCCTGTCCTTCAGCTTAACCGTCACGCGGGCCTCGGTCCCGGTGCCGAGTCTCGCGATGCCCGCCCTGACCTGTTCCGCTTTGCTGACACCCTTCTCCGCTTTTGTGCCCGCCATCGCCGGTGGCGTGACGGCCAGAGTGTAAGTCAGTGAGCCGACCAGCATGAGTGATAGCCACCTCTGATACATATTGTCATCCTTCCCTGTAGAAGTGGGGAGAGATTTCGAGGGAATGAAGACAATATAGCTCTCAAGGCAGCACTTTCCAAACGTGAAGCGGAATTATCGGTCAGCGTGAGTTACCGCAGGCGCAGCGAACCCCGGGCACCAGTGGTGTCGGCGAAGTGTCCATCAATCCGGGAAGGTTCGTCCGACTGTCAGCAGCCCTTCCTTACTTTCCCACGACCAGAAGCATAAAGCTCCCCGGCACGACCGGCGGTCGCGGGTTCGGGCGCTCCGGCGTGGGCGCGGGCGGCGTGCCGAGTTGCGCTGCGGACAGGTATATCCTGTGTGTTTTCGTGTCCACCGCCATCGTGCGGGCGCTGGGCAGCGTTTTGACGCTGGCGACGACGGTGTATTTATCGGGCGAGTCTTCATGCACCACGGTCAGCGTGCCTTCGCCGTTTGAACTGAAGGCGAGGCCCGTCGCCGGGTCGAACCCGGCGGCGTCCGGGCCCTTCCCAATCGCGGGCGTCGCAACGACGCGCCCGTTGTCGGCGTTCATGACGATCATCTTCCCGTTTTCACAGACGATGAAAAGCCGCCGGTTTTTCAGATCCATCGCCATCCCGCTCGGTCCCTCGCCCGGAGCGAGCGGCCAGCGTTCTTTGATCGCCATCTCCTTCGAGTCAATCACGGCCACTTCGTTCTTGTCATCGAGGTTGACGAAGACCCGGCCTCTGCCGTCGGCGACCGCGAATTCGGGGCGACCGCCGAGCGTGATGGTGCTGATGACTTTGCCCGAAGCGGCGTCAATCACGGTCGAGGTCGCGTCGGCCCGCATGCGGTTGAAAGTGAAGACGCGGTGCGTCGCGGGGTCATAGAGGATGGCGTCAGGGTTGCCGCCGGTCGGCGCCGTGCCGATGACCTGCAGCGTTTTGAGGTCGAAGATCGTGGCCGAATTGTCGCGCCCGTTGCTCGTGAAGCCGCGCCCGAGGTCCGAGGCGAACGCGATGCCATGCACGCCTTTGGTGTCCGGTATTTCACCGACGACTTTTTCCGAATCGAGATCGAGTACGACCACCTTCGTCGCGTGCGAGACGTAGAGGCGGCGCGCCTGGCTGTCGGCGGCCAGGTAATCCCACCCTCCTTCGCCGCCGATTTTGATCTCTTTCAGGACGTGCCACGAAGAATCCTGGGCCGGAGTGATGTTGACGAGGCCGCCCGCAATCAGCACGGCCAGCAGCGAGAGAGTACGGCGAGTAAACATAGTATGTGCCCTCCAGTAGTGTTCGGGGGCGCGTGTTCAGACGCGCCCGCCCTGATTTGTAATGGCCCCCGGCCCCGCGCCGTCGCGCCGCAGCATGGCGTAAACAGTGGGCGTGACGACGAGCGAGAGCAGGAGCGCGACGGCCAGGCCGCCGATGACGGCAATCGCCAGCGGCTGGAGCAGGTCGGCGCCCGACCCGAGAGCTAAAGCGAGCGGGAGCATGCCGAGCATGGCCGCGAGTGAAGTCATCAGCACCGGGCGGAAGCGGCGGCGCCCCGACCGCAGCAGCGCTTCGCGCAGCGTGTCGCCCGCCGCCAGGTGGTCTTCCACCGTGTCGAGCATGAGGATGCCGTTCTTGGCGACGATGCCGATGACCATAATCATCCCCATCAGCGAGACCACGTTGAGCGTCGAGCGGGTGACGAACAGCCCCAGCAGCACGCCGCCCAGGGCCAGCACCGCCCCGGTCACAATCGCAATCGGGTGCGCGAAGGATCGAAACTCGATGAGCAGCGTCAGGAAGACGAGCGTGACCGCGAGCCCGAGGGCGATCATCATTTGACGGAAGCTCGACTGCTGCTCGCGGTAAAGCCCGCCGTACTCGATGGTCATCCCCGGCGGGAGCTTCACTTCTTTGGCCAGTCGCGCCTTGATCGCGCTGATCCCGCTGCCGAGGTCCGTGCCTTCCAGTCGCGCCGTGACCGCGACGGTCTGGCGCAACCCGTCGCGCGCGATCTCGGTCTGGCCCTTGTCGTACTGGATGTCGGCCACCTGATCGAGGCGGAAGAGCGCGTCTTTGACGGGCGAGCGAATCTGCAGGCCGCGCAGGGCTTCCAGTGATTCACGCAGCGAGTCGGGCAACACGACGCGCACCGGAATCAGCCGGTCCTGTTGCAGGATCGCCGAACCCGTGTCGCCGGTCATCGCGGTCGTGACCGTGCCGGCGACGTCGCTGGGGGTGACGCCGAGCTGCGCCGCCCGCTGCGGATCAATCTTGAATGTCACAGCCGGGCCGCTGACGGTCACGCCGTTAACAGTGTCCACGACGTTGGGAATTTTTTTGATTGTCTCTTCAATTTCCGCCGCCTTCTGCTGCAGGGCCGCCGCGTCTTCGCTGAAGAGTTTGATTTCGATGGGCTGCGGCGCGCCGGTCAGATCGCCGATCAGGTCGCCGAGGATGCCGGGGAGTTCCACGCGATCCATGCTCGGCTCTTTGGAGGCGATCTGTTTGCGCAGGTCATCTTTCACCTCCTCGGTCGGGCGTTCACGGTCGGGCTTGAGCTTGACCAGAAAATCGCCCGTGTTCGGCTCGGTGATCGAGAGGCCGAGCTGGAGGCCCGTGCGCCGGGAGTAGCTCTCGACTTCTTTCGTCTCCTTCAACATCCGTTCGACGTGTTGCAGGATGCGATCCGTTTCGGCCAGCGACGTGCCCGGCGGCGTGAAGTAATCAAGCACGAAAGCGCCTTCGTCAAACTCCGGCAGAAATTCTGAGCCGAGGCCACGAAAGACCAGATATGAGAAGGCAATCACTCCCAGGCAGACGACGATGACTGCCAGCCGGCGGTCAAGCGCCTTTCCGAGCAGCCATTCGTAGCGCCGGATGATCGCGCCCAGCAACCGGCCATGCTCTTCTTCTTCAGCCGCGCGACCGTCGGCCCGCGCTTCGCGCTCAGGCGAATCCCCTCCGGGCGCCGCGCCTTCGCCTTCGGCGCGGGGACGGACCTTGATGAGCCATTCGGCGAGGACCGGCGTGAAGGCGAGCGCGAGCGCGAGCGAGGTGAGCAGCGCGACCGCCATCGTCAGCGCGAGCGAGCGGAAGAAGACGCCCCACACCCCGGTGAGCAGTGTCAGCGGCAGGAAGACGACGACCGGCGTGACCGTCGAGCCGATGATCGGCACGGTGATTTCAGAGACGGCGCTCTGGACGGCCTCGTGCCGGGATTGTCCGCGCGAGAGGTGCGTGTAGATATTCTCGACCACGACAATCGCGTCATCAATCACGAGGCCAATCGCGGCGGCCACGCCGCCCAGCGTCATCAGGTCAAAGCTCAGCCCGGCCAGCCGCATGGCCAGAAACGTGACGAGTACGGCGACCGGGATCACCAGGAGCGCGACGAAGGTCATTCGCCAGTCGCGCAGGAAGCCGAAGAGGATCGCCGCCGACAGGAGCAGGCCGATCAGAATCGCGTCGCGCACCGAATTGATCGAGGCGCGCACCAGCAGCGACTGGTCGTAGAAGGGCGCGATCTTCACGTCCTTCGGCAACTGGGCGCGCATCGTTTCCAGCTCCGCCTTCACTTCATCAACCACGGTGACCGTGTTGGCGTCGGGCTGGCGGTAGATGTTGACGAGTACAGCCGGGTGACCGTCGGCGGTGACGGTCGTGTAATTCGGGGCGATGCCTTCGCCGACCGTCGCCACGTCGGCGAGCAGGACGGGCACGTTATTGACGACTCCGACGACGATTGCGTTCAGCTCTTCGGGCTTTCTGGCCTGGCCGCTGACGAGCGCGAGTTCCAGCTGATGGTTCTCTTCGATCAGCCCCGGCGAGGCGATGATGTTGGCCTTATCAACCGCGTCCACCACCTGCTGCAAAGAGACGCCGCGGGCGGCGAGCCGGGCCGGGTCAACCGTGGCATGGTATTCGCGAACCTGACCGCCGGCGACCGCCACGCGGGCCACGCCCGCCAGTCGCGCCAGCCGCGGCCTGACGGTGTAGGTGGCAAGTTCGCGCAGGCTGGCCGGCGCGCGCCCGTCGGAGGTGAGGCTGAAACCGGCGACGGGGAAGGCGGCGAAAGTCAGCCGGTCAACGCTGCGGATCGCGGCGCCGGGCGGCAGACTCGCGGAGAGCTGCGACAGCCGCGCCTGGACCAGTTGCAGCGACTGAAGAATATCCACGCCCCAGTCGAAGAAGAGGTCAATTTCGGAGGCGCCGCGCTGAGTGGTCGAGCGGATGCGGTTGACCTTCGGGATGCCGTTCATCGCCTCTTCAATCGGGCGCGTGACCGAGACGAGAACCTGCGGCGCGGGCACCACGCCGTAATCAACAATGATCACGATGCGCGGGAAATCGGTCTGCGGGAAGATCGCAATCGGCAACTGGAACGCGGCGTACAAACCGGCGGCGCATAACAGCGCGACCAGCACCACCACGGCCCGCGACTGGTTGGAGACGAGACGCGCGAGACTCAAGGCTTCACTCCCGATGTCGAACCTGTACTCGATCCCTGTTTCGCCCCCGGGTTTTTCCCCGGCGTAGTGCCGGACCCCGGTCCCGGAGTCGCCCCCGGTGGACTGGCGCCCGGCGTTGCCTTCGATCCCGGGCCCGGTGCCGGACTGGCCTGAGCGGCGGGGCTGGCCCCCGGCGTCGCGGCGGAGCCGGCATTTGATCCCGTGCCCGCTCCCGGGCTCGCGCCCCCTTGCGCCGGCGCGCTGCTGTTCGGCGACGCACTGTCTTTAGCCGGCGACCCTCCGCCTGACTCACCACTCTTTCCGGCCTCCTTGCCGCCTTCCTTCTCGTCACCTTCTTTCTCTTCGCCCTTATTCACCTCGACCTTCGCCTTGTCGGGCAGCGCGTAGTTGCCTTCGACGACGACCGTCTCGCCGCCCGTCAGGCCCGCCGTGATTTCGACCTTGTCTGGCGTGCGGATGCCGACCTTGACTTTCGTCTCATGAGCGATGAGCTTGTCATCAACGACCATCACCGTGCCGTCTTCGGCGTTGCTCGCTTCGAGCGTGACGGCGGATGCCGGGACGAGTACGGCGTCGCTGACGGACTCCGTCGTGACGACCACCTGCGCCGTGCTGTTGGCGCGCAGCCGGCCGCCGGGGTTTTTGAGGTTGACCCAGATTTCGACCGACCGGTTGGTCGGGTCAGCCGAGCGGCTGACGAGCGAGACACGGCCCGCCAGTTCCTCCTCCGGCTGGTCGGTCGGCAGCACCTTCGCCGGGTCGCCCGCCTTCAGCCGCGCCGCGACCGTGTCGGCGAACGGGGCTTTGACGATCACTTCGCTCAGGTCCGAGATGTTGAGCAGCTTCGCGCCCGCCGCCGCGAATTCGCCGCGGTACTGGAATTGATCGGTCACGATGCCGGCAAACGGCGCGCGGATCGTGGCGTAGCTCAGTTGCGCGTCGAGGTTCGCGAGGCGCTCCTCGGCCTGCCTGACTTTGGCCTCGGCCTGCGCGCGGTCATTCGGGTTGATCGCAGTCTGGCGCAGCGTGACAGTTCGTTCAGCCAGCCGCAACTGGTCTTCGGCGGTCGTGAGCGCGAGTTGTGCGGCTTCCAGGTCTTTTTTGGAGATGCCGCCGCGGTCATAGAGTACCTGCCGACGCTCGTAAGTGGCGCGCGCGTTCTCGACGCTGGCGCGGGCGTCGCGCAGATCCTTCTCGGCCTGCGCAGTCGCCTGCGGGATCGTGCCAGTACTCAGGCTGCGCAGGCTTGAGCGCGCCTCCTGCAGCGCGGCGGCGGCTTCGGTACGCTGCGCCCGCAGGTCGCGCGATTCGAGCGTGACGATCGGCTCGCCCGCCCTGACGGCGTGGTTCTTGAGCAGCGCCATCTGCGCTATCGGCGCCGAGATTTTGGCGCTCACGGTCGCCTGCTGTTTCGGGAAGATTGCGCCGAGCGCGGTGATATGGGCGGCAATCGGCCCGCGCTCGGCCTTCGCCACCTTCACGCTGACGACAACTTCCTCAGCCTTCTCTTCCTCTGCCTTCTTCGGCCACCGCCACCAGATCAGCGCCGCGAGCAGTGCCAGCACGACTGCCGCAAGCAGCCACGCTGTGATCCGCCTGCTTCGCTCCGGCCTGGAATCAGACGCCGAACGGCGCGGACGGATCTCATTCAACCTGTCATTTTGTTCGCTCATTGTCCGGTCGCCTGTCTCAGGCGCGTGAGCGCCACCCGGTAATCGAAAAGGGCCTGGTAATAGGCCGCCCGCTGCGCGGCCAGCGTGTTCTGGGCGTCGGTGACTTCGATGATCTGCGCCTCGCCGGCGCGGTAGCGGGCGACCGACAGCTCGACGTTGCGCTCGGCGTCAGGCAGTGACGCGCCGATGATCCGCGCGCGCGCGGCGGCGGAGAGCGCCTGCGCACGGGCGCTGTAAAATTGCTGGGCGAAGCCGCGCAGCGTGAGCAGCCGCGTTGATTCGAGCGCCTGCGCCCGCAACTGCGCCTGCCGCTCGCGGCTGCGACTCGCGCCCCAGTCGAAGATCGGGATCGTCAGACTGACAGTGCCCGTTGCGCCTGAGTGCTGCCTGAGCGGTTCGGCCCGCAGCGAGTCAGTATCGAAGCCGCCCGCGAGGTTGTAAGTGAGCAGTGGCCGCCGCTCGGCGCGCGCGAGCCGGATGTCGAATTCGGCGGCACGGCGCTGGGCCTCGAACTGGGCGAATTCGGGCCGGTGCGTAATCGCTTCGTCGGTGAAGCGCTCGACCTCACCGGTCCCGGGCAGGCCCCGCGAGAGGTCGGCGACCGCGAGCGGCGCCGTGAAATTCGAGCCGAGGAAGACGCGCAAGCTGTCGGCGGCGGCTGATTCGACTGCCCGCGCCTGCTCCAGCTCATCGCGCCGCGTGGCCGTCTGGAGCCGCGCCCGCACCAGATCAACCTCAGCCACTTCGCCGCCGCCGACGAGCAGTGAAGTGATGCGCTCGAACTCCTGAGCCGCCGAGAGGCTCAGTTCTGCTGAACTCCTCCGGGCCGCGGCGAGCGCGAGCCCGTAATAAGCCTCGGCCGTCGCCTGCACGAGCGCGCGGCGCGCGGCCTCGGTTCCGGCATGCGCCGCTTCCAGCAGGGCGCGGTTGCGCCGGAGCGTGGCCCGCAGCCGCCCCGCGAGATCCAGTTCCCCGGTGACGCCGATGAGCGCCTCGTATTCGGTGACGGCGTTCGCGGCGATGAAGGCCGGCGTGCGCGGCGTGGTCGCCGGGACGCCGATTTCCGGCGAGGTGTAGATGAAAGTTGACGGGCTGGTCAGCCGCGGCAGGAAGGCGAGCTGAGCCTGCCGCACGTCTTCGGCCGCGAGCCGCTCGTTGATCTGCGCCTGCTGGAAAGCCGAGGCCTGCGCGAGCGCCAGCCGCGTCACGTCATCAAGTGACAACGGCGCCGTCGCCGGGGTGGCTGGTTGTGCGGGCGGCGCGTTCTGAGGCGGTGGAGCAGTCGGGGCGGTCGGCTGCTGCGCCGGTGGCGCGGGAGCGGGCGTGGGATTCTGGCCGTAACCGACGCCGGCCGTCACCACGATGAGCAGAATTTTCAGCAGCGCCTTACTCGAAGTAGTCACAGGCAACCGGGATGAAATAGTTTTGTGGGGAGTCATTCAGGCACGCGCGATCATGACCGAACCGGCCGGAATGAGCAACGCGCCGAACGCGACGCGGGGAAGGATTCTCGCCCGACGGTCAGTGCTGCTCACTTCACCACTGCGCCTTCGGGACTGACCTTGACCTCGCGGGCCTTACCACCGCCCCTGATATGCGCCTCGTAATACACGAGCGTGCCGCCTTTGGTGACGGTCTCGACGAGTGCGATGCGGCCTTTGCCCGCCTGCTTCTGAATCTCCGCTTTGACCAGTGGGGGAAGCGACGCGAGCGTGACTTCCTCCTCGACCGAGACGACCCTGCCTTCGGTGTCGAACAGGACGTCTTTAGTGTGCCTGCCGACCCTCAATTCGGCCTCGTAGAAGGTCTGGCCGTCTTCGACCTCCTTCGCCAGCCCGCGGAGCTGCGCCCCTTTGCTCTGCTCCTTTACCGCCGCCTGCACCGCCGCGGGCAGGTCGCGCATCCTTACTTTCTTCTCCGAATCCTGAGCCTTCTTCTCCTGCGCGAAAGCTATTCCCGCCGCAAGCAACGTGAGGGCGAGTACTGCCGCTGATAATAATCTGCGTGTCATCTTTATCACGACCTCCGTTGGTTGTTGATGATCGTGGTGGCAGAGAAGCGATTCGCCGCCACAACCGGTTACTGGTTGATCAGGGGACGCGCTTTCGGATGGTGAGGGACCTCGAAACGCGTGGTCGCAGGTAAGAATGGCGACACCGGGTGCCACGAGCAGGGCCGGCACGAGCGTGATCAGCCGTCCCGATCTCATCCACTTTCCCTTCACAATAATTTGTCTCTGGAGTCTCCGGCAGTAAGGGGAATGCCACCGCCGGGCTGGCAGTCTAAATCATCAAAAATAAACAGAAGATAAATAAAGGAGGCCCCGGGTCCGCGCCCGGTGTGCGACAGAGACCGGCGACGCTGGACAGTCTGAGCGGGCAACAGTAAGCTGCCGCCCTGCTCTCCCCATTCAGCATCAGCGGCTTCGGACTGCACGGTTCCCTGGTGGCACAGCGTACGGCAGGGGCGGGTAGTTGAAGAGCGCCGGCGGCTACGACCATGACGACCTTACGGGCCACAGACGAAACTGTTCCGCCTGGGAAGCGACTGAGCAAACTGCTCAGCCGGCTCGGCCTGACCCTGCTGTTCGGCCTCGCTGCCGCCCTGGGGGCGCTGCTCTTCTTCGCGTGGCTGGCTGATGAGATGCTCGAAGGCGACACGCGCCGTTTTGATGAAGCGACCCGCGCGGCGATTCATCAGTACGCGTCGCCGGCGCTCACTTCCCTGATGCGGGTCGTGACGATGCTCGGCTCAGTGACATTTCTCGCCGCCTCAGGCCTCTGCGTTGCCACCATCTTCCTGATCGCCGGGCGGTGGCGCGCACTGGTAATGTTCTTTATCACGATGCTCGGCGCCACGCTGCTCGACGTGACGCTCAAGCTCGGCTTTCGCCGCACGCGGCCCGTCCCCTGGTTTGACACCCCGCTGCCGGGTTCATTCAGCTTCCCGAGCGGGCACGCGCTGGGCTCCTTCTGCTTCTACGGGGCGCTGGCGGCCATCATCGCCGCGCGCACCCGGAGTCACATCGTCCGCATCATCACCTGGGCGCTGGCCGCGCTGCTGATTCTGCTCATCGGCCTTTCGCGCATCTACCTCGGGGTCCATTATCCGAGCGACGTCCTCGCCGGTTATGCCGCCGCCCTCGTCTGGGTCATGGTGGTGGCGTTTGGAGACCGCCTGTTGCGGCGCCGCCCGGCAGCCGGGCCGGACGAAGAGGGACACGCTGGTCGTGAAGGTGACTGAACGGTGACCGCCGGACGATTATTCATTGCGTCTGGTCTTCATCCATCAGCCTGACCACCCCATCACGCGCCAGCTGATTGATCAGCTCGTCGGAATACCCGGCCCCATGAAGCACGCGGCGCGTGTGTTCGCCGAGTCGCGGCGGCGGCAGCTCGATGGCGGCGGGTGTGGCGCTGAGTTTCACTGTCGGCGCAATCTGCCTGAGCGTGCCTTCGATCGGGTGTTCGACTTCGGCAATCAACCCGCGGTGCCGCACCTGCGGGTCGTTGATGACTTCGCCGGCGTCGTTGACGGGCATCAGGCAGGCATCAACTTTATTGAATGCCTCCAGCCACTCGGCCGCCGTCTTCATTTTGAAAATTGACCGCACCGCCGCGATGCACTCCTCCTGCCGCGCGCCGTCGGCGAATTGCAGCGGGATCAGATCCTCGCGCCCGATCACGCGGCACGCGCCCGCCCAGAACTTCGGCTCCAGCGCGCCGAGCGAGAGATGCCTGCCGTCGCCGGTTTCATACACGTTGTAGCAGGCGTAGCGGCCCGAGAGCGTCTCATTCCCGCGCTCGGGCATCCTGCCTGTGGCGAAGTAAGTCGCGAGCGGGATCTGCATCATCGCGAGCGCGCCGTCCATCATCGAGATGTCAACCACCTGCCCCTCGCCCGTGCGCTCGCGAGCGGCAAGTGCCAGCAGAATGCCGATCACGGACTGCATGCTGCCGCCGGCGAGGTCGGCTATCTGCACCCCGGGAATGAGGGGGGGCCCGCCCCTCGCGCCGTTGAGGCCCAGTACACCGGCGATCCCGATGTAATTGATGTCATGGCCCGCCTCGTCGCGATACGGCCCATCCTGACCGTAGCCGGTGATCGCGCAGTAAATGATGCGCGGGTTCGCCTGGCGCAGAGTTTCGTAATCGAGCCCGAGCCGCTTCATCACGCCGGGCCGGTTGCCTTCGACGATGATGTCGGCGGTGGCGGCGAGCTTCAGAAAGATTTCGCGCCCGGCCTGCTGCTTCAGGTCAACGCCGACGCTCTGCTTGTTGCGGTTGACGGCGAAGAAATAGGCGCTCCGGTAGCCCATCGCGCGGGCCGGATCGCCGGCTCCGGGTTCTTCAATCTTGATGACCCGCGCGCCGAAATCGCCGAGCATCATGGTTGCGACCGCGCCGGGCAGCAATCGCGTCAGGTCAAGCACAGTAATGCCATCGAGTGGTTTCATGGTTTCAGAAAATCGGTACGGTACGGGCGTCAATCAGGTAAGCCGACGCCCACCAGTAAGGATAGAGAAAGCGCGTTTCGACGGTCGTGAATCCGGCCTGCTTCAGTTGCCCGGCCCACGCCTGTATCGGCTGTTCGTAGTTCGTCCGCGCCGCCGTCCCGTCGAAATAACCGAACATTACCGGCATCAGAAAGCCCTGCGCCACCAGCCCGCCGTCACCCGCGTACTCGGCGAGGCCGCGCCGGTAATGCTCAACGACGTACTCGACGCGGTCGGGCGCATGCATCTGCGCAAATTCAGGCACGTCGAATTCGGCGATGAGCAGCCGCGCGCCGTGTTCACGCAGCCACGTGAACAAGCCCAGGCGTTCCGCCGTTGAAATTGATTGCAGGCTGAAGGTCGCCTGAATGACATCCCAGTTGTCCGCTGATTGCCCGGCGAATTGCTGAAGCGTGCCGCAAAACGCCCGGTGTGGTATGACGTGGCCAGCGAGAGCGGTTTGCAGCTCGCCCAGCATCGCCCTGGAAGGTTCCACCAGATCGAGTTCGTGAATGTTGCCGGTCAGCGCAGGCAGCAGCGCCCGCCCGTTGCCCGGCCCGATGTCGAGCAGTCTGATCGCGGAATATTCCAGGTACACGCCGTGCAACGCGGCGACGGCAGCATCGTAAAGCGACGGGTTGCTGCCCCCGCGAATGAATGCCGCGAAGCCATCGCCGGTCGCGTAGACATTCTGCCGGCCTTCTTTCAGCACGCGATTCAGGTATGCCGCAGCCTGCGTATAGACGAGATTGTCCGGCTCCTGCATAGCGGCCTGCGAAGAGTAATGCGCCGCCTGATCAAAGTCCTGATGACCGAAGGCCAGCAGCGATTGATAGAAGCTTTCAGTCGCGCTGGAGGCCGGCACGGCGACGGCCGCGTGATAACCCTGATCCTGATAAGTCTGCCAGATTCTGTTCATCTGAAACCGGTTCTCAGCTGGTTCCGGCAGGCTTCGCGCCTTCCGCACTGATCGGATCGAGACGGCGATCAGTCAGCAGCTTATTGAATTGCGTCAGGTCAGACTTCAACACCTCGTCCAGCCTGACGCGCAGCGCGTCGAGTCTGGCCGAAAGCTCACGGAAAACGACATACGACTGATCAGTCGGGCGACCGTCGCCCGTTTCAATGCTGCGGCGCAGGGCCGCGATCTGGTTGTTGAGTTTGATCGGAAAGTTGAGCGGGTCCTGACTGCTCTGATTGCGCACCTGGTAAAGCTCTTCTTCGACTGCGCCGAGATTCCGGCGCAGCGTGTCGGCGGCTGAAGTGATCGCCTGATCCTGAGCCTTGTCGGCACGTTCTTTGACCTGCTTTTTGATTTCGCGAATCCGGATCACCATCTGATTCGCCTCGCTCGTCCGGTCGCGGACCTGCATCGCCAGCTCGAACTGCTTCGCCAGATCTTCGTCAGTCACACCGGTCAGCCGCGGGTCTCGTTTGATCGCAAACATCTGTGCCTGAGTCTGCCCGTTCGCCGTCAGGCGGACCTGATAATTGCCCGGGCGGGCGAGCGGGCCCGTTTCGGCGCGCGCGCCCCACAGGATCATCCCTTCAAACACAGTCGCGCCGGGGTAGCGCAAATCCCACACGAAACGATTCGTTCCGGCCTTTCTCGCCGGAGGTTTCGCCGCGGGCGGGCCGGAAAATTCCGAATCGGCATCGGCCGCCCCCGGTTTCTTTTTGTCATCGTCGGGCGTGCCGGTGAAGGTGCGAATGACCTGTCCACTGGCGTCGAGTATCTCAATCGTGACTTTGTCCGCCGGCTGCTTCAGATAATAGTCAATCACCGCCTGATTGACCGAACGATACGTGGTGCGCGGCTGGAAAAGATGCACGTCCGCGCTCGCAACCTGTCCGCTGAGCTGACGCAGAATGCCGATGTCATCAAGGACGTAAAACGAACGCCCGTGCGTCGCAATCACCAGGTCATTCTCTTCGACGACCAGATCGGAGACCTGAGTGTCGGGCAGGTCGAGCCGGAGCGATTGCCAGTTCGCGCCGTCGTCGAATGAAACGTAAATGCCATGCTCCGTGCCCGCGTAAAGCAGCCCGGCGCGTTTCGTGTCTTCGCGCACGGCGTGAACGTAATCGGCGGAGGGAATGCCGCTCGTGATCTTCGTCCAGGTTTTGCCGTAATCGTGAGTCTTGTAAATGTAAGGCGCGCGGTCGTCGAGCTGGTAACGCTTCGCCGCCAGATACGCCGTGCCGGGCTGGTGCGGCGAGGCTTCGATCAGGCTGACGCGGCTGAATTCGGGCAGATCCTTCGGCGTGATGTTCGCCCAGTTCTTCCCGCCGTCGCGGGTGATGAAAATCAGCCCGTCGTCCGAGCCCGTCCAGATCGTGCCGGGGTCGCGCCTTGACGGGGCGATGGTGAAGATCGTGCCGTAAATTTCCGGGCCGTTCTGATCCTTTGTGATCGGCCCGCCCGAATCACCCAGGGTTTTCGGATCGCCGCGAGTCAGGTCGGGGCTGATCCGCTCCCAACTCTGCCCGTCGTTCGTGGTCTTCCACAGGTGTTGCGACGAAGTGTAAAGAACATTGGCGTCGTGCGGCGAAAAGACAATCGGGAATGTCCATTGCCACCGCTCCTTGAGCGCGCTCGCGGGCATCCCCGAAAAGAAGAGCGGGTAAACCTGAATGTCGCGCGTGTGGCCGGTGCTGCGGTCAAAGCGCGTCAGCAGCGCGCCCTGGCTCCCGGCGTAAAACAGATTCGGGTTCTTCGGGTGCGGCGCAATGTAGCCGCTTTCGCCGCCGCCGACGGCGTACATCACGCTACCCGCGCGCCCGCGGCCCGCTGCTTCGCTCGAAACACAGATCGTCGAATTGTCCTGCTGCGCGCCGCAGACGTGGTAGACGAAATCCTTTGTCGTCGCGACGTGATAAAGCTGCGCCGTCGGGTACTCCTGCCCGGTCCACGACTCGCCGCCGTTGACTGAAACGTTCGCGCCGCCGTCGTTGCTGTTGATCATCCGCTTCGGGTCATTCGCGGCAATCCACAGATCGTGATTATCCCCGTGCGGGACGCGGATGGTCTTGTATGTCTTGCCGCCGTCGGTTGATTTGTAGAAGCCGGTGTTGAGAACGTAGACCGTCTCGCGCTCCTTCGGGTCGGCGTAGATGCGCGTGTAGTAAAACGCGCGCTGCCGCAGCCGGCGATCATCGCTGACCTTTTCCCACGTGGCACCGGCGTCGTCGGAAACAAAGACGCCGCCGTCTTCGGCCTCGACGATTGTATAGACGCGTTTGCCATCGGCCCCTGAAACGCTGACGCCGATTTTTCCGATGATGCCTTTGGGAAGCCCCGGATTGCGCGTGATCTCAGTCCACGTGTCGCCGCCGTCGGTTGATTTGAAGAGGCCGCTCGCGGGCCCGCCGCTCGACAAACTCCACGGCGTGCGATACACGTCCCAGATCGCGGCGAAGATCACCTGCGGGTCTTTGGGGTCAAAGTTCAGATCAACCGCGCCGGCTTTGTTACTGCGGAATAGAATCTTCTGCCACGTCCTGCCGCCGTCCTTCGAGCGGAAGACGCCGCGCTCTTCGTTCGGCCCGTACGGGTGGCCGAGCGCGGAAACGTAAACGATGTCGGGGTTGGTCGGGTGAATGCGGATGCGCGAAATCGCATGCGTATCCGCCAGCCCGACGTGCGCCCAGGTCTTTCCGGCGTCGGTTGATTTATACACGCCGTCGCCCTGCATGACGTTGCCGCGCAATTGTGTCTCGCCCATCCCGATGTAGACGACGTCGGGGTTGGATTCGGAGACCGCGACCGCGCCGACCGAAGAGCTTTTGATCTGCCCGTCGGTCACGGGCTTCCACGTCACGCCGCCGTCGGTCGTCTTCCACAACCCGCCGCCGACCGCGCCGAAATAATATTCAAACGGGCGGCTGGAACTGCCCACGCAGGTGATCGAGCGACCGCCGCGATTGGGGCCGATGCTGCGCCACTTGAGCGCGTTGAAGAACGAGGCGTCATAGCCGCCGGCTGAAGACTGAGCCGGAGTGAGCGTGCCCGGATGCTGCACGGATGTCGACGCCAGAATGAGTGCGAGGACAAAGCTGTAAAACAGAGACTTGTGAACGGGGCGCATGTTCAATTCCTCCGAAGCAAATGACGTGAAATAACCTGGCATCGCAGAGATCAGCAATGTTCGCCGGAACATCCTGATCTCTGCTGCGCCGGGACCCGGCCAAGAAGCCATCTGTCTCGCGACCAGCAGGAGGCCGAGCCCCGACTTTAGTCGAAGGGCAAACTAATAGCCAGGTTCCGACCTCGCGCAGATCTCCTGGTTTGTAGACCTCACGATCATTCTTTTCATAATCGTCCAATATTGAACAGCAATTTATCCCGTCCCGTCCAATAATTCAGAACCTTCGACTCAAAGTCAGCTGCACATCAACTCTGCTCAGGAGGTCTCGACTATGTTTATGAAGATCAGACGCTCTCATTATGTCATCAGCCTGCTGTGGCTGGCGCTGGCGGCCAGCTTCGCTCCGGCCCAGGAAACAAAATCATCCCGGTCGCCCGCAGTCACGGCGGCGGCTTCGAGCGGGCAGGTCCGTTTCGTCGCGCCCGGCGAGGTGCTGCAACTGCGGCTCGAAGTCTTCGCGCCCGGCGGTGAGAAGCTCTTTGATTCGGACTTCCGCGCGGGCAATCTGCTCGACTGGCCGGTCGAGGATCAGCAGGGACAGCGCCTCGCCGATGGCGACTACCTCTGTCTGGTGACGGTCAAAGCGCTCTCCGGGCAACTCCGCCTCCAGCACGGCCTCCTACGATTGGAGTCAGGCGAGACGGCGCTCCGGCCGGCGGATCAGGAGCGCCTCTCTTCGGCCCATCTGGCAACACTCGAAGGCAGCCGACAGTCCTTGGCGACGGTCACTGTTGAGGGGAGTACGCCTTTCCGGATTCTGAGCGCAGGTGAAGCGCTGACGACTACCGTGCTGGCTGCCGACGGGAGCGCCGGACAGGTGACCACCAGCGCCGCCGGACTGAGCATTCGCGCCGGGGACTTCTTCGGGAGAAAGGATGAGGTGCAGCTGCTGCTGACGCCGGAAGGCAATCTTGGGCTCGGAGTCGCGCGTCCCGAGGCGCGGCTTGATGTGGCCGGACTGATTCGCACGAGCAAAGGGATTGTCTTCCCCGACGGGACGATTCAGACGACGGCAGCCAGCGTGGTGGGCAGCGCCGTCAGAGACCGCCTTAGCGCCCTGGATAACCCGACCGGCAACGCCATTCGCGACCGCCTCTCACCGGGCCGCACCGTGCAAGCCGAGGGTGAGCAGCAAGGGAGAGCCGCCAAGGGGGTTCTCGGACCGAATCAGGTGAATATCAGCGGTGCGGGGACGACCAACCGGATCACCAGATGGACCGACGGGCCGAACGGCGTGGTCGGCGATTCGACCATCAGCGAAGTTAACGGCGACATCGGGATCGGGACTCCGTTGCCGGGCGGGGTCTTCGACCTGCAGCGCTCAAGTGCGGGCGACATCCTGCAGCGGTTATGGAATACGGGCACGGGCGGGGCGAAGCTGCGCTACGTGGCGGCGACGGGTCAGACCTCGCAGCTACAGTTGACCGATGGCCAGGAGTGGCTGATGGCGATTGCCGGCAATAACTCAATCGGGATGCAGTTCCGGGTGCGCAATACGACCGATCCGAACAGCGAAGCGGCGCTGGCGGCAGCGGCGAAGATGACGATCCTCAGAAACGGCAACGTCGGTATCGGGACCACCAACCCACTGTACAAGCTTCATGTCGCGGCCATTGGCAACCACGCCATTTATGGTCAGAGCGACATCGGCATCGCGGTGTGGGGCCAAAGCACCAGCAATAGCGCGGTATATGGGCAAAGCACCAGCGGCTATGGTGTGCAAGGCCTCAGCGCGAGCGGTACGGGAGTCTATGGCGTAGCCAACGCCACTACCGGAACTGTTCCTGGTGTCTTCGGAGAAACCAAGTCGGGCAATGTGGCCGGGATTGGGGTCTTTGGCCTCAGCAACAATGGGCGGGGCGTGCAAGGGAATAGCACGACTGGCTCTGGCGTGTATGGCTACAGCAATAGCGGAACTGCGCTCTATGGCATCACCGATAACGGCACCGGCGTAATTGGTAGCAGCACTACCGGCCGTGGGGTTTATGGTGTGTCCGCAACGGCCAGTTCGACCATTGCTGGGGTCTGGGGAGAAAACTCAGCCTTCGCTGGCACGGGCGTCGTGGGCAACGCGTTGAATACGAACAGCACGGGCGTGGCTGGAATCGCCGACCCAAGTGGTGGCACAGGCGTCTATGGGAGAGGCGCGGCAAACGGCATCTCTGGCAACAGCACCAATGGCAAAGGCGTGTATGGTGTTAGTGTCAACGGCAACGGCGTCTTTGGGCAGAGCACCAACAACGATGGTATTTATGGCACTACCGACGTCTCGAGCAGTTCAGGTGTGTATGGTCAGAATTTTGCGGATTTTGTGCTCGGTGGTAGTAGGCCCTTTGGTGTAACTGGCGTTGGATCCACTGGCATACATGGCATTACAATGGATTTTATCGCCGGTTATTTCGACGGCGACGTATTTGTGTCGACCAACCTAATCGTTAACGGCTCAAAGCATTTCAAAATTGATCATCCACTCGACCCGGCCAACAAATATTTGCTCCACGCCTCTATCGAGTCGCCGGAGGTGAAGAACCTCTACGACGGCACCGTCACCACCGATTCCAACGGCGCTGCGACCGTCACCTTGCCGAGCTACTTTGAAGCGCTGAATCGCGACTTCCGTTATCAGTTGACCGTACTCGGCCAGTTCGCGCAGGCCATCGTAGCCAGTGAGATTGCCAATAACCGATTCACCATCAAGACAGACAAGCCAGGTGTGCGGGTTTCGTGGCAAGTCACCGGCATCCGGCAGGATGCGTACATGAAGGCCCACCCAATGGTCGTCGAGCCAGACAAGCCGGAGAGAGAGCGGGGCACCTATCAGCATCCCGAACTCTTTGGTCAGCCCGAAGAAAAAGGACTTTCATGGGCGAACGACCCGGTGCTGATGAAGCGCTTGAAGGAAGAGCGCGAAGGCCGGCAGCGCGAGCAAACCAATCAAGCCGCTGCGCCAGCCGCACGGCCCAATAACCAGTGAGCCAATGGCCGTGACCTGACCTGAAGCCTCATCCCTGGGAGCGCAGGCTCCAGCCTTGCACTCGCAAAAGGCCATCTGACTATGCATGGCAGGCAGAATGCCTGCGCTCCCAGGGATTGATGCACGCACTTCAAATAGCCTGGCATCGCAGAGATCAGAGGGACTAAACGTATGATCCGCCCGCGACCAGACAGCACCTGCTCGCGTCGCGCTTCAAAATAGAGCTGCTCGATTTGTTTCCATCGCTCGGGCTTCATGTTGCTTTGACACTCATCACGCATGTTTTACTTCAGCCGTTCAGTCTCCTTCTTCGCCTCAATCAAGATCTGCAAATCGGCATCCGCATCTTTCCACAGTGCGAAGAAGTCTTCATATGTTTTGCGGCTTCCTCCTACGTCGCCCGCAAGCGAAGAGGCCCGTGCCAGACCGAGATGCGCGAGCGGATACAACGGCGAGAGAGGCGCATAGCCACGGTGATCGAGAATCTTCTGGAATTCGGCTGCGGCTTCCGCGCCCTTGCTGAGTTTGAGGTATGTCTGGCCACGCAGGTATTGCGGCCAGAACTCGGCGGCGGCTTCATAGCGGAGGGCAGGCTGCAATGCCTCTGTCGCCTGTGCGGCATTCCCGCGGTGCAGTTCCAACACGGCGCGGATCACGGGCAGCCAGAGGCCGCTCGCGAGCGTGTCTTTCGGATACCGCCTGGCCAGTTCGTCCACGAGCTGCTGTGTCTGCGACGACTCGCCACACAACGCCAGCGCGAGCGCCGCGCGTGTGAGCGTTACCTGATTACGTTCGAGTTCGAGCGCTTGCGCGGCTGCTGCTTTGGCTGGGGCGAATTGACGGAAGACGGCGTCGCGTAACGCTTGTTCCGCCTCATACCGCGCGGCCACTTCTTTCGCGTCTCCGCGAGAGGCGGCGTCAATGGCTCGGCGCGAGAAGTTCTGTGCCCTCCGCCATTGCCCCGCGAAGGCAGCTCCGCCAGTCTGCCAGTCGAATGCCACGTACTCATCCGGTTTCCCGAGCGTCCAATCAAGCTGCCGCTGCATTCCCGGCGTGTCGTTGTTGATAAAAGCGATCTGATACAGGAAGGAGTGGAAGTCCATGTGATCGAGCTTCTGCCGAAGGGCTTGCGTGAGAGCGTCGGTGGCTTCCGCGAAGCGATTGAAGCGGAGGAGCGCCCATCCCAGGAGCCGGTGCGCGGGGGTAAAATTGGGGTTGAGGCCGATAGCCTCGCGGGCTTCGGCGATTGCCTGGTCGAATTTACCGATCCGATTGTAAGCACCGGCAAGGTCGTTCGGCCCCGTCCAGTCGCGCGGGTACATCCGCTTTTGCAGGATCAGCACTTCGATCCGTTTGGTCTCGTCCCCGTTGACAAAGCCGTGATAGCGAGAAGTTATGCGGAGCTTCTCGTATTCGCCCACCCGATCCCTCAAAGCATACGCCTTCTCCGCATACTCGGCGGCCCGTCCCGGCTGGCCAGTGACGTTGTGCATGACAGACAGCATGCTATAAGCAGTGGCGAACTCGGGATCGATTTCTACCGCACGTTCAAAAATCGGAATGGCCTCCATAAACCTGGCGCTGGCTGATAGCTCATTGCCTAAAGCGTATGCCTGGAACGCCTCCAGCTTTGAAGTCGTGGCTTCCTCCAGCGGCTTATCGAATCCTTGGATCGAGTTGAGCGACTCGCCCAGCTTCTCGCGCAACTGCGTCGCCGCCTGCGAGAGCGCCCTCAGCACCTGATCTTTCCCTTCGGTTTCCACCTGCGTCAGCGCAATCGTTTCGCCCGTCTGACTGTTGATCGCTTCGAGCGTGAGCGAATAGTTGCGGTCAAATTTCGCAATCGCCCCGGTAATCACCGCCTTCAGTCCCTGCCGCAGCGCAATCTCCCGCGCGACCTCAGGTGTCACTCGTTCATCAGGTGGCTTGTTCATCAGCCGTAGTGCCTGCCGCACGCGCTCATCGGGAAAGAGATTCAGAAACGGCGACTGTTGCAGTTGCACCGCGAGACCCTGCTTGAGTGTCCCCCCGTCAAAGACTGCCTCGCCCGTGGTGTTGACGAAATCCGCGAGCAGCACCGTGTCCTTGTCGGTCAATGCTGGCTGGCGGTGGAAGTAGAAGAACGCAGCGACAGCGGCGAGAACGAGGATGGCCAGTGTGATGAACGCGCCGCGCTGGTGGCTTTTGAGTTGAGTAACGATGTATTCAACGCTCGAAGTCGTGCGAGCCGGTGCGACTTCTCCGCTCGCTCGCTCTTTCCTGACTCCTGATTCCAACTCCTGCCTGAGGCTCTTGAGGTCAAGCCGTAAGTCCGTGACGACCTGGTAGCGCTCCTCTCGATCCTTGCGCAACGCCTTCGCGATAATCCGCTCCAGTTCGCCTGGCACTTCCGGCGCGTACCGCGCGAGTGGCAGCGGCTCTTTTTGCAGAATCGCGGCGATGACATCGTTCATCGTCGTGCCCTCGAACGGTGCGCGGCCCGCGACCATTTCGTAGAGCACCACGCCGAGGCTCCAGATGTCGGTGCGCGCATCCATCTTGACTCCGCGCGCCTGCTCCGGCGACATATACCTGACCGTGCCCATCACCACGCCGGTCTCAGTACTCGCCCGGGCTGCCGTCGGCGCTTCGGTCTCAACACTCGCCGCCGTAGTTTCAGTCAGCTTGGCCAGGCCGAAGTCCAGGACTTTGACGTAGCCATCCGTCCGCAGCATGATGTTTTCGGGCTTGATGTCGCGGTGGACCACGCCCGCCGCGTGAGCCGCCTGAAGCGCGCTCGCCACTTGCATCGCCACCTCAAGCGCTTCACTGAGCTTGATCTGTTCACCCTTCATTCGCTCGCGTAGCGTCTGACCATCAATGAATTCAGTAGCAATGAAGTGGAGGTCGCCTGTCTGCCCGATTTCATGAATCGTGATGATGTTGGGATGATTGAGCGCTGAGGCCGCGCGCGCTTCCTGCTCAAAGCGGCGCAGCCGATCTGCATCCCGGGTGAATTGCGCAGGTAACAGCTTGAGCGCGAGCTTGCGTCCCAGCCGCGTATCCCGTGCGAGGTAAATTTCACCCATCCCGCCCGCGCCCAGCAAGGACAGCACCTGATAGTGGCCGATCTGTCGTCCAATGGGAGAGGGGCCTGGCTGCGCGGCGATCACCTGGGTCACGACCTCCATCGCGGGCGCGGCCAGGAAGCTGCCCGCCTGCGCGTCTGAAGCGAGCAGCGAGGCGACTTCCGTGCGCAGCGCCTCATCGCCGGCACAAGCCTGGTCGAGAAAGGCCGTGCGCTGGCTCGCGTCGCGTTCGAGGGCGGCGTCATAGAGCTGCTCGATTTGTTTCCATCGCTCAGGCTTCATCCTGCTCCTTGTAGCTCAACTCGCGATGGAGCCAGGCGCGGGCCAGACTCCACTCGCGCCGCACCGTGCGCGGCGACACCTTGAGTACCTCGGCCGTCTCCTCTTCACTCAGTCCGCCGAAAAAGCGCAACTCCACCATCCAGCTTCGGCGCGGATCAAGCGCGGCCAGTCGTTCGAGCGCTTCATCGAGGGCGATCAATTCGGCAGTTCGCTCCACTGATACCACCGCGGCTTCATCAAACGAGACCTGGAGTGCCCCGCCGCCGCGCTTGTCCTGCTGGCGGGCGCGGGCGAAGTCCACCAGAATGCGCCGCATCAACCGCGCCGAGACTCCGAAGAAGTGGGCGCGGTTCTGCCAGCGCACCCGCTTCCAGTCAATCAGGCGCAGGTAAGCTTCATTGACGAGCGCCGTGGTTTGCAGGAGATGGCCGGGACGCTCCCGATGCAGATACCCCCTGGCCAGCCGATGCAACTCCCCGTAGACCAGTGGAGTCAACTTCTCAAGCGCTGCCTGATCTCCGTCACTCCAGGCCAGCAGCAGTTGGGTGACTTCATGGGATGAGGGTACGGCCATAGTGCCCCGCCTCGGGTCGGGATGACTTACCTGTTGAGGCAGGCTAGCACACCCCGGTGAGACCCGCCAGGTCACTCAACTGGCCGGGTGAAAATATATCTGGCCGGCGTGGCCGCTTTGGGAGGCGCATTACGCCTTAATCGCTGAGGGCAGTCTGAGGCTGGCCCTTGAGGGGTGGCGCAGCAAGTGGTCGCAGGACCCTGACCGCCCCGGGTGAAACCTGAAGGCCGGTCAGCTTTGGCCGTCACCTGACGAGGACCACAAGGGGGTCATATGAAAAAGCAAGCTCTCAAGGTTGTCTCGATGCTGAGTCTCTCGGTCATGCTCGCGGTTGTCGCCGTCTATGCCAAACCGATCAGCCCGCTCAGGGCGAACATCCCATTTGATTTCACAGCCGGGAATAAAACTCTGCCGGCCGGCGCCTACACGATGGATCCCATGACCATGCAGGGTGTACTCCGGATTCGACGTCAGGATTGCCGTGCGGCGGCGTTCGTCATCACCTACGGCGCGGAAGCCCGGCGGGGACAGGGTCAATCGAAACTCGTCTTCCGCCGCTATGGCGACCAGTATTTCCTCGCCGAGGTCTGGACAGCGAATGACAGCGACGGGCGCGAACTACGGCAGTCTCGCACGGAGCGTGAACTGGTCAAGAGCAGATCGAATCGTCTGGCCGGGAACGCGGTGAAGCCTGAGCTGGTTTACGTCATTGCTGAATAAGCAATGAACCCGGGATTCACAGCCTGGGGCCTGCCTGAGCAGGGCAGGATGGTATGGCCGCCGCGTTCCATTCGGCCCCGACACGGCCACTGACTGGAATGCGACGTCCGTCACCTGACGAGGACCACAAGGAGGTCATATGAAAAAGCAGGCCCCCAGGGTTTTCTCGATATCGTCCAATATTGGACAGCAATTTATCCCCGGCTGGCCGATCATCAGTTCAGATAAGTGGGCTGATGACTGTTGCTGCTGACGTCGCACAGTCCAGGGCTGTGATCTACTCTCAATCTTTATTTCACCGTCGGCTCCGGCTTCAACTCAAGGCAGGCTCCGGCTCGACTCTGCTCAGGAGGTTCCCAGTATGTTCAGGAAAATCAGACACTCTCACTTCATCATCTGCCTGCTCTGGCTGGCGCTGGCAACCGGCTTCGTCCGGGCGCAGGAAACAAAATCACTTCAGTCGCCCTCGGTCACGGCGGCGGCGGCGGGCGGGCGGGTGCGCTTTGCCGCGCCGGGTGAAGTCGTGCAGCTGCGGCTCGAAGTTTTTGCAGCGGGCGGTGAGAAGCTCTTTGATTCTGACTTCCGGGCGGGCAACCTGCTCGACTGGCCCGTCGAGGATCAGCAGGGGCAGCGCCTCGCCGATGGCGACTACTTGTGTCTGGTGACGGTCAAAGCACTCTCCGGTGAGGTTCGCCTCCAGCACGGCCTCCTGCGCCTGGAGTCAGGCGAAGCGGCGCTCCGTCCGGTCGAGCAGGAGCCACTCTCCGCCGCTCAGGCTGGGGCGCTCGAAGGCAGTCGGCAATCCTTCGCCACCGGGAGTGTCGAGCGCAGTACGCCCTTTCGGATTCTGAGCGCAGGTGAAGCGCTGACGACCACCGTGATGGCTGCCGACGGGAGCGCCGGACAGGTGACCACCAGCGCCGCCGGACTGAGCATTCGTGCCGGGGACTTCTTCGGGAGGAATGATGAGGTGCAGCTGCTGCTGACGCCGGAAGGCAATCTCGGTGTGGGAGTCGCGCGTCCCGAGGCGCGGCTTGATGTGGCCGGACTGATTCGCACGAGCAAAGGGATTGTCTTCCCCGACGGGACGATCCAAACGACGGCGGCCAATGCACCGGTCAGCGCCGCCAGAGACCGGCAGACGGCGCTGGATAACCCGACCGGCAGCGCCATTCGAGACCGCCTCTCGCCGGGCCGCACTGTGCAAGCCGGGAGCGAGCAGAAAGAGAAAGCCGGCAAGGGAATTCCCGGGCCGAATCAGGTCAACATCACTGCGGGGACGGCCAACCGGCTGGCGAAGTACGCCGCTGACGGGGCGACGCTCGTTGATTCAATCGTGACTGAAAGCCCGACCGGCGACATCGGGATCGGGACTGCATCGCCGGGCGGAGTCTTTGACCTGCAGCGGTCGAGCGCGGGCGACATCCTGCAGCGGTTATGGAATACGGGCGGCGGGGGTGCGAAGTTACGCTACGTGGCGGCGACGGGCGCGACCTCGCAGTTGCAGTTGACCGACGGGCTGGAATGGCTCTCCGCGATTGTGGGCAATAACTCGATCGGGCTGCAATTCCGAGTGCGCGATGTTGGGACGCCGAACAGCGAAGCGCAACTCAACGCGAGCGCGCGGCTGACGATCCTCCGCGACGGCAAAGTCGGCATCGGGACGACGACCCCATTCGCTAAGCTGGAGGTAGTGGGCGGCAACAACATCGGCGTGTTTGGCAACACCAGCAGCGGCGTCGGCGTGGTTGGAGGCAGCCTCAGCGGCACCGGCGTGCTTGGCCAAACCTTTGCCGCCAATACTACGACGCTGGCCGGGGTGCGTGGCGTTTCGGAAGGCGATGGTGGCATCGGTGTGTTCGGCGAGGCGAACACCGGCTACGCCTGGGGCGTCTACGGCAAGAGTACGAGCGCGATCGGTGAAGCCGGTCATTTCGAAGGGAAAGTGGTGGTCGTAGGGAAAGTGTTGGCCACCGACACCGTCTGTGCGGCGAACATCGCGTGCGCCTCGGACGCCCGCTTGAAACAGCATGTCACCAGCCTCAACTATGGCCTCCAGCACCTGCTGCAGTTGCGACCGGTGAGCTGGCAGTGGAAAGACCCCTCCATGAAGCAACTCCCGCTGGGCCTGATCGCCCAGGAGGTCGAGGGAGTGATCCCGGAACTGATCCTGCGTGAGGCCGATCCGGCCAGACCGCTCGGCCTGAACTATCTCGGCCTGGTGCCGGTGGTGATCAAAGCCATCCAGGAGCAGCAGACCGCCCTGGAGCAGAAAGAGGCCGCCATCAACTCTATCAAGGCTGAAAACGCCGCCCTCAAAGCGCAGAACCAGATCATTCAACAACGCAATGCTGAACTTGATGCCCGGCTCACGGCGCTGGAGCAGATCGTGCGGCAGCTCAAGGCAACTGCGGAGACACCCCGACCGCCAAATCATTAGATCGGTTTGCAATTGAGTGTAGGGATTAGCCGAACGGTTCGGCCCACGATGGTGGGCCAAGATGGCATCTTGGCCCACACCCAAGTGAAATCCGATCTAAGTCATCGCCGTGCCTCTGTGAAGTGGGTCAGCAGCAACGCCCACGGCAATGGCAGGATCAGCAACACTGAAGCTGCACTCAACAGACTGTGCAAACAACCTGCTCCCAGGAAGGAGAAAACCATGTCTCTCAATCAACGATGGAAGCTGATCACTGGTCTTTGCCTGGTGATCTGGGGATGGAATGCCGTGATAGCTCAGGCGCAGACCCCGACTGACCTGCAATCCCGCGCGGCTGATGAAGCACGGGCACGCGCGCCCTGGGTCACCGCCAGCGTCTCGGCCGAGCGGCTCCGCTTCGCCGCCCCCGCCGAGGTCTTCCAACTCCGCCTCGAAGTCTTCTCAGTCGCGGGCGAGAGAGTCTTCGACTCGGACTTTCGCCTCGGCAACCTGCTCGACTGGGCCGGGCAGGATCAGCAGGGACGGCGACTGCTTGATGGCGCCTACCGCTGCCTCGTGACGGTCCGTGACCTCGCCGGGCGCACCTCGCAGCGTGAAGGACGGATGCTCGTGCAGGCCGATGCCTTCTCGCTCCCACCGGCTGACTCGGCGGCGGCGATTCAGTCGGCGAGCGCGGATCGGAGCCTGCTGACGGCGGTTGGTGAGGCTGCGGGCAGCGCGACGACGCTGCTCTCGCACGACGGCACAGACGGACGGCTGACGGCGAGTCGCGGGGCGCTCAGTCTGCGGACGGGGAACTTCTTCACCGGGACGGATGCCGAGCGGATGCGGATCACCGCCGCGGGCGATGTCGGGATCGGGGTCGAGCAGCCGGGCGCGAAACTTGATGTGGCCGGCCTGATCCGCACGAGCGAGGGAATCGTCTTCCCCGACGGGACGATCCAGAAGACGGCGGCCAACCCGGGGACGAGCGCCGCCAGAGATCGCCTGACGGCACTGGATAACCCGACCGGCAGCGCCATCCGGGACCGCCTCTCGCCAGGGCGCACCGTGCCAGCCGGGAGCGAGCAACAGGGGAAAGCCGCGCAGGATGCTCGCGGGCCGAATCAGGTGAACAGCATTGCGGGGACGGCCAACCGGATCGCCAGGTTCGCGGCAGATGGAGCGACGCTCGTTGATTCGAGCGTGACCGAAAGCCCAACCGGCGACATCGGGATTGGGACGGCGACGCCGGGTGGAGTCTTTGATTTGCAGCGCAACAGTGCGGGCGACATTCTGCAGCGCTTATGGAATACGGGCAGCGGGGGAGCGAAGCTGCGCTACGTGGCGGCGACGGGTGCGACCTCGCAGTTGCAGTTGACTGATGGCCAGGAGTGGCTGATGGCGATTGCGGGCAATAACACGGCGGGGATGCAGTTCCGGGTGCGCAATACGACTGACCCGAACAGCGAAGCTGCACTGGCGGCGGCGGCGAAGATGACGCTCCTCAGAAACGGCAACGTCGGGATCGGGACGACCAACCCGGCCTTATTAAATGGCGGGTCAGGGAGAATCCTTTCCATCAGCGATCCGTTCAATCCGGGGATCGCTCTGACTAATACTGGCACGGCGGGTAAACAGTTCTTCCTCTATTCAGCTGCCGACGGCGTACAGGACAACGGCTCTTTCAGGATCTACGATACGACCAATCAAGCCGAGCGGATGGTTATCGATTACTTTGGCAGGGTCGGCATAGGGACGGCCACCCCGATTTATAAGTTGCACGTCGTCGACTCTGGCACGGCCATCAGGGGAGACGCTACAGGTGTCGGTGGCACCGGCGTCTTTGGCAGAGGCAATGGGGGGCCGGGCGTGGTTGCTGAGAGCGTATCTGGCGTGGCACTAACTGTTAGTACGGCCGGCACGAACAATCTGGTTGAAGGGTATATCCTCCCTAATATTAATCTTCGCCAGTTCCACATCACCAACGCCGGCACTTACGTGGCCGGGTCGGACTTTGCCGAAGCCCTGCCCGCTCGCGGCGAAAAGGCCGGTTATGAGCCGGGCGATGTCCTGGTCCTGAGCACGGCAGCGTCCGGGACGGTCGAGCAGGCGAGCCGCCCCAATGACCGCCGCCTGGCGGGTGTCTATTCGACGCGACCGGGCCTGCTGGGCGCGGATAAGAACGGCACCTCACGCGTTGACGCGGACGATTTACCGGTCGCCATCGTGGGTATTGTGCCGACCAAAGTCTCGGCCGAGAACGGCCCCGTCCGGGTCGGTGACCTGCTCACCACTTCCTCCACGCCGGGCTACGCGATGAAAGCCTCTCCCGTGCGAGTGGGCCGAGTGAAGATCTATCGGACCGGCACCATTCTGGGCAAGGCCCTGGAGCCGCTGAGGCAGGGCAAGGGGGTCATCAAGGTGCTGATCACATTGCGGTAGCCGGCTGGGGAGAGGATCCGGTCACCACCTCCCCCGGAAGTCTGCGGGGCAGCCGGAGGGAGTCGGGCGTTGAGCGGGCACGCCGCCCGGAACTGATGCGGCAGATGAAGCAGCAACGCGAGAAGCTCCGGAAGGAAAATGAGCAGGCGGTGGGGACGAAAAACTCCCTGGAGGTGGAGGTAAAAGGTCGCCAGACCTCTGCCACACCCGCATTTTTCGGGCCTGAAATTCAGCCTGGAGGCTGCCGGCAAATGGCCGAGAAATAACCCGGCGTCGCAGCGATCAGGAATGTTCGCCGGAACACCCTGTTCCTGCCGCGGCAGGACTAAACATACGACCCGCCGGTGACCAGCAGCACGTGCCCGGTCACGTAATCCGAAAGCGGTGAAGCCAGAAACAATACCGGCCCGGCGGCCTCTTCCGGCGTCCCGGCGCGACCGAGCGGGCAGAATTTCATCGCCGCCTCGCGCATCTGTTCGGGGATGCCGAGCTGGATTTCGTTCTCGCCGAACTGCGCCGGGTTCTGCTTCTCTTTGGCCTGCGTCAGCCGCGTGTCAATGAACCCGTAAGCGACCGCATTGACGTTGATGTTGAAGCGGCCCCACTCCTTCGCCATCGTTTTGGTCACGCCGACAATGCCCATCTTGCCCGCGGCGTAATTGACCTGACCCGGATTGCCCGCGACGCCTGAAGTGGATGACACGTTGATGATCTTGCGGTGGACGCGGCGGCCCTCGGCGATCTCCTGTTTGGCGACTTCGCGCATGTACGGGGTCGCGGCGCGGATGATTTTGAAGGGCGCGGTCAGATGCACGTCAATCATCGCCTCCCACATCTCATCGCTCACGTTCTGAATCACCGCGTCCCACGTATAGCCCGCGTTGTTGACGATGATGTCGAGCCTGCCGAATTCTTCGACCGCCGTGCGGACAACGCGCTCGGGGAAGTCGGGCGCGGTGACGCTGCCGACGCAGAACCTGGCGGTGCCGCCGGAGGCGTTGATCGAGTTGACGACGCCTTCGGCGACCTCGCCGTCAAGGTCGTTGACGACGACGTGCGCGCCGTGTTCGGCGAAGAGCGTCGCGATGGCCCGGCCGATGCCGCGCCCGGAGCCGGTGACGATGGCGGATTTGCCTTCGAGCAGTTTCATGTGTGTGTGATCCTTTCAGAATGATAAGGACTCTGTTTGTTGCCGACCGGCGGCCATGTAATGCGTCGTGAAGAGCTGGTCGTGATCCTGACAGTGGTATCAGTTATACCGCAGTCAACCCCCTGTCATCTGATAATCCGCGCCCTCATGTGGCTGGTGCCAGCGGGATGAATCGGACGCGCCGGATGCGGCGCCGGTCAACCCGCTCGACCGTGAAGCGCGCGCCGTTGTATTCGACCGTTTCGCCCTGCCCGAGCAATCGGCCCGCCTCGGCCAGCAGGAAGCCGGCGACCGTCGTGTATCCAGACTCCTCCGGCAGGTTCAGTCTGAGCCTGCGGTTGGCGTCGCGGACCGCAAGCGCCCCGTCGAGCAGGTATGTGCCGCGATCCTCGACGATCTGCGCGCGCGCCTCCTCGTCGTACTCGTCGTTGATCTCGCCGACGATCTCCTCGATCAGGTCTTCGAGCGTGACAATCCCCTCCAGCCCGCCGTGTTCGTCCACGACGAAGGCCAGATGCGTGTGCGTCGTCTGCATCCGCCGGAGTGCCGCGCCGAGGCGGGCCGTCATCGGCAGAAAAAGCGGAGGGCGTATCAGCTTCTCAAGGTCAAATTCCGCGGCCTGTCCGGTTCCAGATAAGGCTCCAGTTCTTTCCGAATGAGGACGCCGATGACCTCATCCAGCCGTTCGCGGTAGACGGGCAGGCGCGAGTAGCCCGACACGCGGAACGCCCGCTTCACTTCTTCCAGCGTCGCCGTCGCGGGCAGTGCTTCGACCGCGGGCCGGGGGACCATCGCCTCCCGGACCTCAACGTCAGTGAAATCGAGGACGCGGTTGATGAGCTTCTGCTCCTCCGGCTCGATGTGGCCGCTCCGGCGGGAAGCCTCGACGAGGTGACGCAATTCATCCTCGGTATAGACCGCAGCGTGTTCGCCCGTCGGGTGCAGCCCGAACAGCCTGACGGCGCGCGTGCCGGCCCAGTCGAGCGCCCTGATGGGCCAGACGAAGACCTTGTGGAATGCCCGCATCGGCCAGGCGATGGCGAGCGCGACCTTCTCGGCCCGCTCGAGCGCCAGCGTCTTCGGGGCCAGCTCGCCCAGCACGATGTGCAGGAAAGTGATCACGGTGAAGGCGAGGGCGAAGGAGATGGTTTCGAGAACCGCGTGCGAAACCCGGCCTTCGAGCGGCCCTTCCAGCAGGTGGGCGAAGACCGGCTCCCCGACCCACCCCAAGGCCAGCGAGGCCATCGTGATCCCGAGCTGCGTGGCGGAGATGTAAGTGTTGAGGTCGCCCAGCAGTTCCAGCAACAGGCGCGCGCGGCGGTTGCCTTTGGCCGCCAGCGTCTCGATCCGGGTGCGCCGCATCCCGACCAGAGCGAACTCCGAGGCCACGAAGAACCCGTTGGCCACGACCAGCAGGAACACTATCAGAATGTAAAGGGCTGTGATCATTCCCGGCAGAATCAGCGCTGCTGTGTGCCCGGGCCGTCGCCCTGATCTCCCGGGTGGGCCCTGTCCCTGATGTTGAAGCGGACTACCACTGCCGCCCAGACCGAGACCGGCTTCCCGTCAAGGTGCCCCGGCGTGAATCCGACATTATGGGCCACCCGCATCGCTTCCTCATCAAGGCCAAAGCCCAGGCCGCGTGCCACCAGCACCTGCTGCACCCGACCGTCACTGCCGAAGAGTACTTCCAGACTCACCGTCCCCTCGACGTGGTTGCGCAGGGCCTTCTCGGTGTAAGCGGCCTGCGGGACGTAGTGGATCTGTGGCGTGGCAGATGCCGCGGCACCCTGGTCTGCGCCAGACAGCTTACTGACTATTGCCAGTCGGCGACGCAGTTCCTGCGCCTCGGCCCTGCCCGGCCCCTCTTTCAGGCAGCGGCGCAACTCCATGCCGGCCTCCGGGAATCGTCGCAGCATCAGGTACGCGTCGCTGAGCAGCCGGCGGGCCGCGCGGTAATGCGGGCTGATTTCGAGCGCGCGCTCAGCTTCACTCTTCGCACCCCAGAAACTCTCCTGCCGCAGCCTGACGAGGCCGAGCAGGTAGTGCAATTCGGCGTCCGGGCGGTCGGCCAGTTCAATCGCGGCACGCAGGGATCGCTCGGCCTGCTCCAGCCGGTTCATCCGGCAGAGGACTTTCCCGTAGAGCTTCTGCACGGGGGCCGTCTTCCGCCGCCGCTCTTCAACCCCCTTGAGCGTGCCGAGCGCCTCGCGGAGGCGCTCGGCGTCAATGAGCGCCTGCGCCAGCAGCAGCTGTGCTTTTGGGTATGTCTCGTGAATCGAAGTGGCGGTGTAGAGTTCCTCAATCGCCCGCGCCGTCTGCCCGCTGTTGTAGAGCCTGCGGCCCAGCTCGTAGTGGTGTCGGGCCAGCGCCATCTCATCCTGCGCAAAACCTGCCCGGGCCGCCAGCGGGAGGCAGAGGCAGAGCAGGAACAACCGTATGTATCCGATGCGGGACATCAGGTCAGCACGCCTCGCAGCTATGAGTTCACTCCTTCAATCCCGGGTAATCAGAGATTGGTGAGCCATTATATCCCAGTCCTGCCGGTACAAAGGGCGCAGGAGAGAGGAATTCCTGGACGCGGCCACTCTGATCACTGCCGACCGGCGGCAATATAATGCGTCGTGACCAGCTGGTGATAGTCCTGATAACGGCCCTCGTCATAATCCTTCAGGAAGACCGGAATGTGCTGGAGCAGCATGGTGAACAGGTGGCCGGGCAGAATGGCCGGGTGCATATACCGATCCAGCACCGAGCGGATGAAGAGGCTCTGTTCGTTGACCGGGAGTTTCCTGACGTTACCGACAAATGCCTCGAACGAGCGGTCACCGAACAGATACTGCTCCACGTTCGACGTGTAAAAGGCCGTCACCGTCACGCCCTGTTTGCGCAGGTAATCGCCGATTGAGGCGAGCGCCTTCTTCCCGCCGAAGTCGCCGTTGACGGGGACGATCAGGTTTTTCAGTTGCAGCTGGCGCACGAAATCATAGTCATCCGCACTCGCCAGAAAGTTGCCCGGCTTGCCGCTCTGATCGGTCGCGGCGATCACTTCCTTGAGCGTGGGGAAGTAATTCTGGTACCCGCCGTTGAACTTGAACGTGATCTCCAGCCCCTCATCGCGGAAGCTTTTCAAAACGTATTCCAGATCCTTCTGATCGGCCTCTGTCAGCTGGAACTGAAAATCCTTCTGAATCATCTTCCGAATCTCGGCGAGCGTCGAGGCGAAGAACTTTTCATCCGCCGGGGCGCGGCTGAAATATTCCACCAGCTCGCTGATTGAAGCGCCAGCGCCGGGGGCCTTCTCCTTCGCGAGCGGCCTGCCGAGCAGCCGCGCGAGGAACCCGGCGCGATCCGGTGAGAGGTGAAAGATCGCCTTGTACATCAGGTGCTGAACCACGGCCAGACGGCGGATGTCCAGGATAAAGGCGATGCGCGGGCGGATTTTTGCGATGTACGTGAAGTTCTGCTCCGGGCCGACGCCGATGTAGGCCCCGCCTGTCGCGTTCAGCTGTTTCAGTTTGTCAGTGATGTACAGGTAGGAAGTCTCGTTGGAAATCAGGTTGTCCGAGAGGAAGTAACCGCCGGATTCAGAGAACTCATTGATCAGGCGCGCAAACTCTGTGGCCGACAGCTTGTCCGGCAGAGTGGCTGGTGCGACAGGAACCTGCCGGGTCTGCGTAATCGTCCCGGGAGTCAGAGCCAGAACCAGCAGGAATGCCAATGACAGTTTGCGCAGATTCATCCAACCCTCCCGAATCATTCACTAAACCACACGAAAGTTCGGATTCTTCTCAGAGCGTTTCTGAAAAGTTCCGCAACCGCCCCGAAGGGGCCGTGATTCAATAGCCGTGGGTGCAACCCACGGACCGCCGATACAAGCGCCCCGACCCCGCAAGGGGTCGTATTGGTGGCGTGAATACAACCCCTTGAGGGTTGGGGGATGTGACGGCTCGCACTCCGTGGGTTTCACCCACGGCTATTGACTGCGGTCCCCCCCGGGGACAAAACCAGACTTCTCTGAAATGCTTTCAGTGATCCTTCGCGGATGATCTGATTTCACACTGTAATCACTTCGACTTTCGGGGTGACTGCCGTTTTCGGGATCAGTGCGGGCCAGTAGGCGACGATCTCCTCGACCTTCGGCCTGCCGCTGCCGAAGCCCGTCACCGTCGGCGGCCCGTTCAGCGCGAGCGGCGCCAGCTCCTTGGTGAAGCGCTCGACCGCCGCCTTGTCACCTGACCGCACGCCGACGCGCATCATCACTTCGGCCAGCTCGGGCGACGGCTCACCTCCCAGACCCTCGTGCGTCGCGTTGACGCCGACGAACTGCGTCAGCGTTTCATCATACTTCAGGCCCAGCGCCTCAAGCCTGCGCCGCAGGATCGCGTCCGCAGCCTTCGCCTTGTTGTATGCGTCAGGCCATGAATAGATCAGCCCGCCGACCGCCTTGAAGCCTGATGAATAACTGATCGAGACTTTGTACAGGTCTGTCGCCGGCTGCCCTTTGATGCCCGAGACGCGCACGCGATTCTCGCCGTCCTGCGCGAGCCGGACGGTCGTGAAATCGGCGATGCAATCGGGCGTGATGTAAGCCTTCGGGTCACCCATCTCGTACATCAGCTGCTCGGTGATCCCGGCAACGGTGATGCGCCCGCCGGTGCCCGGGTGTTTGGTGACGATGAAGGTGGCGTCTTCGCTCGCTTCGATGACGGGGTACCCAATGTCCCAGAGGTCAGGGATGTTCGGCCACTCGACCTGACAGTTGCCGCCCGTGCATTGCGCGCCACATTCGATGATGTGGCCCGCGATGGTTCCCGCCGCTATTTTGTCCCAATCATCGTGCGCCCATTTGAATTCGTGCATCATCGGGGCGAGCGCGAGGCCCGTGTCGGTGCAACGACCGGTGATGATGATCTGCGCGCCCTCGCCGAGCGCCCTGGCAATCGGGGCCGCGCCGAAATAGACGTTGGCGCTCTGCACGCGGTCGCGGATCGTCGAAAGCGCTTCGCCCGTCTCCATGTTTTTCAGCTCGATGCCGCGCGCGATCAGGTCGTCAAGACTGCCCATGATGTCATCGCCCGCGACGACGCCGACCCTGACTTTGCCCGAGAGGCCGAGCTTCTTCACTATTTCGGCCACGCCGGCCACGCACGCCTGCGGGTTGACGCCGCCCGCGTTGGCGATGATTTTGATGCCGTGGTCAATGCATTTCGGCAGCACGCGCCCGACGATGTAGAGGAAGTCGCGGGCGTAACCCGCGTTCGGGTCGCGCGACTTCTGCTTCTGCAGAATGGACATGGTGATTTCGGCCAGGTAATCGAGCGTCAGGTAGTCAATTCTGGAATCGGGCGTCCCGCGCTCGACCAGCTGAATCGGCGCTTCCAGCGAGTCGCCCCAGAAGCCCTGCCCGTTGGCAATACGGATGGTTTTCATAAGTCCCCTGATCAGGTTTCGGGTTGATGACAAGATACAGAAGAGAGAATACGAAACAAACGAAAATAACGAAACCGCCCGAAAGGAAAAAGAGCCGGGGTGCTTCCCGTCTGCCTCGTTATTTTCGCCTGTTTCGTTATTTCGCTGGCTTCGCGTTCTCTCTTACGCTGTCTGCAGCTTCGCCACATCTTCCAGCCCGAGTTCTTTGATCATCTGCTCCCGCAGCTCGAACTTCTTGACCTTGCCGCTCGCAGTCAGCGGGAAGGCCGCGAGGAACCTGACGTACTTCGGAACCTTGTGCCGGCTAATGCCCGCCTTGCAGTACTCGCGAATCTCTTCTTCATCGGCAGTCTCGCCGGGCCTCAGCTTGATGAGCGCACAGGCTTCCTCCCCCATCAGGGCGTCGGGCACGCCGATGACCTGAGCTTCGGCGATTTTCGGGTGGCGCATCAGGAAGGCCTCGATCTCGGCGGGGTAGACGTTCTCGCCGCCGCGGATGATCATATCCTTGACGCGCCCGACGATGTTGATGTAACCGTCGGGCCGCATCACCGCCAGATCGCCCGAATGGATCCAGCCCTCGGCGTCCATCGTCTCCGCCGTCTTCCCGGGCATGTTGTAATAGCCCTGCATGTTCGAGAAGCCCCGCGAGCAAAGCTCGCCCGACTGGCCGAGCCTGACCGCCTCGCCGGTCGCGGGACTCGTGATTTTGATCGAAGTGTGCGGGGTCGGCAGCCCGACCGTGGCGGCTTTGAGTTCAAAGCTGTCGGTGTGAAATGACTGCGTGACTGCGCCCGTGGTCTCGGTCATCCCGTACACTATCGAACAGTCCGCGCCCATCTTCTCCCTGACCTGCTCCATGACGACGACCGGGATCGGCGTCGCGCCCGTGAACAGGGTGCGCAGTGAAGAAAGATCGAATTCGGCAAACCGCGGGTGGTTGAGCATCGCGATCAGCATCGTCGGCACAGCGAAGGTGAACGAACACCGCTCCTGCTCGAACAGCTCCAGGTTTTTGAGCGGGTCGAAACTGATCATCGGGATCAGCGTGCAGCCAAGGTGAGCCGCATAGATCACCCCACCGAGACACCCGGCCACGTGGAAGAACGGCATCGCCGTCACATAACGTTCATCCGCCCGCAGGTCGCCGCGGGCGGTGGCGATGAGTGACTGGTTGATCAGGCTGTGGTGCGAAATCATTACGCCTTTCGGGAACCCGGTCGTCCCGCTCGTGTACTGCATCTGCGCGACATCATGTGTATTCACACTCGCCTGTCTTGTCTTCAGTTCATCGTCTGAAACCTTGTCGCCGAGGGCCACGACCTGTGAATAAAGCATGACGCCCGGGTTCACAGCCTCACCGATCAGCACGACGCGTCTGAGTCGCGGCAGCGCCGCACATTGCAGCGTTTCATTCACCGGGTCGGCGAGGTCTTCGAGTTCCGGCGCGATGCCGCAGACCGATTGCAGGTAGTTGTTGCCGCGATACTCCTCGATCAGGAAGAGCGTCGTGATGTCGCCCTGCCGCAGCACGTATTCGATTTCAGCCGCGCGGTAGTTGGTGTTGACCGTGACGAGTACCGCGCCGATCTTCGCGAGCGCCATTTCCAGAAAGACCCATTCCGGCACGTTCGTCGCCCAGACCGCGACGTTCTCGCCCTTCTCGATGCCGAGCGCCATCAGTCCCCTGGCCAGCCTGTTCACGACTTCGCGGTACTGGCGGTAAGTCAGGCGCAGGTCGAGCCCCGTTTCGGGGTAGCAATACACGAGCGCTTCCTTGTCCGGTATTTCGTCGGCCCGGCGGTCGAGCAGGTCGCCGACGGTCAGGTCAATCAATTCAATGCCGAAGCTCTCGGCTTCCCAGAGGGCGAGGTCGCCTTTGATTCCCATAGTCGCAATGCTCCTGATCGTTGATAAGGCGAATTCAAAACTGCGGCGGGTGTGATTCTTGCCGGCTTGACAGGGGTTACTTCGTTGACTACTGTCCCAGAATCCTGAAGTGCTGTCAATTATTTGAAGCCCGGGCAAAATCGCGGAGCGCCTGGGAGCGCGAGCGTGAGCGAGCGTTGCTTCAACAAACGGCCGATAGATGGATGCCCGCTCGCTCACGCTTGCGGCACCGTACCAGAGCCGATTCCATCACGAACAGCATGCGACCGATCAAATCACTCGTTGATCACCAATCAGAGTCCTACCAGTCCAACTACGCCGCCAATCAGGGCGGCGTCGAGCGGCTCAGAGCGGAGTTGAAGAAATCAACGCTCGGCGGCGGCGAGCAGTACGTCAAACGCCACCTGGCCAGAGGCAAACTGCTGCCGCGCGAGCGCGTCGAGATGCTGCTTGACGAAGGCTCGTACTTTCTCGAAATCGCGCCGCTCGCCGGGTATGGCATAGAGAACGAATTCGTCGGCGTGGGCGTGGTCGGCGGCGTCGGGCTGGTCTCGGGCAGGCAATGCCTCATCATCGCGAACGAAGCCACGGTCAAAGGCGGCGCGGTCAGTGAAATCGGCCAGCGCAAAAACGCGAGGCTCGCTGAAATCGCGGCGATGAATCACCTGCCGACGATCACGCTGGTCGAATCCGCCGGGGCCGACCTGCCCGTGCAGCACAAAATCTTCGTGCCCGGCGGCGCGGGCTTCAAGGAAATCACGCGGCGGTCAAAGGCGCGCATCCCGAGCGTCTCGGTCGTCTTCGGCAATTCGACCGCCGGTGGGGCGTACCTGCCGGGGATGTCCGATTACGTGGTGATGGTCAAAAGGCAGGCGCAGGTTTTCCTTGGCGGCCCGCCGCTCGTGAAGATGGCGACGGGCGAGGTCATTGACGAAGAGTCGCTCGGCGGCGCCGAGATGCATTCAAGGATTTCAGGGCTGTCGGATTACCTGGCCGAAGACGAACTCGACGGCCTGCGCATCGCGCGCGACATTGTCAGCCACTTCGAGCCAAAACTGAAACCATATCGCGTCCCAGTTGAAGCGCCGCTCTACCCGGCGGACGAACTGCTCGGCATAGCTTCGGCAGACGTCCGCATCCCGTTCGACGTCAGGGAAGTCATCGCGCGGATCGTGGACGGCTCGAAGTTCGACGAGTTCAAGGCTAAATACGGCACGACGCTCGTGACCGGTTTCGCCCACCTTCACGGCTTTCAGGTCGGCATCCTTGGCAACAACGGCGTGCTGATTTCAGAGGCCGCGGGCAAGGGCGCGCAGTTCATCCAGCTCTGCAACCAGCAGAACATCCCGCTCGTCTTTTTACAGAACATCACCGGCTTCATGGTCGGTCGCACGTACGAAGAGCAGGGCATCATCCGCAACGGCGCGAAGCTGATTAATGCTGTATCGAATTCCAGCGTGCCCGCGATCACGGTCATGATCGGCGGCTCGTACGGCGCGGGCAATTACGCGATGTGCGGGCGGGCTTACGACCCGCGCTTCCTCTTCACGTGGCCGAATCATCGGATTGCCGTGATGGGCGCGCAGCAGCTTTCCGGCGTGATGGAGATCGTCAAGCGCGAAGGCGCGATCAAGAAGGGCGTGCCGGTGAATGAGGCGGAAATAGAGTTGATGCGGAAGGCGCTCGAAGACCAGATCAACGCCGAGTCCGATGTCTACTTTGCGACGGCGCGGCTGTGGGACGACGGCATCATTGACCCGCGGGATACGAGAACGGTGCTGGCGATTGCGCTGGCGGCGGCCTGCAACAGGCCGGTGCGGGGGACGATGGAGTGGGGGGTGTTCAGACATTGAAAGCAGGAGGCAAATTGCCGTCGGGTTTTCAGCTGAATGATGGAGAGCAACTATGTCTGCAAGTGTTTTGATCCTGATGCTGACGGTGACGCTGTTACTGCCTCAGGCCAACCACCCTTGGCGGATCACTCCTGAACCCGGATCGGCTGAAAGTCGGGTGGCTCAAGAAGGCGCAGAGGCTGAGAAAGCCTGGCGGGCCTTCTTCCCCGCATTCCGAAAAGCCCTTCGGCACCGGGATCGCGCGGTTCTGAAAAAGATGATGGTCCCTGATTTCCATTTCTCCGGCGGCGGAGGTGATGACAATCATGATGGTGACAGCAGGGATGAGGCTTTCCAGTTCTGGGATGAGTATGGTGGATGGGTGCCATTTGAGAAGGTGCTGGCCGAAGGGACAGTCCAACAGGCGAAATGGTGGACGAAGGGCAGGAAGGATGCGACCCGGCTGGCGCGCGTTGCTCCGCCGGCCGCGAACAGGCGAATCAATGTCAGGAGAGGCAATGTGCGCTGGTATGCAATCTTTGAATCCCGTAAAGACGGACGCTGGTATTGCACGGCGTTCAATCAGTGCTGCGACTGATCCCCGACTCCTGTCAGTATGAAACCACTCCACAAAATCCTGATCGCCAACCGTGGTGAAATCGCACTGCGTATTATTCGCACCTGCCGCGCGATGGGCATAGCTTCTGTGGCGGTTTATTCGGACGCTGATGTGAACGTTCCTCACGTTAAAGCGGCAGATGAAGCCGTTCACATCGGCCCATCGCCAGCCGGTGAGTCTTACCTGAACATCGCCAGAATCATCGAAGCCGCGCGGCGCACCGGGGCTGAAGCAGTTCATCCGGGCTACGGGTTTCTGTCAGAGAACGCAGAATTCGCCGAAGCGTGCGCCACCACCGGAGTGGTGTTCATCGGCCCGCATCCGTCCGTGATTCGGCAGATGGGATTCAAGAGTACGGCCAGAAGGATCGTGGCTGAAGCCGGCGTGCCGGTCGTGCCGGGCTATGACGGCGATGATCAGAGCAATAAAACTCTGCGGGCGCAGATGCTCAAAGTCGGGTTCCCCCTGCTCGTCAAGGCCTCGGCTGGCGGCGGCGGCAAAGGCATGCGCGTGGTGCGCGGCGAAGCGGAAATTGATGAGGCAATCGGAGGCGCGCGGCGCGAAGCGGAGAAGGCTTTCGGCGCCGGCTCGCTGCTGCTCGAAAAATACGTCGAGGGGGCGCGGCACGTCGAGGTGCAGATTCTCGGCGATGCGCATGGCAATCTGGCGCACCTCTACGAGCGCGATTGCTCACTGCAACGCAGGCATCAGAAGGTCATCGAAGAATGCCCTTCACCCGCGGTCAGCGATGAGTTGAGAAAACAGATTTGTGAGGCCGCATTCAGAGTCGGCAGAGCAATCGGCTACACGAACGCCGGCACAGTCGAATTCATCCTCGCCCCGTCAGGGGAGTTTTACTTCATCGAAGTCAACACGCGGTTGCAGGTTGAGCATCCGGTCACCGAAATGATCACGGGGCTTGATCTGGTCAGGCTGCAAATCGAAATCGCGGAAGGGAGGCCGTTGCCGTTCAGGCAGGAGGATTTGAAAGCGTCCGGGCACGCCATCGAAGCCCGGCTTTATGCCGAAGACCCGGACAACAACTTTCTGCCGGCGACCGGGACAATTCACGACTGGCAGCCGCCCGCCGCAATCGAAGGGCTGCGCGTTGACGCAGGCATTGAGCGCGGGATGGAAATCAAAATTCACTATGACCCGCTGCTGGCGAAACTGATCGCGCATGGGGCCGACCGCGATGAGGCGATTCGCCGGCTGAACTACGCGCTGCGGAGCCTGTCAATACAGGGGCTGATAACGAACCGGGAATTTCTGGTTCGCCTGCTTGAATGCGAAGAGTTCAGGCAGGGGCGGGCGCACAGCGGATTCATCGGCGAACACCTGAGCGAACTGATCGGCGGTGGGGATGCGGAAACTCACGCGGCGTCTGCGATTGCCGCGGCATTGTATTTGCAACAGACGTGGCAGCGTGCGGATGATCTGATGGCAAACCTGCCCCCGGGCTATCGCAATAATCCTTACCGCAACCCGTCAGTCAGCTTCCGGATCGGGTCGAAAGAAGTGGAAGTCTCCTGGCGGCACGTTGCGGACGACAGCTTTGAAGTTAAAGTCCTGGATTCAGCCGTTCTGGCGCGGGTCGTGTCTTACTCGCCGGGCTTGATCTGTCTGGCGCTCGACGGCGTGCAGCGGGCGTTTCGCGTGACCGAGGCGGGCGACACCTTGTACCTTCACTCGTCGCTCGGTTCGTGTGTCATCAAACGGCTGCGGCGTTACCCCGAACTTCAGGCCGAGGCGGAGCAGGGGACTGCCAGTTCGCCGATGCCGGGGCAGGTGCTGAAGATTCTGGTCGCTGCCGGGCAGAAAGTATCAGCCGGCGACCCGCTGCTGATTCTCGAAGCGATGAAGATGGAACACACGATGCGCGCTTCGGTTGATGGGGTGGTTGAAGCCATCCTGGTCAGCGCCGGTCAGGTCGTCGGACCGGGGGAAGTGCTGATCAGTATCGTGCCTTCATAGGCACCCCCGCCCTCCGGTGTTACAATCGCCGCTGTTCGGACAGTACAGGAGCAATGAAGTTATGAGTCTTGCGACGGTCAGAAATCTTTATGAGCAGGTCGGGCAGATGGAGGGCGACAGCCTCAGGGTCTTTCACGATGTGAGCTGGGAAGAGTATGAAGAATTGCTCGAGGCGGTGAGTGAGGCCGGCGGTCTGCGAATCAGCTTTGACGATGGGACGTTGCAGGTTATGACTCTGTCAACAAAGCACGAATTCTATGCCGACCTGATCCTGAGGATGGTCAGTCAGGTCAGCCTCAGATTCCGCATCAAAGTGCTTTCCTTCGGCTCGGCGACGATGAAGAAGAGGCGGAAGCGCAAAGGGCTTGAGCCGGACGGGTGCTTCTATGTGCAGACCGCCGACGCGTTGTCGAATAAGATTGAGATTGACTTCAGCACTGACCCCCCGCCTGACATCGCCGTTGAAATTGACATCCGTCACAACTCGCTTCCCAAATTCCCGATCTATACAGCGTTCGGCATCCCTGAAATCTGGCGCTGGGACGGGCAGGCGCTGACCATTTACACCCTCGAACAGAATCGGTACAGCCCCGCCCCGGCAAGCATTGCCCTGCCAATGCTCACCAGCGAAGCGCTCACCGGATTTCTTTCCCGCGCTCAGAACGAAGGTCAGTACGAAGTTCTGCTGGCTTTTGAGGACTGGCTGGATGCGCAACGGCAGTAATCACTCACCCCTGTCTCTGGAGGAAATCAACGATGGCATCTGCAGCTGCAATACCCGTGGAAACCGAGTATCCATACTTCACCGAAGAACACGACATGCTCCGCGAGACGGTGAAGGAATTCGCCCGGAACGAGATCGCGCCGCACACCGAAGAGTGGGACGAGGCGGGCATCTTCCCGCGCGAGATTTTCAAGAAGGCCGCCGACCTGGGGCTCTTCGGCATCCGCCTCGACCCGCAGTATGGCGGCAGCGGGCTCGACTGGTGGGCGACGGCGGCTTATCTGGAGGGGCTCGCCTGTTCCAACAACGGCGGCGTCAACATGGCGCTCATGGTGCAGTCGGACATCACGCTGCCGGTGCTGGATGAACTCGGCACCGATGAGCAGAAGGAAGAGTTCCTGCGGCCCGCGATTGCCGGCGACAGGATCGCCGCGCTCGGCATCAGCGAGCCGGGCGGCGGCTCCGACGTCGGGGCGATCAAAACGCGCGCGAAACTCGAAGGCGATGAGCTGGTCGTCAGCGGGCAGAAGCTGTGGATCACTAACGGCACGCGGGCCGATTTCATCATCCTCGCGGTGCGCACGGGCGAAGAGCGCTACAAGGGCGTCTCGATGGTGATCTTCCCGACCGACACCAGAGGTTTCGCCGTCGGCAAGAAGCTGAAGAAAGTCGGCAACCTGTCGTCCGACACGGCGGAACTTTTCTTTGACGGCTGCCGCATCCCGAAGCGCTACGTGCTGGGTGAAATCGGCCGGGGGTTTTATTACACGATGCACAACTTCCAGGGCGAGCGACTGGCTTCGGCGATTGCCACGGTCGCCTCGATGGAAAAGGCGCTCGAGATGGCGATTGCTTACGGCAAAGAGCGCACCGCCTTCGGCCAGCCGGTCGGGGAATTCCAGGTGTGGAAGCACAGGTTCGCCGAACACCTGACGAGCGTCGAGGCCGCGAAATGGCTGACCTATCGCGCCACCGACCTCGTAAATCGCGGGCTGCCGTCGGTCAGGGAAGTCACGATGGCGAAGCTCTTCACGAGCGAGCTGTCGCAGAAGGTCGCGTACGACTGCATGCAGATTTTCGGCGGCTTCGGTTACACGGTCGAATACCCGATCAGCCGCATCTGGCGCGACGTCAGGCTGCACACAATCGGCGCCGGGTCGTCCGAGATTATGAAAGAGATTCTGGCCAAACAGGCGAAGCTGTAGGATGAAATAATAACAGGGAGCGGATGAAACGGGCGGCGGCGGATTTGCGCTGATCTGATCAGCGTCAATCCGCCGCCCGTTTCATCCGCTCCCTAGTAGACGACCACAGAGATTTTGACAGGTGTTCCGCCGCTGGTTAGGTTTGGTGCCTAACCGGGAGGGACACATGGCAGACAAATACATCGTCGATTTGACAGCCGAAGAGCAGGCATCTCTGCGCCAGCTCATCAAACAAGGCAAGCCTTCAGCACGCAAGGTGGCGCGTGCCCGGATTCTGCTCCAGGCTGATGAAGGTGCAACTGATGACGAGATCGCTGAAACTTTACGTCTCGGTCTCTCCACTGTCCATCGGACCCGCCAGCGCTTTGTCGAGGCCGGACTGCCGGCGGCACTCACTGAGCGAGTGCGGCAGGGCGCGGCACCAAAGCTGGACGGCAAACAGGAAGCCTTTCTGGTCGCGCTGGTGTGTAGCACCCCACCGGCCGGGCGTAATCGCTCTCGCGATGCAATTGCTCGCCGACCGGCTCATCGAACTTAACCTGGTCGCCGCCGTCTCGGATGAGACCGTCCGCCGGGTGCTAAAAAAAACGACCTCAAGCCGTGGCAGAAAAAACAATGGTGTATCCCCAGCGTGAGTCCGGCCTTTGTCTGGCACATGGAGGATGTGCTGGATTTGTACGCCGAGCCAGCTGATGCGCGGCGGCCGCAAGTCTGTTTTGACGAAAGCCCGGTGCAACTGGTCAGTGAGACGCGCCCGCCACTGCCGCTGCGACCGGGCCGCCCGGCGTGCTGTGACTATGAATACAAGCGTCAAGGCACGGCGAATCTCTTCCTCTTTGTGCAGCCGCTGGCGGGCTGGCGACAGGTCAATGTCACCGCGCGACGAACCGGGCGGGATTTTGCACAGCAAATGAGGCTGCTGGTTGATGTCTATTTCCCGGAAGCCGAGTTGATCCGCCTGGTGGTGGATAATCTCAACACGCATACTCCGGCGGCTTTGTACGAAGCCTTTGCGCCAGCCGAAGCCCGGCGGCTGACACGCAAGTTGGAGTTTCACTATACGCCGAAGCATGGGAGTTGGCTCAATATGGCCGAATGCGAGTTCGCGATACTCGACAAGCAGTGTCTGGATCGCCGGATCCCGGACGTCGAAACCCTGTCTCGGGAAACTGCCGCCTGGCAAGCCCGGCGGAACAAAGAAAAGACCAGGATCAGCTGGCGCTTCAACACTGCCGATGCCAGAGTCAGACTCAAACGGTTGTACCCGGAACTGGTGTCCGGTCAAAGCACATCTTAAAGAGTGGAAGACTACGCTCAAGCGAGCGCAGTCTCACCTGTCAAAATCTCTGTGGCGGACTAGTAGTATTGAGCTTTGAAGTCTGGATCGCCAGTCATTGTCTTCACTCTGCTATAGCTTGTCCTGTGGCGCCGGCGGATCGGGACGGACGCAGGCTATGGGGAAGTGATGCCGCCACTGTCTATGAAGTTCTTGCAGGCGACGTATTTCACGTAGCAGAACAGCGCGTGAATGCTCGTGTACGGGACGCCCTGGAGCGTCATCTGGTCGAAGAACGGTGGCCAGTCGTCGTGGTGCTGCCAGTATTGCGCGCCGTGCGGGTAGAAGACCCCACAGCGGTAGCCGTAAGGGATCCTGTCCTGCCTTGAGAGGGCGGTCAGGTGCAGTTCGTTCCACTGGAACCAGAGTTGAATGAACGGGCAGGTCTGCGCCTGATCAATCAGGGATTTATCCCTGACGGCGCCTCTTATTTAGCCGGCGGCCGCGAGGCCGGCGGCACCATCCCGTTCGACCGGTAGTAGACCACCAGCTGCCCGTAGTGTTCCGCCGCGTGTTCGATCACGGCGAGCCACGGGCTCAGTGTCCGGGTGAAGCGCTCCTCCGGCGTGTTCTTCAGCGTGGCGTTGGCGTCCGAGATGGACTTCTCAAGCGCGGCCACGATCCCGGCCTTGCCCTTGTAGTCTTTGGGGTTCAGTTCGTCCCACTCGGCCTTCTCGCCGCGCCCCGCCTTCGCGGCGTAAACATTGCCGGAGATGACATGCACGATGACCTCGCCGAAGGAGCGCACGTCTTTGGCCGGTCTGTAATCGTACTTGTCGGCCGGGAAGTCGCGGGCCATCTCCAGAATCCTCCGGTTGACCGAGTCGAAATTCCGGCTGACGGACTGGCCGGGCGTCGGTGGCTGCTGGCTCCGCGCGAAGCCGGTGCCGGGGGCGAGCAGCAGGACGAGTGATAAGGCTAACGATCCGGCCGTCGCCGGTCCTGAGTGTCTCATCGGAAAGTCCTCCTCAAGGTCAGATGTTCAATGTCACGGCAGGCGTCTCGGGCCTCAGGCAGTCGCATGCTCAGGCCCTGATCCGCCCCGTCACTTCTTCGCCGCCTTCCTCGTCCCGCCCCTCCCTGTCGGGCTGATCATCCGCATGGCATCCGGGGCGTCACGTCAAAGAGGCCCTCGTCTTCACTCAGCTCCCACTCCAGCGCGTCCATCTCGACCGCCAGCCGGTAGAGACGGTTAAGGAGGTCCTGCTTCTCCTCGGCCGAGCCGGCGAGCGGCAGGCCGTCCGCTGGAACCGGCTGTCGGCTGACCGTTTTTTCGCCGCCCTGTCAGAAGCCCTCGAAGACGCTTATGCCACGATCAGGCGAGGTCGAAGCGGTCGAGATTCATCACCTTGTCCCACGCAGCCACAAAGTCACGGACGAACTTCTCCTTTGAATCGTCCTGTGCGTAGACCTCCGCGAGGGCCCGGAGCTGGGAGTTGTAGCCGAAGACGAGGTCGACGGCGGTGCCGGTCCACCTGACCCTGCCCGTCGCGCGATCGCACCCCTCGTACACGTTCGCATCCGCGGCGGATGCCTTCCACTCAGTGCGCATGTCGAGCAGGTTCACGAAGAAGTCGTTGGTCAGCGTCTCGGGCCGGTCGGTCAGCACGCCGTGCCTGGATTGCCCGGAGTTGGCGTTCAGGGCGCGCATGCCGCCGATCAGGACTGTCATCTCGGGAGCGGTCAGCGTCAGCATACAGGCCCGCTCCACCAGCAGTTCCTCCGGCGGCAGCTCCTCTCCGGGGTGGAGATAGTTGCGGAACCCGTCGTAACGCGGTTCGAGTACGGCGAACGACTCCACGTCGGTCTGCTCCTGAGAGGCGTCCGTGCGCCCCGGCGCGAACGGGACCGTGACGTCATGCCCGGCGTTCTTCGCCGCCTGCTCAACGGCCGCGCACCCGCCCAGGACGATCAGGTCAGCGAGCGAGACCTTCTTCCCGCCGGACTGTGTGCGGTCGAAGTCCTGCCGGATCTGCTCGAGGGTCGGCAGCACCCTGGCCAGCTCCGCCGGGTTGTTGACCTCCCAGTCCTTTTGTGGCGCAAGGCGAATCCGTGACCCGTTGGCACCGCCACGCTTGTCGGTGCCGCGGAAGCTGGCCGCCGACGCCCAGGCGGTGGAGACCAGCCGGGAGATGGACAGTCCCGAGGCGAGGATCCTGTCCTTGAGGGCAGCGATGTCCGCCTCCCCGATCAATTGATGATCGACCGCGGGGACGGGGTCCTGCCACAGCTGCGGCTCCGCCACCCACGGGCCGAGGTAGCGCGAGAGGGGGCCCATGTCGCGGTGCAACAGCTTGTACCACGCCCTGGCGAACGCGTCCGCGAGCTGGTCCGGGTTCTCGTGGAAGCGCTTCGCGATCGGCGCGTAGATCGGATCCACCCTCAGCGCGAGGTCCGTCGTCAGCATCATGGGGGCGTGCCGCTTCGACAGGTCGTGTGCGTCGGGCACGGTGCCCTGGGCCTCGGGATTCGTGGGCTTATACTGCTTCGCACCGGCGGGGCTCGTCGTCAGCTCCCAGTCGTACTTATGGAGGTTTTCCAGGAACCCGTTGTCCCACCTCGTCGGGTTATTGGTCCAAGCGCCTTCGAGGCCGCTCGTGATCGTGTCGGCGCCCTTGCCGCTGCCGAAGGTGTTCCTCCAGCCGAGGCCTTGTTCCTCGAGGCTGGCGCCCTCCGGCTCGGGACCGACGTGCCGGGTGGCGGGGGCGGCACCATGGGCCTTGCCGACCGAGTGGCCGCCGACGATGAGCGCAAGGGTCTCCTCGTCATTCATCGCCATGCGGCGGAACGTTTCGCGAATGTACTTCGCCGCCATGGCCGGGTCCGGGTTGCCGCCCGGCCCCTCCGGATTCACGTAGATCAGGCCCAGGTGATCAGCGCCGAAAGGACCCTGGATTTCCCCCTCGCCGCTGTGGCGCTCGTCTCCGAGCCAGGTGTCCTCAGGACCCCAGAAGATCTCGTCGGGCCCCCAGCGGTCCTCCCGCCCGAAGCCGAAGCCGAACGTCCTGAGCCCCATCGAATCATATGCCACGTTGCCGGCGAAGGTGATCAGATCGGCCCAGGAGATCTTCCGGCCGTACTTCTGCTTGATCGGCCAGAGCAACCGGCGCGCCTTGTCGAGGCTCGCGTTGTCGGGCCAGCTGTTGAGGGGGGCAAAGCGCTGCATGCCGTTGCCGGCACCGCCCCGGCCATCCGCGATGCGGTAGGTGCCGGCGGCGTGCCACGTCATCCGGATGAAGAACGGCCCGTAGTGGCCGTAGTCGGCCGGCCACCAGTCCTGCGAGGTCGTCATCAGCTCGATCAGGTCCCGCTTCAGCGCTTCGACATCGAGGGTCTTGAACTCCTCTGCGTAGTTGAAGTCCCCGCCCATCGGATCTGACATGGGAGAGTGCGCGTGGAGGATCGAGAGGTCCAGCTGATTCGGCCACCAATCCTTGTTCGTCCTGGGCCGAGTCCGCCTGGGAGTCGGGGACGGAATTGCCGGGTTCTCGCTTTCGCTGACGCTCGCAGTCGTGTCCTTCGTATCAAACACATTCTTTTCAGACATGTCAGTACTTCTCCTTTCCGGCTGGCTCGCTGCAATTGATTGACAGATAGCGAGGCCTGTTCTGCCGCTGATTTACGCCGCCCCGGGTCGCATCGAGATCCGGCGGCACGGCACGCGTGAGATGTTAGTGATAGCCGAAGCCTCCGTTGGCCGGCGTCCGCTGCAACTGCCTGTCAGACGGCATCTCACAGCTCTCTGCGGAAGCACACAACCCTCACCTCCTCGTTGCATCAGAGCGCCCGGTGCGCTCTGATGCTGACTTCATTGTCAATTTCAGCATCGCTCGCCACCTCTGTCAGTCCCTGACCTCGCGCCCCTAGCTCTGCGGACCACTGGTATTATTCGGAATCCTGGACGGGGGCATTTAGTCACAGGCGCGGTCAATTATCAACTTTGCAGGAGCGAGGCCGGGCCGAAATCGCCTGACGGAGTGTGGGCTGGTGACTGGCTTGACTGTGAGACCCATCGCAGGACAGGAGATTACCACGCACTGGTATGCTCAGTCATCACCCGGCCAGAGGAAGGCTCCTCCATTCCATGTGAGAAAACCGGAAAAAGGTTTCACCGACTGAGTCTGAAAGGCGGCTGAATGGCTGGCTGGTGATCAGGTCTCGGTGTCACTGACAGCGCTGCGGAAGGCGCTGGCGTTCAACGGCTGAACCAGAACACCATTCTCACCTTGTCTTTGCCTGATTTTTTCGCGGCTTTGGTCAGCACCGACAGGACTTTTGTAAACTCTGTCGAGTGTTCTTCCTTCATAACCCTGCCCTTGCGCAGTGCCACTTCCAGTTCCGCCAGAGTCAGCCAGTTCGTTCCGGTTACCCATTCGCCGGGGAAGAGGCGATATTTTCTGTAGGCCTCTCTCTCCACTTTATCGGGGAGCATTTTTTCTATTCTCGCCGGAGATTTAATCATCTTCCAGATCAGGGTTTGTTTAGTCTTGTTCCATTGAGGCAGCCGAATGCCGTTCTCTGCGGGGAAGAAATAACTATTCCTGACTCCGACACTATAATCTTCAGGCAGGCCGCGGGGGGGATACGGGAGGTTGTCACCGCTGCCGTCATCCCCGAAGGCGATGGCGGAGAACAGTTGCCCGTTTCTCGGCACCCAAGTGTCACCCGTGATCGCCAGCCATTCCGGATTTTCCTGCTGAACCTCGACAATAATATGAATGGCGATTCCCATAGCAAAGAAAGAACTCGGCTCCCGAGCAATACAGGTCAGGGCACGATCAGACTATTCCTGCGATCAGGATTCGTGCCTTTTCCGCAATGCCGTTCAGTTCGTCATCACACAAACCTTCAGCCTCAACCTCATCCCGCATCTCAAGCATCCGGTAAAGACTCGTCATCGCTTCCTGCTTCCTCCCAGCCCCGAGGAGGGCCTCACCCAACGCGAGATAGACTTCCCCGAACTTCGGGTATCTTTCCTCCAGCGGCTGTAAACACAGCACCGCCTCTTCAGGCCGACTGATTTCCGTCAACGTTGTGGCGAGACGCAATACTGCCTCGAACGGGTCAGGATGTTTACGGGCGCCTTCGCGATAAGCCTGAATGGCGAGTTCGATCTTTCCCCAGTGTTTGTAGGCATCGCCGAGCCCCACATATATTGTCCCCTCTTCAGGCCGGTGAGCCAGTAGCTTTTTGAAGACTTCTATCGCCTCGTCAAACCGCCCCGCAGCATCGAGCGCTCTCCCGAGTGACAGGTGCCCCGCCAGGTCGTCGTCCCTTTCGATTGCCTGCCGGAATTCTGTGATCGCCTCCTCGAATTGCCCGCACATGAGCAGCGATGACCCGAGCCACCAGTGCGAGGTCGGCGATGGGTTTCTTCTGCTGGCTTCGCGAAGGAACTCCAGTGCCTCCTGCTCGCGCCCCTGTCCCCTGAGCCAGAGGGAGTAGAACTGGTGTTTGCCAGTCAGGTAAAACTCATCCGGTAACTCGCCCGGCCTCTGCTGTATTTCCTTGGTAGGCATCACACTTTATGAGCCCGGCCGTTATCCGGTCTGCCTTGGGCAAATTATTCGTCCCTGCCGGGAATTTACGCCCGCACCCGGTCACATGTGCGGAGAGTCAGGAAATATTTCGTTTCACCCGCCGACCCCCTCCGACTCCCACCACGCCAGAGCGTACAGCCACGCGGCCAGATCGAAGACCTCTTCATTCAGCACCCACCGGGCAGAGCAGTAATAAGGCTCAACTACAATGCCGGCGGCTATCAGGCTGACCTGCGGCAATCTCTCCCGTACAGCATTTCCGCTTCCGGCATCAACTCCGCCTTCATCTCGAAGAGGCTCAGCGTCACGCGTGAGGTGTGCCTGCCGGCAGCAATATGCACGTGTGGCTCTTTCATCTCCGCACACCACAGGCGATACGCTTCAGCAACGGCGTCGAATTCATCCCCGGCGTCAGAGCAGACAAACCCCTTGTCCTTCGCCATCTCGAACCGCGATCGCTTGTCGAGTGTGAGGCTGAAGTCAGTTCGGAGTGCGGTTGTGGCCGTATCGGTCTTCATAACCGGGATGCACACAATATAACAGATTGTTGGTGGAGAGATGCCGAATCGCTGATCCGGCTTGAGCGGGAGACCCGTCAGGGACGGTGATCGGGGGCATCACCCCAGACAACTTGCGGCGAAGGGGGCAATGCCTGCTCCGGCGAAGGCGCCCCCGGCTTATACAGGAACAGCGTCACCAGGAAGATGCAGGCAGTGAGGCTGATGCCCAGACTGATCGGGGCTCCCTGCACATCGAAAAAAAGCTGGCTGTAGGCCAGCACCCTGAACTCAATCCCGGTGCCCCAGAACCCCTCATTCATCAGGAAGTGGACCCAGACATCAAACCCGAAGCTGAACGCATAGATGAGTACCGGAGAGATAATCTTGGACAGTTGTATGATCTGAACGATGAAGGATGCCTTTCGACCGAAAGAACTGCCCTGCCACAGAGTAACGCCGGCGGCGAGACTGAGGGCGTAAATACCGATCGGGACAAAGGTGAGCAGAGCCGCAGGAAACGCCGGGGGCAAAATCGAGATTGTGTAAATGGCTCAGATGGTCAGCGTCGTTAAGGGTAATCTGTCTTCATAGAGGATGGCAAACTGGTTGAGCGCCTGCCGCCAGTTCGCGATCGGCAT
>Ga0070741_10000552_pt1 | contig 131657 bp, 159 predicted proteins | sample Coa_R1_4_FD_66440 | JGI IMG/M metagenome (GOLD analysis project Ga0070741, IMG submission 66440) | Surface soil microbial communities from Centralia Pennsylvania, which are recovering from an underground coalmine fire - Coalmine... | ecosystem: Environmental > Terrestrial > Soil >... | reverse complement strand
TAGAAGCATTGAGAACAGAGCTTGCTGAGTTCAAGAACAAGATAGAAATCATGAGCTCTGAGAGAAATCAACAGAACAGCATAGAAGCATTGAGAACAGAGCTTGCTGAGTTCAAGAACAGTTCTCGTGCAGTACAATCCAATTCGCAATATAATGAAACTATGAGATCGCTTAACAATGAAATAGCACGGCTCAAGAAAAATCTGGATTCGATGCTTTTAAAATAAAATTAAAAATTATACGATATGAAAAATCATGACAGTAGCAACACTTTTTGGATGCCACTCGCATCCTATCAATTAGAAAATATCCAGGTAATAATATGTCATACGAAGTTATAAGATTAATCCGTCAGCTAATTGGAGCAGGGATTGGTGATACTACAAGATTATCATATATATTAGATCGTCTGGAGAATGGAAAATATCTCTACCTTTCAGATCAAAAATATCTTGAAAGCATAGTGAACACAAATGAATCCATTACAAGGAAACCTTTTCAAGATCAGCCTGAATTTGGAAATCTTGAGGCAGAATTACGTAACATAAATTTACGATTAGAGAATATTTTACAGAATAAAGCAGATAATGAGAATAGAATATCAAAGAATATTCCAACAGCACAAACAAATCTAATCTCAAAGTCATCCTCAGATACCATAGATTCTGCACCACAACCTAAAAGTGAAGATATAACTCTAGTTCTGTCGGTAATTTTGGGCCTCATCTCGCTTCAAGGAATTGGGCATATCTACATACACAAAATTACAAAAGGCATTGGGTTCTTAGTTGCATCTTTGAGTATGTCTAGTCTTGTCATCACGTATTTTCTAGGAATAATAAGAGACGCAATTCCTCTTTTTCTGCATCCTTATTTTATTCCATTATTAATTGGAGGATTGATTAGCTTGTATACCTTTCAGATACTCGATTCTCGTAAATTGTGCGTTGTCTATAACTTGTATATTTCTGAACATGGAAAGAGACCACCGTGGTGGTAAGTTAAGATACAAATCTATTGATAAGCATATAATAATTCTAAATTACTAAATTCCATTAAACCGTTCTACTATAAGAACAAGCAAATCCACCTATTAATCATAATGGAAATCGATTATTTTTTTGCAAATAATGCAAACATTCCGCCTGCTCCATAAGCTACTGCAATCATTATTCTCGATATGATCACAGCAATAGTCTGGTTTGAAACAAATGTTGTATCAATTATTAGGGCTACCGGAATTGCAAGTAGGGAAAGACCACCTACAATAATTTGTTCATAGTTTACAAGTCCGCTATACTTTTTCATAAAAACATAAGTTGAGGTATTACCTAGACCAATTCCTAGCAGTATCAAATACTGGTATAATGATGGAATCGCACCTATTGCAGCAAATGGAGCAGCCCAACACAAACCATTTATGGCCTTTACAGCAGTTGGCCATTTCACACTGTTTTTCATCCTTCCACGAATAGAAGAAAGTATGTTTTTGAATTTGGTAAGTATAATACCAAATGTGATTGTAAAACTTCCAATCCAAATTATGGCATAGTAATATATTGGATCTTTGCTCTCAAATACAATTTCACTGAGAACAGAGGCCGAACCCACAGATATTGCCACACCGACAAAAAGCAGCCCAAATGCACGTCTTACTGCGATAGGCGAATGTGGCATAAATGATGAGAAACCTTGCAGATGTAATTTAAAAGTTTGATAGATATTCTGACAATTGCATAGATTCATAAAAATTTGCAATATGTGAATTATTCTAAATAATATTGCGATTTATTCATTATTTTTTATAATAATTTCAAGAAAAAAGGTCATGGTTTAGACAAAGATTAAATCGATCAAGATGATTAACAAGCGATGGGTAAGAAGCAATCTACAGATTTACATCTAGACATATTTAACGCCGAACCTGATTCAAACATGTACGAGTACAAGGCAAGACTTGAGCTGCTAAAAGATCATCTGCTAAAATTTGGCTTGACTCAAAACCAAGCAAAGGTCTACATATTTTTAGGCAAGTATGGACCAAAATCTGCACCAGAAGTATTTAGATCTCTTGGACTGCCAAGAACTGAGACATACTTTATTCTTAACACTCTTCAAAATCTCGGAGCCGTTACTGCTGAGATGTCATCACCCCAAAAATTTTCTGCCGTACCAGTAGGAAAAGCTATACATACTTTAGTGAATACAGAAAAAGAAAAACTCGAGAATATGGCCAGACTTGAAGGTGAGCTTACCAACCTATGGGAAGGTATTCCTGCATTTGCGGTAGAAACTGTTGAAACTAAAACTGAAAAACTGCAAATGATCAACGGCAGTGCTTCAATTCATAGTAAAATAAAGGACATGATAAAGAGTGCAAGAGAAGAAGTAATGATTTGTGGAACAGAAAAAGATCTTTCTAGATTTTATCATTCTGACATTCTTGAAATATTATCCAATTGCAATATCGATAAAAAAATAATCGTTTCACCATCACAGAGACTGCCACGCTTTCTTGACGGAATAGATAAAAAAACGATAAGATTGATACCTTCAAGTCATGTAGATAACCAATGCTATGTCTTAAAGGACAACAGCGAAATCTTGTTCTTTCTAAGAAACGCGTCACATCCTTCCCATACAGTATTTGCGTTATGGTCAGAGTCAAAAGCACTAATAACTTCCATGCAACAACTCTTCGAGTACTCATGGAATGATTCAGAAGTTTGTCACTAGCACATAATTTTCACTAAACACAATTCTGACATATTTTATAACATAAACGTAGACAGCGATTTAGACAACAACCATATTTTCAAGGCATTCACGAATAGTTTATTAAAATTCAATTTCCATTGATTTTATGAGTTATTCAAAAAAAACCCTAGTAGGAATAATCATGGGTTCAAGCTCCGATAGCAAGATAATGCATGCAGCAGCTACCATATTAGATGAATTTGGCGTAAAACACGAGGACCAAATAGTTTCAGCACATAGAACACCTACAAGACTAACAGAATATGCAAAACATGCAGAACAGGAGGGATTTAAGATAATAATTGCAGGGGCAGGAGGGTCTGCACATTTACCAGGAATGATTGCATCACATACGGTAATTCCAGTAATTGGCGTACCAATAATGGTATACAATGACAAAAACAAATCCAGTAATTTCAAAGCATCAGCTTTTGGCGGATTGGATTCTCTTTTGTCAATTTCTGAGATGCCAACTGGATCTCCAGTGGCAACAGTAGGAGTAAACAAAGCCGCAAATGCGGGACTTTATGCTATAAAGATATTGGCAAATGAATTTCCAGACTTGAAAGTAAAACTAAAAAAATACAAATCAAAACAACATGAATCGGTATTACGAGAGTCGCATGAGATGAAAAAAATGGGTCTTTCTAAATTCACTAGTAAAAAATTCAAAAAGTAGACTTGTGTCCAATATTTGAAATTTGTATTACAGGAATTGAGAAATAGATTGGATAAAGTTTCCCAGTAGCAGGATGTGCATAGTTCCATCGCTTATCATCAGGATTAATTTTTGTGAATTGTTTTGCCATTTCTGGAGATATCATCTTGTATACTTCTTCACCTATTGTGATCTGGTCCGGTTGGGCAAGTGGAAGTATTTTGGATGCAATTGTAATGCTGTGGCCTATCAAATCAGGCTCTGAACCTAGAACTACAATTCTATTTTTCCCCAAATCCACGCCAATTCTGACACTCAGGGGTGGCAGCCCAAAGCTTGAAAACATTGGATTTAGGGAATGCTTGACTAGCATATTCATGGATCTTGCGCAGCGTACTGCATTTTCTGCCATATTTCCAAATTCTTTTAGTTCAGGAAAGAATGCAATTACAGCATCGCCTGTATATTTTAAAACAAAACCAGCGTGTTTAGAAATTACTACAGACATTTCCTCGGAGAAAACTTTGATCATTCCTGATAGTTCCTCAGAATTTAGAGAAGTGGCAAGCTTAGTTGAACCTACTATGTCCACATATAGAACTGCAGCGTTTATCTCTTGTTCTGGCCACAAATTCAGGAACCTGTTTGAAACATATTTAAGAAATGCTTGAGAGTATGAATCACTTAGCTTCATTTTATAAAGTGAGAAATTTCGCTTCACCCTAGTCATGCTATCAATTACTGCAGAATCATCAGGTGAAAGGATTTGAAATTTTTCTTCTGGTTTTACATGATATATTACGGATTCTAGTGCGTCCAATGGAACGAATTTTTTTTCAATTATATCATAGTAGCCTTTCTTTTCATCAATTGTTTTTTCTTCAAATTTTATTTTATCACTTGCAAGTCCAAATGGAAATGAAGTGTTTTGTTTTTTTGCTGCTGTTAGTATCACACTATCATATTCGTTTAATGTGAGCGCCTGTTCATTTTCTGCACCAGAGCCAATATCAATTACGCGCACAACCGGAAATACAGTTATCTTTCCTGTTTTTGAGTTTGATTTGATGACTTCGATTACATCGTTTTCCAAATTGTTAGGAGCCGTGACTTGGAGCACATACTTGTCTTTGAATTCAGATCTGTACATTCCAGTTCCTTTTGCTGCATGCACCTCTGAGCCAAACCCTTTTCCACGTCCCTTTACCTTTGCAACGTTTACAGACACACCTATGATATCCAAAGCGTCACTAACAACAGTCACGTCATCCCTAGGAATCTCTGCTTCTATTCGTATCATTTCTTGATTATATCACAATTTGTACCAATTTAAACTACTTTTTAATTCTCAGGTGATAATTGCCTTAATGCTTTAATTTACGATTCCACAAGAACCAAAACGTTGGAGCTAAAAGAAATACTATACGGCGCAATCTCACAATATGACGAGCATAGAATAGTTTCAGATATAGCGCAGGGGGATAGCTCTGAGACAATTAATGCACTAATGTCGCACTGTTTTACAAGCATGGAAGAAAGTGGCGATGATAGCCCAGAGATGCGTAGTACATTAGCAGAAGGCATGCTACATTACCTTTTGACAGTCTCACTCATACCAAGCCAACGAAAGACATTGCTAGGTCAGATAGAAGTGGACATTGCAGTGCCTGATACAAATACGCTGTCATCATCTCCAAAAGATGCAGTAGTCATTATTTTTCCAAAGACTAGTGAAATTAAAACAATTCAAGAACAGATTGATAAAATCAGAACGATTCAGCCAAACCCCGAGAACATCTGGGTTGTAGTAGAAGATAAAATTCCATCAGATGTTAAAGTGTATTTTTTGAAAAAAGACAATCTTACTTTTTCCAACATAATTAACGATTTGATCAGTTTTACATCAAACAAAAAGCAATCAAAATTCAAGATATTTAGGATAACAGAGAATTAAAGTCTACATTTTTTTCTACAGATTCATTCATCATCTCAATCTTCTGATAATCTTTGATAAATGGTACTACTCCAAGAATTGGAATTTTAGATAATTCATAAATTGTACTTGGAGCATTTTTTTCTTCAGGTCCTCCTTTTGCATCATGACAGTTTATTATGATTCCTTTTATTGAAATACCATATTGCTTGCAGGCATTAACAGTCAACATGGTATGATTAAGAGTTCCAAGCGTGGATCTTGTAACTATTATTGTTTCTAGTCCCAACATTTTGATCACATCTGCAACAAAGAGGCTTTCAGTTATAGGGGTAAGTATTCCTCCTATGCCTTCCACAAGTACTAGTTCATGAGACTTGCGCAAGTTTTCAAATTTTTCTTTTATGATATCAAGATTAATTGTAAGTCCAAGATTTTTGCATGCATCATAAGGCGAGACAGGCAACGGCAAAAAGATAGGATTTACCATATCTTCAGAATCTTTAACGCCAGATGACTCTACCAGAAAAGAAACATCTGAAGATCTGAAGCCTGATTTTTGCGGTATTCCAGTTGCAATAGGCTTCATCACACCCACATCTATTCCGCGTTTTTTCATACAGGCAGCAAGCGATGCTGTAATTGCTGTTTTGCCAACTCCTGTGTCAGTGGCTGTAACAAAATAGGATTTCATAAAATAATACCAATGTCTTGTCATTTAATAATTCACCGTATTCCTATTAATACGACATTACCAAGATAGAAACATGCATAGTTTTGTATGGCATCCTTATACGCAGATGAATGAGTGGCCTGATTTTGATATCATAAATCAAGGAAAAGGCATGTGGCTATACTCTACAAAGCGAAAAAAAATGCTAGATGGGGTGGCCAGCATGTGGTGTAATGTATGGGGTCATTCAAAGACAGAACTTGTTGACAGCATCATACGCCAATCAAAACAACTCCAGCACTCTTCTCTGTTTAATCTTACAAATGATAAAGCAGAGGCGCTGGCGGAAAAACTAGTCAAGTTAGCTCCTGGAATGCACCGAGTGTTCTATTCTGATAATGGTTCCACAGCAATGGAGATATCGGCAAAAATGGCATTACAGTATTGGCACAACATTGGTGAGAAAAAGCGAAAAACATTTGTTACATTTGAAAACGGATATCATGGAGATACTGCAGGATCCATGTCACTAGGATATGTTCCTGGGTTTTTTTCAATTTACAAACCCATGCTATTTTCCACAATACGTACTCCTTCTCCAATTAGTTACAGGGTTCCACATGGATATTCTTATCAAGACTATCAAGAATTCTGTCTTGAGGAGATAGAAAATGTACTGAAGAAAAGACACGATGTTGCAGCATTTGTAATAGAAAGTGGAGCTCAAGTTGCTGGCGGGGTAGTCATTTATCCCCCACGGTTCCAAAAAAAGATAAGCCAGTTATGCAAAAAATACAACACGCTTTTTGTTTTAGATGAGATAGCTACAGGATTTGGAAGGTTGGGCTCCATGATAGAATACAAAGCACAACAGAGTATGCCAGATATAGTATCATTTGGAAAGATGTTATCAGGGGGATATATTCCGATTGCAGTCACTCTGGCAAACAAAAAAGTCTATGATGCTTTTCTTGGCCAATATCATGAAATGAAACACTTTTTCCACGGACATACGTTTACTGGAAATCCACTTGCGTGTTCGGTGTCCTTAACAAATCTGGCATTATACAAAAAAAATAAAATAATTTCAACAATACAAAAACGCGCGTTACAGTTTTCAAAAAGAATAGATGAAATATCATCACTGGATATAGTAGGTGATGTTAGACACAAGGGAATGTTGATGGGAATAGATCTTGTATCTGATAAAAAGATAGGAAGACCAATTTCCCCAAAAAAGAAGATTCACCAAAAGATCTTTGTAGAGGCAAGAAGACGAGGAGTTTATCTGAGAACTTTGGGAAGCATAGTAATGCTGGTTCCGCCGCTTGCAATATCCGAAAAAGAACTTGATTTTCTGCTTGATACTACAATTTCTACCATAAAAGGAGTTTCAAAGAACATCGGGATATAGCAAGTTCTATAACAAACTTTTACCCATGTTCTATGAAACATGCCTCAGATCCGCATCTGTCCTTTCTGTAAGAAGGCATTACAGACAAACGAGATTCATAAATGCACAAACGTTGATTCTGAATACATATGTGAGAAATGCGGAAACAAATACCGAAGATCTAGGCCGCACATATGCCCAACGGTGATTTAATAGTAAACCATCATTCAATCAGGGGTTAACAGACTCATAATCTTAATTAATGGATTAAAAAAACAAGACACGATGGGTTCAGAGTACGATTTCATAACAGAATGCAAAAACAAGGTACTTTCAGGGCAACAAATTACATCAGAAGAGGCTACTACTTTAATCAACATATCAGACTCCTCATTACAATTACTATCAGATGCTGCAAATGAAATCACAAGAAAACTTTGTGGAGATATCGTAGATGTCGAGGCATTAATTAATGCAAAAAAAGGAAAATGTCAGGAAGACTGCACATTTTGTTCCCAATCTGCATTTTACAAGACAGGAATTGACACATACAAATTGTTACCTCCAGAAACAATTGTATCAAATGCTATTGCTGCAAAAAATGATGGAGTAAAAAGTTTCTGCCTAGTTTGTGCATGGCGAGGACCAACTAAAAGTGATTTTGAACAAATCTGTCAGATAATTGAAAAAATAAACAATGAAGTTGGAATCGAGGTAAATTGTTCACTTGGATTTATCGACAAAGACATGGCACTGCAACTAAAAAAATTAGGAGTAAAAAGATATAATCACAACTTGGAGGCACCTAGAAGTTATTTTGCAAAGATATGCACCACACATAGTTATGATGACAGAATGAATACAAACTGGATCGTAAAGGATGCAGGTTTAGAATTATGTTGTGGAGGAATACTTGGCATGGGAGAAACAAGAATGCAGAGATTGGAGCTGGGCCTTGATCTTGCAAAACTAAGCCCTGAAGAATGTCCCATCAATTTGTTAGTTCCACAAAAAGGAACCCCGCTTGAGCTACAAACCCAACTTTCCATTTCAGAAATATTGAGGACGATTGCAGTTTTCCGCTTCCTTATGCCAAAAACCATCCTCAAGATAGCAGGCGGGCGTGAGGTTTACCTCTCAAATGATCAAGAAAAAGCGCTTTTGGGAGGAGCAAATGGAATCATAACTGGAGGCTATCTTACAATAGGTGGAAATTCCCCCTCAGATGACTTTCAGATGATATCAAAGATAGGTCTTGAAGCATAATCTCGAATTTATCAAAAAAAGACTGGCAGACATAAGAAAAGCAAACTTGTATCGTGCCCTAGTTTTCAGCAAAGTTTCAGGACCATACATTACAATAGAGGGCAAAAAAGTTCTCAACCTATCCTCAAATGATTATCTAGGATTACGACATATCGAGTCGAAAAATAGACAGATTCAATCAAGCTCAAGACTGATTGCTGGCAATGATGTTTTGTTTAAAAGATTAGAAACCAAGCTTGCACAGCACAAATCAAAACAGGCTTCATTAATTTTTCCAACTGGATACATGGCAAATCTTGGAATGATTTCAATTCTTGCGCAAAAAAATGATCTCATATTAAGTGATGAACTAAACCATGCAAGCATAATTGACTCCTGCAAATTGTCACAGGCAAAAAAATCAATTTACAAACACAATGATTTATCAGATCTGGAAAAGAAACTATCCAAAAAAGCATCAAACAAGTTTGTTGTAACTGAAGGAATCTTTTCAATGAATGGAGATCTTTCAAGACTAGATGAAATTTCTAAAATATGTAAAAAATATGACGCGTTTTTGATATTAGATGACGCGCATGGTGACTTTGTAATTGGAAAAGATGGCAAAGGTACACCTGAATTTTTTGGAGTTTCAAAAAATGTTGATGTTTACATTAGCAGCTTAAGCAAGGGTTTGGGTGCATTTGGAGGATATGTCGCATCAAGCAAAGATATTATTGATCTCGCAATAAACACATCACGGCCATTTATCTACACATCAGCTCTGCCAAATATACTGGTTGAAATTGCACTTGAACGCTTTAGTGCAAGAAGAAAACAAAATCAAAGAAAATTATGGGAAAATGTATACGAGTTTCACAAAGGACTAGAATCACTAGGATATCAGATAGATTCTCCCAGTCACATAATACCAATCATAATAGGTGATGAGAGACGTACCATGAATTTTGCCAAGTTTTTGCTTCAAAATGGCGTGTTTGCACAGCCAATAAGATATCCAACTGTGAGCCGCGGAACTGCCAGAATCCGTGTATCTATCACTGCGTGGTTATCTAATAGTCACATATCAAAAGCAATAGATGTGTTTGAAAAGGCAGGCAGAAGGTTTGATATGACATAAGACAATTTGGAAGAGATTTGGAACAAGGTATTAATAAAAAAATGAGCACCACATTGTGTGGTAGAACTAACAATAGGGATAGCAGCTTTGGCAGGACTTGGATCATTTCTTGCACCATGTATACTTCCAATGATTCCCGCATTCTTGGCATATATTTCTGGAACCACGTTATCTGAACTACAAAGAAACAACGGGACCATAAATCTAGTATCAAACAGACTCAACATTTTTCTCAATACGCTATTTTTTGTTGGTGGATTTACAATTGTATTTTCAATTCTGGGTGTTGTACTAAACAGTGTAGTATCAATTTCTGCAGGTACACTACTAAGTGGTCTAAATCATGCAGGAGGATTGATCATAATTGGTTTTGGTGCGTTCATGTTGTTATCATCTAAAATCACTAAACTAAACTTTGAAAAGAAAATAATTCCAAATAGAGCAAAAGCAAGTTATCCTTTATCATTTGTTTTTGGATTAGCATTTGCGGCAGGATGGACACCATGTATTGGACCAATACTTGGAAGCATATTGACTTTGGCTGCAACTTCACCAAGTCATGCATTTGTATTATTATTGAGCTATTCACTAGGATTGGGAATTCCATTTATCTTGATGGGAATTTTCTTTTCAAGATTTACTAGATTGATAAAATCAATGAGCAAACATTTGAAATATTACTCCGTCATAATGGGAATTTTGATAATAATACTTGGTGTTTTAGTATTTACAAATCAACTGGCAGCAATTGCAAGCTTTCCACTTCTCAATAATGCGTTACTAGGGTGAAAATCATGAGACAGGAGATAAAACATGCAGGAATAATTGGCGGAATAATAATTGCCCTAGTGGTAGGCATCGGATTATATTTCATCTCACTTGATCAAACTGCCAAAGTTATTCAATTTACCCCACTTGAACCAAAATCAAACTCAAATCAATTCACATCAGAACAAAACTTACCAGATGAAAGTCAGTTCCCACTGGCTCCAAACCTAGTTGGAATAACAGGTTATGTAAATACTACTCCAGAAGACTTGCAAGCAAAATTAAAAGACAAAGTTGTGTTGTATGATTTTTGGACATATAGCTGCATAAATTGTATCAGAACATTTCCATATCTTAAAGCATGGAATGAAAAATATTCTGACAAGGGACTTGTCATAGTTGGAATTCATTCTCCAGAGTTTGAATTTGAAAAAGACATAAACAATGTAAAGATGGCAACAGCAAAATATGGTTTGACATATCCAGTTGTGTTGGACAGTGATCATAAAACATGGGATGCATTTGGTAACAGATACTGGCCTGCAGAATACATTACAGATTATCGTGGGCACATAAGGCATACACATTTCGGAGAAGGAAATTATGATGAAACTGAAAAAGTGATTCAACAATTACTTGATGAACGCGCACAACAACTTGGGCTAAATGTAAACATGAACCAAAGTTTGGTAAACATTCCAGAACATCAATTTGGTTTACAGCAAACTCCAGAATTATATTTTGGATACAGCTTTTCAATTGGACGAAACTTCATTGGAAACCATGAAGGTTTTCAACCAGAACAAACTGTAAGCTATACACTTCCGGAGACTTTTCAGCAAGATCATTTTTACTTGGCTGGAAAGTGGGACAACTTTGCTGACAGCATGAAACTTGAATCAGACAATGGAAAAATCGTCTTACCATACTATGCAAAAGATGTTCACATCGTGGCAACTGGCCCTGGAACTGACATCCAAATTCAAGTAGATGGAAAACCGCTGACTTTGGATAATGCAGGACTTGATACCAAAAACAGCCAAGCCCATATTGCAGAAAATCGATTATACAATCTGGTGTCAGACAAGTCACCTGGTGGTCACATACTTACTATTACAGCTCATCCTGGCTTTCAAATATTTACATTTACCTTCGGGTAACATTAAATAATATTTCTAAATTCGAATTTAGAAATATTATTTATCTAACAGGCAGGATTTTTTCTGTAACCGTATCATCATGTAACTGCAGTTACAATATGACCAGTTACATGAAGCCTTAAAACAATGTATTAGATCATGACTCAGTCAAAATCATGAACATATCAAATAGGTGGAATACACAAAAAGACAGTATTTCACAAAAGGTAATCGATAAAGTAAAGCCAGACGCGCCATTAAAGCCAAAAATCGAAGAGGCACAAAAACGATTACAGTTACAAATAGCAAAACTAGATAGTATTTCAAGAAAATTAAAAGAAAAAGATGATTATATTTTTAGAAAAGTAGTAGACGCAGTACGCTCTCATAACAAGGCATATTCTAACGCATATGCAACCGAATTACATGAAATTAGAAAAATGAATAATATGGTAACAGGCGCAAAATTAGCCATGGAACAAATCCAGATTAGATTAAACACAATATCTGAGCTTGGCGATGTGGTTGTAACCTTGAGTCCGTGCATGTCCATCATAAAGGGCCTAGGAACCGGTTTGAGTGGATTAATGCCTGAGGCAAGCTCATCGATGCAAGACTTGTCAAATATTCTAGGAGATATTATGACAGGATCTTCAGTTGATGCAAGCAATAACTTTGTCACTGAGACGTCAAGTTCAGAAACAAATCAAATATTGGAAGAGGCACAGGCTGTATTGGAGGGCCATGTCAGACAATCAATACCAGACCTGCCGCCACATCTTCCACCTTCACAGACTGCAAAGACAGAAGCTACTACTTAGAGCGCTTTTTACTCATATCTACAAAGTGCTTCTTGATTCTAGATATTGTTGGATAGCTATATCCTAGTTTTCTGTAATTTGCAATCATCATCTTCCAATTTTTTAGCCTCCACTGGGCTTGCTCAGACGTTACAGAATGGATTTCCTTGTTGATGATGCTTTTTCTTCCAACTTTAAGTACACCTGCGTCTTTTGCTGCCCATCTGTTTTTTGCAAAGTTTAGTCCTGCTATGACTTCATCTATTGGCATTTCTGCAAAGCAATCTTGAATTTTTTTAATTTGCGTATCAGTTGGCTTTGCTGATACAGGTATCTTGATTTCATATCTTTCCATATTCGAATTTTGAAATATGTACCTAATTAGTAGATAGGTAAAAAGTTCTCCACACAGGCTGGTGTAAATTAAAATACAGACATTTTGTTATTAGCAGGCTTTGGGTAGGATTCCCATGAGGCCAAAGGTAATCCTAGCCGGAGTTGTAGTATTTACTATGGCTGTAATCGGCTATGAATACGTACCCAAACTTGTCACAAGGGCTATGAATAAATTCACTGGTGGCGCAGGAGACCAGCACCTAATGAGATCAATGATGGCTCAGATGGGTATCCCCCCATTAGAAACGTTAGTACCCTTAACCCAATATACAATGATAGCTATTGGATTGATAGGAATGGGAGTCATGGTTTACGGAATGCTTTCAATGAAAAAAACAAAATCAATTTCAAAATTTTCGCAAAATTCGAAACAAAAATTACAAGATACTAACGAAATGAATCAGGAAACACTATCCATGCTTAAGGATAGTTTAGCCAACGGGGAAATAACCTATGAACAATATCAAAACATTCTGAAACGTATTGAGAGTTAATATTCTCTATTATGTTTTGAGCTGCGATAGTTAGAAATTCTAACAGATTTAAAATAACCTTTTACTAAATTGTATCAAAGATATTAATTTGATAAAAAGCAGCAATAGTCATTACCAAAAATGGAACTTGTAATTTCTTAACATTACTAGCTACTAGATAAAATCGCATGAGACATAAGGATTCTAATGTCTATGTCAGAGAGATTATCCCAAAATGAGAACGAAAAGTCAAAAATCATTAACATGTTTGAAAAAACAGAGAAGGAAAATGAAGAACGCGTAACAAGACTAATCAATGACATGTCTAGTCAGATAATTTCATGTATGTTAGAATCAGAGAACAAGCAAGATGACCGCATTAATCAGATTGTTTTTACAGGAGGCGGTCGTATAGAGGTATCCGAGCATACAGGTCCATCATACCTCTCACATCAGTTATCGCCTGATCTTATTTCTAAGCTCAGATAAAGCGTGTTTCCAACATAATTCCAAAGAAAAAGAAGAGTAGAAAAGAAGAATAAGATAAAAAACCAATAAAAATCAAAGAATCGTTTGGAAATGGTTACTTTTGTGTCATTTTGTTATATGAATCAATAAATCCTTTGGCATACAAATTAGCATGTTTTTCTGATCCTCTATGTATACCAAGTTTTGAGCGAATATGATGATAATATTCATGTATAATAACAAATGGATTGCAAAAAATATCAGAGTTTAACGCGTAAATCTTCCTTTCCATGGGAACATAAACTGCAAATACTGTCCTTCTTTTTCTCTTGACTGTGCCAACTATTATTTTCGGAGTATTAACTCGATAAAAATCACTTAGTACATCCAAGGCATCTTCTGTTTTTCCGTCTAAAATCATCTGAACAACTTTAGCTTTTGTTAGATCATCCAGTCCAGGCATGGAACAAATTCACAATTATTCGATATAAGTGGTTCAATAGTGGACATTTTTTGTACGTACTTTTGTCGAAGATTGTTTCATACAAATTGTGCAATCACAGTCAAAAAGACCTGCTTTTCCCATGCATTGGTCGTGCTTTTCTTCAAAGCATTTCAGACATAGAACCATGATATACAATTCTTGTATGTATTATGGGCTATTTTTACCCCCCTCTTACATGAAATATGTGGCTTCATCATTCAAATTCGTAGTCTAAAAAATGGCAAAAGTCAATTTCTAAAAAATCACAAAAAACCATCGTTTTTTCAATTCCGTTCCTAAGTGCAAAACCCCCCTATATTTCCAGGATTCTACGAAGAATATGATTTTTTCAAAAAACGTCAATTTTAGGGGGGGTTTAGCATTTGTGCGTGTATATAGCAGCCAATGGTAAAAACACCCCCATTGTCCAGTAAGAGTTTTGATTTCTTTTCCAGTATTGAATAAAAGCTAAACCCCCGATTTTAGGTCCTGTTTTCCCAGAATTTATCAAAAATTTGAAGGCGATACCGCAGTTCAAAATGGATTGATTATAGGTATTTTGTAATACAAACATCAGGTGGTATTACGATAAAAGCATACAAAAAACATTCAAGATGCTGAAAAATTAGTCTGCTTTGTAGTTCTCCAAATTGTAGGGAGCCGCTCGATCTGTTCAAGTATCTCTAGCGCTGTCGTACTATCACGTCGCTTTATGGCAGTAGCAAAATCAAACCCCAATTTTATGGCCTCTGGAGTAAGGTCTTTGACTTTGTCAAGATCTCGCCCCTCCCTTTGCATTCGTTCACCCAAAGCACAGAATTTCCAGTTGTCGGATAATGTTTCATGATGATGTGTCAGCGGTTCTCTTAGTTTCTGTCTCCAGTCAGAAAGTTCAATTTTTCCAAGAATTTCTTCTAGTTTTTGAGTATAAAAAACTCTCATGTTTTTTAAGAAATCTCAAAGTTGTACTTTAGTATTTTTGTTATTTTCAGACCTTAGTAATTTCAGGAATTTTTTCTCTTGCCTGCACAATCTCGATTTCTACTGTCTCTATTGGCTCGTCTACTACGTTTCTTCGTATGGAGAACATCTTGGGTTTATCGAAATCTTTAGTGCAGTCGGGACAAGCATAAACCAAAACCCTATACTCGTTAGGAGCTTTGGGGTTTGAAAGGCGGGGGTAGTAAACTAATCTCCCCCCACAATCCACGCAGTACCTATTTGCGCGTCTTGTTCTGGCCAATGCGGACCTCCTGCATGTACTTTTATGATGTGATCCGTATTAGATCTATACAGTCTAATAGAATAAACTAACATGTGATCGCAAAACAATATTGCTAAATTCGAATTTAGAAACATGAATATTCTACAATGTTGATCAATATTGAATAATGGCCCATAATCTAAAAATCATATTTCAGAATTCGGATTTAGAAACATAAAGCGCCGCCCGTCAGACTTGGACTGACGACCCGCTGATTAACAGTCAGCTGCTCTACCACGCTGAGCTAGGGCGGCAACAGACATGTTTCGTAGAACAAGCGGATTTAATTCTTGCTGAGCTTATTTTTCTATGCTGTTGTGTTTTTCAAAAAGATAGACTCCATCAAGAAAGACTCGAGAATCTTTGTTTTTGACTTTGGTGTTTTGTTGCAAGCTTGCAGCTGTCTGGGAAACATCAGTTAGTACTGGACCTGTAATGATAATATCGTCGCCTTTTGGAACTACTTTGGTTGCACCAAATATCTTTGATACGCGTGCTGCTCTCTCACCTTGGAAGTTTTCTATATGTATATGGCCATCCTTTACTTTGGCAGTGATTGGAAAGTGTGCATATACAATTTTCATTTTGTAAGTGTATCCGGTCTGGACTCCTTTGATCAAAGTGTTAACAAGTGATTCAGCTGTCTTGAATATGGCGTAATCTTTTTTTCGTGTCCCAAGAGATTTTACAATTATGTTTTTTCCTTCAACTTTAATGTCAACTGGAATACGTTTGAAATTTTTTATTGTTTTGCCAAGAGGTCCTTCTACACTGAGAATTTTGTGACTTTCAGATACCTTGACAGCATCAGGAACTGGTATGATTACTTCATGAATCTCAACTTGTTTAGTAGACATATCCTATTAGTAGGCCTCCTAACCCTTTCTTTATTGCTTCATGATGTGACATCACTCCTTGGTTTGTTGTAACAATCAACATACCTCTAGAGTATGATGGGAGATATTGTTGTTCCCATCTGACATATCCGTCTTTTTTTACCTTAAAACGCGGTGTGATAGCACCGCATTTGGTGATTTTTGCCAATAATTGGATCTTGAACTTTCCACCTTTTTTGTCATCTACGTGCTCAAATTCTCCAACATAGCTATGATTTTGTAATGTCTTTAGTACCTCGGTTGCAAGCTTTGATGTTGGTAACACTACGCAATCTCCCTTTCTTCTAGCCTCACTGTTATACAGTGTAACAAATAAGTTTCCTAAAATATTAGTTGCTGGCAATTATTTCACCGAAACTTCCTAAATCCTAACGAGTTTGCAACTTCTCTAAAGCATCGTCTGCACAAATCCAAGTCATATTTTTGAATAACTGCATTATAATCACCACATCTTTTGCACCATCTGGAACCTTTTCCAAATTTGTGTACTGTTCTTCCTGTAATTTTATAATCACGATTTTTTGCCATTTTATACTACCTGAATTCCAAATTCACGAGATAGAAATTCCTTTGCTTCTTCACTTGTAATCTTATGAGTACGACCGACGCTTGCCTTATGTTTACTTCTTACACGTATACTAAATCCTGGTCTTGTTAGAGAAATTGCTATATCTAGCCCAAGTATTCCCACTTGAGGGTCATATTTTACTCCCGGAATGTCAATGTGTTCTCTTATTCCAAATGAAACATTTCCAAAATCATCAAATGACGAACCTTTAATCTGATTACCCTTTGCCGCAAATAATCTTTTGATTAGTTGTCTTGCTGGTTCTTTTCGTAGCGTTACTGCAACACCGATAGGCTCACCCTTGTGCACTCCCCAATCTCTCTGCGTAGCTTTAGCGAATCTTGGAGATGGTTGTTGGCCTGAAATTTGCTCTAATGCACGTTTTGCGCGTTCTATTGGCTCACCAGATTTTCCAACACCCATGTTTAGCACTACTTTAGCGACAGAGATTTTCTTCATTGGAGATTCTATTTGTTGTGCCATATTTTATCACTGGATTTGTAACATGGGCTTGTCTTTTCCTACTGCCATGATCAAGTCTGCAGGAATTTCGATTTGTCTTTCCCCAATATCAACTAAAGCCCTTTTTGGTAGAACAAATGTTCCTGGTTTTATTTCGTTGACTGTACCCATTTTACCTACGTTAACACCACTTGTAACTATTACCTGGGCATTTTTTTCAAGTTTGACAATATCTAAAATCTTGGTTTCAGGAATTTGGACAACACACGTATCCCCTACGTTTACTTTGGCGTCAGAGACTAGTATCCTACCATCATGAAAACCAAGTTGTGTTTTTTTACCCTTCACAGTTACTTTTGAAGTGACTTTGAGCATCTTCTTTGTTTTTTCAGATGGATTAATCTTAATTGGTTTTAGTACTTCAAGATCTTTTGGTACTAGACGATATACATCAGATACACCTTCAAACTCTACTACATCCATAAGACCTATGCCGTGATGAAGTGATTTCCTAGTAATTCCGTCCACCTTAACTTTGCCACCATATATCACAGATTTTGCTTCCCTTAGAGTATTTGCTAGCTTTAGCGTATCACGAATTAGTACTGCAGTAGGAATAGATGATTGTTTTTTATGTCCTCCAGGTTTTACTGTTACTACAAATCTCTTGTCTTTCCTAGTGATTCCCCAGAAAAGAGGAGCCATCTGTCTTTTTAGTTTCTTACTACCTGCTATGCTTACCATTACTTGTTGCCCTCCTTAGATTTCGTTGATTTTGGTTTCACTTTTTTGTCAGATTTATCACTGGGCTTAGATTCTTTGGTTTGAGTCTTTGGAGTAGCACTCTTTGTTTCTTTTGGTTTTTCTTTGATTTCTTTTTGTGCCTTTGGTTTTTCTACTGGTTTTTCTGTTTCTGCAGGTTGAGAAGTTTTTGGAGATTTTTGTTTTTGGCCTTCAAGTCTATTTTGTCTCCATTTGTCTTCAAGATTTAATGCAGTTACAATAACGTTAGAGGGATGAATGTAAATGTCAACGTTGCCGCCTTTTAATTTTTCACGCTTTATTCCCTCAATTGCAATCCCCCGTTTTTCTGTAGACACACTTGTAACTTTGCCTTCGATGCCCTTGAATTCTCCCCTGAGTACTTTAACACTGTCACCTTCAATTACTCTGACACTTCGTTGATGATATTTTTGTCGTAGCTCTTTTGATAATGTAGAACCTAATTGCTTTGTGATAACATGCTGAGGAGCCATGTAGATTGTTCTGGTACGAATCGTAGTTGGTTTCATGTTTTATACCACCATTGACGCCAAGTTTGCAATTCTAGGCCATTTTTCTGATGCTTCTACTGCAACTGGTCCTTTGATCTCAGTTCCCTTGATTTCACCTTCTGGTGTCACCAATACTCCTGCGTTATCTTCAAATGTTACTCTTACACCGCTCAATCTTCTAATAGCATATTTTTGTCTAATGATCACTGCACCAAAGATTTGTCCTCTTAGTTCACCTGGTCCTTTTTTGACAACAACATTGACAAAATCTCCAACTGCCGCAGATGGATAACGAGCTACTCTTGTCTTTGTTTTTTGTACCATTACAATTTCCAGGATCTTAGCACCGGTATTATCTGCACATACAATTTGAGCACCTAATGGAAGCGGTCTTGTTACATATGGTCTGAATTCTTGAACACCCTTTGCTGAAACTGCACGACTCTTTGTTGCTGCCATTATGACACTACCCCCACTACAACAAATGATACACTTTTTGACACTGGCCTACATTCTGCAGTGATAACAATGTCTCCTTCTTTTACATCGATGCAAGGTGTCTTGTGCGCATGAATCTTACTTTGACTACGTGCATATCTCTTGTATTTTGTAACCATCTTTGGAAATTCTTGTTGAATTACAACCATCTTTGGTGCCTTGGCACTTACTACTTTGCCTTGGATCAGTTTTCCCCTGATACTTAGATTCCCATGGAAGGGACACAAAGTATCATCGCATTCAGTCTTTGGAATCTCTACTTGTAAACCGATATTTCGTGTCATGCTTTCACTCCTACTCTTTCATATGATCTTCTTAAAAGCGATGTGCCGTTTAGAATAATTTTTTTTCCATCAAGTTCAAAGCCCCACTGTGAAATTGCTTTTGGAATACTTTTTAGACCATTACTTGTTTCAAGAACAAACATAGATTTTGTTTCGTCAACTATCTTGCCAGAAAAACCAATGATTTGGGAATTGACAGATGTAACGATAACAGTATCAAGCCCTATCAATTCGTGATTTGCGATATTTTCTGCGGTAATCATTGTTTATTCATCTCATTTATTCTGGTCAGTACTCTGGCTATATCTCTTCGTAAAGGTTTTACCTTTCCACTATCTTTTCGTAAGGTTCCTTTCGACGACTCGATTTTTAATTTAGTTAATTCTGAGCGCAATTGTTCTAGTCTGTCTTTTAGGTCAGTTTCATTTAATTCGCGAATGGTCTTCATGCTTATTCTAGTCATTACTTTAGCTCCTCTTCGACTTCTTCAAATGTTTCTACCGTCTTGATTAATTCTTCTTCTTTTTCAATTTGTTCACTTTCTGTACGTGGTTTTGATTCATCATAAGGTACTTCTTCGATTTCTAATACTGCTGCCTCTGCTTCTTCTTCCACTTCGGGTTTTGGTTTTAGCTTTGTTTCTTTCTTTGCTGTCTTTAATTCAAATTCTGGAACATACCTTTCTTTTCTTGCTATTCTAATTCGTATTCCAATTAATCCCATTTTGGTTTCAACGTGTGCTATATCTTCTGAAACTACCACATCTGCATGATATCCTGCACGTGGAAGAATGCCTTTGCTATGTTTTTCAAAAGAAGAACGCTCACCACGTAATTTGCCTGAGATTGTAATCTGTACACCCATTGCTCCTGCTTCCATAATTGTTTGTAATGTCCACATTACTGCTCTTCTAAATGCAGTCCCTCTTGCCAAGTGCTGGGACATCCTATTGCACATCACACTTGGTTCAAGTTCTGGTTTTGGAATCTCGATAACTGAAATTTGTGGATTCTTTAATCCAAAGTTTGTTTCAAGAACTTTTGTCAAATCACGAATTCCACTTCCTTTTCTTCCAATCACAATTCCTGGTCTTGTGACATGTAATCCGACACGTGTACCAGTAGGAGTTTTTTGTATATCTACTTCAGAAAATCCAGCTTCTTTGATTGCTTCTCTTAGATAATCTTTCAAGAGCATGAGTTTGTAGCTATCTTGGATTACGTTTTTTACTGATGACATTTCAAATCTCCTGAGCTACAAGTTCCACATGTGTAAGAATGTCTATTTTCGGAGTTGCTCGTCCCATTGCACGCGGCATAAATCTAGGAATTTTTCTTCCCTTGTGAACAGTTGCGTTAATTATTTTCAATCTGTCAAGATCCATACCACGATATTCTGCATTTGATTCTAGATTATCTAAAAGTTTGAGAAATTCTGATGCTGCTTTTGTCGGATATCTTCCAGACATTACTCCCGTATCGGATTTGTGCCCTACTTCGTTATGGTATCTTCTAAATGGTACTGCACGTTCTAGATTGGTTACAGACATTAAATAACTTCTTGCAGAATCTATTGTTTTTCCTTTAATTGCAACTGCAATTTCTCTTGCATGTTTATGAGAAATGGTTTTTTCTCTAAGTGAAGCTCGAACGTGACGAGTTTTATCATAATTTTGGAAGGCGTACTTGAATTGCATGATAATCACTTTAATGGCACATACAAGCTAGACCTTGATGCTCCTACACCAGGTGCTCCGTGTACAACTCGCTTGTTAGTCATTGCAAACTCGCCCAGATAGTGCCCAACCATTTCTGGCTTTATCACTACAGCAATGAACTCTTTTCCTGAAAATACGTTAATTGTAAGTCCCACCATATAAGGCAAAATTATGACATCCCGTAAGTGTGTCTTAATTGGGGTTTGAAGCTTTCCTGCTTTTGCCAGCTTGGTTTCTTCAAGCAATTTTCTCTTTCCATCGGTAATTCCCCTTGTAAGTGAACGTCTTGCTCTTGCTGGAAGTAACTCAAAGAGTTTTTCTAATGAAAGATTCTGTAGTTCTTCCACAGGCACTCCACGATATTTGAATTCTTTAACCATCCATGTTCACCTTTGCTTTGATTGATTCAAAATTTACCATATTATAGCATTCCTATCTTTGTTGCCAAATCTCTTGCCTTTTCAATTGATTCAAATTTAACAAAAGCTTTCTTGCCGTAAACAGTTCTACATACGTTAACATCAATCGGGGTTTCGTTGTACAAAACCTTAACTGCTTCTGCAATTTTTGGCTTTGTTGAATTTTCTTTAACTAGGAAACATATTCGCTTTTCATTTTCAACTAGTGAAAATGTCTTTTCTGTGACATATGGCTTTAAAATGATGTGAGTTGCTTCATCTATATTCATTTAACAGCCACCATTAATTCAAGATGAGGGGATTTTATCTTACCTAATTCCTCAATTGCACTTTTTGAAAATACTGTGAGCCGGATTGGTTTAGCGCCAGGAGCAAGATCCAATACACTTAGGCTTGATGTATTAACAACATCAACACCTGGTATTGTACCTGCAGCCTTTGAAAGGTTCTTTGTATCTTTTACAACAAGTAAAACGCTTTTGCCAACTTTGCCTTTTCGTCCTCTAAGCAATGGTTTTCCAGAACGTGGTTTTTGTCTTTCTACTAATCTGTTTACATCTTCAGTAAGGTTTAGCGAATCAAAGACTTTGGATAATTCTTTAGATTTTGAAACTGATTCTATTTGATCTGAGACCACAATTGGAAATGATTCAATTTTATCCACTTTGTGACCTTTTATCTTGATCAAGGTTGGCGAAGACGTGGCGGCAATTGCAGAGCACAATGCCAGTTTGTTTTCTTTTTTGTTAACCATTTTGTAAATTACTCGTTCTGCAAGTGGTGGATGAGCCTGTCTGCCTTTTCTTACCATTGCAACACCACCACCTTGTCCTTGTCTTCCACCTCCACCTCCACGCATTCTTGCAACTCTTGCTTGGTGGTGACCGGTTGGAGGGCTATTTGATTCTGCAACTACATCCATTCCTGCATTAGGATATCTTCCTTGTCGTTGGAATTTGTGTGATTCCAAATGTACGTATACTTTGTGGATCAGATCATTTCTAACAGGAGTTGAAAACACAGAGGGTAATTCTATTTCTCCATCTTTGGAACCTGATGTTGATAGTACTGGTACTTTCATATCATTATCTCCAAAATTTTGGGTTGTGAAATTTTCGTTAGCTTTGGTCTAGCCGGTGCACGAAGTTTTACAAGTCTTCGATATGTCCCAGGAATAGAACCGTTTAGAATTACATAGTCTCCTTGTACTACACCAAAGTGTTTGTAACCACCAGATGGATTAATTTTGAATTCTTCATTTTCTGTTGTGCTCATGATCATTATTCTATTGTTGTATTGCGTTCTTTGATGAAAACCTCGCTGGCCAGCCCTTGGAACTGTATACATGATAGTAGCTGGACTAATTGGACCCAATGTACCGAGTGCTCTTACACTTTTTCTAGACTTGTGTTGTTTTTTCTTTACACCCCATCTTGTGATTGGACCTTCGATTCCTTTTCCTTTTGTAATAGCTGCAATATCTACTTCAGAGCCCTTTTGGAAAACCTGATCGATTTTTACTTCCTTACCTAGTAATTCATTTAGATATGCAAATTGTTTTGTAATGTCTCCACCTTTTACAGCAACCTCAAAAACATATGGTTTCTTTTGTGCCATGCCAGCTTTTCTTGGAAGCGCCGCAGCAATTGCAACTAACTCGTTTACATGAGCAAGTAGTTTTCCTGCCTTTTCCAATGCTTTTTCGTCAGACTTTGTTTTGAAAAGTCTTGAAAGCTCTTTTGGTAAATCTTTTGCATAAACATCAAAAATAGAATCATAACCGTATCGGTCCTTAGAATATCCGCGTATTCCAATAATTGTCATAGGTGGCGTAACCACAACTGTTCCCATGCTAACAAGCTGTTTTCCAAAGTTGGGGGTCTTTTCGCGATCATCAATGCTTGCTATTCGCATACAGGCTGCCTTGAATCCAGCATAACCTTGTAGTTTCGGCTGATCAGTTATATTTTCTGGCCAAGTCCTAATCCTTGCTTCCATGCTTTTCGCTCTGCCCCTTGGCAAATATGCAAGGCTTCCCCTCCTAGGCTGACTATGCTTCCTATGGCCCATTGATAAACGCTTGATGCCGTAACCCCCATTATAAGTCTATAATTAAAAACTGCAAGTATTATTTTGAATTTAGATCTAGTGCCAGAAATTTATTAAACGGAAAATCACAATCGTTGTCCCTATTACAATTCCTACAACACCCACGATTATCGCAAATAGAAGGAATTTTTTTTCTTTCAACTAGATCAAATAATAAAAATCCAGTATAAACTACTTCCGAGTCAGCACATTTAGAATAGACAGAGTACCAAAGAGTGCTTCTTCTAGTCTAACTGTTTCTGTGCCCTGATCTGGAAAGAAGTTTAGTATCTGTGATTTGGGGACATTGTTTAGGTTGTTTCCCAAGATCTCATGTACGCCTCTTTTTGGTGAACCAAATACAACGAGTACATTAGAATTTGATATTTCATCAAAAAGCTTCTGCGTTTTATGAATGACTTTTCCTTTTCTTGATGTCACAATGATCTGCGACCCCCATGATTTTAGAAAAGTATAGAGATTTGCGATCTCTTTTACTTCATAACTCCAATAATGATTAATCTCGTCTTTTTTTATTTGCTTGATTGAAAGATTCGGATATCCTTCTTTAAACTTGACAATGATTTTTTTTCCTTCATGTTCATCACCGTAATATGGAAGAGGTTTGTCAAATCCTACATCAATAAATTTTTGTCCTCGTGCATACAGTACAACTCCTTCTCGAATATCTCCTGCCTTAATCTTTTGTGGGTCCGGAGTCTGCACATGAGATGGGATCTTTAGCGGATTTAAACTTCCTGCGAATTGTAACTCCTCAGTTCTACCATAAAGTGATCTGCGTAGATATTGTGGTGTTTCAAGATACCTCAGAGTATTTCGAAGTAGATTTCTATCTCGTATAGAGCCTGCCGCTTCGTGGTAAATGTAAATTGTATCAACACAAAATACAGAACATGTTCTTGCAATTTCAGATATTTTTAGCGTCTTTCCCATAAGATTTGATTCGTCAAGTAACGATGAATCCGGAATTGCGATAGAAAGTTTCAATGATTAAGATATTTGTAAGAGATATAAAATGCTAGATGCTACTTTTGCTGTCTTTTCGCAAAGTTCTCTTTTGCTTTTGCAGCATATGTCTCCACATCTTTCTCATTTATTCTCGTAAGCAGTTTTGTAGAAATTGGGATTTGGGCCATCTTGATGTGCTTTGCACCTTCCTTGTCTTCACTTACAAGATAAATGGATTCTATTGCAAGGCTTGCTGCCTCTTCAAATGAAAGATCTTTCTTGTAGAATTTTTCCAAGTATTCAGTTACTTGCTCATGTCCTGCACCAATTGCAACCGCATCATATGAGATGTAAGTTCCGCTTGGGTCAGTCAGAAAAATTGTGCTACCACTCTTATCAATACCTGCAATTATCAGCGCTACACCAAATGGTCTTACTCCGGCATACTGTGTGAACTGCTGGCATTGATCAGCCAAGTGCTTTGCTACAGATTCCACCTCGATTGGTTCGTCATATATCATCCTATTGCTTTGTGAAAAGAATCTTGCATTGTCAACTTGTGATCTTGCATCTGGAATGTATCCTGCTGCTGCAACACCGATATGATCATCAACTTGAAATATTTTCTGGGTGATCTCTGAATTTTGCAGTTTTCTTGGTTTTTCTTCAACTGCAAGCACAATACCATCTTTACTTTTGATCCCAATGGCAAGTGTACCCCGTCTGACAGTCTCAATAGCATACTCTACTTGGTAAAGTCTGCCATCTGGGGAAAATACAGTAATAGCTCTATCATAACCTGCTGCTGCTGGAAGCATTTCAAATTTGATCCTTTGAAGGTTTAATTTAAGTTTATACAAGTATAAAATTATGCAAATTGAGATCCCATTTTACGGTCACAAAAACATAAGATCACTTCATCCAAGAACAATTGAGATTACAACAGAGGCAGACTTGACAGTAAATGGCGATTGCATAATTGGCGTAAATGCAGCTCATGGGTGTAACGACATATCAGAAAAAATCAAAACATTATTGAAGAATCCGAAGTCCACGGTCACTTGTACAATTTCAGTAAAGGATTTTTCATTTAAAACAAAAGGGAAAGGAAACGAAAAATTAACTTTATTGAACCCTCATGATATTGTAATTAGAAAAAGTTCTTTTGTTTGCCCACGAACATTAGCTACAAATTTTGATGCAGCATCCGATGCAATTCCAAGATCGATTGTAAAGGCATTACAAAATCCTGACACGAGAGGAATTTTCAAAATAGAAGTAAGTTAAAAAAAATTATTTTCTTTCAATCATTGGAGAATTATTTTCAAACACTTTTGCCATGGCTCTGTTTACAATTTCGATGACAATCTTATCTTCATAATTTGATTCCAAAGATGCCTTGGATGATTTTTTCTTGATTTTTGTTCCAGCATTTTGGGCAATGTTTTTGATTACCTTTTCAAGCTTGATGGATGCATCAGTGATTGTTTTTGAAAATTCTGCTTCAAAATTAGCTGGTAGCTTACTGCCCATTACTCTGACAGACGTTCCATAATATTTCATAACGGCACCACGGATTTCTTCCATCTTGACAATTTCAACCAGTCCTGAATCACGCAAGACATCTATATGATGACGAATTGTGGTGGTTGCTTTTTTGTATCCCATTTTATGAAGCTCCTCAACAATTTGCTCGGTTGTGAGTTGCTTGTGATATAAAATTTGTAGAATCTTAAATCTAGCAGGGTCATCCAGCGCTTTTGCTTGTTCAGCGTCAGTAGTCAAGATTTTATTTATTTTGATTTCTTTTTGAAGTAGTGTTGACATATCATCATGTCTTTTAAATTCAGTCTAAAAGATCGTTTAATCACATTTTGTTGTCCAATACGTAATTTTTTTTTATGTTACAAGAATTGTCAATGCAATCCTATTTACATAATTTTAAAATCATTAGTATCATATCATAACTATCAAAATACTAATTCTATTATGTATATAGTATCATTACTATATATATTGTAATAATACAAAAAACTAAGATTTTAAAAAAAATCCCCAACATGTCAGACAAAAACGGGCTGTCAAGTAAAAAACAGGTCCAAGATGACAAAATACCATGCATTACAAATTAGGAATTCGAGTTAAAACGTGGTTTGGGTTATTTTTTCAAATGCAGTAATGTATCTGTGCGACAATTCATTGCACAGTTCAGTTGGCAACTCAGGTGGAACTGGCTCTTGTCCAAGTTTTCTTTGATCATCGAATTGTTTTTGGTAGCCACGTTCTGATAACCAATCTCGTAATAGTTGTTTGTCATAGCTTTCTTGTATCTTTCCTACCCTGTAGGAATCCTTTGGCCACATTCTGTATTCATCAGGACCAATTGAATCTCCTAGAATAATTTCATTTCCTACCTTACCAAATTCAAGTTTTAGATCAGCCAGTATAAAACCTGCCTTGTCTGCAATCTCGTTCATTTGTTTATAAATTGAAATCGAAGTTTTTTCAAGCCAGTCATATTCATCTGAAGTGACAAGTTTTCTTTCAAGTGCTTCTTTTTTTGTTAGAGGAATATCATGTGTTTCAGATTTTGTGGTGGGATCAAACAAAGGAACAGATAATTTGGATGCAATTTCAGTTGATGTTCCAGAGGGTAGATGTATCTTTCCTTCTCTCCATCTTTGTACAAGACTACCATAGAAATATCCGCGAACAACGCATTCAATTGGGATCATTTGCATTTTTTTAACGACAATCTTGTCTTTTCCCTCAGTTCTGATGTAGTGGTTTTTTATTGGTAAATTCTTGAACCAAAATTCAGCAAATCTACACAATACCTCGCCCTTTTTTGGGATAGGATTGGGAAATTTTACATCAAACGCTGATACCCTATCTGAGAAATGAAACATGATATTTCCGTCTGGCAATTCATAAATGTCTTTTACTTTACCTGAGCGCAGAAACTTCAATCATGCAGTCATTGAACTGGCTTGAATTTAAATGTCCTTTAAGAGCCCATCATCCCGACCATTTTTGGCGCAGAACGATATGGCTTTGTAACCGATACACCTTCATTAGTTGTCACAGTAACAGATTGTAATGAATTATCAGAGGGAGGAGACAGGATAACTTTCTCTCCCGGGTTGAGGATAGGCAATATGTCAGGTTTACTGCCACCACCATAATCAACACGTACATTTGTTAGCGGCTCACGTCCAGTATTTTGCACTGTAACATGAGTATTTGTGACTAGAGGTTGTGGATCAATGAATGGATCTAGTGACAAAGAATATTTTTCTGAAGGCGTCTGCACAACCAAAATAATTGCGACAATTGCAACTGCGACACCTGCACTGATACCAGCCAGTATTCTCTTTTTCACTAAAATGTATAGCGACTTGAGACAGTATAAGGTTATTTGTTAATTCTGTCCTGGAATGGCTGGCAATGTAGTTGTAGATATAACATTTGGAACTTGACGTATTTGTTTTGTAATTATTTTTTCAGTCTCGCCTTTTTTTCCACTTTGTACCTTGACAAAGATATCATACTGGCCAAATGTTCCCATCACTTCTTTTACACCATCAATTTTCAATATAGCATTCATTACTTCCATTTCATGTCCTATTACGCTTTTTACCAGAACAAATGCAAGATCCATCTTACTCGCCCTTAATTTCAGCACGGCTTTTAAAGATAGGTTTGATTCCTAGTGTAGAATAATCACCGCTAGAGCATGTAAAGCACATCGAGTTTGTATCCATTCCTATTGCATCTGCCAAATTTTTTGCATCGTTGTATCCAAGAAAGTCAGCGCCAATTATCTGACGAACTTTTTCAATCATTTCCTCTTCTGAGTATTCTTTTCCATCACCCATAAATGTAACCAATTCTTCATGAGATGGAAAATCAATTCCTGCATAACATGGATATTTTATTGGAGGAAACGTTATGACCATACTAATTTTTCTTGCACCTGCTCTTCTCAATGCCTTGATTATTGCTTTTGAGCTTGTGCCTCTAACAAGGCTGTCATCTACCACAACAACATGTTTTCCGTTAATTACCTGAGTAATTGGAATTATCCATCTGTTAATCTCAACTCTGTCTGCTTGGTGTGGTTCAATGAAGCTTCGCAGTGGTCCTTTTCTACTATATCTATCTTTGAGCAATCCTTCTTCAAATGAGATACCAAGTTCTTGTGCATAACCCAAAGCCGCAGGTCTTGCAGAGTCTGGAACTGGAATTACGATATCAGCATCACGTATTGGAAACTTTCTTGCAAGAAGTTGACCAATTCGTTTTCTTGTAATGTAAATATTAGTGCCTTCCATCACGCTTGTGGGATGTGCAAAATAGGTAAACTCAAACGAACAGTGGGCTTGTCTTTTGTCATCAGAAAACATTTCAGATTCTAGTCCGGCATCGCTGATTTTGATCAATTCTCCTGGTTTTACATCACGAATAAGCTTGGCACCTACTGCAGATAGTGCGGCAGACTCAGATGCAACGATATAGGTATTATTGTCTTTTCGGTGACCAATCACCATTGGTCTAAAGCCCTTTGGATCACGTGCTGCATATACTGCGTTATCATCAGAAACAAAAGTAAAACAAAAAGAACCAATCATTTCGTTTTTTAAAATTGAAAGTGCACTCCCCAATTTTCCGTCATTTGACATTAGTGACACGAGCCTCTGTGCTGCTACTAGTGTGTCACTTGCATTTTGAGGTGTAAAAGTACAGCCACCTACCATTCCTGCTAGCTCTTCAACATTTGAGATTGTTCCATTATGTGCAATGCATAGATCTTTTACTTTTAACGGCTGTGCATTTTCCAGATTACTTTTTCCAATCGTGGAATACCTGACATGTCCAATCGCTGCAGGAGATGCATATTCTCTTGTAACTCGGTCAAAATCAGATACTCCGGAAGAAACCAAACCCAATTGCTTGTATGGTTGTTTCTTTGGAATTGCAAGCCCCCAAGCCTCTTGTCCGCGGTGCTGCAGTGCTCTCAATGAATCAATTATCATGGGAATAACATTTGCACCATCCAGGCTAAAGATACCAACTACACCACAGTTTTCTTTAACCATGTGTTACAAGCAACCCCAATGAATTTAACCATCTGTATTCTGCTTTATCAACCCTTACCCTGCATATGGATGTAGTTTTTTTCTTAAATTCGATATCAGCGCCTCTAAATTTTCCAATGATGCCATAAGTAACACCTGCCTTTTGTAGAATAGATTCAATAGTTTTCAGATTTTTCTTGTTGAATACAACAAGGAACCTTGAGTGTGATTCGGAGAACAGCAATTCATCAAGAGTTAGTTTTTCAGACGGAATTTTTTCCAAATCTACAGTACACCCAATCTTGCTTTTTATACAAAGTTCAGATATTGCAATTGCAATTCCTCCCTTGGAGCAATCATGTGTTATTTTGATTTGATCATTTTTTATTAGCGACAGAATTGTCTGTTGGTTTTGTTTTGATTCCTTCATGTTTACTTTTGGGCACTTACCTCCTACCAAGTCATGAATGTATTCATAGTATTCCGATCCTCCCATCTCATCTTTTGTCACACCAATAACCAAGAGCAAGTCGTCTTTTTCTATAGCTTTTGGAACAAGAGGCTTGTCGTCAATCAAACCTAAAATTCCAATCAACGGAGTAGGCTTGATTGGTCCTTTATCGGTTTCATTATACAAGCTCACCTTTCCTCCAACGCATGGTATTTCGAAATATTTTGCATATTCTATTATCCCCTCCAATGAATCCTTGAACGTCCAGAAAATTTCTGGATCTTCCGGATTTCCAAACTGTAAATGATCAACCATTCCAATAGGTACGGCTCCTGTGCAAACTACATTTCTGCAGGCTTCATCAAAGCAACCAATAACACCCTGTCTTGGATTGACATAGCAGTGCTTAGAGTTACCATCAATTTTTATTGCTAAAAACTTGCCATTGTCAAGCCTAAGAACTGATGCGTCATTTCCAGGTTTTACAACGGTTCTAATTCCCACTTCATGATCATATTGAGTATAAACCCATTGCTTGCTTGCAATGTTTGGATTGGCAAGCATCTTTAGCAAAACTTGTGATATGTTTTTAGGAATTTTTGGCTTTTTTACATCCTCTATTGACTGCAGATATTTTGGTTTTGTAGCATGTCTGTCAAGAAGTGGCGCGTTTGCAACAACTTCGCTTGGAAGATTTGCAATGGTTTGATTTTTGAACTTTACTTCCATTTTTTTATTATCTTTTACTTTACCAACCACCGAAAATGGAACTCGGAACTTTTCACATATTTTTTTAAGTGTTCCAAGCTTTTTTGGTGAGGTTATGACAAGCATTCTTTCTTGGGATTCTGAAATCATTATTTCAGTTGGCGACATGTTGCTTTCGCGTTTGTGAATCATAGAAACATCAATCTCAATCCCAACAGATAGTGCATCCGCAGTCTCAGATATTGCGCATGAAAGCCCTCCGCCTCCCAAGTCCTTCATGGCTTTGATGCATTCCTGGTTTCGTGCCTCAAGTAGTGCCTCGATTACTAATTTTTCAATAAAAGGATCAGGAATCTGTACTGCAGAGCGATTTTCTGATTCAAGTTTGTCTGATGCAAATTGTGAGCCACCTATGCCATCCCGTCCAGTTGAACCCCCTATCAATACAACAAAGTCTCCCTTGTCCGCACTGTTTCTAATCAGTCTCTCCTTTTTACCAAAACCTATTGATGCAACATCAACTAGTGCATAATTTGTAAAACAATTGTCGAATTCTATTTCACCGCCAACTGTTGGAATACCAAGACAGTTGCCATAATCTGCAATTCCACGTACCGCATTTTTAAAAAGCCATCTTGCGTGATTGTCCTTTTCAATATTTCCAAATCGTAGACCATCAAGTATTGCAATTGGTCTTGTTCCAGCAGAAAGTATGTCTCGGATTACTCCACCAACACCAGTGGCTGCTCCTCCATATGGTTCAACCGCAGATGGATGATTATGACTTTCAATGTGTACTGTGACAACATATCCATCGCCAACATCCAAGACTCCGGAATCATAACCGGGCCCTGAAATTACTCTTTTTCCTCCCCTTGGTAAAAGACGAAGATGTTTTTTTGATGATTTGTAAGAACAGTGCTCAGACCATTCTGCAGCAACAATCTGTAATTCCACAGGATTTGGCTTGCGTCCTATCTTTTTTTCAAGATAGTCAAACTCCTGTGGAGTAAGACTCATGCCGTTACACCCAACGTATTAAGCAGTGACTCAAAGATTAGTGATGCAGGCTTTGAGTCTCTTGGATTGATTATTTGTTCAGCAGAGCGTTCTGGATGAGGCATCATGCCTACAACATTTCCTTCCTTGTTGCATATTCCAGCAATATCAAGTGATGCTCCATTGATTTTTTCCGCATATGTGAAAACAATCTGGTTGTTTTTTTGTAATTGTTTGAGAGTGTCATCATCAGCATAGTATCTTCCTTCACCATTTGCTATTGCAATTGGAATTCTTTGATTTAGTTTGAATCTGTTTGTAAATGGCGTCTTGTTGTTTTTTACTATGATTTCAGTCCATTTACAGATGTAGCTAAGACTAGTATTTTTGAGCAATGCGCCAGGAAGTAATCCTGATTCTACAAGAATTTGAAAACCGTTGCATACTCCCAGAATTGGCATGCCGCGTTCTGCCATTTTTTTAACATCTTTTATCACCGGACTATGTGCTGCGATAACACCTGCACGTAACCTGTCCCCATATGAAAATCCCCCAGGCAGTACAATGGCGTCTATGTTTTTTGGCAATGGATCAGTGTGCCATACAAGTCCAGACTGGAGATGAAAGACGTCACGTAATACGTGATGCATGTCGCGATCACAGTTACTTCCAGGAAAAACTATTACTGCAACCCTCACAATTTTATTTTATTTGACGCAATATTAAATCAATTCGAAAGATCATGCGTGCCATGACACATAGTTTGCATTTTCAATCATGTTTTTGCTTAAATTGCGATCATCGTTTGTTTATGTAACGCATCGTTTTATTATGGCAGCATTATGTTAGAGCAGGTTGCTTCGTCTTGGAAACCCTGCACCGATCACACTTGGACTTGTGATTGTCAACATCATCGTATTTGCATATGGAATACTGTCAAACTCACAGAATTATATCATATCACACTATGGATTTATGCCTGACCAGTTATTCAGATACCACCAGACAGCAGATAGCGTGCTTAAAATTTTTACGTCAATGTTTATCCATGCAGGAATTGCCCACATTGCTTTCAATTTGTTTGCCTTGGTATACATGGGTGGCTTTGCAGAACGTGCGCTTGGAAAGGGCAGATACATTCTAGTGTACATCATAGCAGGAATTTGCGGTGCGCTGTTTCATGGAGTAATAGCAAGTTATCTTCTTGCAGAAGGACAAGCTGTTCTGATTGGAGCGTCTGGGGCCATATCAGGAATTTTGGGAATATCGGCTGCAATGGGAGATATCAGGGGATACTACTGGCTTGCAATACAGGTGTTGTATGTTTTCATAGGTTCGGTTACATCAATATCCATAGCATTTGCTGCACATGTTGGAGGGTTTGTGGTGGGATTGGTGTTTACCAAATTTTTGATCGACTTGGAACGACAGAAAAGAATGAGATATTGAAGAAAACATGATTTGTAAAAATTACAATAAATTGTATCAGATTTTATTGTAAATCAAAAACAACATCCAAGAAAAAACAATCCAGCACATCATTTTTATTCTAATACACTTTGGTACTAGCTATAATGGGTCACGTAAGAGATATCATGATACGGGCTGTAGCAACCATAGAACATGACAAGACTGCAAAAGATGTCGCTTTGTTACTTGCTGAAAAAAACATCAGCTCACTTGTTGTTGTAAAAAATGGTGAGCCAATAGGCTTGGTTACAGAAAGAGACTTGGCGCGTAAAGTGTCCACAACTGACAAGAAAAGCTCTGAAGTTCCACTGTCTGAGATAATGTCGCCGAACTTTAGATGGGTTGAACCTATGACATCGATTGAAGATGCAGTACAAAAAATGCTAAACAAAAACATTCGTAGGTTACTGGTACTAGAAAACGGCAAACTTGTTGGAATCATAACAGAAACAGACCTAGCAAAATACCTGCGTAGTAAATTGTTAATTGATGGTGCATTAGAAGACACAACTGCACTTAATAGAAAAGTTGTGAAAGGTTAGAGAGAGACAGTCTCAACTGATACCTTGCTTACAAGAGGATTATAGATTCTAAACTCGTTACATAATCCAAGCACAGTTTTTTCAGCTGACTCTTTGTTTTTTGCATCAATGTCAAATCTTAGCATCTTTGCAGAGCGTACCTTTTTGACTGGCACTTTTTTGTCTTTTAAAACCAAGTCGTTAAGAATTGTGTCGCCCTCAGGGTCTACGATTTCAGGTTTGTTCTCAATAATTACGCTGACTCTAAAAGATGCCACAAAATTTGTTTAATACATAATTAATTTAAGGGTTGAGTAAACTCAGAATTTAGAAAATGACCGCCTTTGATCCAGTTCAATACAAAGTAAACACCAAAGCAAATTGGAATGCAGTAGCTCACACATATCATGAAGGATGGGCAAACAGCCATGTAGGGCCTTTTAGGTCTACAAAGGAACTGATAAAACTTGCACAAATCAAACCAAGTGACAAAATATTAGATGTTGGATGCGGAACAGGGGTTGTATCAAGGGAAGCATCACTGCAACTCAGAGATGACGGCTTGCTTGTTGGAATTGACTTGTCAAGAACTGCACTTTTGATTGCAAAAAAATCCATTACATATCGAAACTTGGCTTTAATTGAAATGGATGCAGAAACCCTTGGCCTAAACTTTCAGTTCGACAAGATACTCAGTCAGTATGTTCTAATGTTTTGTCCCGACATAAACCGCGCCCTGTACAACATTAGGAAAAACTTGAGACCTGGAGGAACTTTTGTTTTGGCAGTACATGGCCTAAAAGAGGATGTTCCATATTTTAGTACAATAATGGAATCCATTTTAAAATACATTCCAGACATACGGCCTGAAGGAACACCAACTGTACACAGGTTTGGAGACGTTTCTGTTTTGCAAAAAACATTAGAGAGTACAGGATTTGATAAAATCGAAATTAAAAAATACAATTTCGAATACAGGCCTGGTACCTTTGAGGAATACTGGCATGACTACATGAATTCTACAGCAAATTCCATACGACCAAAACTTGAGAGCGCAGGAAAAGAAACCATATCAAAGATAAAAGATCAGTCATTACAAAATGCGCTACCTTACATAAATGATGGAGGAATTACTTTCCCCTGGACAGTCATAATCGCAAAGGCTGGCTAGTCTATTCTAACAGCATATGAAGAAAAGTCAGATTCAAACCAAATTGTTCGTGACTCTTTTCCCTTGTAAAATGCATTAAGTGCAATATGAGAAAAATCATTTCCGAATGTGGCACCATGCCAGTGAAGTGTTTTTTTGGGTATCAGTACAACATCACCTTGGCGTAGTTTTGATTTTTCAACTAGTTTAATTTTCAATTGACTATTTTTTTCATACACCTTTCTAAATAACACAAGAATCCCAGTACCTTTTGTAACTACTAGCGTCTGATCGCCTAGATGGTAGTGCAGTTTTGTTTTTGCGCCATTTTTGAATCCTGCCAGGTACACTTTTTGATCACGTATGTGCAGTTTTGTTGATAAGTCACGAAGTGTAACTCGTCCTACAAAGTATTTGCGTTTTTGTTTTAATAGTATTTTATCAGAATATGCACTAGCAAAATTTTCTTTTCTCAACACTGGCTTATCGCATTGTGTTATCATATAAATTTGGCATTTTACAGATTAGAAAAGATCTTTTTGTTCAATAACATTTTAAACCACCTTCTAAAACCCAATACGTTATGCCAATGTAGCTCAGCCTGGCTAGAGCATCTGACTTGTAATCAGAAGGTCGGGGGTCCAAATCCCCTCATTGGCTCCATTTTTCATTTAAAATTTTAAAAAATTAATCCATGAAATGACAACCTGGAATGAATCGTATAACAGAATAGACAAAGTTAAAGTAACGTTTACCCAATGAAAATTTATGGAAAAAGGATTTGTTTTAATCAACTGCGATTTGGGCGCAGAAGAATATATCGTAGAGGAACTAAAACAAATCCCACAGGTAAAAGCAGCCTATGTCACATTTGGTGCATATGATGTAATAGCAGAAATCAATGCAAATTCAAGCGAAGAGTTTGATCAGACAGTATCACACAAGATTAGAAACTTGTCAAGAGTTGAAAGCACCATGACGCTAAAGGCTACAAATCTCGAAGGATAATTATAGAAGTGAATCAGGTGTTAATCCGTTGGATAAGATAGAATACAAGGGAACCGTTTGGGCAATAAATCACGGTCTACCAAAGCCACTTCTTGATCACTGTGTAAAGAAACTTACAGACTATGGGGTAAAAAAAGAAGACATCGTAATCACTGATGCCCCTACCGACGTCAAAATAGGAACAGTTGTAGTAGATGTTTATCCATACCACATTGAAGTCGGACGGGTAAGAACAGTACGAAATGATTCGTTTATTAGCGGTAGTGTAATGATAATCGAGCTTAAAGCAGATGCTGATGGTAACTATATCGATTAACATTTCAGACATTTTCTATTACATTAACAGCATCCAGTAACATTGTTCTGTTACAATGTTTAACAATTTTTTATAAAGTAGACATTCTAGACTCTATAATGAAACCCACTCAACTCGGATATTGGAGATAAAAAAATGTCAAGAGCACAATATAGAACAGAGATCGGCATAGTTTCACAGATCCTGGCCATAACAATGGAACACGGAAGATCTGGAACAATAATTTCACACATAGCACGAGCTGCCAATCTCTCACATGGTGTTACAGTGGAAAAGTGTCAAAAACTCATAGGTTTTGGATTAATTGAATCAATAAACAACAGAAGAAATCAGCATTATTCCATAACAGAAAAGGGAATACAGTTTTACCATGAGATGCAAAAATTCATCGATGTTGTACAGGAATTAAAAATCAGATGTTAAAAATACCCAATCTTAGCTATTCGTGTATCAGGTCTGCCCAAGATTTTCGTTCAACCATCGGAATTGTATGAGGTTTTCCTTCGGCTTTTTCTTTTATCAAATCCACCGCAATTTCCGCTTCGATTTGTAGTTCTTCATGCATCCTACCCGGAAATAATCTAGCAGGACCTGAAATGGTGTAATCAATCTGGACTTCAAGAAGTGTAATGCTATTTAGATCAGTCAAAATGATATCTTTGGTGCCAGTTATTACGCCCTTTGTCCAATGTGTGTTTATTCCATCTTTTGGGAACAAAAGTATCCTTTGATAGCACCTATCTGTCTTGCCGAACCTAACCTCACGTATAATCTCATTTCTATCCTTTGATATGTTTCGGATGGATTTGGTAAGATTCCAGAACTTGTAGTCGTCATCAATTCTAGATATAATACTCCATACTTTTTCTACAGGAGCATCAATCTTTGTCTTGATTTTAATTTCTACCATGATATTATATTGTCAACGCATAATAAAATGATGTGAGTATACATTGTCATACAAGATTTATCAGCGAACATTGTTAATCATTTTTTAAATATCAATAATTTGATCATACTTTATGTCTGAATTAAGTCAGAAAAAAATCGCCACCATAACATTACGATTTGAGAATGAGTTAATAGACAGATTACAAAATGAAGCAAAAAATCACCAAGTGAGTGCAAATACGCTCGCATCGCAAGCCATTAGAAGATTTTTAGATTGGGATATTCACCAGCCAAGAATAGGACTTGTAAACCTAAACAAGCCAGTTTTTGTGAAAATTTTTGGAAGGTTAAAGAAGAAAGACGTAGAAGCGATGGCAAAAATTGCAAAAGACGAGATACTTGATCTTGCCTTGTTCATGAAAGGTCAGATCGATGTTAGCTCGTTTATATCATGGTTTGAGATGAAAATGCTAAATTCGTCTGTTCAGATAAGTCATATGACTCACAATGGAGTTCACACTTTTGTCATGAAGCATGAGATTGGGAGAAACTGGTCTTTATACAACAAGATAATTTTGGAGACCATCTTTAAAGAGTTGTTTCATAAAAAAATAGATGTAAGATACGACAAGAGCATGTTTGTGCTAAAATATACAGAATAACCCCAGAGTCATTAGTTCACGGTTTCTTTTTCTATTTTACCGTCTCTCATCATAATGGTTCGGTTAGTCGATTCTGCCAGTTCAGGGTTATGAGTCACCATAAGAACCGTTCTACCAAACTTTTGTGATAGTATTTTGAGCATGTCAAAAATGTCTGCGCCTGTCTTTGTATCCAAGTTTCCTGTAGGTTCATCTGCCAATATGATTGCCGGATTGTTTACAAGGCATCTTGCAATTGCGACTCTTTGTTGTTGACCTCCACTCAGATTGATAGTTTTTTGTTTAGCCTTGTCAGCAATTCCTAGTGCTTGTAAGATTTTCATTGCCCTAAAATCAGCTTCTGATTGAGACATGCCTGCAATAATCGCTGGGAGTTTTACATTTTTTATCACAGTACTGCGGTTTACCAGATTGTATGACTGGAAGACAAACCCGATGAGACGGTTTCGCATTGTAGCGATTTCGGAATCTGTCAGTGTAAAGATGTCAAATCCATTTATGAAGACTTTACCAAAGGTTGGTTTATCAAGTGCACCAATGATGTTAAGCAGTGTGGATTTGCCGCATCCTGATGGTCCCATGATAGATACAAACTCGCCTTTTTTGATTTCAAGGTTGATGTCAGATAATGCAGTTATTTTGCCAGCTAGGGAATCAAACACTTTGGTCAAATGTTCAGTTTTCAATACAATGTCACCATCATATTCATGGTCTACATTTTCTTTGTAGATGGTGCTACTGGGTTGTTGATTATTTGACAATCTTCACACCCATTGAAATCATTATTCTATATTAGACACCAATACAATTATCGTTTATGGTTAAAGGTAAACTTCTGTTAGTCTAAAGAACAAAAGGCAGGATCTGGTTGAGGTCGTGGGTTTTAATCACCACGTCTGAAACATCTTCAAGCATTCTATCTTTGGGCATCATTGCAATTCCCGTACCGGCTCGCTTAATCATGCACAGGTCAGAAACAGTGTCTCCCACTACTGCTGTGTCTTGAATATCAATCTCAAACTTTTTAGCCATTTTTTCCAAATGGTATCTCTTACATACAGATATTTTACAACTGCATCCAATTTTTTCCCAACCAAATGGCATGACAAGATCGCCAGTCAAACAATCATTCTCATCTACTTTTAGATCATTTGCAATTACAAAATCAAGGTTCATCTTCTCAGCAAGATAATCACAAGCAAACTTGTAACTATCACTTATTATTCCTAAAACATAATCATGAGATTGAAGCTCATAAATTGCTTGTCTCCAGTTTTTAATTAGTTTCATCTCACTTGTTATTTTTGTAACTTCGTCTGCGTGTCTCCCTTTTAGTAGATATGCAATTTTCTGGCTCTTTTGATATCCTTCCATGTTTTGGTTGGACTGGATTTTGTAAAGTTTGTCAGTAAAATCATACTTTTCTGCAAGAGCTTGAATTATTCTTCCTTCCAAAAGAGTACCATCCATATCAAATGCAATCAATTTTTTATGTCGTGCCATAAATTAAAAGACTCAATCATGCATTTCATGTGGATACAAGCCTAGTTTTTCTCCCATGCTATCAAGTACATGTTGGATAGATTCATTTTCTTTGTAAACATCATGGTTGTACCTATATGCGCTACCAAGAAGTTCCATTGTAAGATTTTTTGATGCTGCAACAAGTTTTGTATTGTTTTTAATATTTTCTACAACTCTAAGAAGATGGCTATGAACATTCGAACCATGTTGTGCTGCCTCTTTTTTACGCCATGCAAGATCATGCGATATTCCTAAATCTTCAGCAAGTCTTCTATGGATGTACTTTACATGGTTATTTTTTATCTTGAGATCTTCAGATATAGACATTGAAACATGGATGACATGAGGATCTAAGTATGGAACACGAAGCTCCACGCTGTGGTACATAGTAATTTTGTCTTCCCTTTCAAGCGTGTCCTTGTAGATATTTTTGATATCATTCCACAAGCTTTGATTGAGTTTTGATACACCTTGGTTTTTGAAAATATCTAGATACCAAGGATAGCCAGCAAACAATTCGTCAGCCCCTTGACCTGTCAACATTACTCTAATCGCGTCTTTTTGTGCCTCCTTTACTGCAAAAAACATAGGGATTGCAACGTCAACTTGTAGGTGATCATAGGACTCGATAGAGGATATTATTTTCTCTAGGTTTACCATGATATCATATTCCGATATCTCACGTACCTTAAGTTCAAAACCTAGCTCTTTTGATGCCTGGACTGCTGCCGATATATCAGAAGAGCCAGGAAACCCAGCAGTATAACACGTAATGTCACATGAGAGCATCTGTGCAATTCTTGTGATAAGCAAGCTGTCTATTCCTCCTGAAAATATTATTCCAATCTTTTTTTGTCCAGCAACTCTTTTCTTAACAGAATCAAAAAGGGCTTGCTTGTACTTGTCCAGCGCCTCTTTTTCATTGAATATCTTTACAGTAGGTTTTACAAGTTCGTTAGAAATTTTTTTCTTTGATATAGAATTTGTAAAATCTTCATCAACATTGATTTCAATTATTTCGCCAGGCAAAACCCGTGTTGGATGTATTCCAATCATCCATAGTGGTTTTTTTTCTGAACAAAAAGCTATATGGTTTTTGTTTTTTCCATAATAAAGCTGCTTTATCCCAACAGGATCTCGTGTAAGTAGTATTTTCTTTGAGATATTATCAAAAATTGCAAATGCAAATTCGCCATCAAGCATCTTGTTTGTTATCAAAACGCTTTCACACAAATCTCCGGTTTTCTTACAGTTTTCTTCAACCAAATGAACTACAACCTCAGAATCAGAATCTGTTTCAAAAACATGTCCAGAAGAAATAAGTTGTTCTCGCAATTCTTTGTAGTTCCAGATTTCTCCATTAAACCCAAGGATTAATCTGTCAAAACAATCAGTTAGAGGTTGCACGCCATCAATTCCGGTGATCTTTAGTCTAGAATGACCAAGCCCGTATCTTCCTTTTATTTTTTCGGTAAGAAGGTGACACGGATCATTTGCCTTTTCTAAAACCCCTCCTATACAGATTCCACACCCGTCAGGTCCTCGATGTGAGGTTTGCTCAAGCATCTTCACAAGTGTTGACGCCACGTTATTGCCATTCTTATCAAGTAACCCTGCAATTGAACACATAATCTATGCAATCTCGGATTGAATCAGACCGGTATCGCTTTGTCTATTGTATTTTGAAGCCTTATCCAAAATCACTCGTGTTACCTGTCGCGCTGTAACGTCTAGGTCTTCAAGTGCTCGTTCATCATGTTCAAGATATCCAAAATAAACCTCCTTTGTCTTTGCACCCATTTCTACTGCATCAATAAGAATTCCGATATCCACCCCATAGTCATCCTCAAGATTCATCTTATCAAGAAGTTCTTTTTTTATGCCAATTTGACCACTAAGTGGCTGCTCAAATCTTTGTGCAATTTCAGGAAACAAGTGTTCCAAAAGTGGCTTGGCCGTAAGCAAGGTAACACGTCCTGCGTTTCTGTCAAATCTAGTCTTGACAAAATCATACATGTCCTTGAATGGGTCTATTAGATCCTCGATTTTCTTTGAATCCATATTTTTTATATCAGCGTCAAGGAAAAGTAAAATGTCACCGATGGCTTTTGAGGCACCAAGCTTCATAGCATGTCCTTTTCCATAATTTTCACTAGTTGAGATTACTTTAACGTTGCACCTTTTGGCAACGTCAGCTGTCTTGTCAGTTGAACCGTCATTTACAACTATTATCTCATCAATTTCTTTTCTTTTCTGTACTGTTTTTATGACGTCTTCGATGTGTTCTTCTTCATTATGAGCTGGAATTATTACACTTATTGTAAACTTTTTTCTTAACTCTATCAATGATATCACCTAAAATATCAATCAGTAAAAGGAATTGGAAATAACTTTGAATCATTTTTTGTGATCATAGTATACATAAGAAGTGAATTTTTTTGTAACCTCAGGTTATTCATTTTTTATAAAATGGTCGTCATTAGTTTTAAATCTTACTCAAAAATTTTGTAAAGAATTTTTGTTCATCATTGTTAAGTATTTCTAAAAAAATAAAAGTGAATAGAACAATTTGAAATAAAATAAATAATCGAATCACAAAATAAAACGATGAGTACTCCCCTAACAGCTCCTGATCATGTAGCTGAAAATAATTTATCAAAACTAAATTATGGTATACATGTTATCAAAGACAAATTAAATTTTCAATTACCAAATAATTTTATATCGTTGGAACGAGCAAGTAGCGATAAGTTTTATTATAAAAGAACAGGTCCTTTTGGCACACTAGAGAAATTAATTTCAATTCGGACTTCAGACCTTGAGATGGAATTTGTGCCTACTCATCCCATCTACACTCCAGCATACAAGACGGATTATATGTTTTTGAGATTCTCAAAACCTGTTTTTGTTAGCAGAAATTCTAAAACAGAGATCTTTGCCTCAATACCAATAGAGATAGGACTGTTTTTCACAGGAAGTAAGATCAGGGAATATTTTGATGTCTTTTCGTGCAATGTCGATCATTCCAAATACGCACTATATGGGCAGCCAGATCAGGGCATATTATGTAAGTTTTCAAATGTCACACCAGAAGCTAAAGCACCAAAAAGTGTAGAATTTGTACATGGAAAGTTGAAGATAATTGTAAACAATGAGCTTGATACAGGAGTATCAATTGGAAAAGTTGTCTTTCCAATAAGAGATCATGATGTATACTATGACAAATTTGAATCCGTTTATGACAATTTGGAAATTATAATAAAGGAAAGACTAGGGGTACAAGTAATTGAGATAGTACAACAAGACAATACAGGCCCTAAGAAGTGGACAAGATCTCCCATAACAATGGAAAAGACAGATATCAAATTTTCAATGGAGAGTGGATTTGACTAGTTTTATTTCAGGCTCTGAGATAAACATACTTGGACATCAGATCTCAATTGATTCTTTAATAATTGCCGTAATCATAATGGCAATTGGTGTCACAATTGCCAAAGTTGCAAGCATACTCTTTAAGAAATATTTTGGCCCGCATTTTGAGGAGAGCACTTCTAAGAATATTGGCAAGAGCATCTATTATGGTATCATAATAGTGACACTTCTTGCTGTAACCACTAGCCAGGGAATAGACCTCAGTGGTTTAATGGTTGCAGGAGGAATATTTGGGATTGTGATTGGTTTTGCCACTCAATCAGTCGTATCTAATCTGGTTTCTGGAGTTTTTCTAATGTTTGACAAGCCAGCAAAGGCGGGCGATGTAATAGAGATTCCAACAAGTAACATAGTCGGAGTCTTACTTGACATTGCAATATTTTCCACTAGAGTAAGACTATTTGATGGTACCATAATGAGAATACCAAATGACAAGATCTTTACTACCAATATAAGAAATCTTTCCAAGACGCCTGTGAGAAGAGCTGATTTTGCAGTAGGAGTTGCATATAAGGAAAATATTGACAGGGTCATATCCGAAATCAAAAAAGCAATATCTGCTTTGCCATACGTTCTTGTGGAGCCAGAGCCAATGGTATGGACAGAACAGCTTGGAGACTCGAGTGTAAATCTCAGAGTATTCGTATGGTATCCAGGAGATGCATTTGGCGAAGTGGTACCAATTCTTCCAAAAATAATAAAAGAGTGCCTAGACAAAGTAGGAATTGAGATCCCCTTCCCACAGAGGACGATATGGTATCGAAGAATGCCTGAAGAGGTAAAACCGCAGGCAGGATAAAAATTGAACAAAAATAAACACACCAAAGAACCAGCCAAGATTCCGTCACAACTATTCAAAAGAAGTACTACAAGAACAATAAAAAAGATAGAATCAGATATGCAATATTATTTTCAGGCATATTCTGATTTGTACAAGGAGTACCTACATGTGCTTGATGATTATTTTTCAATATGTTATCTACTGGAGCATAGATTTTATGAAAATCAGCTACATGATGAAAAAAGCATACTGCATGTATTTGACGATATGGTTTGGAAAACAACCAGCATGACACTCTCACAGATTGATTCATTTGTAAACATGCATAGAATGTTTGTGCATACCTATACATCAACAATAAAATCACTTGACCAAAGCATGCACCAGTTATTGGATTATTACCGATCATAGAAGCCAGAAAATTAAGTGCAAAGAACAACACATTTTCAGAATCAGCTTACAAAATCGGTAAATGAAAAATACTTCCCGCCTAAAACAATGACCACTGCTAGGCGGGAAGGTGGGGTCAAGTACTCGCGTTCGCACGTGACAAATAATCCTTGTATCTTAAAATATAAAAAACCAAGACATGATTTTCTGAACCTTGGTTCATTTTTTAGCAATATTGAAGTTTAGTATTTTGGAACAAATTTGAGTCCGGTTCTTGATGATATTGCGATTATAGATGCAATTGCAACTACCAATACTAGAGCCGCGATCGGACCAAATTCTGGAATTACAAATGTGCCCACAATTTCAATTTGAGTTGTACCATCGGTGAATGGGATAGAGAGAGTTCTATCCATTCTAGTCGTATTAATTTCTTGAAAGTCTGATTCTTCATTATCATTCAATACTATGTATTTGGCATCGGTACCGCTTACCTTAGCGTCAATGAGTCCTCGTGGAAGCGTTATTGTTAACACTCCATCGCCAGTAGTCTGTATTGATACTATCAATGACTTTGATAGAGTATCTGCTTTTATTCCAAGTACCTTACCATTAGTAATACTATAAGTTACAGAAAAGTCAGTACCATCCACCTTTATGGTATTTCCCACTCCTGTTCCTGCAACTGACCCTGTGAATTGGAAGGATGTCTCGGCTGATCTATCTTTACTGCCAAGCTGTACCATTACTTGATAAGTTCCAGCTGCCTGCCATAGGCTTCCACTGGCGGTAACCGTGGTGGAATATGTCTTGTCCGTTCCAAGTTCTACCTGATCAATCTTGATTATATTCCCTATTGGATTTCTGATCATTACTGTAACTGTAGTATCTGAAATGTAATCTCTTGAAGTACCAGATATGGTAATCTTGTCTCCATCATTATATGATGGTTTATCAGTGGTTACTGCAATTGCACCAGTAATAGATGGTGCAAGCGGCATTCCGGTTGTTGAATTGACACCAGTATAACTAGGAGAAGTTGCAGGGGAAGCAAAAATTGGACTTGAACCTGCTGCACTAACCAATATTGCAAGTAAAACTAGTCCTTTGAATTTATTCACTGTTTGCGATTCTGTTTCGTAGTATTTATGGTTTTAAAAATCCTCTTTTTCGTTTTTACTTTTTTCATTTATGAAATATATGAGATCTGAAAATTAAGAAAAATTTCGAGATATGGTTTCGATTATTTTATAACATAGTTATTTTAATTATTATAGATACAGATGGAACACTTTGTTTGTTATCACACATGAAATCTTTCCATGCTTTTAATTATACTGTCCAGTTAAACAACATATGGTAAAAAACATCCTCGTACCATACGATGGTTCAGAATCTTCAAAGAGAGCCCTTGAGTTTGCACTTGATCTTGCAAATCTATACCATGCGAGCATTAGCATCGTTTCGTGTTTGTTAATATACCAACATGTTGACCCGGTCATGTCTGCTGCCTATGTTGAAACAATGAAAATGCAAAAAGACGCAATTAGGGATACGCTGTCTGAGCTTGAACCAAAACTAAAACAAACAGGGGTCGCCTACAAGACAGATGTACTTGAATCTGTGTCTATTACTGATGTAATTTTATCATATTCCGAAAAACACGGAATAGACCTTATAGTAATGGGTTCACGCGGTCTCGGGGGATTCAAGAAGATGCTTCTTGGAAGTGTTGCAAGTGGAGTCTCACAGCATTCCAAGTGCCCTGTGTTAATTGTCAAATAACAAGACGATTGATTTATTTCAGATATGGTTCCATTTTTCTCGTGCGCCGAAAAAAGCAAACAAAACCATTGCCTACAAAGCCAATAGCGATAGGAGGAGGCATTGCAATAATAGTAATAGTTATTCTTGTAAGCTATTATCTTGATCAAACAAAAATATCAGGACAAAAATTTGGAGATGATTTGGCACTTATTCAATCAGATCTTAAAAATGAGACAGATAGTTTTGACAAGCAACTTACCATGTACAAAAATGGTCAGTTAAGTAAAGACGAGATGCTCAAAATCGCAGATGCCCATATTGCAAACATACAGAACATACTTCCAAGATATGATGAATTAAAACCACCGGAGACATTCGTGCCATCAGTGCAGTTGTTCAGACTATCAACACAGACTGAAATCGAATCTGACAAATATTTACGTGAATGGATACAGACTGGAGACAATTCAAGCCAGACAAAATCAGATCAGTTACTACAACAGTCGTTCCAGTATGAGATGAGCGGATTACAATCTTATGGAAATGCAAAAACCAAGTGGTCACAGTAAGCCTTTTTGATGTATCACATCAAGCAGTTTTCCAATTTCTTGCCCCAGTGCGTTTTTTTCAAGAGGTATCGGTGTTGCAAATCCAAGATACAAAGTAATGCTCAGCATATCGTGGTCGGTATGTGATACAATGATTTTGTGTCTGCCAAGAGATTTTTCCTGCATTAGTTGTCGCCACACAGACAAGGTGTATGCTACCGCTTCGAGTTTTTGAACCACATAATCCATGTCCATCTCAGAGCCTTCTTCAAATATGCCAAACTTGACTAAAGGTAGCAACAAATAACCGCCAGCAATTTTTTCTTGCCTTTTATGCATCTCCTCTATTACCTGAGCTGCCCTGTCCTCAGGCTCGATTTGACCATATTCGGGCCCAAAATATCCTACAAGTAACTTGCGTTCATCATATATTTTAAAATGAACGTCTTCTCGTTCCAGTTTCCACATTTACACTAGACAGCAATCTTTGCTGCTATTTGATTTAATTGGAGATCAGTCATACATTTTCCGCAGAAATATGATTTTCCTGTGTTAAATATCGTAGAGTTTTTACAATGTGGACATTCTCTATTTACTCGATTTATCTCAATTGGCATACTGGTGATTTTACAAGTATTGTTGAAAAGACAGAAGGTCAAAATATCTTTGCAAGTTAAGATGGCAATTTTCATTGTCAAAAATCAAACGTTATAAACCATACAAAGAAAATCTATTTGTGATTTCACCAACTACTAAGAAATTCATAGACAGTCTGATTGATTATTACATCAGTGAAGCTGCATCCTACAAACAGATGGCCCAATCATATACTGATGAAACGAGTGATGTAACATCTACTGCATTTGGAATCATTGTAGGGTGTATTTATTCTGGGTTTTTACAAGCATATACAAACGAAAAGAAAAAACCAACAGCAGAAGACACGCAAGAGTTTGCCAAAATCATAAAATCACGTTCGGCTAAAGTGATAAAGAGCATAAACGAGGCAAAGCCATAGATTTTATGTAGAATCATTTTGAATAGATTTGCATGTCAGAAGTAACACAGTACCAGGTACAGCAAATAATTGACAATGGTCAGACGGTACAGCTTACACTCTCAGAAGATGTACAAACAGAGCCCGTATCACAAAAACAGCTCATGCTTGATGCAATAAACAAAAAACTAGATCCCGAGCTCCGAGACCAGATTGCGCCTTTTATGGAGGCAATATTGCAGGCTCAACCAACCATTGCAATCAAAAGTTACGCGCAGACATCAATTACAATTGTAATGCCAAGACGAAGATACGAGAGGATGGGAAGTCCTGCAGTTGGTCAGAGGCTTGAAATCAACATCAAAAAGGCCTAAAACATTCACAGTAAAAATGAAAAACTGCTAAAAATATGTAAATAGTTTTTTTGGGATTTATTATCAAAAAATACAATCGATTGACTTCAAATCACGAGTTGAAAATCGTCTGTAATTTTAAATTTTAATTTGAAACCAAATTACATGTTGAAATTTAGATGGTGGTATGTTTCAATGGGCATAACCATTGCATTAGTATTAGTAGAAACATCATATTTTGCAAAATTTCTCTGTGTTCCAGTAGAAAACCTTCCATGCGCTTCATTTTTATCATCCCCAAGAGAAATCGTTGAACCGCCTACCGCTAAATCTGCTCATGTTATTCCTTCTGTTGTCACCAATCCAACTAATTCCAGTGTGACTCAAAAGTGAAAAGACATCTACTTAGACCAGCTTTTCAATTTCTGAAATAGTTTTTAGTGGAAGTGAACATGAAAAGTTTTTGCAGATGTAGACAATGGTATTATCAACATCAAACTCTTTTCCTGCAAAAAACGCAAATTGTTTTAGATCATCAAGACTTTGCTTATCATGTATTTCGACAATGATTGATTCTGGAATATATTTTTTGGACAGGTAATCTTTGATTTCCTTATTTTTCTGGTTTATCACAGTGATTTCAGTTGGTTTTTGTAGGTACAAGTAAATGTTATTTAGTAGCTGGCCAAATCCAAATGGGTTTTCTGCAGCCATAATTGCAAGTGACTCCATCACTTTTACTGACGCAACTAGGTATTTGTCATTCTGGGTTATATGGTACAGTCGTAGTAATGCATTTGATGCAACAGAGTTGCCAGATGGTAATGACAAGTCGTAGATATTTTTTGTTCGGATGATAAGTTTTTCATGATTATCTGCTGTAAAGAAAAAAACTTTCTCATATTCGTCCCAAAAGTGTGCTAGTAAATAATTTGCGTATGATATTATTTTGTCAAGTGTTTTTTTGGATGGTTTGACTTCAAAATAATCAAGCAGTGCATTCATGAGATATGAATAGTCATCAAGGTAGGCGCGAAGTTTTGCCTGTCCGTCCTTGAATGTATGTAACAGTTCTCCGTCTCTTGTCAGTTTGGTTTCAATGAATTGAATACACTTTTCGGCAGCCTGCAAAAATTCTTGAGTTTGAGTTACTTTGTATCCTTTAACAAATGCAGAAATCATCAATGCATTCCAGCTTGTTAGTACCTTGTCATCACGGCCTGGAGGCACTCGCTTTGAGCGTGCCTCATACAGTTTTTTCTTTGAGCGTGCAATTATTTCTTTTACTTCATTTTCAGTCTTACCGCATTGGAATGCAACTGTAGATGAGTTGAGTGTATTGTACAATATGGTATGGCCCTCAAAGTTTCCACCATACACTACATCATAGTATAGACAAAAAACCTCAGAATCTGGACCAAGTATTTGCTCAATTTCATTTTTTGTCCATACATAGAATTTTCCTTCCTCACCCTCAGAATCTGCATCTTGAGCAGAATAAAATCCTCCTTCAGTAGAGGTCATTTCACGTAATACATAGTGTAATGTCTGGTCTATTACTTCAAGATATTTTGGATCATGTGTTAGCTGGTACGCTTCGACATACACTGGTGGAAGAAGTGCGTTATCATAGAGCATCTTTTCAAAATGTGGCACAAGCCATCTCGAGTCAGTAGAGTATCTGTGAAAACCACCACCTATTTGATCATAGATCCCTCCATTTGCCATCTTGGTCAATGTCTTGAATACAAATTCCTGAAATTTTGAGATTCCAGACATTTTAGAATATCGTAGCATGAAAGAAAGATTTGCGGCATTTGGAAACTTTGGTGCTTGACCAAACCCTCCATTAGTATTATCACATAAAGTAAGAAGATTCATTGCCGCTTCATCCAGAATTGATTTTTCAAGTTTTGATTCAGTCTTGACTGATTCTGTTTTATGCAATGTTTTGACAAAATTTTCAGCTGCAGCTTCAACATCTCTTGGTTTTTCTTTCCATGCTTGTGCTAGCTGTCGCAGTACGCTTCCAAATCCTGGCCTTCCGTAACTATCAATACGTGGAAAATACGTCCCTACATAAAACGGCCGCTGGTCTGGCGTTAAAAATACGCTCAGCGGCCATCCTCCGCTTCCAGTTACAATCTGGCATACTTTTTGGTAAATATCATCAATATCAGGTCTTTCTTCCCTGTCAACTTTGATATTAACAAAATACTCATTCATCACATTAGCGATGTCTTTATCCTCAAATGACTCATGGGCCATAACATGACACCAGTGACATGCGCTGTATCCTATGCTCAAAAAGATAGGTTTGTTCTCTTTTTTTGCTCTTTCAAGTGCTTCTTCTCCCCACGGATACCATTGTACCGGATTATTAGCATGCTGTAAAAGATACGGGCTTGTTTCCAGAGCTAGCTTGTTTTGTACCATATAGAAGATCGGTCATAACAGTATTTGTATTGTTCTCCGATACAAAGAATAGAAACAGTAATGTATACGACATATAATTGGCAATTGAACAATGAAAAAGATATTTTATTTCTCAATATTTGCGATTTTATCTATGATATCATTGTATGGCACATCATATGCTGAACAATCACAATGCGCACCCAATACCGTTTGTGTACACCCAGGCGATGTACTATCGTACGACATCCACTTTGGAAGTGCCAACAGTTCAGAGACATTCTACTTTTTAGATATGGTGGATCCAAATAACATAAAGGTAATAGAACAGTTTAGTTTAGGTCCTGGTCAGACTCAAAATGGGACCATCATATTAAATATCAACACCGGACTTGGTCACCTGGATCAAAATGGCAGTCAAGAGGTTCCGTTTCTTACTGTACTTCCAACACCAATCCAATACAATAAGACAAGCTTTACAGTAACAAGTGAGCTTTTGACATTTAATGGTTTCAAGAGAACTGGACTCTCTGCCATACAGGGAGATTCAAACATGACCTCAACTTTGGAATATGATAAAGAAACCGGAATACTGCTAAATGCAAATTCACTTGGGATAACAACAATTGAGGGCAAGCCAGAATTAATACGATACACTAGTAGTCTGATCAAAACAAATATGATTAATGGAGATTCTTCAGAATTGGGTACTCAACAAAAAACCAAGACATCAATACCTAGCTGGATAAAAAACAATGCCAAGTTTTGGTCAGAAGGAACGATAACAGATGATGACTTTGTCAAAGGCATACAGTATCTAATCCAGCAGGGAATAATGAAAGTGCCACATGGTTCATATCAAGCCTCAAGTTCTAGCCAGCCCATACCTCATTGGATAAAAAACAATGCCAAGTTTTGGTCAGAAGGAACGATAACAGATGATGACTTTGTCAAAGGCATACAGTATCTAATGGATGTTGGAATTGTTCGTGTCTAGTTCGGATGTTTTATGAATTGTAAAAAATGCCATCATGTGCGTGAAGCACATGAACCGTCACTTGAAAGTCGAGCCCTTTCAAAACTAGGCAAGTGTAGCATTCCGACTTGTTTGTGTCTTGAATTTGTGGAACCTATTGATGAAATTGATGAAGAACTTGTCTAGTGACCTGTCGAGTTTATGGATATATTCTCGGATAGGTTTACTGTCTTTGTAGAATTTGTTGTTGGGTTTATTTGAGTTGAATTAGATGAGGTTGCAGTTTGGTTTGTTGTATTAGTTGAATTAGTTGGAGCAATTGTTGCCACTACGGTTTGGTTTGTTGCCTGTGTTGCGTTAGTCACCGTTGGTACAGTTACTGTGTGGTTTGTTACTGGAGGCGATGTGATGACATGTGCCGTGGTTTGATTAGTTGTTTGAGTAGCATTAGTTGTAACCACTGGAGGAGGTGTAACTACTGGTTTTGCAATATGCGGTTTTTGTGGAAATTTATTGAGATTATTTTCAATAATATCAGGTGTGTACTTATCACCAAGAACTTGTTTTACATTATCCTCAAAAGTTGTGCCAAATATAATTATATGAATAGCAGGGTCAGTTATTTGGCTTGAATAAAATTGCACATCACTTGTTGCATTTGTATATCGATCATCCATCTTGAGACTAGATAATCTTGCACCAACTGGTAATGCAGTGTTAAATGACACTATCCTGTATCCGTCATTTGGAGTTAGGGCATAGACTTCGGAAAGAGCAACAGAGTTGGTATTGTTCTGTTTTGAGCTATCAAATATTAGGGCTTGTGGTTGTTGACCGATGTATTTTTGTGCCTCATCTGCTTGTGTTTTTTGTGCCTCACTTAGATCGTTTGTATTCTCTACAAGTTTTAGCTTGGCGCCAATTGGCTGCGTATAGTCAAACACTACAACTGCATATCCACTTTTTGGAGTCATGGCATCAATCTCTTGGGCAGCCATAATATCTGACGAAAAGTGGTAGTTGTCACCTATTGCCCACACTAATAGTCCAATTGCTACAAGGGATACTGAAATTACTATCATTGAAAAACCAACCTTCCTGTAATTGTGAGGATCTTTTTCTTTTACTACTGGTTTGTCTGCTGAATCGTCAGGGTTGGACATTTGTTGTCTGACAATTATGGGCTGAATTTAATCTTTTATTAGAAGTATAATATTGGCTATACTATTTCTTTTCAAGCTCAAATATTTGCAAAGTAAGAAGATCCATTGCTTTTCTCAAGTGATCTGATTCTTTTATGAAATGTTTTTGGTTTTCTACAAGCAGTTTGATTATACCAAGTAATGTTTTTTGCTGCTTGTCTTGAGTAGAGGCTTCAAGTGCATTTAGACGAGACGATATTATTTCAAGCTCTTTTTGGATTTCGTCCCCATGTGTCTTTTTTTCCACAGGGATAATTTTCTTAATCGTATTATATCAACATAAAGTTAAAACAGCTTTATTTTCTACCGATACTCGTGATTGATGAAAAACTTGCCAAGATGAACATCGCCTTGCCTTCACCCCCCAAGCCTGCAGGCTCGTACATTCCAGTTGTAAAGACAGGAAACTTGGTCTTTGTCTCAGGACAGATACCTATGAGAGATGGCAAAGTACAGGTAACAGGAAAGATTCCAACAAATACAACAGTTGAAGAGGCTCAAAGTGCAGCAAAGCTTTGCATACTAAATGCGTTATCACAGATAAAATCAGAGATTGGAAGCCTTGATAGAATATCAAGAATAGTTCGTGTTTCAGGATTTGTGAATTCTTCTCCTGATTTTACTGAACAGCCAAAAGTGATTAACGCTGCATCAGATCTGCTCTATGAAATATTTGGAGAAAATGGAAAACATTCAAGAATTGCAGTAGGAGTTGCAAGTTTGCCGCTTGACTCGTCAGTTGAGATTGATGTCATTGCCGAGTTTACTTGAGCTTTGAATTGAATTTTTTCAAAAACATTCCAATCTTTTCTTTTGGAATTACTGCACCGCATGCCTTGTCATGACCACCTCCTGAACCACCTAGATCAGTTGCTAGTTGATTTACCAGTCTGCCCAAGTGTATCTTGCAGCTTCTTGCGCCTCGAATTGATACAGCATAGATTCCTTGCTCTTCACGTAGCTTGTATGATACGCCAACTTCTTTTCCGGACAACCCTAAAACAAAATTTACCACCATGCTGGCACCAGAGTCTGTTACTTCCATGTATGCTAGGTTTTTCATTTTTTTCATATTGTCTTTGACTTTTTGTATTACACTTGAGATTTTTTCTGCCTGCAGTCTTGCAAACTCAAATGTATTTGGTAACTCGTGTGGGTATTTTTTCTCGCTTAGCTCGTCTACTAGATAAAGCAAGTATTCATTGTCTTTTTGGTGACTTGTAATAGTAAATGTAAGAACGGTGGCTTCAAGCAACACAAATTGTCTGTCAAATCTTTGCAACAGTTTAGAACCCATTGGTTTTCCGTCCATGTAATCTGTAACTGCAGCACATGCTGCAAGAAATGAGGCGTGATCATCTAATTTTGTTTTGAAAGTGTCATAGACCTGAACTGTGGTACACTCGTCTATTTGGTGTACTAGTTTTACTTTGAGTGCCTTGATCTTTTTCTTGATTGACTCTTCAATATCATGATGGTCAATGTATGTAATGGCTACTTTCTTTTTTCTCAGGTCTTTTAGCAGTTCAACAAACTGGTCTTGGTTTGTCTTGCTCAAGCCCAAATCACATATGTATAGTGTTTTGAGACTATCGTTGTTTTTTAGCTGTTCTAGTTCATTCATCAATCCAGGATAATCGACTAGTCTTGTCTCTCCCCCAAAGGCCTGTCTGATTAGCGATGCCGCCCCTATTCCGTCAGCGTCTTCTTTGTGTGATACACAAATGATTTTGGTTCTAGCCATCAGTTTCTCAGGCTAGATGACCCCAATTTAAATAAATCAAATTAATTGTGTTTTACAAGACTGAAATCCCCCAGAGATCTGAAACCACAAATTTAAACAAATTCATTGACAGAGAGTAAAAATGATTAACCCCCAATTTGAAGCGGAAAACATGCTGTTTGTAGTAAAGCTTTAGATTAAGAAGTTAAGTTAAGATCATAATCAGTAGTTGAAAATCCAAGAAATTCTTCAAATTAATGCAACTGTAATAGCTGGAGTTTTGGTTCTCCTCACAATAACATTTGCTACACATACAAATGGATCAATTATGGAAAAAATTTTATCGATAGGTGTGTGGGCTATTATTCTTCCATTTGCAGGCTCTTCAATTAGAGCGTTGCAAGTAGAGATGAGAAGACTTCATGGTGAAGAAATTAACGAAATCAATAATCGCGATTTGATTCGTAGTGTAGATTTGATGCGTTAGGGTTTTGGGTATGTAATGGTGATCATAGGTCTCTATGTCCTATTAATTGTTAATTCTTGACTCTCAAAGGTAAACAAAATCACTACAACGTTAAACTCTTACGTTGATATGGTATTCAATCAGACTAAACAGGCTTGGCTTTTTTTAGACTCATGTATGTCTTAAACTCTGCAACTAGGTTCTGGTGCCCCTTGACGTCCTGCATGACAACGCTGTACATGTCATAAAATGAAATCCCCAAAAGCTGAGATTCCCTATCAAGTTGGGCAATCTCTTCAAGTATCCTTGGGTCCTTAGTTTCTGCCACAAAGTTGTCTACCAATTTGATAAACTCTTGCTCCCACTGTGTCAATCGTACCAGATTTTGTTTGAAAAATTTTCCTTTATGGACGCAAGTTGCAAGATTAGACTAGTTGCTTAATTTTTTGCTAAAATCTGACTAGGCCTGTATCTTCCAAGCAATAGCGAGTTTCCAACTACATTGGCTGAGCTTCGCCATGGCACCTGCTGCCAAAAACGGCAAGTAGTTGTACATTTGAGCGCCAAGTACAGGATTGCCTTTTTCTAGGAAAAGATGCGAGCGGATGGAAGGATGTACAAGATGAGATGGAGGCACGCAAGAAACTTGGGTTACCCTAGTACAACATACACAGAATCTGAAGTACCATCCGTGATTGGATCAAAGGCATATTCTGGAGCAATCCGATATACTGGAACAGATTTAGAGGAAATGAGAAATTATAGGATTAGACGTGTAGATTTTATAATTTTTTAAAATTCCTGAACAATGCGACAATTCTCACAAATCAAATGAGATAAAGTGCAATTGCGTCCACAGCCATTAATCCAATCTCTACACACGTGACATTCTTCTTTTTCATGTTTAGTCTCAGCTTGGCGTTCACATTTTCGACATACATAGTAAGAATCAGTCATCCCACTATCCATGTATGATTTCTACAAATGCCCCGTTGACTATGCCCTTACCTTCAATCGGACCATTTTCTCTTCTAATTATTGATTCTTTTTCATTGTCTGAGTGAATTATCGCTTTATTGAGAAATTCTTGTTTATTGACACATATCTTTCGTCTAATTACAAAAAATGGTACTTTAATCCCAGTAATTTCTATAGTATTTTTGGTTATGTCTCTATGTTTCATCCAATAGCGCCATGAATTGCCATGAGAAATTAACCCTCTTTCTTGTCGTATGCGACCCAAGAGATTAGTCGCTTCTTCAATGCCAATATACGTATCATCTTTCACAGAATTGTATTTTGTTAATTAATGATAAAATGTTTGTCTATTTCAGAAATGGCTTTAATGATCAGTCCCATTCACTACTTACATTAAAAATGAAAAATCTTCACTAAAACAATGAACCCTTCACAACTATTCTGAAGTTTACAAGTTAGCTCTCTTTTTTCCATGCGTATTCACACCTTCACAAGGAGTATTTTCATTAACGAATTGATGAAGTTCACAGATTTACAATTTCATTCACTAGTAACAGTCAGCTTACAAAGGATCACAATTTTAGGCGTGGGTTTTGTCGGATAGCTTACAAATGCAACATTAAACACATATGACTTTCACTAAAAGCTGATTGCTGAAGTGGAAATTTATCAATTCCGACATGTATTCCGACACTTTTTGTCGGAATTTGTACCTAAATCAAGTAACAACAGTAATTTTTAAAATTAAATCGCGTAGATTCGTAGGTGAATATCTAGTTAATCCCTATTACTAGTTTATTGAAATGAAAATAATCAATAGAGGCATTTACCCTCAACTTTTGTATAATCTTTTGATGCAATAAACGAGTTTTTCATGTCTAGTAATAAATTAATACACATTTTTTGCATTAATAATAGTGCAAACAAAAAATATTGGTCTTCGTAACATCGAGGTAGCTGATACAAAAATTTCTGCAATTGATGGAATTAATGGAAAACTCATCTATAGAGGATATGATATTTTAGATCTAGTAAAAAAATCTACTTTTGAGGAGACATCTTGTCTTCTCCTAAATGAGGATTTGCCAACAAAAAAAACACTTGATGAATTCTCAAAAAAACTTGTCGATGCAAGACAAATACCAGAGAGTCTTGAAAAAGGTCTAAGGGACCTGCCAAAAACTGCCAATCCCATGGACATATTACAAGCCATGATAGCAATGATGTCAGTATATGACAAGGAAAAAGGCGATGACCGGGAGGCCAACTACAACAGAGCCATCAATCTCATTTCAATGACACCGATTATTGTAGCAGCATGGGATCGTATCAGAAGCGGTAAAGAAATAGTGCATCCATCCAAGAAATTAAATCATGCTGGCAACTTTTTATACATGTTAACAGGAAAAGAGCCAGATACTGAAATTACTAGAATATTTGACATTTGTTTAATATTGCATGCAGAGCATAGTTTTAACGCATCAACTTTTGCTGCAAGAGAAGTTGCCTCAACACGTGCTCACATGTTTGCTGCTGTAAGCGCTGCAGTAGGTGCATTAAGTGGTGAATTACATGGCGGTGCCAATTACCAAGTCATGAAGATGCTACTTGAAATAGGTTCAGAAGATAAGGTGGAACAGTGGATCAAAGACAAACTTGCCAAAGGTAATAAGATAATGGGAATGGGACATGCGGTATACAAAACGTTTGATCCAAGGGCTGAAGTTTTGCGTGAGCTATCAAAAAGACTGTCAGAGAAAACTGGTCAACCGTGGTATAACATAACACAAAGAATAGAAGATGTTACAGAAGAAGAAATGAAAAAAATAAAAGGCTCAGACATTTTTCCAAATGTGGACCTGTATAGTGCATCAACATATTACATGCTTGGAATTCCAATGGATCTTAATACACCAATTTTTGCAATATCACGAGTATCAGGGTGGACTGCGCATATTATTGAGGAAAAATTTGCAGAAGCGGCTCCAAAACCAATGCTTTACAGACCAAAGGCAGTCTATGTTGGAAAATATTGTGGCCCTTCAGGATGCGAATATGTTCCAATTGAAAAAAGGCTTGTTGACGTTTAGCTAGCAAAAATTAGATCAGACATACAATTTTGATACTAGTTTCTATGCGAGAGCCAGCTTTTTGCTTTTGTATCAATGTCATATCTATGCAATACATGAAAGACCATTTCATAAAATGTAATTCCTAGCTTTTGTGCCTCAGTGTCAATCCATCGCAAACCTTCTGCAAGTTCTGGATCATATTCTGAGAACTCGACTAATTCATCCACCATGTTGGTGAAAAACGAATTTGCCTCTAGCATGATAGCAGATTTTTATTTTTGTTATTCAGCAGTATATTCAAAATATATAGACAATCAACACCCTTTTGATTGACATGGAGCATGTGTTTTATTTTGATGGAAATGAGAAAATGATCTCATGGAGAATTGAAACCAATGGAATGTCAGAAGATCAAAAACGAGTTCATGCAGAATATTATTATGATAAAGTTTCAATCGAGCAATCAAAATACATAGCATTACATGTCGGGATCTTTTGGGGAATTGGCAGATTCATAATAAAAAACGGCGACACTGTAAAAGTCATGCTTGATCTCAAATCCATGTTTGAACACTTGGCTACAAACAAAAAAACGCAAGACAAGTTCATAGAACATAGAACAAATTTCATTTTACAGTTGATAAACCAAAGAACTTTGGATGTCAGATATCAGATGATTAAACCTTTAGAGAATAAAGCTCATGTCATGCTAAATTCTTAGAATTACGCCTATATCAGCAAGATTTGTCTGTGTTGGACCTGTGATGATATGACCTCCATATTTTTTAAAATAGTGATAAGAGTCATTATTTTCTAAAAATGATCTGATCTTATCTGATGGTGTACCAGATTCACTTATTGCTCCTGCAGCATCTGTGTTTCCATCAACACCATCAGTGCCCATACATGCAACTACAGCCTTGATCTTGTTTTTTGCAAGTAATTCAACAAGTCGTAATGCCAACTCTTGATTTCTGCCACCTTTTCCAGATCCTGTTACTGTAACTGTTGTCTCGCCACCAAAAATTAGACAGTGTTTTCTTTTTGTGATCCGTACTAGTCTTTTGGAAACATCAGATATGTTTCCTGTTATACCCTTTAACAAGATAGTAGAAAGGCCAAGTTTTTTTGCTTGCTTATTCATGGCTTCAAGACAGACGTTATTATCACAAATTATGTAATTTTCTATTTTTCTAGTATGAGTACTCTTTTGTTTTTTTGTAATTCCTGCTTCGATATGTTGCATGACTTTACTTGGTACAAGATTTTCAATATGGTATTTTTCCAAGATCTTTTTTGCATCAGAAAATGTGGTGTTATCACCATATGTGATACCTGAAACAATAGAAGAGAGATCGTTTCCTATTACATCTGACATTATAAGCGATAACGCTTTACACCTTACATATCTGGCAAGTTTTCCACCTTTGATCTTGGAGAGATGTTTTCGAATACAATTAATCTCATTTATTGTAGCCCCACATCTTAGTAAAAGTCTAGTTGTTACCTGTTTTTCTTTAATAGATATGCAGTCGGGAAGGGCTGTAAGAGATGATGTTCCCCCTGAGAAAAGAAAAATGACAAGATCCTGTGGATCCACTTTACTAAGAAAAGAAATAATCGAGTTTGCTGCATTGATACTTTTTTTATCAGGTATTGGATGACTGCTTTTGATTATTTTAAATCCTGAAATTTTGTGATGTTTTACATTATCTGGAATTACAATTATTCCTCCACGTATTCTAGCATATTTACAAACAGAACAAGTCATGGAAAAAGCTGCTTTTCCGACTGCTACAACAAATACGCGTTCATAATTATCAAGGTTGTAAGTTTTATTCTCAACAACAATCTTGTTTTTGTACACAATTTTCTTCAACACCGTGTCAGGCATTCCTGCTTTAAGACCTGATTCCAAAATAGAAAGTACGATTTTTTTCTGTTTGCTTGTCCGTAATTTCTGAATGTTTCGAATTAACACAAAAATGATACCACGTCAGTCTATTTTGTCTTGTCGATACAAGTTGTTGATTTAAAGTATGCTGTGATTTTTTGCACTTTTTTTATATAGGGAAGACATTGATTTTAATGCATGATCTTCCTCAAGTCGACTTGGAAATATTTTGCAGTTTTTCTAGTCTTGTCAATAATCACAATTCCAGCGTATGCTGATCCTACTATCCAAACAACAAGTGGTGGTACAATAAAGGTAGGATTTGAAACAAATCCTGCTTCTCCAAACCCTGGGGATCAGACACAGCTAAAAATCAGTTTTATCAACAAACAGACAAACGCAATACAGGTACATATTGACTACAAAGTAATAGTAATGGAGGGGACCAATCAAGTATTTGGAATCCCAATATCACATACAGCCGAAGGTGCAGTAAGCATACCATTTCAATTCCAGTCAGCTGGAACTTATCAGGTCATAGTTGAGGTAGACGGAATAGTTTTCCAACCTATTCCCCCTGAGACTGCCAAATTTTCTATTACAGTCGGAGGTCAGTCAACTGGAGGAAATTCTGTAGTAAGTACAACTGAAGCAATAAAGATACCAGCATGGGTGAAAAACAATGCAAAATTCTGGTATGATGGATCCATTGATGACTCTACATTCGCATCAGGAATTCAGTATCTAATTCAACAAGGAATAATCAAGATACCACCAACTCAGAGCAGTGATCAGGTTTCACAAAATGTCAAGATCCCAGCATGGGTGAAAAACAATGCAGGGTTCTGGTCAAAAGGACAAATCGATGATTCCACCTTTGTTAATGGAATCCAATGGCTAATCACCAACGGAATAATACACGTCTAAAAAATAAAACTTATGCAATAGTATAATAATAATTGGGATTCTTAATTTTTTATGGAAACAGTAAGAATACCAAAAGTTATCAATTTCGGCAAAGATGCCTTGTCTGAAACGCAATACCCAAAAAATGCACTAGTTGTAACTACCGCACCTCCAGACGTTTCAACAAAATGGCTTTCAAGAATGAAAATTACAGATTACATGTTATATGACAAAGTAGAACCAGAGCCATCAATTGAGACTGTCAATAAAGTAATGTCAGAGTTCAAACCAAAAAATCCGTCAGCAATAATTGGATTGGGTGGTGGAAGTTCACTAGATGTAGCAAAATATGCAGGAATGGAGATGAAGATTCCAAAAATATTGATTCCAACCACGTTTGGAACAGGAGCAGAGATGACAACATACTGCGTTCTCAAGTTTGATGGAAAAAAGAAACTACTCCAAGATGAGAGATTTTTAGCAGACATGGCAGTAATTGATGCATATTTCATGGATGGAACACCAGAGGCAATTGTCAAAAACTCTGTTTGTGACGCATGCGCTCAAGCAACTGAAGGATATGATAGCAAACGAGGAAATGATTTTACAAGAATGATGTGCAAGTCTGCTTTTGATGTGCTATATGATGCAATAATTAACAACAAGCCAGAAAATTATCCATTTGGTTCCATGTTATCAGGAATTGGATTTGGAAACGCGTCAACCACACTAGGGCATGCCTTATCGTATGTCTTTTCAAATGAAGGAGTGCCACACGGATATTCGTTATCATCGTGTACCACAGTAGCGCATAGATTCAACAAGTCCATTTTCTATGACAAGTTCAAAGAAGTGGTAGAGAAGCTAAAGTTTGACAAGTTGACATTAAAAGCACCATTTGACCAAGCGGCTGATGTTGTAATGACAGACAAGGGTCATTTGGATCCAAACCCAATACCAGTAACTAAGGATGATGTCATACAGTTACTCAAAGACATCGTAGACGGTAAACTCTAAAACCAATCTACGATTTCTTTCTAATTTTTTAGACTTAAATACCGCTTTCAAGTGAGCAACATTCAACGGGGTCTAATGAGAAGATGATAAAGTTTGGAATCCAACAAGGACTAAACGTCGCAAGATTAGGTTTAACAGAAGATCAGATTCTTACTGCATGTGTTTTAGCTGATAGAATGGGTTATGATTCTATCTGGTACATGGACCACAGTAATGTCCCACAATGGAATCATGCCATAGTAAATGATCCTTGGGTCATGTTATCTGCAATAGCTGCTGTTACAAACAAGGTTGAACTTGGAACATGTGTAACAGATGCAGTGAGAAGACATCCATCAAACATTGCACTTGCTACAATTACACTGGATAGAATATCTCATGGTAGAGGCACATTGGGTATTGGTGCAGGAGAGGCCCAAAACATAAAAGAATTCAAAATCCAATGGGACAAACCTGTTGGAAGGTTTGAAGAACAGCTTCAAGTAATCAAATTGCTTTTTGAATCATCACCTGACCACAGAGTAAACTTTAACGGGGAATTTTACCAGCTTGAAGAGGCATGCCTTCAAGCAAAAAGCATCAGAAAACCACATCCACCAATTTACATGGCAGCAGGTGCACCAAGAACGCTTGCACTATGTGGAAAATATGGTGATGGGTGGATTCCAATCGGATATACGCCTGAGCTATACAAAGAGCATGCAAAAGCAATCAAGACATCAATGAAAGAAAATGGAAGAGATGAAAAAGATTTCCAGTTTGCAGTAGACATTGATGTGTATTTCTCAGATGATGCAGAAGCCGCTTGGGCAAAAATGAAAACTGCAGTAAAGGTAAGTTTATTCAAGCCCGAAGTTCTCAAAGTTCACAATATTAAAGACATAGCAGGATTTGATTTCAAGAAATACTTTACCGAATATTCCATGTCAAACCAAGAATGGATTGTAAAGATGAGAGAGGCAGCTCAGACAATCCCAGACGAAGTTGCACGTTCTTCAATTGGCATGGGAACACCAGATGATATCATACCAGTCTTTGAGAGATTCATGAAGGCAGGAGTAAACCACTTTATTGTGAGATTCTGGGGAGGTGGATATTTTGGTTCAATTGATAAGTTTGGCTCCACAATATTGCCATACTTTAAGGACCAAAACAATCCAAGAAAGTAATTTTCTAAAGATATCTGAATATGGTCAATCTTTCTGAATTTGGCATTTCTGATACAAGTGCAAAGTTATAGACAGGATATGATTTCTTGTATTGTTTCATGAAGCTGACTGCCACATCATAGACATGAAAGTCTGTTCTGATACCATCTAGTTTGAATTCCTCACCACATGCATCAAACACTTTGAGCATGTATGATCTTGGTTTTTGGTGAGGTTTTGCTTTTAGCATCCAGGCTATAGCAAAAACAAAGACTACAAGCATAATAATGGCAGATCCTATGTCTTTAAAATATACAGAGAAGAAAGATGGAATAGTGTCTCCAAACAAATGATAAACATAACTTGAAAATGATGCTACTGATACGCCTATTATCCAAAATGACCATAATGGGTTATTTTTACCATAATTCATGATTAAGGTACATATTGCTCACATTTATCTATTTTAAAAACTATATGTAGAAATACTAAATTTGATAACCAAGTCTATGCAGCTTCTTGGACGACTAGAGATCAAATCAAAAGACAGGATAATTGAATTTCTAAACCAACAGGAAACCGGTAGAGTATGTAGCGTAGACAAGGATGGCTACCCACAGATAATCCCCATGAATTTTGTATACACAAATGATGCCATTTACATGCACTCTCATCCAAGAGGGGAAAAACTAGAGAACATTAAAAAAAATCCCAAAGTTGGGTTTGAAGTAGATCAAAGTCTTGAGTTTCTTCCCTCATACTTTACATCACCAACTGACGCATCTCAGGCAGATACGCTATACATCAGTGTTGTAATCAAAGGAAATGCAAGCATAGTTTCAGATCGAAATGAAAAGACAATGGCACTAAATGCGCTCATGCAAAAATACCAGCCCGAAGGTGGCTATGAACCAATATCACCAGAAATGGGTGTAGTAGATGAAGTAGCAATAATTAGAGTAAAACCAACTACAATGAAAGGCAAATACAAGATAGGCCAGCATCTAGACCAAAGAACCAGACTGAATTTAGCAAAAAAAATCTTGGAAAGAAATTCTGCCACATCTAAAAACACATTAAAGATAATGGGAATAATACAAACAGAAAATGGCTTAAAAATTTCTGAAGAACCAAACTGGTAATAATAACATTATCAGCATTGCTTTAAATTTCGATCAGGCCCAACTCATAGCACTTGCTAGAAAATCCGAGCTTTCAGATAGTGTCAGAATTTGAACCTTCAGGCGATCAGCCACAAGCAATTGAACAACTAGTAGCTGGCGTAAAAAAGAGAAAAATCCAGACATTGCTTGGAGTAACAGGCAGCGGTAAGACATTTACTGTTGCAAATGTTATTGCAAGAACTGGAAAAAGAACACTCATCATATCGCATAACAAGACACTAGCTGCACAGCTTTATTCAGAACTAAAACAATTCTTTCCAAACAACAACATAGGATATTTTGTTTCATATTATGATTATTACCAACCAGAAAGTTATATCCCACAAACCGATACCTACATAGAAAAAGACACTGCCATCAATGAAAAAATTGAAAAGATGAGATTAGAGGCAACTGCCATGTTGTTATCAGGAGAACCCACAATAATTGTTGCTACTGTCTCATGCATTTATTCCCTTGGGTCTCCAAGTGAATGGGAAGCAATGTCAATCACAGTAGAAAAAGGAAAAGAGATGGACAGAGGCAATTTGATAAAAAAGTTAGTCAATGCAAGATATGAGAGAAATGATACAGAACTTGTTGCAGGAAGGTTTCGAATAAAAGGAGATACCATAGATATCATTCCTGCATATTCTGATTCAATTGTTCGAATTTCTCTTTTTGGAGATGAGATAGAAAAAATTTCGATTTGTGACCCCGTATCACTAAAAGAAAAAAAACAAGTGTCAACAATTAAAATATTTCCTGCAAAGCATTATCTTGTTGCATCAGATGTAAGAAAGACCGCAGTCCAGTCAATTAGAAATGAGCTCAAACAAAGACTTGCAGAGCTGCCAGAGCTTGAAAGACAAAGACTTGAGATGAGAACAAAGTATGATTTGGAAATGATAGAGGAGCTAGGATACTGTTCAGGAATTGAAAATTATTCAAGACATTTTGATGGAAGAAAACCAGGCCAGCCACCGTTTTGTCTTTTAGATTTTTTTGGCAATGACTTTTTGTTAGTAATTGATGAGTCACATGTTACCTTGCCACAATTACATGGTATGTATAATGGTGATCATACAAGAAAAAAATCTCTAATTGATTACGGGTTTAGATTACCTAGTGCCTTTGATAATAGACCTCTCAAGTTTGACGAATTTGAAAAATATGTACAAAATACAATCTTTGTATCTGCAACACCTGGTGACTATGAAAGAAAGAAAAGTTTTCAAATTGTTGAGCAGTTAGTTAGACCGACAGGTCTTGTGGACCCAACTGTAGAAACACGAAAAACAGAAAAACAGATGGATGACTTGATTATAGAAATCAAAAAACACATAGATAAAAACCAACGAGTTCTGGTTACCACATTAACAAAAAGAATGGCTGAAGATTTGGCAGAGTACCTGTCAAAGAACAAGGTAAGGGTCAGATACCTGCATTCTGAAATTGAAAATCTTCAGAGAACAGAGATAATCAGGCAACTAAGACTGGGCGAGTTCGATGTCTTAGTAGGCATAAACCTACTAAGAGAGGGCCTTGACATCCCAGAAGTTGCTCTCGTTGCCATACTCGATGCAGATAAGGAAGGCTTTTTGAGAAATATCACCAGTTTAATCCAGACTTTTGGAAGAGCTGCTAGAAATGTAAACGGCTCTGTCATAATGTATGCTGATAAAGTCACACAGTCAATGAAACTTGCCATATCAGAGACAGAAAGAAGAAGGGCAAAACAAATAGAATATAACAAAAAAATGGGAATCACGCCAGCTACTATCATCAAGGCAATACCTCAACAGACAATTGTACTCGATGAGACAAAGCATATGTCAAAGCATGACTTGCAAACATTGGCAATTGAAATAGAAACAAGCATGAAACGCTATGCCGAAGATCTAGATTTTGAGCGTGCAATTGAATATCGTGACAAATTGGCAAAAATACAGAGACAATTAAGAAATGAATGATAAACTAATCATCCGTGGTGCAAGGGAGCACAATCTAAAAAACATCAATGTTGATATTCCAAAAAATAAACTAGTGGTAATTACTGGACTATCTGGATCTGGAAAATCCACACTTGCCTTTGATACAATTTATGCGGAAGGTCAGAGAAGATATGTTGAATCATTATCTGCTTATGCAAGACAATTTCTTGAAATGATGAATAAACCTGATGTGGATTCAATCGAAGGACTTTCACCGGCAATATCAATCCAACAAAAAACTACAAGCAAAAACCCAAGGTCCACAGTTGGAACAATAACAGAGATTTATGATTATCTCAGATTGTTATATGCAAGAATTGGGACACCGCATTGCCCCAGATGTTCACGTAAAATATCCAATCAATCAGTAGAATCAATCTGTGAATCAATTCTCAAAGAATCAGAAGGAAAAAAAATATTGATTTTAGCATCACTTGTTAGAAGGAAGAAAGGAACTTACGAGAAATTATTTGAAGATATAAAAAAACAAGGATACTCCAGGATTAGAGTAGATGGGGAAATAATAGAAATTACAAACGAATTTCCAACACTTGACAAGCAAAAATGGCACAATATTGAGATTGTAGTTGATAGACTAAAAGCGTCCTGGGAGGAGAAAAGCAGGCTCTTTGAATCAATTCAGACTGCACTAAAAGCCGGAAAAGGAGATGTCATGGTTGTGGATACTGAAGAAAAAATTTATTCTCAAAATAACGCATGTCCTTTTTGTGGAATCTCAATAGGCGAGTTAGAACCAAGAGGTTTTTCGTTCAATTCACCTTTTGGTGCATGTAAGACATGCCATGGATTAGGTATAAATATGGAGTTTGAGCCTGATTTGCTAATTCCTGACAAGACAAAGTCCATACTAGATGGTGCCATTATACCGTGGTCAGGTAGATTTTCTTCCTTTAGAAGACAGACTCTAAGAGACGTTGGAAAAAAGTATGGTTTTGATCTAATGACTCCGATTAACAAGATGACTCCTAAACAACTTCAAATCATCTTGTATGGAAGCCAGGAAGCTGTCAAGTTTTCTTACGAATCCCAGTCAAATGATTCAAGGTGGGAGTATACCAATACTTTTCAAGGAGTCATACCAAGCCTTCAAAAAAATTTTGCAGAAACTGATTCAGAATCAAAACTAGAAGAGCTAAGCAAATTCATGCGGGAAACACCATGCAATACATGTAAGGGAAGAAGACTAAAAGACGAGTCACTTGCTGTCTTGATAAATTCAATGTCGATTATGGATGTATGTGATTTATCAGTTGATTTTTGTTACGAGTTTTTCAAAAATCTCCAGCTTAGCGAAACTGAAAAATACATTGCAAAATCAATTCTAAAAGAAGTTCTCTCAAGACTAGAGTTCTTACGAAATGTAGGCCTGAACTATCTTACACTTAATCGCATTAGCTCAACGCTATCTGGAGGGGAAGCCCAGAGAATCAGACTTGCAACACAGATTGGCTCAAATCTTACAGGTGTACTTTACGTTTTAGACGAACCTACAATTGGATTGCACCAAAGAGACAATGCAAAATTGATAAAGACTTTGACAAAGCTTAGAGACCTAGGAAACACCATCCTTGTAGTAGAGCATGATGAGGAAGTTATGAGAAGCTCAGACTGGATAATCGATTTGGGTCCAGGTGCTGGAATACATGGAGGAGACATAGTATTCGAAGGAACAATAAATGACATCTTAAAAAGTGAAAGGTCAGTTACTGGGCAATACCTGCAGAATCATGACGCAATAAAATTTGAAAAAAGAAAACATGAGAAAAAAGGTGAGATCATTGTAAAAGGAGCTGCAGAAAACAATCTAAAAAATATTGATGTCACATTCCCACTTGGAATGATGATAACTGTAACAGGTGTTTCAGGATCTGGCAAATCAACACTTGTAAATGATATACTCTACAAGGCTCTTGCCAAGGAGATCTATGGCGCAATAGATAGACCTGGAAGACATAAAGCAATAGCAGGATTAGACGAGATTGACAAGGTAATAGGAATTGATCAGTCCCCAATAGGTCGAACTCCGCGTTCAAATCCTGCCACATACATTGGTGCTTTTACCCCAATCAGAGAACTATATGCCGGAACAGAACTATCCAAAGAGAGAGGGTATAGTCCCGGACAATTTTCGTTTAATGTAGCAGATGGCAGATGCTTTGCATGTGAAGGCGACGGAGTAAAGAAAATAGAGATGCAGTTCTTATCAGATGTTTATGTAGTATGTGACGAGTGCAAAGGAAAAAGATACAATTCTGAAACACTTGCAGTTCATTACAAGGGCAAAAATATTTCAGATATTCTCTCAATGACAGTAGAAGAAGCATCAGAATTTTTCAAAAATATTCCTTCAATTCAAAGAAAGTTGCAGACAGTAGTTGACGTAGGTCTAGGATACATCAAGTTAGGTCAACCAGCTACAACATTATCCGGTGGCGAAGCTCAGCGTGTAAAACTTGCATCCGAGCTATCAAAGCGAGATACTGGGAGAACAGTCTACATATTAGATGAGCCAACAACTGGGTTACATTTTGCTGATGTTAAAAAATTACTCGAGGTTCTAAATAGACTTGTAAAGCTTGGAAATACAATAATCATAATAGAACACAATATGGATGTTATCAAAAATTCAGACTGGATAATTGATTTGGGCCCAGAGGGGGGAGATGGAGGTGGAACAGTTGTTGCATCAGGAACTCCAGAACAGGTTGCTCAAAATCCAAGAAGCTACACAGGTCAATACCTAAAACGCATTTTGAAAAATGACTCTTGAGATATCCAAAGTAACAATTCCGTCACACCCCGGTATATACATTATGAAAGATTCATCTGAGAAAATACTATACATTGGAAAGGCCAAGAATCTAAAGAACAGAATAAGATCATATTTTATGAAAAATCAAAACTACAAGACTCAAAAACTTGTTGAAAAAATCGCTGATATCGAATTTGTGTTAACAGATAACGAGGAAGAGGCATATTTACTTGAATCAAACATGATAAAGCGTTACAGACCTCCGTACAATATAGAACTAAAAGATCAGCAAAGGTATACCTACCTTAGAATCACTGATGAAAAGTTTCCAAGGCTCATGGTTGCAAGAAGAACAAGAACAGGCCAGTTCTTTGGTAGCGGTAAAATCTATGGTCCATTTACTCATGGAAGCTCAAAAATGCTCTCAATAGGCCTATTGCGCAAGACATTCAAGATTAGAATCTGTAAGAGGCTTCCAAAAGAGGCCTGTCTTGAATACCACATGGGTAACTGCGAAGCGCCATGCCAGTTTGTTGAAGCTCAGACAAGATACGGACGGCACATATCTGATCTAGAATCAATCCTAAAAGGAAAACAGAAGCTGGAAGATTTTGTAAGAAAACTTGAATCTCAGATGAGGGAAGCATCGGCCAATTTGGAATACGAAAAAGCAAAAGAAATCCATGACACATTACATCGTCTACAAAACTTGCAAGTAAAACAAAAGATGGAGATTCCCAGAGGGACAGACGAAGAATATTTTGGAATAAAGATTAAAGAACAGACTGCACATGTTATGGGTTTTCGTCAAACACACGGTGTAATAAAAGACAGAAACAAGTTTTCATTTGACCTGGTAGGGGATAACTCGTTTTCAAGCTTTTTGTCACAGTATTATTCAACGAACCCAATTCCAAAATACATCATAGTAAGTGAGATACCTAATCAAAAAGACATTTTAGAAGAAGTACTTTCACGTATGGCTGGCTTTAAGGTAAACATTACAGTACCACAGAGTGGGAAAAGAAAAGAAATGATAGAATTGATTTTAAAAAACATTACACTTGCAATAACAAAAGGAATGGAGCCTGAGATACTTGAGCTTCAACAAATACTAAATCTGCAAAGTCCACCTGTTACAATAGAATGTTTTGACATTTCAAATCATGGAGAGGATTACGCGGTAGGTTCCATGTCATGCCTTGTAAAAGGCAAGCCCCACAAATCAGGCTACAGAAAATTTAAGATAAAAACAGTTAGTGGAAGAGATGATTTTTCCATGATATCAGAAATTGTAAAAAGGAGATACTTGAGAATAAAGCAAGAAAAAACAAAAATGCCTGATTTGGTCTTAATCGATGGTGGAAAGGGGCAGCTTAATGCAGCACTAGGTGCGCTGCACTCAATAGACGTGAATCTGCCTTGTATTTCACTTGCAAAAGAAAACGAAGAAGTATACCTACCAAAGACGGCAAAGCCTCTAGTTATTCCAAAAAGCAGTCAGGCTCTCAAAATTTTACAGTTTGCAAGAGATGAAGCTCACAGATTCGGCGTAGCGTATAACAGGGCCATTCGTAAGTTTACATAGTGTTTTACAAAAATTCGTCAAGTGAATTTTCTTTTAGTGGTTGAGCATCAAACCCCATCTCTGTAAGATCAGACGCAAACTCTTCTACAAAACCATGAACAGTGTATATTTTTTCAGGACTGCAAGACTTGACAAGATCAAGTAATTCGTTGTAATCACAATGATCGCTTAAAGGTATTGAATAATCGTGACCTCTTGAAAATGCAAATCTCGGAGATTTTGCCCATCCGCTAAATCCAATTGTTATTGCATCATATTTTGATTTCATATGTTTTACAAATACGCTTTTTGAGCTGAGATTAGGCGCAATCATAAGCCATGGTTTTTTGTCAAGAAGACCACTGCTTTCAGCTTCAGTATGGCCTATTGAATCCCGCATATTAACACCAAAGCTTCGATACAAGTCATTTATCTTTTTGACAGAATCATGATAGTATGGCTCCCAATGCGAAAATAGATCAGATAAAATCTGAGACTTGCCAAGCTCATACCCAAACAAGATTACCGGTTTACCTCTGGAATAAAGATCAGAAATTATCGCATTTACTTGTTTTACGACATCATCTATTTGCGGAAAGACATATTCTGGCATACCAAAAGTGCATTCAGTTATCAATGTTTTACATTTTGGAATCTTACCTCCTTTCATAAAAGAACGATTTCTTGTACAGATATCTCCAGTATAGAAGATGTCATCAAATACCAATCCTTTTGAGCCCAAGATGTGTCCTGAGTCAATCATCTCAAAGCCAGAATATTCCTCTACATAATTTTCAATTACGAATCCACGCTGTTTTGCAATCTCTTGTGTCTGTCTAGTAGTAAGCACCAATCCACCATTTTGGTTATGTAAGTGATCGGTATGAGCATGAGATACAAACGCCATGCTACCTGTACCACGTTTTGGGTCAAGCAAAACTTTGGTCCCGTTTTTTTCAAGCAAGATACCGTTTGATGTCATCTTGACGTGGGCCAAATTAAAAGTTGAAACCCATATTTTCCATATAAATTGCAAGATTGATCCAATGCAACTTCTAGTCTAAAGTGATTCAAACGCGATCTTTTTTGATCATAACAGTAAGATGTTTATTTACACAAAAACCAATTCAAGATGCATGATAAATCTTGCAATCCTGATTTCAGGACGAGGATCTAACATGGAAGCAATTTTGCGTGCGGTCAAAAAGAAAAAGATGCCAGTCAGGCCTGTTATTGTCATAGCCAATAAATCTGATGCAAAGGGACTGCAAATAGCAAAAAAACTTGGTGTCAAAACTGCAATAGTTGAAAGCGTAGGACTAAAAGGTAGAAGTTGGGAATATGACAAAAAATTATCTGCAGTTCTTGAAGAAAATAATGTTACACCAAAAAATGGCCTAATTTGTCTTGCAGGTTTTATGCGAATTATGAGTCCTGAGTTTATCAAACGTTACAAGGGCAGAATCATCAACATACATCCTGCAATTTTACCATCTTTTCCAGGATTACATTCACAAAGGCAGGCAGTTGATCATGGTGTAAAGTATTCAGGATGTACGGTGCATTTTGTTGATGAGGGAGTTGATACAGGTCCCATCATCCTACAAGCAATAGTCAAGGTAAAAGACGATGATACCGAAGAGAGTCTCTCAAAGAGGATACTAAAACAAGAACACCGCATCTATCCCAAAGCTGTGCGATTATTTGCAGAAGGTAAGATCAAAGTCAAGGGCCGAAAAACCATAATATCTTAAGAATCAGGCCCGCCAAAAAAATATAGGACTACAAGCTCTTTTTTGTTTCCATGAAAATAATGAGGAATCTTTTTTGGAACAAAGTAAGACAGTCCTTCAGATACGGCGTAGTCTTTTCCATTTATGTGTAGAAATCCATCGCCTCTTATAACATAGTAAACTTCGTCACTTTCATGCGGTTCTTGTGTATCTTCTTTACCAGGTTCAAGTCGCAGTACACCTACTGCCAGAGAGTCTCTGTTTATGAATGTGTGAAAGTATGAATCACTTTTTGCGATATCTTGTACATATTGGTTTGTATCAAATACTATTTTCAAGTAATCACTTGTGTAATAGATTATTTATGCAGATATTATGTTTTTAATCTTCCAAAGATTAAATATCGAAAAAACAACCCAAACTTGTTTGAGTGGACAAAGAATTAACGGGGTACTGGTAGCATTAACTGTCAAAGAGAGGGTAAAAGTGGCAGTAGCTGAATTACAAAAAGAAGGGATCACGCCATGCCTTGCCACTGTCCTAGTTGGAGATAACCCTGCATCTGCGACATACGTTAGAAACAAGCAAAAAGCTTGTTCAGAAGTAGGTATAATAACAAAAGATCACAAGCTCCCTTCCACATTTTCTCAAAAAGAGATTGACTCGTTAATTGATTTACTAAACAAGGATTCCATGGTTCATGGCATACTGATCCAGTTACCCCTCCCAAAACAATTAAACGACTTTGCAACAACATCTAGAATATCTCCCCTCAAGGACGTAGATGGATTAACTCCATACAATATTGGACTCCTAGTATCAGGAAGGGCATTGCTCAAACCATGTACTCCATCTGGGATAATCGAGCTGTTTGATCATTATGATATCAATTTACAAGGAAAAAACGTAGTAATAATTAACAGAAGCAATTTAGTTGGCAAACCATTGTATCACATGTTGCTTGAAAGAGATGCAACAGTTACCATGTGTCATTCAAAGACTGCAAACATCAAAAAACATTGTCTGAATGCAGACATTATAGTTACTGCCATAGGAGACCGAGAAAGATTTGTGTTGACACAAGACATGGTAAAAGATGGTGCAATAGTAATTGATGTTGGAACTGGGCGTGTAAATGGAAAACTCGTAGGAGATGTAGATTTTGATAATGTAATAAAAAAGGCCGCATATGTTACGCCTGTACCAGGCGGGGTTGGACCTATGACAATAGCGATGCTTTTAAAAAATACTGTCACAGCTGCATCAATTAGTAAAGAATTTGTCACAAACTATTGAGAAGGCAAGACTCCGCAAGCAACTATTAGACTCACGTGATGCATTATCACCTGATTTTATCAACATATCAAGCTCAAAGATACACGATAGACTAAGAAAACTGGACTTGTATAAGAGTGCAAAAACCATTGGCGCATACTATGCCATAGGAAGCGAGGTTCGCACACAAGATATTATTCAAGAAATCCTAAACCAAGGAAAAGAACTGGCTCTTCCAAAAGTTGTAAAAGATGCGATTGTATTTATGAAAATAACAGGATCATCGGATCTTGAGATTGGAAATTTTTCTGTAATGGAACCAAAGGAAAGATGCCTACCGATAAAAAAAATGGATCTTATTCTTGTTCCAGCAATAGCTCTTACGCGAGAAGGGCACAGATTAGGATACGGCTTTGGATTTTATGATAAATTTTTGCATGGAAAAAGGACTGCAAAGGTTGCATTGTCTTATGCAAAACAAGTAGTCAAGTCATTTCCTCATGACAGCCATGATGTGAAGATGGATTGTATTGTAACTGAAGATTATACTATTTTCCCCAGCTAAGTCCTTTTTTGCCAATATCAGTTCTGCAGTATTTTGATGGCCATGATATTTTACCAGCTCTTGCATATGCATTTTTGATTGCATCTTGCAAGGTATCTCCAAGTGCTGTTACTCCAAGTACACGTCCACCATTTGATAAAATCTTACCAGATTCTTTTTTTGTACCTGCATGAAATACATAAGAATTCTTATCAGAAAAATCAAGACCTAAAATCTCTTCATTTTTTGGATAAGAATTAGGATAGCCCTTTGATGCAAGAACTACACATACCGCACTTTGTTTTTTCCATTGTATTTTTGGTAGTTTGGATAAAGTTCCTGTAATACTAGCCATCACATATTCATACAAATCAGAATCCATCCGCATCATTATTGGTTGGCATTCAGGATCACCCATTCTTGCATTATATTCCAAGACATAGGGTTTTCCATCTTTTATCATAATTCCTGCATAAAGAAAGCCTTTGAAGATAATTCCTTCTTTTTTCATTGATTGAATTGTTTTTTCAATTACATTTTTTTGAATCTCATCCGCCATCTTTTCATTAATTACAGGCGTAGGAGAATATGCTCCCATACCACCAGTGTTTGGGCCTTTATCGTCATCAAATATTCTCTTGTGGTCTTGGCTTGATGCCATAGGATACGCCGTATTTCCATCAGACAGTGCAATATATGATGCCTCAACACCATCGATTCTCTCTTCTAAAATGATTTTAGAACCTGCATTTCCAAAGCTTTTGTCTATTAAGATTTTATCAATTGCAGATATTGCCTCAGATGAATCATTGCAAACTATGACGCCTTTTCCTGCAGCAAGGCCGTCTGCTTTTACTACAAGTTTGTAATCAACTGATTTTACATAATCTTTGGCTTTTTTTGGATCTTCAAATACCTCAAATTGTGCAGTTGGAATTCCGTTTCGCTTCATGAAGTTTTTTGCCCACACCTTACTTGACTCTAACTGAGCTGCGTTTTTTGTTGGGCCAAATATAGAAAGTCCTCTTTTTATAAATTCGTCAACTATACCTTCAGAGAGAGGTCCTTCAGGACCTACAACGGTTAAACAATTATTTTCTTTTGCAAATTGTGCTAGTTGGTCTATTTGATCAACTGATATGTTTTGATTATTTTCTGTCCCTCCATTTCCCGGGGCAAAATATATCGTATCAACATGCGGACTCTGTTTGAGCTTCCACCCTAATGCATGCTCTCTTCCACCAGAACCCACCACAAGTACGTTAACCAATGAATTTGTTTTTCAGAATCTAGTATATAATCCAAGATTGATTTTAGAAATATTCATTAACGCATAATTGGGAGTTCTTGTGTTGTCAGACATAGACATAACAAAATCAATATATCTTTTCATACATGGAAGAAAAGATTTAGAGTCCCAAGCAATTAATGCATTGATATCAAAAGGATTTGGAAGAGATAAGATAGTTTCTGCCAAGCCAGACAAGGTAGGCGATATCGGAGATTATATGGCAATGCTTTGGATGCCACCAAACCCAGATCATATCAAGATTCAAAAGATAACAAAGGTTGAACCTGTAAAACCAGAAGGTATGATTGGTCTATGGAAAGGGGTATCAAAAGAAGACCTTCTTACAATACCTCTCAAGCAGGTTTGAATCAAATCATAGTTCTAAGATATCGTCAACTAGCGCACCAACAAAATCATCAAACTCTGAATCTGTAAACTGGATTTTTTCTACCGCCCCTTTTTCTTGGGCAGTTTTTGTAGCCTTAAGGTGATAGCAGATTCCATTTTTTGTCATTTCGTTGTAATAGTAATCTTCACATGAACAAAATGCAAGTTCAGGATCAAGCCAGTATTCTTTTTCTTTCCCAACTACGGTCCAGATATTTCTATTACTTGGAACAAAAAGATGAAATTTTACTCCCCTTGATGAAATGACCTTACCTATATTGTCAACCGTCACAAGAATTTAATGCAAAACGCTACGTATAACTTTTTGATGATAAGAACGAGAATTGTTCCTTCACATCCCGCATTAATACTTGAAGAAAAGGAGCGTCACATGATCATAACTGATCTGCATATCGGATTTGAAGCAAGTATGATTTCAAATGACATATTTGTAAAACCAGAAGATCTGGTATTTAGCATTCACAAGATTTTACAAGAGTTAATCAGATTAGAGTCACCTGATAGCCTCATCTTGTTGGGAGACATAAAAGCAGGAACACGTGCCATATCAAAGATCGAGCGGAGTGCTGTTCCTTCATTTTTTGAAATTGGAAAAATAATCAAAACTCTTGTCATACCTGGTAACCATGATGGAAACCTGCAAAAAATTATTCCATCTTGGGTTACAATGAGTAGTAGTACTGGAATGGTATTAGATGATACATTGCTCACACATGGACATGTGATGCCAACTGAAAACCTCTCACATGTAAATCGAATTATAATGGGGCATGTACATCCTGTTTATTTTCAGGAAGGCTCTGTAATGGATGGTCAGCGTGTCTGGGTTTCAATCAAGACAGATAAAAATCAGTTATTTCCTTCTACCACGGGGGATCTTGAGATAATCATAATTCCTTCATTTAATCGATATCTTTATGCAAGCCAAAAAAGATTTCATAAAAAATCAATCTCTCCCATTTTGAAATCCATAAAAAAATATCATTCTGTCAAAATTGTGACACTTGATGGTTCAATTATTGGTGATGAAACCATGATTACAAACGTACTGTAAAAACTAGATTATCTCATATGGCTCAAGCGATTTTTTTGTAGTTTCATTGCTACGTAACCATTCAAGTGTTTTTGCAAAAGAATCTGCAAGCTCAGTTGTTATTAGTACAGGAATTCCAAGCTCTACTGCTTTTCTTCGTATCTGATATTCATCATATAACATACCAACGTATTTTTCCAAAGTTGATGTGCTTGGTACGTTTATGATAAAATTTATCTTTCTTTGATAAAGCAGGTCTGCAATATTTGGTTTTCGTTCAGGTTCGCTAATTTTGTATACGACTTCAACGTTTCCAATTCTTTTATCAGACAAAAATTCTGCAGTATGCTCTGTTGCCAAGATCTTGTATCCCAGATTTTTCAATAACGCTGCAGTTTGGAGAAGTTTTTCTTTATTTTCAGAACCTCCAGCAGTTATCAGTACGGTGCCTTCTTTTGGAAGCGAATATCCAACAGAGATCAATCCCTTTGACAGTGCATCATAAAAACTCTCACCAAAACATGCTGCCTCTCCAGTTGACTGCATTTCAACTCCCAGAACTACGTCTGCTCCTTCAAGTTGCATAAATGAGAACTGAGGCACCTTTATTCCAAAATTATGGGTTTTTCGCCACCTGTCTGGAGGAATACTAGGAAGTGTTTTTCCAAGAACTGCTTGAGCTGCTAAACTAATCAAGTTCGTTTTAACAAATTTTGAGACAAATGGCATGGAGCGTGATGCTCGTATGTTAAGCTCAATAACGTAAACTCGGTCTTGGTTTATTAGAAATTGTAGATTAAATGGTCCTTTAATATTAAATGCGGTTGCAATTTTTTTAGTATAATCAAGTATTGTTTCTGTAACTTTGGTGCTCAAGCTCCACGGTGGAATACACATCATGGAATCTCCAGAGTGGACTCCGGCACCTTCAATGTGTTCCACTACAGCACCTATTACAACATTTTTTCCATCAGATACACCATCTACTTCGGCTTCATTTGAGTTTAACATGAACTTTGTAATTACGACAGGATAATCAGGAGACACATTTGTTGCCTCGTCAAGATATTTTTTAAGTTGTTCTTCTGACCATACAACTTTCATTGCCGCACCACTTAGAACATATGATGGTCTTACCAAAACAGGATATCCAACTTTAATTGCAAATTTTTTAGCATCAGGTAGGCTTGAAAATGCTTGCCATGGAGGTTGCATAATATGAAGATCGTCAAGTACCTTGCTGAAAGTTGAACGATTTTCTGCTCTGTCTATATCATCATGCGATGTTCCAATTATCTTTATTCCATTTTTTGCAAGCTTTGGTGTAAGATTGTTTGCCGTTTGTCCACCTACTGCAGTAACTATTCCATCTGGTTTTTCAAAATCCGAGATGTCAAGTATTCGTTCTAGTGTAAGCTCTTCAAAGTATAGCCTATCACAGATGTCATAATCAGTTGATACAGTTTCCGGATTGCAATTTATTACAGATACCTCATCTACACCATTTGCCTTGAGACCCCACACCATGTTTACTGTGCCCCAGTCAAATTCTACACTGCTACCTATTCTGTATGGACCTGCCCCCAAAACAGCTATCTTTCTTGGTTTGCTATCAATCTCAAAGTCATTTTCTGTTCCACCATATGTCAGGTACAGGTAATTGGTCTTCGCGGGCCACTCGGCCGAAAGTGTATCTATCCGTTTTACCACTGGAATAATCCCATATTCTTTTCTAATTTTTCGTATTTCAAGATCATCTTTTCCAACAAGACGACCAATTTGCTTGTCTGAGAATCCAATCTCTTTTGCCTTACGTAGAACCTTTAGATCAAGTGGTGTTTTTAGTTGTTTCTCGATATCAACAATATTTTTGATTTTTTCTATAAACCAAGGATCTACTGCTGAAAGTTTGTAGATTCTCTCAACTGATATTTCTTGTTTTATAGCGGCTGCAATATGATACAAAATTTTGTCATCAGGGTTTTGTAACTTGTTTTCAATTTCTTCAATGTCATATTTCTCATCAGGCATCCTGTTCGCGACAAGACCGTCATTTCCAATTTCTAACATGCGTATTGCTTTCTGAAATGATTCTTCAAAGCATCGCCCCACCCCCATTACTTCACCGACAGACTTCATAGTAGGTCCAAGATTACGATTTGCAAGCTCAAACTTGGTAAAATCCCATCGTGGGTGCTTGCATACAATATAGTCAAGTGATGGTTCAAAGCACGCAGTTGTGGTTTTTGTTATATGGTTTACAAGCTCTGGTAGTGTATAACCCATGTTGATTTTGGCTGCCATGTAAGCAATAGGATATCCTGTTGCCTTACTGGCAAGAGCAGATGAACGTGAAAGTCTAGGGTTCATTTCTATTGCAACATACCTATCCGAATTTGGATCTAGTCCAAACTGTATGTTGCACTCTCCAACTATTCCAACATGTTTTGCTGCACGTAATGCAGCAGACCTTAGCATTTGATATTCATGATTATCAAGTGTCTGAGAAGGAGCAACTACAATGTTATCACCAGTATGTACCCGCATTGAAAGTACATTTTCCATGTTACAAATTATTACATTGTTACCATGATAGTCTGCCATAACCTCATATTCGATTTGTTTCCAATTTCCAATGTATTCCTCGATTAGAACTTGACCCACAAGACTTGCATTCAATCCTCTTGATACAATCTCATGTAACTCAATCTCATTATGTGCAACACCGCCACCTTTTCCACCTAGTGTGTATGCTACACGTATGATTACCGGATATCCAAGATCTTGTGCTACTTTTTTTGCTTCCTCAAAATTGTATACCGTTTTACTTTTGAGTACTGGAACATGACATTCAATCATAGAATCTTTGAAGAGTTGTCTGTCTTCAGTTGCTTGAATTCCTTTTATCTGGGTTCCTAGCACCTTGACGCCATATTTCTTTAATACGCCTATTTCGTCAAGCTTTACTCCACAGTTTAGCGCAGTTTGTCCACCAAATCCAAGCATTAAACCGTCTGGTCTTTCAGATTCTATAATGGATTCCACATATTGTGGATTTACTGGGATAGAATACACCTTGTCTGCAAATCTTGTATCAGTCTGAATTGTTGCAATATTTGGATTTACAAGAATGCTATTGATCCCTTCTTCTTTGATGGCTTTGAGGCATTGGCTACCGGAGTAATCGAATTGGCGGTCATTTTAGTGACTTTCGCCTGCTTCTCCGATTTTAATGGCTCCACTACCAAGAACAAGAATCTTTTTCAGCGATTCATTTTTTGGCATTTTCCTCCCCTATGAGTTTCTTGAGTTCTTCAAAAACAAACATACAATCAAAAGGTCCAGGTGAAGCTTCTGGATGAAACTGAACTGCGATTATCTTTTTTTCCTTGTGTCTTATTCCTTCCACAGTTTTGTCATCAGCATTAGTAAACCATAATTTGAAATCAGTTTTCTTTAGAGATTCAGGATCAATGCAATATCCATGATTTTGACTTGTCACATAAACCTGATTTGTATCCAAATCAATACAAGATTTGTTTTGTCCCCTATGACCATACTTGAGTTTGTATGTTTCAGCCCCCCCTGCAAGACCCAGTATTTGTGCACCAAGACATATTCCAAGTGTAGGTATGTTTTTGTCAATTAACGCTTTAGCTGTTTTCATGGTATCACCACATTTTATTGGATCGCCTGGACCATTCGACAATACAACACCACGTGGGTTATATGAAAGAATTTTTTCAATAGAATAATTCCAAGGAACCCTAATCACCTTGTATCCGAGTTTTCGTATATTACGAAGTATTGCGTTTTTTACACCAGTATCTACAACAACAATTGATTCTTGCTCTTTTCCATAAACTTCAGGTTGTTTTGTAGAAACGACATTCATGAATTCTTCATCATTGTATTTTTTTGCAGATGCCAAACTTTTCTTTAATTCATTTTCATCTATTTCTTTATCAGATACTGCAAGTGCTGCCATCATGACACCTTTTGTCCTAAGTTTTGTAGTAAGTGCACGAGTATCAATTCCAGATATGCCTGGAACTTTTTCATTGTGCAACCATTCATCAAGTGTCATTTGTAAACTCCAATGACTGGCAGTAAGTGATAATTCGTGTACTACAAGTCCCCTTGCCTGGATCCTATCTGATTCAGAGTTTTGCTTTATGCCATCTTCATCTTTTACAGATATGTCAGGCACACCATAGTTTCCAACAAGAGGATAGGTAAGCGTCAATATCTGACCACTATATGATGGATCAGTTAGTGCTTCAACATATCCTGCCATACCAGTATTGAATACGGCTTCACCAAAAACTGTAGTAGAATAACCAAATCCCGTTCCGTCAAAAACAGTTCCATCTTCCAAAACAAGCTTACCAAACTTGTTTGCATGTTTGGCTTTCTTTATTGGAATTTCTGAAACCCTCAGCAACTGAATTAAAATGAGAATTTAAGTTTTATGTAGATCTTTGGTTGTTGTTCTGGTTTTGGTTTATAGAGCCTTGAACTGTTCGCTCCATTTGTAATAGGCACGAATCATTTCCATGCTGACACTTGGTTTTCTTCTTGAAATTATTTCCTTAAAATCAGATATCGAAATAGGTCGTGGTTGGGATTTATTTTCTTCTCCTACCACTGGCTCGCTAAAACTTGGAGAATGGAACAAGTCGTTTACTACCATCAATTGAGCTGATTGACAAATATCCTTAATGTCACTTGCGCTATGGCCATCTGCCATCTTTGCAAGTTCTGCAGTCTTTACATTTTCCTCTTTTTTCAGTGGTGCAGTATACAAATCAAACAAGTTTATTCTTGCTTCAAGCGTAGGTAGTGAAACGTAGATTCTTTTCGTAAATCTTCTAAGAAATGGCCAATCAAGACTCCATGGTTTGTTTGTTGCACCAATTACGTATAGTTTAAGATCCTTTCCTTTTCCATTTATTCCATCCATTTCAGTTAAGAATTGGTTTTTTACTCTAATTTCGCCACCTACTTCACTATTGCGATTTCCAAGAAGTGAATCAACCTCATCAATAAACAAAATTACTGGAAGTCCTTCTTTTTCAGCTAGTCCTCGTGCCATCGAAAATAGCTTTGAGACATTCTTTTCTGCTTCTCCTAGCCACTTACTCATCATAGAAGCTGCATCTACGTTTATGAAATATCCATCAATCTCACTTGCAGTAGCTGCTGCCAAAATTGTTTTTCCACATCCTGGTGGTCCATACAACAAAATTCCACGAGGCCATCCAAGTGGGAATAAATCTGGTCTTTTAGCAGGATATACGATTGATTCTCTTAGTGCGTTTTTAGCATCATCTAGTCCTACTACTTCTTCCCAGCTTATGTTGGGTTTTTCTTTCATGATTAAGGAGTCAAGTTCGTTTCTTGTTAGGCTCTGTTTCTGTTCTTCAGGAGTTGCCTTAGAGTCTACCACTGGTTCAACTGGCATGGTATTCATTTGTAGTGCCTTGATGCGGTTCTGATATGCCGCCACACGTTCTTGATATACCCGGTTTAGTTTGTTTTCTGGGTAAAGATTGATTAGTTTTACAAGTGATTCAATTGCCCTTTGATAATTCGATATTGCCATGCCTCGTGCACCTTGAGAATCCAGCTTTATTGCCTCAGCGGCGAACTTGCTGGCACTGTTTTCTAATTCTTGCGGGGCTAGGCTCATAATATCACAGTCTAGATCTCAACTGCGGTTCTTTCAAGGTAATCACTGGTGTTAACTCGTCTAGAAGAATTTGTTAAATTAATTGAACTAGTTTCTGCCTTTTGCTCAACTATCGACACTACTGGACTAGGTGTGTGCTTAAGTGGAAGACCGTAATCATCAAGTCGTGTTTGGACTGTATGACCAAGTTCTAAATTATGTGTAACCTCATCATGAAGATGTTGAATCTGATGAAAAGCAACCTCTGCTGATACTACAAGATCTTCTAGATCATTTTTGAGCGAATTTACAGAATTTGAGGCGTGTAATAGTACACCGATGAATTCTTCTAAAAACAATTTTATGTCTTTTTTATCCTTATACTTGGTAAGAAGATACTCAGAGGCTAAAATTATCTGTCGCAAGTCTTTTAGTTCTTCAACTGATAATGACTCTATGAAGTCATCATGGTCTTTTCCCTTTTGAATAATTTTTTGTTCAATTTTACCCGACAATATTTTTATTTTTGACAAATACGCATTCAGGTTTTCCTGGCTCTCTTGCTTTGAGAAATGTAACATTGTGTTTGCTTACGATAAATCTACATTAGGGAATTGCTTGTTTATTTTAGAGTCAGCAATCAATTTAGCTTCATCAAGTAATCTTCTTGAAATTTCATTGGCCACGCCAAAATCAAGATTCGCGCTTGCCAAGTGTGCAGAATCTATTATGATTCCGCCAATTAATAGGGATAATTCGCCCAGTTGAGAATCTAACTGTGGCATAATTCCAAGCATTCTTGAACGCAGTGTTCTGACAACAGACACGGTGGGTGACAAGACTACTGGTAGGTTGCCCAAACCAACTATAGAATCAAGGCTACGTCTTATCTGTCGTAGCGACTCTATGATGAATGAAATCTCAAATTCGTCTTTGATTTGGTTTTTCAGTATTTCGAGTGATTCATGCGTTTCATCGTTTCTTCTGTATAGTTCTAGGTTTTTTCTATCAAGTTCTTGTCTTTTTTGAACCAAGATGTCAAGTAATATATCCACTATTTCTACCGCGTAGTCTACCCTTGGCTTGAGTGTAGTTGCACGTATTAGATTGGTCTTTGAATCATATTCTATTTTCCATTTAGACTGGCTTATCATCTGAACATTAGATTAATTCTAGATATATCAAATTCGTGTACTTTCGTAACCTGTAACCATAGTAACATTCCTAGTAGATACAGCTTAGTATTTTTTCTAGCCTTTGTTCAATGAATTTAGCTATTCAGTTTACCTTTCAATCAATCAAGTTCTGTCCATGGTCAAAGGTCAGGATTTAGCTGTAAGTCTAGAGGAATTCGGACTCAGCAAATACGAAGCACAGGCCTATGTCACTTTGATTACTAAGGGAACCATATCTGCAAGTGAGCTTGCATATTACTCGAATTTACCACGAACCAAAGTTTATCCCACATTGCTAAAACTTGAAAAAAAGAAGATTGCAATTATTTCAAAAAGTAAGCCAATCATGTGTACCGCAATAGCACCAGAAGATGCCTTTGATGAGTTGATTCAAGAACAGATCAATAGAGTAAATGCCATGAATAGTTTAATTACAAAACTAAAACAGCTTAGCGAAGACAGTAAAAAAGCAAGGGGTTCAGAAGAGAAAAGATACTTTCATCTTGCGCCAAACTATGTATTCAAACAATTACAATCCATGATTGAAGGATCCAAGACATCCATACATGCAATGGTAGATTCATGGGGATTGAACTTGCTTTCACAATGCAAGGATTCCCTAATTCATGCGATGCGGAAAAATATAGATGTCAAGATAGTCATACCATCAAATTTGGTTGGTACTGAAACGTTTCATCAATTACCAGCAGGAATAAAACTAAAGACATCAGATATTTCACAAAATATGGCAATCTTTGATGATTCTGAATTCATTATGATAAACAGTAACAATGGAAAAGGTGCCATATTCTTATCAACGGATGTTCTTGCCACAAATCAAGTGAAGGCATTTGAGCAAATGTGGAAGAGTGGGATCAAGATAAACAATTTGATAGATATGACAAAAAGCGAAGCTCAAGAAACACTGAAGGCAATACAGGTTATAAGCGAAAGCGGTTTGGGTTATGTCTTAAATTCAATGTTGAATTCAAAAAACAAAGGAATTGATCTTATGACATTCCTAAACAAGAATGGCATAGACTTGTCTGCAAAAACACTAGACGAGGTCATATTACTTCTCAATTCCACATTAGACATAACATGCTCTGGAAATCTATACTATGAGTCAAGCTCAAATCATTTTGTAATTGAATCTAAAGTCAACAGTGGACATTCTATACCATGGGCATTACTGCTTGAAGGGTATCTTAATAAAAATGGTATCAAGACAAAAATGATTTATAATGATCACCAGCACAGCGGCGAAAAGATACACATCAAAATAGATTCTAAAGTTAATTTCAATAATTTGTAGTGAAAAATCATCAAAAAACATGGGTAAAACTTTATATTGATTTCATATAGAGTCAACCTTAATGCAAAAAACAGTATTCAAAATAGCTGGCATTGCATCATTAATTGTACTGGCTTCCTCCATATTGGCAATCAATGCACCTGCATATGCAATATGGGGTCACGGAGTATCATATGGACCACAGTATGGAGCAGGACCATACGATTCATACAACAATGGACTAAAAATAAATGGAATATCGTTTGATATTTCAAAGAGTCCAACAACTATACCTGCACAGAAACTTTATGTTGGTATAACAAACATGGTAACCATAAAAATATACCATCATGCAAGTCCACAATTCATCAATCATGTGGCCTTATTCATGAACCTAAAGGGCACACTACCAGCAACATACAAAAGTGATACATCTATTGCATGGGATAGAGATTCAGGCATCACAACAACCGACCCACATGGCATAATAAAAAAAGCAACTGCCGACATAACATACGATAAACAATACATGTACATTACATTTCAAATCACACCAGCAAATACAATGGATACATCCCATCTGATAATTCAATCATGGGATAACAAATTATCGGCAGGCACAGAAGTGGTAATGAATGCAATAAAGATCGGATATTTGCCGGAGTCATTCTCAAGATAGAGAGTAGACCTTCACACTTCATTTTTGTACCTTTATAATATCAAGAACTTTACCTGATTTCTAAATGCATCGATTGCCACCAGAGTTTAACTTAAAAAAAATTGAAGACGATGTGCGAAAAAATCTTGATGCAGACTTAGAAAAAAAGATTTTTGAGTCATCAAATAAAACAAAGAAAATTGCATTCATAGAGGGCCCGCCTACAATGAATGGCATACCACATGCGGGTCATCTTCGAGGAAGAATAATCAAAGATGTATGGTACAGATACACCACACTTCAGGGCTATAAGATAATTTTTAATGCAGGGTGGGATACACAAGGACTTCCTGTTGAATTGCAAGCAGAAAAAGAATTGGGAATAACAGGAAGTAAATCACAAGTCTTGGAATCAGTAGGAATTGAAAAAATTGTTTCCGAATGTAAAAAAATTGTTCACAGATTTAACGAAAAGTGGGTAGAGGTAGACAATCTTCTTGGAATGTCATTTAATCAAAAAAAAGCATACTGGACATACAAAGATGAATACATCGAACGAGAGTGGCAATACCTAAAAAAAGCAAATCAGAGTGGCATACTTTCAGAAGCATACAAAGTAGTAGCTTATTGTCCAAGTTGCCAAACATCACTTAGTCATGCTGAAGTCAATCAAGGATATGAGATGGTTCAAGACCCTTCACTTTACTACAAAGTAAAATTACGTGATGAAGATCTATACTTGATAGTTTGGACAACCATGCCGTTTACGCTTGTAACTGATGCAATGGTAGGAGTTAATCCAGACGAGAATTATGTTCATGTAAAAGTAGGAAATGAGATCTGGCTCATAGGTGAGAAACGCTTAGAGGAATTTATGAAAGAAGTGAGAATAGAAGACTATTCCATCATCAAAACTGTAAAAGGCAATTCATTAGAAATGAAAAAATACATCCATCCTTTATCAGGCGAAATTCCAGGATTGCAAGAAAAGACAATGCTTCCTTCGTTCCACTGTGTAGTAGCAGAAAATTTTGTTGACATTCAAACAGGAAGTGGATTAGTACACTTGTCACCAGCAAATGGTGAAGAAGACTTCGAGATTGCGAATAAGAGATCAGTGCCCATGTTTAATCCAATAGATGACAATGCACAATTTACAGAGAAGGCAGGTGCCTATGCAGGTCTTTTTGTAAGAGATGCAGATGAAAAGATTGTAAGTTCTTTAAAAGAAAAAGGTGCGTTGATAAAGATTGGTAAGATAAAACATCAATATCCGCTATGTTGGAGATCACACCACAAACTTTTATGGTTAGCACGGAGAGGATTCTTCTATTTTCTTGATAGATTAGGAGACAAAGCAATAAAAGCTGCGGAAAATGTAGAATACTTTTTTGAGCCACCTCGCAACAGGTTTCTTGAAATAATAAAAGATAAACATCCTTGGTGCATCTCAAGGGAGAGAATTTGGGGATGCCCGCTTCCCATATGGACTTGCTCAAGTTGTAACAATCGCAGATGGTTTTTTACAAGAAAAGAGATTGTTGATGCGTCCTTAGACTTGCCAGATGGCCCAAACTTTGAGTTACACAGGCCATGGATAGACAAGGTTACTATAAAGTGTGACAAGTGTAGTGCGAAAATGGAAAGAGAACAATTTGTTTTGGATACATGGCACAACAGTGGTGCTGCACCATTTTCTTCGCTAAGTGATTCAGAGTATAAAGAATTCATTCCAGCAATGTTTCTTACGGAGGGAATAGACCAAACACGTGGTTGGGCATATACATTATTGATAGAAAATGTAATCTTCAATGATGCCCCCGTTGCACCATTTAGATCATTTCTGTTTCAAGGACATGTACTTGATAAAAATGGAAACAAGATGAGTAAAAGTCTCGGAAATGTTCTTGATGCAACTGAGCTATTGAACAAGTATCCAGTTGATTTGATTAGGCTTTATTTTATGTGGAAATCGAGTCCGATTGAACCAATTAATTTCAGTACTGATGAACTTGTTGCAAGACCATATCAGATACTAAGTACTTTATATCATCTACACTTGTATTTTAAACAAAACAGTGAGTTTGATAAATTTGAAAAAAAATACACCACACAGTGGGCAAAAGAAAAACTTCTTTTAAAAGAACCAGAGGCATGGATATTATCGAAGCTTCAAAAATTAATTTCAACAGTAAAAGAATTACAAGACAAGTGTAGGTTTCATGAATCAACTCGTGCAATAGATGATTATATTATAAATTCAGTAAGTCAAGTATATATTCCAATAATACGTGAAGAACTTTGGGCAGAAGACGATACACAAAAAGAAAGAAGATACTCCGTTTATGCTACGCTTTCTGCCATTTTGCGAACACTGGATATCTTGCTGCATCCAGTGTGTCCTTTCATAACGCAGTATCTATATAGTAACATATTTGAGGAAACCAAGCACATCCTACTTGATGAATTTCCCAAACCCCAAACCAGCTTGATAAATGACAAGGTGGAAGAATCTTTTGACTTGATGAAAGAAGCCGTATCAGTTTCTGCTGCAGCCAGAATGAAAGGCAAGCTAAAGCGAAGATGGCCTTTGAATCATGCCATAATTTGTCTTGAGCCCAATCAGCGTTCTAAGCTTGAATCATTATCGGATTTACTACTTTCACAACTTAACGTTGAAAAATACGAGATCAAGGAAATTCAAAAATCAGAAGGATTAGAACAAGTTGCGGAATTTCTTAAAGCAGGACTGCCTATTTTGCCAAAAATTGAACTTGATAGAAAAAAAGTTGGTCCGAAAGCAAAGCAAGACATGAACAGGTTACTATCAAAATTTGCTGAAATCGAACCCTCAAAGATTTTAGATGAATTACTTGCAAGTGGATCTTTTACTTTTGATTTTGGTGACAACAAAATAGTATTGGACCGTGATGACTTTGTTGTTGGATTTACAGAGAAAAAGGAATACGCCATGGCAAGTCGTGACTCGCTGGTCGTATTTATCAGCACTGCAAGAAATCGCGAAATGTTGGCACGTGGTCTATTAAGAGATATTGCACGAAGAATACAGGTATTAAGAAAAGAAAAGGGTTATAATCCAACGGATATCCTAAACACAGCACATATTTTAGACCTAGACGAAGAATCGCAGGAAATGATTCAAGAAAAACAAAAAGATTTGGCATTTCTTGTAAGGGTAAAGAAAATAGAGTTTTCTGACACTGCTAAAACCTACAAATATGAAGATGTCGATGGTCAAAAGATTCGAATCTCAGTGGAATAGGGTTTTATCCATTCAATTAAATAATTAAATTGTAGATAATAAGCATGCCAAAACAAATTACCCTTGACGGATGGCTGTTATCTCACTTTTCTGTGCTTTTAAAAAAGGGTTCGTCTCATGTTGGCAAGACCACGACTCCAATCATATTATATCGAAATACTATGGAAGAGGAGGGAGAATCATATCAGGAAACCGTTTGTACATTGGTTGAAGGATATGTGGTAGTTCAGGTAATCACGTCTGGCGGAGGTATAGTACCTAGCTTCCAGCAACAATTCGTATTTACTCTGGACGAGTTCCCCCTATGGTTAATGAAGAAAAGCAAAGATCTGCTTTTAACTTCCATAGACTATCTAGAAGAACAATTCAGGTAAATATCAGACAAACTAGGATCGACAATCAACATAATGTAATTATATTTGAAAATTATTAATAATCAAATCAAGATGTTTTGGAGATAGAACCAAGTGTCTTATGACACCTATCTTGCCATGGTCCTACTCCAAAACTATTTCTAGTCTCATACAAGGTATTTTTAACTCTCTTTATCATAAAAATTCTAATTTGTGATATTTGAAAAATAAAGAGAATTAGAATAGAATTTGAGATCATAACAAATCAGAAATTAGCAAAATTCAACAAACAGATTATAAGACCATAAAAATGACAAACCATCATGCGCCTGCTAGAATATCAAGCAAAGTCGTTATTTGCAGAATATGGCATTCCTATTCCAAAGGGATTAACATCAACCGATATTGAACAGGGTAGAAAAGATGCCAATGCTTTAGGGTTTCCGTTTGTGATAAAAGCTCAGATGGCAGTAGGTGGAAGAGGAAAAGCTGGCGCAATTCAAAAATGTCATAATGCCGATGAATTTGAATTAAAATATCCAGAAATCATGCAAAAAGTAGTCAAGGGCGAAAAGACAAAAGCAATACTTCTTGAAAAAATGGCAGATATTAAAAAAGAATTGTATTTATCTTTATTTTTAAATCGCGGTAAACGATGCTATACTATAATTACTTCCTCAGAAGGAGGTGTGGAAATAGAATCTGTAAAGAGTCAGATAATACGCGAAGTTGGTCTTGGAAACGTAGATGCTAAAACTGCAGAAGAGGTTGGAAAAGAGATTGGCCTGAAAGACAAGTCGTTGGCTCAGTTCGTAGACATATTACAAAAATTATCAAAAGTAACGGTGGAAAAAGAAGCAGAGCTTGCTGAAATTAACCCGCTTGCAATACTAAAGGACGATTCACTTGTAGCACTAGATGGCAAAGTCATAATTGATGATAATTCAATGTTCAGACACGATGAGTTAAGAAAGTTTCAAGAGATTTCAGAATTAGAAGAAAAAGCAGAAAAAAGCGGTTTTTCACTAGTAGAGTTAGATGGAAACATAGCAGTTGTTGGAAATGGTGCAGGATTGGTCATGTCTACACTTGACATGTTATCAGACCATGGAGGAAAACCAGCCTGTTTTTTGGACGTGGGTGGAGGGGCTACTACAGAGACAGTATATGAAGCACTTACACTAATTAGTAAAATGAAAAAAGTAAAAGGCATACTAGTAAATCTTTACGGAGGAATTGTAAAAACAACAACTGTTGCTACTGCCTTTATCAAAGCATATGAAAATAAAGTTATTGACATACCAGTATTTGCAAGAATGTCTGGATCAGAAGCAGACAAATCAAAAGAAATGCTAAAAGGTTCAAGAACTAAAATGTTTGATACAATTGAAGAAGCAATAAATGCTGCAGTGATTGAGGTAAACAAAAATGGTTGATCTTTTTGAATTACTAATTGGAAAAGAAGGAGAAAACGACTATAAGAAAAAACCAGTTATTGTACAAGGTATAACTGGCAAGTTTGGATCATTTCATACACAACAAATGCGTGCATATGGAACCAATATTGTAGCTGGGGTTACACCAGGAAAGGGTGGACAAAAAATTGAAGAAATACCAATCTATGAAAACATGAAAGATGCGGTATCAGCAACAGGTGCAAAAATTTCAATTGTTTTTGTACCTGCAAAGTTTTTTCTTAGTGCTGCAATAGATGCCCTTGAATCAGGCATAAAATTGTTAATTGCAATTCCAGAACACGTACCAGTCAAAGATGCATTAACAGTAGTTGACTTGGCAAAAAAGAAAGATGCCATAGTGATAGGACCAAATACTCCAGGCATAATAATTCCAGGAGTAATCAAGATCGGAATTATGCCTGCATCACCGTTCAAACCGGGAAGAATAGCTGTTCTCTCAAGAAGTGGAACTTTGATGTACGAAGTGTCCCACAATTTATCACTTGCAAATTTTGGTCAAAGCATTTGTTTAGGAATTGGGGGTGACCCCATCAATGGTACTCCCTTAATCGAAGCATTTGAAAGAATCCGCAATGGAACTAATGTTGATGGTGTTGTAGTAGTTGGAGAAATTGGAGGAGATGCGGAAGAGATGCTTGCACAACATATCATTGATACTAAATTTGACAAACCAGTAGTTGCATACATCGCAGGAAGAGCCGCACCAAAAGAGAAACGAATGGGACATGCCGGTGCAATAATTTATGGAAATTATGGCTCTGCAGAATCAAAGGTTTCAATGTATGCCAAGGCTAACGTCCCTGTTGCAAAAAGACCCGCTGAAGTACCCATGTTACTTGCAGGTAAGATGGAAAAAGGTAGAATCAAATAGTAGATAAGAAAAGGAAAGAAAATGCCAATTACAGATCCATTAAAAAAACAAATTGCTCAAAAGGCAAGATTACACTTTAAAGTATGTTTTTCATGTGGCGCAAAGAACCCAATGAGTGCTACAAGATGCAGAAAGTGTCGCAACACATACCTCAGACTTAAAAACAGAACGTTAGGAATAAAGAAGTAACTAGCAGTTCCCACAACAGCCGCAACCATCTGGCATAATTTTTAACCTATTGTTTGTTTCATGTTTTATTTTTTGATAATGTGCAATATTCATGATTCGATCTACTATGGATTGTGATTTAGTTATGGTATTGACCCACTTCTCAATTTCAGAAAGATCATAATTGTCTCCGCTTGATAGAATATTTTTAAACACATCTTTTATTGTGGTCTCATCTTCCGGTTTCAGTTGTGTATCTCTGGTTACTTGTTTTATTTGTCCAAGTAACATTATCGAAGTGCTATTCAAGATATGATTTATAATGCAAAAACAGTATAAAGAATTTATCACATATCAAGATCTTGATATATTAGGAACTGTAACCTTTCCTGGATAGTTGTTTATAATAAATTTCAAAAATTATGAAGAAATCGCGGGTCCAAAAGCAGTACGACTTGCAAAAATAGCATCAAAAGTAGCAAAAAAACATAGATTGGAGATAGTTGTATGTCCACCCCAACATCTCTTGTCAGAAGTTGCTAAAGTACCTGTTACTGTATTCGCACAGCATCTTGATGTTTTGAATCCTGGAAGTACCACAGGATTTGTAATACCTGAGCTTACAAAAAAATCAGGCATTACAGGTTCACTTATAAATCATAGTGAACATAGAATTTCTCCAAAAGAAATTGAAACTCTAATAGTACGTCTAAGAGAGCTTAAGATGAAATCGGTGGTATGTGTAAGAGATGTGAACGAAGTAGAAACATATGTCAAACTAAATCCAGATTACATTGCAATAGAACCTCCTGAGCTAATTGGATCAGGAAAAGCAGTATCAAAAGAAAAACCTGAAATTATTACAAAATCAGTCATGGTAGTAAAAAACGCCAAGAATAAGACACGCCTATTATGCGGAGCAGGAATCGTTTCAGGCAAAGATGTATCACGTGCAATAGAGCTTGGCGCAAAAGGAATACTTGTGGCAAGTGGAATTGTAAAAGCAAGAGATTGGCAAAAAATCATTGAAGAGTTTGCCAATGCATTCAAATGAAATTAATATGTAAAACTGAGTAACATATACAAAGAATGTTATATCAGATATTAATGAATTAAATTCATGACAGTTGACAATGAAATTCTTGAAGAGCTTAAGAAAATACGAGAGGCACTCAGTCCCAAAGTAGAACCAACCAAACCAGCTCCAAAAGGCATGTTAGCAGAATTTAAGGAGTTTATTGGAAAAGCTGGGGTACTAGGACTAGCAATAGGATTCATCATGGGAACGGCCATAGGAAAAGTTGTAACTGCCCTAGTTCAGGATCTCATCATGCCAATACCAGGAGCATTTATTCCCGGCGGAGATTGGCGAAAGGCAATTGTCAACATACCAGTAAGTGGTGGAATAAATTTTGGAATAGGAGATTTTGTCGGAGTAATAATTGATTTTATGATCATCTCAGTAGTTATCTTTTTCATCGCAAAATTCGGTAGAAAAGCAGGAATGAAATAATATTTTGTTGCGTATATTAAAATATACAAAGTGTGATGATTTTACATGTTACCAAGACTAGAATCAATAAAACAAGCTAGGTTAAAGATAGGTCTAACACAACAAAAACTAGCATCACTTACTGGAGTCAGTACATCTATGATAAACCAGATAGAGTCAGGTAGATGCCAGCCAAGTTATGCAACTGCCAGAAAAATTTTTGAAGTATTATGGTCACTTGAAAGCCAATCTTCAACTAAAGCAGGCGATATTTGTAGCAAAGATATTGCTAAACTAAAAACCACAGATTCATTACATGATGCTATAAAAATGATGCAAGACCTATCCATCAGCCAGATTCCAGTATTTGCAGGAAACGAGGTTGTAGGCCTCATCACTGAAGATGGGATTGTAAAACATTTGTTGGATAATGATGAAACAGAAAGAAAAAAGATCAAACTCTTGGAAATCATGGATCCAAGACCTCCTATTGTTGAGTTTAACACACCGGTTAAGACACTTGTCTCATTAGTACGATTCTCAAAGTGTGTATTGATATCAAAAAACAGCAAGATAGTTGGAATAATTACAGCATCGGACACTCTAAAACTAGTAGAATAACCTCTCCTATTTTGAGTGTGAACAAAGCTCCGTTAACACACCATGAAGTGACTTGGGATGAATAAATGTAATTTTTGTCCCTCTTGACCCTGGTCTTACTTCACCCAAGAATTTGACTCCACAAGTTTTCATCCTATCGACCACACCCTCAATTCCGTCGGTTTCAAGTGCTACATGATGTAATCCTTCACCTTTTGTAGCTAAAAATTTCTTAATTGGGCTAGTTTCCTTTGTTGGTTCCATTAGTTCAATTCTAGAATTATTAAGATGTAGTATTGCAACTCGGACACCTTCTGTTTCTACTGTTTCAAATTCAATTTGTTTTATCCCTAAAGCTGTTTGGTATTCCTTTACTGCTTCATCTAAATTGTTTACTGCAATAGCTACATGATCAAGTCTCATTCTAGAATGCCTCCTTTGGTCGATATATGCCAAAAACCTCTCTAAAGGTATTGCTGATTTCACCCAATGTCGCATAGCTTTTTACAGAGTCCAATATGTATGGCATTAGGTTTTCATTCTTGTCAGCAGCTGATTTCAGCTTGGAAAGGGCATCTTCAACTTTTTTGTTATCTCTTGTGCTTCTTAACTCCTCTAGGTTTTGAATCTGCTTGTCTTGGATACTATTATCAATTTTCATAATTTCGGGTTTTTGTTCTGTTGTGTCAGTAAACTTGTTGACCCCAACAATTATTCTTTCATTTTTGTCAATTTCTTGTTTTAATCTATAAGCATTCTGTCTGATTTCAGATTGGAAGAAGCCTCTCTCTATTCCAGCCATAGAACCACCCATCCTGTCAATTTTTTTGAGATATTTATTTACTTGATCCTCAATTTCATCAGTCAAATATTCAACATAATAAGAACCTGCCAAAGGATCGACAGTTTTTGTAATACCGCTCTCATATCCTACAATTTGTTGTGTTCTTAAAGCAATTTTTACAGCAGCCTCGGTTGGAAGAGCTAGCGCTTCATCTTTTGAGTTTGTGTGTAATGACTGGCATCCTCCCAATACTGCTGCCATTGATTGTATTGCAACCCTAATTATGTTATTATCTGGTTGCTGAGCTGTCAAAGATTCACCACTTGTTTGAACATGGAATTTTAGCTGAAGCGATTTTGGATCACGCGCGTGAAATCTCTGTTTTAGTATTTTGGAATATATTCTTCTTGCCGCACGAAATTTTGCAATCTCTTCTAGAAATTCATTTGTGCAGCAAAAGAAAAACGACAGTCTCGGAGCAAATTTGTCAATCTTGAGTCCTCTTTCAACACAGGTCTCAATGTATTCTATTGCATTTGCCATCGTAAAAGCAACTTCTTGAATTGCGTTACACCCAGCCTCTCGCATGTGATATCCGGATATTGATATAGGATACCATTGTGGGACTTTTTTGGAACAATATTCTATCATGTCTCCAATTAATCGCATAGAAGGTCTCGGAGGATAGATGTAGGTATTTCTTGCAATGTATTCTTTGAGTATATCATTTTGTGTTGTTCCTCTTAATTTCTCGCTTGAAACTCCTTGTGAATCACCTGTTGCAATATAAAGTGAAAGCAGTGTTGACGCTGTAGAATTAATTGTCATAGAAGTACTTACTTTATCAAGTGGTATTCCATTAAAACATGTCATCATGTCTTTGAGTGACGTAATTGATACTCCAACTTTTCCAACCTCACCTTCTGCATGACAGTCATCAGCATCATATCCTATCTGAGTTGGCAAGTCAAATGCCATGCTAAGACCAGTTTGTCCTCTTTCGAGCAGATACTTGAATCGCTGGTTTGTTTGATCAGCAGTACCAAAACCAGTATACTGTCTCATAGTCCAAAGCCTATCACGATACATTCCAGGATGTATCCCCCTTGTGAATGGATACTTTCCGGGTTGCTCATTCTTACTGCGAGGTTTTATTTTAGAATCGTAGAATTTTTTCACAGTAATGTTGGAATCAGTCTTTATTTTTTCTGCCATTTACTTTATCTCCTTTGTTATCTTTTCTGCGGCTGTGAAAGGATCCATTTCTTTTGATTGTACTTTTCTTAAGTATGTTGCATACATTTTGCTCTCATCAAGCATTGTACTGACTTTATTTTTGACATTATTTAAAACAATATCTCTTAGTTCTACATCTAGCCTAGATTTCTCACTTTGTTTTTTTGTCTTTTTCTTTATCTCCATTAGTTCATAGAGTTTTTTTGCAAAATCAGATACGCCCTTGCTTGATTTGGCTGATGTCATAAGAATTATTGGGTTTTTTTCCGACATGCCAATAAAATCTCTAACAGAATCAAATAGCTGGTTTGCACCAGGAAGATCTCCTTTGTTTATCAAGTAAATATCACCAATCTCGGTAAGTCCAGCTTTTATTGTCTGGATATTATCACCAGTATTTGGATTAAACACAACAACTGTTACATCCACTATTTTAGATATGTCGATTTCGGTTTGTCCTGCACCTACACTTTCAATTATTATCGGATCAAATCCAGCATATTCTAGTATTCGAATACTATTTCGTAATGCAGACGATATAGCTCCTGTAGCACCCCTTGATGCCATGCTTCGAATATACGTTCCGGAATCAGTAGATTCGATCATGCGAACTCTATCACCCAAGATTGCTCCACCTGTGAGATGACTGGTGGGGTCTATGGCAAGCACAGCTGCATTGCATCCAAGCTTGTTTAGTTCGATGCTAGTTTTGTTAATCAAAGTGCTTTTGCCTGCACCTGCAGGACCGGTTATACCTATTTTGAATGATTTTCCAGACATCTTGAAGATTTTTTTAACTAATGATTTTGCATCAGATTCGTCGTTTTCTATTATTGATATGGCTCGTGCTATTGCCCTCCTGTTTCCTGCCTTTATCTCTTTTACCAAGTCCATATGGAATAATCACGTAGTGGAACCACAATAAAATCTTCTTGTTACACTCCTAAGTTACTTTAGGATTATTCCAACCAACTGTTAAAACCGTTTACTTTGACGATGTTTTATTATTCATTATACGAATTGCTTTTTCAGACATTTTTCCTTTAAGAAGATCAAGTGCATCTATTTCTATAGATGACATATCGTCATTGTCTAAATGTGGATTATCACTCATACATGTACTATGTGGCTCATATAATAGAGTCCTAGCTTGTGCTTATAGCTACAAACTAAAGATGAGTCCGGATCTATAATTCTTATCAAATAAAGGTTTTAAAGACCAAAAAACACTTCCAAGATCGATGTCCCAGAAAGCACAAATAAAACGTGTAAGAATTCTTGTGGCAAAGCTAGGCCTTGACGGTCATGACAGAGGAGCACTAGTATTATGCAGAGCTTTCAGGGATGCAGGAATGGAAGTGATTTATTCTGGACTTTTTGCCACGCCAGAAAGAATAGCCCAGATAGTAGAAGACGAAGATGTGAACGTAGTTGCATTAAGCTTACTAAATGGAGCCCATCTTACCTTGTTTCCAAGAGTGGTCAAGGCATTAAAACAGAAAGGAATTAACGATGTATTAGTAATAGGGGGTGGAGTCATTCCCGAAGATGATAAAACTGAGCTTGAAAAATCAGGTGTGAAAGGAAATTTCGGACCCGGAACACCACTTCCCACTATAGTTGAATTTATTCACAAAAATATCTTGAAAAAGTAAAATTACTCAGTGGAGTCAGACCACATCATTTTGCGCATGATCTTTCCAACTTTTTCTACCTGATGCGCCTCTATTTCTTTCATATATCTATCAAATGCATTCTTACCATTTTTCTTGTAATCACTTATCCATTCTTGGTTAAAGGTTCCGTCTTGAATCATTTTTAGTACCTTTTTCATTTTTTGTTTAACATCTTTATCCATCACCATAGGTCCACGTGTTAGCCCACCATATCTTGCGGTTTCACTTACTCTTCGATACATTCCTGCAATTCCGTATCTTTGGATCATGTCAACTATTAATTTCAATTCGTGCAATACCTCAAAATATGCGATTTCTGGCTGATAACCTGCTTCAACCAGTGTTTCAAATGCGTTCATGATCATAGATGCAGAACCACCACATAGGTCAACTTGTTCGCCAAACCAATCAGTTTCTACTTCTTCTTTAAATGTTGTTTCAATTACGCCTGCTCGGGTACTTCCAATTCCTTTTGCTATTGCAAGTGTTCTATCCCATGCTTTTTTTGTAAAATCTTGATAAACTGCAGCTATTGCAGGAGTTCCAAATCCTTGAAGATAGGTTTCACGCACTTTGGAACCAGGTCCTTTTGGTGCTACCATTATTACATCAACATCTTTTGGGGCAGTTATCCATCCCCAATGAATTGCAGCTGCATGAGAAAATGATAATGCCTTACCTGCTTTGAGATTCGGCTCAATCTGCTCTTTGTAGACTTGGGCTTGAACCATATCAGGAATCAAAACATGAACAATGTCTGCTTTTTCAACTGCCTTTGCAATTGGCATAACTTTATGTCCATCATTTGTTGCCTTTTTCCAGCTAGACCCATTTTCTTGCAAACCTACTATTACATTAACTCCAGAATCTTTGAGATTATTTGATTGTGCATCACCTTGAATACCATATCCAATTACTGCAACGGTTTGATTTTTGATAGGATCAATGCTTACGTCAGAATCTTTCCAGCTTTTTGCCATAATTGACCATTAAAATCATCGAAATAAAAACGTACAACACTCGTATATTTTCATACTACCATTTCTTTTCCGCAATTAACACATTTTACTATGGTTTCACTTGCTGGCATTCTATCGAATTTTTTTGAACCACAGTTGGGACATATAGGACAGGCCCTTACTTTTTCCATAGATATATTCGATACATGTGCAATATCAGTTTGTCTTAGAGTTTATTTTATAGTAAAACTTATCCAATACATGACTGGCTCAATCGAGTTTACGGAAGATGAAGATCAAAATCTAGAATCAATATTCAGAATTGGTCTACTTCATGTCAACCGTGGAAAACCACGTGATGCCATATTTTACTTTGACAGGGTGCTTATAGTCGAGCCTGAACATCTCAATGCCTTAATTTACAAAGGAAATGCCTTAGGGAAGCTTGGAAAGTATGAGGAGGCCATATCGATTTACAACAAAGTACTTGCCATAAAACCAGATCATAGTACATGTCTACTAAACAAGGGACTTGCCCTTCATTATTTAAAAAAATACCAAGATGCCATTTCATGTTATAATGTGATTTTGTCTCATGTTCCTGATGATGCAAGCGCATTATATCATAAGGCATGTAGTATGGCTCTTGAAGAAAAAAAAGACGATGCTCTTCAACTGCTTGAAAAAGCCATAATGCTAGATTCGCGATATGTGAAAAGAGCTTCAGGCGATATGGATTTTGTTCACTTGAGAGCAGATCATAGGTTCCAGTCATTAATATCTTGATCCCAATAAAGAGAAATAATAATAAAAAAACATAATTTTATGAAAATAGGAATTATTGGGATTGGACTACTTGGAAAATCCGTGGGAATCCGCATTTTGAATAATGGTCATGAATTAACAGTATACAATAGGACCAGTGAGAAAACGCAATCACTTGTTAATCTTGGAGCAAAATCGGTCTCATCACCAAAAGAAGTAGCTGAAAGATCAGATTTTGTCATTACAGTATTAAAGGATTCACAGATAATTGAGGAAGTAGCTTTTGGAAAAAATGGAGTAATCCATGGGAAACATCCTGGATTACATATAGCAGATATGAGTACAATAAGTCCAATTCATTCAAAAAGAATTTACAAAAAATATCATGAATATGGAATACCCATGATAGATTCTCCAGTGATGGGAGGTCCGCCTCTTGCAGAAAAAGGTGAGCTAGTTGTAATGATAGGAGGGAGTGATGATCTGGTTACAAAATGGAAACCAATCTTTGATTCAATTGCAACAAGGACATACCATATTGGAAACAATGGTGCAGGTCATGCAATGAAGCTTGCCATGAATTTGCAGATTGCTTTACTTGCCATATCATTATCAGAAGGAATTATTCTTGCAAAAAAATCAGATCTTGACCCGTTAGTTTTTCTTGATGTATTAAATTCCACTTACTTCAAAACAGGCATGAGTATAAACAAAGGGCCAAAGATGGCAAAAGGAATCTTTGATCCTACTTTCTACCTAAAGATGATGCAAAAAGATCTGGATGAGATAAGCTTTACAGCAAAAGAGTTTGGCGCCAATCTTCCAATGGCAAAGGTTGCTAACAAGATATACAAAGATGCCATAAAAGAAGGCATGTCGGAACTTGATTATACAGGAATTTTGGCATATTTGGAAAAAATCTCAGACAAGGATTAGATCTCTTCTGGCGGTTTTATTTTTCTAAAATTTAAGAATATACCCACATCATATACAATTTTGAGAGCACCACCTACTACAAAAGGAGCAGAAAGCGATAGCGCATGTATTATCAATCCAGATAGAGATGGACTTACAGATTGAGCTACATTTCTAGATGTGTTTGTTATAGACGCAGCAGCTATCCTCTCATCTTCGTTTACTACGGCAACTATGTAAGACTGTCTTGTTGGTACATCCATTTGAGATAGACCCATTCTTGCAAGATAAATCAAAATTGCAACATAAAACGTTGGTGCAAATGCAAGTAAAATCATCAATACATTAGATGGAATATGTGTAAACACCATAGTATTCACAAGACCGATTTTTGAGGCAAGTTTTGATGCAAAAAGAAACGATAGTCCAGTTAAAACAGCCGCTGTTGCAAAGATATATGATAATGAAGATATGTCTGCTCCAAATTTTGTGTAAAACCAAAATGAAACTATACTTTGGATTACAAATCCACCAGCAAAGGCATCAACTGCAAAAAGTGAAGACATTTTTCTAATTATTTTACGTGATTTGGTTGAAAGAGCGATCGGTTTGGAATTAATACGAGTTTTTTGTGATTCTATATTATGAGAAAGTAGAAAATAGATCACAAGTACTACAACTGAACAAAACGCATATAAAAGAAAAAGATAGCGTATAGAATCAATTTTGTCAAGACCATAACGATTTTCCAATATGGTAGATAGTCCAGACATTAGTACGCCTCCTGCCATTGCAAAAGTGCCTACAGTGTTATAGATAGCAAAAACAGAAGTGCGCTTTTTAATATTGAATACGGTTTGTGGTAGAATCGCTTGTTCTAATGACAAAAATGCTCCTACCTCTGAGCCTGTCACATTTATGGTGCCAATCAATGCGGCTATAATTAATGCAACATAGTTGTTGGTGACAAAGAAAATAATTGCAGATGCAATCATCAGTATTGCATACAAAACTAGCATTTTTTTGCGTCCAAATTTATCAGCATAAGCACCGGAAATTAGATTGAAAATTACACTATCTACTAGAGTGGCAGTGAGAACAAGTCCTATTGCTATTTCATTAAAACCCACCAAGTTTAGATAGATTGCAAGAATAATACTTAGAAATCCGTATGAAAATGTGCGTACAATTCTTGCTCCCAGTATTAGTTTTCCATCACGCGAGATCCAGTCAAAAGCCATTATTTACCAAGTTTTGATTTGAGTTTTTGAATTACTTCCGGCTCCACTTTTTTGAATAGTGGAGATGGTTCACCAATTTTATGACCAGATTTTATTGCAATCTCGGATATAGCACACCAGTTTTTGTCAGTAATTTTTCCGTCCATGTTTAATTGAGACCACATACATTCAGATGAGGACGGAAGGAATGGAAACAGTGCAATAGACAAACTAGAAACAGCATTTACAGAAATAAAGATGCAATTGTTGGAACCATTTGCACTTTTCCAAGGTTCCTTTTTTTGGAAATACTGGTTAAAGTATGCAGAAAATTCAAGTATTTTTTTCAGGGCCTTATCCAACTCATTTTTTTCCATTAATACAGTTAGTTCACCTTTAAAATCTAGAATCTTTTTTTGTGCCTCGTTATCATGTGAATCAAATTCAGTAACTTTAGGTACAATTCCAGAAAGTGATTTATTTGTAAAGCCTAGCGCTCTGTTAACAAAATTTCCGATGTTTCCAATAAGCTCAGAATTTATTCTTGCTGAAAACTCATCCCAGTCAAAATTGAGATCGTCCTGACTATAAGGTGTTATCAATGTAAGATAAAAACGAAGATAATCTGCTGGGAAATTACTCAAAAAGTCTTTTAGTCCAATGTACCAGTTCCTACTTTTTGAAATCTTTTTTGATTGTAGCATAAGGTGACCGCGTGTTGGAATGTAATCAGGAAGTTTGTATTCGTTATTAATTCCAATTCGCATGGCAGGTAAAAAGAGGTAATGATGATAGACAATGTCTTTTCCTATGAAATGATAAATATCTGCAGAATTCCAGAATTGTTTTCCATCAATGTTTTTTTCACTGAGCAGTTTTATAGCAGATGAGATGTACGCAAGGTGGTTATCAAACCAGCCGTAAAAGACCTTGCCTTTTGCCTCTTCAAGTGGTATTGGGACACCCCATGTAATATCACGTGTAATATCCCAATCTACTAGACCATCTTTAATCCAGTTTTGAACATATTTTTTGACATCTTTTTGAAGCCGAGAGTTAGAATCAAGCCACTTGTTTAGTTCGTTGACAAAATTAGTGAGCTTGAAGAAATAATGGTTTGTCTTTTCTTTTATTGGTGGGTTTTTACATATGGCACACTTAGGGTCTTCAATTTCTTGTGGTATTCTACTGCATTTCTCACACAGATCAGAGTATTGATCTTCTGCCTTGCAATATGGACATCTACCGATAACATATCTATCAGGTAAGAACTTCTTATCAGTTTTACAGTAAAATTGTATTATTTCTTTCTCGTAAATGTGCCCATTCACCATTAGTTTTTTGAAGACTTCTTGGACAAATGTAATATTTTCTATTGAGCTGGTTTTATAGAAAAGATCAAAACCAATTCCAAACGCTCTAAAATCATCTAGGTCTCGCTTGTTCCAGAATTTTACATATTCTTCTGGAGATTTTTTTTCTTTTTCGGACTGGATTAAAATTGGAGTACCATAATCATCTGATGCACAGATGTAATATGCTTCAACACCATTTAATTTTAAAAACCTGGTAGTTATGTCAGCTGGAAGATAAGTAGACGCAACGTGTCCTAAATGAATTTCACCGTTAGCATATGGCAAAGCACTTGTAATGATTGCTTTTTTCATTATCTGAGTAAAGTTCGAGTGTGATTTAAGCTATGCCCAACTTTCTGCGTATTTTAATTGTTCTTTGGTTGGTTTGTCAATTGACACATCCATTGCGTTTAATGCGTCTATTGCAATTTGTTGGTCTATCTCAGATGGTACAGTGATTACTCGTTTTCCGATTTTCTTGTGGTTTTTTGCAATGTAAATCATAGAGAGCAGCTGGTTTGAGAATGATTGTGCCATGACTTCAGGAGGGTGACCTTCTGCTGCAACAAGATTTGCAATTCTTCCTTTGCCTATGAGATAAACGCTTTTTCCATTTTTCAGAACGCATTCATCTAGACTAGGTCGCACTTCTCGTACTAGTTTAGATTCAGTTAAAAGAAACTTGGCATCAACTTCTACATCGAAATGTCCTACATTTCCCATGATTGCACCTTCTTTCATTTTTAAGATGTGTTCTTTTCTGATTACACCTGTTTGACCAGTAGCAGTGATAAAAATATCTCCAATTTTTGCAGCTTCGTTCATAGTTAATACTTCGTAACCATCCATGTGTGCTTCAAGTGCTCTAACTGGGTCTACTTCGGTTACATACACTTTAGCTCCTAGTCCATTTGCTCTTGATGCAACACCCCTTCCGACCCAACCATATCCAGCTACTACAACTCGTTTTCCTGCAAAAAGTAAATTCATTGATCTAAGGTATCCATCTATCGTGCTCTGGCCTGTACCATATCGATTATCAAACATATGTTTTGTATATGCGTCATTAACTGCAATTACCGGATATTTGAGTTTCTTTTGTTTTGCAAGTGCTTTTAGTCGAATTACACCAGTTGTAGTTTCCTCAGTCCCACCCAGAATTCTCATAGATGAGAATTTGGAACTTCCATGTACTTTACTATGACAGTCAGAACCATCATCTGTTAAAATGTCAGGTTTATGGCTTAACATTTGTTCAATACACCAGTCATATTCCTCAGGTGTTTGACCTTCCCATGCGTAAATATGAATTCCACTATCTGCTAGAAATGCGGCAATGTCATCTTGAGTGGATAACGGATTTGCTGCACATGCGCTAACATCAGCACCAAGTTCCTTGGCGCCCATTATTAAAACAGATGTTTCTTTTGTAATATGTAAACAAATTCCTAAGCGACGTCCTTTCAAAGGCTGTGAACTCTTTAGTCTCTGTATTGTATTTGTAAGAATCTTCATATGATCTTTGGCCCATTCATGAGAGAGACGTCCTTTTTCTGCTAGACTTGGATCTTTTATCTGACTCATGAATTTTTCTAAAATGTAGCCACTATAAATTAGTATCAGGATAATAATCTAAATATTGGATAGAATTTCTCATGCAGATATGACTTGGAAAAAAGTAGCAGAAAAAAGCGAAATTGCACCTGGAAAGAGTAGAGAGTTCCAAATAGACGGAAAGAAGATAGCGATTTTTAACCAAAATGGATATCATGCGTTAGATTCCATGTGTGTGCACCAAGATGGTTCTCTTGCACCAGGAAAACTAGATGGGGACGTAGTAGAATGCCCACTCCATTTCTGGCATTACAACATAAAGACTGGAGAGCTGCTAGATTACATCAAAGGTGTGAAACTTCAGACATACAAAGTAGAAGCAAGAAATGACGGCATATATCTTGATGTATGATAAGTTTAATTCTTAATCTTAGTTTTAAAAAACATTGAATCCAGAAATCATTTCTGAAATCTTAAAAAAAGATTACAATTCAATTCAAAATAAGGTAGGAAATTTTCTAAAAGAAGAAATAGAAATAAGAAGAGCCCGAGGAGTTGTTTTTGGGTTAAGTGGCGGGATCGATTCTGCTGTAATTGCCTCATTATGTTCTAAATTTATCAAAGAGAAAACACTTGCAATAATTATGCCAAATTCAAAAATCACTCCAAAATCAGATACAGAAGATGCAATAAAGATAGTCGACAGTCTTTCAATCGAGTACAAATTGATAGACATTAGTTTTATTCACAAGGAATATTCAAAATATCTAGAACCAAATCCTTTAGCGTTTGGTAATTTAGGTGCAAGAATAAGAGCCAATATATTGTACTACTATGCAAATGCTAGAAACTATCTGGTACTGGGGTCATCAGATAAGAGCGAGTTTTTGATTGGTTATTTCACAAAATTTGGAGATGGTGCGGCAGATCTTCTTCCAATTGCCTCATTATACAAAAGCCAAGTAAGAGAACTTGCAAAAAATTTAGGAATGCCCCAAAATATAATCTCCAAGCCAAGCGGCCCATATTTATGGGAAGGGCATACTGCTGAAAACGAATTAGAAATAAGTTATGAGGAAGTGGACTCGATACTATATTGCATTACAGAAAAAAACCAAAATACTGATGAGACTTCCAAAATAACACAAATACCAATTTATGATGTGGAAAAAATCTTTCGAATGTACAAACGCAGTGAGCATAAGAGAACCACTGCAAAGATATGTGAAACATAGGTGATTGTATCTTTTGAAAATCTTTGATACTTTATCACAAAAAGAAAAAGAAGTGGTAAAAAACAACATGGTTAGAATATATCTTTGCGGAGTAACAGTATATGATGATAGCCATATAGGGCATGCAAGGACCATAATAGTTTTTGATACGTTGAGAAGATTTTTGGAGTCAGAAGGTACCAAAGTAAAGTTTGTGCAAAATTTCACAGATATTGATGACAAGATAATAAATCGTGCGCGTACTGAGAACACATCTACAGACAAAATAAGCACAAGGTATATCGACAGATATTTTGTAGAATTTGATAAGCTTAACGTAAAACGGGCCGATTCTTATCCAAAGGCAACAGAATACATTGAAAAAATGATTGACCTCATCAAAGGACTGATTGACAAAGAAATAGCATATGTATCAAATAATGGTGTGTATTTTGCAGTGTCAAAATTCAAAGATTATGGGAAACTTTCAAAAAAGAAAATTGATGAATTAATTGCAGGGGCCAGAGTAGAAGTAGATGAAACCAAACACGATCCACTAGATTTCGCATTGTGGAAGTTTGCAAATGACCAGCCAAATTGGGATAGTCCATGGGGAAAAGGAAGACCAGGGTGGCACATAGAGTGTTCTGCAATGAGTTTGGAGGAGCTTGGAAATGATTTTGAGATACACGGAGGCGGGAGAGACCTCATTTTTCCTCATCATGAGAATGAGATAGCCCAATCGGAGGCATTCACTGGTCAAAATTTTGCAAAAATTTGGATGCATGTTGGCATGGTAACAATAGATGGTGTGAAAATGTCAAAATCGCTAGGAAACACCAAAACTGTAGAGTATGTTTTGCAAAAATGGGGACCAAATATAATTAGGCTATTCTGCCTCGCAGGGCATTATTCAAAGCCCATTGATTATTCTGAAGATATGCTCAAAGAAACCATTACAAAATGGCGTCAGGTGGAAAATGCCTATGCAGAAATTTCAAATCCTGAAAAAGATGATACCGTATTATTACAGCACCCAAACATCATGGAGAAAGCGATAAGACCAAGAATTGAGGAAGAGCTGAATAGATTCCATGATGCGTTAAACAATGATTTTAATACATCTTTGGCATTGAATTCGTTTTTTTCAGTTGTTGATGAAATAAATAATTTAGCATCAGCTGAGTATATTGCAAAATCGGTTGCAGGATATTTACTTCCGGTTTTTACAAAAATGATGAATATCCTAGGCCTTAAAATAAGTGAAATTACAAAAGAAGAAAATGATGAAATAGGAAAAATGATAGAACGACGAAAGATATTTCGTGATGAAAAACGTTACCAAGATGCAGATAATATAAGAAAACAATTGCTTGACAAGGGAATTATTTTGATTGATCATAAGAAAAGGACACTATGGATGAAACAAGAGAATATTGGAAACTAGGATTTTTTTGTCTTTGTACTTACAAGGGATACAATATCGCGGTCTCGTAGCTGATAAGTAACAGGAAGTCTTACCCCATATCGTACATCCTTTGCATACAAAAGACCCTTGGTAAGATCAGAATGGATTTCTCTTGCAAGATCTTCAATTGTTGAACCATCTTTCATTAGGATAAGGTCTGGGAGAACTCGCCCTTTGTGATCTGATAATTTGTTAGGATCTGCCACCGGATAGATAGAATTCATTTTAAGTAGTTTGAATACAGTAACATTGATTGCAAATTGCACCCCAGTTCTCATGTATTCACCCAAGATGCCTTTTGTTATGAAATCTAGTGCGTCCAATTGCTTTTTGTTAAGTTTATTTTTTTGGAGTATCTCGAATTGTTCAGAACCTGGAACGTATTTTATCAACCCCTTTTGCTCTGCCTTTCTAAGTGACAGCTCACTGTCTGCACTGGCGGGAATAATTATAGTATCCACATATTTTTCTCGCAACCTGTCAAAGTTTTTATCTGCTCCTGGAACATCAATTTTATTTGCAACGATTAGTGTAGGTTTTGATATTTTACGCAAATGCGCTGCAAATTTTTTGCTGTCATGCATATCAAAGTTATCAAAATGCTTGTCTTCTAGTCCTGTAACTTTTAGTGCTTCTTTTACATGACTTTCCTTTACACCTATTCCTCTAAACACATCAGTTATTGCTACAAGTTGTTCTGTTTCAGCATTTACTAGTTTTGAAATTTTATCCCTATTGCCCTCAAGAAGCTTCAGATACCACATTATGAGCTCTTCCTCAATATCAGAAACGTCTGCAATTGGGTCACCATTTCCTATTTCTGTGATTCTTCCAGCAGCGTCAATACTTCCGGAAACATCCACCACATGTAAAAGGGCATCAGATTGAGTAGCTACTGAGAGGAATTGATTTCCCAGTCCCTTCCCTGCCCATGCATCTTTGATAAGACCTGGTAGGTCAATCAGCTCAATTGGAATAAATCTCCAACCATCAATACATTTGGAATTTTTTGGATTGTCTGCTATACTAAATTCAGTATGTACACATGGCGTAATGGCATTACCAATTGCTTTTTCTGGTTTTTTTGTGGTAAATGGATATGTAGAGACTTCTCCTCCTGCCATTGTTGCGGCATTAAAAAATGTAGTCTTTCCAGTGTTAGTTTTTCCAATTAGGCCAATTTTTATTGGCATGTCTCACTCTGATTATATTTACTATTTATCTCTGCCGTAATTAATCATCATGGATATTACCATCAACTTTTGCGGAAGTGTTTTTTATCTCGTCGGCATGCCAAACCATTTCGTTTATTTCATCTTGTAATAGATTATCATCCCACTTGTCAAGTACAATTCGAAGTATTTGTGAACCATTATACAAGATGCCCCAGTATGGATGATGTTCTGCTGTGGCATAGGCAAGTTCCGATATATCCTCAAGGCCCATTTTTGCAAGGGTTACTGAATCTGTTTTGTCAGTTGAAATACGTACCGTGCCAGAACTTGGATCAGATTGAAATTTAACGTGAATTCCTTGATCTTCGAGTTTTTTTACCAATTCTACAATTTCTTCATGCAGTTTTAAGAAATCATCTGCCATATCTTAGAACAATCTCTGGTGTTCGGCAAGCATGCATCTGTTAAATATCACATCAATGCCTGCCTTTTTTGCAACTTCTTCTGCCTCTTTATTATGAATTCCTTCTTGAAGCCAAACTATCTTTGGTTTGATTTTAACTGCTTCATCTATTACAGGTTGAACTTGATCTGAAGGTCTAAAGATATCCACAATGTCAACCTTAACTGGAATATCAAGTAAAGATGGATAACATTTCTTACCCAGTATTTCGGTAGCAGTAGGATTTACTGGAATTATGTTATAACCTTTTTCATCAAGATATTTAGGAACATAGTGAGCCGCCTTTTCTGGATTTTTAGACATGCCGACCACTGCTATATTTTTCAAAGAATAGATTTGACGTATTTGATCATCGTTGTGAGAATCTTTTTCCATATCGTATTGATGCACAATCTGGCTTAATATCTTATGGAATAACGATTTATAGGGTAACTTACAAGTTAGTCCATGGAAGAAGAAGCATCAGATGTAATTGTATTAAGTGCAATCAGTCAAGGTGCCAAAAAATTTGATAAGATATCTAGAAAAACCAAGATTACTGCCGAGGAGCTGAATAGCTTGCTTGAACGCTTGGAAAACAAAGGTTTGATTACGGTAATTCAGAAAAAAGGGCTTTTTGGACCAAAAAAAGAGATCATACTAACTGATAAAGGCAACAAGGAATTAGAGGAAAGAAAATTTGAATTACAAAAGAATTGGGATCAAATGGTCACCATGTGGAAAAGTGGAGATAAACAAAAACTGCAGCAATATATGGATAACAACAAATCGATACTTCCAGCCATGATGTTTTTGGGAATAATGGATATGATGATGTTTTCTACAATGATGTCATTCATGGGTCTTGCAATGACAAGTTTCATTCCTGATCAGTACATTGGAGATACAGGACATTCAGACATGAGCGGTCATGATGCTGGGCACGATACAGGATATGATTCAAGTCAAGACTACAGTGGAGGAGACTTTCATGGAGACGGTGGTCCTGGCGACATGGGCGGATTTGACGTAAATTTCTAAATCTACAAAATAAGATAAATTAAAAAACAATTTCGGTTTCCGGTTGGGACAACCCGGAAATTGTTGGGATTATTTTACTTGCCTGAAGGCATGTTATTGCCAGTCATATTTCCTGTCATCTGCATTCCAGAGTTACTGCTGCCTTGTAGGGCAAGTTGATGTATTACATCTTCACCATGTTGAGCATTTTTTGAGTGTCCAACCTGGTTTGCGCGTTGTGCATCATTTAGTGCTTGCACCCATTTTGCATGCTCGCCTGGTGCACACAGATGATCGCCGCAGACTTTGCTGTTACCAAATCGGGCAGTGGTATGACTATCATCAAATGTATTCTGAGTCAACGCACTAGCTGGTGGAATAGCAACTACTGCAAACGATGTCAATAGAACAGCAGTTGTGAACAGGAGTAATGCTATCTTTGTAGACATCAATGTGGCTTGCCTGAGCGCATATAAAAGACTTATGAAACAACTGTTCAAAAAATAGGATTAGTTGTGAGCATCAACTGTATAGCTCACTTGAAACGGTGTTGTGTTCGTGGTATGAACCGCTAGAGCATTTCCTGAGAATTCCCATGTCCCCATTTGCATTCCAGAATCTACAAACACCAAGGCATACCAAGTGTTACCATCCATGGTGTATACCAATTGTCCTTTTTTGTCATTTGGATCGATAGGTCCAATCAAAGTGACCAATTGTACAGGCTCTGATGCAGAGTATGTAAGAACTCCATGATATGCTTTGTCGCTAGGTGGAAGTATCAATGCTAGTTGATGACTTTCATGTCCTTGGCCCGGATCTTGTACTGAAGTTAATGTTCCTGATTTTGCAGTATCAGTAGTGGATGATTCCATGTAACTTACTGAATAGCTTACAGTAAATGCATCAGGCTTTGGATAATGTAGTGCAAGCGCATTTCCCGTAAATGAAAAACTCCCAGTTGTTGCATTGACATTAACTAGAGTTAATGCAAATTTTGTTTTACCATCTGTCGTCCATATTGGCTGTCCTTTATCATCGCCTTGGTTTAGTGGTCCAGTAAGTTCAACAATTTGGAGTGGTTTTGATGAAGCCCAAGAAATAACACCAGTATAGATCTTGTCGCTAGGTGGAAGTATCAATGCTAGTTGATGACTTTCATGTCCTTGGCCCGGATCTTGTACTGAAGTTACTGTACTTGCCTTTGTTATCCACGCTGGCATTGATGTTGATTGCGGCATACTTTCTGGGATTGTTGTAGGTGGAGTAGTTGGAGGCATGGTATTTTCAGACATGTTCTGATTCGATGTCTGATTAGTATGTTCAAGAGCAAATCTTTGCTGATCATTTAATGATTGTTGCAATCTTGCAAATTCTCCAGGTCCACACAAATGATCACCGCAAACAGCAGTATTTCCAAATCTTGCTGTAAGATGTTGATCATTTAGAAAGTAATAACTTCTCTTTGTAAGGTCGCTTGTAGCTGGCAACGCGTTAACAGGTAGTGCGTTAGCTGTTATGGATGCTACCAGTATTACAAAAACTAGTGCAGCTGTAACCAGTCTTTTTGACATGGCGTAGATCAAGGTTTCAAATATAAAAGAGTTCTTTAACAAAAGTGATTTCTTAACAATCAAATAGATGATTAGTAGGCATTTAGGCGATGGTTGCAAAAATAGGAACAAAGTCACCACAGATTCAAGTATCAAAATGGGTTCAAGGTCTACCAACCAATATTGATAAAGAAAAAGACAATGTCATACTAGTTGAAGTTTTTCAAGTAAACTGCCCCGGATGTTTTCTATATGGAATACCACAGGCTATTGACATCTATCAAAGATATAGAAAAGATGGAGTTGTTGTCCTTGGTGTTGCCACCGCTTTTGAAGATTTCGATAAAAACACATTAGAGAATTTAGAATTATTACTATCAAAAGGCGAAGTCATTGGAGAGACATTAAAGGTGTTAGGACAGTATGGTCAATTAGTGGATGGAAATAAACTACCATATAAGATTCCATTTCCAGTAGCAATGGATTTGTTAGTCAAAGAAACAGATCAGATATCACAAACAAAAATTGATGAAATAATTGAAACCAATGTGCCTGGTTTTGATTCATACAATACAGCCCAGAAAGATGAAATCATTGAAAGGGTCAAGCATTATCTCAAAAGTAAAGAATATTCAGCACGTACATTTGATGAATTTGGATTACGTGGAACACCTTCTTCAATTCTAATTGATAAAAAAGGAATACTGCGTGATGTAGTTTTTGGTACAAACGATTTTCTTGAAGAAAACATCAAAAAATTGCTAAATGAATAAACAACACATGTACACATCTTTTGATGACATACCTCTTGATAAAATAGTAACTTTACTCAAATCTCACAAAAAGGAATTTTTGTCAGGCCAGCAAATAAGCACTACGCTTGGTCTCAGCAGAACTGCAATTTGGAAATACATAAAGAAGTTGGAATCACTTGGATACAAAATTGAATCAAAAAAAAATTCGGGTTACAGGTTAGTTACCAAATCAGATTTGCTGTTACCATGGGAAATTACAAATGGCTTAAGAACTGAAATCATAGGAAATAAAATCTATTATTTTGACACAATAGATTCTACACAGAATTTTGCTACCGAGCTAACAAAAAAACCACACGAGAATGGTTCCATAGTAATAGCCAGGACACAGACTGCTGGGAGAGGTAGGCTCAATAGAAAATGGGAGTCCCCAAAGGGAGGAATTTGGTTATCGGTTCTGCTAAGATCTGATTTTGACATATCACATGTTTCTTTATTTTCGCTTGCAACATCACTTGCATTAGCGATTGCAATTGAAAAAAAATTCAAAATAAAACCCAAATTAAAATGGCCAAATGATGTAACCATAAATAACAAAAAAGTAGCTGGAATTTTGATTGACGCCTCAATTGAGACCAACAAGATAGATTACCTGATAGCTGGAATTGGAATTAATTTTAAGATTGAACCAAAACAAGTTACAAAAAAGATCACGAGTAAAAACACCGCACGCTATGGTATAACTACACTAATCGAAAAAGATCAGATGTCAGATCCCGCTAATTTCATACAAGAATTCCTATACCAACTTGAAGTAATTCATAAAAAGATGATAACTGGCGCCATCAAGGAAATCAGAAAAGAGTGGATAAAACGTTCTTCAACAATAGGAAAAAATGTCAAAGTAATCACTCCTACTTCTACAATAAGTGGAAAGGCTTTATCGATTGATGAAAACGGATCTTTACTTATCTCCACAAAAAATAAAATTCAACGAGTTGTGGCAGGTGACATTACATACAATAAAAATTGACATTAAGAAATTCAAAGATTATTTGGTTGTAAGATGGACTATGGATATACCAACAAGTATGCCAGTTAGAACTTCCATCCAGTGCGGAACAAGTATTCGCCGTACAAAGTTTTCCCCAGAGAGTGAAATGTCCTTGTGTTTTTTTACATCAATCATGTGGATAAAAAATGTTGCACATTACATAGTCTTTTATCAGCTATAATTATTATAATTCAGCTATTTTGATAACACCAATAGATCGTGTACATAAAGGATTGCCAAGTTTTATAATCGGATATACTCCTTTTTAGACAATGAAGATCTGCTGGGCAAACACTGAAAAATTTGAGGAATCTGATTTGGTTATAATTGGAATTCCAGATGAATCAAAATCACATGCATTACGAAAAGGCACTTCAGAAGCTCCACATAGAATAAGAGAAATATCAATAATACGTGATACCTATAAACATGAAAATTTTGTCTCATTAGGATACCCACTAGGCGGAATTTCCAAAAAAATCTATGATCATGGAAACATATCTAGAAATCAAGTCGGAGATACAATTGACAGAATAGTTTCAAGTTCAAAAATTCCCATATCAATAGGTGGGGATCATTCCATAACTACAGCAATAGTAAAGGCAATTTCCAAGAAAAAAGGTCCTGTGTCCCTAGTTTATTTTGATGCACATCCGGATTTTGTTAGCTCAGTTAGTGACTATTATGGTTCGGTATTTTATGATGTCATGCCTTACATAGACATAAAATCAAGCGTACAGATTGGAATTAGGACTCCAGAAAAAGAGGAAATCGAGAACCTAAAAAAATATGATGTGACAGTAATTACGCCCTATGATATTGCCAATGATGGAATTAAAAAAACAACAGATACAATCATGAATAAAATTGGAAAAAATGTTTACGTATCATTTGACATGGATGCCATAGACCCTGCATATGCTCCAGGAGTATCGGTGCCCGTGCCTCTTGGAATAAATAGTGTAGAAGCAATGATCATACTCAAATCAATTACAAAATACGGCATAGTGGGATTTGACATAATGGAAGTATGTCCAAATTATGACATAAAGGATAGAACATCACATTTGGCATCAAGAATCATATCTGAGGTAGCATCATCAGTTAACTAAATATGCTAATGCTTTTAACTGGGCCGATGTGCCAACAGAATCGATGTTTTCTCATTTCACTTTGAAAGAATCAAATCAAGCTTTACCTACAGTAATTAAAAAATTCAAGCACATAGTAAACATGAAAAATGTAGTAGTAAAGGTACAAAGTGAAATTGAAACTGATCCAAAGTATCAGTCAAACTTCAAAGAATATATTGTTAAAAAACAAGAGTTAAACTCAGCCATTACAAATTTTTACAAGTCAATTGAGGACCTCGAAAGTATGGGAGTAGTGATAAAAAGCATAGACCAAGGCCTGGTAGATTTTCCATCGCTTCGATTTAATGAAGAAATATGGTTATGTTGGAAAGAAGGTGAGACGGAAATAAAATTTTGGCATGGCAAAGACGAGGGATTCACAGGTAGAAAACCTGTTGAAAGCGTAGACTTGGAAAAACTAAGATGATTTTGCCACTACGAATATAACAAAACAATTCCAAGTTTATTATACTATATGTTATCTACATGGCTAAGAGCTGTCAGGATAAGATTTCTTCTAGCTTCAGTGATATCAGTTTGCATAGGCCTTGCAATCAATTGGTGGCAAACTGGTACCACAAACATATCATTTGCCATACTAACAATGCTGGGTGTGATTTGTTTACATGCAAGTGTAGATTTGCTCAATGACTATTGGGACTTCAAGAGACAAATTGACACAGATACCAAAAGAACGCAATTTAGCGGCGGTACGGGAGTTTTGCCTGAAGGGTTACTACAACCAAATCAAGTATATCGGGTTGGAGTAGCTCTACTCATAACGGGTTCAATTATTGGAGCGTTTTTCATTTATGAAAGGGGCATCACAATTGCAGTAATTCTTGGTTTTGCTATCGTATCAATCTACTTTTACTCTACACGAATTGTAGATTCAGGGTTAGGCGAGGTGTTTGTTACTATCAAGGGCGCCATGATAGTACTTGGTACATATTATGTGCAATCTTCACAAATTACAATAGAACCCATAATGGCAGGCATTGTATCCGGAATACTTTCTGCAACAGTGCTCTTTGTCAATTCATTTCCAGATTATGATGCTGACAAGTTACATGGTAGAAAAACTCTAGTCATCATACTTGGAAAGACAAAGGCCTCTGCATATGTTTGGATATTTCCAGCAATCATCTATGGCATAATCACGGTATCAGCAATAATCAACATATTTCCAACAATTACATTACTTACACTTGTAACAATTCCGATGGCCATAAAACATGTTAAAGTATTGAAAAAGAAACATGAGCAAATTGAAGATTTGGTTCCAACAATGAGAGGTTTTGTGTCGTATAGTAGAATAACAGGAGCCATATTTGCTGCCACTTTTGCAATAGATTATTTATTAAAACAAGTTCATTAGAAATAAATCGTACCCGCATTAGATTGAGAGTATGATTTCAGGATATGCAACATCGTCAGGTACCTCAGAGTTTGCTAAACGTCAGACCAATGTAGCAAAAAATCATTTCAAAAAATTCCTTGATCTAACACTTTCGTCTGTAGGAATAGGGACATACCTTGGAAATCCAGATTCTGACACTGATAATTTAGTCAAAGAAGCTATAAAGAAAACCATAGTTTCAGGGGTAAACGTAATTGATACAGCAATTAACTATCGTTCTCAAAAAGCTGAAAGAGCTGTTGGGAATGCAATCAGAGAACTAGTAGAAGCAAAAATTGTAAAAAGAGAAGAGATTTTCATAAGCACAAAAAATGGTTACATTACAAATGATGGGGATTCAAAGGAAGAGTTTTGGGAGAACATACAAAATACTCTGGTAAAATCCGGAGTCATAAAGTCAGAAGACATATCTTCAGGATATCATTGTATGACCATACCATATTTACAAGACCAACTTTCACGCAGTTTGAAAAACCTAGATTTAGACTGTATTGATCTAATGTATATTCATAATGCAGCAGAAGGGCAACTACAGGATATGACAAAAGAAGAGTTTTTGAAAAAATTGCACGACGTATTCCTGTTTTATGAAGAACAAAGAAAATTAGGAACCATTAGATATTACGGAATGGCCACATGGGATTGTTTTAGAGTACCGCCAGAACACAAGCAGTATCTTTCATTATATGAAATTGCAAAAATTTCAAAAAAAGTAGGAGGTGCAGATAATGGATTTAGGTTCATACAATTACCATACAACATGTATCTAGATCAAGCATTAACACAAAAAAATCAATCATTAGAAGGAAACCACTATAGTATTTTGGAAGCATCACAAAAATTAGGAATTGGTGTCTTTACGAGCGTTCCATTAATGCAAGCAAAATTACTAGCACCAAATGTTCTTCCCGAATTTGGTAATTTATCCAAGCCCTCGCATAGAGCAATACAATTTGTAAGATCAACTCCAGGCGTGATTGCACCACTAGTTGGGCAGAAATCACCAGAACATGTGAATGAGAATTTGGCAGTAATGTCCACACCAGTACTTGATGAAAATGAATTTTTTGATTTGATAAAGAAATTATCGGCATAATTGTAAGTTTTAAATACAAATAACAGACGAACCTCAATATGCCAGTAGATCCAGTTTGCGGAATAGAAATGGACGAGAGTCTTGCACTGGTACATGAATACAAAGGCAAAAAGTATTATTTTTGCTGTCATGGATGCAAGAGGATTTTTACAAAAAAACCTGACAAGTGGAAAAAAGACTAGATTGGAAAACTGCCACACATGTGACAGAAGTGAGATTTTTTTGCCATCCCAAAATTACACACAGGGCAGCGTATAGACATGTCATTTAGAGCAAATGGGGCGTTACAGTATTTACGAAATATTTCATAGTAATACAACGACTCTTTAGATAAGATCTTGACCTTTTCTTCTTTTTCATATTTTTTTGCCTTTTCCTCAAATTCTGTTTGTTCTACCATATTATCCAAAAATGATGTCAGACCACTTGTGCCTGAGCCGTCTTGCATGGCAGTTTTTTTTCTCCAAATTATGGATTTTGGTAAATCGTTTTCAAACGCTTTACGAAGAATCCATTTTCCAAATTTTATGCCGTTTTCCTCCTTAACTTTTAGATCAGCCGGGATCTTTTTTGCAAATTTGATCATATCAGCATCTAAAAATGGTGTACATATTGAGATCCCAAGGTGGTTAGATATTGCTTTAGAAGGAAAATGCATGACTTGCCATATTCTTTTGAGATCTTTTTCAAGTTCGTCTGAAGTCATTCTTTGAAAAAAGTTGTATCCTGCAAAAAGCTCATCAGCACCATCACCTGTAATAATTTTCTTACATCCCTGGTTTTTGGCATTCTTTAGGACAAGATATATTACCACATTGTTACGGATTTCGATAGGATTGAAAACTTGGAGGATCCTGATGGTTTCGCCTATTGCTAAAAGCAGATCATTAATTTCTACCTGAAAGACAATCAGTTTGAGGTTGATTGTTTTTGCTGCCAGTTGTGCATACAGTAGATCAGATGAAGGAAAATTTTTTGCTATAATTGAAAATGATTTCATGTTCTTTTTTTGAGTGCAAAATGCAAGAATGGTACTATCCAGCCCACCTGACAAAGATATACAGTCAGCATTACACTTCTGGGCAGATGCAATTAGAAGTGATCTTAATTCATCGAAAATACCTTGCAATCAAATGAACTAATTTAATCTCTCAATTAAGTCATCTTGAAGATGATGATTAGATTTAAATATTTTACACCAACATTTGCGTGTATATGCTTCTTCCTTCTGAAATAGAGACAAAGACACTCATACCTGCCCTAAGGGCCATTTTAGCAAAAAAGCTTATTGAAGAACATAAGATACGTGAGGAAGAAGTATCAAAATTACTGGGCGTGACACAAGCTGCAATAAGTAATTATGTAAGAGGGACACGTGGAGATCCAACTCTCATTAACAAGTTGTTATCTGTCAAAGAAGTATCAGATATGATCAATGATATTTCAAGTAATCTTGCATCAAACATGGCATATACGCCCTCTAGTCTTTCAAAATTCATAGGTTTATGCAACTATATCAAATCGAGTTTATTGATTTGTGACATCCATCATAAACTTGAAACAAATATTGACGAAGCTGTTTGTAAAGAATGTGAAAATATGCTCCTTAAAGGGCCAGGCACTCTCTAGTTTGTTTTTGTTATTGTAATTTTAATTATAGATACAAGAGGACCAAATTTTCCATCAGATGATTCACTGTCAACCACGATATTTACTATCTTTGCGTTTCCTTTCATCATGTTTTCGGTAACAACGTTTGCAACTGCAACAGCAGTCGGTATTGAATCACCATGGGCTTTGAGTGTAACTGTTTTATGTTTTACAAGGTCAGTCAATATATCAAGAGCGCATTCCATTATGGGTTGATTGTGTATTATCACAAGTTTTCCTTCTGCATCAGCACCATGTTCTAATTGCACTTTTTCTATACCACTCAACAAAACCCTACCACCACAAAATATGCATTCTATTAAAGGTTTATCGACGAATCATCCATTAATCAAAAAGATCGATCGGAATATTTTGAAAGTCACCATTTGGTAATACTCTTCGTATAGTAATAGGAATTACACGCTTTTCAAGTTCAGTATAAGCAAGATCAAGTGATGTTGCAACCTCTTTTGGTACTTGAATAAATGGAGGCGCTCCAAGTGATAATTGTAATGCCCTTGCACCAAGTATTCTAGCTTTTTCAAAACGAGTCAGTGTTGGAGGACCTATCATTATTTTTCCTTTTCCAGTAGTTTCAAACTCTACAGGTACATGAACTGGGTCAACCTCAATGATTTCTCTTGCATCAATAATTTTTTGACGTCTTTCTTGTTCTGCAATTTCTTCAGCAGTTAGCTCTTTCTTTCCTTTCTTAGTTGGTCGCTCTTCTTCGACAATGACAGAGGTTTCTGTTGTTTCAGATACTGGTGTTAAAATTGGCTCTTCTTCTTCTTCAACTGGTTGAACCTCTTCAGTTTCTAGTATTTCCTCAGGTTCATCCGACATCAAAAAAGAGGTCAAAGAAACGTTATATATTTCATAATCCTCCCCTTCAAAAATGGACGCTGGATCTGTATCCAAAATAGATTTGGTTTTGACTCTAAAAGGAAAAGCTTCTTTGAGTTTGGAGCTAAAACGACATTTTGCCCCAAAAACGGTTGGAATCATTGTCAGATCACTTCCACTTGAAGGAAATGCACACATGATGGGGACCAGTATTGCGTTCATGGATACAAATCTTAATGCAGGCGGTGAGAAACTAAGAAATCAATTCAAAAAAGGAGACGTCGGATTCTTGGCGTCAAACGGAGCAATTTGTTATTTCTTACAGGATGTTTCACAAGCAAAGCCAATGACATTGATAGGTAAGATTGTAACTAATCTTGACGCACTAAATCAAGTAAAACCGGGAGACATATTTTCAGTTAATCAAGCTTGAACATAGACATGGTGTCCGCTATATCCACCGATTCTTTTTACTAAACCTTGTTTTAGAAGATTTAGTAAATAGGAATTTGCTGTAGACACTTTGACATTTGTTTGTCGAGAAAGTTCTTGGACTGTAAATACCTTTGAACCTTTTATAAAACTCATTGCTTGACCTTCATCAATTATGACAGAAATGTTTGTTTTTTGTTTCTGTTCTTTTTTATCTCCTTTTTTTGATCCTCCCTCTTTTTTTGTCGCTTCTGCTTGCTGGGATTTCTCTGCTTGTGCAGGAGATTTTTTCTTTGCTCCACCCATAATCAAGTATCTTTTTAGCCCATTTATAAACGAACAAAAGTTTGATAAATTCTAAATACTAGATCACGGTGCGCACTGTTATGGGGTTAGATGTAATTGAAGAAAAGAATCTAAACGAAATAATAACATATGCTCTAGATTATCCAAGCATGGTATTAACAGAAAGAACTTTGCCCATATCATCAAGCCTAACAGATTTTGCATACGGGCTGTACATAGGTTACATCAGTGGAGTATTCTTTGATGGATTCTTGAGACGTAACAACAGATTTTTAGATTCAGAGGAGATATTAGACTTTCACAATACAATTCTAGAACATAGTCAAGAAATACATTTGAAAATTCAAGCACACATACATAAAAAATAACTCAACCTTTTATTCTACAATTTGTAAACAGGAACAGATGAAATTTTCCTTAGTAGCTGATACACTAAAGTACATGGAAAATACTACAAAAAGATTAGAATTAACGCAGTATCTAGTAGACTTGTTCAAGCTAACGCCACCTGACATAATATCCAAAGTGGTGTATCTCCTACAGGGAAAATTAAGACCAGATCATGAGGGAGTAGAGATAGGAATTGCAGAAAAAATTGCGATTAAAGCATTATCAAAATCATCTGGAATTTCTGTAGCCAAAATTGAAAACAAATACAAAGATATAGGTGATTTTGGTCAAGCTACAGCACAAATTCTTGAAAAAAAGACACAGACTACATTTTTGAGTCAAGATATAACTGTGGAAAGAGTGTATGACACATTATACAAAATATCCGAATTGAGAGGGACAAGATCACAGGATATGAAAATGAAGTACATATCCAGTTTACTAAATGATGCCACTCCAATCGAAGCTGGTTTTATTGTTAAAATCATAACATCAAATCTTAGGCTTGGAATAGCTGACTATACAATACTTGATGCACTAGCAATTGCGTTTACAGGTTCTAAGGAGAATAGACCAGTTTTAGAACACGCGTACAATGTTTGCAGTGATCTTGGAAAAGTGGCAGAGGCGGTTGCAAATAACGGTACAGAATCATTGAAAGACTTCCAAGTGGAAATGTTTAGTCCAATACGACCCATGTTAGCTGAAAGAGTAAAGAGCCCGCAAGAAGCTCATGAAAAGATGGGTAAAGAAATTGCTGCAGAATACAAATTGGATGGTGAAAGAGTTCAAATACATGTACAAGATAATAAAATTATTTTATATTCACGAAGTCTTGAAAATATCACAAATTACTATCCAGACATAGTTGAAAATATTTCCAAATCTTTGGATACAAAAAAAGTTATCTTGGAAGCAGAGATAGTTGCAATAAATGAAGACACTGGAGAATTTCTTCCATTCCAAGAGCTAATGCACAGAAGGAGAAAATACAAGATAGCAAAGGCAGTTCAAGAATACCCCGTCACAGTTAATTTTTTCGATGTATTATATATCAATGGAAAAAGCTGCCTTGATTCACCGTACAAAGAGCGAAGAAAAATTTTAGAAAAAATCGTAAAAGAAGATTCTTTTGCAAAAGTCATACCCATGACTATAACACATACAGATGATGAAGTAGAAGATATTTTGGAAAATGCAATAAATTCAGGATGCGAGGGACTCATGCTAAAACAATTAGATGGAACATACAGAGCAGGTGCTAGAGGAAGTAACTGGCTAAAGCTTAAAAGAGAATACAGAAATGAACTTGGTGATAGTCTTGATCTTGTAATAGTAGGGGCTTTCTATGGGAAAGGCAGACGTACTGGAAGATATGGAGCTTTGTTATTATCAGCATATGATAGGAAAACCGATACGTTTCCTAGCTTGTGTAAAGTTGGAACTGGATTTACAGATGAAAACTTGGACCAGTTTTATCAAATACTATCAGATAAAATCACAATCAAAAAGGATCCAAGAATTCAGAGTGGCTTGGAAGCAGATGTATGGTTTGAGCCAGAAGTAGTAATTGAGATAGTAGCATCAGAAATAACTTTAAGTCCAATTCACAAGGTGGCGCAAGATAAAATCAGGAAAGGAAGCGGGCTTGCATTGAGATTTCCAAAATTTACTGGCAGAATAAGATTTGAAAAAACTTCGGAAAATGCAACTTCCATAGATGAGATTGTAATCCTTTACAATAATCAAAAGAGAGTCATACAAGACGAAAAACGGCCAAATTTCAAGAACATGTAGGATTGCCGTTATTACGTAAGGATTATTAGCCCTACCATCAAGTAGACGCCTAGGATGTATAGCGGCGAACTAGAAGTTCAAGCCAAAAGAAAGGCTCTTGCTGTTTTGCAAGATGAAATAAACAGAATTCTAAATGCTGTGCGAGATCTTTCAACACTTCCATCACTAATCATCAAAGCAGACAAGTCTGAAATCAAACAGGTTCTTGAGAGAATCAAAAATACCGAAGATGAGGTAGAAGCACTTCGTAGAAAAATAACTAGAGAAATTGCAGATGTTGGAGGCCTAATGATGAATAGAGAAAATCTTCTCAATACTGCATATACCATGGATGAGATAGCAGGATATATCACAGGTATTGCCTTCAAGTTATCAAACATAAAGGCAGCCACATTAAAAAAAGAAAAAATCGAAAAAGACTTATCAGAATTAATCGAACAAGCAGTAGACCAAATCTACAAACTAAATGAAATAGTAAGAGCATTGGGTGGAAATGCCACTGTTGCAATTGATTTATCACATGAAGCACAAAAAATGGAACGGCTAGTAGATGAAAAATACAGAGAACTAACCATAAAAGTCCTAGAGGAGATAACAACCACAAAGGAGCTGTTGCTTCTCAAAGATGTCGTCGAGGGAATAGAAGAAATGTCAGATAAATGCTTACAGGTATCTGATTCATTCATCTTACTTGCCCTGAGCCTATAATTCCAAAATTTTCCTTTTTTAACAGCAATCATAAACACTAAAATCAAATCAATATTAGATAGAGATAGAATTGAAAGGCGAACTAGTTGAAAATAGAATAATAGTTTGGAATACCACCGACGCAAAGAGTCTTTTTGTTAATGGGTACTATGGAAAACCCATAGGAATAACAAAACCGAAACCTGATGAGATAAACGTTCCATTGATTTTAGATTTAATTGAAGGGTACTATCTTTTAGAAAAATCGAAGATAAAGATCCAGTATATGAAAAAAAACATCACACAAAAGGAGATGTTAGAAATCTGCAGAAGGGAGCATCATAATTTTGATAAAAAATATCAAGTATACAAAGATTTTAGGGACAAAGGATACATAGTTAACCCCGGAATCAAATTTGGTTGCGATTTTGCCGTTTATCAAAAAGGACCTGGGATAGATCATGCGCCATATCTTGTTCAGGTATATACTTCTGCTGATACCATATCTTCAACAAGCGTAGTGCTAGCTGGTAGATTAGCTACTACAGTTAGAAAACAATTCATTCTAGCAATTCCAAAAGTAAACAAAATCGATTGTCTAGCACTAGATTGGTGGAGAGCCTAGTATAGATTGTTTTTTATGTGATGTGCAATCTTGTCATATACTGCAAACAGTTCTTTTGACACACCAAATTCATAACTACTTTTCCATTTTCCGTGGATTCGGATTCCATTTTTTGTTGGTTCTACCCAAATGTGAGCATCTTCGTATGGTAAATTGATTATCATGTTTTTCAATTCATTATCAGATGTAAGATAATCTGCTAGTTTTCCACCTATCCATTGAACATCAGATACTTGTTTTAATGCAAAATGCCCCTTTGTTTTGAGTTCGGTTTTAGCCAGAAATTCACTGCCTTCACCCCGATCTGAGACTGATACAATAAAGTGGGCTTGGAACCTATCTTGTGCTCCCCATGGTATAGTATTAGTATCTTGACTCATTTTCAACCCTTTTGAATTATCTGTACTAGATCTATGCTAGTATCTTTAATCTTAAGACATCCCAAGTTTGTTACCATGGATGGAGTATGTGTAAAGTATTTTGAATAATAATCATCTTTTTCAACTTTCTCAGTATTAATTGTTTCAACTTCTGATTGTATACCAATATCCTGAAGCATTTCACGAAATTCTTCCCTCTTGGTTTTTTGAACAATAGTTTCTGGCTCGGAATCGTGCATGCGTGGGTTTGAATCCGCCCTCAAATAAATATTGGCGTAGACCAAATAGGGGCATAATCGAATAAATAATACTGCGTCACCCTTGAGTCTATTAATGCTAAAATTTCAAAATAAGATAGTAGTAGTCACAGGTAGTGGAACCGGAATAGGTAAAGCAATAGCAATGAAGTTTGCAGAAAATGGTGCAAATATAGTCATACTTGGCAGAAGGAAAGAGCCGTTAGAAGAAGCTGCCAAAGAGATAGAGCAGGTCATATCCGAGATAAAAAGCGGCTCGTTTGTAAAGATCTACCCAGGTGTTGATGTGAGTGATGAGGAAGGAGTTTCAAAGATGTTTGATGATCTTAAAAAAACACATGGATCAGTTGACATTGTAGTAAATAATGCAGGAGTATCAGGACCTGTTACTTGTTTTGTAAATTCCCCCATGACTGAATTCAAAAGTACTGTTGGAATTCATCTCACTGGTACATTTTGGACTTCAGTACAAGCAATAAAAGCCATGAAAGCTGGAGGAAAAATTGTAACAATATCTACATTTTTTACAGAAGAAAGACCATACGAACAAAGACCGTACAGATTCAGAAGCCCATACACTGCCTCTCAAGGTGCAAAAAATAGGCTAGCAGAAGCAATGTCATGGGAGCTGACAGACAAAGGAATAATCTCCATTGCTACAAATCCAGGCCCAGTCCATTCAGATAGAATATACAAAACAGTATATCCAAAAGCAGCTGCAGAATTTATGAGAGTAAGTGGTTTTGAAAATCTGACACCAAATGAAGTTGAGATTGTCAATCTAGACATACTTCCATTGATGGGTGAAGATGAAAAAATCGTCAAGGAAGGAGTAAGAAATGCAGCCATCAAGCTTGCAAAAATTAAATCAATTTCATCTGAGGCTGAGATTCAGAAACTAGGTGATATGATTAATGCATTATTAACAAAAGTACAACAAATTGCAGAAAAAATACAAAATAACACAAGTAAGATGATCGCAGATGAACAGTTCCTTACACAGCAACAAGTGGCAGAAACAGTAATGGCGTTATCTGATGACGAGATTGCAAAAATATTAAATGGAAAGGTAATACCCGGAGACAGAGTATTTTATCCCGTAAAACCCCACATAGCTGCAACAGTTCCAGAGACACAAGCAGATTACAAATCAAAAGTGATTCTTTTCGCAGTGGATGCTACTGAAGATTCAGATGTTTCAAGAGTAGAGTTTCTTGCACAAAATATAGAAAACCGTGGAGGAAAAACCATTATCTTAATTTCAAAATCCAGTATAAAGAGCGCTGAAGAAAAACTCTCCAAATTTCATTCTCATGTAATGGACTTTACAAACCAAGAAAACATCAAGAGAATGCTAAATACTGCAACACAAAAAATAGGCCCAATTAATGTTGTTGTATATGTTACTGGAAAGGTCCCTACAGTTTCTAAATTAATAGAACTGTCAAGAAAAGGATGGGATAACTTGATTGACAAATTCATTAACACGCCAGCTCTTGTACTACAAGAATCGTTAAACAGGTTTGTTCCAGATGGACAAAAAAATCCGCCTCTTTTCAAAGGAAAAGAAGGCACCATAATAATAATTGGTCCTGATTTGCCTTATGGAAACAAGGTGACTGGTAAAGACAGAGCGCAAGTTGAAGTATTTAGAGGAGCCCTAAGACCATTTACTACCACAGTAAATCAGGAATTAAGTGATGTTCTAAAATCAAAAATAAGAATGCATTTGATTTTACCAGGAAGTATAGATGGAACAGAGCCAGACAACTCCAAAATATTTAATGCAGTAAATTACTTTGCATCAGGTAAGGCGCTAAACAATACTGAGATCATTTATTACCCAGATGAAATAAGATCATAATGAAGAAATTTTCAGAATTAAACGTTGGAGACGAATTTTATTCTGAGTGTAGCATCTCGACAAAAGAGCTTAGTAACTATCTTGCCTTTTCTGGAATTAAGAACATCATATATGAAAACAAACAATTTTTCAAACAAGAAAAAATCATGGTGTCAGGTAGAGCAATATTATCAAAAATGGAAGGCGAGTTTACAAGATTAAAAGAGATACAAGGCAACCTTTTGATCTTTTACGGCATAGATGGAGATCCCCAATGGAACAATCGCCAGACAAGATTTCTAAAGCCATTACTTGCAGATGAAAAATTTAAAATAAAATTTAAGTTATCAGATAAAAAAGAAATTAATGAAGAATTTGGTTTACTTGCAGTTGATTTTGAGGGGACAAACGAAAATGGAGAAACAATTTTGATATCAAAAAAAAATCTCTACCAAATTAAGAAGGAACCCACAACGCATCAATAGCCAGCTTACCGGCTGTCAAAGCAAGAATTATTGTAACAAATATTCTTAGTTTTTTCTCAGATACATGTGTAGAAAGTCTGCTTCCTGCTATACCCCCTATAAAGGCCCCTATAGATAATAATCCTGCCTCGTAAAAGTTGGAATGCCCAAGCACGGTATGAACTATCATTCCTGATGCTGCTGCAAACATTAGAATAAACTGGGAAGTGGGGGCAGCTAATTTCATCGAGAGACCAATTGCAATAACCATCAGTGGAACAAATACTGTACCGCCACCAATACCAAATAAACTGGATATAATCCCTGCAAAAAAGCTGGCTCCTACTGAAAGTAGCATAACCTGTTTACTCAGACGATATTCCTTTGTCCCCATGTTTCTGCGCATGTAAATGTAAATTCCAGAACCAACCAGAACAAAGGCAAATAGTAATTTGAATAATGCAGATGAGATCTCATCTGATACGTATGCCCCAAGCACGGTTCCAGGTATTGAGATAAGAGCTAGTTTTATACCAAGTGAATAAACAATCCTTTTCTGTCTTGCATATGACGCAGAAGATGCAATAGCATTACTAAATGCAGCAAAAAGGCTATCGCTTGCGGCAAGAGTTGGAGCATATCCAAAAAATGTAAGCACTGGAACCATAACAAATCCTCCACCCAATCCAATCATCGAACCAATCATACCCGCTACAAAACCAAGAGGCACTAACCAAAAATATTCAAGCAACATAATCACGTAGAAAGATCCCTAGAGATAAAGTACTTACGTCAAGCATCCTACACCAAAATATAGAGTAATTACCTAGCTACCAAAAGTTTCCAAAGATACCCGTTCTGATTAGTTGTCAATTCAATCTCAAAGTGTTTATTTTCCAAAGGAACCGAATGCGTAGTACTGTCTGGTTTTTTGCCATTAATATGAAAATCGCGTAGGGCATCTAACATGTCAGAAAGTGTAGCATATCCACCAGGTTTTTCCTTATCCCAACACTGACAAATAGTTTCATTGATTACATCACCAAACACAGTTTTAACTTCATCATAATTACCAAGCATGGGATTTGACTGTAATGCGGCTATTACAAGTCCTGGTGTCTCAGGTGAACCAACCATGTTTATGTCACCAAGAAATCCAACAGAATCTCGTAGTTCAGACGAAGTGCAATATTGTACTAATGCTTGTTTCTTGGGGTCTGAAAGAAAATTACAATACTGGGCAATATCAGCTTGACTACTAAATCTTAATGGATGGCTCATATTGATGTGTTGTGACTCCAAAGTGGATTTTAGATTAGAATTAGCCTCTTCATACGAAAAATCCAGGTAGATTGCTGGATTGGTTTGTTGTTCATGTGGAACATTATTGAATTGTATGAAAAATACAAGAATAGCTACGATTGCAGCAGCGGCTGCAATTCCAGCATACAGGTATTTTATTTTCACGATATCATCAGTCGGAATTCCGTTAATAAAGCAATCTGATAATCGTCAATGTTAATTAATACCAAAATACGTCTCTTGGATGTTGCGCATAATATTGTCAGGATTTGGAGTAGTTGGACAGAGTTTTGCAAAACTTCTTCTTTCTAGATCAGAGGATCTTTATGCAAAACACGGATTAAAACCTAGAATAGTAGGGGTGTTTGATTCCAAAGGTTCCGCTGCTTCATCTGCTGGTTTGGATCTGAATAGATTGCTAGAAGTAAAGAAAAAGTATGGTGACATTCGCAAATATCACAACAAGGAAAGAAACGCAAATGGGTTAGAAATGATAAAGGGCATGGAAGCCGAAGTACTCATTGAGACAACTCCTAGTAATTACAAGGATGCAGAACCTGGAATGTCACACATTGTAACTGCGATGAGAAATGGTCTCCATGTAATAACAGTAAACAAGGGCCCATTGGCACTTGCATTTCCGTCATTAATTGAATTAGCCACTTATAATCAAGTACAACTAAAATTCGGTGGAACAGTAGGTGGAGGTACACCAATACTTGATTATGCAAAAAATAGCTTACGTGGAGAACGAATACTTTCATTCCAAGGAATTCTAAATGGAACAACAAATTACATCCTAACAAACATGTCCACAGGTCTAACATTCAAGGAGGCACTTTCAGATGCAAAGAAAAAAGGATATGTGGAAACTGATGAGTCACTTGATATAGACGGATTGGATGCAGCTGCAAAACTTGTCATACTAGCAAATTGGATAATGGACATGAAAGTGACTCTAAAGGATGTAAAGATAATTGGAATTAGAGATGTCACTACATCAGATATTAAAAAGGCAAAATCTCATGACAGCGCAGTAAAGCTTATTGCTTCATGCAATAAAGAGTTGGAAGTCGCTCCAAAAGAAATTCTCTTAGATGATCCTTTGTGTGTGAATGGAACGTTAAATGCAATTACTTTCAATTCAGAACATTCAGGTCAACAGACAATAATTGGTAAAGGAGCCGGTGGAATGGAAACGGCTAGCTCTATTTTGAGAGACTTGCTTGATATAAAACAGGAAATGTTTAGAATTGAAATCACATAGCATCTCAAAAAGTGAAAGTTGGGAGATAATCAACAAAGTTACTTTACAATGGCATATTGAAATTCCAAAAACAAAGACATTGACATTGTATGAACTTGAAGATAATGTGTCTCTTATCGCTGGTGAAAATTTTACCATACTAAAAAATGGTGATATTTATGTACCATTTTTATCTGAAATAGAACTGCTCAACAAATTTCCAAAAGTAATAGTCGATGCGGGCGCAATAAAGTTTGTATGTAATGGCGCAAATGTCATGAGACCTGGGATAAAAAACTATACCAAGTTTAAAAAAGACGATATTGTTTGCGTGGTTGAAGAAACCCATAACAAATATTTGGCAGTTGGAAAGAGTTTGGTATCAAGTAGTGAAATGCAAAACATCACAAAAGGAGAAATAGTAAAGACTCTTCACTACATATCAGATAAATATTGGGAAGCATCAAAACTGATAAAAAATATTTAGTTTTCAGTAAATTCTCTTATTCCGTTTTTGTCAACAACGAGAACATCTATTCCATCGCCACTTGCATTGTCTCTCATGATTGCAGACTTAATTGACTTTACAGCTAGTGCTACTGCTTCTTTTTCTTTCATCTTAGGTTTGAATTCTTGATCAAGTACACCAAGTGCCATTTCTGCACCTGTACCAACAGCTGCGTAGTCATCAGGTAAAACAGATCCCAGAGGATCTAACGTATAGATAGTAGCGTCACCATCTACCCCGCCAACTATTACCTGTGTTAATAGCGGATAGTATCTTCTTTCATACATTAAAGATGACATCATTTTTGCTACAGAGTTTGGCGGAATCTCCCTTTTTAGTTCCATCTTTCGAATTTTTGTTAAGGCTCTCATTTGCATGGCCAACACCTGCATGTCAGCAACCATACCTGCACAGCAAGCACCAACAAAATCAGTTATTTTGAAAGTCTTTTTGGTAGTCTTGCTTACTACAAAATTACCATAAGCGATTCGCCTCTCACTTGCCATTACTACTCCGCCATCATATGTAATACCCACTGCGGTAGCTCCTGGCATGTACATGTACGCCATGATTGAACTGCAAAATGAGCACAATAAAGGCCTTTCTCTACTGAATTATTCAAATCAACGAAGATCATAATATAACGAGTGTTTTTTATTGAGATGCGAATTTTCGGATTATCTTACACATGCATTTTGTTGTTTTTCTTAGTAGATCAATTCTTGCGAACTCGTTTGGGGAATGAATTCTAGAGTAAATGTAAGTACTTCCTATCGCGATGCAGGGAGCATTCAATACCTTGGAAAATGAATACATTGGACCTGTACCTGCTGATGATATATTCAAGATAGATTCCCCAAATGATTCATCAGCTGCTTCTTTTACTATGCCAACAAAAGGATCCGTTATTTTAGTTCTTGATGCGGCCTCACCATAAATCATATTTACTGCAATATCCGAGTACCCTTTTTCTTTAAGGTGGTTTTTAAGTCGCGCTAGCTGTTTAAGTGGATTCATTCTAGGAACAAGTCTAAAATCAATTTTGACAATGGCTTTTGATGGCAATACAGTTTTTGCGCCTGGGCCTTCATAGCCAGAGGACATACCAGTAATATTACATGTTGGATCACCAACCAGCGCCTTTTTTATTGCAACACCTTTTTTGTTTCCAACAAATCTTTTAATGCCATATTCTGCTTTGAATGATTTTTCATCAAATGGTTCCAAGTCTATAATTTTAAAATCTTCATCTGTAAAGTCATCAACTTCTTTGTACCAGTCTTTTATGAGTATCTTGCCATTTTTATCACGTAATGTTTGAAGTGCTTGCACAAGTCTCCAAACTGGGTTTTCTATCAATACCGCCAAACTAGAATGTACATCTCTAATTGATTCGCTTACTGATAGTTCTACATATAACAATCCTTTCATACCAAGACTGATAATTGGTCTATTTTTCTCATCAACATAACCAAATTCCCATATTACTGCATCACAAGAAAATTTTTTCTTATATTTTTTTAGATAGTTATCAATATGGATGCTGCCAATTTCTTCTTCACCTTCTATCAAGAATTTAATATTACATGGTACGTCACCAGTAGTTTTTAGAAAGGATTCTACTGCCTTTATTCTTGTGATTAGTTCCCCTTTATCATCAGATGATCCCCTCCCAAAGATTTTGTTTCCTTTTATTTTTCCACTAAATGGTTTCTCATCCCACAACTCCAATGGTTCTTCAGGCTGGACATCATAGTGGTTGTAAAAAAGCAATGTTTTGTGTGGGTTTGATTTTGACTTGATCTCACCAAATATTACTGGAGCTATTCCTTTTTTTAGGCGCAATGTCTCAGTGCGCATACCAGATTTACGCATTATTTTTGATACCAAACCTGCGCACTCTTCAATCCCCATGTTTTTAGCGGAAACACTTGGTTGGCGTATAAGTTGTTGTAATTCTAATATAAGTTGAGAAAAATTCTTTTCTACATATTTTTCTTGCATTAGTTTTTCACTTTATCAAATGGTTTCATTACCTGAGAAATGAATTCTAAAAGATCAGTGGCAACAATATGCAGCCCATGTTTTTTTTGAGCAAGATATCCAGATCTGCCATTAATATAGACTGCAGCAGAGGCTGCCTCCAATGGATTTTTATTTTTAGCAAGCATGGCGGCCGTTATTCCCGATAGTACATCACCAGTTCCGCCTACAGTCATGGCTGCGATATTTTTTGGGTTGAGATATGTTTGCGAGCCGTTAGAAACAATGTCAGTTGGGCCTTTCAGTAACACTGTTACCTTGTTTTTATTGGCATATTTTTCAACCATTACCGTTCTCTGTTTAATATTATCAGTGGGCAATTCTCCAAACAATCTCTTAAATTCACCAGCATGAGGAGTTACAACACAGTTTTTGTCCTGTATTTCAGATAAAATTTCAGGAATAAGCGTACTTGCGTCAAGCGATATCATAACAGATCTATCTAATAGAGATTTTATCAGTATTTTTAGTGCCTCTTTATCTTGAATTCCAAGACCCATTCCGATTGTTGTAGAGTCTATTTCCTTTGGAATAATTCCCAAAAGCTTTTGAACTGAACCTCTCGTTAATTTGACATCAACTAAAGGAACTACAATAAGATTTGGGGAATATGCTCTAGTTGCAGATACATTGATCTTTGGTACACATGTGTA